>SDBU01000023.1_pt1 | contig 211753 bp, 189 predicted proteins | sample 2277071 | NCBI WGS metagenome assembly SDBU01 (sample SAMN10397929, study PRJNA504765) | marine sediment metagenome | isolation source: marine sediment core GS08_GC12, 126 cmbsf | place: Arctic Ocean: Gakkel Ridge, Loki's castle | collected 2008
TGCAGTCCTGCCCTCTCCTGCATATACTCTGAGTTCAACGGCATTTGTCTGCCTTTCTGTCTTAGGTTTACAGGGGTTCAGGGAGTCAGGGATGCAGGGGTTCAGGGAACGGATACGGCTTTGCAGTCCTGCCCTCTCCTGCATATACTCTGAGTTCAACGGCATTTGTCTGCCTTTCTGTCTTGAGTTTACAGGGAGTCAGGGACTCAGGGATGCAGGGGTTCAGGGAACAGAGTCCCAGTCCCCTCCACCTCATACGTTTTCTCACTTTGGTATCATCCCTGTGCCCTTGCCTCCAACGACCTTATCAGCTTGTATAGCATTGCTGCAATTTCATCAGCCGCCCCATCTACAGCATCAGCACGTTCTGCAGCGAGATATCCCAGACGAACTGCAAGCTCAATATAAGTACGCACCTCATATAACGAACCAGTGGCAATTTCTACAAAACGTAGATAGTCCTTAGTGCTGCTGCGGCTTGACCCCTCGGCCAGATTGGCAGGAACCGACACGGCTGCCCGCCGCATTTGTTGAACCAAACCATAGCGCTCTTCGGTAGGGAAGTGAGCTGTAGCCTGGTATACTTGCACCACTAAGTCCAGTGCTTTGTGCCACACGTTGAGTCTTTTATAAGTTGCCGATATGTCTTTCATTGCCGTTCCCTGAACCCCCGAATCCCAGAACCCCTGCTCAGTTCTCCCCTACCACTTGAGTTCCTGTACTTCGTCCGGATTCACTACGCCTAAATTGCGATAAAGAGCCAGTATGATAGCCAGGCCGATGACCGCTTCGCAGGCGGCCAGAGCAATAACAATAAGGGCGAACACCTGCCCATCCAGAACCGTGTTATACAGTGCCTGGCCAAAGTTAGTGCGAGGGGCCAGATAGTGGCTAAAGGCTACCAGGTTGATGTTGGCGGCATTCAGCATCAGTTCAATGCCCAGCAGCACTGCTACCGTGTGGCGGCGGGTGATAACCGCGAATAAGCCCATGCCAAACAGTATCGCCGCCAGCAGCAGATAGTGACTCAGACCCACGTGAATAGAGGGCAGGTAGATTTCCGGCGCTGGCGGCAGAGCGGGCAGCTTAAAGGGCATTATTCCTCCGGCTCCTTTCGCGCCAGGATAATAGCACCAATCATCGCCACTAACAGCACCATGGAGATGGCCTCAAAGGGCAGCAGGTATTTGGTCAGGAACAGCTCGCCAATCACCCGCACGTTGTCACCGGCGAATTGAGAGGCCTGGGTCGGGCGCAGCAACGGCCTGAACTGAGTTAGAATGATGCCAATCATAATAATGCCGCTCATCATCCCGGCGCCGACCACTCCCGCCAGCAGGTGCTGACTCCCGCCCAGGAGCCCGCCCTTGACCAGGCGCTGGAGCATCAGCACCGCAAATAGAATTAGGACCGTAATCGCGCCGGCATAGACCAGGACTTGAATCGCCACCAGCAGATGAGCACCCAGCAACCCATACAAGGCCGCGATCCCTAACAGGCAGGGCAGCAGGCACAAGGCAGCATGCATCACCCGGCGCACAAGGATTACCCCCAGCGCCGAGAGCAGCACAATCCCAGCTATCAGGTAGAACGCAATATCATTGAACCATATTTCCGCGGTCATTGTACTTTGAGAACGTCGTCATATTCCTTCCCGCGCTCGCGGAGATAGTCAATATCTCGTATGAGCTTGCGCGGGTTGTCGGTGGCGGTTTCGTAGTCGGGTGTCATGGTAATGGCGTCGGTCGGACAGACCTCTACACACAGCCAGCAGTACATACACAAGCCCGCATCAATATAGAATTCGGTGGGATGACGCTCTTTGCCTTTGCCCTCGGGTACTACCAGGATGCACTGATCCGGGCAGATATTCTGGCACTGCTGGCAGGCGATGCAGCGTAACTTACCAGTTTCCTTGTCCGTAATCAGGGCGAAGTCGCCGCGATAGCCGGGGCGCGGCTGCCAGTTAAGGCTCTCGTCGCGGTGGGGGTAGCGGTCGGTGACCGTGGGGCGCCAGAAATTGATAAAGGTCACCGACAGGCCCAGTATGATGCTCCACGCACCCTCCAGCACGATGAGCAGCAATTCTCCGGCAGTAAGTTGTCGTCTTGGTCGCTTCATAATATCCTGGCTTGTGGGCCGGGTTCCCGCCTTCGCTGCGAAAAGAGCTTTGGCGGGCAAGCGCTGCGCTCAAGCTACCTCCGCCATAGTAGCCTATGGCTACGGCGGCTGAACCGGCCCCTCCAGACGTCCCAACTTCCCTGAACCCCTGCCTCCCCATTGTATAAGAGGGACACTTTTCCCCAACCACAGTTCTATCGCGTAGGCGAGGTTCTCCGGTTCGGCAGGCTCACCGCCCTGAGCAAAGCCGAAGGGCAACCTCGCCCCCCCGTCCCCGCAGGTTAAGAACCTGCGCTACGCGATTATTTGGTGCTTGGCGCTCGGCAACGGCAAACGGGTCACGGTTTCTCCTGTTCCCTGTTTCCCCGAACCCCTGAAACCCTGATTCCCTGTTTCCCGGTTAGACATACAGCAAGACAACCGCTACGATGAAGATCGCCAGAAAGCCGGCGGGTATCAGCAGCTTCCAGGCCAGAGCCATAAGCTGGTCTACCCGCAGGCGCGGCAGAGTCCAGCGTACCCACATCAGAAACAGCACAATCGCCAAGGCTTTGGCCATCAGCCAGAAGAAACCGGGAATATGCAGCGGGTCGGGATTACCGAAGGGCGAGAGCCAGCCGCCGAAAAACAGGGTGGCGCCCACCAATCCGACAATGAAAACGTTGGCAAATTCGGTCAGGAAAAACAGGCCGAATTTCATCCCCGAATACTCGGTATGGTAGCCGGCCACCAGCTCGCTCTCCGCCTCGGGGATGTCAAACGGGACCCGGTTGACTTCCGCAGTGGCAGCGATAAAAAAAAGTATCAGCGGCAGCCACAGCCAGGGGCGCCAGCAGTACCACCCCAGCAGCCAGGTGCCCTGCTGACCGTTGACAATCTGGCCCAGCGACAAAGACTCGGCCTGCATCACCACGCAGATAATAGCCAGCAGCATAGGCACCTCGTAGCTGATCATCTGGGCGGCGCTGCGCATCGCCCCTAACAGGGACCACTTGTTGTTGGAGCCCCAGCCGGCCATAATCAGCCCGATGATGCCTACCGAGGCGACGGCGGTCACATATAAGATACCAATATTAAGGTCAACATATTTGGCAACAGTTGCCTTGTCATCCCAGGGTATGACCACATAGCCCAGCATAGCCACCATAAAGAACAGTACCGGCCCCAGGGTATGCAGAATCTTATCAGCGCCGCGTGGGACAATGTCCTCCTTCATCAGCAGTTTCAGGGCATCCATCGGCGTCTGGAAGAGGCCGATGGGGCCCACCCGCATTGGCCCCAGTCGCGTCTGGACATAGCCACTGACTTTGCGCTCCAGGTAGATAAAGAACAGCACAATCAGAAGTACGAGGGCAATTACCGCGACAGCGGCACCCAGCCAGGCCAGGATGTCCACGGCCAGGAGGGAAATGCCATAGCGCTGGCACATTCCCTCCACAGCGCCTCGCAGCCAGGTTGCAATTATAGATAATACTGACATAGTTCTATACGGTGGTCTCTACTTGTCAATGTCGCCCAGCACAATATCAATACTGCCCAGAATCGCCACCATGTCGGCAATCCACGCGTCCTTGCACATCAGCGAGTAGGCCTGCATGTTGTGAAAAGACGGGGCCCGCCAGTGCAACCGGTAGGGCTTCTCGGTACCGTCGCTGATAAGGTAGCAGCCCAGCTCGCCGCGCGGCGACTCCACCCGGGCATAAGCCTCTCCGGGGTCGGGCTTGATGCGCCGCGGCACTTTAACATTGACTTCGCCCCCCGGCAGCTTCTCCATGCACTGCTCCAAAATACGCACGCTCTGACGCATCTCTTCCTGGCGGACCAGGTGGCGAGCCATAGCATCACCCTCAGCAAAAACCGGGACCTCGAAGTCCAACTCCGGATATATGTAGTAGGGATCGGCGCGGCGAATATCATAGTCAATGCCTGAACCCCGCACGCACGGCCCAGTAATCCCGAAACTGAGGGCATCCTCGGGGCTTAGGTACCCGACGCCTTCCATGCGGCTGCGGAAGATGCGGTTCTTAGTGAGCAGGCGGTCATATTCATCAATGCGCGAGGGGAAATAGCTGAGAAAGTGAACCAAACCATCGCAAAAATCATCAGGCAAATCATTACGCAGGCCACCGATACGGAAATAATGGTACAGCAGCCGCTGGCCACTTGCTGCCTCAAACAGATCAAGTAGCGGTTCGCGCTCGCGGAAGCAATACAGGAAAACCGAGATCGCACCCACATCGTTGCCCAGCGTGGCGAAGTAGACCAGGTGGGAGGCAATCCGGTTCATCTCGGCCATCATCACCCGGATATACTGGCAGCGAGGTGTGGGCTGGATGCCCAACAGCTTCTCCACCGCCATCACATAGGCCAGCTCGTTGCCCATGGCATTCAGGTAATCATAGCGGTCAGCGTAGGGGAGGTACTGGCGGTAGGTGAGCTGCTCAGCAATCTTCTCCATTGAGCTGTGCAGATAGCCGATATGCGGGACACAATCTACGACGCGCTCGCCGTCAAGAGTAAGGACCAGGCGCAGCACCCCGTGAGTGGACGGGTGCTGAGGACCCATATTGATGGTCAACTCTTCGGTTCGTAGTGCGGTTTCAGTGGTCATGATTCCATTGTAGTGCTAAGTTGTACCGTATCCTCTTATTGACAGGGCGCAGGTTAAGAACCTGCCCTACGCGATTAGCGTGGCGTGGCCGTATCATCTGCCTGAGTGAACTCATCAGTGCCTTCAGCCTCTTCGGACTCACCGGCCCCCAGTTCCTCGCGCGTCGGGTCGGGCTTCAGATAGGGATGGTCTTCAGGGCACTGGTAATCCTTGCGTAACGGGTAACCCTCAAAATCGTCGGGCAGCAGCAGATGGCGCGGGTCGGGATGGCCCTCAAAGGTGATGCCGAACATCTCAGCAATCTCGCGCTCTGGCCAGGCAGCTATCTGCCACAGTTGGGTGGCCGTGGGTACTCGGGCTGCTGTCCGCGGCATGGTCACCTTAACCACCGCCGCATCCGCCGAATAGCTCCGGTACAGCCGGTAGATAACCTGGAGCTGGTCTCCCCGGTCTACTCCGCAAATATCAGTGAGCATATCAAAAGGCTCAGCTAATTGTTCCTTGAGAACAGTCAGTACCCCGATAGCGTGCTCCGGGCTGGTTACTATCTGTATGCCCTCAGGTCCCACTTTGCCCTCAATGATAAGACCTTCCAAGGCCTGCTGCACAGGCGATGGCAGCGGCTGTTGGTTGAGGTGTTGATTGTCATCGGTAGGTTGTTGGTCGGTCATGACAACTCTCGGGGTCGCAAACGAGTCTCGGGCCGCTGACCCTCACGGAAGGGGCCATCGGCGACCGATTCGGTGCGGATAAGATCGTGGAGTTTGCGCAGTCCGTCTATTAATGACTCGGGACGGGGAGGACAGCCAGGAATGTAGATGTCCACGGGTATGATGCGGTCTACTCCCTTAACAACACTGTAAGCATGCTGATAGAAGCGCCCCCCGCTGATCGCACAGTTGCCCAGAGCCACGACGTACCGCGGTTCAGGCATCTGGTGATAGAGTCGCTCCAGGACCGGCGCCATTTTGAGAGTCACCGTACCCGCCACAATCATGGCATCCGCCTGCCGGGGTGTGCCCCGGAAAATAATGCCAAAGCGGTCCAAATCCCAGCGGCTGGCCCCGGTGGCCATCATCTCAATGGCACAGCAGGCCAGGCCAAAACTCAGCGGCCACAGCGAGCAAGCCCGCCCGGTGTTAAGGACCTTGTCCACTATGTTGACGAAGGCGGCGGGCACCCGCCCTTCGTGGTAGCGGCGGGCGAGCCGGCGCAGGGGTTCAGAAGGCGGTCGGGGCAGTTGGGCCGCAATTTTCTCCATGCGTCGCTCTACGTCTCGGAGATCCACTGCAGATCCCCCTTCCCCCAGGCGTAGACCAGACCAACCAGCAGAATACCTACAAAGACGGCCATCTCTACCAGCGGGTACAATCCCAGCGCATCAGCACGGCTTAGCGTTTTATATACCACTGCCCAGGGATACATAAATATGGCCTCCACGTCGAAGACAACAAACATCAGGGCGATGATGTAATAGCGGACAAAGAATTTACTCCACGCCTCCCCGAAAGGAACGATGCCACATTCATAGGTCAGCAGCTTTTGCTCATAGGGGTCAGCGGGGCGCAGCAGATAGGCCACTACTAAGGTAGCGAAGGCAAAAGCAGCACTGAGGACCACAAACACACCTACTGGGCCGTACTGGAGAGCACCCATAGCTTATTCAATCCTCGAGGAAGTCATCCGAGAGTGTCCGGAGCACACAAAAAAAGACGCCGCCTGCGACGCTGCGGCGCACCTGCCAAGCGTACCACAGCTCTACCTCCCCGCTGGGGCCCCGGTATCTTCAGTATAGCACTTCCCTATCCCGCTGTCAATTCCTCCGTGGGTGACGAACAGAAAAAAACAGCTCACATTACATGCGCTGCTGAGGGTAACGCCCGAGCAAGGCAGCCACAACACCACAGAGGGTGAATACCAGGGCGAAGATGACAAAAATGGACTGGAGCTGCTCGTGGGTAAGTAGCAGCCGGCTCATAATCAGGGCACAGGCCACCCCGAAATCGGTCCAGGCAAAGATTACTCCGTAAGCCAGCGGGCGGCGTCGCCGCTGCGCTGCATCACCGATCAGGGAGGCGCTGACCGGGGGCACACTGCCATTCACTAAACCCAGCAGCCCGGCCGTAATGGCCATCGCCACCGGGCTATCCCAGGCGGCTGCCAACCCACAGCCAATCGCTCCCAGCAGAAAGGCCGTGGCCAGAACCGGGCCTCGTCCCTTGATATCTGAGATAGTACCGCTAAGCAGAGCACAAACTGCACGGATGGCGGGGAAAAACATCGCTGTTATCCATACCCACCCAGCTCCATAACTGCTGGTCACGAAATCGGCAAAAGCCCCCAGCATCAGACCATAGGCCAGTGCAGAACTGGCCAACAGGAAGCTGGCGATGCGCGCACCAGGATTCCTGAAAATCTGCCACAATACCTGAGCGGAAGGAGGGTCAATTTGCGCTTCACCGGTGCGCGGTAGCGCTAACGAGACCAGCACACCTACCACCGTTACAGCAGTGGCGGTGAAGTACAGCAATTGCGGGTGTTGAGGATAGTGCGCGTATATCAACCCCAGGCCGACCACGCCGATCAAGAATCCAGTATGAGTTGCGCTGTATATCAGACCCATACCCAGCCCGTACCGGCCGCGCCGGCCTTCGCTCAGCGCCAGGACTTCCATAGTGCTGCCACCCCACATAGCCGTCGCCCCCCAGCCCCACAGCAGCGCGAAGCCCAGGGCCAACCAGTAATTGGGCACGAACGCCAATAGCGCCATACCGGCGGGGAAAAGCACATAAGTGGTGCTGCCGACTACTCGCCACTTCCAGTCGGGCCAGCGGCGCAGCAGGTAGAGATTGCCGATGCGAAAAAACATCATACACGCATAGACCACCGCTAACAGGCCGGCGCGCTGCAAGCCACTCCACGGGGTGATGCGGCTGAGGTAAGACACGAGGTATTGCTGTTGAGCACCTGCACCAGCGAATATCAGAAAGAATACTCCGGCCATAACTATGAGGTTTACCGTCCGGCCGGAGTGTTTTTCAGGCTGGGAGTCATTCACCGTTATCTATGGAGCGAGTACGCCAAGTTACTCTTGCGCCTGGCGCCGGGCCACCGCAGCCGCCACCTTGGCCGGCAGCGACCAGATGTGGATAAACCCTTCGGCAGCCGACGCGTCAAAAACATCAGCCGCATCATAGGTGGCCAGACCGTAATCGTAAAGTGACCAATCTGACTCCCGGGCTACTGCCTGGCAGGTGCCTTTGTGCAGCTTGACAGTGACCTGGCCGCTGACCCGCTTCTGGGTCTGGGCCATAAAGGCATCCAGGGCTTCGCGCAGGGGAGTGTACCACAGGCCATAATAGACCAGCTCGGCGTAGCGCAGCTCCAGGTATGGCTTAAAATGCAGCGTTTCCCTGTCCAAAGTCAGCGATTCCAGGTCGCGGTGGGCCTCCAGGATTATGGTGGCCGCCGGTGCCTCGTAGACCTCGCGCGACTTTATGCCCACCAGCCGATTCTCTATCATATTGATGCGCCCCACCCCATTAGCCCCCCCCATAGCATTCAGCCGGCTGACCAGCTCCGGGCCGGCCATCTGCTCACCATCCAGGGCAACGGGAATCCCTTCTTCAAACTGTATCTGAATATAAGTAGGTTCGGCGGCGGCGTCTTGTACGTCCACTGTCCACAACCAGGCATCATCAGGTGGCTCCTGGGTAGGGTCTTCAATGACACCACACTCCACCGACCGCCCCCACAGATTAGTGTCAACTGAATAAGGACTCTCCTTGCCGACAGGCACGGGGATGCTATGTTGTTGGGCATATTCCATTTCCTGCTCCCGGGTCATATTCCATTCGCGGGCCGGGGCAATGACCTGCAAATCGGGGGCCAGAGCCGCATAGGTCACCTCAAACCGCACCTGGTCATTGCCCTTGCCGGTACAGCCGTGGGCCAGATACTTGGCACCCTTTTGCTGAGCCACTTGTACCTGCACCTTGGCCAGCAGGGGCCGCGCCAGGGCGGTAAAAGCCGGATACTTGTGTTCATACATCAGGTTAGCGGCAATACCCCGGGTAAGAAAATCGGTAAAGAATTCCTGCCTGGCATCAACCACTAAAGCCTCAATAGCCCCGATATCCTCGGCTTTTTGCCTGATGGCCTCGTAGTTCTTTTCCTCGCCGACGTCAACAGCCAGAGCGATTACCTGGACATTGTATTGCTCGGCAATCCACCGGATGGCTACCGAAGTGTCGAGGCCACCCGAATAAGCTAACACGCATTTGTCCATTACAAATCTCTCCCGTAAATTAATAGCATCTACTGTCAATAAGTACCGTACTTATGCACCAACTCAATAACCCGACAGTATTGCTCAAAGCTAACGTTATCGGGCACCGAATGGTCGGAGTGGTAAATATAGCCGCCACCCTGCATGGCATATGGTATCTTGGTGGATATCTCTTCTTCTATAACTACGGGGTCAGGATTAGCCATCGCCCGCACGTCAATGCCACCCATAAAGGCCAGCCAGGCCCCGTGCTGTTTCTTCAGCTCAACCAGGTCCATACCGGCTTTGACCTCCAGGGGTTGGAGACAGTCCAGGCCAGCTTTGAGCAACCCGGGGATAAGGTCCTTGACACATCCACAGCTATGGAGGATCACCTTAAGCCCCTGGGAGTGGAAAAAGTCATAGACGAGTTTGTGGACGGGATATTCATAACGCATAAACATCGCCGGCGAAAATAGCGAGGTATTGCGGTAGCCCATATCGCCGCACACAAACGCGCCATCAAATTCAATGCCCTCACCCATCATTTCTTCAGCGGCAGCAACAATGAGCCGGGCGTGAGTGATAAAAATGTCCTCAACGAACTCTGGCTCACTGACCATAGCCATCAGCAGGCGCTCAGAGCCGACCAGACTCTGGATGTGGTCATAGCCGAAGGCAGCGGAAAAGTGAAACCACTTGCCCGCCTGGCGGGCCTCTTCTTCCTGCCGCCGAACAGTTTCCCAGTCAACCCGGTCACGAGACCACTCCAGTCGGTGCTTGTGCTCTTCCCAATCGTGCCGCGTCTTGATAAGGAAATCAATCTTCTCTGGAGTTGACGTCGCGTGCTTCCAGTTCCTTTCAATACCACCGTTGGCATTGCGCGTGATAATGTATTCGTCGGTTTCCTCAACTGTCTCAGTAGGAAGCCGCATGCTCAGGTCGGCCCCAGCACCAACCATCTCGAAGTCGAAGTATTCGTCAGGTCCCACGCCCTCAGGCAGGCCCTCCTGGTGCCATCGTTCAATAGTGGTGTTCCAGGGCCCGTCCTCAATCGCTATCCGGTCAGCTTCTTTGAAGTGTAGTGCTGCGTCAATTCGCTCTTGCGATGTCATCTGCATTCTCCTTGGACTGAATTAATAATGCCGTGGGGCATACGGTCCACCAGCATCTGAAAATCAATATTCTTCACTACTCGCTCTAACTCCTTGCGGGCTGGCGATAGCTGGGGCGGGCGATAGCGTAAATCGTGGGCGTCACTGGCCAGGACCTGGGCCTGTCCGCTGCGCAGCAGGTCCAGCGCGATTGCTTTGACCCTGCGTCCGGCTTGCCCCAGTATGCTACTCGCATTCACCTGAAGCAGACAGCCGCGCTCAGCTAATTTGCTCAAAATCTCCGGCTGGCGGACAGCAAGCTCACTGCGCTCCGGATGAGCCAGGACCGGTGTTACACCGACAACTTGCAGTTCAAAGCACATCTGTTCCAGGAACTGGGGAACCCCCACAAAGGCGGTCTCAATCAGCAGGTGGGTGCCGTTATCGCCCAGCGTGACCAGTTGGCCTGATTTGAGCAACTTAACTAACTGGGGCTGAGCTTCTACCTCAGCTCCAGGTACTATCGTCAAGTCTATATTCTGTTGCTGCAAAGCCTCATTAAGAGCTTGCGTGGCCATACGGATTTCATCGGGTGACAGAGAGTTGACCGATGAGACGTGGGGTGTGGCCACCACGATGTCAATGCCATCATCAGCGGCCACCTGCGCCATTTCCAGGGCAGCCTGGAGGTCAGTTGCACCGTCGTCAAGGCCGGGTAAGATATGGCAGTGTAGATCAATCATCATCAACTATTAGCGACCAATTAAGATTCCACCCCCAGGGTTGGACGCTGGGGGTGGCAACAGCCAACCAGAGATTAGGCAATATCCCTCAAGTTTCTTCTGACCAACTAACGTATATCCGAGACAGGACAGAGTCCCACTGGAAGGTAAGCCCGAATAGCTGGCAATAAGGCTTCAGGGGAACGTAAGTGCGGCTGTCTATGCGCCGGCTCTTATGGCCCAGGTCGGTCTTTATCCCGTTTACATAGGCATGGCTGCGGTTGGGAATGACTCGTATTAATGTATCGCCGCGCTGGCACTCAATATAGCTGTCGTCAGGTCCCCAGTTCAGGGCCCCGCCGATATGGCGCACCAGGTCAGTAAATGTGATATAGAACTGCTTGTTTATCCTCTGTACCGGCTTCTCCAAATCAGCCTTCTGACCATTAAACCAGACGGCCCCGGACGGCAGTGTCTGGGCGGCAACACCGGGCAGGCTCGCCAGGCCCACCACCATCACTACGCACAGCAGCACTGTCCTTGGCAAATGATTTGCCTTGTTCATCACCAGCACTCCTCGTGATAGATGTCTCTGCCTCAGTACTCACCAAGTATAGCACAGCTACCGGCCAAAGTCAAAAGCTCCGGCTTAGCTTATCAAGCATGTTGCTCAGTCTGCATGCACTCAATAAACTGGTCGAACAGATAGAGGGAATCGTGGGGGCCGGGATTGGCTTCGGGGTGGAACTGAACCGAAAAGATGGGCAGCTCCTCGTGCTTCATACCCTCGGCACTCATATCATTGAGGTTGACGTGGGTCAGTTTCAGCCCGCTGCCCGCCAGACTATCCATATCCACACAGAAGCCATGATTTTGCGTGGTGATAGCAATCTCGCTGGTTTGCAGGTTCTTAACGGGATGGTTGCCGCCCCGATGGCCAAACTTCAGTTTATAAGTTTTCCCGCCGAAGGCCAACCCCAGAATCTGTTGGCCCAGGCAGATGCCAAAGATAGGCACCTTGCCGATCAGGTTGCGGGCGGTTTGGATTACATAGGTAAGCGGCTCGGGATCGCCGGGACCATTGGACAATACTACCCCGTCCGGCTCCCAGGCCAGTATCTCGTCAGCAGTGGTAGTAGGCGGTACCACCAGCGTATCACAGCCGCGGCGGTACAGGTGACGAAGGATGCTCTGCTTGACCCCACAATCAAGCAGCACCACCCGATAGCTTTCCCAGTGACCCCGCAGGTCAGTGCCTGGTCTTTGTGAGTTGTCACTGATCCACCGGCGCGGCCCGGCTGGTATCTGCAAGGAAAGCTGGCTGGCGGCGGTAGCCGCGAGCTGTTTATAGCCGTCCTCGCCCCACCGGCGGGGCTCGGAGCAGGAAACCTCGGACACCAGGTCCCGGCCCACCAGCCGCGGAGCGCCCTTAGCCTTCTCTACGACACTGTCGGGGTCCAGGTCCTCGGTGGAGATGACGCCAATCATCGCACCTTTGGTACGAATGTGCTTGGTCAGCATCCGAGTGTCAATTCCTTCAATTCCCACCATGCCGTGGCACTGCAGATAATCGGGGAGGCTCTGGGTAGCCCGCCAGTTACTGACTATCGACGAGACTTCGCGCACTACAAACCCTTCCACCCACGGCTGCCACGATTCCACATCCTCGGGATTGACCCCGTAGTTGCCAATCTCGGTATAGGTCATGGTGACAATCTGGCCGCGGTAGGACGGGTCGGTGAGTACCTCCTGATAGCCGGTCATCCCCGTGTTGAACACCACCTCACCGCTGCGCTCGCCATCGGCTCCGAAGGACCAGCCCTCAAATACTGTGCCGTCCTCCAGGGCTAATATCGCCGGTTTCTTGTTAGCTTGCCACTTTTCCATGTTTACTCCAGTGTAGTTATTTCTGGGCCAGCAGCATTTGTCCTTCTCGCTGGGCAAACCGCCCGCCGACAATGGTTCCCCATATCCACCCTTTCACTGTCTCGCCGGCAAAGGGAGTGTTGCGGCCCTTAGAGTAAAAGCGGTCCGGCTGGACGACCCAGGACTTGTTGGGATCTATGATGGCAATATCGGCCGGTGAGCCGGGCACCAGGGTGCCCCCGGGCAGATTCAGCAGCCGCGCCGGGTTACAGGTCAGCTTGGCCAGAGCTTCAAGCAGGGGTAACTCGCCGCTATGAACCAGATGGGTGAGCACCAGCCCCAGGCAGGTCTCCAGACCCACTATGCCGAAGGGCGCTTCCCCCAGGCCGCAGGCTTTCTCGGCCGGCGTATGGGGCGCATGGTCAGTGGCAATTACCTGGATGGTGCCATCAATAAGTGCCTGCTTGACGGCCTGGCGGTCGGCTTCGGTGCGCAGGGGCGGATTCATTTTGGCATCAGCGCCAAATTCCAGCACTGCACTTTCAGTCAGACAGAAATAATGAGGAGCCGTCTCACCAGTTAATGACTTGAAGCGCCCCTCCTGTTGTAACTCACCGAGATAGGCGACGCTGTCAGCAGTGCTCAGGTGGAGCAAATGGAGACGACCTGACACGGCTTCAGCGGCTTGTGCCCATTGCTGCAGGGCAACCAGCTCAGAGCGGGAATCCTGCCCAGGCAGACCCAATTCTTCGCTTACCCGGCCCTGATTGATTACCCCAGCGCCGCTAAGCTGTTCTGCTTCCAAATGGGCCAGAAACAGTACGCCAGTGGTGCTGGACTGCTGGAGGGCCGAGCGCATCTGCTGGGGAGATTGCAGCGGTGCCGCATCATCGGTAATCGCCCCACAGCCGGCCGCCACCAGAGCGGCAAAGTCACAAAGCTGGGCGCGTTGATTATCAATAGTAGCCGCGCCGATAATCTGGACGCTACATTCAGCCGTGCGAGCAATTATCTGCTGAAGCTGAGCCACCCGCGGGGGCCGATCAATGACGGGATTAGTGTTGGGCATAGCACAGACGGTGGTGAACCCCCCGGCCACTGCCGCCTGGGTGCCGCTGGCAAGGGTCTCCTTATGTTCAAAACCGGGCTGGCGCAGGTGGGCGTGGATATCAATCAGGCCCGGGCAAACTACTAATCCGGGCACCGGAATAACTTCGCCTTCGGGCGAGGCACCGGGCGGTTTTATCCATTTCACTCTACCCTGCTCCACACACAGGTCAGCCCCGGCCTCCAGAGCCTGTCCGGGGTCCACCATCTGTCCTCTTACCAGGGTAAGAGTCGGCATATCCGCCTGACTGGTCAGCAATAGTCCCTCCACAAAAGAGCCTTCCCGGTCGGGAAGGCTCTGAGACTGTAGGCAGGCACTATCATGGGGCTATCACTCAACGATGACGTAAACTCTATCCATACGCTTCTCGCCCATGCCCGCGTTGTCCAGGACAGTGAGAGTCACTATGTAGTAGCCAGGTTCAGGGAACTGACAGGAGACCTGCTGCCCATAAGCATCTTCGGTCAGGCCATCCAGATCATCAAGGTCCCAGGTATAGGTAGCCTCAACGCCCTCAATCTGGGGCGCGGCAGTAAAGGTGACCTCATCCTGGAGGGAAACCCGCCGCTGCTGTTCCCCTTCAATCTGGGCCATTAGGGGCTTATCCTCCTGCACCAGGCGCAAACGGCTAAGGTAAAACTTTCCTTCATGATCACCGGTCACCGCCACCCGCAGCAAAGTAGCGCTGGACAGCTCGGCGGGGCCTTGGAAATCTGACAGTACCACCGCCAGCCGTATCCAGCCCTGCAGTTCCACCAGATTGGGGTCCACCTTCAGCGGTCCGGAATCTAATTGTCCCTGGTCGGTTATCAGCACAATCCGGATATTATCAATAGGCTCAGGCGGCGGTTGAAGGCCGCGCATCCCCGGCCCGCCCGGCCCCATAGCGCCTGGATATCCACCCATGCCAGGAGGCATACCGCCCATACCAGGAGGCATACCGCCCATACCCGGACGCATACCGCCCATACCCGGGGGCATACCGCCCATACCCGGGGGCATACCACCCATACCCGGGGGCATACCACCCATACCCGGGGGCATACCACCCATACCCGGGGGCATACCGCCCATACCCGGGGGCATACCGGGCATCCCTGGAGGCATACCGCCCATACCCGGAGGCATACCACCCATACCCGGAGGCATCCCAGGCCCGTAGCCCGGTCCATAGCCCTGTGGCCATGTCGGCTGAGCTTCAGGTGGGGGCACCTTGACCAGGGCAATGACCTGGGTTTGGTGGGGATCAGTGGCGAATAGGCTGAAGTCAGCCGGTTCCTTCAATTCCAGCCGACCACCCTCATGATACCCCTTGGTCTTTACCTCTAAGACTGGCTTATCTTCGTACAGAACGTCGCTTTTCTGGGCAATGCTCCCTGTCCCCCAACCGCCCAACTCTATCCGCGCGGTGGTGCCGTCGTACAGATTGAGGGATTCATCGGCACCGGCGGCACCTGCCACTGCCATCATCACTACGATAATGGTTACCATCACATACTGGCCTGTTTTCATCATCGCTCACACCCTTAAGTAATGGGTAGTCCCAGCAGTGTAATTGGCAAACTGTATGTATATATTAGCCGATTAGGTGATAAATAGCAAGTCGGTCCCATTAAGCTCACTCGCTCAAGTAAGGACAAGGCGATAGCCGAGATTAATCTCTCCCCAGAATAGCCATAAAAGCTTCCTGGGGGATCTGGACCTGCCCGATCTGTTTCATGCGCTTTTTGCCTGCCTTCTGCTTCTCCAGCAGCTTGCGCTTGCGGGTTACGTCGCCACCGTACAGTTTTTCAATCACGTCCTTGCGTAGGGGCGGGATGCGCTCGGAAGCAATTACTCTCTTGCCTATGCTGGCCTGTAGCCGCACATCAAATAACTGGCGTGGTATGACCTTGCGCAGCTTCTTAATCACTACCCGCCCGCGGCGCTCGGCGAAGTCCCGATGAGTAATGATAGCCAGGGCATCTACCAGTTCATCATTGACCAGAATGTCGAGTTTGACCAGGTTGGCTTCCTGGTAACCAGCCGGCTCGTAGTCCAGGGTAGCGTAGCCTCGGGTAGCCGATTTGAGGTTATCAAAATAGTCTACCACGATCTCGGCCAGCGGCAGCATATACTCAATAACCACCCGATCACTGTGGCGATAGTCAGTATTGGCAAACTGACCCCGATAGGCCTCGGATAGCTCCAGGCAGGGGCCAACATATTGATGAGGACACGTTATGTAGGCGTGGACGATGGGCTCCTCAATGGTCTGTATCTGGCCGGGGTCGGGGAAATGAGCCGGGTTCTCAATGACGAGTACCTCCCCATCACTACGCACGATGCGGTATTCAACACTGGGGGCGGTAGCCACCAGATCAAGGCCATACTCTCGCTCCAGCCGCTCCTGGGCCACCTCCATATGCAGCAGCCCCTGGAAGCCACACCGGAAGCCAAACCCCAGAGCCACCGAGGTCTCCGGTTCATGGCGGAAAGCCGCATCATTAAGGGAGAACTTGTCCAGCGCGTCGTTGAGCGCGTGATACTGAGCATTATCTGCCGGATACAGCCCGCAAAACACCATGGGCCGCACCCGGCGGTAGCCGGGCAGCGGCTTGGGCGCGGGCTGCTCGGCGGACGTGATGGTGTCACCCACGCGGCTGTCCTTGACATCCTTGATAGCCGCCGCCAGATAGCCGACCTCACCGGCGCTGAGCTGCGAAACCGCCTCCCGCTGGGGCCGGAATATCCCGACCTCGCTCACCTCAAAAGTCTTGCCGTTGGCCATCATCATTATCTGGTCGCCCGGCTTGACGGTGCCGTCAAACACCCGAATGTAGGCAATGACGCCACGATGGGGATCAAATTCGGAGTCAAAGATCAGAGCCTGCAGCGGCGCGCTGGCATCACCCGTCGGCGGCGGCACATGCTGGACAATGGCCTCCAGCAGTTCGTCCATTCCTTGCCCAGTCTTGCCACTGGTGAAGACAATCTGCTGGGGAGCAAAGTCAAACTGTTCAGCCATTTGCTCGGTTGCCCGGGCAGGGTCAAACTGCTCCAGGTCAATCTTACTGACTACCGGTATCAGTTCCAGTCCTTCGTCCCGGGCCAGATACACGTTGGCTACCGTCTGCGCCTCCACCCCCTGGGAAACATCTACCAGTAGCACCGCCCCCTCACAGGCGTGCAGCGCCCGGCTAACCTCATAGGAGAAATCCACATGCCCGGGAGTGTCAATCAAATTCAATTCATAGGTTTGCCCATCCTGGGCGGCATACTCTATCCGCACCGCTGAGGCCTTGATAGTAATGCCCCGCTCCCGTTCCAGGTCCATGTCATCCAGCACCTGCTCGCGCATATCCCGCTCGCTAATGGCCCCGGTAATCTCCAGCAACCGGTCAGCCAGCGTAGACTTGCCGTGGTCAATATGGGCGATTATGCAGAAGTTGCGAACACGCTCTTGTTTAGTCATACAGAATAGTTGCCACCAATCGTAAAATCACTTATGGCCCGGCGATGAGTCGCTGGGCAAACAGGTCCTCGAACCGCTCCACATCAACGTCTACCGCTACGTAAGTGTTAGGTTCTCCAGGAATCTCTACACATTCGCCGGCTGGATGATCCTCTTCCGGGGTAGTATATACCTTCACCCGTTTCGGTTCCAGCTTCACCAAATCAGGGGCGAAAGTGACCGCCACCGCTAATGGGTCGTGGAGAATAGGTTCAATCTGGTCCCGGGCAGCCTGCCACGCCCGGATTAATTCCCCCACCAGCCTGGTGCTGGCGGTGCCGGCCTGCTGCAACTGCGCATGCCGCTCCTGGCGATACCGACAGCGCAGGGTGACATCCAGCGGCACCAGAGTCTTGGTCACCGGCAGGTCCAGCACATAGGCCGCGGCGGCCGGATCGGAAGCGATGTTGTGTTCCACTTTTCTTTCGGTGTGGAAGGTACCGCCCATGATCACTATTTCTTTTACCATCTCGGTCAGGCCCGGCTCAGCGGCAAAGGCAGCGGCGATATTGCTTAGCGGACCTATGGGCACCAGAACTACCTCGCCGGGATACGATTTGATCGTTTCAGTCAGTAGCTGTATACCATCACCACGAGGCTGCGGATCGTCCTCAGCAAGGACTATTGCCTGGTTGATAGTAGCTTCGCTGGCGGCAGAGTCATCAAACCTATCGGCCCAGCCGGGAGCTACGGGAATTTCTTCTCTTCCCCCCGTCCGCAGTATCTTGGCCGCAATACAGGCCCGTAACAACGGATCAAAATGAACCGTCGTCACCGCCAACAGCTCAATCTCCGGACTATTGAGGGCCAAGGCCAGCGCCAGGACATCATCAACATCGGTGCCGATGTCAGTATCCAGGATCATCTTGACAGAATCCATGGCTCTCACTTGTTCCCTTTAGTCTACACTCCCGAACTGGTAGAGGCCTCATCGCCAGCGCCGTTGTTGCGCCGCCCGGTCACGCGCCGTTTGACCAGCCGCCAGGCGGAGTGCATTTCCTCCACCTGCAACAGGGCAGATAAGCCAATGAAGGTGCCCGTGCCCAGAATCAGGGGCACCAGCAGGCCAGCCAGCCGCGCCGTCAAGCCGGCGGTGCCCAGGTAGTGCTGGGTGGCGGTCATGGTCAGCCAGCAGACAATGCCTAAAGCCGCTGTCGGGGCCAGCAGGTTAACCTGGCTGCGCAGGATACGGGCTCCGTCCAGACTGCCTACCTGTTTGCGCAGCAGCCACATCAGCATTACCGTGTTGACAATGACGCTGATGGAAGTAGCTAAGGCCAGGCCGGCTACTCCCATTACCGGCATCAGGGCCAGAGCCGCGGCCACACACGCCGCGACGGAAATCGCACCCACCCACACGGGCGTGACAGTATCGTGACGGGCATAAAACGCACGAGCGACGATGTACAGCGCTGATAGGCCGACAATGCCCAGACCGTACCAGAACAGGGCCTGACCGACCGCCTGGGTATCCTGGGCACTGAACACCCGGCCCTCGAACAGCAGCCGAATCAGCGGCTGACGCAGAATCATTATACCCACCGCCGAGGGAACGGCCAAAAACAAGGTATTGCGCAGCCCAAAGGAAAAATCACGCCGAAAGGCCGCCGTAGCGCCTTTGGCATAGTGCTCAGCCAGCGTAGGGAACAGGGCAATAGCAATCCCCGCCCCGAACATGCGGGTGGGCAGCTTCCACAGCCGGTTGGCATACTCTAAGATGGCCGCCCCGTTTTGCGGGTCAACCTTGGTGGCCAGAGCACTGGTAATAATCAGATTGATCTCGGCAATAGCCAGGCCAAAAACAACGGGAAGAGCCAGCTTCATGACCCGGCGCATCCCCTCATCAGAGATGTTGAATGACAGCAGCAGGCGCGCTCCCCGCTGGCGCAGAGGTGGAATCTGCAGCAGGAGGCTGCCCAGCAGTGCTCCCAAAATTACTCCATAGGCAACCGTGGGTAGTCCCCACAGCACCGGAGCCAGCAGAATAGCGATAATGACGACTATGTTATAGACAATGGGCCCGGCCGCCGGCCACAAGAAATGCTTCTGGGCATTCAGCGTCCCCATCAGCAGCCCGCCGATCACAAAGAATATCTGGGCGGGGAACATAATCCGCATCAATCGCCCACATAGGCTCAGCAACTCAGGATTATCGGCCGCCCAGCCCGGGCCAACCAGTACCGCCAACTGGGGGGCAAAGATTATCCCCAGGCCAACCAGAAAGATACCTACTATCACCAACAGCCACAAGGTAGAACTAAACGTCCGCCAGGCTTGCTTATGCTTGCCCAGGGTCAAGTATTCGGTGAAGACCGGCACAAATCCGGTTCGCAGGGCCCCACCAGCCATCAGAAAATAGATGAAATCGGGCACACGGAAAGCCTGCACATAGGCGTTGATCTCACCGGTGGTCCCGAACTGCCGGGCCAGGATCATCACCCGTATCAGACCGGTAACTCCGCTCAGGAAGACAGCCAACACCATCAGCCCGGCCGCGGCTACCAGGCCCTCGCGGGCCGCGGAGCCGGTGGGAGGGTAATCAGGCGTCTGTGATTGGTTGTCGGGAGAAACTGGAGAGTCGTCGGACATGACTGGCTATCATCTTCCCAGCCGTCTGCTGGCGCTACAGGGCGGTAGTTAAATCTCCATTGGCATTATACCTGTAACAGCGGGAGTTGAAAAGAGGTAGCCTCAGCCTGAGCGCGGCTGTTGGGCGCAGCTACTGGAGAGCGCCGGTTTCTACACCGGGGGGCATTTCCACTGGGGGCATTTCCACTGGGGGCAGCTCCGGGGCCCGGGGAGTGAGGCTCGGACCAGGTACTGGCTGCAGTGGCTGGGTGCCGACGCGGACAATCTCGGTTTGCGCCGGGTAGACATCACTGTGCATTCGCTCCCGTTTAATCAACTCACCGTCCCGGTAGACCTCGCGGAAAAGCGTGGCCCGCATCCCGCCTCGTCCGGGCGTCTCGACCTCCCTGGTACCGGCTGGCAATTGGGAATCCTCAATCTCCTTAACACCGAATCCAAATCGGGACACGCCAGTGCGCACCAGCTTGACGTCGTAGTCGTCTGCTTTTTTGCCCAGTATCTTGGCCCACAGGCGATTGCCCTCCCGGCCCCCCAGAATGAGAATAGGATGAGAGAGAGTATTGCGGAAGCGCATATCAAGCTGGCCATAGTAGACAGTGGCATCGCGGCCAGCCGGGCAGTAGACCACTGGCCGGGAGTGGTGGTGCCGCTCCAATATCTCCAGGTTGGCCAGCAGGGCTGCGTTGTAGACCGTAGTGGTCACTTGACAAACGCCACCGCCGGTTTCGGGCACCACCTCCCCTTCGCGAAATATGTCGGCCGACCGATAGCCTTCCTTGGCAAGCCGCGGCCCAACCCTCTCATTGAGCGAGAATTCTTCCCCCGGCTGCAAAACTGTTTCGTTAATGTGACCCATACCCAGCTCCAGGTTATGAGTGCGGCCCACTTTCGCCGGATTGAAGGGAGTGCTGTAGCTGCTGAGTACCACCTCGATATTGGCCAGGTCCTCAGGTGCGATAGCCGGCGGCTGCACCTCAACGCTCAGTTCAATCCGTTGGCACCACGGGTCGGACAGGGCCGCGCGCAGGGCCGCGAGACTGGCTGCGATTTGCAGACTGACTCCCGTCTGCCCCGGCTCCATTTCTACCTGGTCGTCAACTACCTTGACCTGCGCATTGCGAGGCTCACGGTTGATCTCATCAACCAACTCAATGAGCGCAGTGTGGAGTCGCTGCTCATCTACCCGCGCCCTAACAGCAATGTCAACGCCCGCCCGCCTCAGGCGCAGATGGGTGACTAACTTATCTACCAGTGGGCCCCCGCGACCTAATCGGTACGCCTGGGCAACGGCGTCCTGAAACATCACTGTCGCCCCCAGCTGCTGGGAGGCCACAGCATAACTGCCGCCCGGATACTCTAATTCCACCTCCACGGGTAGATGGGGGAGCAATTGCTGTTGGAGAGTCGCGATGGCCTGGGGCTGGGTGAGCCCCCCGACCGGCACACCGCTCACGGTAACATGGGGAGCAATCTTATCCGTGGCCGCAAACTGCTGGATGCCGACAACCACGGCTATCAGCCCGCCAATCACCCCGACGGCAACAATCGCCGCGATAATCAGTATCCATTTGAGCACTTTTCGCTGCTTTAACCTGGTCATATTAATATATGAGCACTGCCTCTTCTTAGACGGCTGGATGCAGTGATGGGATCAGTCGCCCCTCTCCCCGCTCATCCAGTTGCCACCTTGCTGGCCGGCAGGCGATAGTGGGGAGCGTATAGATAGCAAAAAGCCGCAGGCGCAAGGCTTGCGGCCCGATTCGTAGATTATTATACAGTCGGCTTGAGTGCCTGTCAAGATAGCTACAGCTCGGTCCTCGCCAGCTAATTCGGCTACGACACTCCGGTCAACCGCCCGTGAACCGCTATCCTCACTGCTGCGAATAGCTCAGCAGCAGGCGGGCAATCTGCGGTGCAGCATCGCCTGTCCCCCACCGCTGGGCGGCCTCGGCCTGAGCCCGTCGCCGCTGAACATTGCTATACAACTCTAAGATGGCATCAGCAAGCACTGGGCCAGTTAGCCCGGCATCCTCAATAACTTCGGCGGCCCCCGCCTCCTGGACAGCCGTCGCATTGTATTTCTGGTGATCGGCTGCATAGGGGTAAGGGATCAGGATGAGCGGTTTGCCCAGGGCAGTGGCCTCGGCCAGGCTGCTGGAGCCAGCTCGGCTGACAATCAGGTCAGCGGCCGCCATTGCCGGCCCCATCTGCTCCAGATAGCCGTGACATTGATAAGCCGGAGGCCGAGCCCCCATTTGCTGGGCCTCATGGCTCACCGTCTCGTAATCTCGCTGACCGGTCAGATGCACTATCTGCAAGTCCTCCTGGGCGAGTAACGCCGGCAGGGCTGCCATCAGGGCCTTGTTAATCTGCCGGGCACCCTGGCTGCCGCCGGTTATCAGGACGGTGAATTTATCAGCGGCCAGCTTCAGCAGCTGCCGACCTTCGGTTGCGGTAGCAGTTAGAATCTGGCGGCGTACCGGCCCACCGGTATGGACAATCCTATCATCAGCCAGATATTTACTTGCCTCAGCAAAGGTGAGTGTAATTTGATCAGCCCATCGGCCCAGCAGCCGGCTGGCGCGATCAGGGTAAGCATCACAAATGTGCACTACTGAGGGTATGCCCAACATTCGCCCGGCCACCACTACCGGTGCCGCCACATAGCCGCCGGCTGCGAATATCACCGCCGGTCTCCAGCGCCGCAGCAGGCGGGCACTGGCCAGAGTACTGGCAGCCAGCCGCCACAGGCTCCCCACCCAGCCCAGCGAGGCGCCATAGGGAAAAGGTCGGGCATCAATCAAATGATAAGGGAGCTGAGTCTGGGGCAGCAGGCGGCAGTCTAAGTCGGCGCCGGCCGCACCTATTAACAGTATCGGCACGTCGGGGCTGATTTGCTGCAACTGCTCAGCTACTGCCAACGAGGGAAACAGGTGGCCCGCCGTCCCGCCGCCAGCCAGTACTATTCCCGTGCTCATTGCCGATCCTGCCTAATTAGATGGCTGTGCCGCGCCACCGACAGGACGACACCGGCCGCCATCATCGAACTGATGAGACTGCTGCCACCGGCACTGATGAACGGCAGCGTCAGGCCAGTGACTGGAATGGAAGAGGTAGCCACGGCGATGTTAACCAACGCTTGCAGAGTCAAGCTCATTCCTACGGCTGCGGCCAAAAACCAGCCCAGTCGGCTGCTGCTGGCCTGGCCGATTTTGAACGCCCAGGCGGTTAGCAACACCATCAACACCAGCACCCCTAACCCTCCCCACAGTCCCAACTCCCCGCCAATTACACAGAAGATTGAATCAGTGTGAGGGACAGGCAAGTTCTTCCACTTATCCGGACTCATTCCCAGGCCAGTACCTACCACTCCTCCCCGGGCTAAAGCAATCAGCATATTGTAGATATGGTAACCCGGGCCCTGCAGATAATCACCCGGACTGAGCCAGGCCAGAATGCGGGTCCATACGTAGGGCTTGGTGGCGGCCAGACCCAGGCCGATCCCGGCCAAACCCACCCCCGTTGCTGCTACATAGTGCAGGCGCGCTCCCCCCAACAGTACTATCGCCAAAGCCAACAGCAGAACCAGCATCGCCATACCCTGATCAGACTGTTCCACCAGCACCAGGACCATAGCGGCGGTAGCTATCGCGATGGGCACAATGACTGTGTGCCGATTGCGCCAATTAACCGGTCCGCGGGCCAGGTAGGTGGCACAGAACACCACATAGGCTACCTTGGCAAATTCCGATGGCTGAAATCCCCACAGCCAACAGCGCGAGGCTCCCACACTTCGCCCCCACACAATCGCCAGACCCATGAACGCCAACCCAATCAGTAGGCCGGGGCGACTGAGCCGGGCGATCAGAGTCGGGGACAGGTAACTAACCACCATCATTGCTACCAGGCCAATTCCTGCGAATTTCAGTTGACTTTTGAGATATAAATAGGCATCACCGTGCCCGGGGGTGGGCCGCCCCGCCAGCGGGAAGCTGGATGAGAATACAAACACCAGTCCTAAAACCACCAGTCCGTAGACCAGCAACAAGTACCGGCGGCCCCACACTGCCGCCTCATCACTTTGATCAACAGTGACGTAGCCGACTAAGGCCCGCACTCGGTTGGTGGCAGCCACCTGTGTATCGGCCTCCTATGCTGATGAGTCCTGGACGACCCCACGGGCCAGTCGCGTGAATACTTCTCCCCGCTGGTTCTGGTTCTCGAACATATCAAAGCTGGCACAGCCGGGCAGCAGAACTATCTGGTCGCCGGGCACCGCGGCATCATAGGCCTTACGAACTGCCGCCGGAAGGCTGGTGCATTTGCTGGTCTTAGTGTCATCAGTGATGGTCGCGGCAATGTCGTCCTGGCTCTCCCCCATTAAGCATACCAGTTTGGCTCGCCGGCTCAGAGCCTGGCCGAACTGCGAAAAATCAGTCCCCTTACCCTGACCGCCGGCAATCACAATCAGTGAGCCCTCCAGAGTGCTTAAGTCGGCTACGGCGGCAGCAGGGTTAGTCGCCTTGGAATCGTCAATAAAGGTTATGCCCCCGGCTCTAACCACTTCCTGGAGGAGGTGGTCAACTGGCCTGAATTCTTTCAGACCTTGCCCAATCTGCTGAGCCGTAGCGCCGCACAGGTGACCGGCCAGCGCCGCCACCAGGGCGTTTGTTACATTGTGCCGGCCCCGGATAGGCAGATCCTCAAGGCAACAAACTCCTTCAGCGCCCTCGTCTGGTACATCTATAACTAACTCGTCCTCCACCAACCGCCCGGCGGCGTCAGGCACTTGGGTGGAGATACCCAGCAGATGGCCGGGCACCACCGACTGCATCTGAGCCACCGTAGGATCGTCAACACACAAGATGCCGTAATCACCGGCAGTCTGGTTCTCAAACAGCCGCCGCTTGGCCGCGACATAAGCAGCAAAACTCCCATGCCGATCCAGGTGATCGGGGGTAATGTTCAACAGCGCGGCAATCCAGGGCCGGAAGTGATGGATGGTTTCCAATTGAAAGCTACTGACCTCGGCTACTACCACATCCACTTGCCCGCTGCGGTCAATCTGACTAATCAAGGGCAGGCCAATGTTGCCGGCTATCAGATTGTCTATTCCCGCCGCGTCCAGTATTTTCCCGGTCATCAAAGTGGTACTACCCTTACCATTAGTGCCGCAGATAGCAATAATAGGAGCCTGACAGAACCAATAAGCCAGTTCCAGTTCGCCTACAATTTCGATGCCTTCGCTTTGGGCATGGGTCAGGGCGGGGTGGTCGCCGGGCACTCCCGGACTGGTCACGATAAGGTCAACTGGGCCTAACTGGTCGAACTGCTCAAAGTCAGTCACGACCCGGGCCCCTAAGCTACTGAGATCATGGGCGGCATCAGATAGCTCGTCACTTCCCTTGCGGTCGGCACCTACTACCACCGCTCCCTGGCCAAGCAGGAATCGGACACAGGCCTGACCACTGCGGGCCAGACCCAGTACCGCTATCCGCCTCTGACTCAGGTCTGGCGGTTGAGTAAAAACTGAGTTGCGGTCAATCGGCATATTCTCACACCACAGCAGCGACAATGGATAGGCCCACAGCGGCAGCCACGGCCCCGACCAGCCACAGCCGGGTAACTATCTGTGGTTCCGCCCAACCGCGCAGCTCCAGGCCATGGTGAAACGGAGTCATCAGGAAAACCCGCCGGCCGGTCGTCTGGAACCAGACTACCTGGATAATGACTGACAGAGTTTCCAGGACAAAGACCGCGGCCAGCACAGCAAATAACAGCTCCACCCCCGCCACTACGGCAATGCCGCCCAATACGGCCCCCAAGGCCAGACTACCTACATCCCCCATAAAAATCCGGGCCGGATGGGCATTAAACCATAAGAACCCAGCACTCACCCCGGCTACTAAAGCCGACAGCAGGGCTAACTCCGGACGGCCCACCACCCAGCATACCACCGCCAGGCTACCCGCACAAAGGGCAACTAATCCCGCCGCCAACCCATCCAGTCCATCAGTCAGATTGACGGCATTGGCACTGCCTACAACCACCAGTGCTCCCAGGATTATCCGCGCTATGGCCGGCAGCCCACTAAAACCTAAGACGGCGACATCGTTAGTGGTTGACGGCCAGGCTGCCACGACTACCCAGGTGAAGGCGACAGCAACAACAAATTCAATAGATATGCGATAGCGGGCTTTCAGTCCCGTGCTGGTCTGGCGGACTAATTTCCGGTAGTCATCAGCGAACCCCAGGCTGGCAAAGACCAGCATCACCACCAGCAGAGGGACGAGCCGTCCCGCCGAGCTTCCTGCTAACATGCCGACCACAACAGCGCCCAACAGTATAGCCACCACAATACCAATGCCGCCCATTGATGGGGTCCCGCGCTTGCGCTGGTGAGTATCCGGGGTATCTTCGCGAACCTGCGGCCACCGGTTGCCTCGCACTATGATTCGTCGGGCGATATCAGTAAAGATAACCCCTACCAGCAGCCCCAGGCAGAACACTAACTCTGTTTGCCCCAGATTTGACCAATCAATCATGGCTTTGTTAGCTCCTCGGCCACTTTCTCCAGCCCAATTTTGCGGGAGGCTTTGACCAGCACCACGTCGTCGGCAGTCAGTTGGGCCTTGATCAACTGGGCAGCCTGATGTGGGGAGTCAGCCACATCGGTTCGCAGGCCCGCAGATTCCGCCTCGGCGGCGGCCAGGGGCGCCCAATGCCCCAGCGTAATGAGCCAGTCAATTCCCTGCTGGGCGCAGAGCTGTCCCACTCGCCGGTGTTCGTCTTCTGAGGTCTCACCTAACTCGAGCATATCTCCGAACACGAAAATCTTGCGTCCTGCTAGCTGCCCCAGAACTTCCAGTGCCGCCGCTACCGAGCTGGGACTGGCGTTATAAGCGTCATTAATAATGACCGCGCCTTCCGGAGCCTGATGACGCTCCCAGCGCATCGCTTCTCCGACGCAGCCCTGCAGGCCCTGGGCAATGTGAGTGGTGGTGCCGGTCGCCGCCCACGCTGCTGCGGCGGCTGCCGCTGCGTTGAGGATATTGTGATGCCCAGGCAAGTTCATAGATACGGGAATTGTCTCCGCACCTATCTTCAGGGTAAAGTCAGCTCCTTCCAGGCCGCGCAGGCGAATGTCCGTAGCCCGAACCTGCGCCTCAGGACTGGTACCAAAGGAGATGACGCGACAGGTAGCCATCTCCGTCAGCAACGGGGAGTAAAAGTCATCGGCATTCAGCACAGCAGTTCCCTGGGTGGGCAGGCTGTTAAGCAGTTCTGCTTTAGCCTGAGCGATCGCTTCCTGACTGCCCAGCCGGCCAATGTGCGTCCTGCCAATATTAGTAATCACACCAATCTGGGGACTGGCAATACCGGCCAAGTATTCGATTTCGTGCGGCCCCCTCATCGCCATCTCCAGCACACAGTATTGATGCTTATCATCCAGATTAAGCAGAGTCCGCGGGACGCCAATCTCGTTGTTTTCGGTATGCGGTGCCACCAGTGCTGGTGCGCTCAGTTCCACGATGGAACCAATCATATCCTTGGTGGTGGTTTTGCCCGCACTACCCGTGACCCCAATTACGGTCACCTCAAACTGGCGCCGCACCCATCCGGCCAGCGCTCCATAGGCGGTGAGAGTGTCATCTACACTTATCAAGGGCATACTGACAGGTAACTGAGGCAGCTTCTTGCTGACTACCGCAGCCAACGCACCGGCTTCAAGCACCTCAGGCACGAAACTATGGCCGTCAAACCGTTCCCCGGCCAGCGCGAAGAAGACCTGGCCCGGCTTGATAGTCCGGCTGTCAGTGCTGACCACGGCTACCGGAATGTCGCCCGCAGCACCGGTCAGGTCCCCCTGTATAGCCTCGTTTATCTGTCCTAAGGTCATTTCAATCATAGTGATGGGTAGCTAACTAACCTAATGTCTCTCGCAGGGCCTCGCGGGCCACCTGACGGTCATCAAAAGGCACTCGCCGGTCAGCAAATATCTGGTAGGTCTCGTGGCCTTTGCCCGCAATCACTACTATGTCGCCACTGCGAGCTTGGCTGACCGCTTCGTAGATTGCCTGACGGCGGTCAGGCTGGATGGTATAGTTGTTGCCTTCGGCCCCGGCTGCAATCTCCTCTATGATAGCGCTCGGGTCTTCAGAGCGCGGATTGTCGGAGGTAATTATAGCAAAATCAGCTTGCTCGGTGCCAATCTTGCCCATGAGTAGTCGTTTGCTTCGGTCCCGGTCACCTCCACAGCCAAATACACACAGCAGACGCTCCGGGTGGAGGCTACGAGCGGCACTCAATACGTTATCCAGAGCATCAGGAGTATGGGCGTAATCCACAATGACAGTAAAATCCTGCCCCTCATCAACCCGCTCGAACCGGCCGGGGACCGTCTGCAGTTGAGCCAGGCCGGCGGCAATCTGATCGGTCCCAATCCCCATCCCCCACGCACATGCTGCTGCCCCCAAGGCATTGTACAGATTAAAGCTTCCGGTCAGCAGCAGACTGACAGGCACTATCTGATCCTCGGGCAGATGCAGCTTAAAGTCAATACCATCAGCCTCAATCCGTACCTCGCTGGCAGTCACCTCAGCCTGATTGTTTACTCCATAGGACACCACCTGGCACTTGGCCTGTTGCGCAATACGCTGACCAGCCGCATCGTCAATATTTATTGCTCCTACCATTGACTTCTCGGGGGCGGCCAGTTCGGCATAATCAGTAAACAGGCGCAGCTTAGCGGCAAAGTAGTCCTCCAGATTATGATGAAAATCCAGATGATCCTGAGTAAGATTGGTAAAGATAGCCCCATCAAACTTGCACAGCCATGTGCGGTCCAGTGCTAATCCGTGCGAAGAGACCTCAAGGCACACGTGACTGACCTCTTCCTGGCGCATTTGGGCCAGTAACTTCTGCAACTGGACCGCATCCGGAGTGGTGCGGTCGGCCGGAACTTCTCGGCCAGCTATCAGGCGGGCCGGAGTGGTGAGCAGGCCAGTACTTGCCCCACCGGCGCGCCATATACTATCCATCATATAGGCGACTGTGGTTTTGCCATTAGTTCCGGTGACACCTACCAGGGTCAACGAATGGGAGGGATGGCCCCAGAACTCAGCGGCCAGGTGGGCAGCGGCCCGCCGGGAGTTGTCCACCAAGACGGCACTAATATCCGCAGGGATTGCACTTGTGAAGCTGGGATCTTGGTAGACTATGGCCACCGCACCCGCTTCCACAGCTTCAGCGATGAACTGATGCCCGTCCTGCTGGAAGCCTTTGATGGCGATGAACACGTCACCGGGCCGAATCCGGCGGGAGTCGGTGCTGATGCCGCTGACCGGGAGGTGACCAGCGAGGCGGCGACTGTTGGCCCAGGGCGCGGTCAGTGCAGCCAGATTGTGTTGTTCTGGAGCAATATTCATTGTTATAGAGCCCAGCACTTTGCCTCAACTGCCAGTAACTGCCGCCATCCCCTCCGGCAGCAACCTCCGCTCTCTGAGCATAAAGACAGCAATCTCGCGGGCGACGGGAGCAGCTACATCGGCCCCATGCTGGCCCCGCTGAGGATTTCGGGCTGTTACCAGTATAACAAATTCCGGCTGTTTGTCTACGGGAGCCACCAACACAAAACTGACCAGATGCTGGTCAGTTAGCCACTTTCTTAGTTTTGGATCCCAGATCTGGGCAGTACCTGTCTTGCCGCCCACGGCGACTCCCGGAATTTGCGCCGGTCGGCCGGTGCCCTCTTCTACTACTTTACGCAGGAGTTTGCGCAGCTTGTCTGAGGTCTGCTTGCTGCACACTGACCGCACTGTCCGGAGCTTGACCTCACGGTAGACACTGCCATCGGGGTTAACAACTCGCGCCACTATGTGCGGATGCATCAATATCCCGCCATTTACCACCGCCGACATCGCGGCTAAGAGATTAATGTCGGTTACCGCCACATTCTGCCCGAAGCCCATATTAGCCACATCGCGGATGCGCATTGTTTGGGGCGACTGCAGCCGACCAGCGACTTCGCCCGGCAAGCCGATTCCGGTAGCAGAGCCGATGCCACAATTACGCAAAAACTGGTGGAATCGCTCCGGCCCTATCTTCATCGCTATCTGGGCGGCACCGAGGTTACACGACTTAGCCAACACGCCCGCCAAGTCCAGGCTGCCATGGCCCTCGTGAATCCAACGGCCCCAACAGCGCAGGGGTTTGCCACCCACGGTAGTGGTGCCAGCACAAAAGAACTTATCGTTCTCCTTCACTGCTCCCGACTCCAATGCCGCGGCGGCCAGCAATACCTTGAAAGTGCTTCCTGGTTCATACTCGCGAGTTACGGGGAGATTGCGCAGGTCCTTGGGGCTGACAGGCGCCTTCTGAACTCCTCGGCCAGCAGAAGCAATAAGGTTGGGGTCATAATCGGGCTGACTGGCCAACGCCAGGATTTCCCCGGTACGAGGGTCCATTACTACGGCAGTGGCCTCGCTGGGCCGGTTATATGTCCAGCATCTGCCCAGTGCATCCTCCACGACTCGTTGCAATTCACTATCTACTGTCAGCACCACATCTTTGCCCGGCACCGGCGGTAGCCCAGCATCAGCCTCTTGCCCAACAATCGTCCTTCCCCACGCATCAACGCTGCGGCCCGCAAGCCCCGGTTGCCCCACCAGGACGAACCGATACCGGTATTCTATTCCTTCCAGCGGGCGGTGGTCACTACTGTAACACCCAATCAGGTGGCACCCACTCGTGCCGTCCGGGTAGACGCGTTTGTATTCCAGGTCCTGGGATAGGCCAGTATACTGCTGCGCCAGGATGTCCTGGGCAATATCAAGTGGTATGCGCCGCTGGAGGTAGGCAAAGTTAGTGTCGCGGTCCAGTATTCTCAAAACTTCCTGCTCAGACATATCCAGCTTGCTGGCCAGGTAGGTGGCCACGGCTTGCGGATTCTCATGGCGCCGCAGCAGAGTGGGATTGACCCTCAGAGAAGCGGTCATGGCGCTGGTGGCCAATATCTGGCCATGGCGGTCCAGGATGGCTCCCGGCTGACCTTGTTGCGCTGCCCCCACCGGATGTATGCGCTGGTCAATTTCCAGATAGAAGGCCCGATTGATGACCTGAACGTAGATAAGTCGTCCCGCCAGAGCCATAGCCAGCAGCAGTATTACGCTCCAAGTAGTTCGGAGAAAACGCTTGTCGGGCAAACCATTGGTCAGTTTGCCCGACGGCGAAGCGGGGCTGGTGGTATGTGTAGTGGTCACTGCTGGGCTTTCCTTGATCAGAGTGGCAATACTGGATGGAAAAAACCGCAGCCAGGCCGGCTGCGGTCAAAACAGAGTTCCCAGCTCTCCTCCCCGCGCCGCCAGTTCTGGCGGAGCAGCTTCTGCCGGACGCTGGCGATCCAGCGCCTCGCGATGGGCGGTCAAAGGTGATATGGCCCACTGCTTCGGTGGCAGCCCGGGCAATGTCACCTCGGTCGTACCCTGGCTAAAAAGAAGCATTCCCTGATTGTTGACGAACCGGCGCAATTCGCCCCGGTCGTATAGCCGCGATACTGTCTGCCGTAGGCGGTTGCGCACCGCTTGCTGCTCATCTATTTGCCGCTGCAGACGATTAACCGTAAGCTCCAACTCCGAGACCCGAGCGCAGCTTATCAGAAACACAATGCTGGCCAGCCCCACCGAAGTGATGAGCATTACCGGCCAGAATAGCCCCCGCCACAGCGGGCTCCCCCGGCGCTGGGCATGGTTGTTATCCGAGCGGCTGGTGGTTGAGGCCATATTATCTACTTTCATCGGTTGGGATCAGGTTTTCCTAAAGGTGGGTGCTGCCTTCTGCTGCGTCAATTACTTTGATGGTATCGGCTTCTTCTACTGCATCTTGGAATTGTTGTTGACAGGGCCAGCCATCGTCGGCTATAATGCCCTGTGCGTTGGTGCGGTGACGTTTGCTGCGATTGTTGGTGTAATGAGGCTAGGGCTAGTAGCCAATGGCAGCACCCACCTGCTGGTATATTGTCAACAGCACGACTATCAATAGGCAACTTAAAATCACGTAGCTCTGGGCAATTCTCTACACAGCTTGGGCAGCGTGCAGCCGACAGGTACGGACCGCAGGATTGCGGCGGATTTCCTCCTCATCAGGATAAAGAGGCTTAGGTGTCAAATACCTAATCAGTGCCTGGGGGCCTTCGGCATTGGGATGGGCGGGAGGTTCGGAAGGCGATGGTTTCTGCAGGGCCCGAAGCTCACGTCGTACTAGGTGGTGCTCGTGGCCTGCCCAGGTAAGAGCCACTAAGCGACCATTGCCCGGTAAAAGAGCTTCGGCAGCCACATACAAACCATCTTTCAGCTCTTGGAGTTCGTCGTTTACTTCGATGCGGATAGCCATCAGCCACGGTGTAGCTGGGTGACGCTTCTTTCCCCACCTACTCGGGCGGGCTATCGTAGCTGCGATTATTTCCGCAAGCTGAGCTGTGGTTCGAATCGGGCCGTTACCCTCCCGGAACGACACAATTCGATTGGCCACCTTCCTAACCTCCCGCCGCCGACCAATACTTCCTAAAACCTCCTGCAATTGCCGCGCAGAATACTCGTTGACCACCTGGTAGGCAGTCAGTTTTTGGCTGCGGTCCATGCGCATATCCAGCCCCTCGGTGCTCTCGAAGCTGAACCCCCGAGCCAGATCAAGCATTTGGTCCCGGGATAGACCGGTATCAATGAGGACCCCGTCCACCTTATCTATCCCCATCTCCTCCAGAACCTGCGGCAACTGCGAATAGCGGCGGTGGAACAATCTGAACCTGCCGGCGAACTTAGCCAGCCGCTGCTGAGCCATACTCAGGGCCTGCTCATCCCGATCAATGCCAATGACAAAAGACTCGGGAGCATTCTGCAGGATTAGCTGACTGTGACCACCAGGACCGATGGTCATATCTACGTAAGTTCGCCCGCTGGCGATGTCAAGGTACGCAAGTACCGCCTCGGCCATGGCTGGCTGATGAAGCGGTGTTATCAACGAGTCGGTTCACCCTCCTGAATCTGGGAGTTGGTGCCCCGCAGTAAGTCGCGGGCGATTTGCTTCAATTCCTGACCACGCCCGGTTAGGAACTCGTTATAGCGGTTTGCCTCCCAGATTTCGTAACGGTCATCTAAGCGGATCAACTGCGCCTCGGCTGATTCACCCTCCAGACCGGCCCAGCGCAGCAGCGCCTCCGGTATCTTCAGCCGGCCCTGGTCATCTATCTTGCATACCTGGGCAGTAGCAACTAACAACCGTTTCAGATCATGAACATCCGGGTCCAGCCTATCCAACTGTGCGAAGCGCTGACAATATAGATTCCACGCCTCCGGACCAAACACGTTTATGCAGTTGTCAAACCCGCAGGCCAGCACCACATTACGCGGCAGATTATCGCGCTGCTGCTCGCGGAACTTGATGCGCCCCGCGCTGCCTATTTTGTGGATTGTGGCTCCCTGGGGCTCAATCATCTCGGTCCACATAATACCCGTTTAATTCATATTCAAACCTTATGAGACCATTATAAACCATAGCGAAACATTTGTCAAGCCCTTTTTGGAGTTTTTTTTATAAACTTCGTATACGGCCTCCACTAAGCAAATCCGGCAGTGCCAACACACCAGTTTGGGGGGAGGACTCGTAGATCGACCGGCGAAATCAGCGACACCATAATCACCGCCACAACCACAAGGAGACATCAAGCCGATGGAACAGCGTCAGTTAGGTAACTCAGACCTACACTTGACGGTGGTGGGGTTGGGCTGCTGGATTATGGGGCGCGAGGGGTGGGTGGATGTCAAGGACGAAGAGTCCATTGCCGCTCTCAGTGCCGCAGGCGAGCAAGTCATGGCCACTCTGCCTGACGAGGACCCCACACCGTGGTTTAGAGGCTGAGAGCAATACGTATAGGCAGGGGGCTTAGCAACTGGCCGCGCCGCGCAGCGCCGCTACGGCGGCACCATAGCCATCGGGGTGGTTAAACAGGTACGAACCGGAAACTATCGCATCAGCGCCGGCAGCAATCACCAGGGGCGCAGTGGTTTCGTTAATACCGCCATCCACCATGATGAGCGTATCCAGACCGCGCTCATCTATGAGCTGTCTGACTTGTTTGATGCGGGGCAGGGTCGCGGACATGAACTCCTGACCCGATGCCCCTACTTCCACGGTCATCACCAAGATGATGTCGGCGTATTCAATCACTGCCTCCAGACCTTCCAGCGGCGTGGCCGGATTGAACGCCAACCCAGCCTGGAGGGCGCGACCCCTGATTTCATTAAGCAGCGTCGCCGGGTTATCTACGACTTCGCGCTGGATGATAATTGCGTCTGCCCCGGCCTCGGCAAATGCGCCGATGTGTTGGGCGGGATTGCCGACCATCAGGTGGGTATTGAACACCAGGTCAGTTTCCCGACGGAGTGCTTGCAGCACCAGCGGACCAAAAGTGATGGCATCTACAAACCAGCCGTCCATTACATCAAAGTGCAGCCAGTCGGCCCCGGCTGCGGCGAGCTGTTGAACCTCATCTGCCAGTCGGCGGAAATCAGCACAGAGCATTGAGGGCGCAATTTTTGTGGTTTTCATTATTGTGAACCCGTACGCGAGATAGTGATATTTACCTTACGAATTATTGATATCATATTGATGGTTTGGGGCAGTGATTGCCGCCGAGATTCGCTGGCGCAGCTTATCAAGGCGCAGGGCCGCCACTGCTATTTGTGAATTGTCCCGGTCTATTACCATGGCTACTGTGCCTACCGGTGTCCCTTCTATCTTGCCCAGCCCCACCACCCCGCCGGCAAATCCCATCAGCAACGCAGTTGGCTCCTCCCAGGCGGTTAGTCGGCGCAGCTCGGTGGCGACCTCCCACATCTGCAGGCCGGCAGCCCCGACCTGTTCCACATTCACTCCAGGAGGGCCTGCTATTACGGCGGCAATATCTTCGGTACTTACCATGGTCACCTGGGCACCCCACTGCCCCACTAATTCAACTACTTCCGGCGGACCGTCATACTCAGCCTGGATAGCCACAATACCGGGCTCGGGAGCCGCCTGTTCGCGGGCGGATGTTATGTCCACAACCGGCCACCGCGAACGTACCTGGCGCAAAGTCAGCATGGCTGCCCCTCGGCTCACCGGTGGGGCCTGTGCCCATCCCAGCCACCAGCCCGGTGGCGCTTGAGGAATCGGTGCTAACAGCCAACAACCGGCTTCACCGTCGGCTACCACTACCTGCGGCGCTTGGAGGCGAGCGATCTCACCCAGAATTCTGCTCATATCCACAAGGCGCCCTATCACGGGCCCCAAAGTATTGCTATCCAGGCGCGCTGGGGCCCCCCACACCAGTCCCCCACCCCCTGGCAGACATACTGCGTCAGCGACTGCTCCTTCACCGGCCGCATCTACCAGCAGCTTCTTAGCCTCCGATAACTGGGGCTCAGGCCACGGCAGTCTGGACAGCTCAGGGTCACTGACTTCTTCTGCCTCGGCTTGGCTGACCACCGGTAGCTGGGAGGTATCTTCTCCACCCGCTTCTTCGCTGGGTGATGCTGGTGGCTGTTGGTGGAGCAGCGGCAATTGCTTACTCTGCGCTGGCGGTGAAGGGGGCACTGTTTCTACGGCAGGTCCAGCCGGCTCGGCCTCCTCTTCAGGCCCTTCCATTAGCGCCGCTAACAGTTGCTTTCGCCGGGCACGTTCATCCTCGGGCTCCTCCCGCTCCGGCAACCATCCGAGCTGATCCAAGGCACGGGCCGAGCGGGCCTCGCTGACTTCCCAGACGCCTCGGAGAAACCAGAGGAATAGGGCTACCGCCAATACTTGCACCACCACCCCCGGCCAGTAACGGAGATAGTACAAGCCAAATATAGCCCCCATACTGGTAGCGGCAGCTTGCCCGGGAATAACTAATTGGGCAGCGATAAGACTCAGGCCAGCTCTGATGACAAGCCCCAATCCTATACCCAGCACTACCCGGCCTGCCTTCATCCGGTGGCGGCTACCTCCCACCAGGATGAGTAGGTAGAACAGTATTTCTACCAGCGGTACCACTGCCAGCGCCTGGCCCGTGGCTAATGGTTGGCTTACCTGCGCTTGCTCCAGCACGATACATCCCACCACACCGACAATGGCAGTGGAAATCAGCCACAATACGATAGCTAACGAGGATAGTCGTCCCGAGTTCATTGATCTGATCCCAGATGAGCTACTGTCTTCTGATAGTGTGCATTTCGCCGTCTATGGGGAGTCGTCCTTCCGGATGAGGTTACTATCGGATGTGTTGTCGCCTCGCCCCCCATATAGTATAATGGACCGAACCCAATGGTGGCAACTATTATTAGCCGGGGTTCCGATTTGATAGGCGAGGTAATGATGACTGTGCCCGCCTGGTCATTGCCAACAGGAGGTGCTGAGTATGCTTAGCAACCAACAGAAGCGGCAACTGGTGCGCGTTGCCCGACAGGCCCTGGAGGCGGCCGTGGGCAGTGGCTGCGCGCCTGACTTGGCGACCGGTGATCCTGACTTAATGGAGCCGCGCGGCGCCTTTGTCACCCTGAAGCAACAGGGACAACTGCGCGGTTGCATCGGCTATGTCCAGCCGCGCCTGCCCCTGATCCAGGCAGTAGCCGACAATGCCCAATCGGCCGCACTTCACGACCCGCGCTTCCCACCGGTTACCGCCGCCGAGCTTGATGACATTGACATTGAAATATCGGCTCTCACTCCCCTGGAGCCGGTCTCTCAGGTGGAAGAGATAGAAATTGGCCGCCATGGGCTGATGATATCCTGCGGGGCAAATCACGGCCTGCTGCTGCCCCAGGTACCGGTAGAGTGGGGTTGGGACCGCGATGAATTCCTGGCTCACACCTGCCACAAAGCGGGACTGCCTCCTGACGCCTGGCAGCGGCCAGACGCCGAACTGCTGTGGTTTGAGGCCGAGGTCTTCGGAGAGCAGGACTTGGCTGACTAAGCCCTCTCCGGGGTGGGACTGCCGCTTTTTGTTGCTATTGTCCCCTCGCCAACTAATTACTGCGCAGGCCAGAATATGACCAACAGGTCCATCGCAGTAGCCGCGCCCCAGTGCAGCAGCCACGCACCCATAAATGACTTGCCTCGGAATGCCATCAGACCCAGAGCTAATCCCGCCACCAGAGCGGCGAAGCACTCCAGCTCCGGCTTGGGGAAGTGCATCATCACAAAGGGGACAGTCTGAACTATGATGGCAAAGGCACCGTAACGAGGGGCAAGCAGATTGAGCAGGAAACCCCGAAAGAAGAACTCCCAGGCGAAGAAGTACACTCCCCAGCCACCAATAGACAGCAGCAGCGCACTGACATCTGTCTTCGCCCATTGATAACGAGGATAATATTGTTGAAAGACCGGTATCCGACTGGCGATGATGAGCACCGGCACCAGAACCAGCGCATAAAGGAGCAAGTAATTCGTCCAGGCTCCAGCTCGGCCCCACTGCAAGCCGTAACGGCGGAGGCTCTGCTTCCAGATCAGGGTGATTATTAGCGCGGGCACCACGAACAGCACCCCGAAGTTGATGCCGAACCAGCCAAATAGCTCCAGGCGCGGCGGCAGGCCAATTATGTGTCCATGGTAGTAGACGACCGCCAATAGCACCGTGCCTATCAGCAGTCCGCCGGCCTCGCGCAGTGAGGCCCCCGGCACCATTGGGCCAGCAGGTTGGTATTGAGATGCTTGTTTGCCGTCCTGGTCGCTCATTATCTATGATGCCCCAGAAAAGTGGCTAAGTCAGTATAGCTGGCACTAATGCTTATTCGCTGTTAGGGCAATCAATCCTGCGCTCATTTCAGCCGTGGCGCCCAGGTAGAGTTGTCACTGAGCGAGCTCGGCCAGATATTGGACCAGAGTCCGGGCCACGCGGCGGTTCATTGCCGGGACGGCAGATAGCTCTTCTACCGACGCCTGACTCATTGCCTGCACTGAGGGAAAAGCTTTCAGCAACTCCTGGCGACGACGCGGCCCAATGCCCGGCACTTCATCCAGGACTGAGCGGGTCATAGCCTTACCCCGCAGGCCCTTATGATACTGAAGGGCAAACCGGTGGGCCTCGTCGCGGATGCGCTGGAGCAGCAAGTGAGCGCTTGGGTGGGATTGGGCATCCAGCGGCTCAGGTTCAGCCGGAACATAAATTTCCTCTTCGCGCTTGGCCAGTGCGGCGGGGGCAATCTGTTCCATCTCCATCTCCTCCAGCACTTCTACGGCCACTGAAAGTTGGCCCTTGCCCCCGTCAACCAACAGCAGGTCAGGCAAGGGGAGGAACTTCTCGTCGCCCTGGGCACCGCGACGTAGCCGGCGCTGAATCATCTCTTTCATCATAGCATAATCATCCGGCTTACCGGCGGTCTGGCGCATCTTAAACCGTCGGTAACTACTTTTATCAGGTAAGCCATCAGTGAATACCACCATGGAACCGACTGCATACTGACCCTGGATATTGGAGACATCGTAGCACTCTATGCGGGCGGGCACCTCTGGCAGGCCCAGCAGTTCGGCCAGGTCCTCCAGGGCGGCGGCCGCTGCTTGACGGCGCTCCCCCCGCGTCTCGGCAACGCGCAGCAGGTTGATTTCGGCATTGCGCACTGCCAACTCTACTAACCGGCGCTTCTCGCCGCGCTGGGGATGGCGCACCTGGACTTTTGTGCCCCGCAATTGGCTGAGCGTCTCTGACCAGCTCGGGGCAGTTGGCAGAGGCACAGAAATTAGCACCTCTTTGGGTGCCCACCCCGACCGGCTGTAATGTTGGGTGAGAAATGCCTCAATGACTTCACCGGTACTCCGTCCAGCGATCTGACCGAAGATGTACTGCTGCTGGCTAATCAGCTTACCGGCCCGGACTGCCATCAGCACCACCACAGCTCGCTGGTCATCTCCCGCCGCCGCGATAACATCTTCCTCCCGCCTGCGGGTAGAGACAATAACCTGCTCTTCCAACACTCGTCTAACTGCATTTAGCTTATCGCGCAGCACTGCCGCCCGCTCAAACTCCAGGTCAGCAGCAGCCTGATTCATCTCAGCCTGCAGCTCATCAACGACCTGGTCGGATTTACCGGTCAGGAAGAGTTCCACCTGCCGGACGATCTGGGCATATTCATCCGCCCTTACTTCACCAGTGCAGGGGCCGACACACCGACCAATGTGGTAGTTGAGGCACGGCCGGCCGATTTGCTGGCCGGTCAGCTTCTGCCGGCACGAGCGGATACCGAATAGCTGGCTGGCCAGACGCATGGTGCGACGCATAGCTTTGGCATTGGGAAAAGGACCAAATACTTTGCCATCGCTCAGGGTATGAACCTCTTTGCGCTTGGGGTCGTGATAGCCGCGCTTGACCACCCGGCCCTGGGCGGGGCGGGCGTCCTTGGGCAGGTCACGGATCAGCATCAGCCGCGGGTACTTCTCATCGGTGAGCTTGATGTACGGGTAACTTTTGTCATCAGCAAGCTGAATATTGAAGCGGGGGTGGTGCTCCTTGATTAGATTGGCCTCTAAGATGAGAGCTTCCACCTCGGAGTAGGTGACAATAAAGTCAAAATCCGTCGCCCGCCGAATCATGAGCTGCTGCCAGGGACTGCCCTTTTTATCCTCGCGGAAATGCTGGCGCAGGCGCTGGCGCAGCGCCTGGGCCTTGCCCACATACAGCACCTCGCCTTCGGCATCTCTTATCAAATAGACACCGACCTGATTGGGAGTTGATTTTAGTTTCTCCTCCGGTCCCATTTTAAGGTTTGCCTACGGACGGGCTACAAACCCGCCTTTTGCAACGCTTTGAGTTCCTTGATCTCGTCGCGGAGGGCGGCGGCGCGTTCAAACTCCAAATTCTCAGCGGCTTGCTTCATGTCGGCTTCCAGAGCAGCGATGATGTCAGATAGCTCGTCAGCCGCCATCTCCTCAGGAGCGGCGGGCATAATCTCGGCCACGGCGCGCTGGCGAGCCTTCTGGGTGCTGCGGATGGTGTCTCGTACTGCTTTTCTGACAGTCTGGGGAGTGATGTTGTGTTTCTCGTTATAGGCAATCTGCTTGCCGCGACGCCGCTCGGCCTCGTCAATAGCCGCTTGCATAGCCGCGGTGACCCGATCAGCGTACATAATTACCTGCCCCTCCACATGGCGGGAGGCGCGCCCCATAGTCTGGATGAGCGAGGTCTCCGAGCGCAGAAAGCCTTCCCGGTCGGCATCCAGGATAGCTACCAGCGATACCTCGGGCAGATCCAGCCCCTCGCGCAGCAGATTAATGCCCACCAGCACGTCAAACTCCCCCAGCCGCAGCTCTCGCAGCAGCTCCGAGCGCTCCAGAGTTTGCACGTCCGCATGCATATAATTAACACGGATACCCAGCTCGGCCAGGTATTCAGTGAGGTCCTCAGCCATGCGCTTGGTGAGTGTGGTTACCAGTACCCGCTGTTCTTTGTCTATCCGCTGCTTAATCTCGCCGACCAGGTCATCAATCTGCCCGTGCGTAGGCCGCACTTCCACCGGCGGATCAATCAATCCCGTGGGCCGGACAATAAGCTCCACCACCTGATCGGCCCGGTCCAACTCATAGGGCCCGGGCGTGGCTGAAGTATACACTACCTGGTTGACCCGCTGCTCGAACTCCGAGAAGTTGAAGGGCCGGTTGTCAAAGGCACAAGGGAGCCGAAAGCCGTGATCCACCAGGCTCTGCTTACGGGAGCGGTCGCCCGCATGCATGGCCCGCAACTGCGGGATAGTCTGATGGGACTCATCAATAATCAGCAGGTAGTCATCAGGGAAATAGTCTATCAGCGTGTAAGGCGGCTGGCCGGGCTGGCGCCCATCAAAGTGGCGCGAATAGTTCTCAATGCCCTGGCAGTAGCCGATTTCCCGAATCATCTCCATATCATAGCGAGTGCGCTGCTCCAGACGCTGGGCTTCCAGCAGTCGTCCCTGCTCTTCAAAGTGGCGTAGTCTTTCCCCCAGTTCCTGGGCAATCGCCTCCAATGCCCGCTGGGTCCGCTCCGGCGAAGCGACGAAGTGAGTGGCCGGGAAGACAATAATACGCGACTTCTGCTCCACTATCTCGCCGGTTAACTCATCCAGAATCATAATCCGTTCGATCTGGTCACCAAACATCTCAATGCGGGTGACCAGGTCCTCGTCAACCGGATGAATCTCAATGACATCGCCCCGCGCTCGGAACTCTCCCCTATCGGGAGCCATGTCATTGCGCGAAAAATGCATCCTGACCAGTTGGCGTAGTATCTCGTCCCGGTCTACTCGCTGTCCCTGGTTGACATCCAGGGTGATCTCCTGATACATCTCCGGCGAGCCCAGGCCATATATGCATGAAACCGACGCCACTACCAGCACATCACGGCGCTGCATTACCGCCTGAGTGGCCGAATGACGGAGCCGATCAATTTCATCGTTGATGGAAGAATCTTTTTCAATGTAGGTATCGGTCTGGGGCAGGTATGCCTCCGGCTGGTAGTAGTCATAGTAGCTGACAAAGTACCCCACGGCATTTTCAGGGAAGAATTCGCGAAATTCAGCACAAAGCTGGCCGGCCAGGGTCTTGTTATGGGCGATTACCAGCGTGGGTTTCTGCACCTCTTCGATGACCTTGGCCATCGTATAGGTCTTACCCGAACCGGTGATACCCAACAGTACCTGGTGCCGCTGGCCCCCCTTGATGCCCTGGGCCAGCTTCTTAATGGCTGCTGGCTGGTCGCCTGTGGGCTGGTATTCTGAGACTACTTCAAACTGCGGCATTCTGTCCTCACAAAGGTAAAAAAGGTAGTAATATTAGCAAGATTATAACACAAAACCTGGACGCTGTCGCATCCAGGTCAGCAGAGATATGCTAAGCCCATGTGGTTAGCTAAAATCTTCCTCCCAGGCCGCCCAGCTCAATGCTGAGCTTGCCGCTGTCCTGGGAGTAGCGTAGGCCAATTTCCCGATTTTGCCAGACGCTCCAGGCGGCTATCAGCTCGGCATCGTCGAACCTATCAGCATCAAACTGATAGTAGGTACCAATCAGACCCAAACGCCAGCGGTCGTTGAGGTAGTAGTCAAATTCCAGTTCAGCATAGGTACCGCTTTCGGTCAGGTCCCAACTGCTGCTGGCGTAGGCCTGCCACTTGCTGCCTGAAGCTCGCAGATAGCTGCTGAGTACCTGCCGCCAGCCATGATGGTAAGCATCACCAGAAGCATATTCAGCGCTGTAGTCAACATGCAAGTCAACCGAATCACCGAAGTACTTGCGCAGCCCTAAACTGCCGCGGGCACTATTGGTGCTGAAGTCGGCGGTATCCCAATAATACGCATTGCTTACCGTGGGGGTCAGCCAGGTTTGTGAACCCAAGCGCCAGGAGCGGAAGTCGAGACCAGCGTACACTTCATTGTCAAATATCAGGCCGCTCTTTTCTGCCGAATTATGGCGTAGTCCCAGAGAAGTACCCAGGCGAAAGGTGTCGCGGCCGTCGCTGCTGAGAGGGCGAGATGATGTGAGCCACTCAGCCTCCATGCCGTAGGTGTCAGGCATAGTGCGCGGGGCATCATAATAGCTGCGCAGGTTGAAGCTGTAGCTGTCGCGCCAATTATAGATGTTAGTGTCAATGAAGACGTTGCGATGATCCGGCCAGCCAACACTAAAATTACCCCAGCATCCGCCGAAAACCGGCCGGCTATCGCGCCACTGGAGTCCCCAGTCGCCTCGGGGCAGTCCACTGGCGACTACGCTACCCTCCACATCACCAGTGCGATACTCTTCCCGCAAGCCCAGGCTCCAGCCTGGTCGGGCGATAACACTGCCGGCGCTGGCTCCTCGTTGGATTTCCACCGCACCAGTCGCCTGGTCGGTGACCCGGTAGAAAAAGGGGAAGTTGACCGCCAGACCGCCGTCAGAGGTAATCCCCAGAACCTGAGTATTAGACGCACCCCTATATCCGGGCATCCCAATGATCCAGTATGGGGGTAGGCTCATGGCCTTCTGGCCATCAATGTATACCGTGGCATGGCGCAGCACGATCTTCTCGTCCATAAACACCAATATGCGGTCAGCCACCAGCCAACTGCGGGAGTCGACATCATCAAATCTGAACGCACCCGGGGGGAGCTCCCAGTCCAGCTCACGGGGGGCAAGGTTATACATATCAAACAGAACGCGTTCCACGCCGGCGTCAGTAAACTGGCGCAGGGCACCCCGTTTACGGCGCAGGTCGAAATACAGGTCCTCGCCAGCCAGGTGCTGGTCGCCCCGATTGATGACCGTAGGCTCGGCCTTGAGGATCATGGTGCCAATGTCAAGCTGGAGGATGTCGCCGCCAGTGACCGTCATTCCACCATAGCGAGCCTCAGCATTATCGCGGGCTTCGACGAGGTTGCGCTCCAGCGAGTAGGCGACCCAGCCGCCCTGGATATCAATCACGCGGGCTTCTGGTCCGACCAGCTCGCCCTTGGGGAGAAACTCAATGTAGACGAAATTACGGCTATCCTGGGCGGTTATTCGGACGCTGGCGGTTCCCGGAGTGTTACTGGTGGCAAAGGCGATAGCAAATCCGCCGGAGGTACGCACCGTGAGAGTGGGCCGTTTGTCGGTCTTCCCGGTGCTGAGCAGGCCGAGGTCAGTATGCATGACTACGGCGGTGCCATCAGAGACGTGGTGGCCCTGTTCATCACGCACTTCCACCCGGATGCGGGCTCCCGTTTGACCGTCAGCGGGCAGACGCCGAGGATTAACGGTGGGGTAAATGCGCAGACGGCCAAAACGGGCGCCCTGTGCCTGGCAGTGGGGTACACTATCTACAGCAACCAGGAACAAGGCTCCCGTGGCGATGTAGAGCATCAGCCTGTTCCGGAAGCCGATAATCCTCATCTATTCCTATCACAACAAGCAATCCAGCGCTTGCCTATTGCGTGAAGGTCACTCGATTGAAATAGGCCCACACGCTCACGGCCTGATTAGTGTATACCGCCAGAATCCGGTACTGATAGTTACTACCATCCACTACGTCAAAGTCAGGCCAGGAGGTGCGGGTGGGACCAGCGTTGCCTCCATCAATGTACTGCCAGCTCCCGCTGTTGACCGAGCGCTGGATCTGATAACGCAGCAAGGTGAGCTCGGTGCCAGGAGGTGGATACCACAAGAGCCGAATAGCATTGCTCTCTATCTGCAAGGGACGAGGGTCAGGCGGCTCGGCTCCCTCGACGACTCTCCGTTCTCCCCCACCCTTGTTGCTCACCAGCATAATCAGCAAGCCCACTCCCAGTACCGGCCCCAGCCACTTCCAGAAATTCTTCTTAGGCGCCGGCTTGGCTGGCCCAGCAGGAATCTCGGCTACCGGCCGGCCAGCGATGACTTCCTTGAACTTGTAGGCCGCATCTTCCAGTGCCTCCCGAATCAGGGGACGGTCGCCACCTTCATAGTTAGCTCGCAACTTGCTAACCCCGCCGATGCTAAAGCTATGCTGGGCTTGCGGATTGGCTACCGGTCGGTCGGCTACCACATCATAGTTGGGTGCCACCAAGAAGTACTGGCCTCGGATTGTCACTTCAACCTGGCGCAGTTGTTGCTGGATCAGCAGGCGATCGACACTGGCCACAATTACAGCATCCATACCCAGAACGTATCCTATTCGTAGGGCTAAGGCCGCATCCACCGGACCGGCAGCAGTATAGACAGGCAACAGTCGCCCTTCGGCTACCGACCGGCGGACAATGGGGGAAGTAGAGTGAAATTCAGTACACTCCACATCCGGCAGCTCATTAACCGCGATTTCCAGCTTGTCAGTGGCCAGGCGACTGAGGTCGGCCATTCCTGCCCCAGTGTTATCAGCTGCCGGGAATAGTAATACCTGCTTGACCCAGTCAACTTGGGCCGAAGCCGACTTCCAAGTCATCGGCAGTAATGTTAGCACCAGAGCAACAATCAGGAACATGCTAATATTTCGCATCAGCCGGGTTGATCTTAGGTAAGTCATCCTGTTGGGCCTCCTCTTGGGTAATGAGGCTACAAATCAAGTTTGAACTAAGCAACGATTGGTACGTTATCGGGTTACTACCAAACTGCGGATCGCCTTAGTCATCTGCCCGGTATTAGGCGACCGCGCAGTTATCTCACACAGATACTGCCCCGCCGGCACCACTGTCCCCTGGTCAGAGCGGCCACTCCAGAGCACACTATTGGTTCCCGCCGACGCCATCTGCCCAGACTGCAACTCCTTGACCACCACGCCGGATATGTTTCGGATTCGTATATCCACACTGGCTGGAGCACTCAAAGCATAGGATATAGTCCAGTTCCCTCCCGGCGCCGCCTCGGCATGTATCTGTGATATTATCGAGCCTTGACTATCGTTAGGCTGTATAGTGATCTCAAATATTCGGTAGCCGCCCGCACCACTATTATAGCGGTATGAGCTGGTAGTACGCATATACCGACTCTGCCCGCTGGCAGTGTCCTTCAATACCGCAGTCAAGGAACCAGGTAAAGCAGACAGATCAGGCCACGATAATGTCACATCCCGCTGCGGAGCATTAGTAGTCACCACCAGTTGCCAAGTATTCTCGGCTTGGCTGGCTGGCCGCATGTCTACCAGGCAAGGCGGCTGCTGCTGAGAAGGGTTGACAAACTGGGCGTGCAGCCGCGGGCCCTCGGTCAGCGCAGCGGGAGGGCTGGGTATATCAGTGTGATCGAAGCCGACGGCGGCCTGCGGTGATGTCCCAAAAGTACACTTCTTCGGTCGCAAACCAGCGGCACTGGCCACCACTTGCACCTGCCAGCCAGCCTCATCATCCACCTCAGAGAGGGCCGCCAGCTCTGCAGCCGCGTTATGTTGGGTAGGCACCAGGGCCATAGGCGGGGGAAAGGTTAAGACAATGTCGTCCTTCACCAACAACCAGTAGCCCGCGTAGGGATCCAACCGCATTTGGGTCAGGTCGCTCTGCCATTCATACTCCCCGCTCTGCGGGTTGAAGTTGAACAGAGCAGGCTGGAGCAGATCGCGGGCGATGGCCTCGCTCATGTTCCACTCGTGCCCATAAGGCCCCACCACTTTGAGCTGATCAAATCGTACCGTGGTGGTAAAGGGACAGCCAATCTGGTTCCAGCCGCGATCTAAATTCACCGGGACCTGCTCGGTCAACGGAATCGGGGAGGCATCGGCAGGTAGCTCTATCACTGTTGCTGCCTGGTTCAACAGCCAGTAACCCAGGCCCGGTGCCACCCTGGTCACAAATGGGTCAGGGAACCAGCGATACTCGGAGTCATCAGTCTCCCAGCGAATCAGCGCCGAGGAGCCGCCCGGTATGAGGCTTCCCAGACTGGCAAAGACGTGCTCGGCATCATCGTTGGTGAACTGGTAGGGAATAGAGATCATCTCTAAACCAGTAGGCGAGGTTTCGGGAGGCAGTACGGGCAGGGCAGGTATGAAAATACTCCGACTTACCCGCTTGCCCTGCGGTCCGGTAAATTCCACCTCCACGATGCCGGGACGCGCCCCGGAAGCTCGTAAAGTCCAACTGGCACCGGCAAGTTCGTTGCGGCCAATCAGACCAAGTGACTGGGTCCGGGATTGGGATGACGGCCACAGTTCCAGGCCTTCGGGCAGGTCAATAGTGGCAGTTGCGTTTAACAAGCTGGAAGGACTAAAATTATCAACATACACCGCTACCGGGAAGGGCGAGCGGCCCTGATCGTCAGCCAGGTAATAGTTCTCGGTCACGTCGGGGGTAGCCGGATCGTCCCCGGTTTGCTGCACCAGCTTGTAGGGGCCATACCCACCCATACCAATAGGAGGCTCATAATCGGCCGATGCAGCTCCTACGCCAAAACAAGTTACATAGCGCCGGGACCGTCCCGGAGACAGGGACTCTTCATCCCATTTGGCCGCGTAAGCCCAATCCTCACCAGTGATGGCGGCCGAGGTATTAGCAGTGTAGTCAAACCAACTGCTGATGATGTGACTATAGGTGCCAAACTCTATGGCATCGGGCAGCCCAGCCGTTTCGGTAGCAAGGCTGGGATCATGCACCTCGGCTGTATCTACCAGGCCACGGATGGCGACCAGGGGATTAGTGAGACTGTCATAGGTCACCCACCTCTCCGGCATCCTCGTGCTGGGATCCAGCGGGTCAGGAAATACCCATTCGGTTTCCCGCATACTGCCATCAGGGAAGAATACGGGCTGCCCGTCATAGACGCCAACCCCACCGAAGCCACCATCAAAGACTATTCGAGTCCCAACCAGATGGGCGGTATCAGAGGTATTAGTAATGATCAATTCCACCATAAGTATGTCGTAGATCATGGTGAAACGATGGTACACCTCCAGGAACTGGGTCGCCTCACTGGCGGTGTCAGCATCCAGGGGAATACGGGCAATGCCCTGGACGTCACGGCTGCCGGCCACCAGCGGGCTGGGCCAGTAGTTCTCTACTTCCCAGGCGCTGGCGGCAGTAGGGGCCGCCTCCATCAGTTCATGGATATCAACTTGCTTGCCCTGAACTTCTGGTTCTGGCTCAGGTTCTGGTTCGGGCTCAGGTTCCGGTTCTGGCTCAGGTTCCGGTTCTGGCTCTTGCGCTGGCCTTACTTGTGCAGAAGTGACCATGGTATTATCAATCGAGAACTGAATCCGGGAGGTGTAAGCGAGAAAATCATTAGTGCTGATGTATTCTTGACTGCAAATGACCCGGGCCTCGTCTCCAGAACGGGTGGGATTCCCCCCCGTGGGGACCCTGGGGCCAGTGAGGAACTGGAACCGGCCGGCAGGACGTACCCAGTAGTCTTCCCCGACCTGCACCACCTCTGGCGATGCGACCCGCAAGCGCGTAAGCCCTCCTGGGTGGACAACATCCTCCACATACTGGGCCTGACTCCAGCCCGCTACCCCAGCTACGAGCAGAAGGGCAGCCATTATTGCAGCTATCAGCGTGCTCTGTTGTTTACTCCTATGATGTCTGGTACTGATCACTGGCTTGTCAGCTCCTCTCACCAACAGGCAAAAGTCCCTGCCGCTAAGATCATTTGCAGTTCGGCAACCTTTGCTCCCCTGCTATCCGGTCGGCGGCCGCAGCAGCGGATACGTGCCACCCCTGCGGCTGGTACATCCTAATCAGGGTGATATAGTGAATGGCCGTATCGCCTGGACGGTCTGTCCGTTACTATTACGCGCGGTTATCCGGGCCAGATATGTGCCGGCGGGCACTCGGCTACCGTGCGAATTGCGGCCATCCCACAGCAGCATCTCTACCTGGCCACCACTGGTCCGCTGCTCCGCGAACTGTCTAATAAGTATACCTGAAATGTTGCGGACCTGCGCGGTCACAGTGCCCGGCTGGGACAGGGCATAAGTGATGACTGCTCCCCCACCGGGGGCAGCCTGGGCACTAACTCCGCTTACGATGAGTACGCTGTCACCTTTGTCTTTGTAGGCTACCAACCGCAGGTGGCGGACCTCCCCACCGGATCCGGTGGTAAACGTGTACCCATTGCTGGTGCGCATGAAGACCTGCTGGCCGCTATCCAGGTCTTCTAAGATAAACTGCCACTCTCGCGGGACGCTGGCATTAAGTCGCGGCCATTGCACCGTTACCTCAGTATCACTTAGCGGACAACTGACTTCCACATCCCAACTGTGCCTATCTGCCTGGGCAGCCCGCAGGTCGCGGGCATAGACTCCGCTATGTCGTTGCCACTGGTAATGGGGGATGTAGGCACGCACGGTATTAACCACCGGCGGCGGTTTGCCAATGTCCAGGCCGGGATCATAATTGTCGCTGGCTTCCTCATGGACACCGATATAATTGGCTGGATCGCAGTCAGCACCCGCAGTGGCCACAATCTGCACCTGCCAACCACTGTCAGGGGCCTCTGCTTGCTCCTTATGCTCGTCGGTCCTGCTTACTCCAACCTGGGGAGAGTATATCAGCAACGTGGTATTCTCCCACACATGGACCCAGTAGCCTTCAAATGGTTCCATAGTGGCGGTGAACGGGTCGGCGGGGAAGTCATAGTAGCCCCCGCTGGCGGTACTATGGTAGCCAAACAGAACCCCATCGGTCACGCCGGCCGCTACCGCCTCGCGCAGGCTCTGGCGCTGGCCGTTGGTGATAAAGTAGACGCTACCCCAGTCAACTGGCCGGGTAAACGGACAGCCAATCATATTCCAGCCCTGCGGCGGATCATAGGTGTGACTGAGACGGATTTGGTAGCTATCCACCTGGTCCAGCGCCTGCCCGGTGATATTAAGCTGGGCCCTCTGGGATATACTCAGGAAGTATCCCAATCCGGCCGGGGGCGAAGCTACCACCGGCGTGGGCCCGCGCGCGTCAGGGGGCAGGAAGCTGGCATAGTCGGCAGGGTAGAGATGATGCTTGTTATAGGCCGAATCTTCCGGCCACCAGCGGGCTAACTTAATCTCGCTTTCTGCCAGGCCAAACAACTCACTGGGAGTGGGCATCTGATCAGTAGCATAAGTATAGGGTAGAGAGAACATATGCAGCCCGTCGTCTATCGTCGGCACTACTATCCGGAAGTTGCAGGTGGCCTGGTCGGCGGCCTTGCCAGCATTGTCGGAAGCATCCAGGGTTATCACATGGCTGGTGAGTGCCAGTGGAGTGGACGGCGTATAGGTAAGCAGGCCGGTGGTGTCATCAAAACTGTAACCAGTTATCTCCACGCCATCCAGCTTTAGCACGATGCTATTGGGATCCACACCTGCAGATTCGTCAACCAAGTAATTGGCGCTTTCCGAGACTATACGAGCAATAATCGTGGGAGTCCCAACATGGATTAATTCGCCATTCCGAGGCGATATTATCGTAATGGTCGGCGGAGGGGGGGGGACCATGCGAAACACCGTCACCCCCACGTGTGCCAAGCCGGTGTAGGATCCGGCCCATTCCATCTCGTGGTCGGCGTAGTCCCAGGTATCGTGGATGTAGACGAGGGGTGGGGTTACTGTACTATCGTAGCCGAAACCGACCATGGAATGCCCGGTAACCTGGATCATAACCGGACGGCCCGCGTCAATCTCATTCTGAAAATCCGTGAAAGTAAATCCTTGTGTGTTCCCCCCTATGCCCCAAATGTATTGGTTAAAGTTGGCCTGGACGGTATACCCCCGTGATTCGGCAAACAGGCGCATGCCGTAGCATCCACCTCGGCCGGTAGGTTCATCACCGGTGAAATCCTCCAGAGGAGACCCATCAGTATTAAAGTAGAAGTAAGTGCCACCGTCCGGCGCGCCAAACTGAGATTGATTGGTTCCCATAAAATCGGCGGTGCAATCGGCGTGGGTATGTTCGGGCCAGCCATAAACCAAGAAGGGATCAGGGCCAGGATCCCCATAGGCTACCCAGTAGTCGTCAACGTGTCCGCGTAGCGCCAGGCCATCATACCCCTGACGGGTGGCACTGAGCGGACACTCACCTGCCCCCCAGCTCGCATTAGTCATCGGAAATACGCCGCCGTTGGTAGGGCCAGTGTAAATGTTGGGACAAAGCCCGTTGTCGTAATACCCGAACATCATCGCCGCCGAGGTGGCTGAACACCCGTAGCACCAATCCAAAGCGGGGGAATTGGGAAGGACTTTGATCTGCTGAGCGGGGTAGCCGTTCTGAGCTGGCCGGACTTCAGGCAGTTGTACTACCGGCGCTCTATAGTTCTCAGGAGGCCGCCCCGGCACGATAACCTCGTCGACGAGTCTCCCCTGATACAAAAACTGCCTAACTACGTAGTCCTCCCAGGAAGCAGCCTGAACGGCGCCCATCCCAATTATGAACAGCGCCACAATTGCGACTGTTAACTTAATTAAGGAGGCTATATTGTCAGCCTTACCGGCATGCATCAGTAAATCTCCCCCTCCCGATAGCTAGTTGTGATGTACAGTAAATTAGTACCATTAATCCGGTCAGAGTTGCTATATCCATTGTTGCCTCACATAGCCAGTGCTATTGGGATTTGCTTATCCCGACATTGGTCCCGGGCCGGCGGCACTCGCCAGGTCGCGGAGAGCAGTTAGGTATGATTGCAAGAAAGCACCCCAGTTATTATGCCCATAGAGCTGCGCTACCGATTGGTAGGTGGCGGGGAGTCGGTCAGATTCCCCCGTCACCGGGAAAAAGATGCCTAACCCAACTCCTTTGACTTTTCCTTCACTTCCCGGTCCTTGAATATAGCTGTTTACGGTCGCCGCCCGTATTGCCTGACCCAGTTCCCAGGCCCGCTGGGCCAGGATAGGACTGGTGGTCAGTTCCGCCAGCGCATTGGCGAACCCTCCCAGGTCCGCTATGTTATCCTGGGGTCCCCACGACATAGTGCGACTGCGGGCCAGGGTAACTTCGGCGATGACACCCGGCATCTGACTAACCGCCGTATCGCTAAATTCTGCTAAACAACTCACCACTTTGTTCACTCGTTGCAGGTCAATGGCTACCAGGGCCACCGGCAGGTCAGGCTCGTTTTGCCAATACTGCTGGGCCGCCTGCAGCGTCGCTCCCGCCAGTTCTCCACCTGTCATTTCCGGGTGTTGCTGCAGATGCCGCAGGATGTCAGCCCACGGCAGTCCCGGACTATACGTCGGCCCGGGCGGACCTACCAGATAGCATGCGGCGTCATGCAACTGGGCTACCACCTCCACAGTCGCCCCATAACAGTACTCCAGGAATATCACCTCTATTGGCTCGGACACAGCTTGCCCGACGGCTGCCCTTACCATCCGGGCCAGGTGCTCACTACTTAGTGGCTGCGGGGCAGTCGGTATCTCCGCCCCCGACCATGGGGGCCGGCTGTGGCCCATGATAAGTAACGCATAATGCTGAGCCGGAGCTTTTTGCATCGCCCATTTGACAAAGTTCGCTAACGGCAGATAGTTGTCAACCTCAATCAGGTCCAGTGATTGGCGGCGATAATCACCTGATTGACTCGCAGAATACCGAACCGCCACCAATCCCGCTCCACCGTCTTCCTCCCTATTTACCTGAGCCACCACATTCACTTGGTGATGCGGCTGTACTCCCAGAAGCTGCTCCAAGTAGTGCTGGGCGGCCGGCGCCAGCTTCCCCTCCCCATCCAGGTAAGCCATAATTGTCCAGCGGGCAGAGGCCCCGGCAGCAGCAGGCACTGTTAGGGCCAGGATAATGCCCAGCCCGACACCGATGGCGACCAATGTTTGTTGGGCGTGTTGGGCTATTCTCATATTTTCAAGGTTGGTTCATACCTTCTCGGTCCGTTAGCGCCGCAACTGGCGATGGTGCCAGAGGCCCCGAGGTACATCGGGACGAGGTGGCCTATCCTGGCCAGCCGCCGAAGGACCGGGGGGAGGCATAGAAACAGTCCGGAAGTTGCGGACACTGCTGAGTATCCAGCCGCTCTTCTCTCGACCGGCGACTTGTACCAGAGGCGCGGGTTCGCCAGCTACGCGGTTGCCCACTACCCAATAGTAAATCTGGTCACCTCTGAAGGTATAATCGGTGACTCGGTAGCGCATCACCATCTGGCCTGTCCAGGCAATTATCGGACCCTGATAGACAGCCGGCTCGTTCAGGTTAGCATTATCATAGACAAATACCCGATAGTCACTGGCCCCTACCGAAGGCTGCCACTCAAAGGTTACGTCCTGAGGATTGACGGTAGTGCTGCTGTTGACGGGCAGACTCTGGATGGCGGGCTGGAAGTAGGTTATGGGGCCGGCCGGAGCGCTGGCATCGGTGAGCGCATCAGCAGGGTCAACAGCAAACGCAACGTCCTCCAGGACCTGCTGAGCAATGGGAATCTGCACCCGGAGGGGATCAACCACCCCACGTATCTTGTAGTAGTAGGTGTCGCCGGGCGTCAATTCCAAATGGTTGTAAGTAATGTCAACCGTGCCCTCCGTTAAGCTCCCATCACGGTCGAAGAATTCAAAAGTATCCGTAAAGGTCAGGCCTACTTGCCGCTCTGGGGTGTCCTCAAAGAACTTCACGGGACCCGAGACGGCGCCCACCAAGTAGTTGCGGCTATCGGCCTCGGCGACAAAGCCAGGGCTCTCACCGCGATAGAAAAGCAAATCGAAGGTCTTCTTAGCCTTACGAAGTACGTTTACACGGACATACGGCTCAGCACCGGAGCGCGACTGGAACAATTGTACATCAGCCTTAGGAGAAGCCTCCGGCCCCGGATGACCGCCGATGCCCCACAGACCCAGCAACAAAGCGCCCGCGAAAACCAGGCGTAGCGAGCGAGTTGTATGCCGGGCGTGTTCTCGCTGGCGCACAATCTCCGGGGGGGTGTACATCGCATATACCTTATCTCCCGTGCGCGGGGACTGGCCGGATATGGTATGAGCTACGGAGAAGCTGGGCAGGACCCGGTCCACTTCAATTACGCCGACCTGGCGCATAGCTACTTGCTCAGCGTCCGGTCGCCATTCGGGACGCTTGACCAGCATCCGCATGCCCGGTTCTATGCCTTGATCGCGACCCCGGTTCAAAGTTACTCTCCCCTGCTCGTCAACCAGGTCCACGTTGCCCCGGGGCACCCGGCTACGCAGCATCTGAATGACCGCCTCCTCGGCCACCTGGCGCAGCCCTTCGTTTAGCACCCGCACGTCGTCACCTTCCCAGCCGGGGATGCGCTTGGTATAGCTGGTAACAATAGCGCCATTGAGTACCGCCTCATTGACCACATCCAGGGACGCGAGCTCCAACTGGGCGCGGCACTGGCCGGTGTTCGGATTGACCACTAACTGATGAAGGATAGCAGTTACGACCTTATCAGCCTGCAAAGCGTTGCCAAGTCGAACCTGCTCCAGTGGTGATAACGGTGGTTCCAGCGATAGCTCGTTCAGCTTCCGCTCCAGATCCGCCTGGGGAATGACTCTAAACTCCCCTGAGTCCTCCAGGGCCAGGGCTACGGCCGCAGTGGCCTTTTCAACCAATAGCTCCTGCTGGTCCAGACCTTTGGTGATAACTACCGGCAGGACGACCGCCGCAGTTACCTCGCCAATCATCTGGGCCCGGGCACTACCCAAAGTTGCTGCATAGGGGACTACCAATAGTGCTGTCAATGCCCAAGCCACATATTTGTACAGCGGGTGGTGGTTTATCTGATGCATCCTCTTGTTCACCTTCCTGGTTGCCGATTGGACAACTTTAGTTCAAATATTCACAACATACTATCACAAATTTAGGTTCACTGGCAAGCTTAGTTACCTAGCATCAGTCTAATTATCTATCGGTGCAACAGAAAGCTGCTTAGTACCGTGTTGCGCTGTCCGTCCTCAGCAACCGCACTGACCTGGAGCAGGTACTGGCCAGAAGGCACCAGCGCGCCGGTCTGGTTGCGAGTATTCCACAGGACCGTTTGCTGGCCGGCTGGCTGGCTTTGGCCAGCGCGCAGTTGCCGGACCAGGACCCTGCTCAGGCAGAGGGGGGAGCTTCTCAATGATTATCGGCCGGTTGCTGGCACTCAAGCTCAAGGCACTGACTGGGGCGGAGGAGGCTGGCCACCAATTACCACGCCCGGACTGGGGAACAGCCCAATGACAAAACAATAAGAATAGTGCCACACATAAGAGTAAGCACACTAATGCGGTGCGCAGAACGCGGCCCTGTTGCAATGCCCTCACTCCTTAGCAAGGCTACGATGATAACTGCAACTATCGCTATGGCTTACCGCAACAGTAGCGGGCAGCCAACAGACGGTGACTCCTTGTGTCACCCACTGCCTTCCCCGGTTCTCCAGGCACTGCTACCATTTCTCGCATATTATTATATCACAGTCCGGCATTGTTGGCAAGAGGCACTAAGCAAATAGTTAACGACCTGGGCCTACCTTCGCTTGTTTATATGTTAGGGGCCGTTATGGGCGGCAGATTATGCGGGTTCCTGGAAGGTCAGATTCAAAGCCACTGCGGATTATAATGTCCACTTGTTGCTCAATGCCATACTCAACCGATGCCCGCTGTATCACGGTGGGAAACTGATCCCAACCCAGCAGTTCAGCGCCGGTGATCTGTTCGATTCGCTGGGCGTTCTCATCCCGTTTGGGATCAGCGTCATAAAGGCTATCCACGTCTGTGCACATAGTGGCTTCCGGTTGGTCCAAGGCGGCGGCTAAGGCTACCGCGGTAAGGTTGGACCCCCCCCGCCCCAAAATGGATACCTCATCACGGTCGGTGCTTTCGTCGTAATAGTAGCCTTGGAAGCCAGCTACTATCGGCACTATTTCCCTGTCTATCAAACCGGCAATATTCGCCGTATCAACCTTCTCAATCGTGGCATTCACCGCGCCATCCTGGGTAATTATGCCCGCCTCTCTACCCGTCAGCGAGCGGGCGGGACACTGCAGAGAATGCAGAGTCAAAGCCAGGGCGGAGTTGGCTCGTAGCTCGCCACTCATCAATAGCCGGGCATACTCGTAAGGATTAGGGGCAGAACCAATACAGGCGGCCAGTTGTTCCAGCTTATCGGTGGCCCAATCAAAAGCCGACACTACGATGACCGGCACCAGACCCTCCCGGCGCAAAGGAAGGATGTAATCGGTGGCCACTTCTCTGAGGCGGGCGGCCCGGGCGTTGTTACGCCGTTGGGCCAGCAGCCGGTAGATGTCATTTACCCTGTCTGCCTGGTGGCAGTCTTCCAACAACCGATCCTCATGGGGACCAAATCGCTTCCGGCCCTGCAAAGTACGACCGCCGAATTTTAGTACCGGTATCTTGGCTGTCACATTGCGTCTCCTCTGGATTGCTGTCCACCGGCGGCGGGCATTTTGCTCTTGGCAGGTTGGTAGCTAACTACGAACTAACAGGCTAGCTGGCCGCCGTGATCCCACTCTCTATATTATTATATTCAATATGCTGTGGCTGTGTCAATTAAGTTGATAGTGGCTACCATCTGTTCCCCGTCACATTCCCAGAAACCTAATGAGATTGACAACCCATCCGCCCAGTAATATCAGCAACATGGTCCTTCCCACCCACTGGGAAAACATCCACTGGGGTAGAGGCCGGCGGTCGCGAGCCACTCCGATTAGTCCGGCCACCAGTATTGCCCAGGTGGCCAGGTAGGCAACCGGCCCTAAGATGTGCGCGGCAAACGCCTGGCCTACCGCGCCGTCGGCCAGGTAGGCAAAGGCGGTAGTCATACCACAGAAAGGGCAGGGCAAGCCGGTTAGCATATTGAACATACAGGGCAGCAAAAAGAGGTGTTCGTGCGTGCCGTAGCCACTGGCGTCAGGATTAAGCAGCTTGGCCATCACTAAGATGGCGCCGGCCCCAAAGATGGCTCCTACTGCCTCGCGACGCTCCTTACTCCACCATGAACCTGGCAACGCCGCCGACTGGGTTGTGGCTTGCCGAGCTTCGGACATAGTCTCAATCGTCTGGCTGCCAGAGTAAGCCTGAGAGTATAGTGCTGCTCGCCGGAATTGGCCTGCTTTGACTAATCTTAGGATTGTCCCAGGTCACGCTGTCCGGTTCATGCCAAATTTCCATGACCTGCCAATCAATCATACTATTTCACTCCAGTAAACATAATGGTGCCGGGGGCGGGACTCGAACCCGCACGGACCGTTAAGCCCCTAGGATTTTAAGTCCCATGCGTCTGCCAATTCCGCCACCCCGGCACTGACCTAATTCTATCATATCACCGCCCGGCTGTCCACGCATCCGGGCTGCACTCACTGACCCAGGTGGCACCCAGCACTCACTCCGGCTCGCCCAGCCGCTCCAGCACTTCCCGCAGATAGGGGCGGAGATCAGGCTCCAGATAATCGAAGTTCACACCCCGGTCGGTGATCTCCCAAAAGTCGGGTTGGGTGACGCTTAGCACTTCCTTGCCCAGGCGAACCAACTCTTCTTGATCAACACGTCGCAGCACCTCTTCCAGTTGCTCTTGCAATGAGTCGGCACCTTCGGAAAGGTAGAATGCGGCCAGGGCGAGCCACATCTTATGTACCCCGGGCAGAGCTCGCTGATGACCTCGCCGTTGCAGCACATGAGCCAGAGACACCAACGAGCCCAGAATATCGGATGCCCGCGGACACTTCTGCTGGTATGCGACCTGGTTGAGCACCTTCAAGTCATAGGCCACAGTCTCGGCGATGAAGGTCAGCCCCTGCTCTTCGGCCAGCCGGGCGTAGTAGCACAAATGATGGCTAATGCGCAACGCCAGCTCCGGCCACGGCACTATCAACTCCTCCGCCAGCCGCCGGTACTGGTCCAACACATTATAGATGACCCGTTTTTGCCGGGCATTTATCGCTTCCCGCAGGAAGGTATTAAAGTATTTTACCACCAGTTCTATCACCGACTGGTCACCACTCTCCAGACCTTGTTCCCCAATGTGGCGCGCACTTACTGCCACTGCGGTCGCCACCCCACCAAACCCTTCCATGGCCCCTCCAAGTATGGTGTGGAGCTGGCGGAGAATCTTGACCTCCACCCATTCACGTTCATTCTCAATGAGACTTACATATTCGCGCGACGGACCCAGAAAGATGCCTCTCTCCACCGTGAACCACTGATCGGATTGGCGGGGCTTTTCACCAAGATAGCGGGCCGAGATATCCTGCAGTGCCCAGATGCTGCTGAGGGCTACACTGCTGTCGTTCATGCGCAGCGAGCCGTTGGCGATATCGGTAATCTGTTCCAGGCTCTGGCTAAATCGCAGTTTCGTGGCCCGATGGGTACCGCGTGAACGCCCGCTTGGCTGCAGGCTGGCTATCGCTCGTGACTGTATCTTGCTGATGATATTGTTGGGCTGGAGAAAGTCAAATACGAAGAACAAATAGGGAATCAGAGAGACCAGACAGGCGGTCATGAGGACAAAACAGACCAGAATCCCCGTGGTTGGGGCATAATCAGGCTTTATGGTGTGGGCCACATAGAAGCAATAAATAACGGTGAAGATGAAAGCTCCCAGCAGGAGCACATTAACTCTGCTCGCGGCGAACAGGTCAATCAACTTGGGGGTGTAGCGGTTGGCGGTCATCTGAACGACAATCAGTACTAAGGTTATGGTGATAGCCACCAGAGTGGCCAGGGTGGTAGCAATAGCGGTCAGGGTATAGCGGGCGGTGGCTGGATCAGGCTCCAGGATATACTGCAGAAACCCCGGCGCGCCCGGCTGCCGGCCCAGGTCAATGACATGCATTACCGAAAACAGGATTATTGCCGCCGCTGCCACCAAAATGGACGCCATCGTAGCCACTTGTTGGATGCGCGAAGAGTTTTTTCTCATTGTCCCATCCTCCCCTTATCAAATAAAAGCGCGCGGCACTGCTGCTAACAGTTCGCCGCACGCCCCTGATTATCCTGCCGTAATCTGTACAGATATCCCAGAAGTTTAGGTGTTGACCAAAAGGGTGGAGGCGGCGGCCGGAGTCGAACCGGCGAATAGCGGTTTTGCAGACCGCTGCCTTAACCACTTGGCTACGCCGCCTCCGCTACAAACTTTTCTCGGTGGGCATTCTTCCGCGCTTATTCCTCTTGAGGACCTGGCCGTTCTTGGAATTGCTGGAACAGCTTCATCAGCTCCTCCGGTCCCAACTTTTCCGCGAAAGTCTGGGCGAACTGCGCTGCGAGCATGTCCTGCGTAGACGGCTGCTCAGGATATGCTCGCGATATTTGCTCTGTTACCGTGGTGAGTAGCTGATTGAAATTCTCCGAGACCTTGTCCTCCATTACGGTGACCCGCTTGTCAATTTCCGCCAGGAGGTGACGGGCCATTTCCTGGCTTTGCCTGCCTTCTCCCGCCCACTTGCTGGCCAGGACCATAGCGACAATCGCCAAGCCAATGGATACGACACCCACGACGAACGCTAGCACTTCCACAACTAACACCTCCATTGAAGCATAGTTGAAGCGGGCCGAGTCGGACCCGACCCGCCCCTAAAACTGGAGCGGAAGAGGAGATTTGAACTCCCGACCTTCTGCTTGGCAAGCAGGCGCTCTACCAACTGAGCTACTTCCGCTCTTAATTTGATCTGTAGGAGCGGCGTCCTCGCCGCGACCGCCTCAATCGGGTCGAGGACGACCCTCCTACGGCATAATTATCTGGAGCGGGAAACGGGGATCGAACCCGCGACCCTCAGCTTGGGAAGCTGATGCTCTACCAACTGAGCTATTCCCGCGTTTTCAAGCTACCAACAACGACTTTCCCGCCGTACTTGTCGTTATACCTGTCCTTAAACCTGCTGTTGTTCCTGTCGTTAGACCTGATGTTAACTGGTGGGCGGTGCAGGGCTTGAACCTGCGACCTCTACCGTGTGAAGGTAGCGCTCTCCCGGCTGAGCTAACCGCCCCTATCGCGCACAATCGGTGAACCCGCTACTCCGCAAGCTCTTCTAGCCGACTTGCAGCGTCAATGAGTTCTCGTGATATTCCCTTCAAGTCAGCGGTAGACGAGAATTCTCGCCCGTTCAGCCATTGCTTGAGAATCTCATTTACTAAGCTTTTCCATTCCTTTTGGCGATTCCAGGCCGCTCGACATACCTTAAAGCGAAACCAGTAATCGACCAGAAGAGGAAAAAGAACGGTGCTGTCAAAGTCAAATCCAAAGCGTTGCGTTAGAACTTCTTCCACTGGTCTCCCTGTCTCCCGTACATCCTCGACGACCTCTTTGCATTCTCGCGCAGTCAGCGCCTCCTTTCCTGCATCTACAATCGCGAACGCCAAGACCCATTGGTCATTTTCATCCTTCAGCCTACAAATCTGGACAGCGGCCTCACCTGATAACTCTCCCTCTTCGACTTTCCACCGGATACCCTCCGGTAACTTGGAGAGGCGATAGTACTTGCTTATCGTATGCTGGTTAGGACCAACTTCTGCCGCTATGGCTTCGTAAGTTCCATATTTTTCCTTGAGAACCTCTATTGCCTCTCCTACTCTATCAAGGTGGTGGGCGTTATAATTTTCCAGAATGCCCTTCGCGGCAATGACGTCCATGGTGCTTATCCCTTACCTCTACTAATTGCGTCGGCGATCATTGCAGACACAATCGTCGTCGCGTCATATATCCCTTTGCCTTTCCCCCAACTCATGAAGTCATCATGTTGGTCGTCGAGGATTTCGATACGGATACTAATGACCCGCTTGCGTGTCTGGACCTTTTCCTCCAACTCGGCAACTGACGCCGTACCACCTGCATCTGCTATTACTTCTCGGGCAAATTTTCTGGCGTCAGACCTGCTTGGCTGGTTCGCCAGCCATTGTGCGCGTTCTACCATCAAGTCGTCGTCCTGCGCTGTCTTCTCGGCGATAAGCCTTCCATCCTGCTCGGGGAGCCGACCCTGGTTCATCATCTCTTTTACCGGCTCAGGCAGGAAGGCCAGTGGAAAGCGGTGGCGAACGGTTTGCTCGGTCACGCCCATCCATTCCGCTGTTTTCTTCCAAACTTCGCCCTTAGTTAGACCTTCGGCAGTGAACTTATTGTAGAAATGCTCAGTCCAGTATGCCTTGTCGCTAGCGGTCAACTCTCCTCTGGCCTCATTCTCAACCCACGACCGTCGCAGGGCTTGATCATCAGTTAGCTCCAGCACAAGGGCCGGAATAGCTTCTATGCCTAGTTGTGAAGCCGCCGTAAAGCGACACTGACCCACCACGTATTGGTACTCGTATTCTGAGTCGGCGTCAGGATGCGGCCGAAGCGTAATGGGCTGGTCCGGCCAATAGCCATGCGTTTGAATTGACGTTTTTACTTTTTCTACATTGTCTTCAACTGCTGTACGGCGGACGTTCACCTTACTCTCTGGGTCAATACTGCTTATAGGGACATCCTGGATTCCCGGCATCTTATGGCCTCCCTTGGCAATTAACTGAACTCGGGCTAAGTGGCTGGTGCCGAGGGCGGGATTCGAACCCGCACGAACCTTGCGGTCACTAGCCCCTCAAGCTAGCGTGTCTGCCAATTCCACCACCTCGGCGGTTGTGTGTTAAATATACCATGCCGCAGGTTCCATGTCAAGCATATGCTGCCCGCCACAGCGGGCGATCCGAGAAGGTACTCCGGTCTTTCTGCTGAACTTCATCAATGGTAGTTATGTGTGCCAGCCACATCGCACATTAAACCAATCTGCGACGGCCCGAGCCAGCAGACGGGAGGTTCGTTCATGCTAAGTGTAGACCAATTCAAGCTGGCACCGATGCCGCACATTATCTTCGGCAGCGGCACTATCTCTGATTTGGCTGACTGTGCCGGGCCGCTGGGTACACATGTGCTGCTGGTAATCGGTGGCGGCTCCCTGCGCCGGTCCGGTCAGTTGGATGAGATAGTCAGTAATCTTGCGTCCGGCGACCTTCAAGTTACTGTTTTTGAGGGCGTAGAACCAGAGCCGACACTGAGCACGGTAGAACAGGGGCGCCAGGTCTTACGGGAAAACAACTGCGATGTGGTGATTGCTATCGGCGGGGGCAGCGTTATGGATGTGAGCAAGGCCATCGCCGCCTTGGCTAATGAGCCGGGCCGCATCCCTGAGTATCACCGGGGCCGAGAGATCACTGCTGAGCCGCTACCCATCATTGCGGTTCCTACCACCTCGGGCACCGGGTCGGAGGTCACTCCCGTCTCCGTACTTACTGACCCGGAGCGGTCGCTGAAAGCCAGTATTCACGATGACCGGCTGTTGCCCCGCGCGGCCCTGGTAGACCCGCAACTGACCCTCACCTTACCAGCCCGTGCTACCGCCGACGCGGGCCTGGATGCTTTCGTCCAGGCGTTAGAATCCTATACTTCCACAGGGGCCAATTTCCTGACTGACTTGTGGGCCATAGAAGCTATCCGGCGGCTGGGTTCATCACTGCGTCAGGCTTACTATGATGGGGACGATCTGGAAGCGCGCGAAAACATGAGCCTGGGCAGCTTGCTGGCCGGTATGGCTTTGGCCAGCGCGCGGCTGGGCCTGGTGCATGGACTGGCCCATCCGATCGGCTACGCCTACGATCTGCCTCACGGGCACGCCTGTGGCATGCTTATGCCCTATGTGATGAAATATAATATGGAAGTTAGCCAGGCAAAATATGCGACCGCCGCACGAGTGCTGGGAATCAACGAGGACCCGGACGATGCTGCCGCGGCTGAGGCGTTACACGACTGGGTTAGGGAGCTGACTGAGGAGCTGGGAGTCAGCGCGTCGCTGGGCCAGGTAGGGGCTACAGAGGACGATTTTGACAGCATTATCGCCGCCGCGATGAAGTCCGGCTCTACGGCTCACAACCCCCGGCCAGTAACCGAGGCCGACCTACGTGAGCTTCTTCAGCAGATGTCATAGACACAGCGAAGGAGGCTATCCCAGTGCAGAAAGTCAATGAGCACGAATGCGAGTTTCGCTTCGGGGATCACGGCCCCAAGTATTTCATGCGGGGGCCCAAGTTTGAATGGGGCGTGATTGTGCTGCAGCCCAGCCAGGAGCTAGGCGCTCATAAGCACGCGGAAGTAGAGGAGACTTTCTACTTTGAGGCCGGAACGCCGCTGATGGTAGTGGATGAGGCCGAATATCGGGTTACTCCTGGCGATGTCTTTCGGCTGGAACCCGGCGAAGCCCATAACATCATCAACGACTCTGACGAAGATACCCATATCATCTTTATCAAGTGCCCCCACGTCCCGGGGGATAAAATAGCGATTGAATAGGTGGCTGAGCAGTGAATCCTTCTCATTTGCAGCAATTGCAGCAGTCCATCCACAGTCTACTGGGTAGCCACGAAGCCTGTAGCTGCGGCCGAGTCCATGCCGTGCCCATCCGGCAGGTGTTGATTGACAGCGGGGTCATTGGCCAGGTTCCGGAAGTTCTGAACCAATTGGGACTAACCGGGCAGTGTCTGCTGGTCGCCGATCCAATTACCTACGAAGTAGCGGGCGAGCAAGTCAAGTCTCTTCTGAACCAGGATGGCCGGGCCACCGATACCCTGATACTTCATCCCGAGGCCGGCGACGAGAAGGTAGAGCCGACGGAAAAAGCTACCGATGAGGTGGTTGGGCAGGCACGTGGCGCGGATTATTTGATTGCCACCGGCAGCGGGACCATCAATGACATTGTCAAGCTGGCGGCCACCCGCCTGGATGTCCCGTATGTGGTCGTGGGCACTGCCCCCTCAATGACCGGTTATTCTGCGGCCCTGGCGGCCATGCTTTGTGGGCCTATTAAGGTAGCGCTGGATGCGGTGCCTCCCGTGGCGATCATCGCTGATATTGATATTCTCAAAGACGCCCCCCCACTTATGGCCGCCGCCGGGGTCAGTGACCTAATCTCCCGCTCTTTGAGCAGCACCGATTGGAAAATGTCCAACATGCTCCTGGACACCTACTACTGCGACGTCCCCGTCTCGGTCTTCACCGAGGCGGACCAATACTGCCGCGAGTATGCCGCGGAGATTGAAAAGCGTCAGCCGGAGGCCATTGCCGTGTTGACCGCGGCGCTGATACTGGCCGGCATGTCCATAACCATGGCCCAGACCTCGTCACCCGGCTCAGGCGGTGGACACATGATTTCGCACTACTGGGATATGACCGCGCCCGCCCGGGGTCGCCAGCGGGGCTCCCACGGTTGCCAGGCAGGGGTTGGCGATCTAATCTGCTTCACCCTCTACGAGAAGTTGCTCCCCCATCTGAGCCAAATAGACATAGAGCATATCCTCGCTCACCGCTGCAGCCGCGACCAAACTAATCGCATCATTGTCGAGCATTTCAGTCCGCTGATTGGGTCCGAAGCGGCAGCCGCGCTGGTGGAGGAAAGTGCCATCAAAATACTGGATGAAGAAACCCTGCGACGTGCCCTGGGCATAATCAAGCAGGATCCAGCCGGTTTCTGGGCGCAACTGGACCCTCTGTTTACCCCTCCCGCCGAGGTCAAACAGCTCCTGGGCACTGCGGGAGCGCCGCTCACCATACAGGAGTTAGGTATTGCCCCTGATGAGCTGACCAACGCTTACCGCTATGCCCGATACATCCGCGGGCGCTACACGGTCCTGGATCTGGCCTACGACCTGGGCCTGCTGGAGGACCTGCGCGAGGAGGTTCTGGCCCAGAGCGAGGCTAATAGCTGAAGTCAGCTATGCCAACCGGCCTTCGCCTGCTCCGCATGAGCCTAGTCACTTAGCGCTTCGTGGCTTTCCTTTAGCTGCTGGATTATGGGGATATCCTGAGGACACTTCTCTTCACATTCTCCACATTCCACACAGGCAGTGGCATCCATTTTGCCATCCTTATTGTCCGGCCCCAGGTGGGCGTACTGTCTCTTAGCATGTGCAGTCAGACCCCAGACCCGATGATAGTTCATTGCTGCAAATATGTCAGGGATAGCCACGCCTTCCGGGCAGGGCTGGCAGTAGTTGCAGCCGGTACAATAAAGCTCAACCAGCTTTTCATTTTCAGCGACTGCCTCGCGGATGGCGGATAGCTCCTCGTCACTCAGCGGCTCCTCCCGGCTGGCCGTAGCGCAGTTCTCCTCTACTTGCTGCATCTCGTTCATCCCCGACATCGCGCAGGCCACGTGAGGATTAGCCAGCACAAACCGCAGAGCCAGATCGGGTATGGAAGCCACCTGACCTTCCACCATATCGGCAATTTTATCAGACGGTTTGGCCAGTCGCCCCCCGGCTACCGGTCCCATAATTAGCACGCCCATCCCCCGGCTGTGCGCGTGGGCAATAGCCTCCTCGTTGGCCCGATCCAGCAGATTGTACTGGACAATCATACCATCAAAGATGCCCTCATCAATGAGCTTGATGATGTTTTCCGGCGTATCATGGGATGAGAAGCACAGATGGTCAATCAGCCCTTCCTCCTGGGCCTGCTGAACCATCTCCAAAGGCCCGCCCGGCTTGGTGAACACTTCCATAAAGCCTTCCCAACGAATAGTATGAGCGTGGTAGAAATCAATTTTATCTACTCCTAAGTTCGCCAATGACTGCTCAAAATATTCTCTCCACAGTTCAGGCTTACGGTCGCCCTCGGCCATTGAGTGGTTTTTGGTGGAGAGATATACTTGGTCCCGCCGTCCCTGGATCGCCTGGCCCACCAGTCGCTCGCTGCGCCCATCCCCATAGCCGCGGGCTGTGTCAATCAGGTTACCACCCAAGTCCAGGTAGCGCTGCATAATCGCCACGGCGTAGTCATCATCTTTCGGCAACCGCATCGCCCCAAAACCCAATGCCGAAATCATTTTCCCCGTGTTGCCATATTCTCGGTACTGCACAGCAACATCCTCCTTACGAACCTATGTGGTGTGCACCACAAACAATAAGCCAGTCACAGGCCGTAGTTTAGTAGTAGCCTTCCGGTATCGTACCGGCCTGCACCGATACCTCAAGTTGTTGGGTGTCTCTCTGAATCTTAAAGGTTATAGTCTCGCCAATCCGGTGACTGAGCACAATTCGCTCAACTTCTTCTGAATTAGTGACCGGCTGGCCATCTACTGCCAGTATCACATCACCGCGCTGGACGCCGCCCTCGGCCAGCGGTCCATGGGCCAACAGCACCACTACGCCCTTGTCGGTAGCCAGTCCCGCCCAGCGAGCGAACCCCGGACTATTAGGCATCGCCTTGGCCAGCCCAATCCACGGTCCCCGATTGACCAGGAAATACATCATCGCCTTGGCCTGGTTGATGGGAATAGCAAATCCGATGCCCAAGCTAGTGCCGGTAGGGCTGTAGATGGCGTAATTGATCCCAATCGCATTACCAGCTATGTCCACCAGCGGCCCGCCGCTGTTGCCCTGGTTGATGGATGCGTCGGTTTGAATTACGTACCTGTCCTGGCCCTGTATGCGCCGATTGGCAAGAGCACTAACTATACCCATAGTTGCAGTATTATCAAAACCGAAGGGATTGCCCAGAGCAATGACCCGCTGGCCGACCCGGACCGATTCCGAGTCACCCAGGGACAGGGCGGTCAGGTTGGCGGGCGGATTGATTGGCTTGATAACGGCGATATCATAATCGGGATGAACGCCCAGTTTCTCCGCTTCAAATTCAGCCCCACTGGCGAGGCTGACCGTCAGCCGGTCTGCCCCACCCACGACGTGGGCGTTGGTTAGTATGAGCTTGTTACCTTCATGCTCAAAGATAAAGCCCGAACCGATTCCTTTCTGCTCGCGGGGTTGGCCGCCGCCAGAGAACAAATCAAATACATCGCGGGGCTCGACAATACGGGTAGAGACGATCTTTACTATGGCCGGACTGGCCCTCTGTATCGCCTCAATAATAGCGTCTTCCTCCGGGACCACCCGCACTACCGTCTCCGGGGTAGTCACAGGTATATCAGGGGTGGTAGCCGCAGTACTCCCCCAGCCATACAGATATGCGCCCAGCCCACCACTGACTACCCCACAAACCCCTACCACCACAACTAAGGCAACAATGCTCCACCCTTTATTAGGTTGCATGTTTCATCCTCCCACTGTTAATTGCATAGGTCGGTCTTGGTGCATAGTGGTGTCCGTGTCCATAGCAACAGCGTCCGGCTCGGTTCAATTTCGGTCGCGGCGAGGACACCGCTCCTACACTATTGTTACATCTCCACTGTAGGAGAGCCGTCCCCGGCCCGATTCTCCTCGCAATGGGAACGCCTCCTAAAGCATCAAGAAGGTAGATATGGTGAGGGCTTGGCTACGATGAGGATTCGGCTATTGCCTTCAACACATTGACGCTTTCAATGGCACTCAGCGCGGCCTCAAATCCCCGGTTGGGCAGCTTAGCGCCCGCCCGCTCCACCGCTTGCTCGATAGTTTCGGCGGTAACCACTCCGAAGATGACCGGCATATCGGTCTCCATCCCCACCCGGGCTACCCCTTTGGCACATTCAGCAGCCACGAAGTCAAAGTGGGCCGTAGCACCTCGAATAACCGCTCCCACGGCAATAACGGCATCGTAGTCATCAGTTTCGGCCAGCCGCAAGCAAGCCAGCGGTATTTCAAATGACCCCGGTACCCAGGCGATGGTAATATCATCATCAGCGGCACCATGCCGGATTAGACCATCCAATACTCCTTCCAGCAGGCGCTTGGTGATAAAATTGTTGTACCGACTGGCTACTATGCCAAACTTCAGCCCGGTGGCATCCAGCTTACCTTCCAGTGTTTTGGTCATAACAACCACTCCTTTGTGAGCCTAATAATATATGTCCTGAGTTTCTATTCCCAGCAAGTGCCCCAGCTTCTCTTTTTTAGTTTTCAGGTAGCGAACATTATGTTCGTCAGTGGGCACTTCCAGTGGCACCCGCTCCACCACCTCCAGCCCGTAACCCTCCATCGCGGCATATTTTTGGGGATTATTGGTCATCAGCCGCATCTTGGTAATTCCCAGATCAGCCAGTACCTGGGCACCGATACCATAATCCCGCATATCGGGGGCAAAGCCTAATGCTTCATTAGCCTCCACCGTATCATAACCTTCCTCCTGAAGGTGGTAGGCTTTAATCTTATTAACCAGGCCAATACCTCGCCCTTCCTGACTGGCCACATAGACCACCACACCGCAGCCTTCAGCCTCAATCATACGCAGGGCCCGGGCAAGCTGCATCCCACAGTCACATTTCACCGACCCCAGCACATCACCAGTTACACAGCCCGAGTGCACCCGCACCAGGGGCGCTTCTACGTCAGTCAGGTCGCCCTTGATGACGGCCAGGTAATCGGTCCCATCCAGCACCGACGTATATACCACTATCCGAAAGTCCCCGTACCGGGTGGACAGATGGGCATCGGCCTGGCGCTCAATCAGTTTCTCGGTACGCCGGCGGTATTTGATAAGGTCGGCAATGGTGACCTGATTGATTTGGTGACGCTCCCCGAATTCTGTGAGGTGAGGCATATTGGCTGGCTGACCGTTTTCATCCAAGATTTGACAGATTACGCCAGCGGGATACAATCCAGCCGAGTGGGCCAGGTCCACCGCTGCTTCGGTGTGGCCAGTCCGCCGCAGTACCCCACCGGCTGCCGCCCGGATGGGAAAGACATGCCCCGGCTTGGTCAGATCGTCAGCTTTGGTCTCGGGAGCAATTAACAGCTGGACCGTGGTAGTGCGGTCGGCAGCCGAGTCGCCAGTGGTTACCCCCCGGTTAGCATCTACCGATACGGTAAAGGCAGCCTGCTCAGTGCCAGTCGCCTCCGGTACCATGGGGGGCAGATTCAATTCCTCCAGCCGTTCGGCAGTCATAGCCACGCAGATAAGCCCGCGGGCCTCCTGCATCATAAAATTGAGGTGTTCGGCAGTAACATGTTCGGCGGCCAGGACCAGGTCCCCGGTGTTATGCTCACCCGCGTCATCCACTACAATGACGAACCGGCCTGCCTTTACATCATCAATCGCTCGCTCAATCGTAGTCATTGTCTCACTTCAACCTGTCCTTAGCAAAATCCGTGCTCGGCGAGAAACTCCTTAGTAAGCTCACTGGTGGCCATCCCGCCCTCTTGCCCTAAGCTGCGCTGGACATACTTAGCCAAGATATCTACCTCAATATTGACCGGGCTGCCAATCGCCAGCTTGCTTAGGTTGGTATTGTCAAGGGTATAGGGAATAATGGCTACCGCAAAGCTGCCGGCCGCCACCTCGGTTACCGTCAGACTGATACCATCTACGGCGATACTGCCCTTTTCGGCGATATAGACAGCGATATCCTCTGGCATCGAGAATACCAGGCGAACGCTCTCACCTTCAGCGATGCGCTGCTGCAGATGTCCGACGCAATCAACATGGCCCTGGACAAAATGCCCGCCCATTCGTTGTCCGACGGCCAGCGGTCGTTCCAGGTTCACTGGTGTGCCGGGCCGCCAGGTGTCTGCGGTCGTCCGCTGGCGGGTTTCCGTACCTACGTGGAAGCCAACGATCTCGCCCACCACCTCTTCCACTGTCAGGCACGCCCCATTGACCGCGATGCTATCTCCCGGCTTACTATCCGGGGTCACTCGGGGAGCTTGCACCCACAGGGTCATGCCGGCGGTACCCGGCTGGATATGTGATACTCGGCCAACTTCTTCAATCAATCCAGTGAACATGGGTTCTACAGGTTCACCACCCGTAAGTATGCGGTAATCAGCACATCCTCACCAATGCGCTCAATATCGGTAATTTCAACGCTCAACGCGTCTGACATCTGGGAGACGGCAAGTCCGGCAATGGCCCCGAGAGCGTCCTTGTCCCCCACAATCTTGGGCGCGTAGAACATGAGCAGCTTGTCCACCAGCCCCTCAGCCAACAACGCCCCGGCCAGTGTCGCTCCCCCTTCCACCAGCAGACTCATAACATCTCGGCGGCCCAGCTCCTCCATTAGAGAGTGCAAATCTACCTTATTATTCTTAGTTGGCAGCCGCAGCACTTCAGCCCCCGCTTGCTCCAGTGCCGTCACCCGCTCCTGGGCAGCCGTGGTGGTAGTGGCGATGAGGCAGCCAGCCCCGCTGTCAGCGGTGATTACCTGGGCATCAGGCGGTGTGCGAGCCGCGCTGTCGGCGATCACTCGCTGGGCATCTCGGCCCGGGCTGCCATCCAGCCGCGTAGTCAGAGCTGGATCATCGGCCAGTACCGTACCAATACCCACCATCACCGCATTACTGCGATCCCGCAATTGGTGCACAAATCGCCGCGCCTGTTCCCCTGTCACCCATCGGGAATCACCACTGCGGGTGGCGATCTTCCCATCTAACGAACTGGCCAGCTTGACCGTCACGAATGGCAGGCCAGTAGTCTTGTGCTTGAAATAAGCCTCATTGAGCCGGCGCGCCTCCTCACCCAGAATTCCCCTCACCATATCAATACCCTTGGCCGCCAACAGTTTATCAGCTCGCCCCGCATTGCACGGGTCGCAGTCTCGGCAGGCATACATAACCCGTTCAATGCCCGCCTGCGCTATTGCCTCAGTGCACGGAGGCGTCCGCCCCACTGTGGAGCATGGCTCCAGCGTCACGTATAGATCCGCACCGCCGGCCAGTTCCCTGGCTTGCTGAAGCGCCTCAACCTCCGCGTGAGGCTGCCCGGCCCCCCGGTGATAGCCTTCCCCGACAATCTGGTCATCCTGGACTATCACCGCGCCTACTGCCGGGTTGGGAGCAGTTCTCCCCAGCCCCTGAGCAGCCAGATGGAGGGCTCGGCGCATATATACATGGTGGCGATCGTCGCTGGGGGAAGACTCACTGAGTTTCATTATCCTCGGCTTGTTTATTTTCGGTAATTGCCTTAATTTCGCGCTCCAACTGGGCCAGATGCTGGTAGAGCTTGGCCCGGGCCTGGTGCTGGGTTCGTCTAATCTGCCGTAAGTCCACTATCGCCAGTACCATCACCACCACCGCCAGCAATACAATCAGCGACCAGAATATTAACTCCGCCACCGGGGCCTCCCGCCCACTAAAATAGACGGGCCCGAAAAAACTCAGCCCAATGACGCTCAGCAGCAGCACGGCCATCACCAGCCGCAGGGCCAACTGCGTCCCCGATATTAGTATCTTGCCATGGCGATAGTGGCTTACTTGCACTATGGCGCTGATGATCACGATAACGGCTATTATCGCCAGGACTACGCCCACAGCATAACTCATAACTGAAGCCTCTCGCCGAAGTTTACCCTGATAATAGCACAACCCCGCAACCTAATCAAGCAGCCTTACTACTTGACTTATCTGAGCGCGTTAGTTATACTGCTAACCAATCAATAGTCCATCAGCTTACTTAGGCCACTGCGGAGGAGGGCTGTAATGAAATCCAACCGCCGGCGTTTAGCTATTATTCTCGCTGTTGCCGCCGTCGCCTTCCTTGCCTACTTTATACTCGTCCCCGGTCCTTTCGCCCAGCCACCTGGGCCCGGTGGGCCCCCAGGAATGATGGGCGGCCCCCCCGGTATGATGGGCGGCCCCCCCGGTATGATGGGCGGCCCCCCCGGTATGCCTGGCATGATGGGCGGACCTGGCATGGGCGCTGCGGGCCTGCAGTGGACGGAGACCGAGATGCCCAAGAACCTGCTGATGACCTATAGTAAGTTTCTGGGCCAGACCGGCCTGACGCCAACTCCGATACCCGAAGCCTTCCTACGGGACAAGAAAGGTACGCCGCAGAAGTACACCCGCACCGGATGGCAGCAATTGCATAATCTTTACGAAGTAGCAGTGGAGGACATAGGCAGTCACGGCGGGCGGCTAAGCAGGGAAATCAGGACCCAACTGGCCGCACAAGACAATGAACTGGAAGCCCTGGAGAAGCTTTACCAGGCGGCCCTGGATGACTTCTGGTTTGAAATCAGCTACCCCACTTACACGCCTTCTCAGGTTTCCCAGGATGCCGTGACCATCAGTCTTGACGTGATAATGCATGTCAAGGAGTCAGCCCAGCGCCGCTACGGGCAACTGATTTATGATCACCTCAAGTCCTTTGACAACCCGGGCCAGCATCGCACATCATTCAGCTTCATTACTTACCAGGGTGGCTACTGGCATCCTTATACCTTCCAGCTCAGTCCCGAGGCTGTATCCAGATGGGGCAGCTTGTGGTCGCAGAACCAAGTCCGCCTGCGACTGCTGGATTCTGCCGGTGACGTACTTGGCTCACAAGTCCAGTCAGCCGGTCATTCCAGCAGTACTCCCACCCAGATGGTGTATCCACCGGAGATACGTCACACGCCGGAACACGGCTACCTCAGTGCTGCGCAACGGACTAACTTTAGCGGCGGAACATTCCGGGCGGACTATGCCGAAGGCTGGCAGTACACCTTCCAGTTCACGCTCGGCCAGCGGCAACTGGCCCGCCTGGATAAAGCCGAGGCCCAACTTATCGGTGACGATGGCAAAGTGCATTCTCACACCTCAGTCCGTGGCACCCGCCGTGGTCCCTATGCGGGAGAATTACCCGCCGTGGCCGGTGCAGCCAGTGGGGGTGCGCCGGGCGGCCCAGGGGGCCCCGCCGTTCCTGGCATGGGTGGCCTGCCCAGTATGGTAGGGCCAGGCGCCCAACTTCCACCTGTACCCCCGGGCATGCCGGGAATGCTTTAGGCCAACGAGAATCCATCAGGCATAATAGAAGGCCCAGCGGCAACTCGCTGGGCCTTATCTTTTGCGAGATTGGTAGGACGGGCGTCTCGCCCGTCCCGACACTGTGATCTACTTAGACAGGTGAGATGCCTGTCCTCCCACAACGCGCCACTGCTTGAAACAGCTAAAGACTATCCGCCCGATGCGGCGGGGCTGTACTCCAAGGCCGCGGCCACCAGGCCTCGGAACAGGGGATGGGCACGGTTGGGGCGGGATTTGAATTCGGGGTGGGCCTGGGTGGCAATGAAATAGGGGTGGTCAGGAAGCTCAATCATCTCCACTAAGTCCCCCTGTGGTGAGGTGCCTGAGAAAACCAGCCCCCCTTCTTCCAATCTCTCCCGGTAGACATTATTGACTTCATAGCGGTGCCGGTGCCGCTCCGAGATCTGGCCAGCGTCATAAACTTGAGCCGCCAGGGAGTCGGGCTTGAGCACACAGGGGTAAGCCCCCAGGCGCATTGTCCCGCCCAAATCCGTAATGTACTCTTGTTCCTTCAAGTAGATGACCACCGGATGCGGGGTAGCCGAATCAAACTCCTTAGAATTGGCTCCCTGCAGCCCGCAGACGTTGCGGGCAAACTCAATCACCGCGCACTGTAGGCCCAGGCACAGGCCCAGGAAAGGCAGATTGTGCTCGCGGGCGTAGCCAATGGCGGCGATTTTGCCTTGGATGCCCCGGTCCCCAAAGCCGCCCGGCACTAAGATTCCCTGCACATCATTCAGGCACGCTTCCGGCCCGGAACCTTCAATATCTTCGGAGTCCACATACTTGATGCGAACTTCGGCATCGTTGGCCGCGCCCGCGTGACGCAGGGCTTCGGTAACTGACAAGTAGGCGTCGTGTAAATCCATATATTTGCCCACCATGGCGATGTCCACGTGGTGGGCGGGACAATTCATGCGATCAACCATCTGTTCCCAGTCGGCCAAATCAGCTTCTCGCTGGGGCAAGTTGAGCTTATCCGCCACCAAGGCAGCGATGTGCTGGCGTTCCATGACCAGAGGTATCTCATACAGAGAGCCCTGCATATCACGACCCTCTATAACATTATCGACGGGAACGTCACAGAACAGGGAAATCTTGCGCTTCATCTCGTCGGTGAGCGGGTACTTGGTGCGGCACACCAGCAGGTCAGGCTGAATACCGGCACGGCGCAACTCCTGGACGCTATGCTGGGTAGGCTTGGTTTTCATCTCCCCTACCGTCGCCAGATACGGTATCAAAGTTACATGGACATAGCAAACGTTCTGCCGGCCTTCGTCAATACGCATCTGGCGGATAGCTTCCAGAAAGGGCTGGCCCTCGATATCCCCCACCGTGCCCCCTATCTCCACAATACACACATCCGCTTCGTGATGGCGGGCGCACTGCTTGATCAGTTCCTTTATCTCGTCAGTAATGTGGGGGATGACCTGCACGGTCTGGCCGAGATAGTCACCAGCGCGCTCCTTGCGGATAACCTCGCCATATACCTGGCCAGTGGTTATGTTAGACAGCCGGCTGAGCGACTCGTCCACGAAGCGCTCATAGTGACCCAGGTCCAGGTCCGTCTCCGCCCCGTCATCAGTCACGTAGACCTCGCCGTGCTGGAAGGGGTTCATCACACCCGCGTCCACGTTAATGTAGGGGTCAATCTTGACCAGGGCGACACGGTAGCCCCTTCTTTTAAGCAGTAAGCCCAACGAGGCCGTAGTGATGCCCTTGCCGATGGCCGATACTACCCCGCCGGTTACAAAGATGTACTTGGTGGTTATCTGTATCATCTGCTTCCTATCTGCCCAATAGTTACAAACACTGTGAGGGAATGAAGATAGGTAAACCTTTCTTCATCCCCTCTATTCTCTCCTGCATGCCTGAATCAAGATTCGCCTTAGGGGCTGGTAGTCCTCCCCTCGGCTAGTCGGGACGACCTTAAGTCTACCCCAGGATTTTGTCTACTTCCTCCTCATCCAGCTCCATTACGTAGGTGATGCCACTGACTTCAGCCGCTTGGCGGGTGAGGGCAGCGATGTCATCACGGTCAATATACTCGAGCGCAAATTTGCGCGCCCCGCACATCAGTTGGCGCAGGCCCTGGGCCAGGCGCTGGTAATAATGGTAGACGCCCATGCCTCCAGTGGGCAGCTCCTCAATGCGGGGGCCCAGCCGCTGCTTAAGCTCATGATACAGCAGGAAGATGCTGTCCAAGCCAGTACCATACTTCTCATGCAGCGCGTTCAGCTCGCCAGCTTCTATCTCGCGACCAATATTCTTGGCTACCATAGCCGCTGCCATAGGGGCACGGGCCATACCGATAGCCTTGACATACGGGGCGCCTAAGGCTAGCGCCTTGAAGATCTGGTCCTCGAAGGCGAAGCCTCCGGCTACAATCAGATCAGGCACGTATTCGCCGCGTGAAGCCAGCCGCTCGCAGTACTGGCGGGCGAGGGTAATAAGTTCTACTTGAGGCACGCCCCACTCATTCATCATCCGCCACGGGCTCATGCCTGTGCCGCCTCCGGCCGCATCAATGGTCAGCACATCCACCTCAGCCATTGAGCAGTACTTGATCGCTCGTGCCAGGTCAGCCGGGCGATAGGCACCGGTCTTCAGAAATACATACTTGGCACCAGCCTCGCGAAGTTGATTGACCCTCTGGACAAAGCCCTCCTCGGTGACCATACCAATACGGGAGTGGCGCTCAAACTCGCGGATGGCACCACGCTCGTAGGCCTCGATCACCCCAGGGTCCTCCGGGTCGGGCAGCACAATGTACCCCCGGCTCTTTAGCCGCTGAGCTCGGGCCAGGTGTTGGACTTTTACCTCCCCACCGATGTTCTTGGCCCCTTGTCCCCATTTCAACTCGACTATTTCCACACCCAACTCCCGGATGCCGTATTCAATGGTGGCCATGCGCGTATCCTCTACATTCTCTTGCAGGACTATTCCCCCCAACCCAGGCGTCTGCCAGTCTGTGTACGACCGCACCCGGTGGCGAAGCTCAGGCGAATGAGCCACCTTCCCCCCGCGGAAGTCCGCCTCGTCGTCCATTCCGCAGACATTCTCCCCGATGCTGATAAGTGTGCCGGTTAGGGCGGCCCCCGTAGCCAACCCGTCCCAGTTATTGGCCGCGATGTCCGTCGAACCCAGGCCAGGGATAGTGAAGGGCAGGGCCAGCTTGATACCGCCATTCCGGCCCAGACTCACTTGTAAGTCAACCGCCGGGAATACTGCCTCGTCCGAGTCGGCCGCGACTCCGACGGCCCCTACTGCGGTACCATTGATGGTAAAGTGGGACAAGTCCAGCGGGTACTGCTTCTCCGACCCGGCAGTGACTTCCCCGAACGGCTGCGGATATATCGTCTCCACCGCCCGGAAGGCTGAAGTACCTACCTCACACAGCCCCGGACATCCGTCCAGGCAGGTAGCACACATTCCGCTGAGCCGGGAGAAGGAATTGCGGGTACGCAATCTTGTTTCTGTAGCACTGCTCGAATTGGGAACCGACAAAGCCATAAGTCATACCTCCTGTTATCTCTCAGTCGCTATGTTCACTAGATTAGACGTACTCAATGGTGCTGGGCGGTTTGGGAGTAAGGTCATATAGAACCTTGATAACTCCCGGCACCTGGACACAAATGCGTTTCTGGAGCCGCTGGAGCTGGCTCCAGGACAGTTCAGTGGGCACCGCGGTCATCGCGTCTTCGGACTCCACCGACCGGACCACGATGATTTGTCCAAATTCTCGTTCCGTGGTATCGGTCAGGCCGGTGGCCCGGTCATTGAGCAGCACGGCAAAAGCCTGGAATGGACCCAGTTTAACCAGCTCTTCCTCAACGATCACAGTAGCTGCCCGCACGGTGGCCACCCGCTCCGGCGTTACTTCACCAACCACCCGGGTGGCCAGACCGGGTCCGGGAAAGGGCATGCGTTGGCATATTGTCTCGGGCAGACCCAGCTCGGCGGCCACCTGGCGCACCTCGGGCTTGAACAGTTCCTGCAGCGGCTCCAGAATCTGTAAGCCGTAGCTGCCCGGATCAAGCCCGATTTGCTCCAGAATATTGTGTTGCGTCTTTATACCTCGCTGCGTCTCGATGACATCGGCGGCAATAGTGCCTTGAAGGAGGAACGACGCTCCATCATCACGCACCGCAGCTCCCAGAGTCTTATAGAAAGTATCACGGAATGCCTTGCGCTTCTCTTCGGGGTCGCTGATGCCCGCCAAAGCCGCAAAGAAATCGTCGGCTCTATCAATAATCTGCACCTCCATACCTACCCCCGCGAACGCATCCACTACCATCTGCCCTTCATCCTCCCGCATCAGCCCGTCATCAATGAACAGGGAAGTGAGGTGGTCGCCAATGACCTGGTGAGCCAGAGCGGCCACTACCGAGCTATCCACCCCACCCGACAGCGCTACCAAAGCTCGCTCCTCCCCGACGGTGCTGCGCATTTCTGCGGTCTGATCAGCTATAAACTGTTGGGGGTCAAACATTGTTAACTGTCCTCCTTCGTGCCGGGCTATTCCGGAAATATACATCCGTATTATACATGCTGTGAGGGCCTTGTCAACGGAACATCACCGGCAACTTTTTCCCCGCTAAGACTTGCCAAAGTTGCCTCTTTCCGGTATAATTTGCCTAAAGTGGCGGCAACAGGCTGCCGATTAGCCTGTCTTCCTGCCCAAAGGAGGGAAAATTATGCCGGAAAAAGATAGGAAAGCGTTGGCCATTTTGAGAATTCTGGATCAGGTGAGAGAGCCCATGGGAAGCAGTCATCTGGCCGTAGAGTTGCGCCACTACGGTGTTGACCTCACCGGGCGGGCGGTCCGTTATCAACTACAGCGGCTTGATGAGGCGGGATTGACCGAGTCCCACGGTCGTCAGGGCCGACAGATAACTGAGGCCGGCCGCCAGGAACTGGCTGATGCCTCGGTCTCGGATAAAGTCAGCCTGGTAATCTCACGTCTGGAAGCCCTGGCCTACAAGACCACCTTTGACTTAGCCACTCAACAAGGAAAGATTGTTCTGAATATCTCCCTGGTGCCTGCCGATGCGCAACAGATAGCTTTGCGGGCTATGCGTCCGGTATTTCTGTCCGGGCTGTGTACCAGCGATTTGGTGGCGATCTACCCAAGTGGCCAGCGCGTGGGCGAGACTACCATACCGGCAGGGATGGTGGGGATAGCCACCGTGTGCAGTGTGACCATCAATGGGATCCTGCTCAGCCACGGTATTCCTATGCACTCCGAATTCGGTGGCTTGCTGGAACTGGAGGGCTACGGGCCAGTGCGCTTTACCGACATAATTCACTACGAGGGCACGTCACTGGATCCTCTGGAGATATTCATCAAGGGCAAGATGACCTCGGTAACCCAGGCAGCCCGGGGCGGCTCAGGAAAGGTGGGAGCCGGCTTCCGTATAATCCCGGCCAGCGCTCGGGACCGCTTCATCCAGGTAGTTGATGACATGGAGCAGGCCGGCATCCGCGGTATCGCCGCCATCGGTCGGCCCAGTCAGTCGCTACTGGAGATTAGCGTACCCCTGGATAGAGTCGGAGTGATTGTCTATGCGGGGATGAACCCTGCCGCCGCGGTGGAGGAAGCCGGAATAGAGACGGTCAATAAGGCGATGACAGCCCTGGTTGACTTCTCCGAGCTAACCAGCTTTCGTCGGCTCTGACAGTCTCGGTCACTTTCACCCACCGGCCTCCGCCGTCTGGCGTTTACTATCCACTGACCACTGTTTCCTCTCCACTATTCGTTTTCTTGACCGCAGCGGCCACCTCAATCAATTCGCAGAACGAATCAGCCTGCAGCGAAGCGCCCCCGACTAATCCGCCATCAATTTCGGACTGCTCCATCAGACCCCGTACATTATCCGGCTTGACACTGCCGCCGTACAATATCCGCACCTGAGCGGCCACTTCCTCGCTAACTGCCTCAGCCAGAGTCTGCCGGATTAGCCCGATTACTCGGTTGGCCTCCTCGGCGTCACACACCTCACCGGTGCCAATAGCCCAGACTGGCTCATAGGCGAAGATAATCTGGGATACCTGGTCGGCACTCAAGCCCTCAATGGCGGCCTCTACCTGTCCCTTGACTACGGTATCAGTCTGGCCCGTCTGGCGTTCGGCCAGCAGTTCGCCCCCACAGACAATGGGAGTCAGACCATGAGCCAGCGTTGCCTTAGTCTTGCGGTTGACGCTGGCATCAGTATCACCGAAGACCTGCTGTAGCTCGGCGGTGAAGTCCTCATCCGGGCTGCCGAATCGTCCGCGCCGCTCGGAGTGGCCGATGATGACACACTCACAGCCGCACGAGCAGAGCATCGGCCCGGAAATCTCACCGGTGTAGGCGCCCTCTTCTTCCCAGAACATGTTCTGGGCCCCAAGAGCGATGTCGGTGCCGCTGAGGGCATCAGCTACCGTCGTCAGGGCGGTAGACGGCGGACAGATAATTACCTCACAGCCCTCAATATCTCCCGCTTGCTCAGCGATGGCTAAGGCCAATTCCGCGGCCTGATCAGTGTCACAATTCATTTTCCAGTTTCCGGCCATGATCGGAGTGCGCATAGAATGCCTCCTTGAACTTAAGTAGGTCGTGGGTACCACGCAATATAATTGGTCCTGCCGTTAAACTGGCAGGGCCGTATTGCATTGTAAGAGTTACTTGCCGTCCAGCACCTCGATCGCCAGCAGAGCGCCATTATTCTCGATGAATTCCAGCGACGCCCCGCCGCCGGTGGAGACGTGGTCAATCTGGTCAGCCAAGCCCATCTGGGTGACGGCGGCTACCGAGTCGCCGCCGCCAATCACATTATAGCCGGGGCATTCGCCCATTGCTTTGGCCACCACCAACGTACCTTCATCAAAGGGCGGCTGCTCAAAGTAGCCCATCGGCCCATTCCAGAAGACAGTCTGGGCGCTACGGACAATGTCAGCATATCTTTGCATCGTCTCGGGACCAATATCCAGAGCGTCCCAGCCCGGCTCAATCCCATCAGCGGGGACCTTCCTGGTTTCTCCGGAGTCGTCGCTGACCTTCTTCATATGCACGTCAGTGGGCAGCAGCAGCCGGTCCATATAGTCAGACATTGACGAGAGTATATCCTCGGCTCCCGCTACGCTTTCGTCACTGCACAGCGACTCACCGATTTCCATCCCTTGCGCCTTAAAAAAGGCCCAGGCCATGGCTCCGCCGATGAGCAGTTGCTCCACTCGGGGCAGCAGCGTCTTGACCACATCTATCTTGTCTTTCACCTTCGCGCCCCCCAACACCGCCACAAATCCCTCGGGCGGAGCCTCCAGCAGGCGGCTGAGCTTACCCACCTCCTCCCCCACTAACAGACCGGCCACACACGGGCTCAGATACTTGGTCACCCCGTAGGTGGAGCCTTGCTTGCGGTGGCTGGTGCCAAAGGCGTCATTAACATACATATCGGCCACAGCGGCCAACTGCTGGGCAAACCTGAGCATCTGCACCTCATCCTTGGCAGTTTCCCCAGCATGGTAGCGGGTGTTTTCCAGCAGTATCACCTCACCGGCCGCCATCTGCCCCACTGCCTCAGCTACCACCTGCCCAATACAGTCACTCACCAACTCTACCGGCGTGCTCAGCAGCTCACTGAGCCTCTCAGCGACGGGAGCCAGGCTGTATTCCGGGATACGCTTGCCCTGGGGCCGGCCCAGATGAGAACACAGGATTGTCTTCGCGCCAGCTTCTCGCAGGTAGTTGATAGTAGGCAGAGCCGCCTGGATACGGGTGTCATCAGTGATACGGCCCTGGTCAAGGGGAACATTAAAATCAGCGCGCACCAACACTCGCTGATTGGCTACCGGCACATCCTTAATTGTCTTCTTAGCCATATTCTCATCAACCTATCCTGTAAGGACACAGTAGGGATGTCCCGCCCACGGAGGTTTGTACATATCTACTGTGGGAGAGCCATCCCTGGCCCGATTGTGCGGTTTCAGCGTATCTTCTCGCGGCCGGGCCATCCCCAAGCCACTCCAATTAGCAACGCCCTTTTCCTGCGTAGGCGAGGTTCTCACCTTCGGCAGGCTCAGGACGGTGAGCTTGCCGAACCGCAACCTCGCCCCCTACATCGCCCTGGTTAACAACCTGCGCTACGCGATTGGTCACTATGATGGTCTACCAGCCTTTGTCAGCCAGGATCTTCATCAGCTCAACGGTGCGGGTGGCGTAACCCCACTCGTTATCATACCAGCCGAGCACCTTTACCATGGTGCCCCTCATTACGTTAGTTTCCCCAGCATCCAGGATACAGGAAGCGGGATCACCCACAATATCCTGCTGAACAATCGGCTCCTCAGTATACTCCAAGTAGGGAGCCAACTGGCCTTCTTCCGAAGCAGACTGGAAGGCAGCATTAACGCCATTTATGTCTACCTCGTTCTCCAGCTCCACCACCAGGTCAACGATTGAGCCAGTTGGAGTGGGTACACGTATAGACATGCCATCCAGACGGCCGTCCAGCTCAGGGATAACCAGGCCAATGGCCGCCGCTGCTCCGGTAGTAGTGGGGATCATATTGATAGCCGCCGCCCGGGCCCGGCGCAGGTCCTTGTGGGGAAAGTCCAGGATGCGCTGGTCGTTGGTGTAAGAGTGAATCGTGGTCATAAGCCCGCGCGCGATGCCCCAGTTGTCATTGAGAACCTTGCACATCGGGGCCAGGCAATTGGTGGTGCACGAAGCATTCGAGATGACATGGTCAGTGGCGGGGTCATAGGTTTCATCATTAACGCCCAGCACTATTGTCCGGCACTCGCCTTGGGCTGGGGCGGAGATAATGACCTTCTTCGCCCCCGCCTCCAGGTGCCATGCCGCCTTATCTACTGCCCGGAAGGCCCCGGTGGACTCCAGCACGATCTGGACCCCCATCTGCTTCCAGGGCAACTCTTTGGGATCCCTGATCTCCAGAGCGGCCATTTGCTTGCCGTCCACAGTAATCGCATCCCCACTGGCCTGTACTGTACCCGGATACTGCCCATAGACGCTGTCGTACTTGAGCAGATAGGCCAAAGTATCGTTGTCAGTGAGGTCATTGACCGCTACTACATCAATTTCATCAGGGAATTGCTCCTGGATAATCTTGAAGACCTGACGTCCGATGCGGCCAAACCCATTTATACCTACTTTTACTGCCAATTCAATCACTCCTACTTAAAATTTGATTTGCTGAGCAAACGACGGTAGATTATCGGCCCTACCCGGCAGCCGATTATGGACTATAAGGGGACACAGAGTCAAGTAAGTGGTCGCGGCGTGAGTATGGATCCTACCCGTTGAGCGGCCAGATCCATTATGGCGGCGGATAGACTCTCGGAATCATGCCGGGCCCAGTTGTCCTGCGATATCAATTCGCGGCCGATAGGTATGAAACCTTGCTTGGCGATTTGCCGACGGTCGTGGGCCACCAATTCCGCCCCTTCCTGACGATAGCGCTCCAGGACATCCGCATCCGGCTTCTTAGTGTTCACGAGCACATAGTCAAATAGTGGCTCACTTACGTGCGCCTTGACGGCCGCCACATGGTCACCAGCATCAAAGCCGTCAGTCTCACCGGGCTGGGTCATCACATTACAAACTAACATTTTGACCGCGTCACTGCGGCCAATGGCCTGGGCTATTTCCGGGACCAGTAGATTAGGTATAATACTGGTAAATAGGCTGCCAGGGCCAATAACAATCACGTCAGCTTCCTGGATTGCCTCTACCGCCTCAGGCAGCGCCGCCGGTGCCGGCGGATCCAGGTAGACTCGCTCAATGGGCTGGGGGCTCTTTACGATCATACTCTCCCCGCGCACCGTTTCGCCTTCACCCAATTTCGCACACAAGGTAACCGCTTGTTTAGTCGGGGGCAGTACCCGGCCCCGAATAGCCAGAATCTGGCTGCTGGCTCGCACTGCTTTCTCAAAGTCCCCGGTAATATCAGTCAGAGCCGCAATGAGCAGATTGCCAAAGCTGTGCCCACCCAGGTCGCCCGAACTGCCGTCAAACCGGTAATCAAATAGGCGGGTCATCATCGGCTCAGAATCCGCCAGGGCTACCAGGCAATTACGAACATCACCCGGCGGCAAAATACCCAAATCTTCTCGTAGCCGACCCGAGCTGCCTCCATCATCAGAGACAGCAGCAATTGCGGTCAGCTCCGTAGTGTACTTCTTAAGACCGCGCAGCAGAGCAGATAATCCCGTCCCCCCGCCCACTACTACCACCCGTATCCCCTGGCTGCGCCGGGACAGCATTATGTCTACCAGCCGCTCCTCTTCGGCGGGCAGAAAAGTCCGCGCCACAGATCGCATCATCCCGCGCACACCGCCCGCTACAGCCATCAGTCCCAGGCCGATACCGGCCGTCCCCAGCAAGGCCGCCGCCGCCGGCCCACCGGCCCACGCCGTCATATCGTAGGCAAATATGTTGAAAACTAACACCGCCCCCAGGCCCGCCAGAGCCAGCCCTCCCAGCAGCAGTGCGTACCAGCGCTTTATGCCTAAGCCCGGGTACAGCCACCGCAAAGGCCGGGGCCATTTCTCCAGATCAGCTCTCATCATCCCAATCGCCGTTCCTTGGGTTAGATTTGCGCTCTGGCCTACTAGACAAAAAGAGAACCTCGCTACGGGCTCTCCGGGCTGCTGCGCTTAACTGCTTATTTGCTCTACTGTTTGTCCGGTATGCGGGTGTCCTTGCCCTTAATATACTGATTATAACAATAATCGTGCCCATAGTCAACTCAGCCTGTTTCCCGGTAGAATCGGTATCTGCTCAGCAGCCGCACCGATAAATTAAGCCGCAGCACCGGCAGCAAAAACTTGTGGCCCCACTGCGTAAGTTTCCCTTAGAACTCACAGCTCGGAAGTCAGCAGGACACTATGTGGTGCTCTACGAAATCGGGATGTGGCGGCAACTCCATTCGCTGTGGCGCGGCGGGCACACGGTGACGCTATCAGCAGATCAGCCGCTGCTACCCCGCAGAGCTACAACCAGTTTAGCGCCAGTGGTGCTCCCTGGACCATGCGTTGATTGGCAAAGGGTCGATAGCGGCGCATCTGGGAGAGTTCGTCAATTCGCTCGGTGTCCTCAGAGTCTAGCTCCACCTCCACTACATCCCACAGCGCCTGGTAGTGCTCGGCGCGGCTACCGCCCATTACCACCGATGTTACGTACGGCTTGGCCAGGAGCCAACCGTAAGCCAAGTCCGTCAGTTCTATCCCGTGGTCGCCCGCGATCTGCTCTAACTCCTGGAGGATATCGAAAAGGTTTTCGTCGAACTCTTGTTTCCTCATAAACTCCAATCGCTCATAGCGGGCGCCATCGGGAAGCGGCTGGCCGCGCTGGTAAAGCCCCGTCAGCAGACCTCCACACAGCGGGCCGTAAATCATAGTGGCGATGTTAAATCGCTGGCAGAAGGGGACAGTCTCATTCTCCATAGCCCGGTCAAGTATATTGTAGCGACACTGGATGCACACTAACGGCTCCCAGTTGTGCAGGGCGCTGACACCGAGCATATGAGCCATCTGCCAGGCATAGTGGTTACAGACTCCGACATATCGCACTTTGCCCTGCTTGATCAGTGTATCCAGTGTGGAAAGCGTCTCCTCCACGGGGGTCTTAGAATCGGGATGGTGCAGCAGGTACAGGTCAATGTAGTCAGTCTGCAGCCGGCGCAGGCTGCCCTCGACGGCCTCCATGATGTGTAGCCGCGAGCCGCCCCCGGTATTTGGTCCCTCACCCATTTGCGCCCAGAACTTACTCACTATGACGACATCGTCCCGCCGGTCTTTCAGAGCGCGGCCCAGGACTTCCTCGGCATGGCCGCGCCCATAGGCGTCAGCGCAGTCGATGAAGTTTATTCCATGGTCCAAGGCCGCGTGAACTACACCAATCGCTTCCTCCTCCTCAACTCGACTGGGCAGATCCATAAAACCCAGACAAAGCCGGGAGACCTGCATGCCGCTGTTTCCGAACTTGATATATTTCATACCTACCTGATCGCCTCTGATCACAAATGTCTGATTGGTCACTAACGACACTATTGGCTGAGCGCAGCGCTACTCTCTTTCAGCCGCTTGATGATGGGAATATCCTGCGGCCCTTCTCCCGGCACTCTCCATATTCGACGCATGCCTCGGGGTCAGCATATTATACTGCATAATTATCCCCTCGTCCAGCCCTTGCTGACAGCTCTCTAGGAGCCATCAGGCTCTTGGACCCAGATTTACCATTCGCGATGAGAAGGTAGGAGAGGGAAGAGCCTAGAAATCGCACTATAGCGCCAGATTTGGGCAATACAGTTACGGGGGAGGGTGACGGGACTATCCGTTTTCACCACTCCAGTTTCGAGCAAAACCCGACGCAGTATAAAGTGATCAACCTGCTTGGCTGATCGATCAGCGCGAGCCTGTAGCCTGACCTGGCTCAGGGTATTTCGGTGTCATACATAGGTGAGAATAACAGCTTTTCTTCCTGCCCGGCAGATCTCTTCAGTCCGGGATGTTCTCCTCATGCAGCCGATGGGGCTCTTGCTGTCCTCTCTATTTCGATCGCCTTTCCAGACCAGTGTGTATTGCCGTCGCCAAGGTGATGATGGTGACCGGCTTGTTTAGCATCTGGTCAACCTGGGGGCGAGCGTGTTTACCGATCGGGTCATCCCAGCCCGTCAAAAGAATTGTGTAAGTCTGGGGATCACGTTGCTTGGCTGCCTTGGCCACCTCCCAGCCCGAGATATTGGGCATTGCCAGGTCGGTTATAACTATATTGTGGTCATAGGTATTTAGTAGCTGGAACGCTTCCTCGGAAGTAGTAGCCGCAACGGCTTCATGACCCAAGGCTTCTAACATCTCGACAAGCAATTGACACAAGACTGGTTCGTCATCTACCACCAGCACCCGGGCGTGCCCATTGCTTTCGGGCATAGTTGCTTCGGCGGGCAACGGCACCGCTTCATCACTGCGGGGAATAGTGAGAGTAAAAGTGGTGCCTTCGTTGACGGTACTGTCTACCACCAAGTCCCCACCATGTCGGTGAGCGATGCCGCGGGCTACACTCAGCCCCAATCCCATATTCTCGCCTTCCTTGGTCGTAAAAAATGACTCAAATATGTGCTGTTGGTCCTCGGAGGTAATGCCCACTCCGCTATCAGAAATAGTCACCGTCACTGTCGCGCCATCGGTATGGGTGCCAACAGCAATCTCGCCCCCCGCCGGTATGGCGTCACAAGCATTCAGAATGAGGTTAGCCACAATGTGGCGCAACTCGGCGGGGTTGCCCATAATAGTGGGAACTGGGGCCAAATTAGACTCCAGCCGAATCAGAACTCCGTCCCGTTGGGCCTGATCGCGCCATCGGTACCGGGTGGTGTCAATCGCGTCTTTCACCACCGAGTTAACCTCTACTGGTACGAATTCCTCCCCGGCAACAGCAGGTTGGGCAAAACGCTGAATTCTCTTCACCGTCTCGCTACCATCCAAGGCGGCTTTCTCGATGGTCTTCAGAGCCCGCTGGCCCTGAGCATTCTGCGAGTTCATGAGCAACAGTTGGACCCGTCCCAATATCGCCGTCAGCAGGTTGTTAAAATCATGGGCCACACCACCGGCTATTTGCCCCAAAGCTTTCAGTCGCTCCGCCTCCAGGGCTTGCTCCTCAAACTGCTTCCGCTGGGTCATATCACGAGCAACGATCTGGTAGACTCCCTGACCGGCCAGTTGCAGCTTGTTCACCGATGCCTCAAAGGGGAATTCGCTGCCATCCCGCCGGCGGGCCGTGCCAGTCATGCCGGTGACTTGATTTAACTTATCCACCTGGGCGGCCTGTTCGCGCCGCCAGGCGTGCGCATCTTCCGGTAATAGTTTAGTCAGCCGCAGCCCAATCAATTCATCCAAGTCATACCCGCTCATATCGGCGGCGGCCTGGTTAGCTTCCAGTACTCGCCCCCTGCCGTTTACTAACAGAATGGCATCGGCAGCCGTTTCCATTAGGCTGCGGTACTTTACTTCAGCCTCGAGTAACTGCACACGTATTGCCCCTTCGGCGGCTCTGGTGACACCGATACCTGATGTCAGTCAAGCCGCCTGTTCGTAGCGGATCAGTTGTCTACTGGGAAGTTATTCTGCGGTATATGTTACTTCGGCATTTGTCACCGAAAGTTAACCGCCAGTCGCAGGATTTCTCGCCTTGGGGAAGCGCGAAGTCCAACTGCCGGAAGGAAGATGTGCTCTACAGTGAGAAATGGCTACCCGCGCTCTGCAGTAGCAAGTCAGGAGCCGCTAATATCGAAGGATGCTGTAAGATTACAAGGGAGGTGGCCGCGATTCGCACTAAATTTGGTGTCATGGGTTCAGCCGGTGGTGAGTTGCACCAGGAGGTGCTGGAGAAAGCCTATAAGCTGGGCGAAGAGATTGCCAAGCAGGATTGCATACTGCTCACCGGAGCTTGTCCGGGGTTGCCCCATCAGGCAGTACTGGGGGCCAAGGCTCATGGTGGCCTGGTGGTGGGGGTCTCACCAGCACTGTGCCTGGATGAGCATATCGAAAGGTACAACTCGCCCTACCAGGAGTATGATGTTATTATCTTTACCGGCAGCGGCTTGATGGGCCGGGAGATTGAGAATATCCGCAGTTGCGATATTGTCTCTATCATTGGGGGCCGCTCGGGTACCCTGGGGGAATTCTGCATTGCCTTTGACGAAGGCAAGCTAATCGCCGTACTGCTGGAAACCGGCGGGATCGCTGAATATCTGGAGAGAATAGTCAGTTTCATAGACAAGCAAACCCATGCCGAAGTCATCTACGACTCTGACCCCATTTCTCTGGTGCAGCGGGCGCTGGCCGCCCATGAGCGGCGCGTGGCGGCGGGCGTTGCCTACTTAGGCCCCCGAAACACCGTATAGAAAGGAAAGTGACTCAGAATGCAGTTGACGTTTCTGGGAGCAGCCCGGCAGGTAACTGGCTCTCGCTTCTGGTTGCAGACTTCAGCCGGTAATATTCTGGTTGACTGCGGCCTGTATCAAGGGCAAGACCATCCGCGAGTGCAGAACAACCTTGATTCTAACTTTCAGCCGGCTAACATTGATTGGGTACTGCTGACTCACGCCCATATTGACCATAGTGGCTTGCTGCCCCGCCTGTATAAGTTGGGCTTTCGCGGCCAGGTCATAACTACCGAAGCTACGGCAGATTTGTGCGAGCTGATGCTGCTGGACAGTGCTCACATCCAGCAGGAAGATGCCCAGTTCGATTTGAAGAAGTGGCGGCGTCGGGGCCGGCCCGGCCCTCCTCCTCAACCATTGTATACAGTAAAGGATGCCGAGCAGTGCTTGCAGACTTTCCAGCCCGTTGCCTATGACGAGAAAATCTCTCTGGCGCCGGAACTGACCGTGCGGTTCTGCGACGCCGGCCACATCCTGGGCTCAGCCTCCATTGAGGTCTGGGCCGGCAATGGTGACCAGCAGCGTAAGATCGTCTTCTCCGGCGATATCGGCGGGCCTGATCGTCCCATCCTGCGCGACCCGCAGGTGCCGGAGGGCGCGGACTTCGTGGTCATAGAGTCTACCTATGGTGACCGCTCCCACGACCCCCATTCCCGTAGCCTATCCAGGCTAAAAGATATCGTCCGCACCACCCTAAGGCGAGGCGGCCACCTACTCATTCCGGCCTTCGCGGTCGGACGCACTCAAGAGGTACTGTTTGAGATAGCTGAGCTCATCCGGTCGGGTGATATTCCCGAAACCCCGGTATTCGTGGACAGTCCGATGGCCATTGAGGCCACTGAGATCTTCCGCCGTCATCCTGAGTGTTTTGACACCGAGATGAGGCAGCTTATTGCGTCCAACCGCTCGCCGTTCCGCTTTCCGGGCCTGAAGATTACCCGCAAACGCGAGGAATCTATGGCTATCAACGATTTTCGCCGGCCGTGCATCATCATTTCCGCCAGCGGTATGTGTACTGGCGGCCGTATCCGCCACCACCTGCGCCACCACTTATCCCACAACGATGACACCCTGCTATTTGTGGGCTATCAAGCCGCCGGCACACTGGGCCGTCGCATCCTGGACGGTGCTCAATATGTGGAGATTTTTCCCGGAGAGACCCACGAAGTGCGCTGTGAAGTGGAGAGCCTGCAGGGATTCTCGGCTCATGCTGACCGCGCGGGGTTGCTGGCATGGTTGCAGCAAGCAGCTCAGCAGGCCCAGGCAGTTTTCGTCGTCCACGGCGAGCAACAGCCCGCTCTCGCCTTCAGGGACGCTGCCACTGAGCGATTGGACCTCCCCATCTACATTCCCGAGGTATTTGATTCCTACGATCTACTGGATGTTGCCGCTACTCCCAGCCTGGTGACACCCATCTAGGTGCCACTTGCCTGCTATCCCAGACAAGGCGCCGACAATCAGCTGGCGGCTTGGTTCACATTAGGCTCGGCAAACATATAGCCTACGCCGGGTTCGGTAATGATATACTCCGGACTGGCGGGGTCGGCCTCAATCTTCTTGCGCAGCCGGCCGATGTGCACGTGCAGAGTGCGGGTCTGAATATTGTCGTCATAACCCCAGATATCCCAGAGCAGATCCTCGGACCGGCATACCTGCTCCGCCCGGCTCATCAAGGCCCGCAGCAGCTCAAATTCCTTGGGCGTCACCTTCATCCGCTGGCCGCGGACAACCAGTTGCCGCCCGGCAATGTTCAGGTGTACCTCGCCTATTTCCAGGGGAGCTTGCTGGGAAAGCGGGGCGGAATACGCTTCTGCCCGTCGCAGCAAAGCGGCCATTCTGGCCAGCAGTTCCCGGGTTTCAAAAGGCTTAGCCAGGTAACTGTCAGCCCCTACTTCCAGCGCAGCCATGCGGTCTCCCTGGTCCTGCCGGGCCGAGGTGACCAGTATCGGGACATAGCTGTCACGGCGAAACTGCTGGCACAGGTCCAGGCCATCTATATCCGGGAGCATAAGATCTAACAATATCAGGTTGAAGCTGTGCTCCTGAAAATGCTGCCAGGCCTGCTGGCCATCGGTAGCGATAGTGACCGCATAATCCCGGTCCTCTAAAGCTGCCTTGACTGACTTGCAGAATTGCGGATCATCATCTACTAATAATATTCGGGAGGGCACTTGTACCACCATTCACAATATTGGCCCCCCGTCTGAGTATTACTGGCTTGAGTTTATTGGCCATAAGATCACGATTTCTCTGCCGTAGCAGCGATTGGAGCTTCATGGGTCAGAGATTTGGTCAATCTCACTTATGACATCGGCAATTGATGGCCAGTTCTTTAAACAGCAAGGGGCCAAGCGATCCCAGTACGATTACGTGGTGTAGGGGTGCAGCGAGGTGTAGCTATGTGGATCGTGCCTCGTTAGCCCATCAGCCAGTATCGCCTAAGTTGCCTCTTATTACCATCAAAGACGTATTATAGGCCCGAAAGTTCTATGCGAAGGCACACAATTTGGGGGCTTAGAGAAAGCGGCTGCCGGCAAACATTGTTCTACCTACAGTGGTCTGCTTCACACTTACTAGGGCATCATCAATTGCGGCCTACGAGGCTTCTTCTTTCTCTCCGACCGCTGCATGCACCTCGGCAACATCGGCGCTCTCCCGCTTGGACAGTATCAGGCCAATACCCACGATTATCGCCAATATGACGCCAATTACTGGCAGCCACGGGCCGGCGGCCTTGGGACCGCCTATGCCATACATGGCAATCACCGGCGCTACTAACAGGCCGACGATATTCATAACCTTGATGACGATATTAAGGGAGGGCCCCGCAGTATCTTTGAAGGGGTCGCCCACTGTATCGCCCACCACGGCTGCCTTGTGGGCATCACTGCCTTTACCGCCGTAGGCACCGTCCTCAATTAGCTTCTTGGCGTTATCCCATGCCCCGCCGGAATTACACAGCAGCACCGCCAGCAACTGGCCAACAACGATGATACCGGCCAGGTAGCCGCCCAGGCCCTGCCAACCAAACCAACAGCCAACGATTACCGGAACGAGTACCGATAGCAGCCCGGGGGCGATGAGTTCGCGCAGCGCCGAAGCAGTGCAGATGTCTACCACTTTGGCCGACTCGGGCTTGGCGGTGCCTTCCATCAACCCGGGAATTTCCCGGAACTGGCGGCGCACCTCATTGATAACCTGGAAGGCAGTGCGCCCTACCGCCCGGATAGTCATGGAGCTAAACAGGAACGGCATGGCCCCCCCAATTAGCAGGCCCACAAAGATCATAGGATTATTCAGGGGTAGATTGAATCTCTGCAAGGCCTCAATACTGACTACTTCACTGCCCGTTCCTCCGCCCAGCCCCGCGGCCACCTTGGACAGATAGGATCCAAATAGTGATACCGAGGCAATGACCGCCGAAGCGATAGCTATTCCCTTGGTGGCGGCTTTGGTGGTGTTGCCCACCGCATCCAGTATGGCCACGTTGTCGGCGGCTTCCTCCACCCCCGCCATTTCAGTGATGCCCTGGGCGTTATCAGCGACCGGCCCGTAGGTATCCATCGCCACAATAACGCCAGTGGTGGTCAGCATGCCCATACCGCATAGGGACACACCATAGAGGATATCAACCGGGTTGGCATCAGTCCCGAAAACCATCACCGAGAAGGCAATGGCACCACAAATGGTTAGCGCGGCCCACACTGAGCTTTCCAGGCCTTCAGCAAAGCCGGTAAGCAGATTAGTAGCCACCCCCGTTTGGGAAGAGCGGGCAATTGAGTCAACCGGCGGATGGCCCGCCATGGTGTAGTATTGGGTCAGTACGTAAATAATCACAGCCAACACCAGTCCCGAGGTAGTGGCCCAGAAGAGTTGGGTCCACTGGGTGCCGGGAGTGAGGCTGACATAATACTTAGTGACCAGGAAAAACCCGATCATAGACGCTATTGCCGACCACACAACCCCGCGGTTAATCGGCTTGATGGGAGATTCGTCCCCCCGCAGCTTAACCACGGCAATTCCAATCATAGAGGTAAGCACCCCGATACCACGCACCAGCAGCGGATAAATAATCCACACCGTGGCCTTGCGCGGGTCGGTAGCGAAGTAGGCCAGCGCCAGGATCATAGAGGCCACCAGGGTAGCCTCGTAAGATTCGTAGAGGTCAGCGGCCATTCCGGCGCAGTCGCCTACATTATCACCCACATTATCAGCGATAACCGCGGCATTGCGCGGATCATCCTCGGGGATGCCGGCTTCCAGCTTGCCTACCAGGTCAGCGCCTATGTCAGCGGCTTTGGTGAAGATGCCGCCCCCCACCCGCATAAACAACGCCAGCAGACTCCCGCCGAAGGCGAAGCCCAGCAGCACCTCGGTAGCGTGTTCTTTGAACATGATAAACACAATGGTAGCGCCCAGTAGCCCCAGGGTGACGGTGAACATCCCCGTCACGCCCCCGGTCTTGAAGCCGATGTCCAGGGCCCGGGCCAGGCTGGTACGGGCTGCCTGGGTGCAGCGGACATTAGCCCTTACCGCCAGGGTCATGCCGGCATATCCAGTCAGCCCCGAACCCAGCGCCCCCAACATAAAGGCCAGGCCCCGCGCCAGAGCAATCCTCCAGCTTATCCCCAGTCCGCTCAAAAACAGCAGGATGGCCAAAATGACCAGGAAGAAGAGGATAGTGCGGAATTGCCGCGCCAGGTACGCCTGAGCTCCTTCCTGTATTTGGGCGCTGATGGCGCGCATCTCCTCAGTACCTTCCTCCGCCGCCAGGACACCCTTGCGCATAAAAAGCGCGTACAGTACTCCTACTACTGCCGCCACCATTACTCCGTACAAAGCCATCTGTTCAAAACTGGTGAATTGCACTCGTATCTCCTCCGAGATAGTTTTGGCTTGAGAATAAGATTATACTTATCATACTAACTTCGCCCCATCTGTCAAATCATAGAATAGTGGCAGATAGCTACCAATAATAACGCCGTGGTCACAGCGCCGGCGTCAAGGCAACCAGCACCGTCAGACCGCCTACGACTACACAATATCCAGCAAAACACACCAAGTTCCCCCCGCGGACGGCGCGCACTACCACGTTTATCGCCATGTATCCGCTAATGGCAGCGACGATTCCTCCCACCAGATATGCTGCTAACATAGCTGATTGCGGCGGCTGGGCGGCTAACCGGGTGGCCTCCAGGACCGTCCCCCCTAATATGACCGGTACTGACAGCAGGAAGGCGAACTTCGGTGCCCAATCACGTTGCAAGCCGCGTGCCAATCCCGCCGCGATGGTACAGCCGGACCGGGATAGGCCGGGCACCAGAGCCACTGCCTGGCCCAACCCAATTATCACTGCATCCCCTACCGTCGTACCCGACTGGTGTTTATGGCCGGCCAGCCAGTTCACCGCCACCAGAACCAAGCCAGTAGCTATCAGCGCCAGGCCTACAGCCACGATATTACTGAATAGTTGCTCAACGGTGTCTTCAAATAGATAACCGAGGACGGCTGCCGGTATAGTCCCCACCAACAGCAGTCCGACCAATCGCCGCGCCTTAGTGAGCTTTTCGCCCTCTACCTGGTCTTCGGTTTTCCAAACCACCAGGCTCTTGAGCATCGGGGCGAAGTCCTGCCAATAGTAGGCCAAAACCCCCACCAGAGTGCCGAAGTGTACTACGACCACAAAGGCCAGAGGGAGCTGTGAGATGTGGAGCAGTCGCGAGACCAGGACGAGGTGGCCGGAGCTGGAAACGGGGAGGAACTCAGTGGCTCCCTGGACTATACCCAGGACGACCGCTTCAACTATACTCACGAGCCCTCGTCCTTCCAGGCCGGCGCCAAGGCAGCATAGTGGGTATAAGTCACCTTAATCATGGCCGCCACCGGAACCGCCACTAACATCCCCAAAATCCCCAAGAACTCCCCCCCGATGAGCAGGGCAATGATTATGGTTACCGGATGGAGCCTGACTTCCCGACCCAGGATTATGGGCACCAGCACATTAGCCTGGATGATATTCAGGATAACATACAGTATCAGCACGAGCAGGGCAGTCTGCCAGCCATTTTGCACCCAGGGCACACCTACCATAGGTATGCCCGCCGCTACTGAGCCCACAATAGGTATCAACTGGGCCAACCCTACCAGTATAGCCAGGACGAGTACCGTTTCTCTGACCCCAACGCTCCACAGGATCACTGCCGTCAGCCCTCCGATTATGAAGCACAAGAGCAGTTGACCCTGAATGTAGCTGCCCAGTACATCATTCAGTTTCCCCAGTAGTTCGTCCACCGGCGGTCGTTGCTTAGCGGGGAGCAGAGCCAATATGCCGGCACGCAGGCTTTTGCTGTCGGCGACAAAATAAAAGGCCAGTATGGGAATGATAAACAGATAGACCAGGTACGAACCCCGTAGCCAGGCCCAGCGAGGGACATTGGCGCTGGCCCGCAGCAGTGACTCCGCCCAGATGCCAGCCTTCTCGTTAATAACCTGTTTTACGTTCTCCGGCGCGGCGGCGGCATATCTGTCCACCCACTGGTTTATCAGACCCGGCAGATCCTGGCCCCAACCCTGCATATCGCTGAGCAGCACTTTAACCTCGTGCCAAATCGTCGCCGAGGTCAGAGTAAACAGGCCAACCAGCAACACGACAGTTAGCAGAATGGCAACCGCGGCACCAATAATGCGTTTGGTGGGCAGAGACAGCGGGCCAGGTAGATGGGCAATACGGTCTACGAAGGGGCTGAGGAAGTAGGCCAGGCCGGTGGCCAGCACCACGGTGACTATTATACTGGCAGTTCGTTCAACAATATATGCCAGGGTCGGCGGCGCCCTGAATATTAAATATAATAAAGCTCCCACCACCGCAGCCACCAGTATGATGCGCCGCGGAGTCCACGCTTGACGGATCTCAGTATCAGCAGCCATTTGAGCACCCTCCCCTTAGTGCATACACCTACTCAGATTTTGTGCGTAGGCGAGGGCCTGCGCTACGCGAAACGGGGCACAGACTCCCTGTCAGGCCTCAAATTCATCGGGACGCTGTTCGCGCCGGCCCCCGAAGAACTCCAGAGCATCAGCGATGCGCCGCGCCGCCTGCCCATCCCCATACGGACAGGCTCCACTTGCCATCTGGGCGTAGGCCGACGGGCTGGTCAGCAGCCGGTTGGCCTCAGCTACGATAGTCTCGGTGTCCGTACCCACCAGACGCGTTACACCGGCCGCAATTCCCTCCGGCCGCTCGGTCTTCTCCCGAATTACCAGGACGGGGATACCCAGGGCTGGAGCTTCCTCCTGAATTCCGCCCGAATCGCTAATAATAAGGTCAGTGCGAGTCATAATACCAATAAAGGTCAGATAATCCGGCGGCTCACAAAGGACAATCCTATCTACCCCATCCAGCAGCTCATAAGCTGCGTCTTTTACCATCGGATTAGGATGTACCGGATACAGTATCGTCACATCCGGGTGCTGGTCAACTATTTGGCGCAGGGCCATGCAGATGCGGGTAAAGGGCACACCCCAGTTCTCTCGCCGATGGGCAGTGACCAACAGCAAGCGGCCCGACAAATCCTGGAGCCACTCAAATGCAGTATCAGTAAGCGCCGGCCGCTGCTGCCGGATGTGGTAAAGCGCGTCCACCACCGGGTTGCCGGTGACGAATATATCCTCGGCTGATATACCTTCGGCCAGCAGATTAGATCGGGCGGTACTGGTGGCAGCAAAGTGATAATCGGCCAGTACCGCCGTCAGCCGCCGATTGATTTCTTCCGGGAAAGGCGAGAACTTATCTTCGGTGCGCAGACCAGCCTCCACATGGGCCAGGCGAATCTGCTGGTAATAGGCCGCCAAACTGGTGGCGAAGGTGGTGGTAGTGTCGCCCTGCACTATTACCAAGTCCGGGCCAAGCTGGTGTAGAGTCTCTTGCATCCCGGTCAGAACCCGCGTGGTAATCTCAGCCAGATTCTGCCCCGGCTGCATAATGTCAAGGTCTACATCTGGCTGGATACCGAAAACTGCCAGCATCTGATCCAGCATATCCCGATGCTGGGCAGTTACTACCATATTGACCAGAAAATGCTCAGGACGCCGCTTCAGTTCCAGATACACCGGCGCCAGCTTGATTGCTTCCGGGCGCGTGCCACAGACTACTATCGTTGAGATAGGCTTCAATGCCACCACAACCCCAGGGCCAGGGCGCATAGCACGCCGGTGATAGCATAGTAGACCAGCACCGTTTGGGTGACACTGAGTCCCCGGTCCAGCAAGCGGTGGTGCAGATGAGTACGGTCAGCGTTATAGACAGGTTTGCCCTGCGTAATTCGCTTAATACCAGTAATAAGGGTGTCATATATCGGCACCCCCATAACCAAGAATGGCACCAGTACCGCCAATACGGCTGTACTCTTGAAGGGACCGCTTATTGAGATATAGGCCAGCATATACCCCAGGAACATGGCGCCAGTATCCCCCATGAAGATGCGAGCCGGACTGAAATTATAGGGCAGAAAGCCCAAGCAAGCGCCCGCCATTGCCGCCCCCAGAACCCCAACCGCCCCCAATCCGCCACTGACGGCCATGACCGTGAAAGTTGCCGCTGCTATGGTACATACCCCGGCCGCCAATCCATCCAGCCCATCAATCCAGTTGATGGCATTAATCATAAAGACAATCCAGAACACGGTCAGCGGTCCTGACCACCGGCCCAAGGCCAAGTATGGGCTAACTCCCCATAATGCCAGTGGATTGGTAATCCCTTCAATCCGCACGCCCCACTGGATCACAATGATGGCCACAATTATCTGACTGACCAACCGCGGGGCCCAGTGCAGTTTGCGGATGTCATCGGCCAAGCACACCGCCACCAGCACTACCGACCCCACGAATATGCCCACGATTTCTGGGGTATGTCGGAATGCTCCACCCACCACCACCGCCAGCCAAAAGGCCACGAATATCGCCAGGCCCCCCCCGGTCGGGGTGACTTTCTCATGTACGTGCCGCAGCGCCGGGCGATCCAGCGCTCCTATCCGCGGGGCGATCTTCTCTACTACTGGTGTCAGCAGCAACGCCAAAGCCAAACCAACAAGCAGTGCCAGAAGCCAGCTCACGATTATGAGTCCTGCTCCTCATTATCCCGCCGTTGGGCCAGCTCCACCGCCGCCTCCTCCAGCATCTCCCGCGCTAACCCATCCGGATAGTCGCCAGCAAACACAATACGCTTCACATTAGCATTGATCAGCATCTTGGCGCACGTGACACAAGGCTGAATGGTGCTGTAGCAAGTTATGTCCCCTTCCAGACTCACACCGTGCACGGCCGCCTGCACAATGGCGTTTTGCTCAGCGTGCAGGCCCCGGCATAGTTCCTGGCGCTGACCGGCAGGAATGCCGCGCCTCTCGCGCAGACACCCGTCCAACTCGGCGCAGTGAGCCATGCCTTGCGGGGCACCATTGTAACCAGTAGCCAGGATATGGCGGTCACGCACCAGGATCGCCCCCACCTGGCGGCGCAGACAAGTTGAGCGGGTAGCCACTACCCGACAGATTTCCATAAAATACTCGTCCCAGTTGGGACGCGACCAGCCGTTAGGGGTCGGAGGGATAGGGCCACTCTGTTCGCTCATCGCTCTGCCTCCAGGGCAACAACTTGGCGGCGACGGCGCTGGTATCTATCATCGGCAGAAGGCTCAGTCTCCAGGAAAACAGACAGGATATCCTTGGCCAGTTCTGGCCCGACTACGCGCCCTCCCAGAGTGATAATATTGGCGGCATTATGACGGCGCGCCATCCGCGCCGTATAGGTGTCGTGACAGTGGGCGGCGTAGGCCCCGTCAATTTTGTTAGCTGCGATGGACATGCCGACCCCGGTGCCGCACATCAACACCCCCAGGTCGGCCTGACCGTCCCGTACTGCCAATGCTACCTGCCGCGCATAATCAACAAAGTCGCACGGCTCAGGCTCCGGGATACCAAAATCAATCACCTGGTGCCCTCCCTGCTCCAGCAGTTCTAAGACTGCTGTCCGCAGTGGATAACCGCCGTGGTCGTTGCCTACTGCAATACGCATCTTATTGGTACCTCCGTAGCCATGGCCAGCTTAGCGAAAAGGCCCCCTGAGCGCCAGGAGGCCTCATACACCACTCCCCCGACACTCATCTCAGCGAGTGCGGAGCAAGACAGGTGAATTGTTCAACTTGCCCGTTGCCCCTCTCGTCTTCTTGGTCCTCTGGCCTCGCTGTTACTCGACACTGGCCACTTTGGGCAGCCTGACACTGAAGGTCGAGCCCTTCCCTTCTTCGCTCCAGGCCAACCATACTTCACCCCCATGAGCGCGGGCCAGATGCCGCACTAAGTACAGTCCGATGCCCGTGCCCTTTATGCCCTGGCGGTTGCTATCATCATCTATCATCTGGAAGCGCTCGAATATTGTCTCGCGGTGCTGCTCCGGTATACCCAAGCCCTGGTCAGTAATGTCAATGCGGATATCATCACTTTCGTTTTGGGCACTGATCATCACTTGGCCACCCTCGGGAGAGTATTTGACCGCATTGCCCACCAGATTATCCAGCATCTGGGCTACTTTGTCAGGATCAGCCTCAATAGCGGGAAAGTCCTGGGGAATTCTGTTGATGAGTTCGTGGGCGGTGTTAACTGTGTACTCCCGTTGAGTATTTAGAACCTGCTCGGCTATGTCTCTGATGTCCATTGTGCTGATGTGCAGGTCCAGGGCGCGGCCTGATTCAATACGCGAGACATTTAGCAGATCGTTGATAAGTCGAGTAAGTCGGTCGCACTCCTGGTCAATGATTTCGTAGAACTCGTGACGGGTCTCGCCGTCATACAGGTTCTCAACGTCGTCCAGCAGAGTGGCAACAAAGCCCTTAATAGAAGTCAGCGGCGTGCGCAGCTCGTGGGATACAGTAGAGACAAAGGAGGTCTTCATCCGTTCCAGACGGCGGATATCAGTAATATCGCTGAAGATTGCTACTATGTTTTGAATCTGTCCCTCAGTACCCGCCATAAGACTGGTCTCTACCTTGTAGGTCCGTTGGTTGGCTTCCGAGTTGACCTCACACTCCATTTCGCTTTTGCTGTTCAGAGAGTCGCTCAGCAACTGAGTAACCTGCTGATCGCTGATGACTTCTGACATCGGCTCACCTTCGTGGCCATCAGGCGTCAAGCCCAATGCCTTACAAGCCGCCTGGTTAATCAGTCGGATAGTGTGCTCACCATTAACCACTATCACGCCGGCTCGGATGCTTGCGAAGGTCTGCTCCAGGCGGTCCTTTTCCTCACTGAGCTGGATGTACAACTGAGCATTAGAGATAACCGCCGCTGCCTGGTCAGCCAGCATCTCTAACAGCCGCACATCGTCCTCATTGAACTCTTGCTCATACCGCTTGTTGCAGGCATGCATCACCCCGATGACTCGCTCGTGGACAACTCGCTCCTCGTCATCGCGTTCCTTGATAGCCAGCGGCACACAGATGCCGTTGCGGATACGCAGCAACGAGACCACTTCTGACAGCACCCGGGGGTCGTTGATGGCATCGTTGTACAATGCTGGCTCAGCGTTGCGATACACTAACCCACTTATATCGGTATCGGGGTCTATTGCCAGTTGATTCGCCTGCTGCTCGGTTATTCCCAGGGCCGGAGGCAATACGATCAATTCCCGGCTCTCGGCATGATACAGCAGTATTAAGATCTTTTCAGCCTGAACAATCATCGCGATCTTATTGATAAGGCGACCGAGCGTCCGCCGCAGTTCCGGCCGCGTAACTACAATGGCGGGCATCTCTGCCATTACTCGGGCAGTATTCAACTCTCCTTCTAATTCCCTGATCTTCCCCTGAAGTTCAGTTACTACCAGCCGATACCGCTCTAATTCTCTACGCAAAGCATTAGGGTCTTCGGGCAAACTCTGATCCGGCATGACTCGAACCGTCCTCCTTACATGCCCCCCAGTTTTCTATCCAAGGCCAACTATATTTCTTACTGTCACAGCCTATTTGTAGCTTGGCGGCGCTGTTCGGGTAGTAGTATCTCCGTAGGCCGAATCACGCACCCGCCCGCCACTATTGGCACCTGTTTCCCCGGCAGTCGCTCGGGACAGCAACTACCGGGCTTTACCACCGGGTACAGATACGCGTCAACCTGTCTGTGATATAATGAGGTATCCACGAAACGGCCCCGTTTGTTGCCGTTTCGCCGGCAGACAAAGCCAAATACTTCACTGTCGATAGCTAACTGCAACCCGCTTCCCGCACCTACAAGCACCGGTAATTATATATCAACTTATACCAGGTGTCAACCCACTGTCAGCAGCCACTTCTCACTTATGACAAGTCAATGCAGTCGCTGATGTACTGCGGGGATTTACATCAGGCATTGAACTTATTCATCGCCGCCTCAATGCCCTCACTCAACAGGTACTCAATCGCCTCTACGCTACGGCCTATCATTTGGTCAACAGTTGGCATCTCCGCATCAGCGAAGGGCGACAGCACAAACTGCCGGGCATCCGCCCCCGGCGGCAGTGGACCAATGCCCAGCCGCAGCCGGGGAATATCCTCGCTGCCTACCCGCTCCACCACTGACTGCATACCTTTGTGAGTGCCCCCGCTTCCTCCGCGACGCAACCGCAGTGTGCCTAACTCCAGATCCAGGTCATCGTAGATAATCAACAAATCTGCCGACTCCAAATCAAAGTGGTCACAAACCCGCACCACCGCATCACCACTATTATTCATAAAGGTGCGCGGCTTGACCAGCCGCACCAGCTGGTCGCCCATCCGCCCCTCCCCCACCTGAGCCCGCAGCCGACCTCCGCCCAAGGCTATGGCGGCCAGAGGCCGCCGCCGGCGCAGGCGGATACCGTGGCGCTCAGCCAGCAGTTCAATGACGCGAAACCCGACATTATGTCGGGTTTCGGCATACTCCGCACCCGGATTGCCCAGACCAATCAGACAGTGCATATTACTCGCAGCCAACAGAGAAGGCTATTCGCTCTCTTCTTGGGGCTCTTCTTCCTCGCCCGGCACTTCCTCAGCTTCCTCCGGGGCCAGCTCCAGCTCTTCTTCACCAATGGGTATCTCTTCCAGACCCGCCAACAGCTCCTCAGCCACCCGCGTCTCCAGGTCTTCTTCCTTGATGGGCGGGGAGATGGTAACTACTGTCTCGGCGAGGTCTGCCAGTATCTCGACGTCCGGGGGAAGCTGCAACTGGTCGGCGTGCTTAGTATCATTGATTTCCATACCAGTAATATCAACCGTGATGTGGTCGGGGATAGCCGCGGGCAAGCATGCCACCTGCACCTGGTGCATAATCAGGTCCACCACGCCTCCTTCTTCTATCCCGGGCGCTTCACCCTCCACCTCCACGGGCACCTGCACGGTAATCCTCTCGGTCAGGGAGATCCACTGCAAGTCCACGCTCAGCGGCTCCCGGGATATCGGATGACGCTGCACTTCCTTGACGATGGCCGCCGTGTCCTTGTCAACCTTTATGCCCTCAATTTGCAGATCAATGAGGACATTGGCCCCCCGCTCGGTACCCAGCGCACTCTCCAGCTCCTTGCGGGACACCGAGATAACTATATGCTCGCGGCCTAACCCATAAGTCACTCCGGGTACCAGGCCTTGCTCGCGCAGCCGGTAGGCCGGCCCCTTACCGGTCTCCTCACGTCGCTGGGCGGTTATTGCTACCTGTTCCATTTATCAACTACCTCCTGCTGTAGTATTCAGGGAGAATATTGCTACATGCCTTTGGCTATTAGTCTGAGATACGGTTAAAAAAGCTGCACCTGGGGATTAGTGCGATTGGCCAGAATGGCGCTGACCGAGGCATCGCGATGGATACGGTCAATGGCCTCCGCCAGCAGGGGAGCCAGGCTCAGAATTGTCATCTTCTGCAGGCGCTTTTCCGGGCTTATGGGAATACTATCAGTGACCACTACGCTCTGGACTGGTGCTTCAGCGAGCCGCTCACAGGCAGGCTCAGAAAGCACCGCATGGGTGGCAGCACAGTGGACCTCAACCGCCCCCCGCTCCATCACCACCTTGACCCCCTGTACCATTGTTCCGGCTGTATCTATCATATCATCCAGCATAATCGCCCGTTTGCCGTCCAAATCCCCGATTATCTCCACCACCGCCGCCTCATTAGGCTTGGGTCGCCGCTTGGCTACTACCGCCAGGGAAGAATTCAGCTCATCAGCCAGCCGCATGGCTTCGTGGGCAGCATTGACGTCCGGGGCCACTATGGCGGTATCTTCTCCCCCGATGCCGAGCATCTGGAAATAGTCAGCCATTACCCGCCGGGCGGGAAGATGATCCACCGGTATGTCAAAGAATCCCTGAATCTGGTCGCTGTGCAGATCTACGGCCAGCACCCGGTCGGCCCCGGCTACCGAAATCAAGTTAGCCATTAGCTTGGCGGTGATAGGCTCTCGGCCCCGGGCTTTTTTGTCCTGACGGCCGTAGCCATAGTAGGGCAGGACCGCTACAATTCGTCCGGCACTACCCCGCCGGAAAGCATCCAACATCACCAGCAGCTCTACCAGATTCTCATTGCACGGGCGACAGGTGGGCTGGATAAGGAATATATCCGTCCCCCGCACACTTTCATCAATCTTTACCTGCACCTCGCCATCGGCAAAGCAACCGACCTCCATATTGCCCAGTTCAGTGTCCAGCTCCTGGACAATTGCCTTAGCCAGCGGTAGATTGGCGTTACCAGAAAATATACGCATGGGCCCATCAGGCACTGTTAACACCTTCCCAGTAAGCTAAGTATGCAATTACCATTGGCTGGGGCGGCAGGATTCGAACCTGCGAATCCGGGATCCAAAGTCCCGTGCCTTACCGCTTGGCTACGCCCCAGCGCGGTGGCGGATAAACGCTTCGACAGCAGCTATCTGCTCCGGCCGATCCAGGTCAAAGCCGACTTCAGGGTAGGGCGAGACGATGGCCGCCATCTCACAATGTAGCAGTTGGCAAGCTCGCTTTACCGCATCTTCTACCGTCAGCACTCCCAGCAACATGCGGACGATAAAACTAAGTCCTAACATTCGGGCCAAGCGTACCGGATTTTTGCGCCCGACGAAAGCCTGATTTAGTCGCGCGCCCTCCCGCTCTATAAAGCCGCGGCTTAGCAGGGCCAGATTGCCTCCGCTGTACTCCCCATCCCGCAGGCGAACCGCCACTCGCGTCCCACCCGGATGAATTTCTTCCAGCAGATCCGCTTTGACGATACTGTAACATAATTCGGCGCCACTGTCGAGACTGGCAGCGACAAAGTGATCAATTGCTTCTGGGGTCAACAGCGGCAGGTCGCTGGTGACCACCAGCACCCGGTCCCGCTGGTGGAAGTGGGCAAATCCCGCCATTACCGTGTCCAGAAAGTTGCTGCCCCCCGCTGCCGTGACTGGTATGTCTGACGGCACAGCCTCAGCCACGGGTGAATCAGTATCAGTAACCACTACCAGGCTGTCCACCAATTCCGCCTGCCCAAGTGCCGTCACTACCGTTGCGATTACCGGCTGCCCGGCAACTTTGACCAGGGCCTTATTGCTTATGCCCCTTGCCCGCCCTATTGGCTCTGATCCTCCGCCACCAGCCAACACCACGGCAGCTACCGCTTCCCTACTCATCAGCGACCACCGAGTCTCGTTGGATTATCACGCTTCCATTACTCACTGGCTCAGCTACCACCGCTTCGTACCCAGCGGTCCTCATCTGAGCCGCGGCAGCATAGCCTGTTTCCCTATCTTGGGCCAGCCCGAACACCGCTGAACCTGAGCCAGCCAGCAGCACGCTGCCTCCCAACACCTCAGCTAACTGTGCGTGCACCTCAGCTACTGCCGGCCAATGTCCCAGTACTTTGGGCTCAAAGCAATTATACAAATCAGCCTCTCTCAGCGCCTCGTGCGAACGCAACTTTTTTACTACCGCTTCCGTTCGCGCGCCATCAGCAAAATCCTCAGTCGCCAGCAGCCGGTAAGCCTCCCCAGTGGGTACAGCTTCTCCCGGCCAGGCCACCACGAAGATGAGCGGTGGCTGCGGCCCTGGTACTTGCTGGACGATATTACCCCGCCCTTCTATCAGCAAGGTGCCACCTGTCAAAAACAGTGGTACGTCACTGCCTAACTCAACTGATAGCTTCTCCACATCCTCCTCAGACAGTGCTCGGCGGCTGAGCATATTCAGCCCGCACAGTACCGCGGCGGCGTCGCTACTGCCCCCACCTAACCCTCGCCCGACCGGGATTCTCTTGACCAGGTCAATGTGCACTCCTGCGGGCTGTCCAACTGACTTGATGAAAGCATCGGCGGCTTGATAACACAGATTATCAGGCCCGGTAGGGACCTGGTAGCCGTAGGCGCGTAGAATTATTCCATCCTGGCCTGGCTGCAGCCGGAGAGTATCAGCCAGGGAAATACATTGCACCACACTGCGCAATTCGTGGTAGCCATCTGAGCGCTTGCCCATGACCTCCAGAGTCAAATTGACCTTGGCCAACGCCTGCAGGGTCACTGCCGGGACCACTGTTGCCACCAGTCAACTCTCCTTCCACACCTTCTCCAGCGCGTTACCCAACTCCACAAACTCCTCAAAATCAAGTGTCTCTCCCCGCCGGCTGCCATCCAGCTCAGCCGCGGCCAGCACTGCGTCAGTTTCCTCATCCGTCAGGCCAAGGGCGGCGGCTCCGCGCAACGAATTACGCAGTGTTTTGCGGCGGTGGGCAAACGCTCCTCGCATGGCCGCAAAGAATGCCGCCGGCTCAATGACTTGCTCCGGCCGCCCCGCCCGGGGAACAATCGTCAGGGTCATTGATCGCACCTTAGGTTGGGGCCAGAAAGCTGTCGCCGGCAGAGTACATACTGGCCCGATCTGCGCTGCATAGTAGCGACAAAATAGCGTCAAGGGACCGTATGCCTTGGTGCCCGGCTGGGCCTGCAGCCGCTGGGCCACTTCATACTGAACCGTGATTACCACCGCGGCAAACCGCGGCTGATTCTTGAGCAATTTATCTAAAATTGGCGAGGTGATGTGGTAGGGTAAATTCCCCACCGCTACGGCTCCCTGGCTGCCCATTTGATCTTCTGCCTGGAGGAAATCCTCTTCCCTGATTTGGACCAGCGGCACATCGGCAAACAACCACCGCAGCACCTCGGCCAGCTCAGGATCAGTCTCAAAAGCAGTTACCGGGCAACCCACCTCACCCAGCGGCACTGTCAGAGCGCCCAGACCGGCCCCGATTTCTACCACCTGCACCGGCGAGACATCCTGGACAGCTTGGACAATGCACTGCGCCGCCCGCTCATCTATCAAGAAATTCTGAGCCAGGGATTTGCGGGGCTGCAAACTAAACTGCCGCTTCAGCCACTTAGTCCTGTACCTCAGCGGCATCTGACGCACATCAACTGGTCTGTACTCCGTTTCAGCCACCCTCTTAGAAGTCTAAACAATTCCCCTGAAATTGTCAACTTGACACTAACCGGGAGGACTGACGGCCAACTTAGGGGAACATATCGGCACCTCCTCTATGCCCGAAGACATATCTATATCAGCCCAACGTACCCGCGCTCACCGCCGCTACTTGCTGGCGTTGGTGATTGTTTGTCTGGGAGCGGTCGGAGCCGGCTTAGTCACCCAGCTCCACCGGCGCTGCATCCGCACCTACGATGCCGGCAACTATGCCGAAGTAGCTGCCAACATCCTGGCCGGCCGGGGCTTCAGTAGCAGTGTGGTAAGCAATTTCTATCGCTGCTATCCTCAGGTGCACCATCCCGAAGACCGCCGCCCCTCTTCGTGGTCGCTGGTCCTGGCGATGAGTTTTTGGCTGGTAGGCAAAAGTGCCTTTGCCATTGTGCTGCCCAACCTGCTGCTCGGCCTGCTGGCTGGGCCACTACTCGTTTATTTCTTAGGGCGGGCGTGGCGACTGCCTCCGGCGGCTGCCTTGGCTGCAGCCATCCTGTTTCTCTGTTGGCCCTACTGGCTGAAGGCCACCACTGGCGGCGAGGCTGACGTCCTGTTCACCGACTTGACTCTGCTAATATTGCTGCTCATCGTCGTTAGCCAGCGCCGTCTCGGCTGGATGCTGCTGGCTGGCGGACTGTTAGGCCTGGCCTACACAGTTAAGCCAGCCGCCCTTTTCCTGATAGCGCCACTGGGGCTGTACTATTGGCTCGGCTCAGGCTCCTGGCCCGTTTATCGTCGTGCATTGATGCTGGGCGGGGCGGCTTTGATGGCCTTGATAGTGGCTTCTCCCCTACTAATGCGCAACTACATTACTTTGGGCAACCCCATTTACTCGACCAACGTCCATACCGCGGGGCAGATGGGCTTTGATGATTCGGGGCGCGAATTGATGGGGGTGTATTGGAACCAACCCCGTCCTTCTCTTGCCCAGATGGTGCGAGCCCGGGGCCTGGGCGCGTTAGGGCGCAAGGTCGGCAACCAGATTATCCGCGCAGCCCGCGACCTTTTTGCTGGCCTGGGGCTGATCTTCCTGATGCCTTCGCTGCTGGTGCTCGTAGGTCGCTGGGGCACCCGCTGGCTGCGGCTGGGGTGGCTGGCTCTGGCAGTGTGGGTGGTGGAACTGGCAATCTTCTGGGCAATCCGCCCCCGCTTGCTGTTGCCCTTTGTGGCTGTGCTAACTCTGAGTGCTGCTGCCGGGGGCCTGGCTCTGGCCGAGCGGCGTACCCGCAAACCCGGCACGGGGCTGATAGTTTTTGGGGCCATCGTGATGCTGGTGGCCGGGATGGGCATTGGCGGATACTGGCTATGGCACCATCAGCAGCAAGCTGACCGCCTGGTGATGGTGTCGTATGTCACGGCCGCCACCTGGATAAAGGATAACCTGCCAGCCGATACCATAGTAATGACTCATCGCCCCTATCTGGTGCGCTTTTACAGTGACCGTCCCGTAGTACAGATTCCCTTTGATAGTTCAGATAAGATAGAACAAGTCATAAGCCACTATGGGGTGAGTGCAGTGGTGGTGCAACAATCGTCACCACTGCAACAGTGGGCCAGAGAGCTGCCGCGGGAGCGACTAACTGAGATCGTCCGCCAGCGACGGTGGCGTCTTGTCTTTGGGGACGGACAAATGCAAGTCTATACGGCTGCCAGCCAATAACTGTAGCAAATAATCGTCGCGGGACTTGTCCTAACTGGTTGAGGCCTGATACCAGAACTGCACCGCGTGCGGATATACCTGCTGGAGAAACCACACGAGCCGTTGGCGAGCCGGCTGGAGGTCATTGGTGGCGGGAGTGCTCAGACTAATGATTAGCCCTCCCGCTCCGCGGGGACCGGTGGCTACTTTCCAACCTTGTTTGGCCCAGTCGCCCGTGGTTCCCCCCGGATGACAGAAGCTGAACATAGCTAACAATTCCACCTCATTCTTGCGCACGTGCAGCAGTCGCGCCTCCAGCGGCTCCGAGGTGGGTGAGCCCGCTGGCGCGGGCACCTTCAGTTGCTCATCGGTAACAACCTGCCAGCCCCCGGCCGGATAGCAGCCCGCCGGTGAGTGAATGGTGCGCCACTCGGCGCCGTATATCAGGGTCATTTTGACGGCGTATTGTTCGCTTTCGTAGCGGCGCTCAGTCATCGCATCCGCTCCCAGGAACCGATAGATACTCTGATCCACAGACAACTGGTGGCCCTGGTAGTCCCCTATTTGCATCGGTACGGCGGCAAAGTCAGGGCTGTACTGGGCCGGGGCCTTCCGCTTCAGGTGGGTCACCTGGACCACCACTGCGCCTACCGCCAGCACGGCTATGATTGTCAGATATCTTCGCGTAACTGCCAACAGCCCAACCCCTTTGCCACCAAGAATAGCCCGGCCAGGCCAAAAGCAAACACCAGGATGCCCGAGACGCTGTGAAAGAAACCCTCGGCAGCGGCCGGGCCCAGCGTCTGGCCCAGCACCAGCGTCAGGAATATGCGCGCCGCATTAGCCAGCAATGCTACCGGGATGGCGGCGATAAAGAGCAATAGTTTCTTGTTCATCGGGGCCACCACTAAGTAGCCCAGCAGGGCTGCTAATGACGACATAGCAATTGATGACTTAAGCCCACTGCACGGGATAGCCACTTCAAAAGTATATATCGGCAGGTGAATAGTGGTGCCTTCAACTATCACCTCTGACCCGATTGCCCCCGCCAATCCCCCCGCCAAATGAGCCCCAAAAAGTTGCATCGGCTGGGCAAACTGATCAACTAACAGCCGCGCCACCGGCACCATAAATACCAGAAACCCCACCGGGAAGATTACCGCGCGCGCTACCGGCCAACCCCACAACCAGATTATCAGCCCGAAGATGGTGGCCACCAGGGCAAAACCAGAAGGAAAATGTACGTCCAGCCAAGTGGCCGCAATATGCAGCGCCAGCGCTCCTACTACCAGCGGCGGCCCCCACCTGAAGTTCTCCCGCGGCAGCTCCTTGAGGGCCTGGCTCTGTCGGTATATTAAATAACCACTGACCAGAGGAATTAGAAAGCCGTGGCCATAATACTCACTGTTCCACCACCGCTCCACCATCCACACCAATAGCTGCCAGTAGGCCGCCGCCACCACGACAATGACAGCTACCAGCACCCACTGGGCCGGCCCGCCGGCCGTATCGGTTTGTTCTTTGTCCACATCTACAGGCTGCCCAGTGAATTCATTCACAGTCGGGGGCACCGCATTCAATATTATTTGGTCCGACGTTTGCGTTTATATCCGTGATCGCTGTCATACAGAGGCACAGAAATGACCCCAGTGCGCATCAAGTAGATGACCACTCCCACACCCGCTCCCACCAGAGCCACCGCTGCTATCACCGCCACACTCCCCCCCCACTGCATAATCCCCTCGCCAAGCTTGGCCAGATTCTGTTGGATGGTGTGAAGAGCCAGGCCCATTCGCTCCAGCAATGAAGCAGGCAATGTTTGCTCAGGGGACAGGCTGCGCTGCGCCAGCCCGGTAATAATTAGATGTAGTAGGCCCGCGGCCACTACGGCCACCAGAGCGCCTAAACCAGCGAAGCGAGCCAATTGTTGATAGCTCAGCTTTTGCTGGCGTGATTTGCGGCGCACCCGGCGGCTATGGGACCAATCGGCCCCACAATGCGGACAGACCCGGGCATTGACCGGAATGCGCTCGCCGCAGAAGCAGACCCGATACTGCTTACGACCGCACTGCGGACATACCTCCGCTCCATCCAGAACAGCACCGCAATGATAGCACCTATCAGACCTTGAGTTGTTGTTATCTGCGCCTGTCATCGTTACTTAGCCAATACTGCCGTACCTATTCACTGGTCTGCTCAGTATTGGTCCCGGCTGCGAAAGGCATCTTGCGGTACAGAATCCAGGAGCCATCACCTATCCGCTCATGCACTACAAATCCATGGAACGGCTCTATGTCCCGCGATAGGGAGGCCCGCCAGGGCTTTGCCCACTCTTCGGTGCGCTCAGCCTTCTCAGCACGCGCCACTAAGGGAGTCAACAGCAACCACTGAATCTGGCCGACAGCTTGTTGCATTCGCTCCAGGTCCTCGGTACTGCGCGGCAGCCAAATAGCAGGAATGTCACCATGCCAGGCCAATAGCCAGGGGACATCAGTGATAATGGGCCCTGCTCCTGCTAATCCTGCGGCCTCCCGGCTCCAGCGCTCCATGATCCGCCCTTGCGGCTCCTCCCCCGGGCGAGTGCGCTCAGTCAATGAGATGCCCAGCGGCACTGTATGTACGATGAGTAAGGCTCCCACCGCTATTACGGTGTAGCGGATCTGCTCGCGAGGGCCCATATTCTGGACAAGGGGCCGAAATATACGCAGGAAGAAACCCGCCGCAATCAACGTTATCAGCGGTGCTAACGGATACAGCAATCGGCCACCCGGTTGTACAATCACCAGAGCCAGGAATATTATTGCATACGTGCCATATAGCAAATACCTAATGCGCTCAAAGTTTCTGGTGCCCAGGGGAACCAAAATCGCCACAATGAAGAAGGCAGTTACATAAGGACCGCCCAGGTTGTTCAGGGTCAGGTACAGCCGTCCCACCCCACTTCTAACTTTCTCATATATTTCTACCGGGTGGCGGATAATGTGGGTGGGCAGTGTTTCTAACTGTTCGGGAAATGACCGATATAGAGTCATCCCCGGATTGCTGCGGGTTAGCATGGTGGTCTCATACCACCGCCAGCTAAAGAAAGGATTGCCAGTAACCGCATACATCCGGAAGCACCAGGGGATAATGACCACAAATAACACAGCTACTACCGTCAGCAGTGTCCGGCTGCGCTGCCGGCGTAGAGTAGAGTAGTACAAGTATATCAATACCGGGATTAGGCTCAGCACCCAAATATACTTAGTCAGATAAATTAGCCCCAACAACAGCCCCGCCCCGGCCGCCAGCCACTGCCGCCGCTGCAGGGCTTGCCCATATTGGTACAGCACCATTACCAGCCCGATGAACAGCAGAGTCAATAAACTTACCTCTAATCCGGAGATGCTATAGCCCAGGGTAGCCATACTGGTTACGTATAGCCCCACAGCCAGCCAGGCAGTCCGGTAATCAAAAAGCCACAGCCCCAGTATAAACACCAGAGGCACACTGAGAAGGAATGGTACGCCGCAGGCCAGGGCGGCAGCCCGCTGATTGGGGCCCAGCATGCGCATAAACAGTGATGTTATCCACGGATGCAGTGGCGGGTACGTCACGTCGGGGTGCTGGCTGATGCGCAGACTTCGCGTTAGGCTTAGGGGCTTAATGAACTGGGTGGTGAAACCCTCGCCTCTGGCCAGGTTGCGCGCTATCTGGGCGTAGTCCAAAGCGTTCGTATCAGCTAACCCCTTAAACTGGCCAAACATAAATATCAGATAAAGCAAGAGCAGGGCCAGAGCTACCAACATGTACAGGGCCAACTGACGGCCCCGATTTTGCCAATCATATCCACCCAGCATGGCATCTACTTCCTAACTGTGCAGATGGAAGTTATACCGCTTACTCTCGTCACATTGTAGCACAAACTACCGCCGCGAACAACTGCCATCAGCCATAGCAGCGACCTCGGCGCACGCCGAGGTCGCATATAACAAAGCTCTTTGGCACCAACTACTGGCGAGGCTCAACGAATAGTTTGATAGCTGTCCTCTCATTACCGTCAATCTCTACATCTACAAAGGCCGGATAACACAACAAGTCTATGCCCCCCGGCGCCAGAAAGCCCCGGGCAATAGCAATAGCTTTAACAGCCTGGTTGAGCGCACCAGCCCCGATAGTCTGTAGTTCCGCTTTGCCATGCTCGCGAATCGTTCCCGCCAGTGCCCCAGCCACCTTATTGGGATCTGACTTCGAACCTACTCTAAGAACGCCCACAGTTGCTGCCCCCTTGCTTGGCGGTTGCCTGTCCTGGATCAGTTTAGACTGCAATCTTTCGCCCTGTTGTATTATAGCTGTTATTACCTATGTACTATTGCTACTGAGCTATTGATATTAGTGTACTGTAAGCGTCTATCGTCTGCCCAAGCCAATAATAGTGCTAATGATTACTGCTTATCTGTTAGCGGGGACTCGTAATAGGTCCGAATTCTGTCAATACGTTCAGCCAGTCCCGTATGTTCATTACATTTTACCACCACACCTGATAATATACAAGGCCCTTTTTGGGGTACAGTAAATCGGGCGGGTAATCCCGTCAGGAAGTGTTTGAGCGGGCCACTGCTCTCCACGCCGATAATTGTATTGATCGCACCGGTCATCCCGCAGTCGGTTATGAACGCGGTGCCGGCACTCAGTATCTGTTCGTCGGCCGTCTGCACGTGGGTATGAGTGCCTAACACGGCGGCTACTTTGCCATCCATAAACAATCCAAAGGCCTTCTTCTCCGAAGTGGCCTCAGCATGAAAATCTACGATTATCACATCGGCGTCTGGGGTTAGGGACTCGATCTCCTCCTGCCCCCGCCGAAAGGGACAGTCCACCGGATCCATAAACACGCGGCCCAACAGGTTGACTACGCCCACCCGGACACCGCTGTTCGCCTGATATATTTGGGCTCCGTGGCCGGGAACACCCGGCGGATAATTGGCGGGGCGCAATACCCGCCGATCTGTTTCCAGCAATTCATAGACTTCCTTTTGGGCCCAGATGTGGTTGCCCGAGGTGAGGCAATCAGCGCCGCCGTCCAAAAGCTCGGCAGCGGTGTTGATCGTCAGGCCATATCCTCCTGCCGCATTCTCTGCGTTTATAATGGTAAAGTCAGCCTGGTGTTCTTGGATAAGCTGCGGCAGCAGCACTCGGACCGTCCGGCGTCCCGGTCTTCCTACCACATCGCCAATAAACAGTAAAATCAAATCAGTTACTCCTCACCCAATACTGCCTAATGTCTGACCGCCAATCACTTGGCGTATTCTACACTGCGAGTCTCGCGAATTACCGTCACCCGGATCTGTCCCGGATAGTCCATTGCCCCTTCAATGCGTTCAGCTATCTTCTTGGCTAACCGATGCGCAGCCAAATCATCAATCCGGTCGGGCTTAACCATCACTCGCACCTCACGGCCAGCCTGGATGGCGTACACCTTCTCTACTCCGTCAAAGCTGATGGCGGTATCCTCCAGAGTTTCCAGCCGCTTCAGATAACTTTCCAGGGTTTCGCGGCGGGCTCCGGGGCGCGCGGCGGATATCGCATCGGCGGCTTGCACCAGTGCGGCTTCTATCGACCTAATCTCTTGGTCATCATGGTGGGCCGCGATACAATGTTGGATTTCTTCACGTTCACCGTGAGTGCGGGCGATGTCAGCACCTATCAGTGCATGGGGACCATCCCGTTCAAAGTCCACCGCCTTCCCCAGGTCGTGGAGCAATCCGGCCCGGCGAGCAATTGCCACTCGCGCCCCAATCTCGGCAGCCATTGTTCCCGCCAGATGCGAGACCTCCAGCGAGTGTTGCAATACATTCTGACCGAAACTGGTGCGGAATTGTAGCTTCCCTAACAGTCTGATGATCTCAGGATGCAGCCCCGTCACGCCAGTTTCGATGGCCGCTTGTTCACCTGCCTCCCGAATACGTTCCTGGGTGGTTCGCCGCGCCTTGTCTATCATTTCCTCGATCCGACCTGGATGGATGCGGCCATCTTTAATCAGCCACTCCAGCGCTATCCGCGCCACTTCCCGCCGCACCGGATCGAACCCACTTATTACTACTGCTTCCGGGGTATCATCAACAATGAGGTCAACACCGGTAAGCTGCTCAAACGCCCGGATATTGCGGCCCTCCCGGCCGATAATGCGGCCCTTCATGTCGTCGCTGGGCAAGGCTACTACCGAAACGGTGCTCTCACTGGCATGGTCCACCGCACATCGCTGGATAGCCTGACTGATAATGCGGGCCGCGGTGTGGTCGGCTTGCTCCTGCGCCTCTCGTTCGTGGCGCTCGATCAGTTGAGCACAGTCCTGGCGTGCCTCCTCCTCGACCTTCTCCATCAGATACTCCCGGGCTTCAGCCCGGCTCATTGACGATATCCGCTCCAGTTCCACCTGTTGCTCATTGGTAAGCGCTTCCAGTTCCGCTTGCTTCTCGGCGATCTGACGCGTCTGGTTGTCCAGTTGCTGGGCTTGGGCCTCTATTTGCGCCTTGTGCTTCTCCAGACTATCTTCCCGACGCTCCAGCCGTCTTTTGGTATTCTCTAAATCAGCCCGTTGGCCCTTAAACTCGTTCTCCAGTTCTGCTCGGGCCGATAGTCGCTCTTCCTTGGCGGTAATCTTCATTTCCCGCCGCTCGGTTTCCAACCGTTTCTCCGCCTCCGCCACCTTCCCCTGGGCCTCATCCTGTACGGCCCGCAATCGCCGCCGTAACTTGGCCATAGAGATGCTCAAAAACAGCAGTATCCCCATACCAATCAAGCCACTGGCGCCAGCTATTATAAGGCTCGTATTTGAAAAGGCGCCCATAATGTGGACCACCTCCCAGTTGCTGTGTATTAGATTCATAACTGTCAATGTACTCTGCTACCCATGCTTCGTGTCCACCCCAACTACCTCAGCAATTTCTCCCCGCTCTTCTCCTCCATTGCCTCTCCCTATTGCCTATTTAACTCATTCCCCGTTCCCCACGGCTGCCATAACTTGTCGGATAACTTCATAGGAAAAACCCCGCCGCCGCAGGTAGCCATACAGCCGGCGGCGTTGTGCGGCCGGTTCTATATCTGCCAGCCGCGGCAGATACTTCTCCACCGCTTCCCGGGCCTGTTGGCTTTCGTCATAATCGGCTAATTCCTGCTCTATGACTGCCTCGGCCAACTCCCGACTTATCCCCGCCCGCCTTAGCTTCTCAAGGATCACCTGCTTGCCCAGATTACGGCTCCTGGTGAGGCTCTGGACCATTTGCCGAGCGAACCGCTCATCATTTACCAGGTCCAGCTCCACTAATCGGTCCATTACCCGGCTGATTGTCTGGCTATCGAAATCCCGCTGGTGCAGCCGGCGGGTCAGCTCCCCACGGCTGCGCGGCCGATATTCCAACAGCCTCATAGCTGCCGCGCGGGCCTGGCTCATCCGCCCTTCGGCCGCAATCCATTCCAGCGTCTCAGTATTGACAGACTGCTGCGGCTGCAACCCCAGATCAGCCATTACCTGCTCATCTACGCCTACGGCAAACTCCCCATCAACAAATATAGAGTAGCGATGGGGATTGCGCTTCTGCCGCTGGATGGCCGTGATCTTCGGCACTTGCTTCCCCCTCAATCTCGTACTCAGATATACCTACTCCTCTTCCTCGCTGTCCTCCTGTGTCTCGGCTTGGGTGGTCTGCCCCACCGGTAGTCCATAGGCTTCTCGTACCTTAGCCTCCAACGTGGCCCTGAAATCGGGATTCTCGGCTAAGAACTCGATGGTCTTCTCCCGTCCCTGGCCCAGGTTTTCGTCATCGTAGCTGTACCAGGCCCCCGATTTCTCCACTAATCCCTGCTCCACAGCCAGGTCCAGAATGCAGCCTTCCTGGGAGATGCCTTCGCCGTAAATCATGTCGCATTCACAGCGCTTGAACGGGGGAGCGACCTTATTCTTTACCACCTTAATTGACACCTGCCGCCCGATCGCCTCGCCATCTCGCTTTATTGCCTGACGCGGGCGGATGTCTATTCGTACCGACGCCCAGAACTTCAGGGCCCGCCCACCGGGAGTTACTTCCGGACTGCCAAACATTACCCCAATCTTTTCCCGGATTTGGTTGATAAATATTACCACACTGCCGCTCTGCGAGACCGAGCCTCCCAGTTTTCGCAACGCTTGACTCATCAGCCGTGCCTGCAACCCCACGTAAGACTCACCCATCTCCCCTTCTAACTCCACGCGCGGCACCAGCGCCGCCACTGAGTCAATCACCACCAGATCTACCGCCCCACTACGGATGAGCGTATCACATATCTCCAGGGCCTGCTCACCGGTATCCGGCTGAGATATCAGCAGTTCGTCCAGGTTGATCCCCAGCCGTTCGGCATAGTCGCGATCAAAGGCGTGCTCGGCATCAATGAAGGCCGCCATTCCTCCCAACTTCTGGGCCTCAGCTATCGTGTGCAAAGCCAGGGTGGTCTTGCCCGCCCCTTCCGACCCGTACAGCTCCACAATCCGGCCCCGCGGCAGCCCCCCCACTCCCAGTGCCACGTCCAGGGCCAATGCCCCGGTAGGTATCACCGCCACCTTCAGGCGCGTCGGCTCTTCCCCCAGGCGCATAACCGCTCCCTCGCCAAACCGCTTGCGAATCTGGCTAAGTGCCAGGTCCAGCGCCTTATCTTTGTCAGTGTCCTGTTTGCCCCTTGCCATTGTTGTTTGCCCCCCTTGTTGTCGCACCACAAAGTTGCCGTCAACCTGTTGCTCCGTTATGAGGCGGTCCAATACTTCGGACTACCCTTGCAAATCAAACCTATTCAATGGTGTATAGACAGCCCCTTGCGGGTGCAATTGGCTTTGCATCAGCACGAAATGATCAATCGCCATCTGTCCTATTTGCCGCTGGCTCAGCTCAGTTATCACCGCGGCCAACTCTTCCTGCCGGTGGCGGCTGCGTACGCGGCCGATGGTCAGATGGGGGGTAAACGACCGCTTCTCCGGCACGGCCAGGCCGGCTTCTGCCAGGGCCTCGTCCAGAACTGTCCCGAGGCGGGTCAGTTGCTGGCTCTCATCCGTGCATCCTACCCACACCACGCGCGGTCGCCCCCGACTGGGAAACCCGCCCACACCAACAATCTGTACCTGATGAGCCGGGACACTCTCGGCCACACGCCCCGCCACTTCGCTCAGCTCATCAACCTGCTGCTGGGGAGTATCTCCCAGAAACTTCAGGGTAAAGTGCAGATTTTCCTGCTGGGTCCAACTGACCTTAGCTCCGGCCAGTTTCAGTTGCTGCTGCACCTGGACTATCGGTTCCTTCAGGTCCGCGGCCAGGGGCACAGCAAAGAATAGACGAAGCTGCTCAGACAAGACCCATCACCCGTTTTCTGACCATATTCAGCGCCATTTGCGCGACCCGCTGCTTGAACTGCTGGCGGGTCCCCGGCCAGTTGTGTTCTTCGCAGACAGTGCCCTGCTCGTCGGCCACCGCAATATACACCAAGCCCACGGGCTTGTCGGACGTGGCACCGGTCGGGCCGGATATACCGGTAACCGCCACTGCGTAGTCCGCCCCACTGTCCTGGCGGGCCCCTTCGGCCATGGCCCGCCCGCACTCCTCACTGACCGCCCCGTAATCCTCCAGGACATCTTCAGAAACACCTAACAGACGCTTTTTAGACTCGTTATTATAAGTGACATACCCATTGAGAAAATAGCGGGAACTGCCGGAGGCATCGGTGATGCGGCTGGCAATAAGCCCTCCCGTACAACTCTCGGCGACAGTCAGCGTCGCCCCGGCGGCCAGCAGGGCATTGCCCACCGCCATCTCCATCGTCTCGTCATCAACCCCATATACATGCGCCCTCAGCCGCTCGCGGATATCCTGCTCGGCCCGATTTAGCCGGCGGCTGGCTGCCGACTGCGACCCCGCTTTGGTACTCATCCGCACCCGGACTTGCCCTGGACTGGCATATAGCGCCACGGCCGGGTTGCCTTCGTTATCTAATATATCAGCCAGCAGCTCGGCGGCGCTGGACTCCCCGATATCACACAGGTGAAGAGTCCGGGTGTACAAAATCTGCCCTTCCGCTTCCTTGACCTTATCTTCCAGATACGGCAGCACGTCGTTGCTCATCATCTGGTGCATCTCAGGCGGGGGGCCGGGCAGGGCAATGAAGATGCAGCCTTCGTGTTCCAGTAGTATTCCCGGCGCCGTACCACAGCCATTGTCCAGCAGCCGACCACCCCGGGGAACCTGGCACTGCTTGAGGTTATTGGTAGTAGGAGTAATACCGCGCGCGGCGAAGAATGCTTGCAGCCGTTGCTCGGCTGCCACGTCCGGGTGAAGAGGACGACCGGTAACCTGCGCCAGGGCTTCGCGGGTCAGATCATCGGGGGTAGGACCCAATCCGCCGGTGATTATGATGAGGTCGCTGCGGCGGCGGGCCTCTTGCAGCACCTGAACTATCCGTCCCCGGTTATCATCAACCGTCTGCCGGCGCTCTACGTCAAACCCTATACCCGTCAACTGCCGGCAGAGGTAAGTGGCATTAGTGTCATCTATTTCCCCCAGCAGCAACTCCGTACCTATCGAGACGATTTCGGCTTGCACCTATCGCTCCACTCTCTACCCTGACCCGCCGATCACCTGTCCCAACCGGAAACTGGGGCTTATTCCCTTACTCTATATCAACCTGCCTTGCCATGGCACCTATAATTGGCGCTATTGCTCGTCTATTCACGTCGGCCTGCCAGGTAAAATTGGCAAGCAGCGCGGGTGCCGGGTGGGGTGAGGCCGACTCACGTCTCACCGGCTTGTAGGCCGCCATACCACCGCTACCCGTTAACTCCTTCATCTCAGTGCATGACATAATTGGCGTAGATACTCGGGTTGATTTACCCACTGTACATTCTCACTTATCAGTTGGCAACCGATAACTTTGCTTCCGGCCATTCGCCTACCTTAGCCGCCGGATCACATTAGCTCAGGTCTAACAGGCGGGTCAGATGGGATTGTAAGTTATAAGAATCGTCAGTGTTCTGTTAGAGTGGCAATGCAACAGTGCATTACCATTCCGTATCATACATTATACTCTACCGGTCAGCTAACTGTCAACAAAGTAGGTCGCACGGCCTCTATTTTCGCTGCTGCCATCACAGCGGAAGGACATTGGTAGCTGCCCGGAGAAGATAAAGTTATTGGAGCTGTCGTGCCGAAGAACCCAGATAACCGCTCTGCCCCATTCGGGAGTAGACCAGTCACTGTAAGGGGGATGTTAAGATGGACACGGAGGCATTGACCCGATTCAGCAGCCAGATACAGACACTAATGAGCGCCGCTACTACTAAGCAGGTCCAGTCGGCGGTTCAGGAATTGGTTGCCCAGCAGCAGTGGCCGCTGGTGAGCATGCTGCTGCTCACCTGCTCAGAGGTCGCGGCCCGGCACATAGTGCGCCTATTGGTGGAGAACAGCGTCTATGAGCCATTGGCTTGGGGAGCTGGCCTGCGCCGTCAGTTGCGCGCCTCTATCATCGCTGGTAGCGGCCCGGGCATCGCCGGCCGCATCTTTCGGGATATTGACACCCAAGAGGACACCGCCGGAGTGCCCGAGCATATTCTGGCTGATGCCCAGGAGCTGACCAGTGCCGCCGATCAGCGCCGCCAGGTTGCTGCGCGGCGCGAAGCCCAACTGGATCGCGGTCCCGTCCGCAGCTATATCGTGGATCAACTAAGCCAGCACCTGACCGAGCCCGAGGCGCGCGAAGTTCTGTTGATCATCGCTAAGGCTTCAGCCTGGGAGGAAACGCGCCGCGAAGCCGCCCTGAAACTGATCAATCATCAGCCCTCAATTCAGCAGTTAGCCGCCGAAGACCGCCATGCCGATTTGGTGGCCATCGCCAACGCCACCGGACTGCAGACCGTCGCTACCAACATCGCCAGTCTGCTGAGCGAGAAGCTCACCGAACTACACGCCGCCGGCGACCAGGATGCACTGAGCTTCGTGGCCGAAAATCACTCTGATACCGGCATCAAAGCAGCCGCTCGCCAAGCCCTCGGGGGCCGCTGAATTACCCCCCTTGGCTAATCAGCGCCGCGAAGGCGCCCGTTAGTAACATTACTATCCATATAGCCAGGGATACAAAGCACAGTACCCAGCCCCACTTCGCCCAAACTGCTTGGGTCTGCTTGAACTGTTCAATGCTGTCAAAGCGCCGATGCTGCCAGGCCCACTCGTTACCCTTGATGCCCAGAACTATCATCCAGATGGGTCCCAGACAAAGGGCCAGCAGCGCTATCCAGACATTGTGGGCGATGCCCCAAATCCAGTGTAGCCAAAAAGCCCCCCAGCTCCAGCCTTTGATCTCCTCGGGCACCGGCCCCCCGGTGCCGGAGGTATTCTGCACCGCCGGCGGCCCCGGCGGCGGTATCGGCTGACTGGGCGGGGTGGGTGGGGGCTGAGCCCCTCCCTCAAATCCTTGCCCTTGCTGTTCGTCGCTCATTGCTCCACTCCTTTCTACAGGATTACAGCCAGGTTACCTAATACCACTTTGCTACCTACAATTATACACTATCAGTCCTTTTTTGAGCAACTGCCGGCAGCGCCGCGCCGACCTTTGCCGGCCATAGCCGGGGCCTAAGGCCTAATGATAAACTGGGCCTCAGCCAGTGGCTGCTCTTTTCCCGCCAATCCCACGACAGCCCGATACTGTCCAGGCGGCAATGACTCGTCTGCCTCTATCCAGGCAAAGGCCCGACCCGCACCATCGGCCATGGCCACTCGCTGGGCAGCCTGCTCAATCATAGTATCGTCCCGAAACCATGAGACCACAAAATGCGATTCTGCCGTGCCGTTGATGTAGGTAAACGCTACAAGTATGCGGTCGGAGCCCGCGAAAGTATCGGTGGTCTGCATCGGGTGGCCTTTATCATCCACATCTCGCGCCGTCACGCAGCTTATCACCTTAATCTCCCCGACTCTTATGCGCTCCTCGGCCAGTATCTTGTCGGCATCCACAGCCACCACGAAGGAGGCTCGGGTAATCGCTTTGCCCTCGGCGCGCAGTTCCACTTCGTATATTCCTTCGGGGAAGGTCTCCTGCTCGGCGGGAGGTCCCAGTATGAACTGCCCCGAGAGGTGGGCAGCTTGGGCCTGCTGCTGAGGGGTGGCCGGCACTTCGCCCAGCTCTTTACCATTGACCCACCAGTAGACTACTAAGGCAGTGGGCGCGAGTAGCTGGGGGAAATCATAGAAACACACAATCTTACTTGCCGTGGCCGGCAGCAGGTCGGGGGTGCGAGTGGGACGGTCTGGCCCAGTGGCAAAGACAACGGGGTCTTGTTCTGCCGCCGGCCGAGCCAGTGTAGCCGCCGGCTGTACCGGCTGTCTGGCCGGTGGAGCCGGACTTTGCTGGTTTGTCATCTGCCAGCCAACCACTGTCCCAACCACCACCCCTACCAGGGCCAACCCTACCACCATCACCCACACCTGGTTTCGGCGACGCTCGTCGGTGGATGGCAATTGTGCCTTCACCATATTGTGCCTAACCCTGAACGGCAATTTGTATGGTATGTGGATATGCCTTTACGTCCTGGGTAATCTCACCGGTAACCTGGTATAAGCCAGGGCGCATTTCACTATCGTTGGTGGGTATCGTCCACCGCGCTTGCACGGTGTAACTGTGGGCCGGCTCAAGCACTTTGTCCGTCAGGACCTGAGCAAATACTTTCCCTGCTGACCAGCGCCATACTTCTTGGCCATTCTGGTCGCGGACGGCAAAATCATAGGTTTTAGATGAAGCAAATTGCAGGGTTACCGGCTGGGCAGTGGGATTGGCGATCTTCATTTGCATCACCACCGTATCCCCCGGCTCATACTGGCGCCGATCAGTAGTCAGGTAGCAGGTAATCCCAGCCAGTCCAGTTAGCGGTGCCACTTTCTGCACTTGCAGATAGGGGAAGCCGGTATGAGCCACCTGAACGGCGCCAGTCACCTGCAGCCGCCGCCCTAAATCCGAGTATGGCTCCAGAGATAGCGGGGCATCCGCGCGGCCGCCGGTGCAATACAGGCAACCCGTTTCATCCCGCATCGTCCAGTCACTCCGCGTGACCGGCGGGCCGTGGGAAGTAGCAAGGTTAAATGGGTCAGCCTGCCAGCCAGTGTATTCCCCCATTATGGTTACCACTTTGTTAGCCCAGCCGGGCGGGTCAGATACTATGTCGCTGATGGTGGTAGTTTCCGGCTTACCTACCGGGGGCGCGCTGATGTACAGAGCCTTATTCTGATTATCCCAGTTCAGCTCCGCTTGAATCACAATAGTTAGTAGTTGGGCCGGCACGTAGATCAGACCGCCTATGCGCCGGGGGGCTTGGGGCGACTGGAAGGTCAGCTCCCCCATCTTCATCTGGCGCTGACCTACCTGCATCAGAACCGGCAGATGGCCTGGGGCCTTGAGCTGTATCGCCTGCTGGGAGCTATCCCACCCAACTTCCCAGCCTAACTGCTGGCATACGGTGCGTACCGGCACCCATGCAGCCCCGTCGGCCAGGATGGCCGGCTGGGGCAACGGAATCTGAACCCCGTTCAGAATCAGTATCACCGCAATGACGGTTTTCATTGCACCAACCTCTCATCTACAGCATCTACTGAATGCCGTGTGGGGCAAGGCTGCTTCACCCCTTGCCCCGTGCCGTCGCTCCTATCTGGCCGTTGCTGTCGTCGCTCACGGCAATGGCGGCGTGATTTCGGCCATCCCACCCATATATGGGCGCAGCACATCAGGGATTACTACCGTACCATCTTCCTGCTGGTAGTTCTCCATGATAGCTGCCATAGTGCGGCCGGCGGCCAGTCCCGAGCCATTCATGGTATGGACAAATTCAGGCTTGGCGTCGGGGTGGGGGCGGTAGCGAGTATTACAGCGCCGCGCCTGGAAATCGCCATATTGGCTGCACGAAGACAGCTCTAGCCACCGGTCCATAGCCGGAAAGTAGGCCTCCAGATCAAAAGTCTGGCGAGGTTGAAAGCCCATATCTCCCGTGCACAGGTGCATGCGGCGATAAGGTAGCTCTAATGCCTGTATAATGCTCTCGGCATTCTGAACCAGCTTCTCCAATTCCTCGTCAGACTCCCCCGGCTTGACAAACTTCATCAGCTCTACCTTATGAAACTGGTGGACCCTGATTAGGCCCCGCGTTTCCTTGCCGGCGGCGCCGGCCTCACTGCGGAAGCAGGCCGTATAGGCAGTGTAGTACTTGGGCAACTCATCCGCCGCGAGTATCTCGTCCTGGTGCATATTGGTCAGAGGTACTTCGGCGGTAGGTACTAAGTACAGGCCATCGGTTGTCTTGAATAGATCCTCTTCAAACTTGGGCAGGTTAGCCGTCCCATAACAGGAGCGCTCATTAGCCAGAAACGGCGGCAGGACTTCGGTATAGCCGTGCCTGCGAGTATGAGTATCTAACATAAAGTTTATCAGCGCTCGCTCCAGAGTTGCGCCGGCTCCCACATCAGTGACGAACCGCGCCCCCGCCTGCTTGGCCGCTACTTGAAAATTCAGAATCCCCAAGTGCTCACCCAGCTCCCAGTGGCCCACCGGGGTAAAGTCAAACCGACGAATCTCCCCCCCGGTATATACCACCACATTGTCCTCTTCCGACTCCCCGACGGGGACCTCCTCCAGCGGTATATTAGGCAGCTCCAACATCAACTCCTCGAAACGCTCTTCTACCTGCCGCAGCTCCTCTTCGAGTACAGCTATTTCTTTGCCAAGCTGAGTTGACCGCACCTTGAGTGCCTCAGCATCGCCGCCCTCTTGGATAGTCCGACCAATCTGTTCAGAGATTTCATTCCGCGTGGCCCGGCCCTCCTCCACCATCGCCAGTAGCTCACGACGGTGCTTCTCTACCTCAACCAACTCGTCCAGGTCAAACTCATAACCTCGGTTACGCAAAGCCGCGCGTATTTTTTCTGGGTCTTCCCGAATCAGTCGGCGATCCAGCATTGCTTGTACCCCCTAATACTTCGGTGTGGCAAGTCCTGTAGGCGCGGCGTCCCCGCCGCGACAAGCCCATGGCAATGGTCATTCATCACGGAGGGACTCAATATTGCTCCTGCCCCGGTGAAGCCGCTTTTCCAATTCTACGGCAAAGAACAGAGTGCTGGCAATGCCCAGGCACAGGCCCATCTGGCCGGCTGACAAAGCGGTGGTATGCAGAATCCCCTGCAGCCAGGGCAGATAAGTAACCGCCAATTGCAATATCATAGTCAGTAGAACTGCACCCAGTAGTTGCGGATTGGAGAAAATCCCAATACGCCAGAGCGGTTCGGTCTCTGAGCGAATTGCCAGCACGTTAGCCATCTGCAAGAAGGCCAGCACGGCGAAACAGGCGGTACGTGCCACCGCCAAGTCTCCGGTAATGTTAAGAATATACCAAAACAGGCCCAGCGCACAAACAGCCATATACACCCCGACCCAGAGGATAAACGGGCCTGTCCCTCTTGCGAAAATGCTTTCGTTGGGATCTCGCGGCGGGCGCTTCATCACCCCCGGCTCGGCCGGCTCTACCCCCAGTGCCAAGGCCGGTAGCCCATCAGTTACCAGGTTAATCCACAGAATCTGAGCAGGAAGCAGGGGCAGTTTCCATCCGAGCACAATTGACCCGAACATGGTCAGGATTTCCCCGCAGTTGGTGCCCAGCATGTAGCGGAAGAACTTGCGGATATTATCATAGATAACCCGGCCCTGCTCCACTGCTGCCACGATGGTAGCAAAGTTATCATCCAGCAGAATCATATCCGAGGCTTCTTTGCTCACGTCCGTGCCGGTAATGCCCATCGCTATCCCGATGTCAGCCTTCTTCAGAGCCGGGGCATCATTCACTCCATCGCCGGTCATAGCCACAATCTGACCCCGGCGGCGCCAGGCCTCCACGATGTTAACCTTGTCCTCAGGCGAGACCCGGGCATAGACGGCTATTTCGTGCACTTGTTCCGCCAGCTCGTCCACTGATATGGAGGTCAGATCCCTGCCGGTCATAACCCGATCCTGCTCGGAAAGTATGCCCAATTCCCGGGCGATGGTAGTAGCCGTGGCCTGGTGGTCGCCGGTGACCAGTACTGGCTTGATTCCGGCAGTCTGGCAAGTCCGGACTGCTGCCCCGGCTTCGGGACGGGGCGGGTCGCTCATAGCCGCAAATCCAATGAAAATCATATCCTGCTCAATTTCGTCCGCCTCCGCCGCCGGCTGCTCTTCCCAGTGCCGGTAGGCAACCGCCAGCACCCGCAGGCCCTGGTCGGCAAACTCGTTATGCCGCTGGATAATCTGGGCCCGGTCCTCAGCAGAGAGGGGCTGAATCTGGCCGTCTTGGATGATAGCGCTACACCGCTCCAGGACACTCTCCAGTGCTCCTTTGGTGTAGCTGACCAGCCGCCCTTCCGGATCGGTATGCAGTGTCGTCATCCGCTTGCGCCGTGAGTCAAACGGAACTTCATCTACCCGCGGGTACTGGGCCTGCATCTCTGGCTTGGGCAAACCGGCCCAAGTTGCTGCTTTGACCAGGGCTACTTCGGTCGGGTCTCCTATAATGCTTTCGTCGGGTGTCCCCAGATTCTCCACCTCAGCATCGGTGCACAGGCTGAGGCTGCCCAGCAGCAGGGAGAAATACTTGTCTTGGGCGACACCTATCGGTGCTCCGTCGCGGTGGAACTCCGCCTGGCTTCCGTCATCTGATTCATTTACAGTGACCAGCGTGCCATTGGCATACAGCACCTGCACACTCATCTTCCCCTGGGTGAGGGTACCGGTTTTATCCGAGCACACTACCGTGACCGACCCCAGCGTCTCCACCGCGGGCAGCCGCCGGACCAGCGCATTACGGCGCACCATCTGCTGGGCACCCAGCGCCAGGGTGATGGTTACCACCGCTGGCAATCCCTCGGGAACCGCCGCCACCGCCAGAGTCACCGCCGTCAGGAACATTGTGGCCACATCATTGCCCCGCAACCAGCCGCCAACAAATACTACGCCACAAATGACCAGGGTAGCAGCAATTAACCACTTGCCGGCGTGAGCCATCCGGATTTGCAGGGGAGTTTTGACTTCCTCAGTGGCCTGCAGCAGGGCAGCTATTTGCCCCATCTGCGTATCCATACCCGTCCCGGCTACTATCCCCCGCCCCCGGCCATAGGTAACCAGAGTCCCCGCAAAAGCCATATTAGTCCGGTCGCCCACAACCGTTTCTTCAGGCAGTTGCTCGGTCGCTTCCTTGGAGACCGGGAACGACTCCCCAGTGAGAGCAGCTTCATCTATCCGCAGGTTGCTGGTCTCGGCCAGCCGCATATCGGCTACTACCCGCATCCCGGCCTCCAGCAGCACAATATCTCCCGGTACTACGTCCTGACTGGAGATGTCGGCCACCTTCCCTCCCCGCGCCACTCGCGCTTCGGGCGCCGCCATTTGCCGCAACGCCGCCACTGCCCGCTCCGCCCGATATTCCTGGACAAACCCAACCACCGCATTGGCGACCACTATGAACGCAATGAACAGGCTATCGGTGATTTCATGAGTGACAAATGCCGATATTAGGGCCGCCACCATCAACATAATCACCAGCGGCTCTATGAACTGGCGCCCCAGTATCACCCACGGGCTGATGGCCCGCTGCTCTTTGAGTTCATTGGGACCATACTCAGCCAGTCGCCGCTGGACTTCTTCGGGGCTGAGACCGTGCTGAGGATCAGTATTTAGCTGGGCAGCGACAGCATCAACGGATTGTTGGTGCCAATTATTCATGTAACGGACCTAATAGATCAAGGCTTGCCTTCCTGCTTTGTTAAGCACATACACACGCTGTCATTGCACTCAGCGGGGGGCGGGCAAAGAAGTCTCGCATCCTGGCGGCATGATGTTCAGATGGCAACTCATCAATTGCCGCTAAAACTATACACGAAACAGCGTGGCATGGCAAGTTCATCACCGCTGAGAGTTAGAATGGGGATCGGCATTAACTAACTCAACTGTGGCCCAATTTATCAGCAAAACCATGACCCTCCGGTCACCAGTTAGCATATACTTTCTTCCATCACTACCGCGCCGAACTTCAGCGGCGTGCGCGCTACCAGATTCTCCACGTATACTTCAAGGCTCTTGATACGGATATCTGATTGCATCAGCAACCCCCTGGGCAACAGCTTCTACTCGGGGGCATAATTCGCCGGTCAGTAGGCAAGTCCTCCGTGAGTATAGCCGGGAGCCGTGGCCCCGGTGGCTCGCATCTCAGGCACACGATGGTCTGAGTATCCGGTGGTGACTTGACACTCTCCCCGACTTAGGGTATACTTATAGCTAAATAGATATACAAATGGCTGCGAAGGGGAGGAGTAGGTGGAGTTGCGCAGGCTAAAGCGAGCCGGTGAGAAGGTGAGAGTACCGGCGCCTGCGTCCGCCGAACGTCACCCCCGAGCCGTAGCGCCGAACTTAAAGTAAGCGCCGCCGGGTGTGCCCGTTACAGCATCAAAGTGTCCCGCCATAGCCTTGGCGAAGGTGGGGAACTTGGGTGGTACCGCGGGAGTCTATTGGCCTCTCGTCCCAATGGGATGAGGGGCTGTTTTGTTGTAGATGCAGCGAAAGCAGCAAGGACAGCAACGGCAGCAAGGACAGCAACAGCAGTAACGGCAGCTACAACAGCAAGGGCAGCAACAGCAGTAACGGCAGCAAGAGCAGCAACAACAGCAAGAGCAGCAACGGCAACTACAACAGCAACGGCAGCCAAGACAGCTATGAGATGGGGGCGCAATCTGCTGGTGAAAGGAACGGGGTGCAGTGGCTATATTTCAACGGCTCAAGGTCTGGCAAAAAGCCCACCGCCTCACCCTTTGCATATATGAGGTTACCCAGGATTTTCCCCGGGACGAGCGCTATGGGTTGATCAGTCAAATGCGGCGGGCAGCATACTCGGTTGCCTCCAATATTGCCGAGGGCCATAGCCGTGCCACAGACAAAGACTTCGCTAATTTTATTAGCCATGCCCAGGGCTCATTAGCCGAACTGGAGTATTTCTCGCTGTTATCAAGAGATTTGAATCTGTTATCCGAGGATACACATAAGAAAATCGGAAGGCAGGCTGCCGAAATAAGTCGGATGTTGGCGACATTGCGAACGAAGCTACTGAAGAACTCATAGCACACAGTTCCTACGCCATAAGCGCCGTAGTCGTCGCCGTAGTCGTTGTCGTTCCTGCCGTTGCTGTCGTTGCTGCCGTTGCTGTCGTTGCTGCTGTTGCTGTCGTTGCTAATACCTTTTTCACGAGGTGATAATAATGCGCAGTGACCGAGCCAAGAAAGGTTTAGAGAATGCGGCATCGCGGGCGCTGCTGTATGCCTGCGGGATTACTCAGGAGCAGATGGGCAAGCCGTTTATCGGGATTGCCAATGCCTTTACCGACATCGTGCCTGGTCACATGGGCCTCAATGAACTGGCCCGGGCCGCCGAGCAGGGAGTAGCTGCGGGGGGTGGGGTGCCTTTCCAGTTCGGGGTGATGGCTATCTGCGACGGCATCGCTATGGGGCATCCGGGGATGTTTTATTCACTGCCGTCACGCGAGCTGATTGCGGATACCGTGGAGAGCATGGCTATGGCCCACGCGCTGGACGGGCTGGTGCTGCTGACTGATTGTGACAAGATTACTCCTGGAATGCTGATGGCAGCGGCGCGGCTGGATATTCCGGCGATTGTGGTGACTGCCGGCCCGATGCACTCGGGCCGGCTGCGGGGCAAGCCGCTATCACTGGTGCGGGATACCTTTGAAGCGGTGGGCCGGGTCCAGGCGGGAGTGATGGATGAAGCCGAACTGGCTGAACTGGAAATTGAAGCCTGTCCGGGCCCCGGCTCCTGCCAGGGGATGTACACGGCCAACACCATGGCCTGCCTGACCGAGGCCATGGGGATGAGTCTACCCGGGTGCGGTACCGCCCTGGCGGGCATGGCCGAGAAGCGCCGTCTCGCGTACAGCAGCGGCAAACAGATAATGAAGCTGGTAGAGCAGGACATCACCACCCGGCAGATAATAACCAGGGCCGGCATTCGCAATGCCATCCGGATGGACATGGCGCTGGGCGGGTCAACCAATACCACCCTGCACATGCCGGCTATTGCCCATGAAGCCGGTCTGGATATTGCCCTGGAGACCTTTGACGAAATCAGCCAGGTTACCCCCCAGATCTGCAAACTCCGGCCCACCGGTGATTATATGATGGAGGATTTGCACTGGGCGGGTGGCATACCGGCAGTGCTGTCGGTTCTGAGCGAGATGATACAGGACAATCCTACTGTCAGCGGGCTGACTGTTAAGCAGATTGCCGCCCAGGGCCAGGTCAGCAACGATGATGTCATCCGGTCCGTGGACAATGCTCATAGTATGCAAGGCGGCATCGCCGTGCTACGAGGGAGCCTGTGTCCGGAGGGAGCGGTGGTCAAGCAGATCGCGGTGTCCGCGAAGATGCGCAAATTCCGCGCCCCCGCCCGGTGCTTTGAATCAGAAGAAGCAGCTATGGAGGCCATCCTGGCCAATCAGATTCCGGACGGTTCGTGGGCCATTATCCGCTACGAAGGCCCGCGCGGCGGTCCGGGGATGCGGGAGATGCTCAATCCGACCGCTGCCCTGACCGGCATGGGCAAGGAGGAGAGTGTAGGCTTACTGACCGACGGGCGCTTTTCGGGCGGCACCCGCGGCCCCTGTATTGGTCACATCTCGCCGGAAGCGGCGGCTGGCGGGCCGATTGCGCTGGTTCAAGATGGCGACGAAATTGAAATAAACCTGGATGAGCGGCGGCTGGACCTGCTGGTAGGTGAGGCAGAACTGCAGCGACGGCGCGCCGCCTGGCAACCGCCGCAGCCCAAGGTCACTACCGGCTGGCTGAGCCGCTATGCCCGCCTGGTCTCCAGCGCCGCCCAAGGGGCAGTGATGGAGTGATAGCCACACTTACGGCAACCAATTGAGGAGGCGTCTTACGATGGCAACTGAGAAACTGACCGGTGCAGAGATGCTGCTAACGATACTGGGCGAGGAGGGCGTGGAGGTCATATTTGGCATTCCCGGCGGGGTGCTAATCCCCCTATATGACAAGTTGTACGCGAAGGTGGAGAGCGGGGAGCTGCGCCACATCCTAACGCGCCACGAGCAGGGCGCAGCCCATGCCGCTGACGGCTACGCGCGGGCGACCGGGCGAGTAGGGGTATGCATGGCTACCAGTGGCCCGGGAGCGATGAACTTAGTCACCGGCCTGTGTACCGCCTACATGGATTCAATACCCATAGTGGCCATTACCGGCCAGGTCAAAACCCGCGCCATCGGGACGGATGCCTTTCAAGAGGCGGATACTATTGGCGTGACGATGCCCATAACCAAGCACAATTACCTGGTCAAGGACCCCAACGAGCTGGCCAACGTGGTGCGGGAGGCCTTTCATCTGGCGCGCACCGGCCGGCCAGGTCCGGTGCTGGTTGACTTGCCGGTTGACGTCAGCGTCAGCCAGGCGCAGTGGACACCGCGGGAGATCGAGAATCTGCGTGGCTACCGGCCGCCATCGCATGGCGATCCGGAGGCGATTGCCCAGGCTGCTCAGATGATTTCTGCCGCCAGCCGGCCTATTCTGTACATTGGCGGCGGCGTCATTGCCAGCGGCGCCTCGGACCTGGTCAAGGAGCTATCCGAGAAGGCCAATATTCACGTAGTTCATACCCTTATGGGCAAAGGCGGATTCCCAGAAAGCCATCCGTTTTCGCTGGGTATGCCGGGGATGCACGGGGTAGTTGCGGCCAGCTATGGTCTGCATCATTCGGATTTGATTGTTACCATCGGCGCCCGCTTTGATGACCGGGTAACCGGTGACCTGAGCACGTTCGCCCCCGAGGCCCGGGTGATCCATATTGACATAGATCCTGCCGAGCATAACAAGGTGCGGGTGGCCGATGTGCCCATAGAAGGCGACGCCCGGACTGTGCTGGAGGACCTGGTGCCCCAGGTCAACCAGCGGCAGGCAGGGCAATGGGAGGCACAACTGGACCAGTGGAAAGCCGACCATCCACTCCATTATGAACATCCCGAGGAGGGTATTGCGCCCCAGTACATAGTGGAACAGATATGGGAAGCGACCGAGGGGCAGGCCATCATCACCACCGAGGTGGGCCAGAATCAGATGTGGGCGGCCCAATACTATAAGGTAGACGAGCCGCGGCATTTTATCAGTTCTGGTGGTTTGGGCACTATGGGCTATGGGTTCCCGGCGGCTATTGGGGCGCAGGTGGGCTGTCCGGACGCAGTGGTCTGGGACATAGCTGGGGACGGCTCTATTCAGATGTGTATTCAGGAACTGGCCACCGCTACCATCAACAAGCTGCCGGTGAAAGTGGCTATTCTGAACAACGGCTGCTTGGGGATGGTGCGCCAGTGGCAGGAACTGTTCTTTGATCGCCGCTACAGCGCCACCGATCTGACCGGCAATCCCGACTTCGCCCGGGTAGCCGAGGCCTACGGGGGAGTAGGTATCAAGGTGGCGGAGACCGAGCAGGTACGTCCGGCCATTGAGCAGGCGATGGAAATTGACGACCGGCCAGTGTTCATTGACTTCGCGGTCGCCCGGGAAGAAAACGTTTTCCCCATGATTCCAGCCGGGCACTCGGCCGACGACATTATGTTCACTCAGCCCACGTGAGGTGGGCATGGACATAGTACAGACTCTGGCCTCAGGAAGCCGTTATGAACATATCGGTTGACACGGACGGCACCGTGTGGTAATCTATACCCGTGCCTCCCAGCGGGGAGGTTAGTTAATTTTGGGGAGTTGAATATTAGAGTGGTAACTGGCAGAGAAGAACTAAGAGCTGAAGAACTCGAGGACCGCGTAATTCGTATAGACCGCACCCGCAAGACCGTTGCTGGGGGCCGCTTGTCCAGCGCGCGGGTGGTGATGGCCGTGGGTGATGGCAAGGGTAAGGTGGGGCTGGGAATAGGCAAGGCCCGCAACGTGCCGGAAGCAATATCCAAGGGCATCCGGCGGGCTAAGAAGAATATGATCCAGATTCCTCTGGATGGCTATACGATTCCGCACACCATACAGGCCAAGGTAGGCGGGGCAGTTATCCTGCTCAAGCCCGCCTCGCGGGGAACGGGCATTATTGCCGGTGGCGCTACTCGCCAGTTAATTGAGATCAGCGGGATTCGCGACATCCTCACCAAGTCGTTGGGGAGTGGCAATGTGATGAATCGGGCCAAGAGCTGCTTTAAGGCCCTATCAATGCTGCGGGACCCCTATGAGATCGCTGAGCAGCGGGGCACCACCGTCCAGGAGATGTTAGGCCGCGAAATTGCCAGTGCCTACACCGAGGAAGCAGCCGAAGAGCAAGTCGAAGAAGCTGAGGAAGTCGTACAAGTAGTCAAGGCGGAAGTCGAAGAAGCTGAGGAAGTCGTACAAGTAGTCAAGGCGGAAGTCGAAGAAGTTAAGGAAGTCGTAGAAGTAGCCGAAGAGGAAGCCGAAGAAGCTGAGGATATCGTAGGAGCGGCCGAAGAACCGGCTGAGGAGGCCGAAAGCGTGGAGCCCGACGAGGTCGTAGAGGAATCTGAAGTAGTGGTCGCTGCAGTTGAGGAAGACAACGGCGAGGCCGAAAGTGAACTGAGCGAAGAGGACGGCGATGAGCAGTAGGTAGGCCCCAGCTATAGCAAACTAATCCTGCCCTTTCTGCAACCGTTCTAACTGATGTAGCTCAGAACACAAAGGTAGCCACCTCACTGCACTGCTGCTGGCCCTCCTGACTGCCCAGCAGACCCCAGGTAACGATACCACAGAGCAGTGCTGTCCAGAGCCAATGACCACCTACTGCCAGAACATATAACTGGGAATATGAAGGGCAATACTGACGATGTTGAGTATGCTGCCGACCACAAACTGTCCCAGGATTAGTCCCATAAATATGGGCACGCACCGCTGGTAGACTTTGTGCCCCCCATATCTGATGATAGTGGTTTTGAGTATCCAGGCCACGAGGAGTGGCATCCAGATCAGGTCCATCTCGAAGTCACCTGAGATAGCGAAGCCCAGAGGATGGAAGGGCCAGTTAACATAGCGCATACGTAGCGTTTGCAGGAGGAAGGCAAAGGCCAGTCCTACCCCCATAGCTGGCACCACACCCCAGCGGGGTCCCTGTGGGGTCTGCAGCCAACCAGTCAGTATGCGGGAAAATTCGTTGCCGAATACGACGGTTAAGCTGGAGGCAAATTGTGGGGGGGTCGTTAAAGCCCCCTTACTATAGCTCACCTGCAAGAAGCTCCAAAAAGCGGCTAAAGTGCCGAGGATAGCCGCAAGCAGCAGGGCGGGCACGATTCCCTTGCTGGTACCAGCCGTTTGGTCCTGCATCTGGATGGCCTCCATCTGGTGGGGCATGGTGTGACCCCGGTAGGCACGATTGAACCATCGGTAGAGGGCGAGGCCGATGAGGTCCTTTTTAGGCAAGAAGCGGCTGCCCAGGACCGAGGTGAGGATGGTATCCGGCCCCGTATAGTGCAAGTCATGCACGGGGGCGCCAAACTGGGTGCGCATACGAGTAATCGCCAGCGCCAGAAGGTAATAGATGAAGAAAGTTGCGCTGCTTACCCAGAGGCTCATACCCAGGGCCATACTAAACCAGATCAGGCTGCCTAACCCAAGGATAATTCCCAGAGCAGCCATACGGTAGCGCAGAGGCTCGTGGTCATCACGCAGCCGCGAGGGCGCGCCAACTATCACGTTATACAACTGTCTGAGGTAGCCCCGTCCCAGCCAGAGAGCGTAGAGGCCGAAAAGCAGGTAGGCCCCGAAAGCCTGGAAATTGGCAAAGGGGAAACCCGGTATCTGGTTCAGACCAAACGCGGCGCTTAAAACCCGCTCTCCCTTCCAGAAAAGGTAGAAGAACCAGCAGGAGAAGAGGAAATCGCTGGGCATCAAGTACCCCAGGCCGATAACAAAAGGGTAGAAGGACCGCGTCATCATGCCGACCGCGTTCCAGGGACGCCGCGTCAGGTACTGACCCATATTGAACTCCCCCAGCGGGATCATAGGCATCGCCGGGTAAAGGAACGCAAAACTGTTCCAGACATCCATTGAGGCAGCAAGCCCGAAGCCAATCCAAAATAGTTTATTACGGAACAACCAGGGTTTGGGCTTGGAGATTTCAATAGGTAGGCTGACTAGGGGACAGGCGAGATGCTCGTTGTCCAGCCACTGCTTGCGTATCAACACGTTCAAGCAGGCCATCACCAGTACCAGAGCAATGATAAAGATGGTCCACATCGCCAGGGGGACGAGCCAGGTGGAGATAATATCGGACTGCCAGGGAGATACCCCACCCTTATAGAAACCCGCCATCACCCGGGGGTCCCGGACCGTGAGCCAGGAGGGTAGGTCCGCGTTGAACAGTTCATCCCATTTATTCTCAGGACTTGCTGCCCAGAAGGACCAGGTGAAGTTGGATATCAGCACCTGAGTGAAGTCATGAGCGACCATCGTCGTTCCGACACAGACCATCGAGTAGATAAGTAACAGTTCTGACTGCCGAAAGGCCAGCCGGGGCATCAGGCGACGCAGCAACGCGTTGAGGGCACACAGAATTAAGAGTGTGAAAACAGCATTGAAGAGCAGGGAAATCGTCGTGGGGTGAGCCGAATAACGAAAGTATTCCATCTGCACGACCCAGTAAACGTTGAGTGGGATGAGAATAAGCGCTACTCCCAGCGCCCGCCAGGTAAAACTAGGGCATTGCGAAACGGGTCGTTGGACTAACCGGTTATTAGGGTTACTCATCTGGATTGATTGCCCGTGTCAACTTCGGTCTTTGTGGCTTAAGGGAGCGACTGTCTGGGGGGGAGTGCTGACTGGCTCCTGGGGCTGATTAGCCAGCCGGGATTGACACTGCGCGCGTAAGGTAGCCAGTTGCTGTTCTAAATACTGTACTCGCTCCAGCAGGTGCTGGATAGCCGGATTCTCCGCCCGCATGACCTCGTCGTGGCGGAAATCATAGACGCGCTCCCCTTCCCGCCGCACTACAAATGCTTTCTGGCCAACCACGGTGCAGTACTCGGGGATGTCATCCAGGACGACGGCACCTGCGCCCACTACTGAGCCCTTGCCTATGGTTATTGAGCCGAGGATCTGGGCGTGAGCGCCTACGGTCACATCATCGGCCAGAGTCGGATGGCGCTTACCTTGCTCTTTGCCGGTTCCGCCCAAGCTTACCCCTTGAAACAGACTGACATTGTTGCCAATTTCAGAAGTTTCCCCAATGACAGTGCCCATTCCGTGGTCAATGAAAAACCCGTCGCCAATGATTGCCCCCGGATGGATCTCGATACTGGTGAAGAACTTGGCTACCTGCGAGAGCCAGCGAGCCAGCAAGCACAGACCCCTTTGCCACAGCCAGTGATTGATGCGGTGGGCTATGATGGCGTGCAGGCCGCTGTAGCATAGAAGTATCTCTAAATTGCTACGGGCCGCCGGATCCCGCTCGCGGGCTGCCCGTATGTCCCGAATTAACTGGCTGGACATTAACTGTTGCTCCTGGAGGGCACTTCGTGCAGTTGCTGGCAATAGAAGTGGTCGGGGCGGCCGGATTTGAACCGGCGACCTCGCGGCCCCGAACCGCGCGCTCTAGCCAAACTGAGCCACGCCCCGACCTATCCATGCCAGTATAGCACAGGATATACCCAGGGTCAAGCAGACCTGGATAGGCTATATAGTTAGGTAGCGTGGCCAAGTCATGGGTGGCAGGTCGTCTCTCAGGTAGTCAGTTGCTTAGCAGTCGCCGGGGGGTAACTGTCTGGGGCGACGTGGGGCGCATATACCGCCAGGTGACAATTTGTGCCAACCCGGCGAGCAGCGCAACTATCGCCGCCAGAACGAATGCCGCTCGCAGCTCAAACCAGGTAGCTACGAGCCCCCCCAGCAGCGGTCCGAACATCATGCCCGCCCCCAGGACGGCCTCGTGCATCCCCATACTGGCACCTCGCTTATCCCCAGGACCGTGCAGCCCGTAAAACTGGCTGAGTACATAACCTATCCCCGCGGATCCCCCCACCATCGCAAAAGCGACCCAGAACAGCGTGGGGCTGTGAACTATTGCGCCCAGAGCTATCCCTGCCGTTGCCACTGGAGTGATCAACCACAGGGGCCAGGTGCGGTACTGCCAGTGCGTAGTGATGCCCGCCGCGCCAAACACTACCAGCGTCAGCACGCTGGCCAGGCCGATGATAAGACCAATCGTAGTGCCGGAGTAGCCCAAAGTTGTTCCCAGCTTGGGAAACATAGTGAAAATCACTGCCCGGGCAAACCACCCGCCAAACATCCCGATCCGACTGACCGCCATCAAACGCTGAGTTTCGGGAGGAGTTCCCGCATCGGCAGGGCCTTGGTCGGGGGTGTCGGCTGCCGGCACGCGGGTACGGCGCGTCGGAACGGTGGCCACTACGGCGGCGACGACCACCGCCATAGCGACAATGGAGTAAAACGTGTTGGGGCCCATCAAGTCCCACAGGACACCAGCCAACCATATTCCTACTATCATACCACTGCACCAGGCCACGTTGAACACACTCAGAACGCGGCGCAAAGCGGGGGCGCCCCCCGCCGTCAAGTCCGACAGCCACGCCATAACCGCCGGCCAGAACAGGGACATCAAGGCACCACCAATGGTGACCAATATGAGTAACTGCCACACTGCACTCGCCTGGGCCATCAGTGCCCAGCAGCCTGCAGACAGCGCCACCGAAGCCAGGACCACGCCTCGCCGACCCCACCGGTCGGACAGCCGGCCACTGATCAGGCAGCCCAAAGTATAGGTAGCCGCTGACAGCGTCCCCAGCAGACCCAGAATTGCAGGGTTGGCTCCCAGGGTGATGGCACTGAATTGTACCGCCAGGCCCGCGGCGGGCAGAGCGACGTCCAATAAGAATGCGGCCTGAATTAGCCGTTGCCGGGGACCAAACAGTCGTCGCCACAACATTATGTAAACTCCATCGTCGGCGAGCGCAATCAGTTCCTCGCCATTAATCCGGTATATATTATACAAAAGAGCCGCGGTATAACCCGCGGCTTGGTCCAACTTCACTGTGACCGGAGGGCGGCTGCGTTATCAGCGCAAAGGCCAGTGTAAGTTAAATTCTGCGCGGCCGGTTTTTGATGCGCCTCTCTGTATAGCTGACGAGCTGAAATACGATAAAGCCCAGCACATAAATCAGAATCAGCAAGTAGCCCCAGCGTACCTGGCGCGCCCGCGCCTTTAGGGTATACTGTTCTTCGTCTCCAGTTAGCTCCCAAACGGCGCGGTCGTTTTCTACTCGCCCACCCGTGCTGAGAGTCTGGGGCAAGATAGTGCCCGGCATCTGCAGAATATAGCGCAGCACGGCCTTTTTCTGCCCTTCTTTTTCTACCTCGGTAGCCGTCTCGCGGTGAATTTGGATTTCTTCGGACCAGTCATAATAGGTGAACAGGCTCAGTGGTTTTTGGACAATGTCACTTATTTGCAGCGAAAAGTCCTGGCTGCTTTGATTGCCGCCGTAGTGAGGCCATTGCCAATTACGGATGAGAACATGTTGACCAGGTTTGTCTTTACTACGGCCAGACACCGCATAGTCGGCACTGGCTTCCTCAATACGCAGGGTGACATCGGAGAGCCGATCAGGCTCACAGGAAGCCACAAATTGGCGCAGACCTGAACCATCGCGTTGTATAACAGTGGTAAAAGTAACACTCTGGGACATAGATAGCAACAGATATGGTACAGCCGCCAGCAGCATGGTAGTGGGGGGATTGGTTCTCATCAACTTAGCCGCACTCCTTGACTCTCCGGTTTAGCTGCCTGCTGATGATTTCGGTTCGGTTGGTTCCTCAACGCCGCGGCGACCCACATAGACCTGCCATAGACGCAGCAGCACGGCCCCCAGGGCCAGGCTAACAGCAAATATCACCGGTTTGGGAGCATCAAAGTGCCACCCGAACAGGTCTATGCGTATCAGGGTCCAGTTGCGCGCCAACAGAACCAGAATTATGAGTGCGACCAGCAGGTACAGGAAGGTGCGCAGATTCCACTCCGGCAAGGTTATCCGGGAGAAGAATCGGTTAACACTGCCCACCCATCGGCCAATCAAGCCGGGCTTGCGGGCGGGGACGGCCTGGGCCATCGGCCGCTGTTCTGGTTGTGTCCCCCCAGGCTGCTCGGCCTCTGCGGCTTGTTCATCAGTCGTCGGTTCAATTGAATCACTATCAAACTCTTCAGCCATTTGACTTTGTCTCCCCGTCCAAGTAAGCAGGCTATATACACTTGCTATTTACTATCGGTATAATTCTACGTCAACAGCGCCGGGCGGTCAAGCCCAGCCGGCTGTAGTCAAGTACATATTTCTCCGCCGGCCGGGACATATCCTTTCCCCGTGCTGAGTGGTACTGCAAAGATGTCACCCACCGGTTTTTCATCTCAGCACCAGCCTGGGAGTTGCGCCGGGCTTACTCCAGTTTGGTGTGGCGGGAGCGCATTTCTTCAATGGTAGTACCACGACGCTTCATTACTTCCAAGACGATAGCGTCGGCCACCACCAACAGACACTGCTCGAACAGTGAACCAGGAGGCTGGATTGATTGCTGATCTGGGCACTGCGGCCCAACCCGACCAGTCAGGGGGGCCGGTATCTCCACCACTAAGTCTGCGGCGTTTCCTATCGGCGAGTTGGGGTAGGCAGTAATGGCGGCGGTGCGGGCGCCTTCGGTCTTTCCCGCCTGTAGATAGGTGAGGGTAGTACGAGTTTTGCCGGAACCAGAACCACCGATAAGCAGGTCACCAGTCTGAATAGCCGGCGTGACTGTTTCGCCTACCACATAGCTGGCCACACTCACGTGCATCAGCCGCATAGCCAAAGCTCTCATCATCAGTAGACTGCGGCCGGTGCCGCAGACAAACACGCGGCGGGCATCTATAATCTCGTCAACCAGTGCCTGAAGCTGCTGGTCATTGATAAGCTCAACCGTTTGGGCAATTTCCTGGGCAACGAGTTGGGAATAACTGGGCTCTGTCATTTGCCCTCACTGATATCGGTACTGCTAATTGATGGTGGAGATGTGACCGGTGTCTGGTCCGGCTGGACAGCCTGGAGCGCCTCAGCCGACGAGGTGCGCCCACTCAGTGCCCAATACAGGGCACCAGCCAGCAGCTCCTGAAGCTGCGCCACTTGTCGGCCATTGAGGCTGTGAGCACGCGGGAGAGTGGAGATCAATGGCCCGATGAGGGGCGCCGACCGGTACTTCTGGGCGAGGGTGACAGTCGTGGGCACGCCCCCTAATTCCAGTAACTGCTCCTGGCATTCGTCTTGACAAATCATCTGAGCGAATTCCAGGCAGGACTGCATATGTTCAGAGTTTTTGAATATGGCCAGGCCCTCACCCAGCAGATGACCTACTGGCTCGGTCTGGGCGGGCAGGGGGCAGGTCTCAAACTTCAACTCCGGCTCATTCCGGTTCAAACTGTGGGCCATCCAGGTATCACTGACCATCATCGCTACCTGGCCCTGGGCAAACAGTTGCTCAAGTTCCGCCTGTGACCAGCTCAGGACCTCTGGTTGGGCGCAGCGGGTCAGTTGGCAATATAGGTCCAGAGCCTCGGCAGCCGGCGCTCCCTCAATGATGGAGGCACCCGTCTCTTCATTCAGACTTCCTCCCAGGGCCCAGATGATTTCGGCAAACAACTGGCTGGCCCCACCATACCCGGGCAACCCAAATCCGTAGACATCGGGAGGGTCGTGCACCTGGGCAGCTACCTGTTGGACCTCGTCCCAGGTGGTGGGTGGGTCCAGGTCAGCTTGTTCGAGTAGGTCGGTACGCACCAGCAAAGCTCGGGCGGCCACCGACCAGGGCAGCGCCCGGCTGTACCGGCCATCTTTGAGCATGTCCAGGACCGCCGGATAGAAGGCGCCCCGGCGCTGGGCCGGCAGCAGGCTGCCGACGGGACGAAAGGCACTGCCAAATTCCTGAAGCCACTGAGTCGGGACAATGACCATATCAGGAGCAGTAGCGATGTGCGGACCACTCCAGTCCTGCAATTGTCGGTAGGCCTCCGAGGGGGGCTTGATATGCAGATGAATAAGTACATCAGGATGGTACTGCTGATAAAGCCAAATTAGGTCGTGGATGGGCTGCAGGAGGGGATCCTGGCGGTCGTCGTGCCACAAGACAAGCTGAAGGTGCTCCCGAGCAGTTGATCTCTGGGCAACCCCGGGGCCAGCGCTAATAGCCAGCACCAATGTAATGAGCAAGCCAAGCCGTGATAGTCGGGCCCCCAAGATAATGGCGCTCTCCTTGCCCGGTAGAGGTAGGTAAGGCAGGGACACGCGGCTCAGGCTATTGAGCCTCCCAGGCGACGGCGTGGGTGTGGATGCCAGCAGTCTTCTCGTAGATACGCCAGTTGGCAGTAATCTCAATGGTGGCCTTCTTGGGCGGCACCATCATCCCCATGCCCATCATGCCCCCCGGACCACCCATACCTCCCATTCCTCCCATACCCGGCATTCCGGGCATTCCAGGCGGTCCGCCACCAGGCATACCAAAGGGTCCTCCCATGGCACCCCCATAGCCGCCAAAGCCCGGAGGCATTCCCATCCCGCCGCCGGCCATCCCGGGCGGCATCCCTCCCATGCCCATACCACCCATACCCATACCACCCATACCACCCATACCGCCCATGCCAACCGTGCCACCAATCAGCGAGGCGATCAGCTCCTCAGCCTGCATGTCATATATATCCATCTTCACATGGTGGGTTTCGGTAGCGCCGCTGAGGCGCTGAGTCTCCATATCGTAGGTGGTACTTTTAATGGTAAGCTCAACCTCATCTTCTATAGCCACAAATCGGCCTTCGTCTATGGCGAAGTAGGAGACGCGGTTGACGCTAATATCACCTTTTAAGGGCGCATCAGCTAAGCTCATCATGCCCATACCACCCATCCCACCCATGCCGGGCATACCCATCCCGGGCATACCCATGCCAGGTGCACCCATACCTGGCATCCCCATACCGGGCATCCCCATACCGGGTCCGCCCATACCTGGCATTCCCATCCCGGGCATTCCCATACCCGGCATACCCATCCCGGCCGTACCCATGCCCCCCATGCCGGGCACCGCGGAGGTGGTGCGGCTGGGGAAATCCCAGGCAATCTCCGTGTCTTGCTTTCCATAGCGGCTGAGAATCCGAGCGCAGCGATAGGCGCCCTTGTACTCAAAGCTATCCAACCGGTGAATGGCCGTGACCACCTTGGGCTTGATGCTGTTGGGTCCCATCAGCACGGCCATATCTCCGGTCCAAGTGCTCTGGGCGCGGACCGGCTTGTCGGGCAGTTCTACGAAAAGCTGGCCGAGAGCGAACTCATCCTGGTCGTCGTGCATCTTCTCAACACGGCCATCGGGGAAAATCTTAAAGCGGTATTCTTCGCCCGCGGCAGGCAGCACTTCGGCGTAGGCATCAGGGACATTCTTCTCTTCTTTAAACTCCATACCGGCCATGCGTACAGTCTTGGGCCAGCGCCAGGATACGCTGTAGTAGCCTTCCACAAAATCTTTGTCCACCACTGCCCGCCCCGTTTCGGTGGGACTGAGGCACTCTTCGTACCAACTGCCTCCTATCTCAAAGTCAACCGTGGACGGATTATCCATGGGCATCTCGGGCATCGGGCCGCCCATGCCCATACCACCCATACCCATACCACCCATACCCATACCACCCATACCCATACCACCCATACCCATACCACCCATACCCATACCACCCATACCCATACCGGGCATTCCCATCCCGGGCATTCCCATACCCATGCCCATACCCATGCCCATACCCATCATCTGTTCGCTGCGTTCACGGATAGCCTTACCGGCTTCGCCGGGAACGTTTACCGTACCCTCGCCTTGAATCTCATAGAGGAGTCGGGGGCCGCGGTGATAGCGGGTACGAAGTAGTATCGGCGTGCCAATTTCACGAGAGGAGATATTGTTTGCCACCTGGACTCCGATGGTATCCCGCACTTGTTCTTTACCTGATCCGTCGTAGACCACTGCTTCCACAGTATAACGGCCATCAGGATAGAGGCGCTTGTCATCTTCGTCACGGGCTTGGCTATTCCAGTGGACCTGGAAGGGAGAAGTGGTGGCAGTAAGGTACTCGTCAGGCCCGGGGCGGATGCGAAATGAGACCCATCCCCCGTCGGGAACCGCGGCCTGGCTGGCCCCTAATGTTACTAAGCCGTGGACAGTAGTCCCAGACGGCGGCGAGACAATCTGGAACTGGTCTTGGGCACCAACCCACATGGCCGCCAATCCCAGGCTGAGAATGAGAGCAACAATGACAGTCCGCGCTATTTTCATAAGTCAATGCCCCTTTCCGGAATGCTGCGGAGAGGTAAGATTGTGCCGATATTCCTGGGCCGCTTGGACGATTAGTGGTCGCAGTTGCTGGGCCGTCTCAGTGAGCGACTGGGGTACGACCCGGGTCTGAGCCATCACCGTCATATAATTAGTGTCACCCTGCCAGCGGGGGACAATATGCATATGGACATGGTCATCAATACCGGCGCCGGCAGCCGCACCAATGTTCATCCCCAGGTTGATTCCATCTGCGCTCAAGGCCTCCCGCAGCACCTGGATGCATACCTGGGTTAGCTGCATCATCTCCGCGATCTGGGCCGGCGACAAATCCACCAGCCGCCCTACATGGTTATGGGGGACGACCATCAGGTGGCCACTATTATACGGAAAAGTATTGAGAATGATAAAATTATGTTCGCCGCGGTAAAGGATATAGTTGTTTTCGTCGGTTTCTTGTTGCGACTTCTGACAAAGGATACAGCCTTCAGGTTTCTCACCAGCCACGTAATCAATTCGCCACGGTGCCCACAAGTGATCCATACTCTACCTCGCACCCGGCACCGACACTCTACGAGATGGTCAGTATCGGTGGAGCGCTGTGGTTTTAGTATTTATACCACAATATGGCAACAGCTAAGCAAGCCAGGACCCAGACGATGGCACCATACTTGACAATACTATCCAGCCACGCCTCCCGGCTGCCCTCTTTGAACCGGGAGCGATCGGAGCCGCCCATGGCTGCCGAAAAACCGTCAGCACTGCTGGTCTGGAGCATCTGGGCTATGATGACGGCCAAGGCACTGAGCATAGCAATTGCTAAGGCAAACGTTTTCATCGTCTGGTCTCCCGTTACAGTTGCAAGTCTTGTGATGGGTACTCTACTATATCTAACCTCAACTGTCAAGAGAGATGCTGGCAGTTGACAATGGTAATTGGCACCGAATATACTGCTGCTAAGCACTATGCGGCCCAGAATAGCAACTCCTTGTTCCCCCAATCCAGATAATCTTCATAGCCCAGCAGGGCTTCAGCGACGGGGAATGGGTGCTGTGCCAGTAGGGAGGTGGCAACTGTTCCTATCCGAGCTACCTTAGCGGACACCGTCACCCTGGTAGATGTGGGCGTGCGCTCCGGCCAGGAAATAACGGTAGCGCTGCGGCCAGCGGCAGATCAAGGCCTGTGGCTCCACCGGACCGACGTGGATGCCCGGTGGCCAGTGAGCGTGGATACTGCCCTGTCGCTGCCTGACTGTATGGCTATTGGTGATACTGAGTGCCATGTGCTGTTTATGGAACACTTGCTGGCGGTCCTGGCAGCAGCCGGGATCACCGACGCTATGATTGAAGTGTCCGGGCCGGAGGTTCCACTTTTTGACGGCAGTGCGGGGCCGTTGTGGGAAGCAGTCCAAAAGACGGCAGTTGTGCCCTTGAGCGGGGAGATCAGCGCAATAGATGTGGAGCAGCCCCTAATCATTGATGAGGGAAATTGCTTTATTGCCGTCTTGCCAGCCCAGCAAGCTGAGTATCACTATCTACTGGAGCACGATCACCCGCTAATTGGCCGCCAGTGGGCCACCTACCGTCCGGACAGCGATGATTTCGGCACGCAGATTGCTCCGGCCCGCACATTTATTACCTATGAACGGGCATTAGAGGCCCAGCAGGCGGGGCAGTTGAAGGGTGGTTCGGAGCGCAATGCAGTGGTCATTTACCCCGACCGACTGTCGGCTGATCCCGGTCTCCCCCAGGCTTTTGCCCGCCACAAGCTGCTTGACCTGCTCGGCGATCTTTACCTGCTGGGTCGGCCGGTCCATGCACAAATTATCGCCGCCCGGACCGGTCACCAGCATAATCTACGGCTGACCAAGAGATTGGCCGAACTCCTGTAGCTATTCCTCAATCGCCAGCCTCCAGTGACCACTGGCTGTCACCTAAATCAGCATTGGGCAGCCACTTGCCATGCCCATCTACGTAAATGGCATTGAAGCCGTTGTTGTGGCGATCCTCAGCTAAACTAGTTAGGGGCCAGGACCAGTTCCCACTTTGGGTGCCCCCGATATCCCAGGGGGTAGGATACGGAGGGGTTGTCTCTCGATCATCAGCGGGATCCGTCTCCGCCAGGGCAATAGTATCACTGGGGTCTTGGATCCGGTCAATCTTCACTTCACTCATCCCCAGTTCAAATCGTCCGTCCCCGGGATACTTGTCATAGCAATTAAGCCCGTAGTGGCGCAGAGTCGGGTCGCGCTGACTCTCGGAGGGACAGTACCAGATTTGCTCATCGCGGCCCCAGGGATCAACCAGGTCCCAGTAAAACCGCACCGGCTGAGTCTCGGTAAAGCGAGGGGGAAATACGCCTTCATAGGCGTGGGCATACATAGCTGTCGCCAGGGCCACCTGGCGCAGGTTGGACAAGCAGACAGTGGCATTAGCCTTTTCCCGGGCTTGCGAGAAAACCGGAAACAGCAATGCTGCTAATATGGAGATAATGGCAATTACCACCAATAACTCAATAAGCGTAAAGCCTCGCATATTTCCTTCTCCCCCCGCCCTGCCTTGGCAGCTACTAATATTCACCGGTGCGGTGCTTTTGCTGCCAGCTTTCCCAGATTCCGTTCTCTATCAGGGCGCGGCGCAGGCGCAGACAGGATTCGCACTGCCAGCAGTGCTGGTCGCCACCCAGGTAACAGCTCCAGACCAGATGCAGCGGCGCACCTAATTCCTGGCCAAGCTCCACGATTTGTGTCTTGGTTAAGTCGGCGGTAGGGGCCAGCACTTTCAGGCGCCGACCAGTGGAATAGGTAAAGAAGTTCTCGGCGGCCTGGACAAATTGGGGCGAATTGTCGGGAAAAATAGCCGCTTCTTCGGCATTGAATCCACACACTATTCCGGCGCAATCCAGAGCTTCGCAGTAGGCCGCGGCAATGCTGAGAAAAATGCCATTGCGATTGGGTACCCACACCGCGCGGGCCCGCTGTTGGGCTGCCTGATGATTGTCAAGTTCCTCTTCGGAGACGGTCGGCACCGGTTGTTGATGGTCGGTGAGGGCACTGACCCCTAACTGGCCCAGCCAGGGTAATTCAATAACATGGTGGGGACAGTCCAGCTTGTCGGCTATTTGTCGGGCAGCCTGGCTCTCGCGCTGAGCGGCCCGCTGGCCGTAGTTGAAGGTCAAGGATAGGACGAGCTGGTGCTGACAATGGGCCGCCCAGGTAGCCACCACTGAGTCCAGGCCGCCGGAGAGCAAACTGATAACTCGCACCTCTACTCCTCCGTGTAGGTCACCCGAGCAGTGTCAGATTCCCACACGCTTACGGCGGTAACTCGCACGGGTGACTGTTTCAATCGCATCGCGAGCTGGGTAAAGATATAGCGAGATAGGTTTTCGCTGCTGGGATTAGAGTCAACAAAGGCCGGATGCTGATTGAGGTCGGTATGGTCCAGCTCGGCGATAACTTCATCGCAGGTGGCCTTCAGTTGCGCAAAATCCATCAGCAGGTCTTGCTGGTTAAGTTTCTGCCCCACTACGCTGATTTGCACCCGGTAGTTGTGGCCATGGGGCCGGGCACAGCGGCCCTCGTATCCGCGCAGGTGGTGAGCAGCAGCGAAGTTACGTTCCACAGTCAGTTCATACATTCTCAGCCCTCCCGGGCAAACCTATCAAGATTATAACACAGCTCGGTAACTCCTACAACCAGGCGGAGGTTCCCATCCTTGACAGGACAAACAGTACGGGTTATACTTTCCCGCTGATAGAGGTTATGGTGCCCCCATCGTCTAGTGGACCAGGACACCGGATTCTCAGTCCGGCAGCCGGGGTTCGAATCCCCGTGGGGGTACCACTATATTTATAGTCAGCCGAACGCCTGGGAGTGTAGCAGAGCTGTGCTGTGTGGGATCAGAGTGGGGATGAGGACAGCACTGTTTCAAGAGATGAGAGGTAGCAAAGTGACCGACGGGAGGCTGCAGCAGAATCTGCGTCGGATCGGGATAGTGGGGGTCCTGGTAGTGATGCTGCCGGTGGGCGGCTGGGCTATACAGTATCCTCGGGACCCGGCCCAGGCGTCCGCCCCCTACCTGGCGGCACGCGAGCGTGTCCGTATGGTGGGCGAAATAGACCCCGATGAGTTGGCCACCAGCGGGGCGCTGCCCGGTGGGGCTGTGGTCGAACTGGGCGGCGAAATAATAGGCCATACTACGGTGGTCAGAGGCAACAGTACCACTTTTTGCATATTGTTGACCACCACCAGTGGCTTGACGGTTTCACTTGATTGTCCCCAGCCCATTGAGGGCTTAGGCGTGGGTGAAATAGTCCAGGTGCTGGTTACCGTTCCCCAGGAAGGCGCCGATGGACGGCATTTTGACGTAAACTGCATAGTTCGCCGTTGTGACCTACCTGATGAAGCCCGTCTGCCCCTGCCCGAGTCGCCGCTCACCGACGCCGCACTAATTCTAACGTCCAAGAGCCCTCCCGACCCCGCTACCCAGCAAGCCGATGCCCTCCCACCGCCGGCAGTATGGGAGAATGTACCGGGGCCAGCCGACACTCAGGCCCCGACTGACCAGCAGCAAAGAATCGCCGTCTGGGCTAACTGGGTAGCAGAGCACAATTCCCAGTTGACCGATACTGAATGTGAGCTAATAGTGCGGTGGGTGCTGGACTATTCGCGGCTTTACGGGGTTGACCACCGGTTGATTTTCGCCGTTATCGAGGCGGAATCGTATTTTAATCCCGCCTGTGTCTCGCACGCGGGCGCCGTCGGGCTTATGCAGCTTATGCCCTCCACTGCTAAATACGTACACGTAGCCGACCGCTGGAATGTACGGGAGAATATCCGCGGAGGTATCCAGTATCTCTCTGAGCAACTGGCGGCATATGCCGACCGCTCCAACTATGAGCAGTGTGTACTGGGTTTGGCCAGTTATAATGCGGGGCCCAACGCAGTCAAGAAGTACGACGGTGTTCCCCCGTATGACGAGACGCGCCGATATGTAATCAAAGTTACTAATAAGTTCGCCGAACTGGACGAGCAAGGCTATCCGTAATACCCTATTGATTTGGTGGGGCCACGCAGACTGAATAAACAGAATAGGTAGGACATTGTCGTGGGACAAGAGCGATGCCCTGAATGTTTAGAACCAGTACAACCTACTGATACTCAGTGTATGGCATGTGGGGCCGATTTGCTGGTGGCCCGTGATCAACAGCGGCAGCAACTGCAGCAGCAGTCGGTAGCGGCCCGCACCGGCGCTACTGGAGGCGCCTGGGCGGTCGGGGGGGCTGGGGCAGCGGCCGGTCGGGCTACGCCGGGGGAGACTTCCGAAGAGACCCGGCTGCGCATTTTTGACCAGCAGGAAGCCAAGCGCCTGGCCGCCGAGCGGGTAAGTGCATGGGTAACCGGTGTTCTGGTGGGAATTCCCGGCATAGCGGCGTTGGTGTTTGGTTTAGTGAGTCTGCACCGGGTGGGTCTCAGTGAGATAGGCACACTGGGCTTTGCCGACCTGCGCCAGCTGGGCATAGTTACCGATGCGCGGTTTGTCGCAGTTGTTCTGACTGGCCTGGGCATCGCCGGGACCATGTGTGCCGCGGGCCTGGCGCGCCGAGGGTTTTTGGCCAGTCGGGCCATTGCCGAGGTCAAGCGCGGCGAGAAGCCGACCATAGTCTCCCTGAGCTGGCTGACTCATTATGGCCTGCTGCTGGTAGCCATCTTCTGTCCGCCATTGGGGCTGATAGTGGGGATATTGCTCAAGTTCAGCTCGGATGAGGATATAAAAGGGGTGGGGGGGACGATGATAATTCTCAGCTTGATAGTGATGGCCGTCCTGGTGGCCAATGCACTGCTTAGTCTGGCCGAGGGCTTCAAGTCAGCCCAGGAAGCTAAGACGCCTGCTCCTTAATCAGCGGTGAGGGTGAAACGGGGTATTTAAGGACAGCCCTGGTGAGCCAGACTCCTGCATCAGCGGCCTTCTATCCTAACTGTTTGAGAAGCCGGGCTCGCAGGCGAGTGATGGTCTGGGAGTGGATCTGGCAGACCCGCGACTCGCTTATATCCAGAATCTGCCCAATTTCGCGCAGGGTCAGCTCCTCCTGATAGTAAAGGGCAATAATGTGCTTCTCTCGGGGAGGAAGTTCGTCAATGACATCAGTGATAGACTGGCGCAACTCATTCTGCTCGAAGTGTTCTACTGGATTGCGGTAGACATCGGCCGCTTCGCCGGAACTGGGACGTTGGGGTTCCCAGTGGGGATGCTGGGCTACCATATCCTCCAGGGAGCTAATAGCGGCTCCGCTTATCTGCCCCATTAGTTCATAATATTCCTCTATATCCATACTCAGGGCAGCGGCGATTTCGGCATCAGTGGGTATCTGGCCTATTTCGGACTCTAGTTCGGCCACCACTTCAGTGACCTTGCGGGCCCGACGGCGTAAGCTCCGTGGTGCCCAGTCGCGTGACCGCAGAGATTCCATGACCTCGCCGCGAATCACGGAGTTGGCGTAGGTTTCGAATTTAACGCCTCGGGAGGGGTCAAAGCGGTCTACGGCCTTAATCAATCCCACAATGCCGGCACTGATCAAGTCGTCGCGGTCCACGTTGGGCGGCAGGGAGATGGCAATTCGTCCGACAATGTAGCGGACCAGGTCAACATGCTTCTTAATGAACTGCTCCCGTTGCCAGGCGTCCATAATCGCTCCCTAAATAAGGTGAATCTCTCAAAGGCTGCTAATCAGGTAGTGGTGGACAATTGGTCGGCACTGATTTGATGCATCGGGTGGATTTGAATGTTTCCCAGCAGTTCGTCCGGCTCTATGACCACTAAATCAGGGACAAATTGGTTTGCCACCTGTTCCAGAGCCCGGCGCACCTGAGAACTACACAGCAGGGCGATAGGGTGTTGTGGCCGCCGATACCGAGCCACTAAGTTGGCCAGTAGCTGCCGCCAGGCAGCCGCCTGCTCCGGCGGAAGAACAGCCTCTGTGGTCTGTTGGGAACCGGCCACACTGGTCAACCTCTCTTCGACGTCAGCACTCAACTGGAGTGCGTAAAGAACCCCCTTGGGAGCCAGCAGTTGGGTGTTGGTCCCCTGCATAGCTCGGCGGGCGGCGTCACTCAATCCCCTGACATCGGTTGTTGTTTTCAACTCTTCAGTCAGGGCCTCTGTCAGTGATAGATAATCGGCAAGAGGCAGACCTTTCTTTAATAATTCCTGGCCGACGGCCGCCAACAGCGAGGTAGTTAGGCCCGCAGCTTCGGCCTCAGCAACTACCGCTGGATGGGTCAGGCGCAAGGCGTCGATGACTTCCGCAGCACGCTGGATGTCAAACAGCTCGGCAGCATGTTGGCGCAGGATACGGCGCAGGTGAGTGAGAATAGCCTGGCGGGCAGTGAGCAGCTCCCAGTCATCGGCGGGAAGCCCCTGTTCTTGCTCGGGCGTCACCCATGTAGCGGGCCGCCCATCAGGAAGGGTGGTCGGGAGGCCATCCGGTGGCACCGCCTCCAACTCTCGGCCAATTGCCAGACGGCGAGACAGATGGGCCTCTCCCCTACCGACCGTGCTGCCGCGAAATACAAAGCTATATTCGTTGACTCCTAACTCAGATGAGTCGCGAATGGTAAAGGCGGGCAGGGCAAAGCCTAATTGACTTGATAGTTGGCGACGCAGTTGGACCAATTCCTCCAGAAACTGTACCCCGCCATCAGCCAGCAAATCCAACAGTCCCCACCCTACCAGTATCTGGGGTGTGGTGCTCACCGGCGCGGCAGTCGGCGCTGCTTCTGATTCAGGGGCAGTTTCGGCCTCGGAGCTGGGCACTTTACCCCGCATCAGCAACCAACCCCATACCCCCAGGCCAACAGCAACCACCAGCAAGGGCAGTTTGGCCATGCCCGGGACAAGCGCCAGCAGCAAGCAGGCAGCCGCGGCAGCCACCACTGGACCGGGGCGGTGCAGGAACTGGCCGGTCACCTCAGCAATAAGTGGCGAGGTAGAGCCGGCTCGCGCTACCATGACGGCGGCGGCCGCGCCACTGAGCAGAGCGGGCAGCAGGATTATCAAGCCATGGCCAGCAGTCAGTAGCGCCAGATTTGACCAAGCGCCTGGACTGAGCTCTCCCGTCAGCAAACGCACCACCGGGGTAAGGGCTACAATAACCAGGATGGCTACCGTCTCTCCCCGCAGGAAGCGAGCTGCGCCGTCCATCGCTCCATAGAAATTAGCTTCCGTCTCCAGCCGAGTAGCCCGCTGGCGGCTTTCCGCTTCCGAGATACGCTGACCACTGAAGGCCGAGTCCAGAGCCAGTTGCTTACCCGGCAGAGCATCCAGAGCAAAGCGGGCCCCCACCTCGGCCAGCCGGCCTACGCCGGCAGTGATCACAATAAATTGGACAATCCCCACCGTTACCAGGGTGCCCAGACTGGCCACCGGATTGTTAAGGGCCGCGACTTGCGCCAGGGTAGTGGCTAAGCCCCCCGCCTGGCCGGCGGTGACAATGAGCCGTCCCACAGCTAAACACAGCAATATCCGTGCCAAACTTGTCAATACTATCACGGTAGGGAACGCCGATAGCTCGACAGGACGAGGGCTTACTAAGGCTACGGTCAACAGGACTACCGCCGCCGCCAGGTTGGCGGCCAGCAGCAGATCCACCACCAGTGCTGGCAGTGGGATACCAACCAGCATCACCACTCCGCCCGCAAGGACGGCGGCGACAATGAGAGGACCTATCCCAAAAACCGGTTGGCGGGGACCCGACGACAGTGCCATAATTTTGTCTCTCCGCCAGGGGAAGGATTGATTACCTGATAATACATTTCCCGATATGACTTGCCGACTCCTCCCAGCAACAAAGTAGATCTCACGGCAGGTAGGCGGGAGCCTCAACTGGAGCTTATGAGATGGGTTCTGGAGGGGCATCATCAGTCGGCGGCCCCCGACCATCATTGACAGGGGCAGTTGCCGTTTGCTATACTGTCGTTGTCATAGAGGATAATTTCGGTTGAGGCAGGTTATGTGGCCTTTTCGCCCCCGACAGCCTCGGACATTAAAGGGTAGCCTGCGCGCCGGCACTAAACAGTTGGCGCGCGGCCAGCTTGGCCAGGCGGTGGAGCTGCTTTCTGAGGTAGTCAAGCGGGTGCCTGACAGCCTGACTGCCCGGCTAAATCTGGGAACGGCCTACTATCGCCTCGGCCAGCATACCAAGGCCATCCAGCAATTCCAGCGAGCCATAGAAATCCAGCCTGCTAATGTCAAGGCGTGGTTGAATTTGGCCGCAGCCCACAGCAGTCTGGGTCATCTGGCCCAGGCAGAAGAAGCATTGGGGCGGGTTATAGAAATCAATCCCCATCGTCCGGATGTACACTATAATCTGGCAGTGGTTAAGCTACGCAGCGGTCAAGGTCTGGAAGCCCTGGCGCAACTGGAGTGGGAACTGGCGGCAAATCCGCGCCACCGTCAGGCACGGCAAATGCTGGCCGAAATCAAAAGTCAATATGGCTGAACCGAAGTTTAGAATAAGAATGAAAAATGACAAAGAAGACTTAGGAGAGCGAGCCGATGGCGGCAGAAACTGAAGGAGAAGTTGGCAATGCCGAGATGGCCCGGTTTTGCCGGCAATTTTCCAGCCTGATGCATGCCGAGATCAATATCCTGGACATCTTTGACGCCCTGCGCGAACAGACTGACAGCGCCTTGCTGCGCGAAGTCATTGATTCGGTGCGCGAGGATGTAGAGATGGGCCGGACGCTGGCGACGGCCTTCAGCCGTTACCCCCAGACGTTTTCGCCTTTCTTTATTAGCATGATTCGGCAGGGAGAGCTGGAAGGAGAGCTGGATACGGTGCTGGGTATGCTTGCCGATCACTACGAGAGCCGACTGGGGACGCAGGTGGACACAGACCGGCGCCGCGAGGCGGGGATTTTCGATGTGGAGGCGGCAGCAGCCGTATTCCAGTGGATTTTGATTTGGATGGTGGCCCTGCTTGCTTTTTGTGCCTTAGGAGCGGGACTAATATGGTATGCCACTACCGAGGAGCTAATAGGCGGGGCAACGGTGCCCAACGTCCTGCTGCTGGTCGGCGTGATAATGCTGCTGGGGGTGCTGGTACTGGCGCGCGGGCGGCGGCGGTCGCGGTGAGAACTGGCTGGAATCAGATTATCTAACTGCTCGCCCCTATGAATAAGCCCCTTAGTTGTTTACCCCACAGGGCACTGCTGATAACTGTGGCCCGCAGGTGGTTGGCTTGACTTGCCCCCTGTATGCTGCTACAATACTCCACTAATTCAAAAAATGCCAGGAATAGCTATGGATTATCGTCACACCTTGAATCTGCACAAGACCGACTTTCCCATGCGAGCCAACCTGCCGGAGCGCGAGCCGGAGATATTAAAGTGGTGGCAGCAGATTGATATCTACCAGCAAGTACGCCAGGGGCGGACGGGGGCGCCGCGGTGGATACTGCATGACGGGCCTCCGTATGCCAACGGCAATATTCATCTGGGCACGGCCATCGGAAAGATTCTCAAAGACATTACCGTCAAGTATAAGACGATGCAGGGATATGACTGCCCGTATGTGCCGGGATGGGATACCCAGGGGTTGCCCACTGAGCAGGCGGTGCAGAGTGAATATGGCCTGAGCCGCCACGATGTGCCGGTGCTCCAGTGGCGGCAGAAGTGCCGCGAATTGGCTCTGAAATATGTAGACGTTCAGCGGGAGCAGTTTCAGCGCCTGGGGGTGCGAGCTGACTGGGCCAATGCCTATCTTACGCTGGATAAGGAATACCAGGCGCGGCAAATTGACGCCTTTGGTCAGATTGCTCTGGCCGGGCTGGTTTATCGCAGTTTGCGTCCGGTGTACTGGTGTTATCACTGTGAGACAGCCCTGGCCGAGGACGAGATTGAATACCAGACCAAAAGCTCCGCCAGTGTCTATGTGGCTTTCCAGCTACAGAATGCCACCGACTACTTCTCCGAGTTGCCGGCGGATACCCAGGCTTATGTAATAATCTGGACCACCACTCCCTGGACCATCCCCGGCAATACCGGCATCGCACTGGCAGCAGCAGCCCAGTACGCATTGGTGGAAGCTAATGGAACCTATTACCTGTTAGCTGAAGAGTTGCTGGCTGAGACCATGGAGCAGATTGGTATGAGTGAGTATCAGGTGGTGGCCCGGCGCCGCGGTCAGGAGCTGACAGGACTGGTGGCCCAGCATCCTCTCTACGACCGCCCCTCGCCTATTGTCTTAGGCGACCATGTGCTACTGGACCAAGGCACTGGAGCAGTACATACCGCTCCCGGCCACGGCCTGGAAGACTACCAGGTGGCTCTGGAGTATGACCTAAAAGTAATCAGCCCTCTGGATGATTATGGTAGGTTCACCGCAGAGGCTGGACCCCAACTGGCGGGACTGGTGTGTGATGAAGCCAATGATAAGGTAATGGAGCTGTTGGAGGAGAAGGGGGCGTTGTTGGGGCGGGGGCAAATCCAGCACGAGTATCCCCACTGCTGGCGATGTCATCTCCCAGTTATCTACCGAGCCACCCAGCAGTGGTTCATGGACATAGACCAGTTGCGGAAGGCCGTGCTGGAGGAAATTGAAAAGGCCCAGTGGATTCCGGCCTGGGGCGAGCGCCGCATTGCCGGAATGGTCCAGAGCCGGCCCGACTGGTGTATCAGTCGCCAGCGGTCCTGGGGCGTACCGATTCCGGTGTTCTACTGCCAGGAATGCGGCCAGACACTGATAACTGCTGAGAGCATTGCCTTTGTGCGCGACCTGGTGGCGCAGCACGGGGCCGATGTGTGGTTTGCCCGCTCCGCCGAAGAACTACTTCCGCCGGGCACCGCCTGTCCTGAGTGTGGGGGCACCGAGTTTACCAAAGAGCCCGATATTATGTCAGTATGGTTCGATTCGGGGGCCAGTCATTACTGCGTGCTGCGCACTCATCCGGAACTGGACTACCCGGCCGACCTATACCTGGAAGGCGACGACCAGTACCAGTGCTGGTTCCAGACTTCACTGTGGGTAGCGGCCGGTTTGGGGCAGCCAGCACCATTTAGGACGGTGGTCGGTCACGGCTTTTTCGTGGATGACACCGGCCAGAAGATGTCCAAGAGCAAAGGCAATATCATTGATCCGGCAGAGATATACAACAAGTACGGAGCCGATGTATTGCGCCTGTGGTTCACCTATGCCGACTTCCGCCAGAAGATGCACTGTTCGGAGGATATCCTTGAGCAAGTGGCGGAGGCTTATCGGCGCATCCGTAACACGCTGCGCTTTATGCTGACTAATGTGCAGGACTTTGACCCTGACACTGATAGCATGCCAACGGAGCAGATGCGGGAGGTTGACCGCTGGATACTGATGCGGCTTAATAGGGTCATCCAGCGGATGACCCAGGCTTTTGACAAGTGGGATCTGCATCTGTTCTATCATGACGTGCATGGATTTTGCGCCACTGATCTGAGCGCCCTGTACCTGGATATGCTCAAGGACACGCTGTACACCGATTTGCCCGACTCGCAGGCCCGCCGCTCAGCTCAGACGGCCCTGTGGCGGCTGCTGCTGGCGCTGACCGGCATGATTGCACCGGTGCTGACCTTCACTGCTGACGAAATCTGGCAGCACCTGCGCCGGCTTGATGGTAGCTTGCCAGAAAGTGTACAGTTAACTGACTGGCCCCAGGCGGAGCAACAGTTTGCTGACACAGAACTGGAGGAGCGTTGGGATGAGCTGCTGCGCATCCGAGACACCGTCAACCAGGCCCTGGAAGAGGCGAAAACAGCCGGCGAGATTAATCAACCGCTGGAGGCCGCGGTCACTATTTACGCGTCGCCGGAAGAACTAAAGCTGCTGGAGGGATTTGCCGATAGTTTGCCAGAGGTTTTTATTGTCTCGAGCGTAGAACTGCGCCCGAGACGGCCTGAACAAGAAGCACTTACGGTGGAGGTAAGCGAGGCCGCAGGTGAGAAATGTGAGCGCTGTTGGATGCGTTCGGAGACGGTGGGAATGGTGGCTGACCATCCCACTATCTGCCGCCGTTGTGCTGAGCGCGTCCAGAAGTTGATGGCTACCAACCACTGAATGTAGGACAGCCGGTCAACTCGGCGCACAGGAGGCACTGAAGTCATGGGACGGAAGCGAAAGTTGGACATCAAGAAATACAACCAGATATTAGAAGAGAAACGTGGCCAACTGCGAGCCCAGTTGAAGGGTCTGGAGGACGAGACATCAGGCCGGGATCGGCTGAGCCGGCAGGTCTCGACGGAGGATTTTGATGAATCCGGTGGAGACGCGGCTTCGGACGCGGCAGCTCGCAACCAGAACCTGGCCATAATTAGCAGCCTGCGCGATATGTTGGAGCGGATGAACAATGCTCTGACGAAGATAGAAGCCGGCAGTTACGGCGTATGCGAAGTGTGCGATAAGAATATCCCTCAAAAGCGCCTTAAGGCCCTCCCCTATGCCACTATGTGTACCGACTGTCGGGCACGGATAGGGCAATGACCTCGGACCACCTCAATCAGCGGCGGCCAGATGAGGGCCATCCGCCCACCCGATGGTCGCGAGCAGCAACGTGGATATTCTACGGTGGCGCTGCGGCGACGTTAGTGATTGACCAGCTTAGTAAGCTGGCGGTGGTGTGGCAGATGAGCCAGGGGCAGTCAGAGCCGGTCATAGGCCCCTACTTGAGTCGGACTCTCCAATTCAATCCTGGTGGTGCCTTTGGCCTGTTTCCCAGCCAGACGGTTGGCTTGACCATACTGAGTGCGGTGATAGTAGTAATACTGGTAACCTACGGGCGCCACGCTGTTGGATCAAGCAGGAGCTTAACTGTCGGGCTGGGGCTAATCCTGGGAGGAGCAGCCGGCAACTTGATTGACCGGATTCGGCTGGGCTACGTCATTGACTTTATAGACTTGCACTTCTGGCCCGTCTTCAACATCGCCGACACTGCCATTACGTGCGGCGCTATTATCTTGGTGGTGGCAATCGCTCGCTGCTCCCGCCGGGAGTAGCTGGCCGCCCTATCAAGCAACCGGCAGTGACAGTTTCAGTTGGAAGAGTGATTAGTGTGCATCCGGTGTTGCTAACTATCGGTCCGTGGCCACTGTGGGCCTACCCCATCATAGTAGGTATCATCGGCCTGGCAGTAGTCACCTGGCGCTTCGTTGAGCGGCGGATGGGTGAGCAAATACCGCCCCCCACGGCTGCCAGCCTGTTGACAACGGCCTTTGCAGTATTGGCAGTATCAGCCTTTTTCCACTGGTTAACTAACCAACTGGCGCCGGTGCAGATACACTCATATGGGGCCCTGCTTATATTGGCCTTTGCGGCCGGCATTGGCTGGCTGATGGTCACCACCCCGCCGTATGGCATCGCCCCTGTCCAGTGGATTGATTTTGCCCTATTTGTGTTGCTGGGCGGCTTAATTGGAGCCCGCATCCTGTATGTTATTCTCAACTGGCAGCAGTATGCCGGTGCTCCCCTTAATATCTTTGCAGTCTGGGAGGGCGGGCTGACCTACTTTGGGGGGATGGCCGGGGCACTGCTGGGAGCCTATCTGTTTAGCCGCTTGCGGGAGATTGATTTCAAACTGCTGGCTGACCTGGCAGCGCCGGCCACCGCTTTAGGCTATTCGCTGGCTCGCATCGGCTGCTTTCTGAACGGCTGCTGCTACGGGCACGCCGGTAGCCCGAACTGGCCGCTGGGGATGATCTTTCCCCCTGACAGTGAGGCTGGTCAGGGGCAGGTGCCCATTCATCCTACCCAGTTGTATGCCAGCTTCGCCAGTATTATCATCTTCTACATTCTGGTCAAAATCCAGCCCCACATCAAGGCCCGTGGCAACCTGTTATTGGTTTACCTGGTGTTGTACTCGGTTTACCGATTTATAGTGGAATTCTATCGCCGGGGAGCCACCGCTAAGGTATTCACGCTCCTGGCCCCGTTGACGGAAGCCCAGACAGCAAGTATCGTTATTGGTGCATTGGCGATGATTTGGTTCCTGGCGAGGCGGGCGCGAGCGCAAGCTGATAACTGATAGGAAATATTGAGACTATACTATGCCAATCCAGATGAACGTAGACCAACTGCGCGATAAACGGATGGGGGTGTTGTGCGGGGGGCAATCCAGCGAGCGCGAGGTCTCGCTGCGCTCCGGCCAGGGCGTACGGGAGGCGCTGGCGCGACAGGGGTTTGAGGTGGTAGCCATTGACCCGGAGCCTGACCTGGTCGGGCAATTACACCAGGCGGGGGTGGAAGTTGCCTTCAATGCCTTGCACGGCGGCGCCGGGGAGGATGGTACGATACCGGCGTTGCTGGACTACGCAGGTATTCCCTACACTGGCTCGGGAATGCTGGGCAGCGCCCTGGCAATGAACAAAGTACAGACCAAGCGTCTGCTGCAGGCCGCCGACTTACCGACACCCGATTTTGTTTACGTAGATCGCGGCGACCAGTTGCCCCAACGAGCAGCCCAGGCCATATCCACATTAGGCTTGCCAGTGGTGACCAAGCCTGTCTCCGAAGGCTCCAGTGTGGGAGTAAGTATTCCTAAGACCGAGCACGAACTGCGTCAGGCTGTGGCGGAGCTGATAGATAAGTACGGTGCAGCGCTAATCGAGAAATTTGTGGACGGCACGGAGATAACCGTAGGGATGCTGGGAGTGGGACCGAGACTGCGGGCGCTGCCGGTATTGGAACTGGTTCCTCATAAAGAGTTCTATGACTATGAAGCCAAGTATACCGAGGGCATGACGGAGTTAATTGCACCGGCCCGCATATCTGCCGCGCACACTGCCGAGGCGCAGCAAGTGGCAGTGGCCGCCCATAAACTGCTGGGCCTATGCGGTATCAGCCGGGCGGATATGCACCTGGACAGCCAGGGTCAGGTCTGGATTCACGAACTTAACAGCGTCCCCGGACTGACTGAGCTTTCCGATGTGCCGGCAGCGGCCAAGGCAGCCGGTATGAGCTATGACGATGTCATCCTGGAAATCCTGGCCAGTGCTACTACCCGAATGTAGACCGGCAGGCCCCATTAATGGCTTTCTGACGATATCTCCGGCGGCAATAATCCCCGAGAGGCGGCTATCTATGGGCCAGTTGGGAAACGAACTGGCCCACCTTTTCATGTAGAGTATCACTCTCTGACTCCGCGGCGATGATGTTGACCACGGCACTGCCAACTATGGCCCCATCGGCTATCTCCCCGACTGCAGCTACTTGCACGGGAGTACTAATGCCAAAGCCCACGGCGATGGGCAGGTCAGTGACCTGGCGGATGCGCTGGACCGACTGGCGCAGATCGGCAGGAAGCTGGTCGCGAGCCCCGGTTACTCCCGGCCGAGAGACGGCATACACGAACCCGGTGGTGCAGTCAGTGGCCTGGTGAATGCGCTCCACCGGAGTAGTGGGAGCGACCAGGAATATGGTCGCCAGTTCGTGGATGTCAGCCAGATTGACCCACTCATCGCTTTCTACGGGCGGCAGATCCGAGACCAGCACCCCATCCACACCCACCTCTTGACTGCGTTGAGCAAACGCCTCCAGACCAAATTGCGCAATAGGGTTAAAGCAGGTCATAAGCACGAGGGGCACATCGTTTCGCTGCCTGATCTGAGCCACGCAGTCAAATAGTCCCGGCACGGTGCAGCCGGCGGCTAACGCTCGCTGGGAGGCGGCCTGAATGGTAGGACCATCGGCCAGAGGGTCAGAATAAGGAATGCCCAGTTCTATGATGTCGGCCCCCGCCTTACTGATAGTATCCACCAGGGCGACCGTTTGGGCCAGATCGGGGTCGCCGGCAGTAATATAAACAATCAGCGCACCGCGATCCTGTTGTTGGGCTCGGGCAAATGTTTCAGTTATGGAGTTCATTTATTTGTCGTTGTCCTTGGGGTCAGATTTTGTCATTTGACGTACTTCCTGAGCGTCTTTATCACCCCGGCCTGAGAGGTTGATTATCACGATCGTATCCTCATCAAGCTCATCAGCCATCTGCAGCACGTAGGCGACCGCATGGGCACTTTCCAGGGCCGGAATTATGCCCTCTAACTGCGAGAGCCGACCAAACGCCTCAATAGCCTCAGTGTCAGTTACCGCGACATAGCGGGCGCGGCCGGTTTCCCGCAGGTAGGCGTGTTCGGGGCCAACTCCCGGGTAATCCAGGCCGGCGGCTACTGAGTAGGCCTCCGATATCTGCCCATCGGCGTCCTGGAGAATGTAGGAGGCCGACCCATGCAATATTCCAAAACTCCCCGCCGCCAGAGCGGCACCGTGCTCACCCGTATCCAGGCCCTTACCCGCCGCCTCCACGCCAATTAGCTCAACCTGCTCATCGTCAATGAAGTTGTGAAAGATGCCTATGGCATTGGAACCACCACCCACGCAGGCCACTATTTTGTCAGGCAGGCGGCCTTCCTTGTCCAGACACTGCTGGCGGGCTTCGGTACCGATCACCGCCTGGAAATCGCGGACCATGGTGGGGTAAGGATGAGGGCCACAGACACTGCCCAGCAGGTAGTGGGTGTTCTCCACATTGCTCATCCAGTCACGGATGGCCTCATTAAGAGCATCCTTGAGAGTACCGCGGCCTGATTCCACGGGCCGCACTTCGGCACCCAGTAGTTCCATGCAGAAACAGTTAAGGGCCTGGCGGCGGATGTCTTCGGTGCCCATGTAGACGACTGTCTCCATCCCAAATAGTGCCCCGACAGTGGCCGCGGCCACTCCGTGCTGGCCAGCGCCGGTCTCGGCAATTATGCGCGGCTTACCCATTCGCTGGGCCAGCAGACCCTGGCCCAGGCAATTATTGATCTTATGAGCGCCGGTGTGATTGAGGTCCTCGCGCTTCAGGTATATGCGGGCGCCGCAGACCTCGCTGAGCCGCTCGGCCAGATACAAGGGGCTGGGCCGTCCGGCATACTCGCGCAGGTAGTAATCCAACTGTTGCTGGAAGCCTTCATCTTCCTGCGCCTGGAGATAGGCCGATTCGAGTTCTTCTAAGGCACCCATTAAGGTCTCGGGCACGTACTGACCTCCGTACCGCCCGAAGCGGCCTTTCGCTTGCGGAGCGGTCATTTCTTGGACTTCCATGTGTTTACCGCCTTTCTCAGTCATGAATCGGGGCACCCTTCGGCAGGCTCAGGACAGAGAGGGTGCTCCTCCTACAGCGTTCAGCGCTCAACAACGTCGAACGACCATAACGAAACGGCGTCGCGTAGGCGAGGTTCTCCGGTTCGGCAGGCTCACCGCCCTGAGCAAAGCCGAAGGGCAACCTCGCCTCTTTGGATCGCGCAGGTTAAGAACCTGCGCTACGCGGAGCGGTCATTGCTCAAAGCTTTACTTTGGGTACGCCAGTTAATGAGCGCACGGCAACGTTAGGTTCGTCACTCTTCATCAAAGTCGTGCCTACCAGAACCGCGTCAATTCCGGCTGCGGCCGCCCGCTGCACATCCTCGCGGGAGCCAATACCACTCTCACTGACCAGCAACGCGCCTTTAGGGGCCTGCGGGGCCAGTCTCTCGGTGACAGCCAGGTCCACCTCCAGAGTAGACAGGTCGCGGTTGTTGATACCGATGAGCGGGGCGCCGATTTCGCCGGCCTGCTCCATCTCGGCCTCATTATGCACCTCCACCAGAGCGGCCATTCCCTGCTCAGTAGTCAGCTGGTGCAGGTCGCGCAGCAGTGGTGGCTCCAAGATGCTTGCTATCAGCAGCAGTGCGTCAGCCTCCAGGGCTACTGACTGATATATCTGATAAGGGTCAAAGATGAAGTCCTTGCGCAGTATGGGCAGCGGTATGCGGGCTTTGGCCCGGCGGATGAAATGGGGCTCGCCGCCGAAGTAATTGCGCTCGGTGAGCACGCTGATGGCCGCCGCCCCACCACCACAGTATTCCTGAGCCAGGATGCGCGGGTCAAACAGCGGCCCGGCCAGCTCCCCCCCCGAAGGGCTGGCAGGCTTGATTTCGGCAATCACCGCCACTACTGGGCCTTCCAGGCTGGCGGCAAAATCGCACGGCGGGGGCAGATCGGCAATCTGCTCCTTGAGGACCGAGAGGGGCGTGTCCCGCATCTCGCAGCGGAGCTGCTGGCGCTTGTGCTGTACTATTTCATCCAGAATTGTACCAGTGAGCATCTGTGTCACCCAAACATAATATTATGTAGCGCAGGCCTTCGCCTGCCGTAGCAGGCTTTCAGCCGACGTAGCCAAGGCTACTTTAGCGAAGTAGGCATGGCCTGCGAAGGCAGGTTCTCTAACCTGCGTGGTGGCGGGGTTGCGGTTCGGCAAGCTCACCGTCCTGAGCCTGCCGAAGGAGAGAACCTCGCCTACGCGGTGTACAAGCCGGACAGAGATACTCTCCCTCGGAATTCTGCGACAACCCTATTTATGAGTCTGGGAAAAGTCTCGCAAAGCCTCTAACTTCTCTCCAGCTGCTCCTGAATCCAACACTTCTGCTGCTTGCTGCATACCTTCGCTGATATCGCTGGCTACTCCTCCCACATATATGGCGGCGCCGGCATTGGCCATGACGATATCATAACGGGGGCCCCGCTGGCCCTGCAATACTGACAACAGCATCTGAGCTGACTCGGCGGGATCACCACCGGCCAGGCTTTCGGCGTCAACGGCCGGCACACCCAGGGCCTCGGGGGTGAGGTGGTAGGTGTCTATTTGACCATTATTTAACTCCGCCACCAGCGTCTCCCCCATCGTGGATATTTCGTCCAGGCCCTCCAGGCCGTGGACGACCATAGCCTGCTCGGCGCCGAGCTGCTGAAGGGCCTCAGCCATAGGCTCCACCCACTCCCCAGAGAATACGCCCAGGAGCTGACGAGTGGCGCCAGCCGGATTGGTAAGCGGCCCCAGCAGATTGAAGACAGTACGGATGCCCATCTCCCGGCGCGGCCCAATGGCATATTTCATCGCGGGATGCAAATGGGGAGCAAATAAAAAGCCCAGGCCGACTTGGTCAATGCACTGGCCCACAGCGGCCGGCTCCAGGTCAATATTCACCCCCAACTCCATCAGCACATCAGCACTGCCGCAGGCGCTGGATACCGAGCGGTTGCCGTGCTTGGCGATGGACACGCCGGCAGCGGCCGCTACCAGAGCGGCGGCGGTGGATATGTTGAAGGTGTCCAGTTTGTCGCCGCCCGTCCCGCAGGTATCCACCAGATTATCACATGAGCAGTTAATGCGCACACAGTGGCGGCGCATAGTGCGGGCAAAGCCGCAGATTTCGGCGGCAGTTTCTCCTTTCATCCGCAGGGCCATCAGTAGTGCCCCGATCTGGGCACCAGTAGCCTCCCCGGACATTACATAATCCAAAATAGCCTCACCTTCGGAGACGGTTAAGTGCTCTCTTCGGCTGAGTTTCTCCAGTACCTCTGATATCATTGGCCTCACTCCTGTTGAACGACTAACAGCCCAGACTAAGAAAATTGCGCAGCAAATCCAGGCCGGGCTCAGTTAGTATGGACTCAGGATGGAATTGTACCCCCTCAATGGGATATTGCTGGTGGCGCAGGCCCATTATCTCGTCCTGGTCGGTCCAGGCGGTGATTTCCAAGCAGTCCGGCACAGTCTCGGGCAGCACCACCAGCGAATGGTAGCGCACTGCTTCAAACGGGTTGGGCAGTGACTGGAAAATGGTCGCGCCATCGTGATGGATTGGGGAAGTTTTACCATGCATGAGCCGCGGGGCGCGGTCTACCGTAGCCCCGAACACCTCGCCGATAGCCTGATGGCCTAAACATACACCCAAAATAGGCACCCGGCCGGCCATTTGCTCAATGAGCCGGCAGGTTATCCCCGCCTCCGAGGGTCGGCCGGGGCCGGGGGATATGACAATCCGCTCGGGCGCCATCTCGCTGATCTGGGTCAGGGCAATCTCGTCATTGCGGTGTACGATTACCTTTTCCCCCAAGATGGACAAGTACTGGTAGAGGTTGTAAGTAAATGAATCATAATTGTCAATAAGCAGGATCATATCAGCCCCTCCTCGGCCAGGCGGACCGCTTCCAGCAAAGCCCGGGACTTTATCATGGTCTCCTGGTATTCAGCGTCAGGGTCGGAGTCGGCGACAATGCCGCCGCCAGCCTGGATGTAGACGGTGTCGTCCTTGACCACGAAGGTGCGCAGGGTTATGCAGGTGTCCATGGCCCCAGAAAAGCTGAAATAGCCTACTGCTCCTCCATAGGGCCCGCGCTTGACTGGTTCAAGCTCCTCAATAATCTCCATAGCCCGGATTTTGGGGGCACCGGTCAGCGTGCCAGCCGGAAAAGTGGCCCGCAGCAGGTCAAATTGGTCTTTATCCGGGCGCAGCTTGCCGCGCACATTGCTGACCAGGTGCATGACATGGGAATACCGCTCTACGGTCATTAGTTCATCCACCTGCACCGACCCCGGCTCGCAGACCCGGCCAATATCATTGCGGTGCAGATCAACCAGCATCACGTGTTCGGCACGCTCTTTCTCATCGGCCAGCAACTGCTCTTCCAGCTCTTCATCCTCGGCCGCAGTCAGCCCGCGGGGCCGGGTGCCAGCAATGGGGCGGGTTACCACGTCACCTTCATCTTCAGTCACCAACACTTCCGGGGAGGCGCCGATGAGCTTCAGCTCGTCAAAGCTCAGGTAGAACATATATGGGGAAGGATTGATGGCCCGCAGGGCCCGATAGAGACTGAAGGTGTCGGTATTAAGCTTGGTGCTCATCCGGTGGCTCACCACCACCTGGATGATGTCGCCGCCCGCGATGTACTGTTTGGCCCTAAGCACCGCCTCGCGATGCTGGGCCGGGGTCATAGTGGAGTTCAGTCCCGAAGGGTCGGGCGGAACCCCAGTGCTTATAGAAGCCGGCCTGGAGCCGGGTACCGGTTGCCGCAGACAGTCAATAATTTCTTCAATGCGTTTGATGGCTGCCCAGTATGCCGCCTGGGGATCATCATCATCAATATGGGCGTTGGCCAACACCCGAACCCGATTGAGCACGTGGTCAAATACCACCAGAGTATCGGTGAACATAAAGTAGCAATCAGGCAGGTCCAAATCGTCGGGGTTTTCATCAGGCAGCCGCTCGAAGAAGCGAACCATGTCATAGCCGATGTAGCCCACCGCCCCCCCGGTGAAACGCTCCCAGCCGGGTAGGGGTACAAACTGGTAGGCAGCTAACAGCTCTTTGAGGATGTCCAGTGGGTCCTGGTCATCGGCGAGGGTAAGCTGGTGGGGCTCCCCGTTGGTGGTGACAGATACCTGACGCCCTTTGCTGCGCAACAGGCGATAGGGATTGGTGGCTAAGTACGAATAGCGAGCAATGTTCTCGCCGCCGGAAACGCTTTCTAACAAGAACCCATAGCCGTTACCATTCTGACGCAGCTTCAAAAAGGCCGAAGTAGGCGTTTCCAGGTCGGCGACGATTTCCCGATAGACAGGCACCAGGTTACCGTGAGCAGCACGGCGGGTAAACTCGGGCAAATCAGGATAATATATGGCACTCAAGTCTTTCACTCCTCTGAGGTGGCTGGCTAAAGGCAAGGCCAGCGGGTAATGGCTGAACGGCGGCATCACGCTGGTTCACCTCGCCCCGCCAGGAGCACCCGTGGAGTGCGCCGGTCATCATTGCCGGCGGCTGGTGCGAACATTGTACTCCATCTCCCGTGGCCATGATATCACCTCCCAACAATGGCATAGTCTACGAGCATGGATTCCTGGCAAGCCCGTCCTGAGCTTGCCGAAGGGCTGCCAGGTAGGATCGGTGGCCGAGGCGACCTCCATCGCCTCTTCCGCTGCTCTCCCGCAGCGACTGGCTCTCCGACCTAAACCAACCAAATTGTCAACGGCTTTCGCGGAGAACCCGCTTTTTTAAAAAAACCGGGTCCCCGCACCCCCCCGGCAAAAACTTTTAGAATTTTCAAGAAGAACGAGGCGGGCACCGGGTTTCCGGTCGGCCCGCCTCAAAGAAACACGGGCCGCCTCGGAGAGAGACCGGCCCGCGATTTGGTGGTTAGTTTGAGTTTATACTGCTACTTGCTCATACACGCACCACGGGTCCGGTCCTGGCTAAACCAGAACCACCAATAACCAAAAAACCAGTTGACCCGCGGCAAATTCTCAGGCATTCTTCTGTCCTCTGGATGATAGTATAGCAGTTTCCCTGATTCTTGTCAAGGGGTACCGAACGAATACCGTAGAGCTGGTGTCCAACACAATAGAGTGAAGGTTACTGAGCCGGGGCAATTGGCTGGCGAGGAAAACTTGCACCATAGGCCAAAAACTGTCATACTACTGAAAAGTGAAGGGGGCGACGGTAATGATGATTCAGCGACGAATGCCGCCTCTAACAGCAGGCCTGTGGATTATGGCAGAGCTTTGCCGAATAGCTAATGCCCAATAACACATATGGCACAAAGGAGACTCCGGATGAGCAAGAAGCAGGCCAAGACCGCAGCCCTCAAGAATATGGTCGCAAACAGATTTCAACTCAATTCCAAGCGGAACGTCGGACCCACTTCCCAATCGATTCGTGAAGCTCAGCCTGATTCATTGGAAGCATGGGAAGATTACTATTATGAGCATGTACGCAGTCGAGAACATATCGAAGCATTGGGTAACAGAATGTACGAAAAGATTCACCAAGTGATAATCCCTGCGCTGGAAAGCATCAGCCCCGAGGAGTGCCAACAATATATACATGAGTTGGTCATTACCAAAACGTATCAAGGCTACGTTGACGAAATCGAGGCCGTGAGGGACCTCGTGGCAACGGAGCTATCAGAATTGCCTATTGAGATTGAGCCAGCGCCCGACGAGATGGACCGGGTTTTGGCCGTAGACTTTATTATTCGGGTTGGCGACAATCTTGTTGGACTCCAAGTTAAACCAATTACCGCTGATCAGGTGCCTGACCTTCACAAGTGGGAAAGCATATGGCGCCGGGCTCACGAAGAATTCAAAAATAGATTTGGTGGCAAGGTCTTCACAGTCTACAATGTCAGAAGGGGGCAGGAAAAGAGCTTGCACGACCCAGAGGTATCCCAGCAAATCAAGCGCGAGATAGCTCGGCTTCAGAAGGAGACATAGTGTTTGCTACCGCCCTTCGGGCGAAGCTAATCTCTGCAGTGAGCATCTGTGGCAACTGTCTTTGCCCAACACCTAACTTCTCACGGATGATCAGCTCGAAGTCCGGGTTGATTTCGTAGCCCACCGAGTTCCTGCCTTCCTGTGCAGCGGCTAATGACGTAGTACCGCTACCGAGAAATGGGTCCAATACCGTCTCCCCCCAAAACGAATACATCTTTATCAGTCGCCGAGGCAGCTCCAGCGGGAACATCGCTATATGTTCATCTTGCCTCTCAGGTGAAACGTCGTCCCACACCCCCCTGAACCACTTGGTCCGTTCCTCTTTGGTCAGCCGACTCTTCTCTTTTGCTTCTTTGTCAGGATGGGGCCACTGCCCGCCTTTCCGAAACAACAAGATATACTCATGCTCGTAAGTCACGTGTCCGTCCTTAGGATAGTACATAGACCCCATTAGGCTACAGCCGCCGGTCGTATTTGTCGTCGATACTTTCCGCCAGATGATGCTACCCATGAAGTCAAAGCCTATTCTCCGCCCAATACCTATAAGGTCGGCAGGTATGGGCTGAATCCGATAGCGGCCGTGCTCGCTGGCTCGCAGGTATTGGTCGCCAATATTTATGGCCGCCCGGCAGCCCTTGTGCAGAACCCGGTGGCACTCGCGCAGGACGTTGCCCAGAGCCCCCAGGTACTCCTCGTAGGGCTGCTCTCTGCCTATCTGCGAGGAGTGTCCATAGTCCTTGATGCACCAGTAGGGCGGGGAGGTGACTACCAAATGGACGCTTTCGTCGCCCAATTCTGGCATTTCTTGAGAATCTGCAAGGTACACTCGATGGTTCGTCACAGCGTGCATGTCCTCCTAAAATACGTGAGCTTCCAGATGCTACATTACCACAAGTCGGGCAAAATCTGTCAGTCTATGCGCTTAGTATAGCAAACATGGCTACCTCCAGCAAGCGATTCAACAATCCCAGAAACACGCGTCTGATTACGCTCCTCCTGATTTTGGGTTATCCGACTTTTTTCGATTCCCCTGCGCCCCGTCATTACCGGGGTTCTATATTTCGCAGATGGCTAGACTAATAGTGCAGAACTTGTGTCCAAAACAATACACTAAATACCACTGAGCGGGGGCAATCGGCTGGCAAGGAAAACTTGCACCATAGGCCAAAAACTGTCATACTACGGAAAAGTGAAGGGGGCGACGGTAATGATGATTCAGCGACGAACAGCATTTACGGGAGCAGTCCTGTGCATCCTAACGGTTGCTCTGCTGGTCACATCAGGCACCGCGGGGTGGACAGCGCCCACCTGGGAGGAGCTGCGAGCGCACTACGACTACGACGCCACAGCGCCACTGAACGCTGTCCAGACAGCCACCAATGTCACGCCCTCGTGGGAGGAGATACGGTTTTCCTTTGACGCTCAGGCCGGCGGGCGAGCGCCGGGTGTCGTATACTTGCCCCGGGGCCAGGGTTCGGCACCGCTGATTCTGTTTTTGCACGGATACAAGGGCAGCAAGGAAGACGCGACTACCCTGGCCCGGTTTATGTGCCCGCAGGGTGTGGCGATAATGGCTATTGATGCGATGCGGCACGGAGAGCGGGGCGGCGGGGATGCCGCCGTGGTCTCTGTTGATCTGGAGCAGGTCGGACAGAATATGATTGCCACCATTATTGACAATCGCCGGGCTCTGGATTATGCAGCCACCCGGGCTGACATTGAGTCAGATAGAATTCTGCTGGTAGGAGTAAGCATGGGAGGAATCTTCGGCAGCATCCTCACTGCCGTAGAGCCACGGATTGACGGGGCCGCCCTGCTGGTGGCCGGCGGGCGCTGGGACATGCTATTCCAGCACTCGCAGTACGAGATAATTCAGCAGTGGCACGATGCCGGTGTGAAGGCCCAGATGCTCAAGCAGCACCTGGCGGCGGTCGAGCCGGTGAACTTTGCCGCCCACATCTCCCCTCGTCCTCTGTTTATGGCTAATGGCCGCCAGGACCGGATCATCGTGCCCCCGTCGGCCCAGGCCCTCTACGGCAGCGCACGCCAGCCCAAAGAGATACATTGGTATGACGCCGGCCACATCGGCACTGTCATTCAAGCCGCGCTGGAAATGCAGACCTGGCTCAGCCACCAATTATCGGTGCTCAGCCAGGAGGTACAGTAGCCGTGAGCCTGGAGCTGAAAATCTGCGGGCTGACTACCCTCGCCGATATGCGTCTGTGTGAAGCACTGGGGGCTGATTTTGTCGGCATGGTAGTGGAGGTGCCCCGTTCCCCACGCTCCATCAGCCGCCACACTGCCAGCTACCTGACCCAGGCGGCCCGGGCCCAGCCGGTGATAGTAGTAGTAGCTGATTGGCCGGCGCAACAAATCACTGAAATCGCCGAGCGGTGCTCTCCGGCAGCAATTCAGGTGCATGGCGGTGACGACCCCAGGCAGGTAGAGGAATTGCGGCAGAGGCTCCCGGATGAGATTCAGTTATGGCGGGCACTGGGGTTGCCTGCCGACTGTGCGGACAGTCAAGCCACTGCCCCCGAGTTGATTGAACAGATTAAGCAATGTGCTCAGGCCGGCATAGCGCGGATTGTCCTGGATACCAGGGTCAAGGGGCAGGTGGGGGGCACCGGCATCCCCAGCCACTGGCCGACGGCCGCCCAGATAATCAAACACAGTCCGCTGCCGGTGATGCTGGCCGGCGGCTTAGGGCCTGAGAATGTAGCGGACGCAGTCAGCCAGACCCAGCCGGCGGGGGTGGACATCTCCAGCGGAGTGGAGAGCCGGCCGGGTCGCAAGGACCCCGTCAAGCTGGAGAAATTGTCCCAGGCTGTGGGGAAAGTGTAAGGTTCAGCAAGGGCGAACCCAAGTCCAAACAGCGCATATTCCCGAATCAAGGAGGAATGACTTATGCCGCTCAAGGCCCAAGCCGTCTGTTTTCCCCAGGCTGATACTGCTCAGTTGCTGGAGGTGACTTATGAGGATCCCGGCCCCGACGAGGTGGTTGTCTCTATGCACACCAACGGCGTCAGCGCCGGCACCGAGGGCTCCATATTCCGTGGGATTCGCACACACAACGGGACTTTCCCACTCATCACTGGTTACCAGGGGGCGGGAGTTGTGGAATGGGTGGGTGAGGCTGTCTTAGAGTATAAGCCAGGCGACCGGGTGGTAGTCTTAGGCTCATCCGCCCATCTCCTCGAACCCCCGCTTAATATCGTCTGGGGCACGCACGCCAGTCGCGTGATAAGTCGGCCCGGGTCTATACTACCTATCCCTGAGAATGTGCCCGATGACCAGGCTTCTCAGATCGTGCTGTACGCCACCGGGCGGCACGGTATGACACGGGCCCGAGTCGCGCAAGAGCAAACCGTGTTGGTAGTGGGCCTGGGGTTAGTTGGACTTTCTTTCCTCCAGTGCGCACGGGCTGTTGGGGCTACCGTGGTAGGACTCGACCTCAGCGAAAGCCGCGCGGCACTGGGCCAGCAACTGGGCGCAGAGGCTTATACAGAGGAAAGCGGCGTCAAAGCGTGGTTGAAGCAGCAGGGCCGGGAGGGCTTTGACGTAGCGGTAGAAGCTACGGGCAAGGCCCAGGTCATAGATGTGCCGCTGGAATTTGTGCGCCACGGCGGTCACGTGGTATGGCAGGGCTGGTATCCGGGTCGCGTAGACTTTCATTACAATACTGCCCATGCCAAAGAGGTTGAATTCCTTTTCCCTTGCAGCACGGGCAAACATGAAGGCGAGATGCTGCAATGGCTCTCCGAGGGACGCTTCCAGGCCGTTCCCCTCATCAACCATTACTTCCCCGCCGCACAATGCCAGGAGGCATACAACTTGGCGGTCTTCCGGCCCGCAGAGTGCCTGGGCATTGTGTTAGAGTGGAATAATCAATGAAAGCCATAGTTGTCGAACGGCTAGGTGAATTAAGTTGGCGGGAGGTCGGTGAACCGCCCCAGCCAGGCTCCTACCAGGCTCTGGCGCGGGTCAGCCACTTCGCTCTCTGCAACGCCACCGATAAATACCTACGCGACTGCGTCTTCCCCGGCGTAGACGCCAGTACTTGTCCATTGCTGTTAGGACACGAATGTGTGGGTGAAGTGGTGGCTACAGGCCCGCATGTGCGCTATTTGCAACCGGGCGATCGGGTGCTGCGGCCGATGCTGTCCTTGCCTGATTATGGTTCTTACTGGGGCGGCTTTGCCGAGTATGGACTCGTGACCGACCTGCAAGCGTATAAAGAGGACGGCACACCCGACATTGAGGGCTTTGTGCACAGTGGGCATCAAGTAGTACCCGAGCCGATAAGTTCCGCGCACGCCGTAGTGCTCATAACGTTCAAGGAAGTTATGTCTTATTGCGACAGGTTAGAGGTCGGAAAGGGCAGCCAGCTACTAATTATCGGCCACGGGCCAGTGGGACTTTCGGCAGTCTACTTGGCCCGCAATTTGAGTGGAGCACACCGCATTGTAGTCGCCGGGCGCCGCCCGGAAGCTGAGGAACAAGTCCTGGCCTTCGGCGCTGACGGGTATGTGGATACCCGGCAGGAGAATTGGCCGGCCCAGGCTGTGGAACTGCTCGGCGCCCCCGCCGACAGCATCTATGATACTACGGGTAACACTGATATTGTTCAGGCAGCGGTACGAGCTTTGGCCCCGCAGGGCATAATCGGCTCATACGCGTCTCGTCCCCACACCTATGAGCAACATCCGCTGCCCCAGGATGAGCGCCTCATTGATGCTCGTACCGATGAAGGATTAAGCCATGACCGGATAGTTAATGCGGTTCTGCGCGGGGTGCTGGAACCGCAGCGATTTGTGACCCACATTCTGCTTCCGGAGCAAATTGACGAAGGCTTCCGTCTGGTGGAGCAACGCCAAGCGCTCAAAATAGTTTTTTCCACCTCCGCCACCCCAGTGGACAGTGAACGGCAGCAACGACAGTTGGTCGCGGCCTTAACCTGAACTGCTTACCTTGCCGAGCAGGCCTTCGCCGGCTGGCGGCTATTGACTGAAGTATTAGAGAGAAGCCGCGCGAGTATCCCCGCCGACTGGTCCCACCTGTCCACTGGGAGACGGTTGCAAAGGGGTACGGAGCGATAGAACCAACACATAGAAGTCAGGCTTTGCCGTTCACCTTGACATATCAGCCTAAGACACTTATACTCACAAAGATAGGTTTGAACGGCCCACTGCGCGCGCTACGGGTACAGATACCTCAGGCAACGATGGATGTGTTCCTGCTTTTAATTGATGTCTGTAGGTTATCAATTGACGCTCTGCAAGGACTACAAGGAGAACTGACGAATGCCCGGCAGATATAAACTCTGGATCATCACTATCATTGTACTGTTGGTCCTAGCTTTCATAATCGCCTTTGCCCCCGTGGGCAACCTGGCCCAGGCCGGCTTTTCCGTACAAAGCACTTTCCAGTACAGCTTTGATGAGCCGCTGGTCACCGATACCTCCGAGTTTGCCGACAAGGCTAACGAAATTAAGCAGACGGTGGAGGCAGCCGGGGTGACCACCATGTACGTGAAGCTGATAAATGATAGGCTGGTTGAAATACAGACGGCCGCGGTCACCGCAGAAGGGGCAACAGAGGATGAACAAGGCCTCACTAAAGTGTTGCAAAACAGCTTTGAGGGCGTCAGCGGGCCACAAATCCCCGAACCCACCGGCCAGCGACAGCCGATTGGGAAGCTCTTTAACTTTCTGGCCATCTATCGGCCCCAGCTCCAGGTGAAGTTGGGGCTGGATCTGCAGGGCGGAGCGCACGTAGTGCTGCAATGCTTGCCCCAGACCACCATGACCTTTGCCTCGCCAGAGGATAAGCCATTAGTTAAGGAAATAGCTACCGAAGAAGAGGAGGCCGAGGCAACAGCCGGGTATAAGCCCTCGGAAACTGCCGCCAGTCTGACCGAAAAAGTCCGCACCGTGCTGGTGCGCAACGGGGTAACGGCTGATGAGATCCAAGTTGAGGTGGTCTCCCCCCACCTGCTAAGCGTCAAGACCCGAGCCAATGATGAACAGACCGCCGACCGCCACCAAAAGATAATCCAAGACTTCCTGGAAAACAATTACCCGAATCTGACGATCGAAGCCCGGCCGATGATGACGGTATTCGTCCACGCTGACACCGCGGACCGGGTCCTGAATATCGTAGACCGGCGGCTGTATAGTATGGGCGAAATCCGCGAACCTATAATCCAGAAGCAGGGCGATGATCAAATCATTGTTGAGTTGCCGGGAGTCAAGGACCCCAAACGGGTACTGGACATTCTTAGGAGCACTGCCTTGCTTGAGTTTGTGTTGACACCCAATCGGTATACCGATCCGGTGCCTGACGACAATGACTACAGCGAATGGCGGGACCAGACTACTGGCGAGATGGTGCCCTGGGAGGTCGTCTACCACAATTCCGAGCGGAACTTTACCGGCGCTGATTTGAAGAGTAATGCGCAGGTCGGCGTAGGGCAAGCCGGCGACTGGGTGGTCAACTTTGAGATAAAGGACCGGCGCAAGATCGCCTTTGCTCAGTTTACCCGGGAGCATGTGGGGCGCATCATGGCAATCGTGCTGGATAGCGAATGTCAGATGGCGCCGGTTATCCGCACCGAAATCGCGGGGGGCCGCGGACAGATCTCGGGGGATATGACTCCCGAAGAAGCGCGGGACCTGAAACTACTGCTGAACGCTGGAGCTTTGCCCGTACCCATGAAAGTTATAGAAAACCGCACGGTCAGCGCCACCCTGGGTCAGGACACTATCACCCGCAGCTTGAGGGCGGCCTTGCTTGCTTTTGCCTGTGTTCTGGCATTCATGGCTTTATACTATCGGGTACCGGGGTTGCTGGCCAGCATTGCACTGGTCATGTACATAATGTTGATATTGGCAGTTCTGGTGGTGGTTAAGGCCACGCTAACTCTACCGGGTATTGCTGGGTTAATCTTGTCGCTGGGGTTGGCGGTAGATGCTAATGTAATCATTTTCGAGCGACTTAAGGAAGAGCTGTGGAACAACAAGACCCTGCGCACGGCGGTAGAGACAGGCTTTGATCGGGCCTGGACGGCTATCCTGGACGCTAATGTCACCACCCTGATTGTGGCTGCCGTCCTGTACTTTTTGGGCACCAGCCTCATAAAGGGTTTTGCCGTAGTATTGTTTTTAGGGGTGTGCGTGTCACTATTTACTGCCGTAACAGTGACCCGCTGGCTGGTGACTATGCTCGGTAACAGCCGGTGGGGTCAGAATCGGGCTTTGTACGGTGTCAGGACTCCGACACAAGCCCAAAGTGAGTGACTGGGCTCGGCGGCGAGGTCACTTAGGTGTGCGCGGGGCGGTGCTTACTGATTGCGCGTAGATTTTAGGAGGTTCATGTAGGTGGACTTTTTCCGTCGTCAAAATTGGGATATCGTCGGCCATGTCCGGCTATGGTTCGGCATTTCATTGCTGTTAATCCTGGCTGGTTTGGGGACCGCGGCAGTCAGGGGGCTTAACTACGGTATTGATTTTACCGGAGGTAGTCTACTGAAGTTTCAGTTTGATCAGCCTTTGGTCTCTGACCAGTTATCTACCGCCCAAGTAATAGCCCAAACCCGCTCTATGCTCCAGCAGCACGGACTAAGCAAATCTCAAATCCAGGTGGCAGCGGGCAATCAGCTACTGATTCGGACAGCGCAGGTGGAAGAGACCGAGGCCGCCCGGCAGGAACAAACTATTGGCGCAGGGCTCAGCCAACTGTTCGGTGAGGTCGGGGGGGCAGTTGAGTTACTGGGGCGAGACATGGTGGGGCCGGTGGTAGGCCAGCGACTGCGCACCCAGGCCATCATCGCCCTCTTATTAGGGTCAATCTTCATCCTGATATACATAGCAATTCGTTACGAGTTTCGCTTCGGTGTAGCCGCGGTAGCAGCACTTGTTCACGACGTGTTGATAGTGGTAGGAGCCATGGCTTTGCTGCGTACCGAGCTTAATACCGAGTTTGTGGCCGCTATTTTGACAGTGATTGGCTATTCAGTCAATGACTCGGTGGTCATCTTTGACCGTATTCGCGAGAACATGCGACTGCACCGGGGCGGCAACTTTGTTAGTATAGTGAATGCCAGCTTACTGCAGACGATGGCCCGTTCCATAAACACCACCATGACCACTCTGTTCGCCCTGGTTGCCCTGTTTTTCTTCGGCGGACCGGCCATTCACGCCTTCTCACTGGCCCTAATAGTGGGCATTACCACCGGCGCTTACTCTTCTATCTTTATTGCCAGTCCGCTGGTCGTTTTGTGGGAGAGGCGCCGGGCCCCGGTGGCGGCAGCCGTCCGGCGGCCCGCTGCGGCTGTCAGAAGCGGCGGGGAGAAGTCGCCGACACCGGCGAGAGCCTCGGGCGCGGAGACGACCAGTGCTGAACAGGTTATGAAGCGCACTCAGGAACAAGCTCAGGAAGAGAAGCGACGCAAACGACGCGAGCGCAAAAAGAAGAAAGGCAGCAAAAGACGCTTTTAGCGGGCGTGGTAGTGGGTACGGCCAGCCGCGCTCTGCACGGTAGGAGGAAGCTTACCCATGAAACAGATTCTGCAAATCCTGCAGCGAGAAGGACCAGTCGCCCCCAGTGAGATTGCCACCCGGCTGGGCCGGCCAGTGGAGGAAGTGGAAGCCCTTATCCAGCAGGCTCAGCAGGATGGAATTCTGCGCGGCTACCGTGCCTTGGTAAACTGGGAGAACACTGATATAGAGAAAGTCTACGCCTTTATTGCCGTGGAAGCTACCCCCGAGCACAATCGGGGTTTTGACCGAGTGGCTGATTATATCAGCCGCTTCGAGGAGGTTCACTCCGTGTACCTGACTTCCGGCGTCGCTGATCTGACCGTAGTGGTCGAAGGCAGTGACTTCCGCGAGATAGCCCAGTTTGTCTCCGAGAAGCTGGCTCCGGCAACCGGTGTCAGCAGCACAGCGACCTCCTTTGTACTGAAGACCTACAAAATGGAAGGGGACATAATGGGTGAGGAAGCGGGCAATCACCGGCTGGCGGTGAGCCCATAATGTCCCAGCGATCCCTGATTTCCCAGGCTGTAACCGACCTGCCTCCCTCAGCCATTCGGGAGTTTTTTGATCTGGTAGCCACCCAGAGCGATATCATTAGCCTGGGGGTGGGGGAACCCGATTTCCCCACACCGTGGAAGATCTGTGACGCCGCTGTGGAGGCGCTGCGGCACGGGCTTACTTCCTACACCAGCAATTACGGTCTGCTCCAGCTTCGGGGGGCCATTGGCCAGGATATCTACCATCGTTACCGGGTGGAGTATAGCCCGGACAACCAGATTCTCATCACTGCTGGGGTCAGCGAGGGTATGGACCTGGCGATGCGGGCAATACTGGACCCGGGCGACGAAGTAATTATCCACGAGCCCTGCTACGTGTCCTACAAGCCCTGTGTAGCTCTGGCGGGCGGAGTGCCGGTAGTCGTGCCCACTTCAGCCGAGCACGATTTCAAGCTCCAGCCCGATGCGGTCGAGGCGGCCATAACGGCTCGTACTCGGGCTCTGGTGCTTAGCTATCCCAATAACCCCACCGGGGCAATTATGACCCACTCGGAGCTAACCGAAGTTGCCCGGATAGCTGACAGACACGATCTGCTGGTCGTCGCTGACGAGATTTACAACCAATTGACCTATGAAGGCCGACCGACCTGCTTTGCTTCCCTGCCCCAGATGAAGCAGCGAACCCTGCTGCTGAATGGTTTTTCCAAGGCATACGCCATGACCGGCTGGCGAGTTGGCTATGCCTGCGGGCCAGCCGCCATTATTGAGGCGATGATGCACATCCATAGCTATACGGCACTGTGCAGTTCGGCGCTGGCCCAGTATGGGGCAATGGAGGCGCTGGAGAACTGTGAGGCTGAAATGGCCGAGATGATCGCCCAGTATGACCAGCGCCGGCGCCTGTTCGTAGCTGGCCTGAATGACATCGGGCTTCCTTGCTTTGAGCCGAAGGGAGCTTTTTACGCCTTCCCCAGCATTGAGCATACCGGTCTGAGTGCTAGCGAGTTCTGCCGGGCGCTGCTTGTGGAAGAGAGGGTGGCCGCCATTCCGGGACCGGCATTCGGTGAATGCGGGGCCGGGCACATTCGCTGTACTTACGCCACGCATATTGACCAACTCAAACAGGCCCTGGAGCGCATGGAACGGTTCGTAGCCAAGCTGGCCAGCGACGAGCTTTCTGCCGAAGTTAAATCGGTGCTGGCCGCCACCCGAGGCTAATCAGCATACCTCCAGTAGCAATGACCAATCAACCACAAGTCAAGCGGCCACTACTGCTTGCTCTCGCCGCCCTGGCGGGCGCAATTTGTTACTTGAGTTTTCCTCCTGCCGATATGGGCATGCTGGCCTGGATTGGTTTGGTGCCCCTGTTTTACGCCCTGGCCTCCTGCTCGAGCCCCGGGGAAGGGGCACTGGTGGGCCTGGTGTATGGAATAGTTTTCTTTGCGTTGCTGATGCAGTATATCTTAATGTTCGGCCTGCTGCCCTGGATACTGCTGGCGATTTTTCAGGGCCTGTTTTTCGCCATTTTCGGATGGGCAGTTACCTCGCTGCATCGGGTATCCTCAATTCTGCTGTGGGCAGCAGGAATGGCCAGTGGATGGGTGTTAGTGGAGTATTTGCGCTCTCATCTGGGGCCCCTATCGTTTACCTTCGGCAGCCTCACCTACAGCCAGCATACTATGCTGCCCATCCTCCAGGTAGCCAGCCTGTTGGGCGCAAGCGCTGTTACATTCTTGATAGTCCTGTCCAATGCCCTGCTGGCCGGGATACTTGTACACATGCGGATGCTGACCGCGCCGCCAACCGATAGGCAGCACCAAAGGATGCTTGCGTCAGTCATTGCCGGATACGCCATAATCGGTATTGTCTATATGAGTGGCACAGTGGCGTTGTCACTGCGAGATTACTCTCCGCCCACCGGTCAGCCTCTTTATGTGGCTTTGGTGCAGGGCAATGTGGATCTGCATTCTCCACTGACCCCCGAAGATGCCCAGCGCTGTCGGGAGGTCTACAGCGAGCTGACCCCCCCTGTATCAGGCCGATTCGACCTGGTAGTCTGGCCGGAAACCGCTCTGCCGGTGGTGCTCAATCTTGATTCTGTATACTGGGACACCGTCACGCAACTGGCGCGGGATCGGCAAATCACACTGCTGACAGGTGCGCTGGAGGAAACCGCGGATGGGCAGTTGTACAATAGCGCTTATCTGTTTGATGCTGGTGGCGAATTGGTCGGCAAATATCGCAAGATTCACTTAGTGATGTTCGGTGAGTATGTGCCGTGGCGGGATCGGTTGAAATTCTTGGAACGGTACCCAATACGGCGCTTTGATTTCGTTCCCGGTGACCAGCAGAAGCTGATGTCAGTGAGTGAAGTTCCCTTTGGGGTGCTGATTTGTTTTGAGGCCATCTTCTCGGAGCCTACCCGCCAGCTTTGTCGGCGGGGGGTACAATTCCTGGCCTTTCTTACCAGCGACGTGTGGGCAGCAGGTACATCGGAGGTACTCCAGCACTCCTGCACTGCTCCGTTGCGGGCGGTGGAAGCGCGCAAATATGTGCTGCGGGCGGCTACTATGGGCCAGTCGGCCATCATAAGCCCTTATGGTAATATCGTGAAGGAAATACCCGTATCCACTGCCAACTTCGCTGAAGGCGAGATCTATCCCCGCGCCGGCCTCTCAGTGTATCACCACATAGGCGACCTACCCCTACTGGCGATATGTGCCGTACTGTGGCTGGCGGCGATCGTTGCCGGCCGACTGCGCACCAACCAGTAATTATTGGCCTGCCCTCCTAAAGAGCATCATAATGGCCATACTTGTGGGCGGCCTTGACCATAGCGATGTAGTTCTCGGGCTTCACGCCCGGGTGAATGGAGTTAGACGAACTGATGATGTAGCCGCCTCCGGGCGCAGCCGCTTCAATAGTCTGTTTAACTGTCTGCTGGACTTCTTCCTGGCTGCCGAAAACAAGTAGATCACGGCAGTCAATATTGCCTAAGATGCAGGCGCGGCCGGCCAAATAATCCTTGACTTGACCAATATCCATACATTGGGGCTGAATGGGATGGAGGCCATCAAATCCAACCTCAAGAAAGTCATCTACAAGCGGCCAGATATCCCCGTCGGAGTGTTTCACTATTTTAAGCCCGTGTTTATGGGCGCAGTTTACAATTTCTTGGTGATAGGGCTTTAGGTATTCCCGGTAGTAGTCCGGAGACATTAGCAGACTCGTCTCCCCGGCCAAATCGCCGGGCACAATTACCACATCAACCCCCAGTGGGGCCGCCTTTTCTATGACAGCCAGGTCGTAGTCGGTAGTGATGCGACTCAGAGCATGAGCCAGTTGGGCGTCTAAGGCGTAGTCTATCAGCAGATTCTCCATGCCCCCGCGCAGCCGCCAGCTCAGTTTGAAGGGATCGGTGAGTATTAGAAAGTGAGCCCAATCGCAGCCCAGCCTTTCAATCATGTGGTGCACAGGAGCCAAGTCTTCATCTTCCAGATGACCAGCCATATCAAATGTCTGGGCATCAGCATAGCTGTTGATAGGACCGGCGAAGGGTAGCGGTTCCCCGTGCTGGCTGAGTGAATAACGGGTGCCGAACTTGTCCTGGGCAGTCTGCTGGTCAATTTGCTCCAGCCCGATGGAGTAATTCGTGCACGTGGCATCCAGGCCCAGCTCGGTTACTATTACACAATATAGGTCCAGGATATCGTCGCGCTCCTCGCCGAACATATCGGCCCCGGCCTCTGCTGTCACTTCTCCCGGGGTGAGGAGTTTGGCTATTCTGACAATCATAGGTTCATTTATGTACAGCTCAAATACCGGCACCCGGTCTGGCAGCTCACCGGACAGCGCCGCAAGTATTCTTTGTTTGCCAGTCATATTATCGGCCATTGGCATGCACCTCATTTCGCCGTCATTACTAAGACTATATTCTCCGCCGGCCCCCACATTCCTTGGCAGCTAAGCTTGACAACAGTATGGTGGCTTGCGTAACCTACCTGTTAGACATTAGACCTCAGAAAGGCTAAGTGTAGCTATGTCTGCGGCTGGTGAATCTGAGCACCAAACCATTGAGGGCAGCCTGGAGCGGGTAGTATTTCACAATCCCGAAACCGGCTGGACGGTGCTCCGGGTGCTTACGGAGCAGGCCGACTTGACCACTGCCGTCGGGGCTATGATCAGTCCCAGTAGCGGCGAGGGGCTCAGGCTGACAGGAAACTGGGAAGAGCATCCCCGCTATGGCCGGCAATTTCGCTTCTACGAGTACCAGCTTCTCCGGCCGACTACCACTGAAGGTATTAAGAAGTACCTGAGTAGTGACTTAGTGAATGGGATTGGTCCCAAGTTGGCCGAGGCACTAATAGAGAAGTTCGGTGAGGAGACGCTGGATATTCTGGATAACCAGCCCCATCGGCTCCAGCAAGTGGACGGCATTGGCCCCAAACGGGCCGCGGCCCTTATTGAGGCGTGGCAGCAACATCGGGATATTCATGAAGTGATGATGTTCCTGCACCAACATGGTCTGGGTGCGGCTTTAGCTACCCGCATATACACTCATTACGGCCCCCAAGCCATTGAAGTGCTGGAGGCCAATCCCTACCGGCTCGCCACTGAGATTGCGGGGGTTGGCTTTGCCACCGCTGACAAAATAGCCCGCAGTGTGGGCTTGGCCGAAGATGATCCCCAACGGCTACAAGCCGCTCTTTTGCATACGCTGGCTCAGGCTACCGAGGCCGGTCATTTCTATCTGCCTGAAGATGATCTGCTGAAGCAAGCTGTAGGCCTGCTGGGTATGGCGCAGCAGCGATTGGAAGTGGCCTTAAACAGCCTGGTCGAAAACCAACAGGTGGTCATAGAACGCAGGCTCAGAGCCAGTGAAGGCCCCTCGGTGTACCTGCCTCATATGATATCTGCCGAGCAGGAAGTGGCTGACCGGCTGGCTGCGTTGGTAGTCGCCAGTGTAGAGAAGAAGCCAACCATCAAGCAGCTTGACCAGTGGCTCCAGCGGCGCGAGACCTTCGGGGAGCTGCCGGTGACCGACGAGCAGAAAAATGCACTGGCGGCAGCCCTGGGGAGCGGATTGTGCCTCATCACCGGCGGCCCCGGCACCGGCAAAACCACCATAATCCGGCTGTTGGCCGACGCCTGCGAGGCATTAGGCAGACGCGTGGCTTTAGCGGCGCCAACCGGTCGGGCTGCCAAGCGTCTGGAGCAGCTCACTGGCAGGTCCGCCTCCACGATCCACCGCCTGCTGGTGTATGACCCGCGCCGCGGTAGCTTTCGCTATGGAGAAGCGGAGCCGCTGCTGGTTGATACATTGATAATTGATGAGACCAGTATGGTGGATGTCCTGCTGGCCCGGGATATGCTGCGAGCGTTGTCAGACAGCAGTCAACTGGTGCTGGTGGGAGATGCCGACCAGCTCCCCAGCGTCGGTCCAGGCAATATGCTGCGGGACTTAGTGGAATCTGAGGCTGTTGCCACCTGCCGGCTGACTACCATTCATCGCCAGCGCCAGGGAAGTTTGTTAGTACGCAATGCCCACCGCATAAACAATGGCCAGGCTCCTTACTTGCCCACACCCGCTGACTGGAAGCGCGAAGACTGTGTATTCCTGGAGGAGGAGGATCCAGAAGCGGCGGCTGAGAAGGTAATTCACACCACTACTGTCAGTCTGCCGAAGCTGGGGTTTTTACCGGCGCAGATTCAGGTTATCACTCCCCTACACCGGGGGCCGATAGGCGTACAGGCGCTCAATGCGGCTCTGCAGCAGCGGCTTAATCCGCCCCTGGCGGCGAGGACCGAAATGCAGCGTGGCGATATCACTTTTCGCTGTGGAGACAGAGTTCTGCAGACAGTCAATAACTATGACAAATCGGTGTACAATGGTGACATTGGCGAGATCGCCGCTATTGATACCGAGCGCCGCACCTTTACGGTGGCATTTGAGCAAGGCGCGGTCAGCTATGACTTCGGGGAGTTGGATCAGCTGGAGCTGGCCTATGCCCTGACCATTCATAAGTCCCAGGGCAGCGAGTATCCGGCGGTGGTGATAGTTATCCATTCCAGTCACTATGTGATGCTGCAGCGCAATCTTCTGTACACGGCCCTGACCCGGGCTGAGCAGATGGTCTGCATCATCGGTAATCGCCGCGGCATCTATAAAGCTATCAGCACTGCCCCCGCACGCCAGCGCTACACCCACCTGGCCGACCGCCTGGCCAAGCAACTAACTGACCAGAACACCTAATCCTGTACCGGCTGCCGATTTGCTCTCTATTCCCCAACTTGCTCAATACTGGCCACCAGCCGGCCGCATAGTTGGACGGGGGCCAGTACCAGGGGCCCCTGGCGCTGGCGGGGGTCTAAATCGGCCAGGCTATCCAGGCGCTTGCCGTCCAGAGTGCGAGCCTCGACTCCGAGCGGGGCGATAATGGCTAAGGCGGCTGCCAGGTCCCAGACGCACCAATCAGGGAAAACTGCCGCCTTGAAAATGCCGGCCGCGACATAACAGGCATGCAGGGCAGCACTGCCTAAATTGCGCATTTTATGGGGGATGTGTAGGTGGAGGGACTGGTTGGCCTCGCTGGTAACACCGATAAGATCATTAGGGCGTAATTCTTTATCCTGGACAACGGTAAGGGGGCGACCATTGACAAAGGCACCAATATCAGGCGCGCCAGTGTAGGTCAAGTTCAGCCGGGGAGCATGCACCACTCCCGCAGTAGGCAGGCCGTGCTCGCATAGCCCGATGGAGACTACCCATAGCGGCAAGCCGGCCACGAAATTATGAGTGCCATCAATGGGATCCAGGCACCAGACCCGCGCCTGGGTCAGGTCATCAATCCCCAGTTCTTCTCCGATCAAGCCATCGTGGGGCCAACGCGCCTGGAGCCGCCGCCGAATTAACTGCTCCACAGCGCGGTCGGCCTCACTTACCAAACTTCCATCCGCTTTACGCACGGTCCGGGCATCTTCTCCATACCTCTGGGCCACCTCGCCGGCGTCCTGGGCGACCTCGGTTATAAATTCAATAGTTTCGGTAGTCATGGTACTGGACAACTTCCCCTTGAGACTATGGTTTCCCTTTCCGCCTCCCGGGCAAAGCAGGTAAGGCGGCGCGAAGATAGAAGTATAAGTATACTCCCTGAATGTTAATACATCTGATTAGAGCAAGCAAATGTCCCCCACCAGCCGTATAAGTCAATACATCACGGGGAGCCTGATAGTGGTCTGTCTGGCTGCCCTGCCAGTGTTGGCTGGCAAGTTGTCCCTATGGCAGTCACTGCTAACAGTGGCTATGGTGCTGACAGCGGCTGTCATCTGGATGCTGGGCGCTTTCCCCGCCGCTACTGCACCCCGCCGGCCTACCCTGATAGATATTGCCCTGGCTTTGTTCCTGGGTCTGTCAGCGATAAGTGTACTGGGGTCTGTTTACCTCCACGACAGCTTGGTAGCAGTGGGTCAGGTGGTTAGCTATGTACTGGTATTTTGGCTTTGTCAGGGTTTAGGGAAGCACCCCGGATGGCGGAGAGCAGTTGGGGCAGCGATGCTGGCCGGCGGTCTTGTAGCCGCTACATGGGGGCTGCGCGAGTATGTGCAGACGGTGGCCGCCGCCGGTGATGTCACCTGGCGCATTTTTGGGCCCTTCTATAATCCTAATCTGCTGGCGGGGTATCTACTCCTTGTCCTGCCGCTGGCCATATCTGCCCTGTGGTGGTGGGGACAACACAAAGGGCGGGACGGCTATGTAGTCGGCTTAGTGGCTGGAGTACTTGTGGTCGTGGTGCTGGCAGCAGCATTACTGCTGACTGGTTCTAAGGGCGGCCTGCTGGCGGCAGTGGCGGTAGTCGTTGTATTAGCCATAGCCCTTCCCCAGCCCGGGACAAGGGCTGGTAGGTGGATGCCGTGGCTGGCGGCGGGGGGATTGATAGTGGCTGCAGGATTGGCGTTGGCCTTGCCGCCCATAAGCACGAGAGTGGCAGCTGCTTTTACTACCCAAAGCCACTCTATTGCCTTTCGCTACTACACGTGGCGCGGGACCCTGAATATGATTGCTGCCCGACCGGTGTGGGGGTTTGGACCGGGTAGCTTTGCCTACATCTATCCCCGTTTTGCCGAGGCCGGCTTTACCCGTATGGCCCATCAAAGCTTTCTCCAGATTGCCGGCGAGAGTGGCATACCATCACTAATAGCCTTGCTGACAGCCATTGCCGCTATTGTGGTGGTTGCTATCCGACGGCTGCGGGCGGCCTCACGCGCACAGCGAGCGCTGCTGGCGGCGGCTTTGGCTGCGGTTGTCGGCTTTCTGCTCCACAATCTGGTTGATTATTCGTGGTACTGCCCGGCGGTGGCCATCACTTTGTGGGCGCTGCTGGGGTTAGCCATAGGCACCAGCACAGCTCAAGTGCAAACGAGCCGGGGGCACGCTGCCGTTACCATTGCGGTGCGGGTGGCGATAGTGCTGATTATTGTTGCTGGTCTGGTCGGCAGTGTTCTGGGGCTGAGTGCCCAGTATCGGGCAGCCCGGGCTGACTCGTTGGCCCAGAGAGGCCTTTATAGCAAAGCAGTCCAACAGATAAAACGAGCGTTGCAGTTAGACCCATTAGATGCCGAATTGTACGAAGACCTATCTGACTACCAGGCAAGCCGAGCGGCTTTCGTCGGGCCGATGGCTGTGGAACGTGCCATCAGAGCTCGCTGTGAGGCGGCCAGATTGCGACCTACTGAGCCGGCCAACTACCGTTACCTTGCTGCCCTTTACGCACAAATGGGCGAGGTTCCGTCCGCTATTGATGCCGCTCGCCGGGCTGTGAAGGAGTATCCGACCTACGTCAATGGCTGGCTATCGCTGGCCAGGCTATACCAGCAGGCGGGTGCACTTGACCAGGCCGAGGATAGCTACCGGCGGATAGTGCAATTGTATGATGGTCCGGTACGAAAGTATGCAGCTATAAAGGAGTTTGCCCCTCCCGCGTATGCCTACGCGTGGCATTTTCTGGCCGACCAGGCAGCCCAACGAAATGAAACTGAGCAGGAGTATTTGTACCTGAGTATTGCGGCGAAGGTACTGACCCGCTACTTGCGGGAAGCGCCCATGTTGCGGGCTTTGCACGAGCTAATGGGAAGCTGGGACGAACAGCACTACCAGCGGCTGCGCGGCCTGGCGGTGGAAATCGCCGGCCGCTTGACTGATAGCGGGAAGATGCGGGACTTGATGAGAGCCGGCGAATTGTACCTGGCCCTGGACCAGCCCAGTGCCGCTCAACAAACCCTGGAGAAGCTGGCATTGCAGGCGGAAGGTAAATCGCTGTCGGCGGGCGAAAAGCTATTTGCTGGGCGCGGTTTGGTGAGTCTGGCCACGTTGTTGGAGAACCACCAACATCCTTCCCCGGCTCAACAGATGCTCCAGCAAGGCTTGGCCTGGTTGAGAGAGGGGCAGCAGCAGACCGCCGGGGCCACAGCAGTAGTCGGCTGGGAAGAGGATGATACCCAGATCGCCGATTATATCCTTATCCATCACCAACTACCCGGGCCCGAAAGCCGTATGGCGTTGATCAAGGAGGAAGACAAGTGACCAAAGTGATGGTAATCCACGGACCCAACTTGAACCTGCTGGGGATGCGCGAGCCTGACGTGTATGGTGCCCGCACCCTGGCCGAGATCAATGAAATCATCCAGCAGCATGCTCAAAAGCTGGGGTTGGAAGTGACCATTGTCCAATCCAATCACGAGGGTGAACTGATTGAGGCTATTCAGCAGGCTGATGAGCGGGCTGAAGTGATAATCATTAATCCCGCCGGTTACACCCACACCTCGGTAGCCTTGCGCGATGCTATCGCCGCGGTCCGGCTGCCGACCATTGAGGTGCACCTGAGCAATATCTTCTCGCGGGAGCAATTCCGTCACGAGTCAGTAACTGCCGGAGTCTGCTATGGGCAGATTTCAGGCTTCGGGGCGGGCAGCTACATTTTGGCGCTATATGCGGCTAAGCGAATTACCGAGGAGGAGTCCTCATAACCGCTTACCAGCAGCGCCAGCAAAGATTGCGGGAGTGGTCCGAGGAAAATGACCTTCAGGCCTTCGTTGTTTCGGCGCCGGCCAACCTCCGCTACCTGACGGGATTCACGGGAGAAGGTATCGGAGTGCTAACTCCCCAGGAATTGACGGTAATTACCGACCGTCGCTATGAGCAGGAGGCGGCGGCCCAATTGCAGGACTGCCGGGCCATCTTCGCGGCGGCCAAGTACCAGAGCGATGTCGCTAAGTACCTTGCCCAATCGGCAGCCAATCGGGTCGGCTTTGAAGCCGATAACCTCACCTATGCTACCTATCAGTTTCTCCAGGAAGAGCTGGGCGAGACAGAATTGGTCAGCACAGAGGGAGTCGTGGAGGAATACCGGGCGGTTAAGGATAAGGAAGAGATGGGGAAAATCCGGGCAGCGGCAGCAATTGTGGATGAGGTGCTCCCTGGATTCCTCGCCAATTTGCCCGCCAATGTCACCGAGAAAGAGTTGGGGCTGGCACTGCGCGAGCAAATTGTGACCGCGGGAGCCGACCGACTCAGTTTTGAGCCGGTGGTGGCCTTTGGAGCTAACGCGGCGGCGGCTCATGCTACCAGCACTAACCGGTGTCTGCATCCGGGGGACATCGTGCTGATTGATGTGGGAGCTCAGGTTGACGGCTACTGCTCCGACATCACCCGCACCACCATATTCGGCCAGTTAGATAGCCGCTTCAGCGAGATCTACCAGGTAGTTCTGGATGCTCAACAGGCAGCTTTGGCAGCTATTCAGCCCGGAGTTGCAGGCAGTGAAGTGGATAAGGCGGCCCGCGATGTTATTGCCGAGGCGGGCTATGGGGAACGGTTTGGACACAGTCTGGGGCATGGCGTAGGCCTGGAGGTGCACGAACTGCCCCGGCTCAGCAAAACCGCTGACCAACCCTTGGCAGTGGGCAATGTGGTGACGGTGGAGCCGGGCATTTACATTTCGGAGTGGGGGGGCGTGCGCATAGAAGACATGGTCTTGATTACCGAAGGCGGTCCCCAGGTGCTGACCAGTAGTCCCAAACTGGACCTGTAGGCCTGACCGCGGTGGCTGGCACTCCCATACCATTACCTTATCGTAATTCTGCCTTCCACTTGTGCCGTGACTTGCCCTCTGGCCTTCAGCGCGTCAATGACTATGGAGCTGAGAGTGCTGCCGACATAGGTGGCGTTTTCTCCCCTGGCCAGCATGCTATACCCATCACCACCGGCGAGCAAAAAGTCGTTGGCAGCAACACGATAAGTCTTGTCGGGCTGTAGCGGCTTCCCCCCTACCGTTACTTCAGATACCTTATCCCCGTCAATGACCAGGTTTAGTCCAGATACCTGTAGAAAGCCTCCAGCGGGTCGGGGCAGAGCGGCATCAAATTCCAACACCGCCAGCAATTGTTGTCCGGTCAAATCCACAGTGGCCATCCGCGCGATCCCACCGACGCTTTTGCCAGCTTGCTCAAACGGTAGAAGCTGGCCATGGGAGTCATTGAAATGCAGGACAGTTATATACTGCGGCTCGGCCAGTACCCCCGGCAGCCATAGTAGTTGCCCCACCACTGCCGCCAGCATAACCAGCGCCCAGCCGGCTAATCGTTTGCTGGATTGCATTCTGATCAACCTCCAGAGATGACGTTGAGTGTTGTGCGGTGATATATTCCTGGCCATTGGTGGCCTTCCCTTCAGCTTATGCGGCTGGGAGCAGGCTAATAGCTGGCCTGCTTGCCCAATAATATGTGAAGACACTTTATGAGATTAGGGAGGGAAACCAGGCCTAGGGGGCGAATCAAGCCAGTGATCAGTTCTGACTGTCTCCAAAAACGAGGACTGTTACGATGGCTTTTTCTGACCCCAAAAAAACTTTGCATCCACATGGTTGGTAATGCGCACCTTGACCCGGTGTGGCTGGGGGATTGGCGGGAGGGCCGCGAAGAGGTATTGGTAACCTGCTGGAAAGACCACTGGAGTAGAAACTGACAGCGAGCACCGAAGGAGGCAATCAGATTGGCTCAAACAGAATATGCCATCGGGCTGGACTTTGGCACTAATTCAGTGCGAGCTTTGATAGTTGATGTGGGTACCGGCCAGGAGGTGGCCACCAGCGTCCACCCCTACCAGCACGGTGAGCAGGGCATCATAACCGACCCAACTAATCCCCACATCGCTCGCCAGCATCCTGCTGACTATCATGAGGGGTTGGAGGATAGTGTGATTGCCGCCCTGGAGCAGGCCCAGTCAATGCCCGAGTTTGCTGCTGAAAGGGTCATTGGCATCGGTGTTGATACCACCGGGTCCACCCCGCTGCCCGTGGACCGCGATGGGGTGCCCCTGGCCTTCCACGAACAGTTCCAGGATAACATAAATGCTCTGGCCTGGCTGTGGAAAGACCACTCGTCCATGGCCGAGGCGGAGCAGATTACCCGCCTGGCCGCCCAGCACCGCCCCCAGTACCTGCAGAAGTGTGGCGAGACTTATTCGTCCGAGTGGTTCTTCTCCAAGATTTGGCACTGCCTGAACGTAGCTCCTGAGGTTTTTGCTGCCGCCCATAGCTGGGTGGAATGCTGCGACTACATCCCCGCCTTGCTGGTCGGCGACACCCGTCCCGAAAACATCAAGCGCAGCGTCTGTGCCGCCGGCCACAAGGCTATGTACTGCGAAGAATGGGGGGGGCTGCCGGACGGTGAATTTCTGACTCTGTTGGATGCGAAGATGGGTGAGCTGCGGGAGCAACTGTATGAGAAGGCCTACGCCTCAGATATTACTGCCGGCCAGCTCAGCAAGCAATGGGCAGAAAAGTTGGGACTGCCCGAAGGCATTCCGGTGGCTGTCGGCGCTTTTGATGCTCATTACGGTGCGGTGGGATCAGGAGTGGCGCCCGGCATATTAGTGAAAATCATCGGTACTTCTACTTGTGACATCACGGTAGCGCCGAAAACTGGCGATAGCCTCTACATTCCCGGCGTATGCGGCATCGTAGACGGCTCGGTTCTGCCCGGCTACTACGGCATTGAGGCCGGCCAGTCAGCAGTGGGCGACATCTTCAATTGGTTCGTCACCCATATCTGTGAAGGCGACGGCGACTTGCACGATGAACTTACTGCTGAGGCTGGTGCGCTCAAGCCGGGTCAAAGCGGTCTCCTGGCCCTGGACTGGAACAATGGCAACCGGACCATACTGGTGGATGCCCGGCTAAGCGGGCTGTTGTTGGGCCAGACGCTGCAGACGACCCGCGCCCAGATCTATCGGGCCTTGATTGAGGCTACCGCCTTTGGCGCTCTGACCATCCAGAACCGATTAGAGGAGTATGGTATACCCATTGACCGCATCATTGCCTGCGGCGGTATTACTGACAAAAATCCCTTGTTAATGCAGATATACGCCGATGTAACCGGCCGACCCATCCAGATATCCCGCTCGGCCCAAACCTGTGCCCTGGGTGCAGCCATCTTGGGGGCGGTAGTCGCTGGCCGTGAGGTTGGAGGGTACGAGACTACCGAGCAGGCCCAGGCGGCTATGACCGGCCTCAAAGACACCGTCTACAAGCCGAAAGCAGACAACCAGGCTGTCTACAGGCAGTTATACGAGCTCTACAGCCGGCTGCACGATAGTTTCGGAGTAGAAGAGCATAGTGACTCGCTATATGATGTGATGAAGAAGCTGCTGGATATCAAACAGCAGGCCTCATCATAAACAATCCCCGCGGGCACAATACCGGGTGATAAAACATGCTTGACGACCTTAAACAGCAGGTATACCGTGCCAATATGACCTTGCATCGCTCCGGGCTGGTTCTGCTGACCTTTGGTAACGTTAGTGGGCTGGATGCCGATGCGCAGTTGGTGGCTATTAAGCCCAGTGGGGTCAGCTATGAGGAGTTGCAGCCCGAGCAGATGGTGGTACTGGACCTGGATGGGATGGTGGTAGAGGGGGACTTGCGGCCCTCATCGGATACGCCGACCCATCTGGAGCTGTACCGTCAGTTCCCCGGCATTGGCGGAGTAACTCATACTCACTCAACCTACGCCACCGCCTGGGCTCAGGCCTGCCGCCCCCTGCCCTGCTATGGTACCACCCATGCCGACTACTTCCGCGGCCCGGTGCCCCTAACTGATGACCTGACCACCGAGGCGCTGACGGGAGACTATGAGCTGGAGACTGGTAAGGCTATCGTGGCGGCATTTGAGGATATTGACCACCACCAGGTGCCGGGCGTCTTAGTAGTCAGCCACGGCCCCTTCACCTGGGGAAGCTCGCCAGCCAAGGCCGTAGAAAACGCTATCGTCCTTGAACAGGTGGCGTTGACCGCGACCCTAACTGAGAGCCTCCAGCCTCAAGCCAGGAGCATAAGCTCTCAGCTACTGGACAAGCACTTTCTGCGCAAGCACGGCAAAGACGCGTATTATGGGCAAGCCCGGTAGGAGCGGTGTTTTTGCTGCGTCCGAGGTCTATCAGCCCTGAGGTTTCATCACTCTGCGTAGCCCAGGTTCTCAACCTGGGCGGGGCGCGGCGAGGTTGCGGTTCGGCAAGCTCACCGTCCTGAGCCTGCCGAAGGAGAGAACCTCGCCTACGGGGTGCCAATTTGTTGCGGCTGTTTGCCGTTACTGAATGTTGGATGCTGAATGCCGAACACTTAAGGAGCAGAGCATAGTGAAAACTGAAACGACCTTAGGATTAATAGTGGGCAACCGGGGATTCTTCCCCGACCATCTCTGTGACCGAGGGCCAACTGACCGATGATCCATTGGATACCTTCGGTGGATGACAGTAGCTATATCCCCCACCTGCAGGGGCTACTGCGCCATATCTGCCGAGCCGGCTTTGAGCATCATGTAGCCATAACTCATGACACTGTGGCCAGCGCGCTGCAGGAAGCCATGGGCAACTACCTGGATTGGGACGTATACTTGCACAATGCGGCAACGTAGGAAGGGCGCTATTGCCCCGCTTACTGTCGAGAGGGGCCGTGCCAAGCGCAGCCAGGCCGGCCCAGATTGAATGCTGTCAGCAATGGCAGCGATAGCCGATGAGTGATCACTATGGCGCGTAGCGCAGGTTGGAGAACCTGCGCTACGCGATAATAGTTCATCGGATAAACAGGAGTCTTTCATGCAGTTGACAGCCATCATCTTAGTAGTATCCTCTGCGGTATGCCATGCCGTGTGGAATTTCTTCATTAAGCGTAGCCGCCGGCCAGCCGTAGCCTACTGGTGGATGTTAGCTACGGCTTTGGTTATTTACCTGCCTATCTTCATATACACAGCTTCGGACGTCATACTCTCGCGGCTGTTAATTATCTTGATAATCAGCTCAGGTTTAGGCAAGGCCGCCTATTATCTGACGCTCGGCGCTACCTATCAGCACTGTGACCTATCCCTGGGCTATCCCATCTCCCGGGCGGGCGTATTGCTGATACCGGTGTGGGCTTTTCTGTTTCTGGACGAGAGAATTGCCCTGTCGGCAGGGGTTGGCATTGTACTTATCCTGTTGGGCATTTATTCAATTAACCACAACTCCCGCCAGCACCTATCTTGGCTGCCGTCCAGGGACCAATTACACAAGGGCATCTACTTCGCGCTGATCACGGGACTACTTATGTCTGTCTACTCGGTCATTGACAAGGCCGCGGTAGAAGCACCTGGGTTAGGGCCGTTCAATTTCCTGTACGTTATGTTTGTGGTTAGTTTTGTTTTCCTCACTCCGTACATTTGGATAACCGCCGGCTCGGCCGCCATGAAGGCCGAGGTTCGGGGCCGATTAGGTATTCTTGCCCTTATGGGGTTACTGGATTTGACCGGATACCTGGCAGTGCTGTTCGCTATGCAGCTCGCCCCGGTCAGCTATGTGGTGGCCCTGAGGCAAGTATCCATCGTCATCGGAGCGGGGATGGGGACCGTGTTTCTCCAAGAGAAATACGGGGGCCAGCGCGCCCTGGCTTCCTTGATAATCTTTGCCGGGAGCTGGCTGATTTCAATAAGCAAATAGAGGACAACGCAACGAATCTGCAAAACTTAGAGCGGCAAGCCAGGAGGTGTTTCCTGATACCTAATCCATTTGATACCGATGGGCTATGGCTACGGGGTAACCTGCACACTCACACCACCAACTCTGATGGTTGCTATACCCCAGAGCAGACCATTGAGGTATACGCTGCAGGGGGTTACGACTTCCTGGCCATTACCGACCACGATAAGGTCACTGAAGTAGATAGTCTCCAGGGGCGAGGGCTAACCGTGCTGCCGGGCGCTGAAGTTACCATCGGCCCCGCCAGTCTCGGGCAGACTATTCATATTGTCATGCTGGGCGCCGAGGCTATTCCCCAGAGTTATTATGCCCACGGTCCTGCCCCATCCGCAGTCTTGCCGACGTTGGCCGAGTGGTGCCAGATATGTATACTTGCTCACCCTTTCTGGTCGCTGCTCCAGTTCGCTGACGTTTTGCCCATAGAGGGATATATCGGGGTGGAGGTCTATAATACTACGTGCGAATATGGCATCGGCCGCGGTCCTTCGGAGATGATGTGGGATCTACTCCTGGCTCAGGGCCGCCGGGTCTGGGGTCTGGCAGTGGATGATATCCACCACGAGCATGATGCTATGCATGGCTGGGTGATGGTCAAAGCCCAGAACAATAGTCCAGAGGCCATCTACGCCGCTTTGCGTGAGGGTCTTTTCTATTCATCCAATGGCCCCGAGATTCACAACCTCCAAATAGAGGGCGACCAGGTCCAGGTGGAGTGCTCACCTTGCCGGGAAGTCGCGGTTATTGCGGCCGCACCCGGCCAGGGCTGTACGTCACGCCGCCTGGAGATTGACCCGCCTATCGAACATATCTCCCTGCCCTTGCCCTCCCGCACCGCGGCGGTGCGGGTTGAATGCATTGATGAGGCCGGCCGCAAAGCGTGGAGTAACCCGTTCTTTCCCACTGATAATCCGCCCAGGCATTGATACCCTAAGCGTACATGATCCAATACTGGAACGGTAGCCGTCGAGCAGAACTCGGCTCAGCAAGGCCGTACCAAAGCCGGCTGGCCGCCGTTGGCAAATGCTTCACCATCGCTTGTCATACTTCAGGTACGGCCAGCCCACGGTTATGGGAGTGCGGAACCCGGAATACGAGGGCCGCTCATACCAGTACTGACCGGGAAGGGGACGGGGCGTATGGACCTTTTTCTGCTCGTCCTTATCCTCGCTGTCTTTGTCGGTGGCATCAGGCTTGGGCAAGTAGATGACCGGACAGGTCCACAGGCCGTAGCGGCGCCCATAGCGGTGGCGCGCAAGCGAATGCCGCTGAGTGTAGAGCGGATGGGCTGAGGTCCCGGTGGGACTGTATTCGTACCAGCCCCAGAGTTGGTCGGGTACTTTCACCTCGCCATCAAACAGTCCCTGATACCATAAAGTACCATCAGCGAAGACCAACGAACTGGTCAGCAGCAATACGGCGATGATGAGTCCAGTTGTGGCCCCGGGCATGCTGGTCTGGTTCATGATAGCACCCTCCTTAGGCTATAGTTGACAGCGAACTACCAGTGAGTTACAATGCAGGACCACGGGATGAGAACTGACACAGGAGTAGTCCTTATATGTTAAAGACGCGTCAGTGGGCAGATAAGTTCCCCATTGAGTTGGTAAGTCCGGCTACGGTTAAGGTGGTCGTCGGGGTTGGCGTGTTCGCCGCTGCGACCGCGGTAGCTGCACACCTTCGCATTCCCCTGCCGTTTTCACCGGTTCCGATCACGTTGCAGACAGCGCTGGTCATGTTGGCCGGGGTGACACTGGGTGCTGCCGGTGGAGCAGCCAGCCAGGTCGTATATATCGTGGCAGGGCTGGCCGGCCTGCCGGTGTTCGCCGCCGGTAGCAGCGCCCTGCTGGGGCCCACAGCCGGCTACATCATTGGCTTTATACCCGCCGCCGCCGCAGTAGGTCTGGTCACCAGAGGCGGCTTTCGCCTTACCACCTTGCTGCCCGCGCTTATGATGGCCACTATTATTATTTACGCCGCCGGCGTGGCCGGATTGATGATCCTGACCGGGATGAGCCTTAGGGCGGCGGTAACGGTGGGAGTGGCCCCGTTCCTGGCCGGCGACGTCCTGAAAATGGCGGCGGTCGTGGCCCTGAGCCGCTTTACTATCCCCCGCTGGCGAGGGGCAGCTTCTTAGGCTGCTTTTGACTGCCAGCCCAGTATGGCCTCATCACTGCTCCTGGAATGCATCGTGGATGGCCCCGAACCAGCCAAGCAGCACTAACGTATCTATAGCTGGCGCGGTGTCCTTCTCGGCTTCCTGCAAGAATTTCTGTGTCTGCTCAAGCTGCTCAAGCGCCTGCTGTTTTTCGCCGCGTAGCTTGGCCTGCACAGCAGTCCACAGATCAATGGCCAGCCGGTGGTAATGAAGCAACACGCGCCAGGCCCGCTGCTGGGTGGGGCTTTTCGCTGCCTGGGCACCTGCCTCCAATGGCTCTCGGTGCTGCGCCAGCCACTCCACGACTTGATTAGCTCGCTGTATATCCGCTGCTTCCCACCAGCGATGGGCCCAGATTGGTGAGCCGGCATGGATTGGTGAGCCGGTGACCTGGGCAAACTGGTCGGTGAATCGTTGAGCGACTTCCGCCTGCTCACCAAAGGCAAGCTGAAAATACCGGGCCTTCTGCTCTGGCCCCTGGCGCGCGCCCCACAGATGGCGGGCCATCAAGTAATAGGGCCAGCCAGTGGGATAGAACACCCGCTCCGCGCCACAGTTAACCAGGCCATCCAGCCCCAGTTGGGCGTAACTATCTATGTCAGCGGCCAGCACTTCCTCCAGCCGCACCGACATCAGGTCCTGATACCACTGCCACATAAAGTGGTAGTCAAACAGAAAATACTCTCCCGGGCATGCCGACTGCCACAATTTCAACAGCTTTATGTGATCCATATTATTATCCGGCAAGGGGAACTGATTAAATGAGGGGCGGGTCAGCGGGCGATCATTGCCACACTCCACATCCGCCAAACCATGACCATAGCACCGGGAGATAGGAGCAAACATGACCAGCAGGTTGCCCCTACTGAAATCCACCTTGACCTGTTCGGGCGGCCATAGCAGATCATGGTAGATAATGAGGGCCAACTTCATCCGGGGGGCGATCTCCTTGAGCCGCAGAGCTATCTGGTTTACCAGGGTAGCATACCAATCGGGGGGAGTCATCTGGCGGCACTGGCGGCACTCGCAGTGGTTGTTAGCAGCATCCGACAGCCACAAATGCAGCACATCCACTTCAGGATGGGCCTGGGCATACTCCAGCACCGTTTCCACCAGTCTCCGGCGAGCCTCGGGATTGCTGTAGCACAGTTCGGTGTTTATGGGAACGTTCTTCCACAGGCCCCGCTCCCCATCCACCTTAGCCATCAGCTTCCGCTGCTCATCGGTTACTTGCCCCTCGTAGCGATCCCAACCATTGGTAGGCAGCCCCAAGGCGGCTGCCGTCCAGCCGTGACCCACGCGATGGAGAATGAGGTCTCGCTGCTTGACCGCCTTAATGACTCCTTCATCCAAAGCCGCACATTCTTCTTCAGTGAGATTCCAGTGATCCTCCCAGGTGGGATTGAGCTGGTGGGAATACCATCGTCGCCAGAAATGGCTGGAAGTCTGAAATTGCAAAAAGAAAGCATTAAGACCCACCCGGGGCATCCACTGTACCATATCCTGAATATGGGCTAATGATGGCGCCCCCTCAATGCAAACTCCCCGATGCCGGTGGGCGGCCACCTGAGTAATGTTGAATCCCGTCAGGGGAATCTGGTCAACCGGGGGTAAAATCTCGCCATCTCCACCCGGCCATAGCCATTCAGCCCCCAGCTCACGCAGGTACTGATAAGCACCCATCAGCACGCTGCGGGGGTTAGTGCCAGCAATTACCAGGGCGTCCCCGGCTGAGGTAAGTGAGAAAGCGTCATCCCACTTAGGGTCAGGCACTGCCGGCAGGTTGGCGGCTTCACCCAAGGATGGGGTAGTACCCAAATAGATGCCCGGCTGCCCATCAAACTTTTCCGCTGGGCACACCGATATGTCGGTGTCGGCCATCACGCCCAGACAGCGGGCTAAGTCGGCAGCGGCTAATCTAACTGCTAAATCACTGTCCAGGGTGTAGACCGTCACTGGAATTCCCTCCGTAGATAACTGGACGCGGCCTATAGTATATGAGGGGGTCGGCTCTACCCGGGCGCGTCACGTCGCTCTTCACCCACCGCTAATGGCCCCCGTATTCCCTCAGCAATGTTAGTGCAGTGGTCACTGATACGCTCGAAATTGGACAGTACGGTTACGTACAGGATACCCATTGTCGGATCGCACGTGCCGTCCCGTAGCCGTTGGATGTGGCGCTGGCGTATGGCCAATTCCAGATCGTCAACGGCGTCCTCCCGCTGCCAGATCTCGTCAGCTATTCTCTTCAGTTCCTGGGGATCATCAGCCGACAGTGTCTGGATAGCCGACACCACGTTCTCGCGCACTGTGCCGTACAAGTCTTCGAGTTGGTCCATTGCGTCCGGCGAGCAGCGTAGGCGCTCATTGGCCTTTTCTTCGGCGGCTTGGGCGATATTCAGTGCATGGTCACTGATTCTCTCAATATCAGACACCGCGTGTAGCAGCCCGGCTACCATGTTGGACTGTTCCAGTTCCAGGGGACGCTGGGAGAGGCCCACCATGTACTTGACACATTCCTCCTCCAACCCATCTACGGCTGACTCTCGCTGCTCAACAGCACCCATCCGTCGAGTATCATTGCTGCGGAACATCTCCATCGCGTCGTCCACTATTTCCAGCGCCATATTCCCCATGGAAACAATCTCCCGGCGAACCTGTCCGATGGCCACATCGGGCCGGTCCAGCAGCAGCTTATCCAGGAACCGTGGGCCGGTCTCGACCGTAACCACCTCGCCGGGCACCAGTCGGTGCAGCAGGGCCACAAAGTGCTTGGTGAAGGGGAGAAACAGTAGGGCGCAGCCGACGTTGAAGAGGGCATGAGTGAAGGCAATGCGGCGAAGAGTATGCGGCGAGATCCACAGAGCGAATTTTACCAGGTAAGAGAAGAAGAACAGGGCAATAATCACGCCGGTTACGTTGTAAAGCGTGTGTGTCCACGCAGTGCGGCGAGCCGGTACGGAGCTGCCGATAGAAGCAATTTGGGCAGTCAGAGTAGTGCCAATGTTATCTCCCAGAATCAGAGCCAGAGATGTTTCTATGTTCAGTATGCCCGCTTGAGCCAGGGCCAGGTTCATGGCCACTGTTGTGCTACTGGAGTGAACCAAAAAGGTAGAAGCTATGCCTACTAACACACCCAGTAGCGGCCTTTGGCCCAGACTGGCAAGCAACTGAACCGCGGTTTCACTCTCCTTGAGGTGAGTAGCACCTGAGCTAAGCAAGGATAGGGCCAGAAACACCATGCCGAATCCGAAGATGGCTTTGCCGGGGCTTGTGAATTTGCGCCGTTTGGAGAACAGCATCATGCCAAAACCCAGCGCCATCATACCCAGGGCCACTAACTTTATGCTCAGCTTCTCTACACTCATTACGTAGGCAATGGCAATAGCATCTGAGGTAGTGCCCACGTTAGCTCCGTAGATAATCCCGCAGGCCTGCTGTAGATCCATAATGCCGGCGTTGACAAACCCTACCGTCATCACGGTCACCGCGGTACTGCTGCCTACCACCGCTACCACAATAGTACCGACCAGGAAGCCCAGATACACGTTCTTGGTCATTATTCCCAGGAAGCGCCGCATCCGCGGCCCGGCCGCTTCCTCTAAACCGTCACCGACGACCTGGATGCCGTACATCAGCAGCGCCGCGCCGCCGAGCAGCGCAAAGATCAGTTCTACCCAGGGAATGTCTCCGCCCATATTTGAACTGTACCTCCTAATATGGGTAATACAATATAATAATATATCCTTTGCTGAACTCTGTCAATGCTCGCTGCGTCCGAATTCGGGGGTAGCCTGACCACCGAGGCGCTCATCGGGGGATGGTTATTACCAGCTACCCCATGGCTTCGGTGGATCCCAGCTCAAATAGATACTTACTGACCAATGTGGCGATAGACTGGACTAACCAACGTCACTCCAGAGCGGCCGATCATGCAGACCGACTCTATTGGCATTACGGCAGTCTCCGGAACGCTACATGCCCGCCCCCGCCGTCGGTCGCCTTACCCCTTAGGCTACAGCCGCGGCCAGCGGCTCGGGGGCAGCTACCGGCTGCTTGGCCTGCTCACTGGCTGCCGCCCACAGATACAGGCAAGTGTAGTAGGCCGTGCGCAGGTAGGCGGTAAAAACCATCGCTGCACTAATGAATGCGACAGCCACCACTATGGCCAATGGTAGCAGCGCCGGGGAGAGCAAGTAGAGTCCTCCGGCACCGACCACCGCAACCAGTATTATGACCGAACCAATGACTTTGTTGACCAAAGTAACGCCGATCTCGGCGATAACGACGTCGGATAGATGTTTGCTGTGCAGTTGCCAGGCTCTCTCCATCGCATTTCTTAACGAGATATCTTCGATGATTATTACGGGGAGGATCAAATAAGTAGCAGCCTGCCAGGCATGCTCCACCACCTCCGAGGCGGCTCGCCGCAGTACACTGCGCCCTTTGCCCCGAATGGCTGCAGAAACCATGCTCACTACCGTGGTGAGCACAGCCAGTTGCACTAAGGCTCCCAAATTGTGCAGGGAATCCAGATATGCCTCGCCCAACTTGGCGTCACGGCCCTTGAGGTGAGTGTCAATGAGGTTGACAGTCATACCCGTATAGAAATAAGTGATAATATAGGCAATGAGAGCCAGGGGAATGGCCACCACCCACCAGACCCACTTGCTCTGGCCGTCGTCTCCGTTCCATAGCGGCTCCCACAGGCCGGTCAGGCGCAGTATGCCATAGCAGATGCCATAGAAAACCCCCAAGGTAATCACCGCCAGCGCGGAGGGAACCAATAAGTCCTTGTCGCGGGTGCACATGACCATGCTCTGCTGGAGAAATATCCAGCCGCGATGCAACTTACCCATAAACCCGGCACCTACTGCCATGGCCGCCGGATCCCAAGGGCGCGCATGAGCAGGTGAGGTCCGGTAGCCCAGTTGTTCCTCGGCCAACTGAGGCTGGTGTGGTTGGCTATCGGCAGTCAGTACTGGCTCGGCTTCAACCAATTGGCCTTCGTCCAGCCGGGCACCACAGGAGAGGCATTCAGAGTCAGCTAAATAGATTTTGGCCCCACACCGGGGGCATCGCAATTCTTGGTTGGAGGACATCGCACCTCCCTTGCCCGTCTTTCATGCTGGCATGAACCACAACCGTGATGATATCTTGCTGGAGCTTATAATCAAGTAATATGATTCGCCCGACCAGACAACAATTCCTTCCCCCGCTTCTAACCTTGTTCTCGCCGGGCAAACGAAGCCCAGCGTTTACGCCTATTCCGGTCAAGCCGTTGATTGACAAATCGTCTACCGGACGGTACAGTGGCTAAACTTGCCACCTGGAGCCGACGAGGCGCTATCCACTACACAAAGGTATCCTGCGCTCACTGGGGAAAAGTGTAGCTAATGGAGGCAGTAATGAGTTCTTACACGGTAGTTGTGGGAGTAGCCAATCCCCACACAGTTTCCCGGTTGATGCACGTAGCCTGCCTGCTGGCCCGGCAATTTGCCGGCCGGATAATGGTGGCCAGTGTGGTGCCCCCGCCTGGGGAGGGAAGAGGAACAGACGACCAGCAGGACCCCATGAGTGAAGCCAACCAGATCCTGCACCAGGCGCTGGATTACGCTCAGACCCAGCAGATAACCTGCGACGGCACCGTACTGGTAGGCCGCCAGATACATGAAGGCATCATAGACGTGGCTACCGCCCAACAGGCTGATGTAATTTTGGTGGGATTCTCGGAGGGCCCGGCACCCTCACTCCAGCAGGACGAAAACTTCGACAGGATTATTGACGCTTTGGCCGCCCACTCGCCCCGCCATTTGCTGGTGGCAAAGTTTCGCAATGGTCAGCAGTTTGACAAAGTGCTGGTACCGGTAGCCGGCGAGCTGGACTTCGAGTCCACATCTGAGCTGGCCACTGCGCTATATCACCAGGAGACGGTCAGCGTTGACTTTGTCCACTTCACCCCCAGTGTTCAGGAAGCTGAGCAAAGATCGCAGCAACTTCACGACTGGTTGGAAGCCAGCGGAGCTGCTCAATGGAGTTCAACGGCGATGGAAATCAGCGACGCACCAGCCCAGGCGATAATTGATGCCAGCGCTAACTATGATGCTGTCATCGTCGGCACCCCTCCCCTGCATACTTTGCGCCGGCAGCTATTCGGTTCACTGGGCGAACAGGTTGCCAACCACGCGGCCTGCACCACCTTTCTGGTGCGCAGCGCAGAGCATTTATAGGTACCGGCTTAGTTTACCGGTAAGGAGCGGAAACGAAGAATCTAAGATTTGTCAAGTAGGAGGAAGGAGAACCCAGCCGCCCCGGCGAATAACCAAGTCAAGGAGGTGTTCTTATGACTGACAACATTGACGAACAGATGGAAAGCAAAGAGATTGAGGAGGAAATCAGCACCGAGCCACCAGGCCCTGCTGCACAGTGTGGGGGGATTCGCATATGGGTAGTATTGACCATAATCTTTGTGGTGCTGTCTGCGCTGCTGGCCTGGCTCTACAGTGGTCAGATAGGCCAAGTGCAGAGGCTAAAAGTCCAGGCCGCCCAGGCGAGCAGTCAGTGTGCAATGCTGCAGCAGAGCTCCAGGCGGGTCGCAAGTGACATTGTGGAACTGGCCCACCAGGCAGCCCTGGAAGCTGAACTACAAGCCGACTTGGGCAATGACAAGCAGGCCGAAGCCAAGATCGCCCTGAGTCGCAAATTCCTGGATCTATCTGCGCAACTTGGTACTGGTGTTGCTGGCAGCCAAAAGGGGGCCGTGACAGATAAGCTTAAGGAGGTTGAGGAAGAGTTGCATCCTCCAGCCGAAGCCGAGGAGGGCGAAGCAATCCCTAAGGCCCCGGAGTAGTACCGGTCGAGGCGCAGCTCTGCGCTGAACAGTAGCACTTAGCAATACGTCAAGTGCGCTGATAGATTTGTGCAAAATCTACCAGGAGGTGTACTGTCATGACCAAGGGCTATGCAGCTGTAGCTTTGGGAGTAGTATTAGTGGTAGTAGGAATATCGGTAGTCGGGGCCGAACCGGCGCTGCGTGGTTACAGCGGACTACTGCTGCTACCTACTGCCGATTCGCTGGATAGGAACCAGTATAATGTGAGCTTAAACAGCAGCGAGATTACTGATTTTGAGGACCGCAGCTACATTTTTAACTACGGCTTGGTCGATGACATTGAGGGGGGACTACTATGGTTTCACCCCGATTACGGTCCCACTGAGACGCTGATTAACATCAAATACCGCTTTGAGCGCGGCACTTCGCGGCGGGCCAGCCTGGCCGTGGGGGTGGCCGATCTGACTGACCAGCTTGACACTTCGGTGTACGTAATAGCCACCAAAGAAATAGGTGAGCCGGTCGGTTCAATCGGCGGCCACCCGGTGCATATGCTCAGAGTTCATGCAGGCATCGGCAGCGGAATGTTTGATGATTTCTTCTTCGGTGCCGAGGCCCGTCTGGCCCAGCGCTTAACCCTGATGGCTGAACATGTCAATGACCAGATTAATGTGGGCGCCCGCCTGCGGCTGTGGCGCAACTTCACCGTTGACGCCGGTTGGTTGGATGCAGATGATCTCGCAGTGGCCCTCACCTACAACTATCCTCTGCTCTCTGCCAAGGAACTGACACCGGTCGTGACTGAGAGTCGGACGACCGAAGTGTCATCAGTGTCATCTCCGCCAGCCGCTCCAACCACCGAAGTAGCCCCGACCCCACAGACGCCGCCTGCTACTGTGGAAATGAAGCTCAGTGACGTCCAACCGGAGCCAGCCGCGGCCCCGAAGACCGAAGTAGCCCAGGTACCAGCGACCACCGGCTCGCCGACTGTCGAGACCAGTCAGGATCCGCCGGTGACCTGTGCTGCTGCCAGTGGCCAGGCTGGGGCTGGTGATGAATCGGGGGCGACCGCAACTGGCTGTGTAGACCCGGATAAACCGCTGGTCGAGATACCGCTGCGGGGAGTTTGGCCCGATGTGGTTTCCGGACACATCTTCCTGCCAGTGCGCCCGGTGGCTGAATGGCTCGGATTCCGGGTAGCTGCTGACTTCACGGCCCAGGGCTTGCGCGTGACTGTCTTTGCTGGGATGGAAGCCGCTGAATTCTACGTCGGTGACGCTCAAGTAAGCCTGGGCACCCAATCGGCTCAGCTCCCCGCTGCCACTTATCTCCAGAACAATGAAGTAACCATGGTGCCGGCGGAGTTCTTTGAATTGCTGGGAGTGCCCACTGAGGCTGATCCCGGCGCCGGCCAGGCTCTCTTAGAGCGCCATGACGCTCTGGGTATCGTCTTCCTCGGCAAATAGGCTGGCGGCAGGGCTTCCTGCTTGCCGGTAAGCTCAAGGTCCCCCCTGATGCTGCAATGTTTGCGGTGTTAGTCAAAAAGTCCCAGCTATATGGGGCTATGCTTTCTCTATAATATCGTGTTTGCCAACGCGAAGTAGAATGTAAGCATCGGCGGCGATCGCAAACAAAAACCGGTACTTTTTTGTAATGCTGCCCTCAAAAATGCCCTTGTGCTTGCGCACCCGTTTCACGCGCAAGGAGGGATGACGGATGTTCTCGGCCAGGTATCCCAACTTACGGTCGGCTTGCTTCCTGATATTAGGCGGGAGTTTCTTATAGTCCCGAAGAAACCATTCAGTCCGAGTTAGCTTCATCATGTAGCTCGGTAATTAAGGACTCAGCACTCTCATGCTCTTTAGTGTTACCCATAGCTACATCCGCGAGGGCCTCCTGCAACATTTTCTCGCCTTTGTCGGAGAGAGTGATAGCCGCAGACTTGCTGATGAGAACCTGGGGCGTTAGGACCACCTGGCCGCCAGAAATGTCTGCCTCCAAATAGTCTCCTGTCTGGATGCCCAGAGCTTGCCGGATCTTGGCAGGCAGGGTAATTTGCGCCTTTTCCTTAACCTTCACCAACGCCATTTTTATTATTTTCCTTCCTTTGTGTGGCCAATAGTTAGAAAGTAGCACTCTCTAACTATAACACTTCCCCAAGAGTTTGTCAATACCCCCAAGCACCTTTTGTTAAACTTTCGGCCATTTTGCCCCCTACCTAAAGCCCTTCCCCGGATCAGAATAGCTCGTCTACGGACCTCCTGTGCGATTCTGGGGCCATTAGCACCTCTGCCAGAGCCTCATGGGGCCTGCCAGATAACGTCGCTGGCAGCATTCAGTAGCATCAACGGAGAGCCGATATCGGGATGTAAACTCATAACAACCCGCGTTCCTCCGGCGCGATCATACAGCACCAGGCTAGGACTGCCATCGGGAAGTAGACCCAGACCCGCCCGTAGTTTGCCAGCGGCATCGTCCAGCACCAGGCTAGTATTGCCGGCGGCGGTCACGCCCAGAGCCACCCGCATTCCTCCGGCGGGATCATACAGCGCTAGGCTAGGACTGCCATCGGGGAGTAGACCCAGGTGAGCCCGCACCTCGCCGGCGGCATCATACAGCCACAAGCCGGAAGTGCCGTCGCCGACCACGGCCAGGGCAGCCCGCCCCACGCCGGCGTCGTCCACCAGGATGAACTTCTTGGCCACCACCTCTTCGGATGTTGCTGCCTGGACCACCGCCGGAGTGCTCCGCAGCAATAGATTGCAACCGACCCCTCCCAGAAAGCCCGCTAGGACTGTCAGCATCAGCAATATGCGAAACTGTCTTTGTGTCATCAGTATCCCTCCTTGTGGTTTAGCTATTTGCCCCTACCAATACGCTTCCCCTGGTCCGCGCAGGCGGTCTACGGACCTCCTGTGCCACTAGACGCCGCGACGCCTATTACAATGGCTGTCAACAGTACAGAGCCAACGAACCCTACTACCAGTGCAACTATAGCCCACTTTTTCCTCTCGTCGCGAGTACCTGGATACTTATACCATATCCATAACGCTACTCCAATCCCCAGTACAAACGGAGCACCATAGGTTCCGAGTAGTAGCCCCCCAAGGATCAAGAATGGAATCATCAGACAGCCAATCGGGGCTCCGAATATCGCGGCAATAATCCACCAGGGCGTCTCCCTTGAAACATGGACGACGGTCTGCTGCTGGGTAGAACCGGCCTGCTGCTGAGCGTCAATTACAGTGCGTTGCTCCAGCGGGGTTTCGGTGCTTTGCTCTTGCTCCCGCTGCCGGTGAGCAGCCTGCGAGACTGGCTCTCCGCAATGCGGGCAGTATTCGGCCTGCGGGCTCACTGGCCTTTTGCATCCTGGACAATAGATGGGCTGGATTGGATCCGCATTGTGAGTGTTCAACTTGTACTCCCTCTTTCTGCGCCTCGGCGCGTGGTGTGGCCCTCTACGGGCCTCCTGCTTGCCGGTTAGGTCAAGGTCTGCCACAGTGGTGTAATGTTTGCTGTCTTAGTCGGACAGTCCTGTGTCAGGGACTCAAAGGTCTAGTTGCTGCAGCGCAGCCGCTGTCAAGACGTTCGTTAGTATTTGTTTCGCGACGCCGTAAACTTCACTGCCAGCTTGTTGAAAGAGTTCTTTGAACCTGCGTGCAGCGCGGTCCTTACCCGGTGTCTGGAGCACTAATTCTTCTCCAGCGCGTGCGAGTTCTCCGCGCTCATCATCTGTCAGATTTGGTATCGTCCGCGCCAAGTTGCGCAATTGCTCAATAGCCCGCTGTTCAAACACATAGCCCTGGTCCAAATCTTCGATGGCATAGTCTATAACGGCCAAAAACCGCTCAAACATACGCGCATCATTCCGCGCGGGGTCATGGTATACTGCCTGGAATTCTTGGACTCGGACATTCTCGCGACCGAATATCCCAATCAACATATCAAGCGCAGAGACCGCCCACCCGGTCACTTCGGCCATATCCAGCCATGTTACGCCTAGCCGATCGGGGCCAGAGGACTGCGCCAATCCCAATATAGTGCGCCCCTTATTATACTTGTCCTGCAACATTCCCGCGTACTTGCTCACGCAGGGGACACCTCCAAGTGCCGTAGCAGGACGGCAATCGCGATCACCGCGAACGTGCCGATGCCTGCGAGCACAAGTTTGGCCAGTCGTTGGCAGTTCATTACTCGTCGCTCCCTTTGCGCTTGCTCTTGGTTTGCCGGGGCGCTTTCTTAAACGTGGCCACCGCCACCCGCGGGTAGTCTAACTTTCGGCCCGCTAATAGCTCCTCAATGGTCATTATCTGCAGCTTCGGCACCGGCGGCAGCAGTCCGAGCGAGTCCTGGTACTATTTCGTCAATCCCTTGGCTACACCCTCTTACCAAAGGGGGGGCTATATGGCGCTGGAGAAGCGGCTGAGCTACCCAGCCGTCTCCTCCTTAACTAAAGCCTCTACGGCTTTATCCACCGTTTCGTGGAACTGGACCATAGCTCCCACGCCGACCGTTAGAGCTGCAGCGGCCACTGAACCCTGGGCGCCGGCAATAGCCATATCGCCGCCTCGGGACCGCAGCCGGATAGCGGTGGTCAGAATCTGGCCCAAGGCTCGCGACACCAGGAACTCGGCATCAGTCAGGTCCACCACCAGGTTCAGGACGCCATCCTCTATCAGGCCCTCGGTCATCTGCTGTAAGCGGCTGATCCCTTCGGGGCCTGAGCTGACTTCGCCCTTGATTGACAGCACCGTAACCGCTGGTTCGCTCTGAGCTTCACTGACGACCATTTCCACGATTATCACCTACTTTTTGCTTGCGCCCGCTGGTGTTCTTTAGCCCAGGCCAGCAAGCCAGCGGCATATTCGTCGGGCACGGGTACTGATCCCATCTCCACCGGACTGGGCCCCCGGGGGCCGTGGGAATCAGTGCCGCCGGTGACCAGCAGCCTCAGCTCATCAGCCAACTCCAGGAACCGGCGGGTTTGGGCGTCGGTGTGGTGGGTATGATAAGCCTCCAATCCACCCAGCCCCTCTTCCTGCAACTCGTCAATATATTTCTCCGCATTGTCTATACTGGGGTGGGCCAATACCGCCAGCCCTCCGGCCTGAGTGATTGTCTGTACTGCTTCAGAAGGTGATAGCCGGTAGCGGGGTACGTAGGCCGGCCGGCCGGGTGTTAAGTAGCGGGCAAAGGCCTCCTGGCTGCTGCTCACATATCCGGCCTTGACCAGCGCCGCCGCAATGTGGGGGCGGCCGGTACTGCCCTGACCGGCTTGCGCGGCTACATCTTCCACAGTTATTCCCACTCCCAGCTTATTGAGCTTCTGGACAATCTGCCGGGCCCGCCGGCGCCGCGCTTCTCGTATATTGTGCAGTTTTTCCAGCAATCCGGGTGATTCAATATCAATAAAGTAGCCTAACAGGTGAATCTCAGCCCCGTGGTGCTCGGTACTGATCTCCACCGCCGGTATAACCCGCAGCCTGCTGCCCCGGGCCGCCTGCATAGCCGGCTCAACCCCGGCCACGACATCATGGTCGGCGATAGCGATAGCAGTGAGGCCCTTCTCCTGAGCCACCTGCACTATCTGCTGCGGCGTCAGGGTTCCGTCCGATATAGTGGAATGAATATGTAAGTCAACTGCCATTAGTTCAAGCCCGTCCTGGCGGCCGCCCGCTTGCCTTTCTTCAATTAGTTACAACCCATTCTTTTCGCGCCATCGCTGCTTCATACCTTCCAACTATCCACCTGTCCTGCGTACAAGCGGGCCAGAGTCGCGGCGCCCATTTTGTCCAGGGGCTGATTGTTGTCACCACAACTGGGTGACTGCACGCAAGCCGGGCAGCCTACCTGGCAGGGGCAATTCTCTATCCGGTCAGCCACAGCTTCCAGCAATTCCTCGGCGCGATAATAGGCCTCCTCGCAGATGCCTACGCCGCCCGGATAGCCGTCATAGACGAATACCGCCCCTGCTCCGACATCAGGATGATGCTCATGGGAGACGCCACCGATATCGTGGGCATCACACAGCGCAAACAGGGGCAGCAGACCAATGAGAGCATGTTCAAGCGCATGCAAGCTGCCCATAATGTGGTGGCCGGCAGCAGCCACCTCCTCGGCGGCCCGTTGGCTAAGCGAAAGCCACATACCCATTGTCTGGAAATCCTGCACCGGTAGGTCCAGGTCAAAGAGACCCAGGTCTTTCTCAGTAAATCGCTGCCGGCGCCGATACCCTACTACCTGGCTGCGGACATTGACCTCGCCCAGCAATAGTTCTCCCATCCCCGGCAGCTCCCGGCTCTCCCCCACCGACTCCACCTGCACTTCTGAGACCGTAATGGCCCGGGTGTAATAATCAACCTCGGTCGGTTCCACATAAACTTCCTTCTCTTCTATGTTCAGGTCTGCTACCAGGTAACTGCGGCCCCCGTGCAGGTACACTGCCCCCGGATGAGTCATCCATAAGGCGGAGTTGCCATCAATAGTGCCGATGACCGTCTCTTCGGGCCGTTGGATTATGTCATAGCCGGTCCCGGAGCTGCTGCGAATACTAATCTCCGCCGCCGGGTAGGCATCATCAGGGCCGGTCCAGTACCACTTGTGGCGCTTGGTGACGTAGCCATGCTGGCCCAGGATATGCAGGATATCTTCCATCTGCGGGCCGAAGAGGTCAGTGTCCTGAACGGTCAGGGGCAGTTCGTAGGCCGCGCACAGCAGATGGCCACCTAAAATAAACCGATTCTGGGGATTTATCAGCGCCCGTTCACGGCGGCTGTGGAACAGGTAATCAGGATGCTCCATAATATACTGATCTATGCCCCCCGGCAGGGCAATAAGGACAGTTAGGGAGTCCTGCTGGCCACGGCCGGCCCGCCCGGCCTGCTGCCAGGTGGACGAAATACTACCCGGATAACCGGCCATAACCACGGCATCCAGCCCCCCAATGTCCACTCCCAGCTCCAGAGCACTGGTAGCGGTCACCCCCAAAAGCTCGCCACTAAAGAGCTGCTGCTCGATCCGCCGCCGTTCTTCGGGCAGATAACCGCCCCGGTAGGCCATCAGTCGTTCAGTCAGTGGGTCATCACCCAAAAGCCGACGTATGTGCTGGAGGATAAGCTCGGCCTGCTGCCGGGCCAGGGTAAAGGTAATGGTGCGGATGCCTCGCCGCACCAGGCGCATGGTCAGCTCGGCGGCCTCCATATTCCCACTGCGGCGCCGGCCTATGTCTTTATCAATCAGCGGTGGGTTCCACAATACGAAGAAGCGGCGCCCCTGAGACGAGCCATCTTTTTCTATAGCTTCAAAGTCCACTCCCACCAGCTTCTCTGCCAGTTGTTGGGGGTTGCCAATAGTGGCTGAGGAGCAAATAAACTGTGGCTGGGCGCCGTAGTAAGTGGCAATACGCCGCAGGCGCCGCATTATGTTGGCGGTGTGAGAACCAAAGACGCCCCGGTAGGTGTGGACTTCATCTATCACCACATATTTCAGGTGGCGAAACAAATCCGCCCAGGTGCCATGGTAGGGCAGGATGCCTACATGCAGCATATCGGGGTTGGTCAGCACCACCTGGGCCTGGCGCTTGATGCGCCGCCGCTGACTGCGGGGCGTGTCCCCATCATAGGTGTCGGCGGCGAACACACTGCCGGCCCCAAAATCAGCTAACTTGCGCAACTGGTCCTGGGCCAGGGCCTTGGTGGGATAGATGAGCAGGGCGCGGGTCAACGGGTCGGTGTGAATCTGCTCAGCCAGGGGAATCACGTAACACAGTGTCTTGCCGCTGGCCGTGCCCGCCGCAATGACGACATTCTTACCCTCCAGGATAGCCTCAATGGCCTGTACCTGGTGAGCGTACAGATGCTCCAGCCCCAGCCCGTCCAGTATCTGTTGCACTTCGGGACGCAGCGAGGCGCTGAGTTGCCCATAGCGGGCCGGACACGGCGGCAGCACCTCCAGATGCTGTATCTGGCCCTGATAGCCACTGGTGTCGGTCAATTCAGCCAGGAACTGCTCTACCGGGGATTCAGCAGTCACCACTAACGATCCTCGGGGTCAGAATATACCTCATCATAGGGATATGGTAGATCTGTTTGCTCCTCGGCCGCGCCGGTGTGCTTTTGCACCGCGCGTACCAGGAGGATACTCAAGCCATACAGCAAGACCAACGGGACGGCCATGAACGTCATAGTCGCTGGATCGGTGGTGGGAGTGGCAATCGCAGCAATAATAAATATGACCACCACCGCGTACCGCCACCAGCTAATCAGTTGGCCGGAGTTAATTATGCCCACAAAACCCAAAAACATCAGCACCAGAGGCAGCTCAAAGGCCAGGCCGAACACCAGCAGCAGCCGCAGCAGGAAATACAGATATGGCTGGAGAGTCAGCTCCACATCCACACCCATACTGCGGTTGATATTGAAGAAAAAGGTAAAGGCGCGGGGGGATATGTAGTAACAGAACACCACTCCACCCAGGAACAGCGCCGTGGCCGCAGGCAACAGCCATATAATGTAGCGCTTCTCACGAGACTCCAGAGCTGGCTCAATAAACAGCCACAATTCCATAAATATCAGGGGGAAAGCAATAACTATGCCGGTGACCAGGGCTATCTGCATCAGCAGCACGAAGCCGCCGGCTGGTTCAAATATCCGGAAAGGCAGCTCTTCTAAGCCCGCCTGGCGGGCGCCAATTTCCGCCGGCCGGCGCAATAGGGTCAACAGCGGAGTGCGCGCCACCCACGCCACCACCATCCCCCCTGCCATGTAGCCCACCATGCGCAGCACCCGGCCGCGCAGCTCCTCAGCATGCTCGAAAAACGAAAGTTCTTTTCTATTGTGTCTGCCGTTGCTGTTAGCCATTTGTGCTTAATCTGTCCATCACGAAGGAATATACCTCACCGGCCGAGAACTGTGACTAAAGACCTATGTACTATTGTACGGTTTATTGAAGGAGGAAACAAGAGTGGTAAGCGAAACTTCCTCACCAGACGAGACTCTCACCCAGTTGCGCCAGAGCAATCCAGATATCACCGCTGCTGCCGTAGTGACCTCCGATGGTTTCCCCATTGCTTCTGATGCCAGCCCCGACGTTGATGCCGATATGCTGGCCGCCCTGGCCGCTGACCTGATGGCTCGGGCCTCCCGCAGCGCCCGCGAGTTTGAGCAGGGCGATATTACCGAGCTATATGCTCGTGCCGAGACTGGCTATGTCATTGTAGCCCGCGCGGGCACCGAGCAGGTGCTGGCCTGCCTGGCCAGCCCCACCGCCACCCTGGGACTGCTGCTGGTGGACATCCGCCAGACAGCCGCGGCTTTAGCTCAGACGATTTAGATGAGAGCAGTGTTGTAGGCCGGCCGCGGCGCTGTAGCCTCCTATATTCCAACCAAGTAATCGCATCAGCACAACTTTGAGTATGCCGCCTTCTGTGATCATCAGGTCCTGTCAACCACGGTTTTCATACCATTGCTGGAAGTATTCCCGGCTGCGGGCCAGACTGCGCTCCAGCCAGTCTTGGTGCTGGGCAACCCAGCGCACCGTCTGGCGCATACCTGTTTCCCAATCAGTTTCGGGCCGCCAGCCTAAGGCGGCCATCTTCTCGCCAGTCATGGCATAACGAATATCGTGGCCGGGCCGGTCGGTCACATGCTTGATGAGGCTTTCCGGCTTGCCCAGTTCATCCAATATCAGCCGCACTATTTGGAGATTCTGACACTCATTGCCAGCCGGGATGTTGTATACCTCGCCTGGCTGACCCTGCTCGATGAGCACCTGTATCGCGCGGCAGTGATCTTCCACATGCAGCCAGTCGCGCACCTGAGTGCCTTCCCCATAGACCGGCAAAGGCTCGTCACGCAGGGCTTTGTACACGAACAGGGGCACCAGTTTTTCCGGATACTGGTACGGGCCATAGCTGTTGCTGGACCGCGAGATTATCACCGGCAGCCCGTAAGTGACAAAATAGGCACTGGCCAGGTGGTCGGCGGCCGCTTTAGAGGCTGAATAGGGATTGCGAGGATTGAAGGGAGCATTTTCATCACAATAGCCGGTCTGGATAGGTCCATAGATCTCATCGGTGGAGACGTGCAGAAAGCGGTGCAAATCCGCCTTGCGGGCCGCTTCCAGAAGAGTGAAGGTACCCAGGACATTGGTGCGAACTGTCGCCTCAGGGCTCAATATGCTCCGGTCAACATGAGTCTCGGCGGCCAGATGCACCACCACCTCCACATCCGCCAGAGCTTCCTGCACCGCAGCTGGGTCGCAGATATCACCTTCCCTGAAGGTCAGCCGGGGATTGTCAATCACATCAGCCAGGTTCTCGCGGCTGCCCGCATAGGTGAGCTTGTCCAGCACCATCACCTTGACGTCTGGCATTTGTGCCAGCAAATACCTGACCAGGTTACAGCCAATAAAACCCGCCCCGCCGGTTATTAGAATATTCATATTATCTCCTTGCCGGTTGCCCTCTTTTTCGTTAACTTTGAAACTTTTTGCCGGAGGGGTGTGGGGAACCGGCTTTTTCAAAAAGCGGGTTCCCCGCCTATGCCGTTAACGACTTTCCTCGCCTAAATCTCCAGCCCGGGGCTGATGATGGCCTCGGTGATGGTCGGCGGCGGAGCATCTTTGACTGCTACGCACCGGCCCTCTATTTGCAGACGGCCCTCGGCGAACCACTGAATGGCTTGTGGATATATCTTATGCTCCTGGCGCAGGATGCGCGCGGCCAGGCTGTCCCCGTCATCATCCTCCAGCAGCGGTACCGCCGCCTGAATTATAATCGGCCCGGTGTCGAACTTCGGCCAGGCAAAATGGACGGTGCAGCCGGATATTCTGACGCCATAATCAGCGGCGTCATCCTGGCCATGGGTTCCCGCAAACGACGGCAACAGGGCCGGATGAATGTTGAGCACCGCCTTATCATATCCTTCCAATACCGCCGACCCCAGCCGGCGCATATAGCCAGCCAGGCAGACCAGATCCACCTGGTACTCGCGGAGAATCTCAAGCTGGTTGCGGTCGGCCTCGTCATATTCGGGAGTATTGTTCTTGCCCACGGGGGTATGAATGGCGGGGATATTGTGCTTACGGGCCCGCTCCAGGCCATAGGCATCCGCCTGGTCGCTGATAACCACCGCTGCCGTGGCGTCAATTCTGCCCCCCTCGCAGGCATCAATGATAGATTGCAGATTGGTCCCGCAACCAGAGATAAATACGCCGAGGTTTATATGGGCCATGCGAATACCACCTTACCTACTTGGTATAGCATTGTCTGTTCGGAGTATATTCGTCACTACCGGGCGGCAGTCCTGCCTGAACTGTCGGAACGGGCTATGGACTTCGGCATCTGGGTTTGATATAATAGGAAAGGTGCCGAGTAAAGGAATTGGTCTAGCGAGAGAGGGGAAGGCCCGATGAAGAGAACGCTGCTTGTCGCGTTACTGGTAGCTCTGTGTGCCGCGAGCGCAATTGCTGACGATGGCGGTGTTACGGTCGTGGGCGGTGCAGTTCAGATACTGGATGAGCATAGTGACGTGCGGATGGTGTCAGCCGACATAACCGCCGACATGCACGCTTGGACAACTACTGATGTCCGCTGCGAGTACTGGCTGAAGAATGAAGGGAAGGGTCAGATGGTTACCCTGGGCTTTCCGGACACTCCAGGCCGAACCGAAAGCCCCAACTTCCATCTGGACAATTTCCGCTCCTGGGCTGATGGAAAGGCCCTACGCGTGTCTTTGTACGACTCTCCCAAGGAGCAGAAGAGCAGGATCAAACGGTGGTACGTGCGCAAACTTTGGTTTGCGCCAGGGCAGACTCGCCGCATTGTCAATACTTATGAACAACCGCACGGCTCCAGCGTGGGAGGGCCCCACTATTTCCCCTACACCATCTGGACGGCAGGCTCCTGGAAGGGTCCAATCAGTAAAATGACAATCACCGTCCGCTGGCGGGAGCCCTACCTGTGGAATTACCAACCCCCCAAGCGTTTCGAGCCGCCGACCATCTCCAGCGACCGGCGCACGCTTACGTGGGCTTGGGCCGACCTCGAACCCACTCGTGACCATACAGGCTATTTGGCAGTGAGCTTCTACCCTGGTTGGCGCAGAGTAATCGTTGATGGTGAGGAAAGCCCCTATAGCCTTCAGGGCGCGGACTTTCTGATGTACCCAGGAACCATGATGGCGCCAGTCCGACGTCTCGCTGAACTGCTTGACCTTGACCTCGTATGGGCAGACGGTGTGTTGGTCCTTTCCGATAAGGTCGGGCGCTATTTCGTCTGCAGCAAGGGGAGCCGAGTGGCGGCGGCAAATACAGAGCAGGTCATCCTACGAAAAGAGCCCTTCATCAGCGAGCATAGGAAGATGTACGCGCCGCTTCGCCCCATCTGCGAGGCCTTTGGGGTACAGTGCTCGCTGGATTACGAGAAATGCGCAGTAGTGCTAAACCGCGAAAAGCCGCCGGTTGTCGCCCAGCAGCCGTAATACGCCACGGCCCCCTGCACTTCCTCTATTGCGATTCAACAAAAGGCCCCTGTCACCCGACAGGGACCTTTGGCTTCACGTACAGACCATGCTGCCTCAGAACTTCACTTCCATGGCTCGGGGGGGGCAGGCGGGGACGCATAGCTCGCAGGCGATGCACTTGTCCGAATCAAAGTGCACTTCCTGGGTCACAATATCCTTGTACAGGGCCTCCGTGGGGCAGATGGTTACACAGGCCCCGCAGTGGGTGCATTGGTCCTCGTTGCGTACTATGTCCCTCTCCAGCGGCTGGACCTCCACCCCCTGCTCCTGCACCCAGGCCAGCGCCTTATCCAGATCCTCAGAACTGCCCTCCAGGCCCAGCACCATTAACCCCTCAGATTGGGGTGTGATATTAGCCCGCAGGATATTGAACTCCAGGTTGTAAGTCCGGACAATCTGCGAGACTACCGGCGCGTCTATCAGATGGCGCGGATAGCGAAATACGACGCGACGAGTTGCCACTTAGACCACCTCCCCTTCTACGGGTCGCTCTATCAAGGGTTTAAAGGTCAGCCCCGAATCGGCCGAAGGCAGTAGCTGGGCCGGCTCGCTAAGCAAGAAATGACCGGTCCCGATCCAGTCTTTCAGGATTTCGGCGATTTCTACTGCTTTGGGGTAGCCGGAGAGAGACCCCGTCGGCACATCTTTGCCATTGACGGTTATCTGGCCACTCTTCAGCTCCTGGTAATTGACGTGACCCAGGGGCCCGCCCTCGCTGTACGGATAGTTGCGGCTGTAGTCT
>SDBU01000024.1_pt1 | contig 210276 bp, 357 predicted proteins | sample 2277071 | NCBI WGS metagenome assembly SDBU01 (sample SAMN10397929, study PRJNA504765) | marine sediment metagenome | isolation source: marine sediment core GS08_GC12, 126 cmbsf | place: Arctic Ocean: Gakkel Ridge, Loki's castle | collected 2008
GGTTTGAGGTGCTATCGTCAACGACTTCCCACACTTCGGATCTAATAGCTACCTTTTCGCCTATGATGATCCCGATTTGTGGGGCATAGCCGCCGCCGGTGTAGCCGCCCTCTCTTCTATCGTCGCGCTCTACGCTGATGTAGTAATCCTCGCCCTCCACGCCTGACGCAACATCCAGCTCCTTGTAGGTTATCCCGTCCATGTCGTCCAGGATTTCCTCGATGTAGACCTTCATTATGTCGGCTTTGGTTACTTCTTGGTCCATCTCTTTTCTCCTTCTATCGTTCCCAAACCCCAGTCGAGGTACTTCCTAACATACTTGTCGGCTTCTTGTACCATCTCGGGATTGTGGAAGTCCAACTCCAATTTCATATGACAAATAAACGAGCCCAAGCGTGTAAACTTTATTTCATCGTCATCCACAGCCATGGCTATTGCGATGCTTTGGCCGTGCGGCGGCTTAACTGCTTGTGACCCAACGATGAATCGGTCGCGATACAAATCGACTATGTAGTAGTGTTTCTTATAGTCAGGGTTGCTATCTATAATGCGCTGTACCCACATTTTGAGAACTTCGCGTTTTGTTGTTTCCATCGTTATGCCTCAACACATAAACGCTGAATCATGCGCCTATATTGCTCCAAGAAAGCCGGGTTGCCCATGTCGAGCGTTTCCGTCAGCGTGGCGGCCATCATACTTTGGTCGTCTTTGACCATTAGCCACGATTCTTCGTAAACCTTCACCTTGCCATTCTCCACTAGAACGGCCACTATGGTTCTGTAGTCGCCGTAGTCGCCCGTGTAGAACTTAACGATGTTGCTATCAGCCCAAGATCGGCGCCAAGGCCTGCAGCTTCCATTCAGCGCTACGTCGGTGTACTCTTTTATGATCTCAACTGCTCGGACCATTATTCGCTTTCCACTTTCTGCTTCCGCTGTTCCACGGGTCGTAAAGAATCTTAATTGCGATTCTTTTGAGTTTTTCTATCGCTTCTGGGTCGCCCAGATCCACCCAATGTGCTCACCCGCCTGCGGCGTAACATGGGCGTACTTGGTCATCGTCGTTTCTCTCGATCCTCAATATCTGGCTTTCGCGATCTTTTAGCGTAACCGCAAGGGGAAAAGTGGTAAACGACTCAATGGTGGCCGTATAGTCGGACAACTCCACCACGTCGTACCGGCTGTCAAGCCCTTCTTCGCGTAGGGCTTCCTCCAGGCACAGCTTCAATATATCAGTGGCATTAACCATGTCGTTCCCTCAATGCGTAATTTCGCAGGTGTTTCTTTATTTTCTCCTCCGCCTCGTCGAGTCTGCCGGGCTCTGCGGGGTCCCAATCAACGCTGTCTGACGTTCCCGGATTGTTGCCTTCGTAGGACCGCATATCGTACAAGCTTAGGTGAACCTTGTCATGGCGCCCGGCCAATATAATCACTGAAAGCGGGCCGTCCATGGCGTACATAGAGAACAAGGGCCAAATGTTGGCTCCATGTTCGTGTACGCGTGAACCAACGCTCAACCCCAAACCGGGCTGCTCGGCGACAAGTTCCGTCAACCAGGCTAGGAGAACGTCAGTGAGTTTAGCGTCCACTTGGGCCATGTTCCCTTTCCCATCTGTCCATGAACACAAAGTACTTCACTACGGCTGTCTCCGCCTCTGTCATAGAGGCCGGGTCAGCCAAATCAATGATGTGCCTCTCGTACTCGCTATTGCGCGAATATAGAGGCCCAAATAATTCAAGGGCCATCGTGTTGTTGCCACGAGGGCTTATTTGTATCCCAAACCCTTCCGGATCTGTTCCTTCTTGGTACATACGCACACATCTTTGTGGCGACACTTGAACGTGCCCAGCGTACTTCCACTTCTTGATGAGATTCTCGAGCCACACGCCGATTACGTCTAGTTGTCCGACTTCAACTTCCATGAGCCGCCCTTGCATGTTTGATAACATCCTCAATGGTGTCTTTGAATTTTGCTGTAAATTCCGGATCCACCATGTCGAAAACAAGCACGATGGGGGAAAGGAACCGCTGTGTGCCCTGGTTTTTTATCTGGGCGTAATTGATCGCTACGCCGGTGTCTCTAACCCGAATCGATCCAACCACGTCAAAGACATCAACCATACGTACATCAAACCCACGGAGCTCGTCGAACGGGGCGAACTCCTCCACGTAAAAACGGGGAAGCTCCTCGATGATTTCTTCGGTGTACATCTTGATTATGTCTAGAGTACTCGGGTTATCCATGCTTTCTCCCACCGCCATTAGAACATGAGGGGGATTTCTTCGGAATTATTACCTATATTCTTTTAGCATGCCGGTGAACCAATCCATGAAGCCCGGATCGGATATGTTGTGGGAGCCCACGCTGGTGGTCTTGAAATCGGTTGGAGGGGTGAAGTGAAAATCGACTGTCTTATTATGTACATATATATCAATAGACATTCCTACGGATTCGTTATAAAACGAGCAGCCGGACTTGGACCTAGGTAGAAGTTCCCAATCATCGCCCAGAATCTCCCTGGCGTGCATTTTCAATATGTCGACGGTACGGACGCTCATATCGACAGCTCTTCGTCGTCAGGGGTCATAAACATCTCAACATAATCGGTTATGGCCTCATCAAGTTCGGGGTCGCCAAGCGCGTAATCTTGACTTTCTGGTGGATAGTTGAGGCCGTGGTAATCAACGGTTATTTTGGGAGGGCGTATCCACACCACAAGGATCATCTCACCGCCGTAATTCAGGGAGAATGCATCCTCGCCGGGTCCCTCAACCAGATCTATATCGGGGTATTTATTAAGCGGTGGCTCGGTCATCAACTGTCTTAGCCACATTTCGGCTATTTGGAATGCGTCTACTCCTGGTTCCATTATACGTACCTCATTATGTGCTGTGCCAGTGCTGTCTATAGTCAGAAACGTCTCTGCGCTTCTCTAGTTGTTGTATTAACACTTCGGCGCGCATCTTTATTTTATCGCCCGCCGAACCCAAATGATCCGGGTTATTAATATCGATATAAAACGTGTCCGTCTTCTCGGCACCGTGGGGGAACAGGGAAACCTCCCAGTGATTCTTAGATAGGTTCTTCCTCGTCATGATTTGGTCGGAGCTAACCGTGGCGAGGCCGTGATCTCCGGTGTCTTTGGCACTGACATATATGTAAAGTGTGTTGCTAGCTTTATTGATTACTATGGGCATATCCTTTAAGAGATCCCTAAGCCACACTTCCAATATATCAACTGTGCGTACTTCATCCATTTTGCCACCCCACTAAGTGATCTCTAATCATAATCTCCAACTTCACTAGAGTTTTCGGATCCTCTAGGGGCAATAAGAACTCCTCGTGCGTAGTGCGCGATCTCCCAGATTTATCTTCGCGGTTTTCGTAAAAGTACACGTGCGATATTCTATTGAATATGCCTTCCACCATCACACGCACCACCAATTCGCGTTCGTGATCGTAAATGTCGATCATCCACCCATCGTTATGAGATCCAACGTCAAAACCCTCGTAATCCTCGACGATCTCTTTCATCCACATCTCTATGACGTCGGATAGTTTTACTTCTTCATCCACGGCATTTCTCCAAGTGCGCCCGAAGGGTGGCTTCTGCGTATTTTAGTTGGTCCGGATCTTGGGGGCGCAAAATCATGCCGGTGCTCTGTATTTCCGTACATGCGTAATTCCCCAAGTATCCGCCCCTTTCCATACTAGCAGTGACGCTTTGCTGTTTTCAACGGTGCCGCCCTTTGGAACTACCTCGTACGCGTACTGCTGCGGAAAAATTGAAGTTCTAATCTCCATGCCAAAGTCGCCCGCAATTTCGGTGATCCACACATGCATGATGTCCGTTAGCGTTACTTCATCCATTTTTCTTCCAAGGCGCTATGTGGGCTATAATATTTTCTTCAGCCGTACTTAGGGCTTCCGGGCCTTCTACATTTATATCATAAAAGGCCGGTATCTCTTTACGCTGGCTCAATAGCGTATATGTCAATTCACCATCAAAGGGATTTTGTGCAATGGCGGCTTTTATTACTCCATCCCGTTTATCGTAGAAGCCAAAGCCGTTGGCCATCTCCGCTATCCTATAGACATGGGAGAGTTCGTGTTCGGTGATGAAATTCCTCGCCCACACCTCTAATATGTCCATCGAATAAACATCGTCGCTTCTATCAACCATTGCGCTTGACTCCGTCCTCTATCGCCAGGGTTATGTGTCTTTCCAATTTCTTAGGCAGGTCGGGGTCGTTGATGTTTAAATCTTCGTTTTCCTCTTGTTTTACCAGGTGCCTCACGCTTACCCGTTCACCAACCAAATAAATTCGGGCTAGAACCTCGTCGCGGCCCTTCCAGAGTCGAAACAAAACGGCCCCTGCGGGTGACCCGCCGCTTTTATCGAGGGGGCCTTTATCAAAAGCGTTCCTAAGGCTCCCGTCTACCTCCAGTCCTAACGGCTCGGCGATGTTTTTTATCATCATATCGAGAACGTCTGCGATTGTTATTTCTTCATCCAAGGCGTTCCTCCAGGTGCTCCCTAATCCACTCCCCGGCCTGAGCTAGCGCGTCCGGGTCTTTTATATCGAGAAAGAAAACATCTTTGGGATTTTCTTGTACCGTCACCCCATCAAATAAGCTCGTCATGTGGTTCTGGTGGATGATGACCAACACGGTCTGCTCAGAATGCTGATTTCCCGCCGGCCCTACGCGGATAGAACCACCCTGTGACCAGATTTCTACACGCAGGCCTTCGGTTATTTCGTTGAGCCACACTTCAAGGATGTCGCTGGCTTTTATATCATCCAATGTGTTTCTCCGCCCACGCTCTTATTATCGCTTCGGTTTCTTTCAACTGCTCCGGGTCGTTTATGTCTATTACGCCGCGTTTCAAAATGTTGTGCCATTTCGTATCGCCGGGTTTAAATAGTTGGTAGCGAACAGTGTCGTCGTCTCTCCATACAAATACCCTTACTAGCCAACTATGGTCGGTGTCCCCATAACGCGCGTAGATTTCTTGTGGCTCATCGCTTTCTCTCTTGTTGCCTCTTTCATCATAGGCTAACCTTTCCCAACTTACTGGGTAGTCTTTCAAAACGTCTCGCAACCACACTTCCAGTACGTTTATGATGTTTACCATTTCGCCACCATCTGGTCTTTTAGGTGCTTTACGATTAATTCTTCCGCTTTTTGTAGCAAGTCCGGATCTTTAACGTCGACACGGAATGCATCAATCGGCCCCTGCATGTTTCTGTCGTAAAAATTGACTTGTAGGTTGTTCTCATAAAGGCTCTCGGTAAATATGGCCACCAACTCCCTACCGTATTCGTTGTTAGCCGACTGCAACAACAAGTCCGCCGGACTCGACTTTGCGGCTCTGCGTGCCATCGTGTATGCTTAAGATATCATCCGTTGTTTCTACGTATATATCATAAGGCAAATTATGCTTATCCAGAAGATCCTTCATACTTATCGACATGATGTCTATGAGGCCTATTTTATTCATTGCTCTCCCAACTTCTTATTTTTTCTAGGGCCTCTTCTACGTGGGCGTTGAGTAAGCGCCCCATGGTTTTTAGTTGCGCCGGGTCGTTGATGTCGAGCCTAAGAGTGTCCCGATATTGGTGGCCGTGACTCTCGTCGCCGGGTGACCACAAATTAATGCGTAGGCCGTTATCGTCCATACCAGCGCTAATGAAAGGATCGCTATAACCTTGTGGCCGATACGTCATGTTTATTAATAGGTCTTTAATGTCGGGCTTGTAGTTTCCACGGGCTTGATATCCCCCTACGACAACGTCCACGGAATCTGTGTCTGGCTGTGGGTTAACCTCCACGCCACGAACGCCTTTCATAAGGTCTTGCAGCCACACCGTCATCACATCTAGAATGTTTACGTCGTCCATTGTTTCGCCTGTTCTATGCACTCTTTTAGCTTGTCCAGGATGTACTGTTTTTCTTTAATGGTCCAGGTTTCATTATCGGCTCTAGGATGTGTAGACCATATACGGCTGAGATTCCCATATCTCTGCGTCGCCGTTTTCACTAGCCTTTTCCTTATGGTTTCCCCGACGTAGGGGGATCCCATCGGTATGGCAACCTCTTTAAGTGGGTGGGCCTGAGGAGCGATTATCTCGTCCGGGTACACCCTAAGGCGGTCAATCCAAAGGTTCCTATAGCCCACTTCTTCATTCGGCACTCTAATTAGTACACTTAAATCCCTGCCCTCTGACTCTACACCCATAATCTTCGCGCCGGTAATTTCTTTCTCTTCGCATTTCCAATCGGCCATGCTTTCGATCATCATGATGATAATATCTACGGCTTTTACTTCATCCAAGGTTGTTCTCCACGTGCGTTCTAATCCTCTCGCCGGATTCCGGGTCATCAAGGCTCAAGACATAATTAGCGACAATGTCGGCGTGCGTGTCGTATAAGAAAACCCGCACTAACATAGTTTTAGTAGTGATGAGGACTATGTCCACGCCGTTCTGGTTTTTAACCGTAATCCCGTACTGATCCACCTTTATATCTACCGGCAGCCCGTCCAGCGCGTCGCGTATCCATACTTCTACGATGTCGCGTATGTTTACTTCATCCATTGCGGATCTTCTCCACGAACGCTTTTATTTTCTTCCCGGCCACGTCCAAGGCGTTTGGATCGCTGATGTCGATGGTGAATTCCCCCAGGCCCGGCCTGTTTCCGCGAGAATCTAGACGGCCCATAAAATAAACGTCAATCTCTCCACCCTCGATTAATTGTAGGGTGAATCCGGGGGTGTCGTCGTCCGGCAGAATCCAAACATCGATGGTTTCTGGCCCCTCGGCTCTCGCTGCTGGTGGGTAGTGCGGCACCACGTCTATCGTATCCACCGTGTCGCCCAGTAGGTCTTGCAGCCACACATCCAGAACATCTAGGAGTTCTACGTTATCCATTGCCCCACTTCTCCAGGTAATTCTCCACATGTGCCCTAAGCTTCTCACCAGCCGCCGGGTCCTCAATGGGGAAATCATCCACGGAATACTCATCATCCGCGTTGAATAAAATGATTTCGGGTTTCATGATCTTTCCGGCTATCATTCTCCCGCTTTCCCTCTCGCCTTTGAGGTATATGCCCATTATGTAGCTGAATGGCGCCGCGCCATGGGATGACGTTTCCTCTAGGGTTATATCTAGGCGGTCAATCAATCCGGCCAAAACGTCGTTGATCCACATTTCTACGATGTCTTTTATGTGAACTTCATCCAAGGTACTTCTCCAAGTGAGCCCTGATTCTTTCCCCGGCCTTTGGGTTGCTAAAGTCAAGCCTAAACATTCCAGTTTTAGCATCCGCATCAATGTCATCGTGCGGCTTATATAGTGTTACTAACCAGCCGTTCTTTGCTTTGACGATAACCACCAGCGGGAGATATTTTCCACTCTGGTATATTCTTATATAGTGAGTCGTACCCGAGTATTTCTCAGCACTTACCTTCGCAGGCAGCCCTTCGACAAGCTCGTTTGCCCAAACCTCGATGATGTCGGATATCTTTACTTCATCCATTACGGCCAAAGCTCCCCAGCCGCGTAGGCATCCAGCGCCTTTTGGGCTGTTTCTTTGAATTTATCCAGGCCACCTGGGTCACTAAAATCGAACGTGAATGCGCCACTCCGCTCGGGATGATCTATCCACACTGTAGTATTCGGTCTGCGATCATCCTTAGAAGCTCTCAAAGCCGTGTTGCCCCAGGTTACGTCGGTGTCTTTGTCTATGACCATAACCCATCCGTTGGAGTACTTTACTACTCTAAGCTTCTCGTAATCCTCCACCATATCACTCAGGATAGTTTCCAACAGGTCGTACATGCCGGGTTTGTCCTCACTTAGTGTCCTAAGGTCCATTACACGAATTTCTCCAGGTGTTCCCTGATCTTATTGCCAGCCTCGGGATCATCCACGGCTTATATACTGCTTTAACTTGCCGATGTACTCCTTTAACTTGCCGATGTACTTGCCCCATAACGGGTTATTGTAAGCTTTCCCTTCGCCTCTTTTCATATAGTTGGTGAAGGCTGTTATAAGAGCCTCGGCAAGCCTAGTGTCAAAGTGTGGGTCAGAGAGGGATAGCTCCACCTCTTCATCAGTAAGAGGTGCTATAAAGAGCGATACCGTATCCCCTTCGACGAATACCCGCGCAATTTCGTCTTCGTCAACAAAAACCTTAACTATGGGTATTCCGCTGTCGGGGTCTACGGGGATAACTTCCCAATCAGCCATACCTTGGATGATGGAGGCGACCACATCATTGGCGGTTATGTTTTCCATTGCAGGTACTTCTCCATGTATGCTTTAATCCTACGGCCAGCACTATCCAGGGATTGCGGGGGGTTCACATCCATTGCAAAGTCTCCGACTTCGCTATATACAACCCATACGTCACTATCCCTGGGCTTCGCCATCCATAGTACCATCCTCTCATCCTCTGTAAGGACTGCGAATAGGGGGTACGTGCCTTCGTATCTTCCTTGGACACTTCGAACCACTTCGACCGGAAGGTGTGCCACCAGGTCTTTCAACCATACTTCCAAGATGTCGACTATCCCTACTTCATCATCTATTGCGCCCATTCCTCACCCCAAGCTTCCTCAGCTTGCTCTATCAGGCCTGTAAGCGCCATCTCGAATTTATCCTCAAAGTCCGGATCGCCGATATGGAGGGAGGGGCCAGTGATCGCCGGGATTTTAAGGTTCGAGGCCATGCGGCCTAGTGCTTTCAAGTGGATTCCATCGTAGATCTCTATAGGTACTTGGCAGACTTTTTGGGGACCTCTCCTGGACGGGTAGCGCTGCCATAACTCTACTATGACATAATCGCGGCGTATTTGCTCGCGGCCTATATGGCAGTACATGCCTTTGGGTAGCTTTATGCCGTCCATTACTTCCTCGGCGTACATTCCTACAATATCTGCAACCTCTATTTCATCCATTATGCGTACTTTCCCAAGTGGTCTCGTATGCGTTTCTCGCCCCTATCTAAATCAGCGGGATTCGCCGGGTTTACTACGAGATCAAACCGCCCCCCAGACAGAAAGATATCCCACATTGGCCCTTTTCCAATGACTACCTTTATAACCCATATGCCCATCGCGGGTTCGTATCCGTCCACATTTGCTATCAATTCCCCATCCACATACACGTCCAGTGTCCAATCGGTGTTCTCTTGGGTGGCGTCGCCGGGTTCGTATTTTATCTGCGCGGGCAGATCCTTTAATAAATCCCGCAGCCATACCTCCAAGATGTCTCTAACCCTTATTGAGGCCATTATCCGTACTTCTCCACATGCGCCCGAATTTTCTCTTCGGCCTTATCTAGTTGGTTGGGGCCGCGCAGATCCATCATAAAGCGCCCAACGTAGTCTACATCATCGGCAGCGATGCCTTTGAAGAACTCTATTTTCATGGGCTCATCCCCCTTAAGCCACACCCGCACTATAAGGTGGGCTAAGTTTGTCGAACCCTCCCTATAAACATCAAGGGATGAATCATCATCGATTACGTGGAACGGAGAGCCTTTGAACAAGTATCTCAGCCACACTTCCAGGATTTCTTTTGCCCCTACTTCATCCACTACAGGTATTTCTCCACTTGGTCTAGGATCGCCTGTTCCGCTTCTTTTAGCTGTTCTGGGTCGTTTATGTCCAGCGCCAACGTTCTGCCGACAGATGGAGTATTGGCGCCCCTGTATTTATCAACAAGGGATATATCGATACCCTCTACTTCATCAACAAAGATCATGACGGGGATTTTCTCTCCAACCCGTATATTAATAACACGCGGCTCGGCCCAGTCGCCCTCTACCTCAATTTCTACGGGCATCTCTTTCAGCAGGTCCCGCACCCATACTTCTATAATGTCCGCTTGTGATACCATTATGTGTAGTTCTCCACGTGGGTGCGGATTGTCTTGCCAATTCTATCCAATTCGCCAGGCTGGGACACGTTTATCCTCTCCTCTAGGTATTCTTCGTCGCTTTCCAAGTCGAAGAGAATAACATTCCAAATTGCGTCATCCTCGGAGATGCTGTATACGGTGCCCAGCGAAGGCGGATTAAGCGTCATATCTAAAATGCCGGGATCTAGGATGATGCTCATGTCATACTTCTTGCCACCAGTGCGGATAACAACCGGAAGATCCTTTAGCAAGTCTTCCAGCCATACCTCCATGATTTCCGCAAATCCCACTTCGTCCATTGCTTACCCGCTTAACGTGAGGTATAATTCGCGGGCCGTCTCAGTAATGGCCGCTTTGAGCTTATCGAGCATATTCGGATCACCCATCGGTATTTTGGTGTATGCAGTGTATTCATCCTCGTCAGACCGCATCGGTGTATTAACTCCGTACAATACAATATTGCCCTCGCGGGGTTCGATGTAAATATCAAGCCTGTCGCCGTAAGAAAGTATGAGCGCCGGTGAGGTTTCCTCGGAAAGTTCCCACTCACCTCGCTCGAACTTTTCAACCCATGGTTTGAGTTCTATTTTCAGGATATCGAGCATGCTTACTTCATCCACTATCCAGTACCGCCAGTTCCCGTTCCGGTGCCAGGGCATCCACCAAGTCCAGCATCCTCGTTGCCCCACCCGTTTACCCAGTAAAACAGTTCGTCGAAGCCGACCGGCAGGGATCCGTCAACCTCAGGCCAGCCAACATTATCATCATCGGCGTCGCTAGGATCCCCCCACCTTCCCCCACAGTCTATTTTAACATGAAGGGGATCTGTCAGGGAACAATCTAGATGGTAGGTAAATGGGTCTGTAGGGGCGGTTTCGCACTGCCACGTGGTCCTAAAGTAATCGATTCGGGATTCCAATAGTTCATATGAAACAGTGGCGTACGTTCTCTGGTTTCCTACTATAACCCTCTCATATATTGCCCGTTCGACGGTAATGATACCCTTCCTATAAACAACCCAGTTGTCCACAAATCCCTGATCCGGCTCGCCGGGGATCCGTGGATCTTTTTTAGACCAAAGTATGTCAATTTCATTTTCATCAGAAATCCACACCACTTCGGTGATAATGCCGTAAGCGTCTTGGAAGAACAGGGAACCCTTGTCGGGCCAGTCGGCAGATCCCTCTATCCAGGAAGCGCCATTGAGGCTGAAGAGCGAGGGTATGTCATTGCCATCCAAAATCTGGGAGCACGCCCCGAAAGGCTGGGGGAGTGCTAGAACAGGAAGGATTTCCAGTTTATCACAGTCGTACTCCACGGAACCGTTTGGCTCGTCGTAAAGGTCGATGGAGCACCGGTCCACCTCTAACTGGTAAGGAGCCTCGGTTCCGGTTCCACCCGTTCCACAATCAAAGCGGAGGCAACCGCAATCCAAACGCCAGGCAACCCAGAATCGCTTTTCAGCTTCCCCACGGTCCACACGCACTCCAGACCCTAGAAGGAAAAGGAAATCCGCAGACGTGACGTCCGTAACGGAAGTAGGCAGGCCCAGATCCTCCATAACACCGCAGAGAAGCGGTGGGCGGTCGTCGCAGTACCCAGTCATATCGGAGGAAAAGTGCCCTGTCCCTGCCGGGTATCCGTCTATGAAATCGTGCTCCTCATCCGCCTCAAGGCAGAAGGGGGAAGACGACGGGAAAATGCCGTTTCCGTAATTTATTGCGTCTTCGTCCGTGTGGACGACCGCTTCCAGTTGCGCTATGCCCTCGGGAGCGGTAGTAAAAATGGAATGGGTTACCTTTGAGGCGTCGATAGGAGAGGTCGAGTGATCACCCCAAAACGGAATATCCGCAGGTAACCCATTCCCCAAGATAGTATAAGGCGAAACGTCGTAGGAGAGGTCGGTGTCGCCATTGGGTAATGATACTATCTCTGCGTGAAGAGGGTCGGGATCCGGATCTTCGCATGAAACAGTCGAGTCCCAAGGTTTCTCGGGCCACGAAGTACTCACGAAAGTATCCGGAAGGTTGGTTATGTTAACGGTTCTGTGGCCAGGGAACATGAGATTGTCACGTTCGACATACGCTGATAAAAAAGTATGAGGATAAACCACGGCATTATTAGCCGGTTCTGAAGGAAGATATTTTGAATCTGACACGAACAGGTTGGATTTTTCGTCCGTGGTGGCGCTTCGCGCACGCGCGACAGGGTTCCCGAGGGTCTCAATGAGCATTTTCTTGGCCGGGTCCGCGTCCTGAAGCCAAAAAACTAACTTTCCGAGCATATTTTTGCACGGGTGACAATTCAAAGCCTCCTGGAGCTGAATCGCCATTTGGGTGTCGAGGATCTCTTTGACCCTTCCACGGTAGCAATAATCCAGAACGTTGTTCTCAATGTTGCAAATTGTGGCTCTCGGGTCCGTATCGAGTTTCTCTTGCAGCAAATCACCATCTGGCAATATGTCTCCTGCAGGGTATGTGCCGCACTGGGGTTTTAAGCCATCGCGTCCGTCCTCCAGGGTATTGCAGTCCTCGTCTACTTTTTGTGTTCGGTCTTGGCCACGGACGTTGTACGCGCAAAGAGTTTCGTCTTCTAAAGACTCAGTAGGCGCCTGGATTTTCGCGAGGGCGTTAAAAAGGGGCTCATTGGTGATTTTGTGGCCTTCGACTGCTTTCCACGCTTCGAACTCTTCCTCGAGGCCCTGGACGATTGCGGATCGTAGGGAGAGGTCCTCCTCCTTGAAACCTCGGTTTAAAGTGCATTCGCCGCTTGGGTCTTCTGGGGCGATTGGTGGAGGGACCTGTATCTCCCCAAGGTCCGTGCCCGGCTTGGCCCTTACTTCGCCGCCCATGCAGAAGTCCCCGACGTTGTAGACGTCCGCCACTTCTACCGTGTAATTAATTCTGCGAAGAAGGGAGTGGAAAGCCTTGAAACGGAATATTTCGTCTACTAGGAAGTCGAGCATGTCTGCCGGGGGAAGACCCCCCTCTTTGCTTAAAATATCGACATCGAACCGATTGGCCTCTAAATTATTTAGCGCGCCAGGTACAGAAAGAGTCTCCCTGCGATACGCCGCATAGATGTAGAGATACTCGCTCTGCAAGTCGAGGTAATGGTCAAAAACTATACGGATGCGGTTGGTTCGACGGTCATATGAACAGCCTACACCGTTGATTGTACGGGAGCCTGAAGAGTCCTCCGCAATAACTTGACCATTCGGATCCAATAGGACAGTCGCCTCTCCTAGGTACGTACCTTCGGTGGCGGCCATGAAAGCGGTTGGAAAGAGGAAACCCTCTGTCGTTTCCCCACACACTTTCTCCTCAAACGCGGTCGTAGACCTATTGAAAGCTTGTACGACCTCGTTAAGCTGTGTTGTATTATCGGCCCGGAAGGCGTACAATGTAATATTCCCATCCGGACGGTAGAGCAGTGGGATGTCGAAATCGCCAAAACCTGACTCGTTTAGTTCTTGAACGTTGGGCTCTATGTGGCAGACCTGGCTCCTGGTGATTTGTTGTGCATCATACTGCTCATCCAAATTCTCATCTGGCGCAATGAAAATTTTGCCATCGGTGGAGGTCCATAGGTTTACCAGGTCTACCGCAAATCCGAAAATTGCGAAAATTTCTTGTATCGCACGCTTTGTACCTTTAAGCTTATTTAAGAGAGTTCCCTGGCGTAGCATAGTGCGGCGCATATTGTCAGTGCTGCTCGGGAAGTACGGGAGTTCCACTCCGATAAGGTAAGCCAGGTAGGGCACGAGCTGAGCGGGTATTCGGTCGATACGGTTTAAACCATCTAAAAGGGTTTGTTCATCCGCAATGTCTTGTAGCGCATCTGCGAGGGGACGGTAGAATCTGACCATCTCGGAGTCCTTAAGCTCCGTGGACTGGTCGAAGTAGACTGCCGGCGTGGAGAACGTCATCTGGTGGTGGATGTCCCCTGGGTGTTGATGACGTATGCGAAAACGCGTTAGTCTGACGTCGTCCGGATCCACACAGACCAGCTCGCCAAACTCGGTAATTAATCTATTATAATATTCCACTTCGTATGTGAAGAAGTAATCGTTCTTTGGAAGTTCCGAGCCCGTATCCAACTGGTAGATGGACAGGTCGTAATAGTCCGCGTCGGGGTAGAAGGGCACCTGGTCCCTGGTCCCCCTGATCAGGGTGTAGTCGAAAGAGTCACCCTCGACCGCCTGTGCGAATGTTATCTCCTTGGTGAGGTCCCCTCCCTGGTAGAAAACGCGTCCTGCTAAATCAATTTTTTGATCAAACAGGTCTGAAGCGCCTATATCCAGGCGGAACAGTTGACTCTCCGGTACGAAGAGTCCCCGGTGCTCCGGGCCGGCTACTTTAGCTCGGTCTGGCGCCTCCTCGATGAGGTAAGACAGGCTTATAATTTGGGAATTGGATACAGAGTCCCCTACCTTGTTTCGCTTCCAGGGCACCACCAGGAGGACTGGTAGCCACACTGGCCCCCAGGCCGTTCTGTTGTTTTGGATAGGGAACTGGTACAGGTACGGTTGATGTGATCTGGACATTATAGAAACCTCTCCTAAAAGGATCTATAATATCTTTGACGGGACGCGTTTTCTCTTGGCGCCAGGCGCCGGCGTGGGTTCAAGACGCTTTGGAACCAAATTTCCAAATTGTATTAAGAGAGAAAAAGTGGAGTGGGGAATATTCCTTTGGGTGGGGACCCCTACGCCTTCCATCTACTGTCCTCGGAAGTAGAAAGAGTTACACTTTTACCAAATTTGTTAAGGGGAGAAAGCGTTAGGCAGGAGGGGTCAGTTTGGCCTGAAGGGCCTTCAGTTTAGCTAAACGCTTCTCGGTGGAGGCTACAGCCCGCCCGTAGGCCAGGTTAGCCAGTTTCATGTACCACTCGACAATGTGCTCAGCGAGGTCCGGATCCCCAAGTGGCCATCCGGTCCCCCTACTGCAGTTGTTGTGCTCGAACTTGGTCTCAACGATACCTTCCTTTGGGAGCCCAATAATAAAAGTGGGGTGATTGGCCTCGTAGAATCTTAAGGCCTTGTGGCAACGACCCCAGCACAGCCCACATGTCGTCTTCGCCCAGTTCGGAGTGGGCGCATCGTCTTTATAGGTACTTGGCACGCGGTAGTTGCGGTCCCTTGCCGTATGACAGTAGTGGTCCCTGGGGTCGTGGTAGAACGGGAGCTTTTCGATGACTTCTGAAGCCACCTGCATTAAAATTTGGCAAAGTAGTACCTGCGCGTCCATGTTAGTCCAGCTCCTTCAGGGCCTTCATAGCCGCCCCGGCCATTTTGATTTCCTTCTTAGAAGCGGCAATCCCGGCTTTCTTCTCCTTGAGGGCCGCCTGCTGCTCCTTGAGATCCTTGATCGCCTCGTCTGCTTCCGCCATCGCCTTGATGCGGTCCCTCTCCAGTTTCTCCACCCTCTTAACGGTAACCTTGCGGATCCATTTGCTGAGCTTCGTGATGGTTTTGGGGTCGTTGAGGTCCCCAATCATCTTGGCGCCGCGTTGATTTGCATACCCGATGTTGGGGTGAGCATATCTCACATCGCCGAGGTCGACCATGGCGGTGCCCATGTAAAGTCCCTCGTGGGAAAGAATGGCGAACTGCCCCGGTATGTCGTGGAGATCGCACATCGCATCGGCGCTCATGCCACATTTGCCGTCGTTGTGGAGGTAGTCATCGGAGCAGTCCCAATACGTGGGGTCGTCGGCCTGTGGCTGCACAGCATTCTTGCACCCTGCGCATGCATCCTGTAGTCCCTGCTTCGTGGTAAGCCTATGTTGCCTATCACAACTGGTTTCCCAATTGCATTCTTTGCGGTCGCATACAAAACTTTCCAACCCCATCATTTCAGCCATAGTGGCTAAAATATGCCCGGAGCTGACTGGAGCGATCTTCTGTTTTACTGGCAAATTACTTCTCCTTTCATGCGAGTTAGTGGCACTTACTCTTCTCCTTTCATGATTTGTTCCATTGCATAATCCAGGAGGTCCTTGTCACTCGTAGTGAGTGCCTGCTCGCCCCTGCTGCGCAATAGATATTGGTAGTGCGATGAAGGGAATTTACTTTTAGTTATAGAATAACCCCTTTTGGTTTTCTTGACCTTGTAGTAGATGTCTCCCCCATTATAAAGCACCCTGAAGGTACTTCCTGTGTCAGAAGTGCAGTCGAATAGGACCCAGATGTCCTCTTCGAGGTCCGGGTTGGCCACGCGATGGTCTACTATAACCTTGTTGTCCCTGCGGATGAAACACATGGCCGTGAACTCACAGTCCCGAATCATCTGGGCGCGCGCCACCCTTAGTTTGGTGCGCACGTGGGTGGTGCTGTCGAACGTTTCTGGGTCTATGGACGGGCGCTCGCGGACGACTTCGTTCTTCTCACACGAGTTAAGGAAGTCGACAATAAGGTTGATTAGACTGCGCATGTCCAGATCGCGGCGCCATCGGTATGTGCTCCTGTTGTGTGCATTGTCCAGGGCCTTTGGCCACGGGACGGTCTTCTCGAACTTCTTGGTGAAGCCGCCCTTTTTGGTCTGCGCCTTTCCGACAACTTCGACCATCACCGGATCCTGTAGGTCCCCCGCCCCCGAGGCGCGCAATGTTATCAGTCCCCTGTTGGGGAGGCGAATCTTCAGTTTGGTGCCGCTGTGGGCAACCAGGAAAGACTTCCGGGATTTGAACGGCTCGTGCTTGTATAAGTTGTATTGAAGCTCCGATGTGGTGTACTCGTTGCTCATTGGTCCTCCTTGGCGCCGGTTAGGATGGATGCGATTTCCCCTATCACGACGTGGGTGTTAGTGCAGTCGAAAACTTCCTTGACTACCTCATCGTGGTCTTTGAAGGTCTTTGAGAGTTCGCCAGTCTCCAAATCGACGTCCACCTTAGGGATGAACCGTAGTTTCGGCTTACTATTATAGTACCGAGTGCGGTTGGAGGTCTCCCCTGTGGTTATCCAAACATCCGCCTTGAACTTGATGGTCCCTTCTGGGTCACCAAATTCTTTCTTGGTGCTATACATGTAGACACGATACTTGACTATCGTGTTTCCCGGCGCGCGAGCCGGCCAATCTTTTACCTGGTGCATTTTATCCTGCACCCTCTTTCGTTTTGTCACTTTTTCTCCTTCCGTCCTAGCAGTGACTGCTGGAACAAAGCGTTATACTTGCGCCCCAGCGAGCCTCGTGTTTAAATGTGCGTATGGTAAAAGCTTTCATAACAATCTTCTTCTTCGCCCTGGGTGCTCTAAGGGCACCCTTGGATATAGAACCGGTCGCGAACTTCACTGGTTTTAATCGGATACAAAGGCCACTGCAAATGCTGCGGCGGCCCTATCTACCACAGCGCGTTCTTTACCGTTTACGAGGACCCTAAGTCCCCCCCATTAAAACATTACGAAACGCTGTCGGGTATTACTTGGAATCAGGTTTCTGCAGGGCGCGGTGGGCGTTCCTCTTGATTATAAGGACATCGTGCATCAGAGAGTCAATAAACTGCATGTCTTTTTTATCTTCCTTATACTTTTCTCTATTTTGTCCGGTAGGTCCGGGTCGGAGCAGTTGTAGTGTGCCTGCCCACCTGTCCACCACACCACCGTTATTTTGCTGGCGGCTGGGTGATGTTCGATTTCACAAATAGCGCTATGCATAGCGCCCATCGTTATAGACCGCTGTCGGCGATTCCGTAGCTCCCCCTCAAGTCCCTTCCACCTGTTCTGGGGAAATCCGCGTGTGCCAGTGTACTTTTCGTCGTACGTGACGTGAAATGACTTATGGTCCCTGTATGTGCCGCGCTTACCAACACATAGTCCCATATTCTTTACAAGTTTCGTGAGAATGTCAAGAAAAGTCGGTTTTCCCATTCCGCCTCCCAATAAAAAAGGGCGGCCCAACAAGGACCGCCCGACAAAAGGAGAATCAAACAAACGAGTTTATACTGCGGCGGTATACCGCTTATAGCCCTTTTTCTTCAGTTCCTTGATCTTGCGGTCGTAGTCGCTGATGTCGTAGTCCGTACCGAACTGCTTGACCGTCTCGATCATTTTCTTTGTTTTCTTGTCTTTGCGTTTGGCCCGTGCGCCAACCTGCACGCGGCCCAGCGTGCCGTCGAACATGTTGAAGTGTTTGCACTTCTTTTTGCTCTTATCGATGACACACACGGATTGTGCCCGGATCTTCTTTCCGTCGGATCTCTCGGAATTAAACCCGTCGGAAAAGTCACGAGTCCAGACTTCGTGGCCGTCTTTTTTGAATCCTTTGAGGCTGACCCGCTCAATCTTTGCTGCCACGGATGCCTTCCTCACGGTCTGCTTGGCTTTCGGTTTTGCTTTCGCCTTGGCTTTCGGTTTCGCCGTGGCTGTGGGTGTGGTTTTGGCCGTTTTAGGCGTGGCCATAATTCCTCCTTGTTCTTCTCTGGGTCTGACGCGGGTATTTTCCACTCTCAGCTCGGCATTGTTGTCTATACACCGCAACTTAGAGTATTTGTTCCCGCTGTTTATAACCTCGTACTCTCGTTTGCGACCACCCACTGTGACGATTTGGTGCTTGCCATCGGTCCCTGGTTTGGTCGCGGTAAGGTGAACTATCTGCCCGGCCTTGTATTTCATAAGGCTCCCCTTCTCTCTGGTAATTCCATTAAATCATTAATTCCTACTGTGAGGAAGTATTAGATTTCTGGCACTAGTCGACGACAAGGTCCCCTGCGGACCCGTCTCTCCACTTGATTTTGATGTGTGCTGGGTTCTTTTCACACTTTTTCCGGGATAGGATAAGAGGTGCCTTTAGGTCTTTCAGCACCATACCTTCAGTTTCGGGGTGTTCCTTGGTGGTCTCGAAGAACCCGACCATATTATCATATACGAACTTGCACTTTCGGACTGGCGAATGCAACCACTCGTCCGAAAGGTCCAATTCGGTGTTCAAGGGGGCGATACGTTCAAGCTCACCCTTTTGGTTCAATATAATTCCGTCCCAAGCGATTGCGGAGAATACCGTGACGATATCGAGACCCTTGTAGGCTTTGCGGCGCTTGGACCACTCGCCGTCGATCAACGACCACTGCGGTATGGGCAGGGCCATGAGCGCTTTCCTCGCTAAATCACTTAGCGGAATGTGCCAGTCGAGTTGTCTGGAGAGAAACTGCCAATCGTCATCGCGGCGGAAAATGAGTATGCGGAACCCGTCCATCTTCTCTTCCGCCACGTACTTGCCCGTATCCTCCAGTTCTTGTATATTTCGTTTATACATCCTGATTGGTTTATCAGGGTGCCTGAGCCGTTCAGCCCAGAGTGGTTTTTCCTTCATGAGTCTCCCTATTTCACGATCTTGTAGATCTTGTCCAAGAAAATTGGTATCGCAGACAAGATCGCGGCGTGGTTTGCTTTTGAGTATTGAACCTCGAACGAGGTCCCCCTCTTCCCGGTAAAGATATAAAACATAATTCCGTTGACAGGGAACTCCCAAATATAGTGCAGGAATTCACTACGGAACGTTCCGTTCCATTTTCCCAGTTTTTGTATCAGCCTGTCTTTGTTGTTTTGATACATTGGCATTGTCTTTTTGGGGTCCAATGTTTGGCCAAGCGGCCCAAACCATGGCATGAACGTCGAGAAGTTGGCTAAAGCCTCGTTACTTTTCAATTTGTCGGCGTAACTCATAATCTTGCCCTCAAATAGGTGACTATGGCGATAACTTTGTCGAGTTCGGTCTTGAAGTCCGTCACTCTCTGCTCGGGAGGTAGACTACCGCCCGCCTCTGTCAGGAAGGTATCGATGTTATCAAGTTGGTCGGCTACTTCCGTGTATGCAAGAAACTCGTCCATCTCGTTGAGGGTAGCATCTACTGCCTTGAGCCTGATAACTTCGGGTAGGAACTCGCCGATGGCGCGGCTAACCGCTTTGTCCAAGTCTGGATCGCCGAGGTGTATTAGGCGCTCATGGTCTCCCTCGATATCGTCGCATGAGAGAATGTAGTCTCCCTCACGAATTACGATGGTGAACTGGTAGCGCCCGTCGTTATCCTCTCCCGTTATGAATGGGCACGTCTTCGAAACGTTTAGCACAAGGTCATACTGCCCGTCCTCCCTAGTGAGCCGTGCTTTGGTGCCCTTGTTTTTGGCGAACAGTTTCACGCCAGCCTTGAGTTGACTGTCGAAGATGGATTGGGTGAAGTCCCTCTCCAGTACCTTGTCGATGGTTTCGCAGAAGTTGACAACATCCTTTTTGGCCTGAACGCGGCCTAATTGGGCGCCGCTGGGGCTGTGCAGAGTGAGTCTGGTCATATACATCCGCACTTCAACCAGCAGCCTGTACGTCAGAACTGACTCGCCGGTGATGAATTTGAGGTGTATGGTTTGTTTGAAGTGACCGCTCAACCCCTCTTTACAATGCTCTACGGCGAAGAGAAGCATGGTGGGGTGTATCCTCCATCCCTTGAGTGATGCACGGAGCTTTTTTATCACCCACATGCTTCTTTTCGTGGCGAGGGGAAGTTGGTTTTCGGACATCCCTTGGTCTACGGTCTTTCGCCTTCGTTTTTTCTTTGCCATTTAGTCCCCCTTGAACTGGAACTTCAGCTCAAGCTCCTCAAAATCGTAGACGTTCTCGAATTCGTGCTGTTCGTCGCTGTCCTGCTTGCCCAGCATTTCTGCGTCGACCAGCGTGAAGACGATCTTGCCCCAATCGGCGGTCGTATGAACGCCCCACTGATTGAAAACGGTCTTCGCCATGTACCCGAACAGGTCTACGCCGCCCTGCTTTAGGGCGATGCAGAGATCCTCTCCGGACACATGGACACCGGGTTCCTTCATGGCCCTTTGTAGCCCAAAGTAGATGAACTCAAAGGCTTCCAAAGCGTATACGCTGTCTTTGGCGAGCGCACGCAGCCTCGCTTCCATTGCCATTTGGCGGTTTGCTTCTTGGCGGTTCATGCGCTCTCCCCTTTGGCGAATTCTGACGCCACCTTGACGCTCCAGTCGTTGTATTCCTGCTGGAACTGCTCCCACTCGGCCTCGATCTCATCGGGAGAGATGGTTGGTTTTTCTTCGAGGAGAGCTTTGATAAATGAATCTTTTAGTGTAGGCACGCCACACCTCCTTTTTGGGTTCCTTGTTGATGTATTGGAACACGATGGGGGATTTCTAGGAATTATTGGCTCTTGTTTCTACAAGTTTTGCACTGAGATTTGACACCCATTCGTGTGTATGAACTTCTGTGGAACGCGCCGCATTCCTTGGTCATTTTGCATTTTGGACATCGCTTTGGGGCTTTGGGATCATAGACCCTTCTCTTTCTTTTGTAGTTTTTTAGCCATTCTTGTTTGCGCTGCCTGTGGGCCTTCTGTGTGATCTGTCTGGTACCAATCCAATTCAGTGTAGGCTTGTGTTTTTCTAGGGCGTCATGCTCATATTTCCTAGCGTCACCAATGCTGCCCGTGATCCAGCAGCGCAGCAATAATGTTCTTCTTGCCCTTTCCGCCCGTACCTTCTCAATGGTGCTCGTTACTCTCTGTTTGGGGCCACGCCCCCTATAAAAGCGTAGGCGCATGCGTAACCCTTTTTGTGAAGCATCATTAGAAAACGCACAGGCGGATCCCACGTACAGTACTTCTGCCGTATTGTCATCGTAGAAGGCATAACACCCGTATGCACTCGGTATGAGATCCCACGTAAAATCTTCTGCCCATAAATCTATACCCTCCGCATCTGGAATTTGTGAGAATAAATCGGTGTCTGGTAATTTTGGTAGCATGGGGGGCGCTCCTTGGGTTAATTGTAGGTTGCAATCTGATCCAAGGTATTTTTGCTTTGGCCCCCATCCTAGTCCTCCGTAGAGGACTAGGTGGAAGTCATAGACCCACAGAGGCGAAGAAGTCGTCTTCGCCCACAAGCTCGATACCGAGCTTTTTCGCCTTTGTAGTTTTGTTGCTTGTGCTATTGGGGTCAGCCAGCACCAAGTGGGTGGTGCCAGACTGAACTTTGTCGGATGTACCTCCCCCATGCTCTTTTGCTAAGTCTTGCATCATCGTGCGCTTATACCGTTTGCCATCTTCATCTTCACGCATGATTTTCCCCGTGAAGCAGTAGACGTGCCCGGCTAACTTTCCTTTCAATTTGCCCTCCTTCTTTTGTGGTCTCGCAGCCACCGCCGAAGAAGGTGTTGGGTCGTTAACCTTCACACCCACTTGCAGCAGGGCGTTGATTTCGGGTTTCACAGCCTGTATGCCTTCAACGACGGCTTTCGCCTTAGTTGAGGAAAACCTCGGAAGGGCCAACGCAGCGTCTTCCGTTAACTCCATGAACTTCTTGAAGGTATTGACACCGTCTTCGATCATGTGGACGGCCTCACGCCTCCCCAGAAACTTGATTGACAGCGAACCGACAAACTCGGCAAGCTCAACAGTTCTGCTTTTATCAATTTCGGCCATAATCCGTTCAGCGTTCCTACCAACCAAACCTTCCAGAGTAGCTTCAGACAGCTTATACAGATGATGAGGTTTGGTAACAATGCCTGCTTTGTAGAGGCGGCCTCGAAGAGAATCACCGATGTAAAGGATCTTGCGTTTGGTGATCCACTTCTTTACCCGCCTCTCAGTGCGGGCCGGGCACAGGTCGTTACGACAGAAAACATGAGCACCGTCTTTGACCACTTTCGTGCCGCAAGTTGGGCACGTTTTAGGGGCATTAATGGGCACTCGATTTGCGCCAGCCTTAGCCACCCCCATTATCTTGGGGATCACGTCGCCAGCGCGGATAACCTTAACTTCATCGCCGATCTGCACTTTGAGCCGCTCCACTTCCTCGAAATTGTTGAGGAGGGCGCGACGCACATCGACGCCGCCAATGTGTACCTTCTTCAGGTTCGCAGTCGGAACTATTCGCCCGTCAGTCCCAATCGACAGCTCCACTGATTCAAGAATAGTCGTGGCTTCCATCGCTTTGAACTTATAGGCCGTACCAGCCTTAGGGCGATTGTCCCTTTCTCCCATTTTCAGGAAGGTCTTCTCGTCATTGACGCGCATCACTATGCCGTCAATCTCGTACTCCAGCACGCTTCGGCTAGCCGCTATAATGGCGTGCCAGCCAACCGCCTCGTCGGCGTTTTTGCACAACTGGTGTGGAACCACTTCAAACCCCATATTGGTTAGCTCATCGAGCCGCTCCTTGTGGGTTGTGAAGTTTATCCCGTTCTTCATGTCGAACGCCACAAAGCTAACGTGCTCTGCGCGCTCTCCGGTAGACCTGCGCACGGTTCCATTCGCGACATTGCGAGGATTCGTCCCATCCTTGAAGTAGGCCTGGAAATCCTTTAGACGCAAAAGAGCCTCTCCTCTCACCGCCCCGGAGAATCCTGGGGGAGAAGCGGGCAGGTTCTTGAATAGGCGGGCATTCTGGGTGACGTCTTCACCCTCGAATCCATCGCCCCTCGTAATAGCTTGGACTAGGACGCCGTTTTTATACGTCAGTCCAATGGACGAGCCGTCCATTTTCCACATCGCAAGCACCGGTTTCTCATGCTTAGCGTGCCATTTCCGGTAGTCCGCCTCATCGTTTGAATTGTTGAGACTTCCCATCGGCTGGTTGTGCTTAGCCTTCGACAGGTGCTTAGCCAGCGGGGCGCCGACTTGTGCGAGAAAAGGGTGGCTCGGCATTAGCCTTTGAAGCTCGGTCTTCAGCTTGTCGAACTCCTCATCCGACATTGTGACTTTGTCGGAGTTGTAGTACGCATCCGAAGCCTTGATCAGCTTCTTGGCTATTGTCTTAGCCTTGGTCACGGACAATATGTCCTCCTTTCATTATAGTGCGGCTCCCACCGCAGCCTTGATATCGTCGATCTTCTTCATGATCGGATGATTGTCGCGAACGGGGATAGTATGAAATCCGAGGTCGGTTTCGTAGGCATTCTCACCGTCGAATAACAGTGTGAATATCTCGTCCTCGATGCCCTTTTTCCGGATCCTGACATCGACGAGAAGGCCAACGTTCAGTTCTGGGTTACCAATCTCCTCCGGTTCGAGGTATTGGTAACCGTAGCGGGTTTTGCCGCCGTCTTTCGTGAGTCCTACCTCTACGAAGCGGATGTTCTCCACCTTGTGGGCAGTCCCAGCGGCCTTGGCTATCGCCGTTAGACGCTTGAACTGGTCCTCGGTGATCTCGTAGTAGCCCTTTCGGGCCTTTTTGTTGATGGTTTGACGTGCGGCATGCTCAGCATTCCACTTGTCGCCCTCATCGGTAGTTTTCTTCTTCCCATCAACACCCAGACGTCCCCAATGGTTGGTCACCTTGGAATCGTCTATCGTGATGATGTAGAACTTGTTGTGTTTGCCTTCCGTGCAAACCAAATGCGTAACCGGGTCCACATGTCCTCCTTCCTATAAGTGTAACGGTTCTTATCCCCGCCCACCCCCTGGGGGCGGAGTAAAAATCGTCTAATGCCCACGTTTCCTTTCCTGGGCATCCTTGATCGGGTCTCTGGCCTTGTCGATAGCCTTCTGCATGTGGTTGTCCACGAAGCCGTCGTCCTTGAGAATGACGGGCTTGCCGTCTTCTTGGACTGGCGTGTAGGACTTCCACCCAGACGAGTTCCTGACAGGCTCCATCAGGAAGTACTTGCCCCCGTCGTCGGCTATACGCCCGATAAACACGAGCTTCTTGCTGCCCTTGAATACCCCCATCAACATTGGCCGCAATTCGGGCATGTTCTTACCGGAGATCTTGTTTGGTCGGTTCCAGTATTTGCTACGCTTGCTCTTGAAGACCATAAAGGACTCCTCGAACTTCAGTCGCCCAAAGGCGGACAGGTTATTTGTGTCCACCGGGAGTTCGCTGGGCAGCAACGCCATCGAGTCAGCGAGTGACTGCGTTAGCTTGCTGACGAACTTGGTGTCTGCGCTCCAACCAGAGGGCATCGATAGGCTAGCCACCGTCTTTGCCGCATCGTTCAATATGAGGCCTACGGTGTCGAACCTGTGTCCGAAAACCTTTACGTCGGTGAAGATTTTGCCCTCATGGGTGATGCAGGCGGGAGTGAACACCATCGTGGGAACCAACTGCCGGTCACACGCAGACATGTAGTGATCGATTTCTGCATCGAGTGCATCGAGAAACTGATCGTGGTGAACCAGAAAGTCCACCACTCGCTCACCGTATACAGCATGCGTGAGTATGAGCTTGGTGCCCTGTGGCTCGATGCGTAGCTGCATCGTCATGTGGGGATTTGCCTGGAACATCGGGCTGCACTGGAGCAGTTCGCCGAGGTTGTGAACCTTCTTCCTGGTTTGATCATCCCCGTACATGCGCGGTTTGTGGTCAACGCCAAGTTCGTCGCACGCGACCAAAAGCACGTCATAGAGCGGCCCGTTAGGGTGTGCTTCCAATCCGGACTTGAACGCGTCCTCGAACTTGACCATCGGTACATGAAGTCCCATTCAACCTCCTTTCTGTGAATGGAAGAGGGCGGCTGTACGCCGCCCTCGGTTGCGAATCACTTCTACTTGCTGGGTTTGAGCGTGCTGTTGTATGGCACGCACAGGCCTTCGCCCTCGGCCTTCTTTGCCTTCTCCCTTACGCCGGGGTTGCAGATGCGGGCTTTGGTGTAGGCCTCGTTCGGTGCGATGGTGGTCTTCACGTCGAAGAACCTGCCGAAGTCGTCACCGACGACCTTCTGGATTGCGCCCAGAACCTCGGTGAGCTTGTCCTCATCCTCCATGAGTTCCTTGGAGAACGCCACCTTGGTGTGAATTCCGAAGAACTCGTCGTACGCCGTGTCACCGAAGATACGCCGGAGCATATCCTCTTCTTCCAAGCCTGTATCCTTGTACATGCTTTTCGCGGTGACCATGACTTTGCCATTCAGAACGATGGAGCTGTCGTAGCTTCCAGCTTTCTGGCAGGCTTCCGCCTTGGCGTCCTCGGCGACGGGACGGATCTCCGCTTCCGCAATCTTTTTGCGCGCAAGCGCCTCTTTCTCCGCCCGTTGCGCTTCGATGAAGTTGGCAATCGCTTCGGCAAGTTCGGGACGTTCAGCACGTGGGCGAACGCTCTTCTTGCTAGCTTTCTTAGCGGGGGTTGAGGTTTTGAGGAGATCGAGAGGGTTGGACTTTTTCTTTGGAGCCATTTAAGCTCTCCCTTCGCGTCTTGGGGGGCAGTAGACTACGCAATGAGTAGTACCCCCCGGATTATGAAAGGCAGCGCTATGAGAAGCACGTTGCTTCCCTTTAGCTACAGCCACATTAAAACACGAGCCTCAGCTCGTGGGAATGATTGACGCGTTCTCTCCTACCAAAACAAAGTCCATTTTCACCCCCGGATCGAACATCGTGTGAAAAAGAATACCGCCACGAGCGATACGGGGTTTCGTGAGGATCTTGGCTTCCAGAACCTCCAGTATTTTGCGCATCTGTGAATATGCGCGTTTGCCCTTGATAGTGAGGCAGTCCGCGACTACGGGCATACTATCCTTGCCCTTCAGCCGCTTGTATGCCTCTTTCTTGTAGATCCTCCCGTTGACGGTGACAGTGACTCTTTTCGCCAAATCGGGATCCTCCCAGCCTTCCTGCTCAACATAGCGGGCAAAGCGGGACAGCTTGTTCAAGACTTTCCATGTCAGCCTCAATTGGCACCTCCTTTCGGGCACGCCTTACAACCATCATCGGTTGCTGGGAATGCGCAGTCAAAGTCGCACTTTGGTTTCTCCAAAGAGCCGTCTTTGTAGTGGTCCGCGATGAACTTCTCACCGTTCGTGACAAGCTCTTCGAGGACAGCCACATCGAGCGTTTCGAGCATCTCACGGAAACGCTTGACAATCAAATCTCGCCGCTCGAATTCGCAGCGCTCCATTGGTGCCACAATGGCGTCAATCAAGTCCTGCTTCATGTGTCCTCCCTTGGGATAATGTCTTCCTTCCTACGACAATGGGGCGGGCTATTTCTAACCCACCCCATCATCTGAAAGGAGGTGTCGCTCACAACAACAAGTTGCTCGCGATGGAACAGTAGCGATCCCCGCCCACCGTAATGGGCGGAGTCGGAACTGTTAGTCGTAGAACGTCGGGAGCTTCACGATCACTCCCCACGGTGGCGTCGGTCCGCCTTCTTTCTCGCCGTTGCTGATCGCCCAGATCACAGGGTACTTCCGCTCGTCGGGCCACGGCGCGTAACCATCCGTAAGGATGATGTTGGCTTGCCCGACTAGCGCGTTCTCCTCGATGTATTCGAGGGCACTGTCGAAGCACGTGCCACCCCGTCCGTGGACCTTGATCTTTTTCCAGTCACCCCGACGGTACTTCGGGTTGACCTTCCTCACGCCGTGATCGAACTGGACCAGCGTGATTTTGTACCTCCAACTAATGTGCTCCACTTCAGCGAAGAAATGCCGCAGCATGCAGTCGTCCACCGAGCCGCTGGTGTCCACCATGATGGTCAGCTTTGCGCTGCCGTGGTGGCTGAAGCCTTTCATGCCGAACTGGTCGGGGAACCGCCTTGGCGGGCGCGAGTGCGTTCTGCGTCTCACGCCGCAATGTCTCCCCACGTAAGCCTTGAGCACGTTCCTCCAGTTGTAGGAGGGCTTCTCAAGCTTCTTGATCTCTCCAACGAGGTGACCCGGCGTGGTGCCCCTTGCCTGAGAAGAAGCCTCGACTACCGCCGATCTGACGATTTCCTTGGCGTCCTCTTTGTTGGCATCGGACTTGTTCCACTGGCCGTGGTCGTCGAAGACTGTGCCGTAATCCTTGCCGCTGCCCGTATGGCCCTTGCCGCCACAGGCCTGGCAACCACCGTCGCCGCTGCCTTCACCGTCGCCGCTGCCTTCACCGTCGCTGTCGCCTTCGCCTTCTCCCCCGCCGCCTTCGCCTTGGCCCTTGCCAAGTCCTCCAGCGCCACAGAGTGGGCAACCGATCTTGACTTTCGAGGAGTTCTTCATGATCTTGGCATAAAGCTCCTCAGTTGCGGAGTTCGAATTCCACTGGTCGGGAATCCAGACGCTGCCTTCCGGCATGTGCTTGATCCGCTGATCGTTCTTCTTGCCGTTGCAGGTCATGTCCGCAGCGATGTTCCAGACGTCTGGGTTATCATCGCTCATCCTTCGAACGCAATGGAGCCGGACGACGTGTTCTATCTCATGCTGAATGATTGCAGTCAGCATTTCCACGTCGTCAATCATCATCACGAAGTCTGGGTTGTAGACGCAGATGATTCTGCCACCCATACTTGTCGAGATCATGACGCCCATGGTAGGACAGGTTACGTCCTCCTTGAACTCCATTAGCATCGCCATGGCTCCATACCATGGCTGGGTCACCAAGAGCCTGCATTTGGCCCCCATGACCCAATCGTGGGCTTTGTTGTTCGTGATGCTGCCCATAGCACCTCCTTTCTGGCCAAAACGGCCATCGTCCCCGCCCCCCAATGAGAGGCGGAGTGAAGGTCGTTATTTCTTCTTCTTGCTTTTGCCCTCTTTCCTGCCGTACCACGAGAAGTTGCTCAGCATCTCTGCCAGAGCGGGCCTGCCACGGATTTCGCCGATCCAGCCACCCCACATGCCCTTCTTGTCCTTGAACTGCTCGACAAGCTTGGCGATCTTGGGGGAAGTGATGACCGCAGTCCCGATATCGGTTGTTTCACCCATAACGAGCTGGCGAGCCATCATAACAGCCAGATCTTTGTCCTTCGTGTTGTTGAGTGCCCATTCCATGAAGTCGAGGACGTTCTTCCTCTTGGCATCGTGCTCTTTCTTGGTGAGCTTGAGTGCCTTGGAGCAGAGTCCCCACATGATGGACACGAGGTTACCGCGTTTCAGCTTCCGGAGATCCTTTTCCACTGACTTGACGCCCTTATTGATGATGTCGTCCGGGTGCACCTTGATGGTGAACTTGAGGAAGGCACCGGCCATCGCAGCGCCAACGAGTCCGCGCAGGCATGTTTCGTACGATTCCGATGTGAAGTGGAAGGCGTCGCCGTGGTAGGCTGTGTAGACGCGTGCGACCGCATCCCACGACCTCGGCGACGGCATTCTCTCGAAGCCTTTCTGGCCCGTTTGTTTGCCCGTCAACATGTCCTCGTTGACGCTGACAAACTGGGTAACGTGCTGAGCGATTTCGCCGTGAGCGTCCTGCATGAAGTCAACCCAGTCACGGAAGTAAGTCTCTCCCGTGGTCAGATCGACGTGGCAGAACCTGTCGATAAAGGCTGGATCGGCGAAGTTGTTGACGTTGAAGCCTTCGGAGTAGTTTCCGGCGACCACAACACTCCAGCCCGGAGGAAGGACATAGGTGCCGATCTTGCGGTCCAAGACCAACTGGAACGCGGCCTGCAGGACGTCGTCCTCAGAGCGGTTCAGTTCGTCAAGGAACAAGATCCCCTGTCCCTCTGTCGGCAAATCGAAGGGCGGCAAGTATTTCGTCTTGCCATCCACTCTGTCGGGCAGACCACGCAGATCTGCGGCCTCGATCTGGCTGCACCTGAAATCAACAAAGCCATAGTCGTCGTCGGTAAACGGTCCCATGTCTTTGAAGTTCAGTTTCAGCCGGATGGCCTCCATCTCGCAGAATGCCTTGACGCTTGTGCTTTTGCCAATGCCTTGGATCCCCCATATAAACAGGGTGACTTTGGCCTGTCGGCACAACTGGATGACCTCTGCCATCGTAGAGCAACTAACCATGCGAAACCTCCTTTCAAAAGGTTGAACTGGATTATACCATGAGGAGCGGCTGCTGTCAAGTATGCACAACCACTTTGGTAGGGCAAAGGTCTGGAGGACGAGTCCCCCATTGCTCTAGCTCCATCAAAACATAAGAGCGAGCTTCTGAGAATCATACGCGACGATTCTCATGCCCGACCCCCTTGGGGGCCGGATTGAAAGCCGTCGAATCACATATTGCTCGTTAGCTGACGGTGAACTGCTGAACGAGCTTGTCGGTGAACTTTGCGGGCGTGGTCGGGGTGGCCTTCAGGTCGTATTCTTCGCCATCCCGGTTTGGACAATGGACGTTGTCCACTTTGCGACAGGCTTCCTCTTCGTCCTGAGCCAGTGTCAAAAAACTCACTGGCTCGTAGAACTCGCCGCCCGTCACCTCTACTTCGAAGTACCGCACTAGTCCTGCTCCTTCAGGGCCGCTTTCTTGGCCTTGTAGTCCTCGACCCCAGCCTGAATCGTCTCCTCGAAGGCGACGAACGCAGCGAACATATTGTCGCTCATAGCAAAGGCAATCGCAGCGGCCTTTGCGTCTTCAAGGTGCTTCTTCGCTCTCTTGATCGCGCGGTGAACTGCTGGACACAGCTCGATGGCATCAACCTCGGTCGGAATCTCGTCGTCCATGGCGTCTTCCAGATCCTGGATCGTCTTGTGAAGCGATTCCTTGTTCTGCTGGAGGTTACGCCGCATGGCGTCCATTACGGACGTCTCAATGTCCTCGTCCGCGCTGGCGTCGTAAGGACGGATGGAGTAGCGAATACCCGGCGTATTGGCCTGCTCCTCGGCCATGGCCTTCTTGATGGCGTCGTGGTAACCCCACGGCACCAAATAACAGGACCATGACTCCATCACGGACACCCGACGGATCTTCTTGAGAAGCCGTCGGTTGGCACTCCGGCTTTTCGCGGGAATGTCATAGCTCAAAATCCCGTAGCGTGGCATAAAATATCCTCCTTTTGGTCAAAAATAAAGTGGATGTCGATGCCCGACATCGTAAGTACTCTAGCGAAATTGGCAACTCCCGCAAAAATGCCCGCAACAGGGCAGCTAAACTTACACTGGTAAAAGAGCATGGGGGAAAATGTATTGAGTGTGGGTATAATAGAAACCCCTACGCACTTGTTTTCCACCATATCGATCCCACTAAAAAGGAAATGGGTATAGCCCGCATGACAAGTCATTTTGGCCTTGCCAGAGCGCGGGAGGAGGCTAAAAAGTGCATTTTGGTCTGCCGTAACTGCCATACTGAGACCCACTTCCCAGAACTAAACGATATTCTCGACTCGTAGGCCCATTAGAACATGGGAGCGAATTTTCGCATAGTACCGGAGAATATCAACGGCGGGGATGCGTGAATGTTGGTTGGGCCTATCATAGGACTCTCCTTTCTGACCAAAACGGCCTCCATCCCCGCTCACCGTGATGAGCGGAGTGAGGGTCGTTCTGGAATAGCGAGGGTTAGAAGAGAGCGACGAGGTAGAGTAGAAGCATCCCACCTCCTTCCTCAGCCCTAATAGAGCGTATAGAGGTCGCTAAGGCCTACGTTCCCAATCGTAGAGCACGTATTTATTTCGGTTTTGAATAGCTGCCGCACTTCATCCTCGTCGAATCCCTCTTCGCCTTCTATGTAGGCGTCAAGGGTTTTGGCGAGCTTGGCAAGGTCTTCGTGGGAAACCTTGTCTTCGACAACGGCACAATAGTGCTCTGCCGTTCTGGGATCCCAAAGTGTAATGATTGTCGCTTCCACTACTCTTTCTCCTTTCCAAGCCCAGCAAGGATGCCCCACGAGTGGGCCTTGCCGAGGCTCATCTTTATAAAGGACACCATGTCCCCTGCCTGAGCGTCTGGCTCGTCGAGTGCCCAGCGAGGAATAAAGACCTTCCTCCCTGTCACACCTTTCACAGCCACTGACTTCTCAGCGGAGACGATGATCTTGCGATCCACTTGGATCTTCGTTGGAGCGTTGCCTAACCACATACGTCCTCCTTTTAGCCGTCGAGGCCAGTTGCACGCCGAAGCGCGTCATTCATCAGGTCCCTCGCCATGTCGATGGCGGAGTCGTCGTCCTCGGTCTCCTCTACCGTGAGGAAGTAGGGAACGCGATTGTACTCCTCGTCAAGGAGTCTCCGTTCACGTTCTGCCTGTTCTTCGAGGAAGACCTCCCATTCATCACGTTTCGGGTCGGTCATAGCGAACTCCTTTCTAGTAGATACAGAAACGGGGCAGACCTGATTTGGTCTACCCCGGTGATGGGCGGGCAGTGGGGGCGGGCCGAGCCAGCAGGTGAACAGAGCGACTGTTCAGGGCTGGGGCGGGGGGCCCCCATCTGACCTTATCACGACGCCAGACAAACGCCCTTTACTAGGGTATACGACTTCTTTTTGCATGTTTTGCATATTCCCTTGTTGTCCACTATCCAGACCCCCTTCGCTTACCCTTTTTGAACTTCTTCTTCAGCTCGGGCTGTTCGTCCTGTTCCTTCTGGGCCTTCTCATGGAGCTTTTCGTGCTCGATAATAGCTTTGAGACGCTTCCGCTCCTTCACCGCACCTGTTCCTACTCCAAGTTTCTCGTCCAAAAGGGCGAGCTGTTCCTGGGCAGAGCGCAGGGTGCGAGCCTCAGACCGGAGCTGAGCTGCCTCTCTCCTGTCCTTCTTGTTCATCGGTCCTCCTTCCTTCATCGTTCGCACTTCCATTATGGGAAACGAACTCAGACAAGGATTGGGGTGTGAAGATTCACACTACTCGAAGAGGCGCAATTGCTTCTCTACACGAGGTAGAACCGGATCGTGCACTACGCAGTGCTTTCTCCGGCCAGCGAGTGCCTCTTCCCTCAATTCCGTGATTGTGTTGGCTATTCTCCTTGGGTTGTACCCGTGACGGGCAAGGACATTGCCAACGGCGTCCCAAATGGATGCAGCCCATGTGTGCTCATCCCGAGTGACTCCACGAATCGTGACTTTGTACCGCTTGCGCGGCTTTTTGGCCTTTTTGGCCATAGGTCCTCCCCTCTCATCTGCCTTCCACAGGCCACCCTCTGTAGCTGCTTGGGCGGCGCGGTGGTGAGGCGAGCCAATTCTTCAGGTAGTCGTAACACCTCTTACAGAGTGCATGCTCCGTCAGATCGAACTTGATGAACGTCTGACCTTCTCCACGTCCACATCGCTTGCACATCGGGACCTCCTTTCTTCTAAAAACGATGCCTATCCCCGTCCTCCCTATACTGAAGAGAGGACGGAGTAGAAACCGTAGCTATCCCCGTCCCTCATATGGGGGACGGGGGTTATTCAGGGCCGCATTCAGTAACGCATCAGGACCCCCTTCGTGGCTGGTGTTGAAGGCGAAAGTAACGTCCCCGGCCTCGTATCCCGTCTCCCCTAGTTGGCTTGGCGTCCGCGCTCGTTAGGTCTGTGGCAGGCGTAGACTTGTCCTGTGCGCACAGGGTGTCTAGCCCCACTGCCTTGTTTGTCCATAAGGTACGGACCCCTTTTTATTGCTCGGGGAGACGTCGATTGGAACCATCGACGCTTTCGGATGGGGAGGACAGGCTGGGGGAGCATTCTGAACTGGGCTGCTCCCGGCCCGAGGCCTTTTTTGCCTTTCCAGCTTGTGGGGGGGTCGGACCCCCCTTCCTCCATCGTTCGCACTCCCATTAGAACATGAGGCGCGAACGTTCACAACCATCGGCTGCTATCCCCGTCCCCCCATATGGAGGGACGGAGTAGGAGTCGAGGTTAGTCGTTCTCGAAGCTGAGTTCAGCTCCCGTGTCTTCCGGAGCGGAGTAGGACTCCGCTGCCGCGAGGATCATCTCCGAGTTGTCTATCTCGGTGATGTCGAGGCGGGCCATCTGTCCCCCTCCCCGTACGTTGTTGTACGAGATGTAGGGGAGACCGGATTTCTTGTCCTTCTTCAGCTTTTCCTGCCCGAGAATAGGGAGGACCTCCCCATTCTGGACGCCGAAGAAGATGTGCCGGATCTGCGGCTTTCTTCCGTGCTTCGGCGAGTTATCGGCGTCGGACTTCCCTGCCATTTCGGTGTTGGTGACAGAGACCCAGGATTCGACGACGATTACGTCCCCCTTCTTTGCGCGGCGAAGGTTGAACGTCTCGCATTCCTTGTCAAGGAAGACCTGGTTCGCGTACCCTATGGGGGACGCTGTGCACACGTGCGGCGCTGCTGTCTGTTGCTTCTGTTCCATGATTCACCTCCCAGTGAATTGCGGAAGGGGAGACCTCCTGAGGTAGGGGGGTCTCCCCTTCCTGGGTTTTGGTTTCCTTCCGGATTCGGTTGCTGAGAGTCGAGCCGGGGTTGGCTCAAGGTCGGCGCGTCGCTCTCTTCCCCCCACGCGCACTCCCATTAGAACATGAGGCGCGGGCTGCGGGAAGCACCGGAGCGGCGGGCCAAGGTGCGACGCGAACGGCGGGCGAGGTTCGTTCCTCCATCGTTCGCACTCCCATTAGAACACGAGGCGAGTGCTGCGGGAAGGATGAGTGGCGTGACGGCGGTTTCGTGCTGTCGGTTGCCTTCCTCCATCGTTCGCACTCCCATTAGAACATGAAGCGCGAAGCGCGGGAAGGATCGGCGTCTCGCTCGTCGGTCGGTTCGCGTCTCGCCGTGCTGCGCTGTCGTTCGCGCCCCGTTTCCTCCATCGTTCGCACTTCCATTAGAACACGAGCGAATATTCACAGGAAGTACCGAACTATGGCCGGGTAGGGGAAAGTACCCCACCCTCTGGGTCCCCCATATATCTTTAGGCAAGAACCGCCTTCCCGCGCACGCGCGGGTTTCTGACTTTCGCGGAGGTAGCGGAGAAAGGTTGCGGTATTAAATCTTTTCTCTCGAGCGACGGGGCTTCCCGTGCGCGGGAGCTTTTAGGGCACCATTAGGGTATTGCCACCATATGCCAACCACAGTTCAATATGAGTCTTAGGGTTTCGTTAGGTTGTCGCCAGGAGGTTTACGGGTTTTGTTAGGGTGCGCTTCTTTCGTTGCAGTTGCAGTAAAGGGGAAAGAGGGGTTCATGGCAGCTTTCGCGCCCCCTGCGTCAGTAGTATTACCAGCTTTTTCTCGATGTCGGGGTCTCCAAGGTACAGCTCCATCATCTCCCCGTGCAGTCCGACCACAGCGATGCGACCGTCCTTGATCGAATAAAGCACGGAAAGCAGGTACCCACCTTTGGTCCTCACGGATATGTGCTTTCCATTGTCGCTCTTTACGATTTCAAATTCGGGCTTGTCTTTCAATATCTCGTAGAGTACGTCCGCTGTGTTTACTTCATCCATTTTCAGCCTCTGAAGGAAGGGTATATAGGCCATGCTTTCGGATATATGCGAGGACGTTGGGGTCGATCATGTCGTCTACGGGCTTATCGGCGGCAAGGCGTTCGCGAACTTCCGTGCTCGACTGCGGAAATTCACCGCGCGGGTAGGAGGTCAGCTCGGCCAGTTTCAGAATTTCTTCCACCTTGTGCCACTTCGGAAAATCATCTACTGAGTCGCTCCCGACTATCAGAAAAAGCTTCGAATCTTCGCCATACATGCCTTTCAGCTTGCGGAGGGTGTCGACGGTGTACGAGATGCCGCCGCGCCGGCCTTCGATATCGGATACTTCGAACTTACTGTTCCCGGATATCACCAGCTCTACCATGGCAATGCGCTTGTCGAAAGGTGCGAAGGCGTGGGCATCTTTCAGCGGCTGGATGTTCGCCACGACGAAAAGGACCTTATCCAGGGCCGCATCGCGCAACGCGGCTTCTGCGACCCCTATGTGACCTTTGTGGATCGGGTTGAAACTTCCGCCGAATACGCCGATACTAGTCATTTTTCACCAGTATGCGGGCCAGTTTTTCTTCGAGTTCGGGGTCACCAAGATCTATTTCCTCTCGTGCATTCCCGTTTATATATATGACGCCGCCTACTACCTCCAATGAGTATTTGGTCCAACCCCTGCTATGCACGTAGACTATATCGGGATTTCCTGCCACTCTGAATTCCGGGGCCATTTTTATATTGCTTAGAACCTCAAAGAGGATGTCGGTGGCGTTCATGAGCTGCTCCAAAATACCCAGTCGGGGCAATTCTTTTTTGCTTCCTCTACTGCCCAGGTCGTTAGTTGCCGAACTTTGGTCATGGCTTCTTCTCCAAGGGAGCCCACGTACCAGGAATAGTCCTTATATAGATCCCATGACCAATTGGTAGGTATTACGGTTACTTTGTTGTCGGGGAACTCTTCTAGTAGGCGTGCTTCCAGTATCCGACAGATACGCCCGGCCATCCAGCCCGTCCAGGTGTATTTCCCGGTAGGGATGGACACGTCGATTCTATTCGGAGGCATCTTGTGACTTTTAGATTGGAGTGTGATTTTGGGCTTTTCGGTCATTCTAACCCCATGTGACGAGGATTGCCAACGTCAGGATCGTGACTGCTATCACGAGCATTACACCGACGAAGACAAGTCCCTGGGTACCGGCTTTCGACCATTTCTCTTCGAGGTCTACGTTCACTCGGCTTTTCCAGGATTCCTGTTCGTATAGGCTCATTTTCTCCCTCCTTGTACCTCGACGTCGATGGCTCTGTAGGGGCGTCCCCAGGGCGTGCACTCCTTTGCGTTTCCTTTGTATTCCGTGCCTGGAGCGAATATCGTTGCCAGTTTTTCCGCGAGATCGGGGTCGCCAAGTTCCAGTACCGTAGGGTCCAGGTAGCCCGGCACGCCTCCCCTTACTTCCACTGTGCCGTCCTGACCTTTGTCTTTCACGCTCCCAATCGTCATGGCGTATCGGATCAACCCGTCGGAACACAAGCATACGTTTATGTCTGCGCTGCACAGGCTGGCTTCCATCACACCGGTGTCCATGCCTTTTATAAGTTCCAGGAGTATGTGTATGGCCTTCATTTATACCTCTGGAGCAGTAGTTCCAGTTTCTCGAATAGGTCTGGATCCCCAAGGGGAAATATCTTATAGTTCCAGCCGCCCCCGCCGTCCGGTACGTAGGTGTATACCTTCTCACGGTCGATTATTAGTTGGCATAGGATTCCGCCGTGCTCGTTCATGAGACTTATGTCACCCAAGCCGTCTACGCGCACTTCCATCCCGCCGGATATGTACTGGTACGGTTTGGCTAGCCTTTTCGCGATTTCTCGTAGTAGTTCTTTTGCTTTCATGTGATCTCCGACACGTCCGCACTTCGGTTCTGTCGGGAAAATTCGTTAAAACGGCATTATGCCCGCGCCCCATTCTCCAGCATGATCTTGATAGTATGTAAGGGCTTGACAAGGGTGTTTCCTGCCTCCTCGTAGTTCTGCAACGCCTCGTAGTTCTGCAACGCCTCGTAGTTCTGCAACGCCTCGTAGTTCTGCAACGCCTCTAGCAGATTAGCTTTGGGTTGTGCCTTAGCCCATTCGAAGAAGTCCCTGACGTCCTGCTCGTACTCCGGTTTTATCTCTATCTTGAGCTCTTTCATTTAGCCCCCAAAGGTTCGTTAAGACGGCATTATTGCGGCGCGCCCTTCCATTTTCCGCTCTCCCACCATTCTTTTCGTATTTTTCCACGGCGTATAAAGGTATTTCTCCCGTACATTTCTATGATGTTTTTCACGTCGTCCTTATGTTCTTCCCACCACGTGAGCTTGGGGGGCTTCCGGGTTTTCCACCGTTCCCCTCGCCACGCTATGCGGTACGGGCCTACTATTGTTCGTTTAAACTGCGCTTGCAGGTTTTGTTCTGTGTCTTGCACTTTGCGCCACATTGCATCTCCTTCACGAGTTTCTCCAAATGTTCTTGTTGGGATTTATGCAAATCATAGCGGGCTACGAAGCCGGTTGCTCTAATGAGTGTCCCCGCCCCGACTTTTCTGAGGAATTCAAGACCACAACCGTATTTCTCCATAACCTCGTACTCCGCGAGCAGCTCCCGACACTTATCGATGTCCAAATTGTCCGGATTCTCGAATGTCATGCGCGGCACGGCTAGTTTCATTGTCATTGTCATTTGTTTCCTTGTAAATTCGTTAAGCGGCATTATTGCGCCGCCTTGATTTGCTGTAAGAACTTGATGTACTGCTTGCATTCGTTATGCCATTCGATGTACTGAGTTATGGTTTTCTTAAACGCGTCGCAGAAACGTGGGTCGTGCATTGTTCCCGTGAATCCTTTTAAGTGTAGTACTGTGTCGGCATTAAGATGCCAACCTACGCTGGTCAAATTGCGCCCGCACTTGGTGCACACGAACATTACGACGCCGAATTCCGCACTCCGCACCCGATGGCAAGTCCGTTACCTCTTTTATCATCTCTTCTATGATGTCGATTGCGTCCACGTTAGCTCCGCTTAGGTAGAAATAGCGGTATGATAGTCTCGTTGTATTCCGGTTCCTCGAGGCATTTTACCTCTACTTTGAACGTCGGACCAACGGCGTCCATTTCGTAGCTGTTCGATACCCTTACCTCGTAATTGTACGACTGGGAATCTCCCTCGGTGGTTGCGTATAGGCCGCCCGCTCCTGTTTTGAATTCTGCTATAAGTTGGAGAGCGAAACATCCCGCGCCGTTGAATACCTTGTTGTCGTCTCCGATGCCGTTGACGAATGGGCGGGAGAGTATAAACTCCTTCAGTTGTTTGCCCCATCCATCCGTATACCCATCGAATTGCGTGTAAATCGCCAGAAGAAAGTGGTCGTTATCGTAGATTTTTGTTGTGCTTCTAGTTCCCATAGTTTCCTCGTAAGGTTCGTTTAAAACGGCATTACTCCCGCCACTCGCATACCTCAACGTGCTTCTTCGCTATAAGAGCCATGGCCCTCACTATCGTTCCTACGCATTCCGGGCTGCTTATACTATACGAACCGTTAATCTCATCGACGACATCTCCGTGTAAGTTGCGGTCAAGACTAATACTTACGACGTCATCCGCTGAAGCGCGGGCGATATCTATCCGGCATTTAGCACAAGTAATAAACCTCTTGTCCGCCTCGAAATCGCCGTACTTGCTAGCCTCTTTTAGAAAAAGACCCACGAGTATTTCTTGTATCGTCACTGTCATTATATACCTTCGGAAAAGTTTGCTTAAAACGGCATTATTCCGTGCCGTTTGGGAGGCCGGGAACAGGGGCCTTTAGAATAGCGAGCTTCTCCATCAAATTCGGGTCTCCTAGGTACATGCGGCTGTGTTTCAGCGGCGGATGGCCGACTACACGTATTTCTCCGCCCACGATCTCTATGGCATACCTAACGTTGGGGTCACCCAACGGGCCTTTTGTTCCTCGTACGTAAATCCAGGAGTCGGCAATTTTCTCCGCTACAAGGTCGGGCTTAATCGCCTCATTCATTAAGATTATGAGTGCGTCAATGCTTGTCATTATTCCTCGGTCTGGCGTAGTATGTATGCGTAATAGTTGCGCTCCGGGTTGTCCGTGCGTATGAGCTTATACTTCTTACCCTTCTTAAAATTCCCGTCATACAGGGAGCCTTTGCGAATGGAGATGCCGTCTTCCCATTCGATCCTTATAGTTGGGAATTTCCTTACGTCATCAACGCGGGAGGAACCCATTACTACGGGGCTATACGTGACGTCTTTAAGGATGCCACTACTTACGACTTCGTCCGGCAGGCCGTGGTTGATACCGCTGATCGTAACCGTCACAGAACGAGTCTCGTTGCACCCAATTAGGGATTCCATACAAAGAATGAATCCAAGTATGAGTGCACACACGATGCAGGCAGTCCAAAAGTATCTCATATTGTTCTCCTTAACTCTTTATAACTGTGGAGCTCGGTAACAAAAAGGACTTTCTAATTCTCTTGAGATCCTCCGCTACGGAGCTGTAATCCTCTATGAGGCCGTCGAGCCTCTCTTTTACTTTCTTGCGTATCCACTCGCATATGCTTTCCGCCAGTTCCGGGTCTCCGACGCTAAACCGCTCCATCGTGTCACACGGTCCGTCATCATAAAGCGCCACTTCGATTTCTCCGTCTGTTATCCACTCAAACTCAACGCTGGGGACGGCGGGGGGTTCCAACGAACTAAGCGTTATCGTGCTGAAGTAATCGACGGGGCATTTGTTGCAAGCACGTTTGCAGGAAAGGCCGTTTTCTGGTCCGCCATGGAACTTCCAATGTAGGTGTGTTGAATTCAGCTTTTTGCCCACCTCTTCGCAGGTTTCAATCAGTATTTGGCATTTTAGTTTCTGCTTCTCGTTCATTCTTCCTCGGGGTGGAAAACTTCCTTGATCCAGTGCAGGAGTATTTCCTGCAGATCTATGTCAATGGAGATGTCTCTCCGTTCGTCCCACCTCTTATCCAGGAGCGCTTGTATGGCCTCGCGCTCTTCGTCTATAACCTTGAGCGATTGCTGGCCTTGTAATAAAAGCTGCGCCGCCTCGCTCCGAATTTCCTCGATTATAGGAGCTAGCTCTTCCTTGTGTTTCTCAAAATGGTCTCCGATAATATGCAGGCGGGTCGGGTGGCTGTTGGTGCCTATCCTACACATTGTTATAAGAGCGTCTTTCAAAGCCAGTTGCTCTGGAGTCATAATTTCCTCACAAACTCGTTAAAAACGACGCCTGGGTGTTCCTTTTCATATATTTCGTAGCGCTTTTGTAAAGCCTTCACGAGATGTTTGTTGGCTTTCAGATGCTTTTTCAGTTCTCTGTTTAACCAGACAAAAGGATTTTCTCCGTGTTCTGGTCGTCTAAATACGGGCATTATCTCTACCCTCTGATTCCGAAGCATTCCTTGATCACAAAGGCGCGCCTGCAGGTGCCGCAATAGTACGCGTCGTCTGCTTCGGTCTCGCTAAGGTCGCTCTTGCAACATGGGCAGGTTTTGATTGTTTTGCTCATTTGGATTTCCTTTTTCTCTGGAAATAAAAAAGTAATAAGCATACCTACCAAAATAAGGATCGGGATGCTGACTGTTGCTTCAAAACCTATCGTCTCCAGTATCGCATTAGTCACGCCTGGAGTAAAGGCTATCGTGAACATAACGATAAGGGCGCTTATCATGAGTATTTCTCTTGTTCTAGTCTTCATCCTTGATCTCCAGGTCCTCTACCGGAAGCCAGAAGGTCGTGTGGGTAGAGAAATCGAACACGAGCGCCAGTTCTACCCGGTGTATGTGGTGGGGGTCTCCGGGAATGGGTTGTTCTATCTTTTTGGTGGCCCGGACAGAGTACTCCTTCATTCCCAACTTGCCTGTAACGCGGTCTCCTCGTGTGATCTCCCTGGTTTTATTTTTCTTCAGTTTCTTGCCGCACCATGGGCAATGTTTTATGGCTAGGAAGGAACGACCCCCGTCGTGTACGATCAGGCCATATGCGCGGGTTTCGGTGTAATGGAGTATGCTGTCGGGGCATTCGAAGGGGTCTTTGCACTTTTTACATGTAAACTTCAGCGCATCTGTCATCCTATCGCAGCAGTGATTCATTTTTAACTCCAAATCCAAGAGAATACCTTCCAGCCCAGTTTCAGGAATGTCAGGAAGAGAATGATTGTTATGAAAATAACGACGATGCAGCCGATAATCCGTGTACACGAAGTGTCATCAGACATTTTTGTCTCCTTCGTCATCGGCGGCCTTCAGTTTGGCCGTCAGGTCTTGTACGTCCTGGGTTAGGTCTTTGAGACCTTCTATGGCGTCGTCCATGGCCTTGCGCACCCGCTTCATTTTGCGGTACTCCAGGTATTCAGAGTAGACGAGATAACCCATTACTAGTATGACGATGATGGCTACTGGCCACATAGATCGCTCCCATTCGTCAGGAAAGACATGGCTTGAGACACTGTTCGGGCCACTTCAGCCCTGGCCTTGCGGTATCCCCTTTCCTCTGCGTGTTTCGCGAGGAGAGCCAATACCCGGCCCATGTTGTATTTGGTGGTGTTTTTCAATACGAGAATCAGGATTTCGTTGTCCATCTTATCGTCGGTGAGGTTGTCCTTGTCGACCAGCTTCTGAATGGCCTTGCCGACCCTGTGGTTCTTATTCACTGTGACGCGGATATCATCCCGCCAAATCCAGAATTCGGCTTGGTTTTCGGACAGGTTGGAATAGCCGTTGACCTTCATAGCGGAGCAGATATGGTTCTTCTGTTTTTCTCCGATGGTAAATTCGCAGTCCGACATTACCCTCTCCTGTACGAGAATATCACTCTGGACTTCGCGCCGCACTTGTAGCATGTGTAATGCTTATAGTATTCGTGGTCCTCAGTAGGAACCTCGAATTTTTCGCCGCATCCTTTACACTCAATAACCATCCGATTTTTCATAGATTCATTATAGCATGAGGCAGGATTATCAGGAATTATCGGAGGCACTACTGCACACATTCACTATCGCTTTGCTCTCAGTTCGTGCTCGTAGCATAGGATTTCGGCGTACGGCGCGTTCTTGATTGGGCCGTCTGAACTTATTATCCCAGTGTCGGTGGTCTGCTGGTCGCACACGAACCTGACGTTGTACCTGATGCCACCATCATACCAATTCTTGTCTAGGACGATCCCCTCTCTGCCGTCCAGGGCGTGCAAGACCCTCTGACCCACAAAGAATTGGTATTTGGTTCCGGTACATCCTTGGTTTCCGGAGAGTAACACCCCAGCAATGGCGACAAGTAGCGCTGCGGCCAATATATGACTCGGTTTCATACTTCTTCCTCCTCTGTTACGTGTAGTTTGTCATTCCACCAGTCCTTTATGAATGAGCTGGAGAAGCCATAAGCGAAGGCGCTAATAGCCCATCCCAGGGCCATTAGGCCGATTGCCCTCCAACGAAATTCCTCGGGCACTACGGAAAACCCTTTTGCCATCGCGAGGAAGGCGCTTGCCCATAAGATAAGGGACAGCGGCACTCCGATACATATCATGGCGATTTTTCTAACTCTTTTGCACATCTATCCACTCCGTTATTTTCGTTAGGGCGTCTACGATTGTGTCAGGAAGCTCTTCGATGCTGTCGAAATCGAATACCCTGGCTCCAGTCGTCTTGCTGAACTTGTACACAGCTTGGGTAGTCGCAGTTGCGGCACCCTCATTTTCCTGTGTAGTTCCCTGATGCCTTCGCGTGACACTTCGGGCAGCGTTTCTTCTCGTCGGTAATTTCTGCGCAGTCCCTACAGACTGCCTTCTTACACTCGTCGCACACCACGATGTCCATTGCGTTCGTGATGGTCTCCTCACAGGCGGTACATTTTGCTTCAAAGCCTATCATATTGCCTCCTATAACAGTGGTTTCAGTTTCTCCGGCAACTGGGGGTCTCCAAAATCGATGCCCCCAGAATAGAGGCCATACCCAGGAAAGTTGTATACGAAGACTTGGCCTTTATATATTATCAACGAACGGGTTATGCTGCTGGTCCTGCGTTTGCTCACGTCTACAGAGCCATGGTCCGGCCTCATACTGACACTATGGGGCGACAGCTCCTTCACTATCTCGAATAGCACGTCAATGGCTTTCATTTCCCTCTAAGTCCTTCAAGATCTGCGGTTTTGTGATCGTAATTTCTCCGCCCTTGGGTATATCTACCCAGTTGTTGTCCTTGTCCATATACGGCTCGTTGGTTGTTTCTTTAACAGAGCCACAGACTGCGCACCAGTGGAATTCATCGTTCCATGGAGAAGATATGAGCTCCTCCCATTCGTGTTGTTCGCATGGCAGCTTTATCATTTTTCTAGGTCCTTTAAAAATTCGCCGATGCTTTCGTACTCCCTTGCACCTGCTGAGACAAGCTCCTCCCAGCCCACGTGGCCGCTGTGATGTCCTCCGTGAATGTCGCCGATCCACTTTAGCTGTTCCCGCGCGCTTACTAGGGCTTCCATGATTTTTTCGCATCGCGGGCACGCTTTTTTCTTTTTAGGCATGAGATCCTCGCTTATTGCTCGCCGTCGTACTGGTCAATCGACTCTAAATAAGCCTTCGCAAGTCTGATGGCGTGGTTCATGGATTGCGCTTTATATATCTGTCTATATCGCTGGGCTGCAAGGGGATTTGTGTCCTTGTTTTCCATCCACTTCGCGTGTACCTCCGCGATCTTTTCAGCGGCCTCTTTTAGTGTCATAGTTTCCTCGTTATTGCGTCCGCATTTTCTCGCACGCCTTGCACCGGTTCTTGAGGCGTGGGCTCTTTGAGAATTCCCACGGTGCTTCGTGGTACTCCCCACATAGACTTGCGTACCAGCCCTGCTCATTCTTTCTGAAGAAATGCATTTTATAAGCGCGAAGAGGACTGAACCATCCGCGTTTCGGTTTCGGTAACCTGTGATTCATTAGAATCTCCTTCCGAAGATATGATTGCAGTTTTTGCAATAGATCCCCCCAGGGTCCGCAGGCGTCTGCTGAAGCGGGACTTTCATGCCACACGTAGGGCAGTCATCCTGCTTGGTTATTTCTGCCAGCGTCTTTTTCAGTTCCGCGTCCATGTTTTCTTTATGTTCGGCCATTGCTTTCTTCCCGCTCCTTTTTTAGCCATTTTTCGTTGCTTGCGACACCCGAACGCATAGTTAGGTAATCGTAGGCGCCCCCCACGGCCACAATAAAACACATCGCTGATGCGACCCCAAGTATCATGGTGTACTTCATACTTTTCCTGGTTTCTGCATTAATCCATTCGTCGATCATTATAATCCCACTTTGTCTAGTGAAATACACTGACTTTGGTGTATGTTGTTCCTGTTTCGCTCCATGATAGCTAACGCCATAGCTTCTCTAAGCTTGCCCCCAAACAGCTCTGGAAAGTCGGGGTGATACATGTCAACTTTCAGGAATTCTTTATCGGTGCCCACATCAACGGAACACACCGCCGGATGCCTTATTAGCATGCGCTGGGTGTTTGGGCACAAGTACATGTCTATACACTGGAGTCCGGGGATCTTGGATTCGAGGGCATAACTACCCGCCACCCTTACATCTATCGGAACAGACCCGTCAATTACGACGAATGCTAAAGAAGCCTCAAACACCGAGGGTATCTCGTGCCTCTTTAACAGCATCATGATTAGGTCGTCCCAGTTCATTTTGAACCCTGTTGAAAAACATCCCAAACAAGGCCTAGGATTTCTAGGTGGTCAAAAGCAAGTTTAGGCCACTTCTCCGCGTTGATTAGTTGGGTCGCAATAATCCATTCGGCTTTCTTGGCGTCGTCGCCCGCCTTTGGTTTGTATATGTTAGCATCTACGGCGGCGCAATATACAAAAGAGTACATCCGGCCACGCGGGTCGCGGTTCACCGCAAACATGACCTTGAGGAATTGGAGTTGGCGAAAGAGCTTTATGCCCGTTTCTTCCTCGAGCTCTCTATAAGCTGCATCTATTGGCAGCTCGTCTATGTTTACAAAGCCTCCCGGAAGCGCCCACATATCCTTGAAAGGTTCATTCTTGCGCTGAATAAATAGCACTGGGCTCTCAGCAAGCGTCATCCTTGGTTCGATAAGTACGATATCCGCCGTGACCGCCGGCATCGGATACTTGTAAGCATATTTGCCATCGATTTCCTGGCTCTTTAAATCTGGCATTATAACCCCGTTTTCTTGTAGGCATCGTTTATGCTCATGCCGTTGACGTAAAGTTGTAAAGTTTCCCGCATCAAGGGTATCCGTTTTGAGTCCCTCATGTCTTCGCAAGCAAGGAAGCCGCTGAACATGCTTGTAAGCCCGCGCACGGTGTGAATATCAGCGCCTGTGGCTTTATCCTCGGCCCGCCCGCATAAATCCCAATCTTTACTTGGCACTCCGTAAGGCATCTTCTTTCTCACTTATTAGGGCTTTTAGCTTGTCGTAAAATTCCGGATCTTTTGTGTTTACGCCCGCGCTGAGATCCCAGTTTATCGACACTATGCCATCTCTGGTTATATGTATCTGCCAGGACTGCATGGTGCGGAAAATAACGGTTACGAGATGGCGCATCTCTCGGGCTTTTGTCCGCCCATTTTTATGTGTGACTTGGCGGTAGAACTTTTCCCGTTTTAGCTATAAGCACATACCGCTGCCGTTCTAGCATCTCTTGTACCGCTGTCCGCCCAACAAATCATACTTCTTCATCCCGTTTCTCGCAGGCTTTGGCAAAGGCGGATTGGATTATGGCCGTAGTTTTATCAACAAGCTCAGACCAAAGCTGCATTTTGTCATTGCTGTGAAACTCCCAATGCAGATCTTTTATCTTCTCCGCCGCTTCTATGGCGTGCGGGTAGCACCAATGATGGTCGCACTTTTCTTTGTTTCCCATGCCTCACCCTCCAGGGGCTCCTGATCGTGGAGAGCGTAAAAATCTGTTGCTCTCCTTTATGGTTGTGTCTACCGCTTCCCTTACGGCGTCTTTAAATATATCCGGGAAATCCGGGTGCGCCGGGTCTGCCGTAAGGAAACCAGGTAAATCTGGGCGCTCTATGAACACTTTTCCGTCATGCATCCTGATTGATATGTTATGCAGCTTGTTGTGCATCGTCGATATTCTAATGGCCACGAGGACGCCCTGTATCTTGTCCATGGGTGAGTCTGGTTCGCGCCGCATGCTGTAATATTTGGAGTCGGCTAGAGCTTTATCGCCCAGCTTCATTAGGATGTCTGTCCATCTTACTTCGGGCACTGTTTCTCCTTGTGATTATTCAACGCCGGTGTCCTCTTCAAGAAAATTCTTGATTGCGTGCTCGATTATCTCTTTATCTAATGTGTCCAGCTTATCTGTCTGGACGGCGGTTGTCCTGATCCGCTTGACGATTTCGAAATGCCATTGGCTAGGGGTATCGTGATTAGATCGGACAGAATGGTATAGTTCCGTCTCCGGGTTATACGCGATAAAGAATTCCCTGCCCGCAAATGAATTTGGGCGGCACATCACCAAGCACCACGCTTCGTCGTTTGGTCCGAGAAGAAAATCCAACTTTCTGCCCCTGATCGTCACAAAATTATACACCACACAAGCCATTATTTGGTGCGTCCGCTGGAACGCGCCCTTCCTCTTCTGGCCCTGGGTTAAAATAGGCCCCCATAGATGTTTGGGGCGCGTGCGGTTCCACACGACATTGCGCGACCTAACCGGACTTGTATTCGGTATGAAGTTAACAAAAATATCGGCGGGGTCTACGTGAATGTGGTCTCGAAATGGCTGGGGTTTCGGGAGGGGTTTGGGTTTCCTGGGTTTCTTGGGTTTTGGCACTGCTTTAGGCATAGAGCCTCCTTTCACGTTTAGTATAACATGAAGGGATGGTTAGAAGAATTATTGCCAATGCATAGTCCATCGAAACCCCTATATTGTGAATGGTAGCTATAGTTATAGCCGCTAAATGCCGTTGTAGTCATGCCGCTGAATAGAGTCATGTCCCGTCATGTCCTATAGCATAGCGCCGCTGAATACGGTCGGGTCGAGTCCCCGTGCCGTCGCGTGACGTCAAGCAATGCCGCGTGATGGGGTTCCGTCCCGCCGCTACATAGCATTTTGCGCTGTGAAACGTCGTGATATCCAGCCGCTACGTAAGGTATCGATATTATGCCGCCGCTACGTGCAATCTTGTGCCGTTTTGTCGCGCCGCTCGGTTTAGTAGAGTTGGGTGTTATGTCACCGCTCTGTCGAGTCACGTTATCGCCGGGTCTCGGGATGCCGCTTCGCCGCGTGATAAGTCATCCAGCCGCTTGATGTCGTTGGACAAGATATTACCGCTCCACCATATTGGGTCTCGTGTGACATAGCCGCTATATTGCATCGCACACTGTGATGTGTTGTCGCACCGTGCCGCTGTATAAGGCGTCGTGCCGCGAGGCGTTATTTCGCCGCTACATCCGGCCCCGTCTTGTGTAGTCGGGTCTCGCCGCTTTACCTGATAAGATATGGTATAATCGCGTCAAGCCGCTATGTGGGTAAGGCGTCGCGTAGTGGCGTGTTGCCGCTCTATGATGAGGGGTCGAGTCTGATCCTGACATGCCGCTCGATCAGGCCGCGTGTCGTCTTGTGGCACCTGGCCGCTAAGTCCCATGCCGTCGAGTCACATATTGTGGCACCTGGCCGCTCTGTGTTGTGCCATGGAATCGGATGCAGCCGCTATATCGTACAGTGTTTTGCTTAATCACGTGATGTAGTATACTGCCGCTCGATGTTATCTGAGCCAATCCTATCGGCGCCGTAAAGTAGCATACCGCCGCTCAGTCAAGAGACGTTTCGTAAAGCGGCGTCCGATTCTGCAGGGCCGCTCCGCTGCGTCTGGTGTTGCCACGCCGCTTTATCGCACGCCGTTACGTTTGGTGCTACCGCTGGATCATGTCAAGTTAACATCGCGTCGAATCTGACCGCTGCGATTAGTTTGTTTTGTTTTGCCGCTATCAGATTCCATGGGGCTGCAAAGCAACCCCATCGTCGTCGTAAAAATCACTATGGAGATTGAATGTAATTCCGCCTGCCACTTCCAGCATTTCCTTGAACGCGCTGGGCGATAGGGCGCACTGTATCATGGGAACTCCATGGGTGAGTGAATGATTTCGGCAGAAATGCCACTTGTATCTGGGGCGCGCCTCATTGAAAAAGAAGTCGCGCAATGTCGTAGAAGCTTCAAAGTCGCATAAGCAACATATTGGTTTAAATTCGGGCATGGCTATTCCCAAGTTGTTGGAGTTAGGAGTTTGTCTATCATTTTCTCCTGTAGTTCGGGATCTCCGAGCTTGAAACGCGCCTCGTTGCTAAACCGTGGTTCCTTCATTAAGATAAGGTCGCCGCATATACCAACGAGGATTACCGGGCTTTCTTGGGAGGGGTGGTATACAACTATCACCCCTCTTTCGATCTTGGTAAAACAGTCGGGCCACGAACTCAGCAGCGCTGTGTTCATGATTTCTTGCACTGCGTCAATCGCTTTCATTGAAAAACCCCCTCAATTTCTGTAGCAATTCTGGATCGCCAAGCGAAATAGATGTCGCAGGGGCGTCGGGTTTCATTTTGTAAGCGCGAACGACCCCGTTTTCGACGCTTACCGCACTCACCGCAACGTCGCTATGAGGCGGAAACGCGTAAATCGCTCCGCTGATAATTTCGACATTTAGGTCCGGATATGCCTCTTGTACGATGGGAACTAATACCTCAATCGCTTTCACTGAAAATCACCCTAAGATCATTAACTAGACTGGGGTCGCCAAGGTCAAGGAAGACTCCGCCATCCGGAACAAATGATTGGACGAACGTCATTACCCTGACCTTGCCCTCCACCACTAGTATTCTGAAATCAACTTGCCATGCCGACACGCCGGGCGCCTTACTAACCGCGATAGTAGCGGGAAACTTACGGGCACTCATGCCTTGTAGCAGTGCCTCTTCTACTATCGGAAGTAAGATGTCAAGCGCTTCCATTATGTGGCTGTAGCTGTCGCTGGCACCTCTGCCGGCGCCGGGTCCTTTTTCTTCTTGGGCGCGGTTTTGGCCTTCAGGGGCGTTATCGCGCTTTCCATGTCGATGGTCGTCTCGAAGGTGCCATTTTCAAAGGCTCGCGCGCTGCCAAGGCCGATGTTTCCGATGGCGGAGAAAATCTTGATGATCTCTTCATCCGCCAGCTTCGTCCCCGGATAGCGCATCTCAAAGCACAGGCGCGTTCCACGTGGAACGGTTTCCGTGTGCGTGGAGATGCTTTTCTTGCCCTGCGGGGTGCTGATGCAGCCGAGAACGTTGACGTAGGTGGTCTCAACGGGGGCTCCGCTGTCGCTCGGCTCGGAGCCTTCCGGGAGCTCGTCGAATACGTCGTTGGAATTGAAGAAATGAACGCGGTCGGGATGCTCTGTCTGTTTGCTTGGGCCAAACGGGGTGACGCGGGTCATTTCGGCTAGGTCACCTTTGCTGCCCTTCTTGCTGACAAAGACTCCCAGGCGGCTCGCTGCCACTTTCATACAGGCCTTGATCTGCCAGTTGCCCACCCATGGGCCTTCGTCGTCACGCCGAACCTGGTTGACGCCGTAGATCTCCTTCTCGTTGATCTCGTCGAGTTCCTTGGTCGTGTCTTTCTCGCCGAGCTCTTCGTTGCGAATGCGTGCGATGGCTTCCGTCGCCTCGTCGCCTTCCAGGCCGAGGTGATGCTGCACGAATGCCGCCAGGCCCGCTTCTGTTGCCGGCTGCCCGCCGTAATAGTCGGTCTTGAAGGTTATAAAAGCTATCACGCGGTTCGTGTACTCCTCGTACTTCTCTCTTAAGTCTTTTGCGCTTAGTCTGGTCATTGGTACTCTCCTGAAAAAGGTTATTGGGGTCCCCCAAAAAGTCACATTATATCATGGGCGCAGGCTCCTGGGAACCATTAGAGTAGCGCGCTCACGAGCATCCTTATGAGATTGGCGATATTGATTAGGCATATCGCCACCCAAAACATGCTCTTGAATAGCTTCCTGCGCCAAAGTCTCTTTATTATTCCTGCGCATCGCCCAAATAGCATCTCAATTTCTTCTGGATCTCGCAGGTCATAGTGTACGCCGGGCGTCCTTCGGAGTGGGTCAATCTGGGCAACTTCGAAGAGACACCAGTGCTCTGAGATTGTCATAGTAAAATAAAAAGCGGTGGATCATGGTGAACGCATATAGTGTGTTTGGAAGTTGGCTTGGGCTCTGAGGTTACTCGGAATCCACACTTCCTCCCTATGATGTTTTTTAGCTCTTCTTCAATGAGGTGATGAAATTTAACGTATTGGAAGTCAGATGGATGCACCATCTCGTCTGGGTATTTATTTTTCAGTGCCATCCTCAACATAGTATCGCTTTCATTATGAGGACAATAAGAGCGACCGTGTTTACGACCAGGATGCCCACCCTGAATCTCTTATCGAACATGTTTGTTCGGTGTGAGCGGCCCACTACGATTCTTATATCCGCGAATAGTCTATCTACCTCCTCTGGGTTCATTAGGTCACGCCATCGGGGGACGACAACATCCGGGACGGTATCTAGATAACATAGGTGCTGGTCCCCTTTTATTTCGATAGAAAGTCTGTATGCCATCGGGCAATCAACCGCAATGGTTGCATCCCAGAGAATGGGCCGTGGGGGGTCGTCGAGATTAAAAAGACCAAAATAACATTCGTCGAACTTATGAGAGCCACGCTCGGCGGGTTGGGCGAGGGCGCGTTTGTCCCCTTCGACATGCACGACCCAGCTTTCCCGGAAGATTTTGTAGCAATCATCCAAGACGCATATTCACAATTTCTAAGCCGCTCATAATTCCAGAAAATCCCACCTCGTGCTATAATAAACCTAGGAGGCAATATGAAAGCATGCAAATGCGGAACCAAGGTGGAAAAGCTTCTAAGTCACAAACGTTTGTGCTTGAAGTGCTTCCAGAAGTACATGAAGAACATCAAAAAGATCCGGCTGAGGAAGCAGCTTGTGAAATGACAGTATCTCGGCATGACATCGTCCAGGAATTGATCTTGCCCATCGTGCAGGAACGCCGCAAACCGAAGGCGCACATGAACACGCCCGGCACCCATGTTATAATGATGCAATCCGGGCTTTTGGGCTTTCACATCCAGATCAACTTTAACTATGGAGAAAAGCTGAGAGTCCAATTTATGCCGCATCATTTGGTGAAGTGGTACGACTTGAACGATCCGGATGAGGTCGATAAAATGGAAGCAGAAATTCGCGCGTACTTCCTGAAGGAGCAATAATGTCCGCCACGACGTTTTTTGAAGTTCTGAAAATTGAGATGGAAAAATACGGCTTAAAAGCTTATGTATATACTGCCTCTATGACCATCTCTTTTGCTCCGGGCGTCGACGATCTTTCCTTCAATGTCGAAAGCAACGACGGCGAAGAATTGAGGTGGCGTCCGGAAAGCTCCTCGACCGTTTGGTGCGCCGAAGGCCCAAAAATTATAAACATAGCCGACCCCGATGATTTTGATGAGATTTTCCTAGAAGTTATGGAATGGCTCGCCAGGGCGAGGGCGGATATCGGCAACCAAATGGAGACCCTAGTCTCGCAAGACGCCATCACCCAGTGTGCTATGGACAAACTCAGTATTGAGCTTTTGAGGAACAAGAAATGAATTGGCTCGATGTCATGGAAGGGCTGATTTGGGAGGTCATACAAGAAAGTGACTGGAAGGGATTCTTGTCCGTATTGCGCCTCCATCCTGGTGGAAGAGAAGGAATGAAGGAGCGGTTCAAGTTGATAACAACGTATCACGCAAGAACTATATTGTCGGCCTACACCCGCGAGGACAAGTTCACGATCCAGTATGTCGTAAATTGGGGACAAGCATCCTTAGAGTCAGAGGCGGCAGGAGTACTCCAATTCGATCCCCTAACTGACATGATTATGGATGACCCCAGGTTCCCAGAGGCGTTCAAAAAGAAAGTCAGGAAACAGATAGTTGCTCGCTACCCGGAAATACTAGACAAACCCGCTATCGTTAAGTGGTTCGAGGAGACACATGCCAAGCGATCTGATGAAAAAGGCAATGGAAGCTCTTAGAAAAAAGAATGAGCTTGACATGCGGATAGCTCACGAAAAAGAGCGCGAGGCGCACAAGGAGGACGACGTAAGGCTGGAAGACGTCTTGCCGCCGCTCATTGCCGAGATAATGGTCAAGGTAATATCAGAAGACAAGAGGCTAAAGGGCCTTGTTGTCAAAACAGAGCGCGTAAGTCGTCTCCACATCGCCGAGGAACAGGTAGTGACCGTAAAAGACAAGGCAGGGTCCCATTGGGTGAGTTTCAAGTTTCATAAGAACATGGTCTTTGTGGGCAGCACGAAGATCATCCCAGACAAAATCGACGTGAATAACCCTGAGTTTGATAAGATCGTAGAACTAGCGGCCAAATCTGCTTTTGCTATTAGGCTGCACATGGAAGAGGGATATAAAAATCGCAACGGTTAGTTTTATGGAAATCCTAGAGGCGTGGGTAATCGATAATATACTTATCGAGCCCTATACGGCGCATAAGCTTGACGTTAAAAGCGGCGTTCTATTTATTGACAGAAATCGCATCTCCGTCATCTATTTAACCATGGGCGCCGTGCCACAATGGGGACTGGAACTGAATGTGCTGCCAGCAAGGCGCCATAAATTTATATACTTACAGCCTCAACGATCCCGAATTTTTCGAGAAACTTGGGGAGCTACTGCGCGAGTTATTACGCGACCATGCGGAGTACGTGGCGAAAATGGGCCGAACGACCTGGCTTGCAGCGGCGCAAAAAGAGATGCACAGGGTGTTAAATGAAAAGCAAGTAAAACGCTTTAAAGAGGGGCGCATATGATATCCGCTGTTGATTTGCTAGAGATTATGGTCAACAAACTGCTGAAAGACAAAAAGCAGCGCCCGGCAATCCGGGTGGAAGAAGGGCCGAATGTATACTTCCGATGTACCTACTGCGATGGGAATATAGCCAGCGTCGAAAAGAGTTTCGATTCTGATACTGAAATAACAATGTGCGGTTTTACGGGATCTATAAAAGACCCAAAGTTCTACGCGAAAATGCAAGAAAGATTACTGGAGCTTTGGAAAGAACATGGGTGTTAATCAATGGCACGTAGATGTTATAGAACTAAAAAAGAAGTGGTAAGGGACGTGGTCGCGTACGCCAAGAAAATCGTTCCATTCTTGCCAGGAGGCCCGTGGCGCGTGGAATCCGCGTCTAAAATATTAGAGGCGAGCTCCTGGAATTCAAGTTACCACGGATCCATCAAGTGCAAGATAACCCAAGAAGGCCTCTTGGGTGAAGGACTCCATGTGGAGGTACGCACAGCGAGCGGAAAGGAAAAGGGTGTACGTTACGAGCACATCATACATCACTTTATAATCGATTGGGATACCAGCTCGCCAACAAAACACCGGCGAAAGCAAATAATACTCGAAATAGGCTACTTCCCGCGTTTAAAAAGATTCATAGCAGACATACAGAAAGCCGCGCAGCATCTTTTGGATAGGGAGATGAACGCCGACGTACACAGCAAAATCTTGAGGGAGATTTATTTTAAGAGCGGGTCTATGCGCCGCGAAGTTTCGATCCGACCTGGAACCTCATCGTGGGGCACTTACGAGCTATACAACTCCGGCAGAGTGACAGTAACTATAAAGGACCTCAATGTAGAAGTAGAGCTTCGCTTAGAAGGATATAACGATGGCCATGCCATACGGCGCAATTTTGAATTTGGAGATCCCGAGCTTGTCGAAAAAGTGTCCGAGTATGTAGACAGGAAGTGCCTAAAGAGGGTACTCGATCAGGTTGATGATAGAGTCGATGGGGCGAAAAAGGTATTCCATGCCATGGGCGAGCGGAATTACCGATATAGAAAAGTGGCGGTGCTATTTGAAGAGCTACAAAAGGCGTTGAAGGATCTTCCCAAAAAAGCGAGGATAGAAGCGCCCAGAAAGAAGCTCAAGCCCAAAAAGATGAAGAAGAGGGTGCGGCGTTGATGGATTGGGTGGATATTTTTGAGGCTTTAATGCGGGAGGCCGTCGAAGAAGAAGGCTGGTCAGCATACATCGATGTAGTAAGAGAGGACGATTACGCTCGGTGCCGTATAGCGAAGGGTGCGCCGTACGTTAAGGGCCGCGTACTTTTAGCGATGAAGCGCGACGCGGAATGCGTGTTTACTGCGGATTCTTTATTGCGCGACGCCCTAAGACAAATAATCATCCCGATGGTGGGCGAGGACAATATGATGTCCTTTACAGACCCACGAGTTGCGGACTCTTTTAAGGCGGCTGTTAAGTTAGCATTGAAAAAAGACGCTACTTGGCTACCTGCCAATATGGACACATCCTCTTCTCAATAGTTCCGCGAGGTGTTGTCTTGTGTTGTAATAAAGCCAAACCAAGGAGAAAAATATGGGCTACTGCGTCAATTGTCACGAGATAAACATTACGATTGAACCCGACAAACTAATGGAGCTCGGCATATTATTGTCCAAGCTCGACCAAGCCTCGCCAACCGGATACAGGTGGGTGGAGCCTGGTTTCACCAAATCTATGAATATCGTAGAAATCTTCGACGAATGGGGTTACGAGGTAGAGCAGGACCTAGATGGCACTGTGATCTTTTGTTGCCACAATAGCGACAAATGGGGTGACGACGAAAAGCTATTCGAGGCCATCGCGCCCGCCGTACAAGATGGCTCACTCGCCCACTTCGTTGGGGAAGACGGCGAACACTGGAAGTATGTCTTCAAAAATGGTAAGATGGAAAAGCGAGATGGAGCCATTGACTTTTCCGAACTTCCAGAAGATCAAAATGAACAGGTAAAGTACCTGCTCGACATGACCACCCATATGCCAGAAGGCCCAGAGAAATTTAGCCGATGGCTCGGATTTATCCAGGGCGCGATGTGGTCGCTCGGTCTCCGAAAAATCGATGAAATGAAAGACGACAATCGCGTGTCCGTCCAAAATGGCCTGGAGAAAGCGATAGAGGTCTTAAGGAGTCACTCATGAAATTAACCTTCGCAGGAGTCGGTAGTGCCTTCACTACCAGCGATTATTGGCAGACGATGTTCTTGCTTGAAGCAGACAATGGCAAGAAGATGCTTATCGACTGCGGCAGCGATGCTCGGTTTGCGCTTGGCGAACTAGGAGTCGGCCCTACCGACCTTGACGCCGTTTACGTGAGCCACCTACATGCCGACCATATCGGCGGCCTGGAATGGCTGGCTTTCTGCACGTACTTCCCCAAAGCGCCCCGCCCGCACCTCTACATGATGCGCGATCTAATGACCGAAGCATGGTTTGATACCCTACAGGGCGGCCTCAAGTCTGTGCAGGGCAAAGACTGCACACTGACGGACTTCTTCGAGTGCCACGGGATAGATGCGGGGAAATCCTTCAACTGGGAAGGCGCCCTCATACAAACGGTGCAGGTCGTCCACATCGTATCAGGCTTTAGTTTCCGACACAGCTTCGGCCTTATAATCGGCAGGGAAGATAAAAACGATCCGACCAAGTGGGCCAAACGGCCTGACTTCTTTATCACCACCGACACGCAATTCGCGCCGGGACAACTGGTGGACTTTTACGATAAGGCAGAAATTATAATCCACGACTGCGAAACCGGACCCAAATCGAGAGTGCATGCGCATTATGATGACCTGGTCACACTCGACCCCGCAATCAAGGAAAGAATGTGGCTTACGCACTACAACCCCAACCCCAAGCAGGATGCAGAGAAAGACGGCTTCTTGGGATTTGCCCCCAAGGGCCACGTCCTGGAGTTCTAATGGGATGCCCGCACACTACATTTATAAAAGGCCAAAAAGTCCTTGTTATCTTCAAGGACGGCACGCAGCTTACCGGCAGATTTGATGGAAAGAAAAGCGGTAAAGTGTTCGTTGATGACAGGAAAATAAAGATCTCAGACATACGCGCCATGAGTATTTGGAGGCCAAAAGGTGGGTAGACCAGAAACAGAAATGTCCAGATTCGTACACGATACAATGGCAATGGCACTGGCTTACTACGGCTCAAAACGTAACGGATTGAGTATGCATGAATTTGGTGCGGAGTACCACATCACCCGGAAGTCCCCGATGCGTGGCGGGATGACCGCTCAGACGGTTCTTATCATTGTGCCTGCCAATAAGATTTATGGTCCTTGCGACGGCATCATCATATACCCCTTTCTTACCTGGACATTCTTCGATAATGTGGAGGAAGCCTTCCCGGATCGTGCTCGGGAGCCCAATCACTATCCTCTATATAGGTCAATCGGGGGCTCCGCATTTAAGGCATGTTGGGTCTGGGAGTTGGGCGATCCGGCCCTCTACGAGGAAGCTTCCGAACTCATAGACCACATACTTAAAATTCACAAAAGGCACTCGTTCACCGGATGCGACACATGCGGCTCAACTTGTAAAATGAGAGAGACCGGATGTGATCAATCCTCGGGTGAAAGAGGAAAACGAGAAGTCCGGGTTTCCCCGGAAGAGTACAGAGCGGCACATAAAAAGGAGCATTTCACAAAATGCCAGGCGCGGCCTTCCACGATATCATAGAAGATGAAATCCGCAGCGTCATCGGCGATAAAAAGGGGTTTTATGTCCGCTCTACAGAATCACCGTGGTGTATCTCCAGTTAGTAGGTATATTACAATATTAGCATGGGTGAAGTTGGGATCGACAATTGTAAGCCCTGGGATATGCTCCCCAATGAGCTCTTTTACAATGTCCATCGCTTCCACTTTCACTGTATTTAACTCCTAATCTTAAAGGAGATAAAGATGAACATTGAACCACTCGGAAATCGCATTCTTTTCTTAATCACCCCACCGAAAGAAACAACCGAAGGCGGAATCGTAGTCCCGAACGCCAAGGCAGACTCGGCGTTCAGAGAAGCGACGATCATGGAGCTCGGCCCCGACTGTATCGTGCTCAAAAAGGGCGAGAAAGTGCTCCTGAACAATATTCCCCCGCGCGCTTACATAAAAGAAGCCACCGGCGAACGGAATGTCTACGCCATATTGCCCGAAGACCATGTCCCGGCACGCATCAGACAAAAAGCGTAAGAACAAGAACAATCGTCATAATCGCTATTACGATCATTCCAGTTCCGAGCCAAAACGTGGAATCTCGTAGTGTTCTCCACATCTGCGATTTGGCGGGCATGACATTCTTCACGATCTCCAGGTAAAGAACCATCTCCGCAATAAGTTCGGGATCCCCAAGTTTCACCTTGAGTTGCCCGTTGTGATTGCCACCAGAGTAGTGTGAGCACATAATATGGCCGTTTTTATAATCGAATTCCAACTGTGCCATCTCGTTTTTGTTAAAGTCTATCTGAAACTGGAGGAACCCAGTATCTCGGTGTACAAGGAATTTGTACCGCGCACCCAGTTTGTTGGCGACCTCTTTGGCAATATCTCGCGCTACGGATAGACGTTCTAGTGTGGCGTCCGCCGTTAGCTCTTCAACCTCGTCACTTGCGCTTAGATTAAGGCTTGACACTGGGAACCCCGCTCTCTTTTTTACTTTCATTTTCCTTCTTGGCATTATCCACTCCCGCTATGTACTTTCTCACTGCACTGACAACCGCTCTGTGTCGACGATTGCTTTTGCCACGGAATATGGCGTCGGCTTTCCTGTTGTGCATCCGGCACCGGAAAATCGGTTTGTTGTCGCGTATCCCGGCACACCCGAGCCGCCATTCCATGTCTCGCTCGCGGATGCTTATTAATTCAAGCATCCTAAGCCCAAGTTCGGTATTCTGGCTGTGTTCCGCCTCGTCGCAGAGAATTTCCAATCGATCTAGGAATTGCACCGTCATAGTTCCTCCTCCGGTACTAACCGCCACATTATTGTTTTGCCAATATCCGCGAACCCCATCATACGGGGATGCTCAATGGCATATCGAAACGTTTCAGCTATTTTGCCCAACGAGTCCGGCTCCTGCATATCGACTACTTCAGCGACGCAATTGTCGCCATAGTAATGTTCCGTTATGGCACGCCCCTCTTTAGAGATAAACACGATAAAGATGTGATTATTTAAGCATAACTCCTTGGATTGTTTTGCGACGACAAAGTCGCCTTCGATCAGTATCGGCGGCGATGTCAAATGCCCACACGTCAGGCTGATATGGTACGGCGAGTATCCAATCACCGTCAGGATGTCGAGGCCGAGGTCTGTGTCGACCTCCCGGAGTGCCATTTGCACTATGTCCACCCACGTTGGACTACTTGCGTAGGGCTTGTGCTGGGAATGCGTCATAATAGCCATCTATTGCCTTGTGAACTGCTGGTTTTAGTATTTTCTCCGCAAAGCTTGGATCGCCAACCAAGTACGCGTCGACTTTTAACGTTCTCGCGGGTTTCATGCCATTACAAAAGACAGCCACCTTTCCGTTTTTAACATAAACCGAGGCGACCAGCATTCTTCCGTCGCTCATGCATATCCGGATGTGACGGTACGTATCCGTTGGTGTGTTATATATGATTTTGACAACGTGGTTGCTATACGGCTTGACGTCTAGTATTTCTTTAACTAGGGCCTCTAATATTTCTAGCATGCTTTCCATATTGTTGTGCTCACTGTACAAAACGACGATAAATCCCCATACTTCGTAAGGTACATCACGCCGGGCTCAGTTGAGTCTATGGGCGGCGTCCCCAGCATTTTTTCTAGCGCCTCTGATATGCTGCCCGATAAGTCCGGGTCTCCGAGCATGAATTCCTGGGTATCAAACCCAATCTTTCTCCCGTGGCTGGTCATAACGACATACGGCTGCGAATGATGTTCCTTTATCTCTACGCGAAAATTGCACGCTACGTGGGGACCGCCATACCACGACCTCCCTGCTATCGAGATTAAGGTTTTTCTGTTGTGCATCTTCATTTCCCACTTGAATATCTTCCTGCCAGCTCCCATTATGGCTTCGCGGACAAGATCAAGCGGATTGATTTTTAAAACATCGTTCAATGACCTTCAACTCTTTCTGTACGACTTCTTTAAAAACGCGCGGCCATTCTGGATCACCCATAGACGGGACATCCGCTGTCGTTGCGGTGTCCATTATAAAGGCTACTTCGCCGCCCTGTATGTCGAACCAAAACATGTCATTCGCTACATCGTCGTTATGGTGGATCCAGATGCCGGTCGGGGTTCGATCCATGCGGAACGGAGACCCGACGATTATTTCCCGCAGCGTGGCTTCGACGATGTCCAGTTTACTTACCATCATCCGCGCTTTTCTGGCCGGTCCAGAAGGCTTCCTCCGGGCTGATGTTATGCAGATCCTTGCCAAAAATGGGATGCTTAACGCCTGTCGCCTTCATCCACATCTCGTACTTTTCGGGTTCTGAGTAGTAGCCAAACATATAGCCGATGTTGTGCTTGGCCACGTACGCCGGGTCATCAGTCAGCTCGTCTTGCTCCGACAACCACTCCACGTACCCATCGAAAAACTTCTTGGCATCGGTCGGGTTGTCGATGGTCAGCACGGCGTCAAACATCGCGCCGTACGAGTGCCTACCGGTCTTTTTACCGAATTTACCCGGCTTGGCTGCTTTTTCCACTTTTTCTAGAAAATAAGATTTCATCGCATTTGCCTCCTATGACGCTCCATCCTTTCGTCTCTCTAAACGCCAATAATTTAGCTTTATCGTCGCGAACGCACGCGCTCAAGAACGCGTCGATGTATAGATTAAAGTTGTCAACAAAATTAGGATCCCTTAAATCGGCGACTAAGGCCATATTGCTGAACACGTTTTGCGGGTTGTCTTGCGGGGAATTGTGCTCATACCTTACAAATTCGACTTTTCTTGCGCTGGGTTTCCGACAGTCCATGATCCCCACTTGATTGAAGGATTTATAAACAGCGAATCGTGCTCCCCGAAAAATCCTCTTCGGGTCATGGCGTTCCTTCGCGAGTGTCAATAGCATCTCGAATAGATCGATTACGTCCATTTCTTCGGCACTCCTTTTTCTATGAGAACCTCGAGAACCTGATCTTCTATAACTTGCATTTCTGGTACTTCTGCTGATGCTTCCACCGCGATAACAAACGGCTTGCGGCTGTGTTTTGTCTTACCCAAATCCTTCACCCGATACGCTGCGCCATCAATAAACATGCGCGTGAGCCTCCTGCCATTAAACACGGCTATGCCGGCCATCGTGGACGGATTGGCGATGTTTTTCTTGCCCCATGAGAAGACGATTCTGCATTCGCCCTTTTTATTGGGTTTTGAGACGGACCACACTGGTATGAGCATTCCCTCTATGTCTGAGAAGCGCGCCCAAACCGGCACAAACGGTCTGCTGATCGTAATTCTTGGGTTGTAATCTGGTTGGAAATAATGCTTGAACGACGGCTGTGTCATTATCATTGATGGTTTCCGGTTGCGTCTCCGCATTTTATTCTCCAAAAAAGCCGGGGTTGACGTACCCGGCGTGGCTACCTCGGCGTAAACTTGCCGCATCACCTACGCTCCCCTTTATTCCATATGTTAGGCCTTCATCTATACGTAAGAGGGCCATGTCGAGGCTCTTGGGAGGCAGTGCCTCATGTTTTCCACTTGCCTCCTTGGCGTTTGGCTTTTTTCCTTATTAATTGGAGTTCCTTCATCGTCCTCTCCGCGCGCTTATACTCTGTCTCGATGATATGGCGCCCAGTGTCATTTAAAACGTCCCGCATGTGCTCAACAAAATGCGGGTCCTGGATGCTAAGCGTCCTATTTGGAATGCTGTAGTTCCCTTTGTTTTTTGTGGCGTGCAAATGGCACAACACTTTTCCGTCACTATACAGGCTTGCGATGAACTCGCCGCTAAATTTGCCCATGTGCTGGCTTTTGAACCGTATACACTTCTGAGAGCCAGTAACCCCGACTTCTTTGAAGCGATAGAAGTAGCACCGGTGGGCGGCTTCTTTCCCCAGCTCCGTAAGCACGTGTTTTAGGGTTTCATCCTTGGTAACCATGTTCGATGTTATCCGCGTTAATATTAGCCTTCTTCTGATAGCCTTTGGGGCGCTTCGTGCGAGGAGACGCGCTTCCTGCGCTCTCCTTATATCTTTCGTAACCCATTATAACATCGGAATGTATGCGCGGAGAATTATAAACCCCGGCCCAGGGCGAGGTTCAGTTTGAGCCACTCCAGGAGGTCCTCCTTGAACATATCGATAAAGTCGGGGTGTTCAATGGGAATGGGAATGCGCGCATATTCACATGCGTACTCGTCGCCGCCATACTTCGATACGACGTCCGTATAAATGTGGAATTCCCTCGATACTGGAATGGTGCAGCCCAGGCCGTTGACGAGCACCACGCGGAATACATCGCTGTTTGGCTGTATAGAAGCGATGAGGGTTGGGTTTTCTTCCTTGAGCTGCTCTAGGATCATAAGTAGAAGGTCAGCTAATTCCACTATGCCCCCACTCTTGCGAAAGTACAACGACCCGGCGTTTGAATATGGTGACAAACTCCGGGTCGCGAATATCGTAGGTCTTATTGATGCTGCTGGGGTTCACGTTGAAACTGTGGTGCGGCATGTCGATATAGACGGTGTCGCCCAAAACAAAAACGCGTTGGAACGGTATACAATCCTCGACAAGAGCCTCCCTTATTAAGGCGGCTATAACGTACACCAGTTCTGATTCGGCGTAAAATAATGGAATGTCGCTAGGCATGTTCAGAAGGGCACCGCCCGCTGCGGATTTACGCCTTCATTTTGTCGAGTATGGTTTTTCTCAACTCTTTGCATTCCTTGGAGATGCTGCTTAGGGAGACCCTGGCCCTACGACCGGCGGCCTTCACTCCGTCCGTCATGCAGGAGTCTGCGTCTTTCGCCATCGTTAGGACAGCTTCGACAAATTTGACGATTTCGGGGGATGTGTACTCTTCGCTCATTTCTCTTCTCCTATGTTGATTCTCTAAGAATCGATGTAAAACGTTGCCCCTTCCCATTTGATGGGAGCCTTGCATTCAGGCCACTGCTTTGCGGCCTTGGTTAGCATGTTGTCCGTTGTAGATTTTAGCCAGTCTTTTATTGCGACCGCAAGGTGGTCGAGAAAGTCGGGATCGGCTAGCTCGAATTTTTGCGCCGACTCTCTCACCATGTCAAAAAGCTTCACAACCTTGTCTACTTCATCGTATGCGATCATTAGCCCGATGTAGTCGGAGGAGGTGTGGCGCAGCATGAAGGCAGTAGTTAGGGGCCGCCCCTTTTGCTCGGCAAGCTTTATTCTGCGGTGGTACTTACGGAATCTCTTCTTGACGAGATGCCGGACCCCCTTGCGCCCAGTAACATCTTTCCAGATTGGCTGGATGATGTGCTCTGGCTTCACTATATCAATATGTTCGGTGTCCATGAGGGCCATTGTACCATAAGGGGAACGCTGCGGGAAGCATTGGTTATTTCGCGATGGCATTCTCTACTGCCTCTACGTTTTTCTGGTTTACTGTAACCGACTTCTTGAAGGCCACATCAAAGTGCTTGCGCATGGCGGCAGTTTCCTTGGCCGTTAAGTTAAAGCTTATGTCGAACCAGTCCGAGTCCGACAAGTTCCTTCCGCCCGTTATCCCGCCAATGGGGCTTTGGTTCCGGTAAAACCCAAAGAACTTCATGTGCATCTCTGGGGCCATCTTCCAATGGAAGGCGTCCCACTTTTTGGCGGTGTGCAACATTCTCTCCATAAACGAAATATGTTTGGCTTCACAGTGCTCACATGCTTCACTCTTGTCGCAGTATATCAGAGCAGGAAGCCCAACGAGAATGTGAACTTTCGGGACATCAACCAGGGCATTTAGAAAGTCCTGGGCGCGGTTCGTGTACTTGCCTCCCCATTCGTGGCAGTTGCGCCCGTCGCCCGTGATGCCCACATATAGTCCATATGTAGCAATATATACCGAGTCTGGGTACTCGGTGACATACTCCTTCAGAGCCAAGTAGTGTTCGTCCGTATCAACGATTATCTTTCCCATAGCACTCTCCTAAGGTTGTTTAATAAAATACTAAGAAAGGTGTAAAGAGAATAGTATAATAACGACGGCTATGGCGATGATGGACAACACAGTTACGAACGTCACACTGATTTTGGCACTGAAGAAGTTCGACTTGCGCAGCAGCCTCTTCAGCTTTTTGTCGATTTGGTCCGGGGTGTCGGGGTCGGCAAGGTCATATTCGATGGGGTCGAGGTAGCTAACGTCTAATCCATCACGCCACGGCTTTCTTTCATTTCTCCACTGGCGGTACGGCGACTTTTCTCCTGCCTCGTGGTAAAGAAGCATACCGTCTTTCATATGTAGGCGAGCTATGGTTTTGCCACGAAAGTACAATAACACTTCGCGGCCTTCGTGGTCGGCTAGGTAGCTCTTACGAGATCGCTGGTGGGTATAGACACCGTAATTACTCACGGCGTTATTGACAATGAATTCTAGGATATCGACGGCCCGGACGGACATCAGAGCGCCCCCAGGCCGATGGCATTTGGCACATCCGCAGACCTAACGATGATGGTCTGGGCTAATAGGGCGAGCGAACCTGCGGTTGGTTTTTGTCTGTAGTCTTTATATCGCACTTTGATGAGGGCGCGACCTTTCTTCCTTCTAAATCTCGAAGCGTATTTTTTGGCGAGTTTTAAATCAAGCGGCAGAACATGAAAGCCGGACATATAGGATGCCCCGCCGTCGTTCACTCTTTTCACTTCAGCATGGAGCGGGACGTTTTGTTTTATCGTCCTCGATCCGCCAAGTCCTTTGAAGAGGTAGCGTGGGAAACCCTTCGAAATGTCGATAATCTTGTAGCCTGTCTTATATCTCATGGAGGAAGGCAGAGGACACGAACCCCACCCTTGCGGGCGCATCGGCTTCCAACCGAGCCCGGACGCCTATCCGGTTTGCCTTCCGTTATTTATATTGCAGGTGCAATATGCTCTTGAATTGCTCCAGCGATGTCATAGCCCTATATAATGCCAATTCTGTCTCATAACCAACGCAGTGCCTTGCTGCTTCGATAAATGCTCTAGTAAACCTCTCCATGCCTTCGGGATCTTCCAACCGAATCACTTTCCAAGGCTCTCTGTGGAAGTTATTTGGTATAATCACCATTTTTTCATCCGGGTGGTAGGAGCACGATAGCTTTTTTTCATTTAGGTCGTCGAATTTCTGCCCCTTAGTCGACTCGATTGATTTTATGCCATCCAGTCCAAGATCCACATGGATAAAGATTTTCTTTGACATACCGTCATAGTAGTCGGTTTCACGCTTTATGCGGCTTTCATGTATACCCAGCTCTTTAATGGCGTCGATGAGAATATCTATCATTTTTACGTCTTCGTCCACTAAGCCTCCGAGTCGTGCAAGTTGCAATTCCAGACCTGATTTCTCAAATCGGCGTGTTGCCCGGTTTCCGCCTGAAACGAACCTGCATAACTAGAATACGTTCCTTTTATATAGGCCGTACATCCGTCTTCATGGCAGAATAGTCGAAGAGGATTCCACTCATTTCCCGCCGCGTTATCGACGACTTCCGCGTCCTCTTTCTGCATCTTTTCTGCTTCTTCGGGACTAATCGCCCTGTACGGACGAAAGTCTCCCCGGTCGAAAGTGGGCAAAAACGCCTCCGATGGCCTTGTGTACACGCAGCTCGGCTGCGATCTCTAGGCCCTTTTCGGTAAACTTCACGTGCGGGAAAGTGCCAGTGCCTTCCCAAGTAACCAAATCTGCCTTAATCAAGTCTTCGAAGCAATCCCAATCGTCGTGCTCCTGGATTTGTCGCGATTTGTCGCGTTCCTTCCCTTCGAGGAAATACCCGTGGAGCCTGGTGCCATATTCCGGCTTCCACCCGTGCTCTCCTGGTCCCAGACGGTCCATGTGGTTTGCGGAGTAATGCGGGTGCGTCTTGGTATTACAACGCACCCTTCGCATGTCGATTTTGCCCATATCGTTGACACTATCGACGCACAGTGTTTCGAAGTAGCCTAGGAGGCTCCAATGGTCCTTCCCAAAGTCTTCCATCGGTACGATGTCCATATCTTTTCTCCTTAAAGTGGAGGAAGGCAGAGGACTCGAACCCCACCCAACGAGGGGCGAACCGCTTTCGAGGCGGTCCTGACGCCTTGTCAGATTACCTTCCAGTGGGGCGGCATGCGAGAATTGAACTCGCGTTTCAAGATTCACAGTCTTGCGTCCTAAACCATTGGACCAATGCCACCATTATTTCTCTTCTCGTTTCTTACCCTTCAGGGCTGCGTCTATCGCTTTCTCCCTTAGGCCGCCCTTTTTATAGACCTCAAACAAGAGACTGGATTCTGGCCGCTTCATGGGTTGAACCAGTACGCGAACGCCACCGTGAATTATTTCGTTTGGTCTGCCAAATCGGGGCATTTCTTGATCTTCCCTTCGGGCTTCTTTTTCTTACTATCTCCGTACTTAAATTTCATATAGAAGATCGCGCCAGGATGCTTTCGGTATTTTGGCGAATAAAAACCTGGCATTATAAGCTCTTAAGCCATCCTTGCATATTTTGAAGCATCTGTTTTATCATCTGCTTTTGGGTCAGTTTCGGTGTCTTCGGCTTCTGATACTGCGGATAGAGCACTTTCGCACTTGGCGCCTCTATCGGCTTAACGTTAATGAGTTCGCGCGCTATCGTGGTCGGAAACGCCGATCTAATCATTGGGAACACGAACTTTGTGAAGCTTCCCACTCTGAAGTCGTCTGGATGGTAAAACCCTGGCACAACGATACTCCATTAAATGCTTTTCAATAAGCTTCTTTTCACGCCACACAGGCAGTAGCCTTCTCAAAAGCGCCTGCCCGTATATGTTAAAATGCGATGGTTTGTAAAATCCCGGCATTTTATCCTTTGGTAGCGGTAGCACGGCTGGAATCCCGATTCTCCACCAGCTCCTCCTTGGGTGAGGCCCAACAGCATTGCCGATATCCTCAGTTCGCCCGCTTGCGCGGGACTGGGTTACTAGCGCCAGGGTGTGCAATTTATGGATCGTATCTAGTGGCCTGCTTGAGCTTTCAAGGTTGCCCTATCCCCACTCGGGGCCTATTTACACCACGTGCTTTAACCGCTGTAGCGAGGGTGGGACTTGAACCCACGCTCTCCGGCGTATGAAACCGGCGCTTTAGACCAGCTAAGCTACCTCGCCTTATATCTCAACCACAATCGCCGGATGGGCAACTGGATGATATCCCTTACTGCAATTGACGTACGTCACTTGTTTATATGCTACCGTACCGTACTCTTCGTGAATGTGCCCGAAAACGTGGAGCTTCAATTTCGGTAACTCCGTAATACGTTCCATCAGGTCGGCACATCCTTGGTGCCGGTCGTCGCCCGGCTCCATGGGCGGAGCGATATCCATGATGCCGTGTGGTGGCCCATGCGTGATTAGGATGTCCACATCATCCGGGATCATCGCCCAATGCCTCGCAATAACTTCGCCCCTGGCACGCATAAACGCCCAATCGAAAAAAGGCGGCGTTACAGGAGAACCCCAAACTTTCAGTCCATCAACCTCTATTAGGGAGTCGTTTAAGCAGGTGACGTTCTCCAAGAAGCTGACGGCGTGGGACCAATCACGCTCGAATATTCTATCGTGATTACCCGGAATGGCAACTTTGATGGAGTGGTTAAATTGGCCCATCCATTTGTCGAACTTCTTGACTTGCTTAGCCTCTCCATTTGGATAACCAATCATATCCCCGGCGAAAATTAAGATATCTCCGTCTGGGATGTCCAGTTTGTCGTGGTGTCCGTGTGTGTCTGAAAAGCAAACAACCCGCATTAGTTCTCCCAGAATTTAGCAATCATTTTGAGCCATCCCAAAAATCCTTCGTATGGCATTTGATGTTTTGCCATGTTGCAAATACTACAACACGGGACACAGTTTTCAACGATATATCCCTTGCCGTTGTCTTTGCGATCAATGCCATTAAATAGCACAAAAGTCTTTTTGATCCTGTCTTCGTTGACAAACTTATTTCTTCCATATGTTCCATTCTTATTCATATATAGGCTTTTTTTGTTGCGCGGAGGTGTGCCACAATAGTGACAGTTGCTCTTAAACAACTCCATTGCTTTTTCTTCGTCTAGCCCCCATACCAATTCTCTCCTTCTGGCCTTTATCTTATAGGACCGCAAGATCGCATTCCAGGTAGACTTAGCTGGGTCATCATATGATATAGATCCGTAATCTACCATGAAATTCTTACACCCGCATGATTTGACCACACCTCTGATGAGCACACTACTAACAACAAGACGCTCTTTCCCGCAGGCGCATCTACATACCCACTGTATCGCCTTGGCGCCAGAAGGCCAAATCTTGTGTGGTCCTTGTTTTTCAACAGTAAGCCACCCAAATGTTTTTCCTATCAAATCGACTTTGGTAGCCATCTTGCCTCCAATCAAGAATTGTGAAACAGCATTCACATTATTTTTGATTGGACATAGAGCCGGTAGTAGGAATCGGACCTACGTAACCCGCTTACGAAACGGGTGCTCTACCCCTGAGCTATACCGGCGTATTATCTTTTTAGCCACTTTCTCACTTACCGCGTACTTCGTGGTATGATCCTTGATGGCATTCAGGAAGGCAAGCCTCTGGAGCCTTTCTAGCGGGGTTTCGTTTGGGTCCGCGAATCTGGGCATCCGTACACCTCGCTAAGAGGACTCTGTCCGCTTTCACTATCTTTTCCCACGAGAGCTTGATGTGGATCAAGTCCGGGTCGGTGAAACGTGGCATAATGTCTCCTCCTGTACCCGCCCATCTTTATTATCCTTATTGTCGATTCTCGCATCGCGTGGAAAATGTCTGGGTTTGTAAATCTTGGCATCTTTTATCCCCGCTATCTCCAACACCCGGTATATCGTATCGAGAAATACCTCGTAGGTCGTGCCTTTTGGATCGGCAAACTTTGGCATTACATTACTATCCTCGACACGCTTCGTACCATTTCGTTCTTCGTTTTCTTGATTTGCTCGTCAAGCATTGACTGCTGGTACACAGCCATGTACCGCACCGATATCTTGGCGACTTTTATCGATTCCTGGGTCTGCTGGTACTGCTTTTGCATATCTTCCATTATCTTCTTTTGGTAGTCGAACATATCGAACTTCAGGTCCTTCATATACTGGGTAAATTTTAAGAAGGCACGATTCGCATTTGGCTCATAAAATCCTGGCATCTTTCGAGTCCTTTTCAAGCATTTTCTTTATCATATTTCTTGCCTCGTTCTTATCAAGACTCCCGCATCCATGAGCGTCTTTAGGGCGTGAATCTTGCGCTCGAATTTGCTTGCTCTTTTCGCTTTTGGATCGAAGAATCCTGGCATTCCATATTCTCCACGATGCTTGCCAATGCTTCAACAGTGATGGATCCGTGCGCTTCGCTTTTGATTATATTCGTGGTTTCATCGAAAACATGCGCACCTTTTAGTATCTTTACGGCCTTAGCGAAGACCTTTCCATATCCTCTGTCGTTTGGTCCAAAGAAACTCGGCATCCTGTCTCCCAGAGCTAGTAGTAGGAATCGAACCTACGTTTCTTCCTTACCAAGGAAGTGTAATACCATTATACTATACCAGCGTATTTTGACCACATTCGTACTGCACCTCGCCTGGGCACTGATGGCATTGGCTTTGCGCTCTCTGCAGGGATTTTCTGTACCACTTTATCGTCCCGTTGCGCTTGGCGATTTCTTTCCGCATCTCTTTTTGGGTCTGCTTGTGCGCCCGCCGCTCCTTTATAAACCTGCGGTGCCAATCAAGCCAATCGTTGATTTTCTTCAGCATTCTTTTTCCTTTGAGCCGGCGACGAGAGTCGAACTCGCATAACCCCTGTTTACAAGACAGGTGCTTGCCAATTAAGCTACACCGGCGATTATACCACGAGGTGCATATTCTCGTGAAGTATTTGTACCCGGTAGAGGAATTGAACCTCTAACTTGGCATTCGTAGTGCCATATGATAATCCTTTTCACCAACCGGGCCTAGTTCACATGTTCTAATATCCAATGACTTTGCTCGTGGGCTGTTTTTATGTGGTGGCAATTAGCACAGCGCACGTCACATTTAGCCACCTCTTCTTTTAGTGTCTCCAGCCCAATAGCGTCCCTACTCATTGTATTCGAAATAGTGTATTTCTTCTTCCCCCTCACGTGATCGAACGTAAGCGCAATAATATTGGCCTCGCCGCAATCTACGCATGGGTGTTGTTTTAAATAATTAGCTACAAATCTACGATTCCTCTCAATGTACTCTGCTTTCCTTTTGATCGCCATACGGCTATATTTTTCTCTATTGCGTATATGGTGCTCTCTTTTATAGGCGCTATGACAGCTCTTACATGTCCTATGGAGCTTGCCTGTCTTTTTATTTCTCCAACTAAATTCCGATTCTTTTTTGTCTTGTCCACATTTTGTGCATTTCATCTTTCACCTCCGCCTTATTTTTGACTCCAAAGATAAAGTGGAGGATCGAATCAGTATCCCCGGTAGGAATCGAACCTACGTTGTGCCTGTTTAGGAGACAGGTGCCTATCCATTAGACTACGGGGACGAATAGCGCGAATAGTGTCCTGCAGAAAGATGGTGCCGATCAATATGCGGTTTGGGCCGTACGCCCTTCAATCTTCTTATCAGTTCCTTTGAAAACTTCTCCAAAAAGTCCGGGTCGTGGTATTCTACGCCAAGTCCGGATTCGGTTCCCATGAAAAAGTCAGCCTCTGCCCCATTAATTTCAATGTCATACCCCCATACATCCCTACTCGTGTTGTTCATTTCCTTGGACTTAATTCCGCCGCCCATGCGCTTCACGATTTCAACTACAATTGGCGTTGTGATGTCTCTCATTCTCATCGTATTTTCTCCAGCATCCGTTCTTTGGCGACTTTTTTGAATTTATCGACAAAGTCCGGGTCGTGAAAATTAACGTCAAGACATCCGTTTTCGCCCGGCAAAATAACCCACGTGGACAAACTCAACCCGTGCACCTCTATCTCGTAAAAGTTGCGCCAACTAGGCGCTACGACTATGTCGTCGTTGTAATCGATGCTTTCCACGACTTCGCCGAGGAGATGCATGAGTAATTCCTGCATGGTTAATTCGTTCATGCTGACCACCTTATGCGATTCCTTTTATAGCGCATCCGCTTACACATCTGGCAGGAGCACACCTGGCGCGTCTTGGCGTATATCCCGACAAATCGGCCATCTTCCGCCATGTCTGCCTGGTGCCAGACGTACTTGAACATCCTGCGTACGCGCCGCTTATGCTTTTCCGTCAACTCTCGCCTTCTTGCTCTGTCCATTAGAGCCTCCTTGTTGCCCGACTAGGACTCGAACCTAGAATGAAAGAATCAGAATCTTCCGTGTTACCATTACACTATCGGGCATTAGTGATGCCAATTCAAAACGAGAAACTTTATTGTTGCCCAAAGCGCTCGGAGTGGCGCGCTTATAGCGCGCCGGAGTCTCAAAAATCTCGCCTTTCTTAGGCAGCGCCTGAAAAACGCTTCCATTTCATCCACGGCTTCAGGATCTTGCAAATCGAATCTGCGAATCATGACGTGCTCAAGTATCTCCAATTCGTCAAAATCCGCATCGATAGTGACGTTTGTTCCCTCTGTTCTAGAACGTATGGTCACTATGTCGCCATATTTAACAAAAAGACCAGAAAGAGCTGGCCATCGTTCCCCCCACACTGGGTCAAGCATGGCCTTCTTTGGGAAGACTTCCGCTGCGATCATTGTTACTACGTGATCGACTTTCATAAACGCTCCGGCCAATGAAGCTTATTATGGCAGTTTGAACACATCGGAGTGCACTTATCTACTTCCTTTTGTATGCGTTCGATCCCCCAGCTATAACGAACTACCACGGCTATACTTAGTTCTTTCTCTTTTGGGTCGTTGTGGTGGAAAACTATACAAGCCGGGTGGTCCTCGCCGCATTCACACCTAAGACGACTCTTTAATTCTTTTATCCATTGCTGCGCCTTTCTCCTGTGTCTATCTCTTTTTTCTATATAGTAGCGTGGCGCCTTGTCGTAATGGTCTTTTGATGCTTTCCTTGTGCATACCTTACATGCATGTTGCCTTATTCTCTTCTTTTTGTTTTTAAAGTTGAATTCCGATTCATTTTTTGTTAATCCGCACTTCCGGCATTTCTTTTTCATTTTCACCTCCGCTATATCTTTGAATCGGAGAGGTGATTCGAATCATTGGATGCCCGGCTGAGATTTGAACTCAGAACTTACGGAGTCAAAGTCCGTCGCTCTGCCAGTTGAGCTACCGGGCAATGGCATCGGGACGAGGAATCGAACCTGCGGATTGGTGGACCAAAACCACCCGTGTTACCACTACACCATCCCGACATTTGTACCCCCGGCAGGACTCGAACCTGCAGTTAAAACCTGGTTCGAAGCCAGGCGCCTTACCAATTAGACTACGGGGGCTCTTATCAGTACCCCAGGTAGGAATCGAACCCACTTATGACTGCTTAGAAGGCAGTCGCCTGTCCAATAGGCTACTGGGGCTTTGTGTGTTTGTACCATTCCTGCTCTTTAGCTGTCTTTCTCCTGTGGCAGTTGGCACAGCGTACTTCGCACTTAGCGATCTCTTTTTCAATTTGTTCTAAACTATAATCATGGCGCATTAAATTCGACACATTGTGTTTCTTGTCACGTTTATGATCAAAATCCAGTGTGACGATATCTGTCTCCCCGCAGTCGACACAGGGATTTTTCAATAAATAACCAAGGATAAACTTTTGGTTCCTATCTTTCCTTTTGCGCTTGGCTCTTATTGTTCGCTTTCTATAGGCGTCTTTATTTGCGTTATAATATTCTTTATAATAATACTTGCTGTAACATGGTCTGCAATAGCTTTTCCGTGTTCCTTTCTTTTTAGATCGAAAATGGAATTCCGTCTCTGATTTCTGTTCTCCACATTTCGTGCATGTCTTCATGAGGCCTCCGGTTGAAAACTTTATGCCTGATTTCAACCTATATTTGCCTCTATTTGTGGTGGGAGCCAGAATTGAACTGGCGACACCTCGGGCTTCAACCGAGTGCTCTACCGGACTGAGCTACCCCACCTAAATTTCTGTCTCAACGAGATTGCAAAAACATTGCTCGCAATACCAACCGCCAAAGTCATAAGTAAAACAACGTGCGCATCCATCTTTGCCGCATATACCACACCGCTGTTTTTCGTCTTGGGCGAAACACGAGTCGCATCTTTTGATTTCCCATGGCTTCTCTATTGGTATCTCCCTTACAATCCCAATGTGTATTGAAACCAAGCAATGACCGCAAAAATTGCAATGAACGCAATAATCTGTATCACTAAGACGCTCCAATTTATCGCAAAACGCTTGCGCTGCATCTTTATTGCTTTTGTGATCTCGCGCCGCATCTCTTCCATGGTTTCGTCGAATTTCTCTGGGTCTTCCCATTCGATTTCATGGCTGTGCGTCTCGGTGCCATTGCGCGCTCTCTTTGTGATGCCGAACCAAGTCGAGGGGTCTTTATAGCTACATCTCTCTGATATGATAGACGCGACTTTCTTTCCGCAGGAAAACACTTCTATCTTATCGTGCCACACGTGCCCTCCCGGCCCATCCAAATCAAAATCTTCCCTGGTTCTCTTCACCTTGCCCGGAAACCACTCTTCAATAACCGGCTCGAGAATGTCCACCGCTTTAATATCCACGATCCCCCCTGCGGGCTGATTTTTCTTTCTGGATTTCGTCTGCGTTCAAAAGCCTTACGCCTGAGGCAACAATCTTCTTCCGTATCGCCATTAGGCGCTTCCCAAGGGGAGTCCTTGGTTCCTGTTTCTTGTTCATTAATATATCCCCAACGTTTGGGCTACTTTTCTGCGAATGTACGCGATTGCTTCCGGGTCTCTCATATCAAACGTTTTATGCCACATGTAGCCGCGTTCCGTCCATGTCCTCATGTCATTCATATTATGCTCGTAATCCTTATCATACATTAGTTTCACCATGCGACCCGCTGGCTCACCTGAGCCATTTATGGATGTCGTCATGTGTACAGTTAGCGCATTCTTCTCATCAAATGCTACGCGCTTGACGCATACGCCCTGAGGCTGCCCTACCCCTGGCATCACCAACTTAAAGTGCTTGCGGTCTCTATCCGTCATCATATCGTCGATCATACTGTGTATAATTTCTATAAAAGTCATAGTCGCGTAACCACAAAATACGTTATTGCCATTAAAACAAGAGAAACTAATATGGCAGCAGTCACGCTCTTCAAGAACCACCATCGCTGCGCTTCTATTGCCTTCGATATCCTTTCCCGAAGGGCTTCAAAATCAAATTCAGGATCATGAAGGCTAAGCCTATACCGGTGAATATCGGTTTCTCGCAAGTTGCTCATTATAATGTGAACCCACGTGCCCCCAACATTTGAGTTGATCGAAGCGACAAGATGTTTTCGATGCAGGACCCAAATCTCGTTCTTGTGCCGCTTCACTTTGCCGGGGTACCACTTTCGCACCATCGGCTCCAGAATATCGACCGCGTGTACTTTCTTCATACGTTTCTCCTTGTGACCCCACGGGGACTCGAACCCCGGTGACGAGACTGAGAATCTCGCATCCTGACCGCTAGATGATGGGGCCGTAAGCTATTTTTTGAGAGCCAGCTCGAGCTCTTTTATTTTCTCGGCGTGGGCAAGCAGTGCCTCATTCTGCGCCATGATAATCTCATTCATGGCGATGATGTTCCTGGACATCTTATTGAGCGTCTTCTTATGCGTTTGGATCGAATCAGAATTACGCGATGCAAAATTGAACGTGGTCGTATCAATCCCGCCCATTAGCTTGCTTATTTCCTGGAACTGGGGCTGCGTGACCAAATGCTTGTTCAGTTCTTTCTGGAAAAAGATGTGTGTTATCACAAAGTGATGAAAACCAAGAATCCCCAGGCCGACCAGGACCAAAAATGCGATTGCTACATACTTCATACGTTTCTCCTTAGCCGCTTTATTACTGCGTTATCGCTTACTCCAAGTTTTCGTGCAACTGCGCTTTTGCTTGTTTGGTTGACCATTTTCAATAGTTTTTTAGCTGCTGGCCACTTGGCCTTTTCTTGCGATTTCGACGAACACCCCGTTGAGCAATACTTCTGTTTTTTAAAAGTGCGCTCAACTGTTTTACCACAAATGCAGGCGATGTTTACCTTCCATTTCGGTTTTGCCCTTCGTTCTGCTAGCCATTTTAGAGCTTCCTCTGCGACCTCATAATCGTAGTGTCCCTCCCTGTGGCATCTGCAGCATAATAGGTCGCATTTGTCCAGCTCTTTTTTGATGTTCTCCCACGACCTCTTTCGCAGTTTAGACCAGATGAACTCTTTCATGCTCGGATCTCTGTGGTGGAAATCCATTGATCCGGGGCATCGTGAGTATCCGCACTCTTTGCATTTTCCGCCTTTGTAGTCTAGCGCACGGAACCTTAACTCTATATATCTCCGCCTGACATATTCGCTATTGTACTTGCGTTTTTTAGGGCTTATCATTTCGAACCTCCTTTGATTGTGGTAGTTTATTTTTGACTGGATCAAAGGAGAAAGTGCGACACCGGGGGGAATTGGACCCACCATTTCAAGATTGAAAGCCTTGCGTCCTACCATTAGACGACGGTGCCTTGGCGGGAGCGCATAGGAATCGAACCCACCTGGAACGCGGTTTACGCTCCACAACGGGGTTGAAGCCCGCGAGGTTCACCAGAACCCTTCCACTCCCATTTGTGACACCGGCGGGATTTGAACCCGCGTTAGCGGAGCGAAAGTCCGCTGTCCTGACCGGCCTAGACGACGGTGCCATCAGATCGCGTTGTGCGGGGTTAACCTTCACCCCCGCCTCCACTAGAGGGTTGTCCGGTGTGATTGTGCCGACTACTACCAGACATTGGCGGGTTAAAACGGGCGCGTCGCGAGTTGGCGTATCGCTTGCGATTCCTATCCTACCCTCATTAATAACCGCCTCCGCCACGAGGCCAACGTGATCCCTAAACAAAGCCCTTGAAGCGTGGTGCGTGCGGGAATCGAACCCACAACCGTCAGGTCCTTTGGTCCTAACTAGTTTCGACGGCATTTGCAAACCTGCCGCACCATGTGCCAAATTGTCAAAGATCGTGTTGCGCAGTGGGCCCGCTGGGACTCGAACCCAGAACCTTCTCGTTATGAGCGAGCTGCACCAACCAATTGTGCTACGAACCCCAGTCTTCAAACAAAGGCGCTAGTTTCTTGTAGAATGTACTATGCGCTTTTATTACCACTTCCCCAGGAATCAATCCAACATGAATTTCGCCGTGGCAATTATGACATGCGGCCACGGTTTTCTTTAATTCCGCAGCGATGTCCTTCAACTTCTTGGAGAAAGCCCTAACGTCAAGCCTAAACATCTTTTTCCCTCGGCAATGATGAAAAGCAATATTGTAGCTGGTCCGATTATAGCCACAAAACTGGCATCCGCCAGATAATTCAACGACGCGATTCCTCCGTTTTGCTCTTCTGACGCTTACCGGCCCTTTCCCGTGTTTGGCCTTATATCGTGCGTACTTCTCGCGAGCCGCTTTGGCATTCCCAAGCCTAATCGCCTCCTTGCTTCTTTTGGGGCGTTCGCTTTTAAATGGCAAACAATCTAGGCACTTTGTTCTATTGCTTAAATTCCGTGCCTTGCCGCCAATCGTTATCCATCGTGTAAAAGAGCTGCCGCATACTTTGCAAGTTTTCATTATAGCCTCCTATAAGATTCGTGCGGTATCTTTGCTTGGAAGCTATGGAGTTTAGTAGCCCCGCTAGGATTCGAACCTAGATCTGCCGCTTATCTGGCGTTGACGGTTCATAAAACCGCTGCTCTACCGTTGAGCTACGAGGCTATGGTAGATAAACGTCAGATATCAGAAATGCGGCGTAAGTCGCCATTGCGTCCTCCTTATTCATCTGATACTAGATCTTCTGCTTTTGTTTGCGCGAATTTTACGAGTCGCGCACTAATCTTGTCAAGCGCATTGGGGTCGCGTATGTCATGCGACCAGCGCATATTGTGTCCGTGTCGTTTCGCCGATCCGCGTGAGTTAATAACCTTCCCATCATCCAGGTGTATCGACATACTCCTCATATCGCCAGAGCCGTTCTGCACGTAGATGATGTCATTGCAATGCCGTACTGCAAATTGCTGGTTGCGCCCAAAAATCTTCTCCACTATCGGCAGTATAATGTCTTTTAGTCTCATGCTATCGCGTGCCTCCTCCAGCCCGCTGGTGAAAACCATGGTACCGGCCTGAACCTCTCATCGGCGTCCAAATCCTCCGCCCTTTCGGCCTGCGCAAATTCCACGCATCTATCCCTAATCATATCGAGGGCGTCTGGGTCGCAAATGACGTACTCCCAGTACCTATGCCCATTAACGTAGAGGTTGATGGTTCCGCATTTTCGGACAACTATGTTCAGGCCCATGTAGCTATTGCCTTCTAAGGCCCGTATATCAAATGAACCCGGCCACGAGTTCTCTCCACTCCGAGGTGCCGACAAGTAAATGACGTATTGTCCATCCCCGAAAATCTCGTTAATTATGGGTTCCAGGAGATCCATTATCCTCATTATAGCACCTTCAGCTTCTCTGCCAGTATGCTCTTAAATGATTCCTCTACGTCCGTTTCAGGATTCATCACATCCATGGCGTCCGCACTTGCAATATCCATCTTGCCTTCCGCGCTAGTGGTTATTATGGTGATGCCGCCATGATGAAAAACTATGCCGACTCTGCCACGAGAACTATTCGGCCTAGAAATATAAATCGTGTTGCCGTGAGATATAATCTTGTAGTTCACGGCCACGTCGTTAGTTACTTCCGTGACCCACTTCCTGCCTATATCCTCCCACGACACGCTCATAAGCCAGCGTCCTCCTGGGACATCCAAGTCTTATGTGAAAGAACAGGGTTCCAAAATGACCTCATTGGGTCTGATGGTTTCATCTTACTGCGATTATTGCGTACAAAGTGAGCAGTAACCCTTTGCAAGAACGCCACCAAATTATCGTAGCCGCCGGGATCCTGCATATCAAAACCCATAAATAGCATTCCATCCTTTCCTCCCGGCAGGAGCATGACCCACACCAGACGGGTGCCTCCCTCGTTATGAAAATCGTCCGCGTAAACGATCATGTAACCCACGTCTCTATAATTCACGGTCAATGCTTCATACGCGTCATAATAATAGTCGATGTTGGCCACTACGCCTTCGTTAGCGTTTACGCCGTCTAACTCCTCTACTGCCTTTTTGGCTATATCAAATAGTTCCATAATTCCGTAGTAGACCGGGTGGGACTCGAACCCACAACTTCCTGATTAAAAGTCAGGTACGCTAAAACCAATTGCGTCACCGGCCCTTATTTCTCATCGTGGGCCGAGTGGGACTTGAACCCACACCTTTCCGATTAAAAGTCGGACGCTCAGCCTATCGAGCTCCCGGCCCCGCAGTGGACCGGGTGAGACTCGAACTCACAACTTCCTGGTTAAGAGCCAGGCTTTCTGCCAGTTGAATTACCGGTCCGTGTTTTATGTCTTCGGTTTTCGCTTACCAGGTTTCATTTCGACCTTTCCGAGTGCTTCCGCACTTCGTCTTCCCATTCGCGCATGTCCACCTCATGCCCTTTTTCCTTTAGTATCATCACGGACAAATCTGGTGGTATCCCGTGAGTACTAAGCAAATCGTGGATAACTTCCGAAGTCACCACGTCTGTTTTTATCTTACTTATGACCCGTTCCCCGCGTGTCAATGTTCGGTTGAAAAGTTCTGTCTCTTTCACCAGCACGCGCTTTACATCTTCCACGGGCCATCCTGGGTACGGTCCTTTCATTGTTTCGCAAACAGTTGACACCACTTTTAGTAAATCCACAGTGCGCCCGACCCACAAAGAGCGCCGAATCATCAAGGAGGAAGCGTTATTATCGAAGTGAGCGGCAATTTCTTCGGCAAGCGAATCAAGAGTGTTCTCCAGTTCATCCGAGTCGTGATGCGCGTAGTAAAGCTCGACACTTATTTTATATCCGGACTTTACGGCGCCTGAGGCGAGGCGTTCGACCTGTTCGTTTTCCTGAAATAAGGGCGGCTTTCTGCCCCAGGTCGAGCTTTCCACGGAGTGCAGTCCCGATAATAATATTTCCCGACGGTATCCATGCTTCAAGCTCTGTGGCGACCTGGTTCTTGATTTTCTCAAGAGCGCTTCCGGAGGAGGGCACGATACGGAGGATATTACCGGGATTACTGCGTGTTCCGCGGCCGGCTGTCTCGCTGCATGCGATCGGCAGAAAATCATAAGTTTCCGCTTCCGTTAGGTTGGAGATGGTAATTTCGTCTCCCGCCTGCGGTGAGTTCAATGGCGAGGACTCGCTCCAGCTTGAAGCGTCGGATAGCCTGCACAGCATTACTATGGAAGCTCCGGATGCGGCTGTAACTTCAAAGACAAGCGAAGTCCCGCTCGTGTTTGTCTTGAGTTTCAGGGCGGGTACCGCCAGTGAGAACTTTGACGAGTAACCCGTGCGAATAGTATTTGGCATGCTACTCCACCTTTACCGGAACCGGGACGATAAGCGTGTCGCTGCCGTAGACCGGAAAGAACCACGCGCAGTACATACCTTTGTCGTCCGTGTCCTGGATTGTAAATTCCCGGTAGTATGATCCCGTTCCGACGGAAGTGTTTTTGGATGCGGCGCCGGATGCCGTATGAATCGTTCCATCAGGCGCTTCGAAAAGCGCGGTGCAGGAGTCCGGGTCGGCGGCCTGTCCGCCGTTGTTCAATCCGACTCGCACTCTTAATATCTGAGATGCCATTGCCTAAACCTCCAGTAGCCCACTGGTGCAGGCCGTTACGTTCCCACCATCAATGAAGTAACCGTCAAGCGCGACATGCCTGTCAATTCCACCCGCTACGGAGTATTCATCAGCACCAACATCCCACGGCGCGACTCTCGTATCTCCGTCTACATCTGTTGTGAATGTTCCTGAAAGGTCTACCGCCGCGTCAATACAATCCGCGCCCTCTTTCAGGTGTAAATCTTCCGTTCCTGAACCTATGTTTACAAACTGGTCTGACGGAGCTTTGCCTGTAAGACTATTAGCTCCGTTTGCCGATGTATCTTCAGAAACGTTGTAATCATGTGTGCCTTCAACAGTCCACAAAAAATCTGAAGTCCGAGTTTCACCTGCGTAGCAGTTTTTGATTGTTGTGGTGTTCGCCCGTGAGATAAATCCAGAACAAACACCGGCGCCATTGGGGCGTTCCATTTTATAAGCAGTAACATTGTATGCTTTCCCAGCGCCCCAAACTTGAACGGCGCCGACGGTATAACCAAAGTTCACGCCGGACTTCACTTTATATATAATACAATTATAGATTAGCCCGTCAGATACAGACACTGCGAGTGAATGTAGATTATTGCCGGTACTGCCAATCGAAAGTACAATGCAATTTCTGACAATTCCATCAGCCCTTGCATTTATTCCATATGCACTGACACCACCCGAAGGTTGATTTGGCCCAATTTCAAAACCGTCAATAATATTCCATATACCGTTGCGTACTACCCACCCATTGCTTACATTGTAATAAATTCGTATCCCTGTTCCCCCAGAAGCGCGAGCGATACCATCATGCGCAACCATTGCATTTATAATTATCTTGTCGCTATTGGATTGATTCGTAAAGCCAGTATATGCGTCAACCGCTTCGTTGTAATCATTATCAGGCGCCTTCGCATAAACTTCGACAGTCTGTATACCCTGGCCTGACAGGTTGCCCGGTATCGCGTCAACTGCAGCCTGAATCGTGCTGTATGTTTTGCCGTCGCCGACGGTATATGTTGCAGCCATTATTCGAATCCCTCAAGGTCTGTGCTGGTTTTCCACTGCCGTTCGGGCGCGTTTTCCGCAAGAGTTTTCACCTCAACCTTTCTATCGAGACGCGGTTTTTCACCGAGAGCCGGGAAGTTTTCGCGGTTCATTGTCAGGTTGTCGTTATATGCCTGGAGAGATTCCGCGCTCAGGAACGAGCCGAATGGAACTTTCAATTTTCGCTGCTCTATAAGTTCGATCTGTGATTCGTCAAGTTCGGCAAATACAATCATAAAATGCGCCTGATCTCCCCAGTTGAACTCGTGGTCGAGCGGGTAAAGCTCGAGTATTGTCCCGGGCTCCCATTTCCCGCTGCCGTCCGTAAGGGCAAGCCGCGCGAAGCATTCGGCTTTTCCGTTTGTTGAAATTATCTTGCCGGTCACAGGCTTCTCCCGATAAATATTTTTACAACCGCCATTGCGGCCGCGCCAATTATCGCCCCGACCGTTGTGAAAATCCCGATAACGAACGGTCGGACGGCCCGGTGGCGCACGCAGAACTTCTCGACTTCAACAATTCTGGCGCTGTGGTCCACGCAGGTGCTTCCTGCCGATCATATTGCATAAAAACCAAGTTCCAGATTTCCAACTTGTCGTAGTGGATTTCTGTGCACGGCCCGCACGGCCCCGTATCGCTCATCTCCCAGAAGTTGTCCTTGTCGCCAAGGATCTCCACCTTATCGGTGATTGTCTTCCAGATTTCTAGGCTCTCGGGGTCGTCTTTGTGAACCGTCATCCTCAGCCGGTCCATATCGATTCCAAGTTTAACCAGGAATTCCCACGACCACTTGATGGACTCGGTTTTCCAGTATGATCCAAAGGACCAATTACCCAACATTTCAAGAACGTGTGGTGGCGTTTCGTCACTCCAACCTGATCGAGGTCATTGTGTTTACCGCCGCCTCGCAAGCACTTCTGATAATTGACCACCCGCTTGCTTGGTGGTTCTTCATGCCCGAGAAACACGCCCTTGAACTGGTTCATACCACTATTGGTGAACAGCAAAGACGAATCGGGCGGTTTCAAAGAACTCGAAGGTACGTACAGATGTCCCTTCTCAACGAAAAAGTCTATGAATTCCTGCCGCACTTTCTCGTGCGGCCACTTGCTTCCAGCATTTTGGGCTCCTTTCATAATCGTGCGCAGGACAGGATTCGAACCTGCATTGGATCATTGCGTACCTCTTCGGAGCGACCCGCGTCTGGTACGTTGCCGACTCGAACGGCCATCGGGGTGCTACCCCAGCGTCTACCATTGCGCCACCTACGCGTATTTTGTGGACCCCCAACTTCCTGCGTGCAAAGCAGGCACTCTCCCAATTGAGTTACCAGCCCATATGCCGCCCGTGCTACCGTTACACTACTCCACGATGGGGTGAGCTCATTTTCCCGTGTGGAGACGGGACTTGAACCCGCACCGAGCGGCTCATTTCTCAAAGAACTCGCGGTAAAACCCAAAGGTCACATCGCTAAGTGCTACTGCATCCTCGCTATAGCTCGGGCACCAACCATTGAACGGAACTGATACGTCTCTCTCATCGCCACTGTGCTTCTGATGCCTGTATTGCGCCTTTGCGCATCCGCCCCACTCTCTGCTCCATTGGTTGGTGCGATAATGCGAACAGCCTCCGCAGACTTCCCTTATCTTGAAGCCAGCGTCTCTCAGCACTTGTAATTTGTTCGCATCCGGCATTCTTATCTCCGTGGGTGACCTACGAGAATCGGACTCGCATCTCCGGGACCACAACCCGGCGCTCTACCATTGAACTAAGGCCACCATAATGACGGGTGCTCTACCGTTGAGCTACCCCGGCCAGGGGCCGGGGGTGGGAATTGAACGCCACATCTCCCATCTGTGGACCCGGTGGGATTTGAACCCACTACCTCTTGTCTGCCAGACAAGCGCTCTCCCAATTGAGCTACGGGCCCTTGATTATAGGCGCAAAAACCTCCAAATAATCATCTAGGAGCTTTTTGGCCTCTTGTAAGCCTTTTAAATCAATCTTCTCCCGAAGAGCTTCTCTAATGCCGTCCTTAAATTGCTCCACAAAATTGGGATCATGAAGTAAAAGCTTCTCTCTTATTCCAAAGATCTCTACCTCTTTGCCATTTTCGATCTGCATTTGCAGGTTGTACTTCGATATCAAAGTCTTTGTGCGCTTGCATGAATTGGATTTCGGAAACGTCTCCCTCTTTATCTCTCTGATCTCGGAATCAGTTCCAACGTGCACAACTCCATGCCATTTGTGATCATAGACTTTGATGAGCCTCTCCGGTATACCCATCTCTTTGAGCAACTCGACAACAATATCAATTGATGACGGCTTTCCCACTATGAATCCTCGACTATGGGCAAGAAGATTTCCAAATATTCATCCAAAGCCTTCTTGGCCTCTTTCAAGCCTTCCCAATTCGCGCGCTTCTGAATAACCGAGATTACGCTTTTTTGAAAGCGGTCGGCAAACTCAGGATCGTGAAATGAAAGCTTACTGCCTCGCATGCCAAAGATCTTCACCTGGGCGTTGCGTTCTATGTGAATCGTGATGCCGCTATAAGCCGGAAGTTCGATATCATCATGTCCCGCAACCTGAACTTCTTTTAAACGCCCACCCTCTAAAGCGACATCTACGCTGCCAACGCCGTCTGCCTGGTGCGCACTGATCCGGTCATCGGGTATTCCCATTTCCCGGAGTAATTCGACAAGTACATCGCTAATTGAAGGTTTTCTCATTGGTGGACCCGGTGGGACTCGAACCCACATGACCCTGCGTGCAAAACAGGTGCTTCGCCAATTAAGCTACGAGCCCATTATAACACAAGAACTGTTTGTTGGGAATTATTCCGAGGTGATTAGGATGTCAATGAACACGTTTTTTTTTACGCTCGACGCGAGCGTTGGAAGGATGTGGCCTCCCTCTGTTCGAACTTCGCGGTCCGTTCGAATCTCGAGAAGCGTTTTGCTATATGAAAAACGTGCATCATTGTCCAGAATTCCTAAAAAGCCCGCCCATATAGGGCGGGCAATCGGCGTGGCGCCGATGAGTCGTGATTTATCTTTGCCTCAATTACGCGTACATTATAACATGTGCGCGGGTTTCTGTCAAGTATTAAATACTCTTCCATGTGCGCACATTCACAGGTTCATCGTTTCTTTTTCTTATACTCGCCATATAGTTCCAGCCCCGCTTACATCGCCTCACATACTCCGCGTACTCGTCTTCGTCCTTTGCCTGGCGTACTAAACATGATCTCATACCCCCAGAATGGGTTGTTCTGCTGGACACCTTAACGAGTGCTGGTCCGCTTTCTGGCATTATCGGACTTGGATTTTTGGCATCTATTATATCCCCGCGATATACATTTTTGGCATCTATTATATCCCCGCGATATACGTACATAATGTCGAAGACTACGCTGAGATCTCTAGAAATGGAGTTCATAGAAAACCTTAGTTTTCTAATTGCGATGTCGAGGCCTTCCGGATCAGCCAAATCGACACTAAAATCCTCATAAATAGCGTTCCTTTTATCTACAATTCTTACTATAAAAATATTACTGGATTGCACCGCAACAAAAACACTAAGGGCCGTATTCCCGTCAGTATAGCGCCCTCCGCTGTTTTTTGTTGCTTCGCGCACTATGTGCTGCATGACGTCTAGATATCTCATTTTATCCTTTGTAGGTTCGGTCTTTTGTGAATCCAACTGAGATACTTCTGAATACCCTCATGCGCCCGCAGCAGCTCCAGCTCTGTGTAATTTTCTAATTCTTTCTCTGTGAATGTCCGGTGGATGGTTTTGCAGCATGGCTGGCATATATCGATAGTGCGCTTCCTCTGCTGCTTAGTAAACTTTTTCTTTATCCTTTTAGTTTTGTGGCGCGTTCTTGGTAGAAGATGATGCTTGGTGGTTCTTTCCACTTCTCTTTGGCATAATGCGCATTTACACATCACATTTGCCAACCTTGCATTTTGGAAATGCAGTAGCCGGTACAACTTCTTGTTGGGTTACGCTGTCGTATGGGATTAGCCAACTGTTTCCTTCGATGTCATAGAAGAAGAAGTAGTCCACATCTTCTTTATCGTAATGTCTCTTAATGCGCGTCTGTGTGCTGTTGGATCTCGTCCGCCTAAGACTAAAAATGTAGTTTCCGCTTGGTAATTTGTGCCTAGACGATTTTACTTGAATCTTTTTAAATCCATCCCCGAAATCTACCACTACATCATAGGGAGCAGTCAACTCAGGCGTTAAAACCGTGTGTCCCGCACGCGTGAAAAGAAACTCACAAAACTTTTGTGCTGCACGTGGCAAGGCCTCGGAGCTAAAGCCCAACTGCACTATTAGGGTTTGATCGCTTATTTCCCATTGATTGCTTCCTTTGGGGCGCCTTAAGCCCATTTTTAACAATCTTTTACTGACCGTGGAAACATGCCGGATGCCAAGTATATTGGCGATTTTCTGTGCTCCAAAACCCTTCTCATAAAGAGCGCGTATCTCTTGGTCCCATTTTGGTTTGGGTCCGCCCATGTCATTCTCCTTTATAGTGCCATTGCGTCACTATATTTTTGATTGGCATAGGCATTACGTGATAAGCAAATACATCAGTTTATTATAAGTACCGGTGGAGGGATTCGAACCCACAACTTTTTGGTCTTAAACCAAACGCCTCTGCCAGTTGGGCTACACCGGCGTTACTTTACTTCAGCGTCAATTTCCTTTATTTCCCAGCTTGCCGTAACGCTGCGCAAGCTCCAGTTCGGGATTTTCTTGTACGCGCTGCGCATCCTCGGAGGTGACAAACATACGAACATAGTACTGGGAGCGAGAGTCGAACTCGCAACATCGCCGCCCTGAACGGCGCGCCTCTGCCAGTTGGGCCACCCCGGCTAATTAAGCTACTCGCCCATTTCCTTTATAAAATTAAAGATGTCTTTTTCTTTCATCTTAGCATAGAGTTGGGCATATTCATCTGGAATAGCGGCCCTTGTTCTTTTCTTTAGTTCTTTGAGGCTAACTCCCCCATACTTTAGAAAGCCGCCGCCGTTTATAAAATATTGTAAAACATTATCATCGATGTCTTGGCCGCCCGGCGCATATGGTGTGTTATAGAAAGCGGCAAAAACCAACCCTTTTCCCCGACCCTCTACTACATATCTATACGATGCTTTCATTCGCTAATCCTTTTCATAGTAGCCGGAGAGGGACTTGAACCCCCACGCCCGAAGGCACCGAATCTTGAATCCGGCGTGTCTGCCAATTCCACCATCCGGCCTAATTCAAAGAACGTCGTAGTACGGGTGGAGGGAGTCGAACCCCCACGCCTTTCGGCACGAGATCCTAAATCTCGCGTGTCTGCCAGTTTCACCACACCCGCTACTTTTTTGGTCGTCCTCTCGTTTCTTTCTTTTTTGGCACCCTCACATCCTCGACCATGTTGCGCACTTCTCTGAGAATGTGGCACGTTATCGGCGAAGCAAACCCGTGTGCCTCAATCCGTAGCAGCTCAAACGCCGCCAATTTCAAAGTAGCCCGGTCTTGTGCTTTCAGGAACCCGACAAGGTCAGGTGTCGGGGCCGATGTCTGGGCCTTCGTGGCGCTCCTCCCGCTCCTTTTGCTCCTCTTTCGGGCTTTCTTCATCTTCATGGTCGGTCTTCCGTGTAGTCGTTATGAAAGCCGCAAAATCCACATTGGCCGACGACTTTGCGGCTAACTCGTGTCACCTCGCGCTTGACAAGCTTGTTGTAAAAATAGCACGGATGGGAGTCTACATTCACGCTCATTATGCTCTGCAACCCAAGCGGTTTCCCGCATTTTTTGCAAAGCGGCAGCCCAAAGCGGCCACGCGCTACTTTATCTCCGTCGTGCATTTCCTCAGCCCTTTTACAGCGTGCCATAGCGCATCGTAAACGGCAAACTCTTGCCCGATTTCTTTATCAAGGCGCTCGTCCGCGATTTTAAATGCCTCCTCGGCGTACCACAGGACTTGTTCCTTGGTCACGTTCTTGGAGATCCACTTGCCGCGCCCGACGTTTTCATTTATCGTGCTCACGATGTTATCAACACGATCTGCGCACTTGACAATAAACGCCTCCAGGCTCATGGTCTTCATATGCTTGAGCGCGTTATCTTTTCGTTCTTTCCATGAGTCACCGTAGTTCGTAAGCTCCTCAACGAGCCTGCCAACTTCTTCGCCAAAGTGGGCCTCGATGTCGCACTGCTCAACCGAGTCTGCATCCTCTACGGTATCATGGAGGAGAGCCGCCTTAACCATCGGCTCGCCGTAGCCCCACTCCGCGATGTATTGGGCGACGCGGACCGGATGAACCACAAAGGGCTCCCCGGTAAATCTGCGCTTCTGGCCGTGGTGGGCCATGATCGCGAATTTAACTACTTCAAGCATCTCATTTCTCCTTGTGGCCGAGACAGGAGTCGAACCTGCACGAGATTATTCTCTCACGAGGCTCTCAACCTCGCGTGTCTACCAATTCCACCACTCGGCCATTATAACATGAGCAATAGTCCCAAGGAACTATTCGCGCTTCCTAGCGTCTTCCAAACCTTTCCAATACCCGGTGCCATCTCCTGGGTAGCTCTTCCCTTTTTTCCACTTTCTGTACTTCGACATACACCGTGCGCACAGGAAGTGGGTTTTCTCATCGAGTTTCACTTCATTGACACCCTCGCCATGTCCGCACCGTGTGCACGCCATTGTGGGCGACATAGGATTTGAACCTATTGCCTTCTGCACGTCACGCAGACGCTCTACCAAGTGAGCTAGCCGCCCTTATGTACCAGACCGGGCCTTCGACGCTGTCGCCGGCATACGGTCTTGTTCTTGTCAAGAAAGTCTTTCTTATACGTCCCAGGATTGCTGCGCGCCGCAATGTCCCGCGCTTGGTCTTGGTCATAGGCCTGAACTATCGTGTACCTGCGCGGAGACATTTTCCGATACAGAACAAAAACGCCAAGTCCCTTGTAGGCCTTCTTCATCTACGATCCCTCATCTCTAGGTGCGGTTTAATCCAAGCAACGATATCGCCCATGCATTCTGGATTATGTAAATCCCATTTGTAAAACTTCTTTTTGCGGCCTGCGTGGCGCGTCATCATATATAACATAGCTGGTTCGTCTTTTTTCATCCACATGCAGACCGTGTGTGCCACGTGTTTGGCGCATTTATTTTTTGCCGGCCCGACAATGGCCAAATATCTCGGAGGGGGTCCTTTCCCCATATCATGGAAATCGTGATAATGCTTTGGGTACCCCCTAATCACCTTCACATGGAACCTCTCGAAGCCCGCAGTGGCCTCCTTAGCGATATTAAACATTATTCTCCAGCCAAGTTTCATAGTAGGCGGCCCCGGACTTGAACCGGGAGTCACCTGGGTGTAAACCAGGGGCTTTACCAATTAAACTAACCGCCCATAATTACTTACTCAATTGTATCTCTTTCTGGGCAATCCCAGGTGTAAACCGTGCAATCGTCCGTCATGCCCATCCGTTCCGCGATATCGACCGGAATCTTGCCGTCTAAAACAGCAGCGAGCGACACCGAATCGAAAACTTCACACTGCCCCACCCAGTTCTTACCGCTCTCCACCAAGTCCCAATCGATTTTCTTGCAGCGGCGACAATTCCGGTTTTCCCAATCCATCGATTGGCTGCCACAATGAAATGGGCTAACTTGGATTTTCGGCATTTGCAAATTCCTTTCGAACCTGCTCTATGGAGACAGGTTTGAAGTCCCATACGTCTACCCCGACATTCAGGGCGTTACCTTGCATTTTAAAGAGCTTATGTATGTGTCCGCAGAGTAGCTTCTTATCTCCAATCGCCGTCGCCACCGACGGGTCGTGGGCGAGAACAAACTCCTCTACAATCAGGGCCGTGTGTACGGTAGTAAACCCAATATCAATGTAATCGAACGGCCCAAAATAATCGTGATTTCCAAGAATTAGATGCTTCTGGCCTTTCATGTTCCTGGTCATCTGCTCCGTAGACCACTTATAGGACTTCGGTTTGATGGACAAATCGCCGATTATAAAAACCTCGTCGTCGTCATTTATGACGCTGTTGTAATTCTGTATTAGCGCCTTATTCATGTGCTGCACATTCCTAAACGGCCTATCGCAGAACCTTATGATATTAGCATGATCCAGGTGAAAGTCCGCCGTAAAGTAAATCATGGTACTTCCTCAACTTTTCTGCCGCCTCGGCGGCGCCTTTGTTGCCTACTACCCCCGCTAGGTCGTCAAGTAGCGCAATGTTCACCTTTACGTAACGCGCCACATCTCTCAAGTACCTTCTTGCGGCGTCGTGCACTATCGCATACAGCTCGCGTTCAAGCTCAGGATCGCCAAGTTCTATGATTTCTTTTGCGACCCCGCCGCTAGTCGAATGGACGACCTCGAACTCTGACCCAACGCGTATCGTCGCAATGACATTGTCGGTTTTTGGCGTCGTTACTTCTATGACGCACACGTAGTTGTCGATCTTCGCCTCTGTGGTTACGAAAGTAAACCCCCACTTCATAAGCCACTCTTCTATCACGGGCTGCATGACATCCACAATTGATGCTGGCAGCGTGTCTTCGTCTATCTCGTCTTCGAACATACTATCTAACGTTTCCCTTTCGGAAGTGTTTCAGTTCGAGTTTTATTGCGATTGAGTCGCCTGCTCGAAAACCTTACACTCCCAAGATTGGGAGGACTACCAGGTTTTCTAACACGACGCATAGGGAATCGGCGACAGGGTTTTGGGTGCCCTGCTGGATGAAGCTGCATTTGATTTGCTGGTTATGTCGCATAAATGCTCCTATCCTACCTTTGCGCTCATTGTATCATGAGTACTACGTGGGCGCAAGTATTGACAATTTGTGGAGGCGCGGGGAATCGAACCCCGGTCCTGGAGTAGTGTCAGAAAAAGTGTCTACGTGCGTAGTTGGGTAGTTTTCTTTGGCTCACCCAACAAGCCTCAGGGGTCTTTGCCTCCTGTCATGCGCCTTTCCGCATGTCATTCTCGTCTTTCCGAGTGTCGCCGTGGTTTGTGACCCAGTGCTCCCGCTACTACGGCAATCTTGCGGGACTGGGTGACTTATGCAGCCAAAGCTACAGGACGAGTGTCGTGTAAATTGTGTGATCCGCTTTTTACGAGGCCTGCAGATCAACCTCGGCACGCAACTTAAGCGTCTTCTAACCAGTCGAAACCTGGTCGCCCCCAATTGTTAAAGAGCCATTCTATCTTTTCTTAGCAAAGACGAGACGATGAATGTCATCCTTGCTGTCCTCAACTATCATATCAAATACTAACGCGGATATCGCGTCTGCCAATGCTACTTGTGAAATACGATCTTTATCGCCTTCTTCCGCGTTGCAGTCAATTTCCTTGCCAGCATGATTCTCAAGGAGATCAAAAATCTTGTCCCTCAGAGAAGTCTTCTGTATCATTTATTAGTCCGCCTTCTACCCCTCGGTTGATTAAGCGTCATGAACTGAGATTTGCCTTCAGATACTGCCATGTCGGCCAGCCCATCGGCCATGCTGTTCAATTCTCTATACACATGACTCACTGTATATCTTTTTCTGCCCATAATTTCTCGGAACGTATGGGCGGCTTTCCGGAGTATTTGGTCTTTGATGGCCCACTCTCTATTGAGTTGTTTGACCACCAATTGGCTATCCGTGATGAAAATAGCCCTATTATACGAGTCGTGCCTTTTCTTTATGGCCCTCGCAGCAGCAATAAGCGCCGCGTATTCAGCTTGATTGTTCGTGCATTTACCAAGGAATACCGATCCCTTTTCCAGCATTCGCCCGCCGCGCACCTGAATCGCATAGCCAGCGCCAGAAGGTCCGGGGTTGCCCTTTGAGCACCCGTCGCACCTAATTACCAAGTCCGTTGCAGCCATTACTTTCTTCTCATCATTTTTTCGGATGCATCCTTCCACCAGCCTTTTCCGTCCTTACCGAAACTCCAAACATCGCTCACATCCCTAAGCGTGGGGAAAGTCTCGCTCCCTTTGTTTAGGGCGGCCTTACAGGCTTTTCTCCATCGCCTGCGCGCGAGGGTTTTATCTTCTTTGTCGGACTTGCAAGTCGTACTCGCAAAAATCGGCGTATGTCTTCTGCTTCTGCTCATATCTTATTTTTGCGCAATCAGAGAACGTGCTTCGCCACCTTGTCCATTATTGGAGAGATGTGATAGTGCGCGATTTCGGCGCCAGCCGCCATCGCCAAGATGGAGTCCATGTTATCGGAGTCATCCCGGTTTGCCCTATGGGGCGCGAACTCGCTGTTTATCATGGTAGCGCAAGCCTCTTTACACTCCGCGCATCCTCTGGTGCCGTCTTTACAGCCTTGCTCCACTATAGCCCATAGTGGTTGGCCATCGGAGCAAATTCTGTCGAACGCGAGGTAATATCCATATACGGCACACTTCTTTATATCGCCGGCGTCGCCTTTGTGTATCTTCTTCTCGTCCGTCATCGCGCTGTTTACTTTCTTGGTGGTCTCCTCCTCGGAGTCAAAGACGTAGATGCAGTTATCGAACTGCTTGGACATCTTGCGCCTATCCGTCCCAGGGACAATAAACGACGTAACGTCCAGCCTTTCCGGAATTTCGAAGACGTCCCCGTAGGTACTGTTGAATTTCCTGGCCAGCTCGCGAGTCAACTCAATGTGAGGTGCTTGATCTGGCCCTACGGGGACGACTTCTGCATTCATTATCAAAATATCTGCCGCCTGCATCACTGGGTATCCCATGAAGCCAAACATTGTGGGATCATCGTTCTCCATGGCTTCTTTAAATGCCGGCACACGGTTCATGCGCGCCACGGACACCAAGTTAGACAAAATCGACGCCAAGTACGTGACTCCTGAGACGTCGCTCTGTCGGTATATCTTTACGCGCTCCGGGTCGATATCGAGCGCCATGAGGTCAACAACCAGTTGGATCGTATTCTCTCTGATTTCCTCTGGCGTAAGTCCCGATATCAGCGCGTGCAAGTCGGCGATCATTAGAAAGCAGTTGTAATCGTCCGGCTTCTCCTGCAATTCCAGGAGGTGTTTTACGACGCTGAAGTAATTGCCAAGATGCAGCCTTCCCGTGGGCCGAATGCCGGTCATCAGGATTTTGGCATCTTTGTTCGAGGTCGTTTCTGGTTTAAACGGGTCCATGCTCGTTCCTCTACGTCCTTGAGAAAAGTTTTTCGTTCCGCTAAAGACCACAGCAAAAACTGCCTGATATCATCAAACATTTTATCATAAGCCGTGGGGTCTTGTAAATTATAGAATACTATGTTGTCCACGCCGCCCGGTTTCCAAAATGTAATCTTCGGCTCTACCCCAAATCGGACGCTTAGGACGAGAGCGCGCGTTAGGTCACTGCCGATGTCAAAGAACACTGCCGGATACTCCGCGTCAACGGTGTAAAGGCTCTGATTTTCGATAAAGTACACGTTAGCGCGTATCTTGCCTGTCATAGTAAGGCTCGTTATGGCCTTCTTGAATATACCCTCAAACAAGTCCCGCTGGCTAAAGCCAGGTCTGCCGCCGGAATCGTCTTCGTTAAATTTAGGCATATCTCCCGCTCTATTCATGCAAAGCATCCATCTCTGCCAGTTTGCGCAGTCGTTTTGCCCGCCTCTCGGACATTTTCGCGCCGCGCACTATCTGCCATGTTGAGAGGATTCGGACGATTTCCTCCTCCATCTCATTGAATGCGCCCGGTTCTGCTATTTCAATTTCATGCTTGGTCCAAGCATCGAGGCCATCTTCGTACGGGTCTTCGCGCATGCCGAATCCGACAATGCCTTCCTTGTGCGGTAGGGATTCCACACTAACCATAGTGTAGCCGCACGGTTCGTGCACCATCATAAAAGTGAACCCATAAACACAGTCGTTGATGTTATAATTCAAATCGTGCTTTTCCAAGAGGTCGATTGCCCACGGCTTGAGTACTCTGATTATCTCGCTGTGCGTATCCGCCGGGTAATTACCCAATATTCCTCCAGATTGTGCACACATTTATTACTCTCTTCCAAGACTCCCATGGCACAAGTTGCTTGAGGGCTTTGTCGAGGCGGGCGAAAAAGTACGGGTCATTGAGGTCTAGAACCCTCTTGACGCGGCCATAGCCCTTTACCAGGAACAGAATGCCCTTATCCGTTGGCACGATTTGTAGCGACGACTCCACCTCTACATACTGGTCGGCAGAATTACACCACTCTGGATCTCCGGTCAGTGGGTTGCACCCCACTGCGTTGAGATTGGCGTCCAGCTCCACCCCCCACACGATAGCACTAAAACCATAGTTGGCGATGATATAGTCCTGGATTATCTGTGACGCCGTAACCATATAGTTATTGTAACACGAAAAGGGGATTCCGGGGAATTATTGTGCGGGGTTATGTGCCAATGTTCCCATAAGGTCCGCAACTGCGGCCTCGAATTTGTCCAGAAACTCTGGGTCGTTGGGATCAAACTTTTCGACAAATTTCGGCACGAAGCCGACCGCTTGTTTGAACTTTCCTTCGATTGTAAAATGGGGCGCCCTGTACCGGACACACATTATGGGTAAGTTATGGTCATAAACAGAAACAGATTGCTCGAGCTGCTTTCCGCTTCCCACACTTATCGAGCTCGTACTATATTTACATGGAACCATCTGGTATACGTGGGATTTAATTAGCTCGAACATATCAATCATTTTTAAAAGGCCGCTCCGTTCCTGGTCGCGGGTTTTTGATTACTATCCAGCCTGAGGTCGGGTTGTGGTCCGGCGTTAGGTACTCCGCCCATTCGTGCTTAGATAAAGATGCGAGTAGGTATTCTTCGAGCCTATCAAGAGTTTCCGGGTCGACAAGCGAACCAAGGTCTGTTTTGTCGTCTTCGGGCGGGCTGGAATTAATGCGTTTTCTTAGGCCAAGTACCCCATTATCCTCAACGTGTATGGTACAAATGGTCGGTTTGGCGATTATGCTCCTGCTTTCATCCCTGATCAGGGCGATAATGTGAAAATCGGGGCCGCCATTCCTGTTGTAGATGAACCCGCACTCTTCGATGAACGCGCCGATTACTTGGCAGGCGCTTATTTTTCTCATCATGCGTATTTCTCCACGTGCTTCCTTATTCTGTCGCTGGTCTCCGGGTCGTTAAGATCCAGCTTATATGAAGCCACTGCATCCTCCTCGGGTGCTGCCGAGCGCCCTTTGAACAAATCCACTACCCACGCATCCCTCAAGCCTGATTCATAAACTCTTACTAGTATATCTTTCTCGCTTTTATCTATATCGGGACAAATTCTATGAATAACTACGAAATCGCTGCCCCTAATTGTGACGGAAACAACAGAAGACAGACCCTTTACGGCTCCCTGCACCAAGCCTGCGACGATGTCTTCGATCTTTACCATTACGCGTATTTCTCCACATGCGTTCTTATTCTCTCGCCAATTTCCGGGTCGCCGATGTCAAGGTCGAATGCCTCCACTCCTTCTGAGTCTGGAGGTTCGCCAGTAGCACCACTTTTGACGAGGCGGGCTGGTTCACCTGCACTATGATATCTATTGTGCTCTGGGAACCTTCCCTGTACACCCACGTACCCCTTACAACAACCGGGAGGCCGCGCACCACGTCGACCAACCACGCATTGAGAATATCGAGGAGCCTACATCCAAAAATCACCACCCTTGCTTTTCGTACCATTCTTCATCCCTCAGAGCAGGCCAGTGGTGGTTCGACACTATTTGGTCCAATTTATCGAAAAATTTGGGGTCGTTTAAATCTAGATCCTTAAACGGAACGCCACTTTTGAATTTCAGCTTCACTTTCGACCCTATCGGTATGATTTGTAGCATGCCGCTTAGCTCGACGTACGCCGACGTTCCAGTGCCATCCTCTTCTGTGTGTATATAATTGCCATCGCTTGAGATGAAAACCACGGCATCGATGTTGTCGTACTTTTCTTTCAGGTGTTTTTGTATAATTTCGGCTGCCGTGACGGTCATCGTGTGCATTTCTCCACGTGATTTCTAATCCTATCGCCCAGCTCGGGATCGCTAAGATTTAGCGGAATGATCGTTTGTGTGGCGTCTACTGCAAAAAGAATTATTTGTGGATTACTGGACATGTCGGATCTTGCGAAACAATCGATTCCCGCTCTTACGAAACCGCACGTTGCGATATTGATAGCCACACTAACCCTGACCACAAATAGTTCGTCTTTATATCGCCCCGGAATGCCATGGTCGGAAATGATGATTTTGACAGGCAGCCCTTCCAGGGCGTCTTCGAAAAACGCCTCCAGAATGTCCCAAGTGTGTACCGCGCTAGACTTCACGTTTCAATACGCCCCGTAGGTAATATTCAAACCCGATGGCCTTGTCGAGTTCCTCCTGGTGATGTGCCACGCGGTCTTCTATAATGGCGATGTGGCGCTTTTTGACGCAGGCTTTCAGGCTACTAACCAATTGGTCGATAAAATCCGGATCGTGTAATTTTAGATTGCGGGTGTTCATGTGGGGCTCCCTATCGACGACAACGATGCCATCCGGCTCCAAATGCACAGTTGCCACGCCAACGCTTGCGGGGGGACGGGGAGGGCCGCTATACAAAGACTGATCATCTTTGACCATGAAAGACACGCGGGGCTTCTCTCTGTCGTGGTAGACGAAATTGTCTTTTTCGTCGCGGCCCCATAGATCCAGCCTTTCAGCAATATCCAACATTAGGGCCACAAAGCCCGGATTTTTTCGTTTTCTTTTAGCCATTATATTCTTTCTGTTTGTTCATAGTATTTCTCCACATGCTTTCTAATCCTTACCTCTTGGGGTTTCAATTAGTGCTACAAACTGCTTCCAGTCTATATCGTCGTTGAAATATATTACTAATGTGGACTTGCTTACCCAGCGGCGAGTTCTGTGCTTCTTCACAAATCCGGAGTGCCGGATCTTTCTGGCGAGGGTGAGGGCTTCGGGTGTCCATGCGAACTCAATATGCGGATAAAAATTCCCTTCCGGGTGGCCCTGGCATGAGTATCGCGTCTGAATGCCTTCTACGGCATTTAGAAGCCCCAGAACCTTTCGGAAATGCGGGCAAGGGTCTAATTCTAACCGACACAATCTCGCCATGGGTTCATTATAACATGGGGGAACATTAGAAAGAATTATTTAGTAATCCTTGGCAAACACCCTAGGCCCCGCGACAAATATAACATATGAAGCGACGAAAAATAAAGTTCTGGTTTTCGGCTGAACTTAGTCTAATTTGTTTTCTCATATGCCTTGGGTTCTCGTTAGTGTTGTTTTGCCTACCCGTTGGGTTCAAGTTTGGACTGGCGATATTGGGCGGCGCGGCATATAATTTAGCCATGTATCTATGGATAATAAAGAACCGCCATTAAATCTCTACAGTTGCAGGGGTACTGGGACTCGAACCCAGGTCGGCGGTTTTGGAGACCGCAATGCTAGCCGCTACACCATACCCCTATTTGCACTCCCCGTGGGAATCGAACCCACTCATAGACAGCGGATTTGGAATCCGCCCGCAACACACCACTTGCTGAAGGAGCATTGGTACCGGGAACAGGAGTCGAACCTGCAACATCTAGACCCTCAGTCTAGCGCCTCTGCCAGTTGGGCTACCCCGGCATTGTTTTGGACCGCTTCTTTGACCAATATCCTGGTCCTGGCTTATCAATCCCATACGCTTTGCACCATTTTTCAACCATCTTACCTGAAACCCCAAACTTGGTGGCGATTTTTGTGGCCGGCAGTTTCCAAACTAATTTTTCTAAGACATCTACAGCGGGCCACTTCCGTCTCTTCAGTTGGCTTTTACATTTATGAGAGCATGTTATATTTCTGCGTGTTTTCTTTTTACCGCAAATCGGGCAGTCATCATAAAACTCATCCTGTATGTAATTAACATAACTTTCATCAAAACGTTTGATATCTGGCGGTATTGCTACCCCAGCGCCATGGTGCTCTATGTGGCAAATACTGCACACTAGAGCGCATTTTCGTAATTCAGTTACTATCTTTTCCCACGCTATCGCGTTGCATATCAAATTGCCAAATGTGTATTCTTTTTCCCCAGGCTTTAGGTGATGCAGTTGTAAAGCGCCAATATATCTCTTATACCCGCATACACCACATTCCCCGCCAAATGCGTCGACGATTCTTTGTTTGGTTTTATGCCTCCATCGTTTAACGTATACGTAACTTTTGTGGTGTTTTGGCATTTGAACTTCTCCTTCCTGTCTTATATTTGCCAGGAAGGAGGTTCAATAAATGCTCCTGGGGCGAGGATCGAACTCGCGACATCCTGCTTAACAGGCAGGCGCTCTTCCTAGCTGAGCTACCCAGGAAAAAATGCTCACCCAACGGGAGTCGAACCCGTATGACCAAGTTAACAGCTTGGCATGTTAGCCGTTACATCATGGGTGAGATAATTTGCTGTAGGCCTAGGACTCGAACCTAGAAGACCTGATCAACAGTCAGGCATGTTACCGATTACATCAGCCTACAAGTGTGCCCCCGACAGGTATCGAACCTGTTATTACGCGTACTAGCCATTGTACTACAAGAGCGTTGTGCTCTCGAGTGGAATCGAACCACCATTGACCGGTTATCAGCCGGTTCTTCTACCTTTGAAGTACGAGAGCGGATACGTCCTTCCTCTCCCATCGCGATGAGAGGAGGTGCCACCTCATGGAAGGACGGAATTAATTGTAAGGGAAAGTAGGGATTAGGCGAAATTTCGCCAGAAGAGATGTAGCGAGTTCCCTTCTGGTCTTTGAGCTGAATTGTCAAAGATCAGTCTGAGGTTCGCTTTAATATTACCAGAGTCGTCAGTCATTTTACTCGTCTTTCGTTGCTTCTTCGTTTTCCGAGTCGTCTTTTGTTGGTTCTAAGTAGAGCACGTTGCCCATAAGACAAAACGCTCTTTCTTTGATGTGTTCCCGAAGTTTCTTTTTATCTTCGGGGCTCATTTCACCATTCGTGCTCAGGAAAATGTGGTGCTTAGCCATTTTGCTTTCTCAATTCGAAAAGGAGCGAAGGTCGCTTAGCGTCCTCCGCCCCTTCCCCGTGACGGATGATGGCGGGGTTTCACCGCCTCATCTGTGGTGGAACTTCCGTAACCGGATATTCCAACTGGCATCGCAGTTCAATTGGGCAGAACATTAGTAGCGGAGACAGGAATCGAACCTGCATAGGACGGCGTATGAAACCGTTGGGTTACCAATACCCTACTCCGCGTTATTCACATCACTTGCCTTTCCACTTGTCCCGCTCTTCGCGGAATAACTGTAAGGTTGACTTGCTTTTCAACAATCGGTTCCTTTCCACTCGTTGCGCGATTGTCAAGATCGCACAATAACAGTAGCAGGGGTCGGATTCGAACCGACGACCTTCGCGTTATGAGCGCGACGAGCTGACCTCTGCTCTACCCCGCGTTATTATTTCAAAGAGGCCGACCCACATCCTCCTTGCGTGCCGGCCATTCCTACCTTTGATTCAAATACTCATTATATCATAGAGAGCATTCTTTGTCAAGTATTGGCCAGTGTAACTTTCTATGACAATTGGCACACATTGGGTCGCACTTTTCGATCTCTTCCATAAGTCTTTCGATGGACCTGCCCGTGCCCACCATCCGATGTATCGCCATGTCTTTTTCTTTCGGGTCCCTGTGGTGGAAGTCTACGCACGCGGGGTGGTCCTCCCCGCACTCTATACATGCTAATGTGGACTTATACTCTCGGAACCATTCCCGAATTTCAGCTTTCCTTTTTCTAGCTTTTTCTTTGTAGTATTCTTTGTTGCGCTCGTAGAAACGCTTCTGGCAGTCTGTCTGATCCTTTTGGTTTTTATATGGCATACGAGCTCCTTTGGTTCTAACGTATATTTGCCGCTAGAACCAAGGGGGGTCATAATTGAAATAGGTATATGAGTTGGAGGCAAACCTAAGGTGGCGCTTTTGCCGGAGGAAAACCTATGGTAGTCACCGACATTGTTTATCAGGGTGGGGGCATGCTGATCACATTTAGTGACAACAGCGTGGCCACAGCCCTCCTAAAGGTAGTAAATAATCAATTGATATACGTCGGCCTGTCCCAGGAACAGCAAGACGCCCTGGAGGTCTTTAATGCGAATAACGTATCTGATCAGATTGGTCAAGATGATATTCGTATAGGCGCCACCCCGGCTCAAGCCGAACAAATTGCCGAACAAATTGAAGACGTTACAGCCGCAGGCGTTGGAGTTGATGCTTCTGCCTTCAGCAGTAATCTGAGCAACGCTGATGATGACGTACAGAAAGCGCTTGAGACATTAGATCAACTGGTCGCAGGTGGCAGTGGCGGCAAGTTATATTTTCCAGCGTTATCGGTTGAAGCTCCCGCTGAGATTGGCGGGAACGGCGGTTATATCTATGCCCAGGTTAACGAAGGCTCGGTGGCTTCTGGGCGCATCACCGGTTATGCTCCGACGGGTTTCGTCTCGATTACGAAGGCGGTTCTGCGAATGATCCCAGACTTTACAGATGCAAATTCAGACTATCGCGTATACACACAATATGGTGCGGTGGGTGAGGCAGCGAATGTGAACATCGGAGACAGTGGTGAGGAATCTAAACTTGCGGCGGTCACAGATAAACTCTTCGAACTAGACATCTCCGGGATACTCTCAACTTTGGCCGCTGGGGATAATTTCTCTGTACAGCTATGGAATGAAAAAGTCGCAAGCAGCGATCTCCGCCTTATAGGTATGGTTTTCGAATACGCATAACGCACTCACAGAAATTGCCGGAAGGAACCGCCCACCGGTTCCCACCCGGCAATTTATCACATATCGTCAGAATGTCTTCCACCGATCCTTATTCCCCGTCGCCATGCTTATTAACATAATGGGAAGCAGGACAAAGACCGTGTATAAACATTCCCTGATAGTTTTTAAGACCTTCATGTTATTCCTTGGGCGCATGCTTCTTGACGCGAGTCGGCGGTATTTTGTATTTCCTCATGAATTTTACCAGGTCGCGGTAAAAAACAAGGCGCCGGTTCGTACCAAGATTGAACGCCGGAAGTTTTCCGGTGTCGATCCACTTAGTAACGATGTTTAACGCCACAAAGCAGCATTCAGCGCACTTGGCCGTTGTAAGGAAAAGTTCATTCTGCAGGCGCTCGAGCGGAATGTTGTTCTTGACGACAAATTTCAAGAGGTCTTGTTTGCCGATCCTACGAGTAGGTGAGTCGGGGTGCTTGTAACCCCTGATGCGTCCGCTGTCAACCCACTTCGCCATGGTGTTTGTCGTCACCTTGAGAAGCCTGCCAGCCTCTCCCGTCGTTAAAACATCTGGTAGGCGTCTCATGTGCCCTCCTCCAAAATGCTACGCTTATACCGTTTTCCCGACCTTCTTGAAGTAGTAGAACGGGCTCGGCTTTTTGTCGTCGCACTTGAGCCGGTACCGCGCTCTGCCTACGGCGTATACCTGGCCGATGTTCCGACGGAACAATTTGCCAACCGCAATGTACTTGCCGGATTTGGTGAATTCCGAGCCATCCTCGTGGGTGAGGACGTCATGGAGTTCTTCCTCCGCTATGGCGACCCACTGTTTGGCCGTCAGGGGGTCGGTGTCGTGGAACTTTTTGCAAATGGCGTAGATGACGTTCTTGTCCTGCCTGGCCGCGATCTTCGGTTCCTTTGCGGGGGCGGCAGCGGTGCGCTTCTTTGGCGCGAGGACGGCCCGCTTTTTCTTGGTGAACGGCGTAAAGCGGTTCCGCATGGCTTCTTTCATGAAGTCGAAGACGATTTCCTGGGCCTCGTCCGGGTCCATACAGGCGATGTTGGACAGCGCGGCCTCTACAACAAGACTTCTCATGTCCTCACCCATGCTGTCTGCCAGTTGGGTCAGTTTGTCGTTCGTAATCTCTGGTAGAACGACATCGAAACTTACGTGCTTTGTCATCGGTTGCTCCTTGTTTAAAACCAACGTTTTAGCGCATTCATTATGCGTTTTCTTATGGGCAGTTCAACCTCTGTGGGACAGAGTGTTTCCGTTATGAGTGTGATGTACTGAACAATATCATCAACCAAGTCTGGGTTGCCAAGGTTGGCTTTTATTGGGTGGACGGAGTATAGCTCGTGTTGTTGTACTTGCGCCCGCCCGCAGCACACCGTCCCGCTCTCTACATCAAATTCCATAAGAATCGTGTAATTGAGGGCGGCCCAGGTGGTCGGCTTATGCTTGGTTTCTAATATTACTGGGTGGAACTCATATACAACCGTATTGGCCGGGGCGGTCTTCCCTAGTATATGTGCACCGCTGGAGTCTGTAATCCCCTGCGTACAGAAGCGAACGTCCTCAGCGCCAATGCGCTTAGCCACTTCCTCCACAATCCCGCGAATCACTACGAGCGTTTCTAGGGGGACGGATTGTCCGTGAGACATCAGGCCCATTTATTCCCTGTGGTCCTTCCTTATTGTCTGCATGCCCATGTGGTTCGGCTCGTATCGGTGGCCGATCTGTTGGGTCTCTACCTTTCCAGACAGCGGGGCTATTTTCCACGTTTTCATGTTTTCCACGGACGCAATATCAGACAAGCACCTTTCAGTGGCTTTCTTCACGGCCCCGTTAACATTGGCCCATAGCTCCGGGTCGTGGGCTTCGAATTCATCGTGGTTGTAGTCATAAGCACACACGCCGATGTCGCCAGTGCGCTTTATGAGCGATACAGTCACGAATGTTACGGCCATCTCGCGTACGGTGACGCCAAGTTGCACACCTTCGTGGGTCTTTTTACAGGACACGGGGTGTCCAAGGACCTTCACCACCTCGGGTAGGTAGCTCTGTAGATGTTCCAAGATGATGTCGTGAAAATCAACAGGCATTATTCCTCCCCTTCCACGTAGGGGAATTTCTCCCACGGGTCATCCATGTTTATGGGGTGTAGGTCTTCTGAGTAAGATGACGCACCCATTTTCATAGACACCGCATCCATATAGCAAGAGAAATGGCCTTCATTGTCGACCATCAGCTTCGTAGATACTCCCAAGTCCACTAGTTGATCGTGAAATTTGGATATGAACGCAGTGTCGCCACCACAAACAAAATATTGCTTTCGCTTAAGGTACTTCAGGACCCAACTATCATCATGCGGCTTGAACGACGCCCCGCGCCCTACATCTTTAAAACCAAGAAACACGGTCTGACCGCCATTAAGGCCCCACCTTACAAGGTCGTGTTTGCTCTTCGCGAGCAGCGGCACAATCTCGTCCTCGGAGTAGCATCCAAGGGGGATGTGTAGGCTACCAGCCGTCTGCGTATCTTCCCCGTCTTCTTTGTTATTGAACGCCTTGAGTTTTTCGATTTCGTCCGGAGTTATAGTCGATATGGCAAAGGATTTCGCGTATTTGCGCACGGCCTCCGCGATATTCCCGTGACCGGCGAAACTCATATCTTTTGTGGTAAAGCTCACTGTAAGATTAAGCTTTTTGGCCTCCCTTAGTATGGCTGGGAATCGCGGATGCAGAACGGGGTCACCCCCGCCTATAACGACCTCAAAGACTTCCGCTTCTGCCAGTTTGCGTAGTACGGCCACAACAGCGTCGTAATCTGCGTGTTTGCCATTTGGCTTGCTATCCTGATAGCAAAAGGCGCATCCATGGTGGCACTTGTCGGTGATTTTCAGGTCAACAAGCTCCGGCTTTGTTGAGCAGGTGTAGTTCTCCATTCCGGAGAAACTCACGCGCATCTTGGTGCCGTACTGGGTGTCGAACAGAACGTAGTTTTCGCCGTCTTTGCGGCATATGTACCCGCTGTCCAGAAACCTATCCATTCCGCTTCTGCCAGTTACCCAATTCGGTGCATCGCCGTTATCGTTTCCGCCGCATATGCTGATGTTGTCGCTATTTATTACATAAGTGAAAAATGTCTCGAGAAACTCCTCATGCGGGGTGGTCCTATCAAAACGACGCGGTGAATACCAATGCGATTGGTTGCCAATTAGTGCGTTTTCTGTGAGTTTGACGTCGAAAATCTCTTCAACAATGGAGTCCCCGGCTCCGCCGTAGAACAGTTTCGGCAACATGAACTTGAACTGCGTGGCGATGTACCGCCTTTTATCCTCTGGTTTTGTGAGGTGGAACCAATCCCAGCCAAACTCGCTATCGCACTCTTCGAGGATAGAGCCCTGCTTGCACCCTATGAGAAGCGAGTGGCTAGAGCTGCTACTTGTGGCAAAGCCGAGCCTTATTCTGTGTATTTTCATGGCATTCCTAATTGGCTGGCGGGATGAGAAAGCCCGTCCCGGCGTCCAAAACTCCAGTTATTTTCAACCGCTGGGTATATTCCTCAATCGTTTCACTAGTCGGCTCCTCTTCAGCGCCCCAGACGTGCTTGTAGGCCGCCGCCCTGGCGTCCTCCTCTGTCTTGGCGTGCACGACATCTAGTAGAACAAACCCGTCATTGGTCGCTACGCGTATAATCATGTAACCTCCATGACAGATATTATACCACGAGGGGCCTATCGTGGTAAGTATTAGGTGGGATGTATGTTAATATTGGCGAGTTGCGATGTCGGCGGGATTCGAACCCGCGTCCCCCGGATCGACAGTCCGGTACTTTGGCCGCTAAGCTACGACACCAAAAGCTCCCTTGCGGGAGCTTATTCTTTCAATTCAGTCTCCCAGTATGCCTTGTCGACAAACTTCTGCCAACTGAGCCTTTTAACCTCAGAGAACTGGACACCCATGTATGGAATCCACCTTGGCTTCTTCGGCGTACTACGTGGGTGCATACCCGCTTCTTTTGGAAGACGGTTCGCCTTTTTCATGTTACATGGGTAACATGCAATGACAAGGTTCGTCCAAGAGTTCGTTCCGCCACGAGAACGCGGGATAACGTGATCAATAGTTAGGTCTTCACGTTTGCACTGCTTGCTGCAGTACTGACACGTGTTCTTGTCACGCTCAAAAATGTTCTTACGAGAAAGAACTACATCGCGACGTGGTAACCCACCGTAAAGAGTTAGGACGATGATTTCCGGAATCTTTATCGTAAAGTTCACGGATCGCACGACCTCTTCTGTCTCGCCGGCACTCAAGTCACGCCACGATTCAAAATCGTACGTTTTGTATTCGTCATGCACGTCGATTACCTTGGCCAGGCCTTGGTATATAAGGCTTAACGCACGGCGCGCGGTGGCGATTTGGACTGCAATCCAGGACTTGTTGAGAACGAGAACTCCTCTGTTTAGGCTACTCACTGTGCTTTCCTTTCCGATCTGACGTTAAGGCTGCTTTGCCCCTTCACGTGAGGGGGCAAAGCAGTCAGAGTTCTAGCCGGGGCACTAGTATGCACTTTAGACTTACAGGGCGAACCCACGCCACGGGGTATTACCGGGGATGGTACCCGCGCACACGCGTACGCGACGCATGCCCCCGAACCCGATCTTAGGCCACGACCACATTGTGACCCCGCTTAGTCGCTTCGCTGACTAGAGAGCGGATGACGGGCCTCGAACCCGCAACCTCCAGGGTGGAAACCTGGCACTCTGCCCACTTGAGCTACATCCGCGCTTTCCAACAAGCCAACCATGTCATAATCTTGGTGTATAATTCCCAATCATTAATTTCAAGTTGACATCTTCCATATTGACATCGGCTGTGTGTTTGGTTTTTAGATCTCGCGTCATTATTCTTCTGCATGCGGATCTCTACGTGCTTACCTAACGCTTTTCGCCAATGTCGTTCGCACAATTTGGGGTCGTGGGTTTCATAATAGGTAATTCTCGCCACGGCAACTTTTTTGGTTATGTTTTTTAGGATCTTCCAGCAAAACCCGACCAAATCAGGGTCTTGGTTGGAAATACCAACTTTGCCGCTGCTCTTATACCCATCTCCCCAGTATAAACCAAGAAAACCCATCATCTCCGCGTCTTGGTAAATTCGATTCCACTCCGTTTTTGCCTTCGACGCGGCTTGCGCCCTTCTCTCTCCCCAAAATTTCTTTTGCCCTTCGGCGCTACGCTTTGTATTTTCGCGGCAATTCCTGTTTATCCTATCGAGCGTCTTGGGTACAATTCCCTTACAATGATAACTAACAGTAGACTTGCCACATTTTAGTTTTAGCGCGATGTCCTTGATGCTGAAACCATTCAATCTCATTTCTTTGATCTTTTGGTTTCGCTTTTTATTTCGTTTCCATTCCATTTGAACCTCCTAGGCCGTTTCCCTATATTTGCCTAAGGAGTTCAAATTAGAGCGGGCGATGGGACTTGAACCCACAACCTCCAGATTGGCAACCTAGCGCTCTACCAATTGAGCTACGCCCGCTAATACGTATTACGCTGTATCCCGCCTCCCTTGATCGTCTTGATGGTTGTCTCGCCAAGAGTGTTGTATAGATATTCCGCCAACATCTCTCCAGCCATACAATCGTCGCATCTGTAGACCATGATCAAGCTTGTTCCTACAGGCTTCGTTATATCCACGTAGCATTGGAATAACTTGCACCAAACCTCGTCCAAATCGCACAGCGGCAAGCCCTTTTGGTCCATCTCATCGCATCTGCCGCAGGTATCGTGGTTACAACTGATGCCGTAGAACTTGGGCTTTATGATCCTAGCCATGCTGGCCTTCCACCTTATTTTTGGCCTTCCAGTAGAGGTACTCCTCGGTCATTCTTTCGCCGTTGCCACAATTGAAGCATAGAATGCCAAACGCGCTTGGCATTACTTTCGCGCCAAAAGCGGTGGTTAGGACGATATCGAGTTCGCTGTGGTTATAATCACGCGCCCACTCCGTCGCCTTGTTGAAGCAATCCGGACACAGCCTTATGTGCCCTGGCCTTTCGCCGGTCGCCCTTGTCATCCTCAACAGCGACTCGGAAACTTTACTCATCATGTCGGTACTCATTGTTACCCCCCGTAAAAATAAGCCAAGCTTGACGTACTTGGCTGAGGAATATGCCATTAGTGACAATCATCCCGACGCTCCTCTTTATTCAATATATAGTAACGCAGGTTAGGAGTCGCCTACACTACAGTTCCCTAGGTACGCATGGGTGATGTAAACCTCATCACCGACCATGTGCAACTTGTCTTCTTTCTTTCGTTTATTGAAGTCCGCAACCATCTTCTGTAGGCACTCGCGGCTGTACACACGACCATTGAGAGTCCTTTCGCCAGACTTCATAAAAATGCCTGAAAAGATAACGGTTTTTGGATCCTTAAAGCTTGGCATTATTCGTCCTTATGCGTTTTACCGTTTCAACACGGTCTCCTGCCATTACTATCACGTTGCTGTCGACTTTCAACGCTTTGCCGCTTGCATCGCGTGTTCCAGGGTGCTGTATTCATTGCCGACACGTCCTCGTCCTAAATGCGTATCAGCGACGATGAGCACGCGTCTGGGCTTTTCTCCGTTCGGGTCTCTGAAGCTTGGCATTTTTCCACATCCGGTAAAACTTATTAACCTGTTTATGAGGCGTTGACTCGCAAAGAGGGCCGCTGCCCCTAGAAATCCTCAGTTCAGTACGTCCCGTGATGGGACCCACATCCCCACTCGGTCCGGGCCAGTAAGTGGGCTTCCTGAATGCTGGCATTACGTCACCCCAAGAGTCTCTTTTATCACTTTCCGCAGCATGGGAAACATCGGCTCCGGAAAATCCTTCAAGTGGTGCCATTCCCACTTTTCACATTTGTCCGGCTCTCGGTTTTTAACTTTCCCACCAGCGATTTTCGTCCCAAAGAACAAGGTTACATTGTTTGCCGCTCTCGGGAAAAGTGTTATTGCGAAAGTCGATTTTCGTAATAGGGCCGATTCGCAAGCCCGTCTCTTCGAACACTTCCCTCTCGCATGCCGCTTGGAAGGTTTCACCATGTTCAAGGTGCCCTCCCGGAAGCCCCCATATGCCGCCGCGCGCCTTCTTGCGCAATCCGACGAGGAATTTCCCATTCCCATTGGCAACAAAAACTCCGAAACCGATTAAGGGTCGATCTTCCATAGCCACTCTCCGATCTTCCCTTTAAATACGTCTGGGTGACTGGATTTGAACCAGCGATCTCCGCGTCCCGAACGCGGCGCATTACCAAGCTATGCCACACCCAGTTATATCGGTGGCGCTTTGCCAATTAAGCTACTGGAGACTGCTACTTTAGGTACCATTTTCGCAGAACCAGACGGGCCTCGAACCCGCATCTCCCCCGTGTCGGGACGGCTGGATTTGAACCAGCGATCTCTTGGCCCCCAGCCAAGCGCGATAGACCAAACTTCGCCACGTCCCGTGTTGTCGGGCAGAGAGGATTTGAACCTCCGACCCCCTGGACCCAAACCAGGTGCGCTACCAGACTGCGCTACTGCCCGTTATAAATCTTGAATTACGCCTTGTAATTTGCGCTGCACATCTTGTTTGATATCCGACATGCCCACTCGTAACTCATTCGCGACCTTATAAAGCCTCAGTATCTCTCGTGCAAGGTCGGCCTTTTCCAACTTATGCTTTCCCTCTTCGGTTTTTGGGTTGGCCCATTTGGCCTTGTCTATAATATCCTGCACTTCGTTCTCTGACATTATTCACCTCAATAGTAGGGACGGTCGGATTCGAACCGACGGCATTTCCTGGTCCCAAACCAGGCGCCATAGACCAGGCTAGGCGACGTCCCTTTAAACGCGGGCGTGGAGGTGTTTCCTCAACCCTGCTTTTGTTATCTCTTCGCGCAAGCTCTCTTTGAACTTTTCCTCAAAGCCAGGGTCGTGTATGTCCGTAATACTTGCCACTCCGAAAATATCGCCAATATAAATCTCTCCGTCGTCTTGAATCTCCACAATCATCTGAACCAATTTGTTATTGTCGTTAAAAACAATATGCCCTCGTGGGTGTTGGAGTCCACCAAAAGCTTTGGGGCCGTCTCCCTAATAAATCTTTCAAGTATGTCTGCTATCTTTACCACTATGCCGCTGCTTCCTTCAAGGCTGTTTTAACGATGTAGCTCGACGTACCCTGCGACCCCGGAATTATTCCCTCCTGGCCGCCCTTGGCGCTTGTCGCCCCTTTACGATGAACCATAACGTTCTTGCCAAAGTGGTTCTCCATCGCCGCGTAGTTGTGGTGTATGTTTATGTCCTTGTAGAACTCACACTCCACATGATTCAAAAAGGCGTCCTTTACCCGCTGCGCCATTAACTTCCTGTTAGCCAGGGCGAATTCTAAGCAGAATCCCATGTCGGCCATGTACCTCTTTCCAAGCTCCATGTGGAGCGGAAGAAAGGCAAGATCCCAAGTCGGCAATACGCGAGAAAACCACTGCTTATTTTCGTCCTTGGCGATGGCGTTGTGCTGCTCCGCCACCCGCTTACCAATGTTCCTGCTGCCCGAATGAACCATAAACCAGATGTGGCCGTCCGAGCCCTTCTGGATTTCGATGAAGTGGTTTCCTCCGCCGAGGGTTCCCAATTGCTTCATCGCCGATTCGTATTGGTCAAAGATCACGGAACTCTCGTCTATATGCTCGTACTCTGGCATCAGAGATTCGTCTTGCGCCACACGCTGGTGGTTGAACCCAACCGGCACGTAACTTCTAATGTCGCGCATAATTTTTCTCAACGTATCTATGTCAATCTCTTTCAGCGTCGTTTTAACAGACAGCATGCCGCAACCGATGTCCAGACCAACCGCGTTTGGAATAACCACGCCGCGCGTAGCCATTACGCCGCCAATTGGCATACCGTAGCCGAAATGCGTGTCCGGCATCAAGCAAACCTGCTTGAATACAAAAGGCAGGTTCGCCAGGTTCTTCGCTTGAAGCAAAGCGCCCTCTTCTGGTTCGTTACACCAGCTTTTGATGACAACTTTTTCCGTGCTAATAACTTTCATCGTATCTCCAGAGGAAGGGGCGGGATTCGAACCCGCGAGCCCGTTAGGACTAGCGCCGTAGCAGGACGCCGCAATAAGCCACTCTGCCACCCTTCCTAATTGTACCAGTTTTCATCTGGCCAGTACTCGCGCACCATTAACTCCATTCGATGGCAATTTGAACACAACAAATCGCACTTTTCCAGTTCTTTTATAATTCGCTTCCTAGAAAACCTTCTTAGTTGGTTCCAAGCGTACTCCTTTGCGTTAGGTTCTCTGTGGTGAAAATCGAAAAGAATCGGGTGAACTGTTTCGCCGCATTTCTTACATGCGGCCCCCTTCATTTTGATCATTTCGATCTTCAGATTGTTTTGCCTTATTGTCAAATATTTCCGGTGACACGTCTTACAGTAAGCGACGCACTCACCGCGCCTATCCTTTGATTGGCGCTTATAAAAATCGCCTTTCGGTTTCGATGTTTTGCATCTTGAACATCTTTTCATCCTATCCTCCTTGGTTTAATTATTTTTGATTAAACCAAGGTTCCGGACGTACTGTAGAGCGATTCTTCCGGGTATTAAAACATCAAATTGTGCGAGAAGGAAGTATTTGTGCGGGACTTACGAAGTCTCGCGGGGGGCGTGGCGCCCACCACATGGATCGGGACTCGGATATCCCGCGAACTGAAGATGTGTGATTGTCTGTTTCATCGTACTATCTTTGCTTTCAATTGCCCAAAAAGAGGAAGATTGAGGACTCGAACCCCACCCGTGAGGGCGATCAGTTTTCAAAACTGCCCCAACCGCCTAGTTGGATAATCTTCCGTGCGAGGACTACCATCACCACTAACGCAGGTGTTCCTCGGGGACCGTGTTCTTGGGCTGAGAAAACCCCGACACATCCACCACGCTGTTCTCAGCGACCGAGCGCCCGCTCATACTGGGCACGGGGCAGTCCTCTATCTAACTTTGATTATAACATTGGTTAAATACTTCGAGAAGTATTGGATATAAAGGGGACGGCCTTCCAAGAAACCCAAGAAAGGAGGTATGGCAACGAGCCAACCGCCCCCCATTCCCCCGCTATTTCCCGGTTGCGCCGGAAATTTTGCTAATAGCGTTCTCGAAATTCTTGCCAAGAGTAAATATGTGCATGTCGCTCGGCAAGTACCCTCTCACTCCGCTCATGGATTCCGCAAAAGCCTTGGCCACTTCGACTCTTACGAAAGCTTCTGCGCCAGGCACGGCGTACGCCGATAACGCGAGCTTCTTCGCTTCGGCTTCTGCCTTACCAACAGCGAGCAAACCTTCGGCCCTGAGTACGCTTGCATCTCTGTTACCCGTAGCCTCCAACACAAGTTTCTGCTTTTCGGCTTCGGCTCTGAGTAGAGTCTGTTTCTGCTCGGCTTCTGCGGCGAGGACTCGCGTCTTTGCGTCCTGCTCAGCCTTCAAGATGCCAACGGCCTTGTCTCTTTCCGCCGCTACGACCTGTTGGTTATAATCTGCTTGCGCATCGGCCTTAGCCCTGAGTGCTGCTGCTTCCGACGCCTTGGTCAACTCGTCTTCCTTGAGTTTCTGCTGCTGGGCGACCTGCTTGGCCATAATTTCCTTGATGTAGTCGGGATCAAGCCTTATGCTTTCGATAACGAAGTTTTCGACGATGACGCCTTTCTTCCTCAGCTCACCTTCGGGGTCTTCGAGTGCTTTGTGTATATCATTCTGCAGCTTTACCAAACCCGTGCCGGAGTAAGCTTCGATTGCTCTACATTGGGTCGCTCTGTCTTTCACGACTCTCATGACAACTGGACGTAACAGCGTGTCACCTACATAATAACCGAATTGATCGACGGGCGGCCTTACTTTTTTGTGTACGTCAATAACCTTCGCCGGGTCCATGCGCCATTGCACGTTTAGGGATATTTTCATATCCTGACCTTCAGTTGATTGGACTTGGTACGCGTCATACTTGCGACCCTCCCCAGCTTCCTGATCGGCTGCTTCTTTCTTGTCATTCATGACAAATATCTGCAGTGATAGCGGATATTTGTACATGGTCTGCGAGTAGCCGGGAAACAGGAAGTACGTTTTCGCTTGACGTGGACTCTGATCCACACCACCACTCCACGTCTCGAGAACGCCGATCTCGTTACCTTCGATGGTCTCGATGTCCCACAGAATAAAAACGCCCGCTATAACCACGATCAACACGATCACGGCGATAACGCCAATTCCCACGAGTTTCTCTTCTTTTTTCATTTCTTTCTCCTACTGTGTATGAAGTTGCTGCTCGATTACTCTATCCAGACTCGTAAGACGGTCCTCCGTCTTTTTTATCCGTATGTCCGTCTGGGCGATCTCTTCCGTCACGCCCACGGCTTCTTGTGTAACCTCGAGGCGTTTGTGGGCGTCTTCGAGGGCCTTCTTTTTTGCGTAGAGCTCTGCTTTGCGAAGTTGAAGCTCCAGGGCACGTGTTTTCATTTCATCGAGGGTGTCCGGGTGTGATCTGTCTTCCGGGAATAGGCTCTCCGCTGCCCGCCGCCCGACCAATCTCCACACGATAACAAACACAAAGACCACCGCACCAACAAAAATGAGCGCCCTAAAGATTATCATTCCCATTATCGTCCTCCTCTCTTCCTTCGTATAATATAAGTGTACAGACAAGAACGTTCACTTGGTGACGTTCTTTTATTTGATGCTTATCGATTAACCCCCGGATTAAGTTTTGCTCGGACGAGCCCACTAGGTCGAAGACTTCTATGCCGATGAGGCCCCCATCCTTATCAACATTGATGTTAACGCCATCGCACACCTCTTGGGTCTCGTCCACTTTTTCGTCAGTGAATTTGAGATATGCGGCTAAAAACGCGCCCTCATGCGTCTCAACGGTCATTACTGACATCTTCTCTCCCTGCACTCCATCGCTTCACGAAGAACTCCTTTAGAGCTTTTTTCGCTTTGCGATATAGGAATTGATTATCGTCTGGATCAATCTCCTGGACTGTCTTTTGTATTATTGGGTTATCGATGCTCATGCCGTGCATGTCGACGCTACGAAACTTGGTTGAGCTTAGCGTTAGTACGTCGTCATCGCTGACATCCACGGCATACGCAGAGCGTGGAAACCTTTCTCTGCCATGGTAGCACCCAACTAGCACATCGCCGTGTTCGGGGTCCCTCAAGACCTCATCCAACGCGAGGTCGCGTGGGAACAGTTCCATTGGCGAGTCTGACAATATATACCAATACTTGGAGTGGCCAACAGAAAACTGCTGGGTTACGATCAATTTTAATTTAGAGCGTTCGGGTATTTGTATGGCGTTTGTGGGCTTTTTGACCGCCTTTTCGTACAAGGTGGCGCTATCCCTGGCTACGGTGTCGCGCATAAGTTGTTGTAACGACCCCTGGGTGCTATGGCCCCTCCCAAGCGTCCGATATGCGTGAAGCGCATCCTCTGTACTCTTCGCGATCCAGCCGTCGTCATCAAAATAAAAGTATGACACCCACCGGTCTGTCTTACGTACATGCGTAATATAGAGCACGCATACCCACCTGTTGCCCTCCCGCCATTTTGTCCATCCCAGGGATGTTTTCAGGTCATTTTCCCCTATCGCCATCGGCACGAGTTGTATGGTGGGACGGTTAGCCATCGCGTTGCCCAACCGCATACAGTAAGCAACCAAGTTAACAATGTGCGTGGCCACTTGCTCTGGGTCAAAACTTACAAACCCAAAAATTTGTCGTATGAGCGGCCTGCCGCACCACACCAAGTGCAGCCGACAAGTGTTTTTGAACAGACTGATGCTCAGCCGCAGCTCGTCAGAAATATAGGGCTGCTCGTATATTTTGATTTCTGCAAAAGCCTCGCGAAGCACCTCGATGTAGTTTCCCTGGACTTCCTCGATTTCCTTTTTGGTCGAGGCGGCCCAAGCGTCGATTTCGGCAAGCTCCCGCTTTTTGGGTAGCTTGGACATACCGTTGCCGCCCCATAGTTGGCGGTGGGCGTGGACTTCGTCTAAATTCATTCGACGTCACCGTTTTTCTCGATACATTCGTCTTCGTAAGGGCCAATATGGCGGCGGTAGAATTCCTTCTGAACGCAGCCCAGAATGCCGTCTAGCTTATTGGCCGTGAAGTATCGCTTGTTATGTCTGAATAATGTTAGGAGAGTCTTGAAGATGAAGTAATTTATGCGTCCTTCGAAGTCGTGCTCGTATTTTTCCAGAAGAATGTCGGTTAGCTGTTTGGATATTTCATTGAACTGCGGTCGCTCTTTCTTGATAATATAAGGCACGCTTGGGCTCCTAATTAAAGATGCCCAATTATATCATGAGGCAGATGTGGTATGAAGTATTAGCTTAGTCCCTGATTCAAGAAGGCCTTGAATGTCTTCCACTGCTCTTTTTCGCTATTCGCAGCGGCCTCGAGGGCGGATTGTAGCTTAGACCCGTCGGGTACCTGGATGGATAATTCTTCGCATTTTGCTCTTTTGTCGCTAGTGGCTCTTATAAGTTCCTCTAGGCCAGACTTGACGTCATCTCTCGTGGCGATAAGGGGGTCCGTTGGAGACTCTATCCCCTGGGTGGTTTCGCCGGACACTTTTTCCTGCCCTGGCTCCTCTGGTAGCTCATCGACACCGCTGGCGATTCCCGGCTCGACGTCTAGGTCGATGGCTTGTTCCGTTATAGCTTGAAAACGTTTGTCTAATCTATCGCGCAAACCCATATGTATGCCTCCTATTACTCATTATTTTTGCGTCAATTCTTACTTACGAATTGGCGCAATGAGGTGTGAGCCCTGGTAAGCTCCTTATTTATGCCCATCGAGCTGCCAAAAGCCAACTTACATAGTGCGCCAAATGCCATGGCGAATACGTACCCCAACAGTAGTAGGAACGTGGCCACGCACGCACAGACGCACAGCGGGGTTATTAAAACGATGGCCAGTATGACTCGCATTAGACTCATGGGCGCCCCATTTTGGATTTTATAATATAAGCGCTCAAATTAAACCACAACTCGTTCCTTGTTATTTTTTCCAAATCCTCATACCCTTTCGGTATTTTATTTGTTAGAAGCACCATAAAACAATGCCCTGTGTCCATATTCACAACCAGGATTTTCTTTGGCTTCTTACCAAATAGTCGCTTTAATATGCTCATCACATTTCAAATACTCAAATATAAAAAGGAATTGGAGGATACATGCTTAATGAGAAGCATTTAGATAAGATGATTTTCGAGGCCCTCGTGCCTCGAAGTATGGAAGCCGCCGAAGCTAAACTGACGCCCTCCCTGGCTAGGCTGGGGTTCCACCCCGTCGGAGTGGAGCGCAGGCGCTCACTGGCTTATAAGAACAACGGTCTAATGGGAAAAGCGGCGTTCCACCGCACACCAGAGGGGTTCCAGCTCCGTTTTCACATCCCCACTATCGTATCAAAGGCTTTTCCGGAAGGTATGCTATCCGACCAGGGCGCCATTGACGGCGACATCGAGCACATTATATCTATTCTTGGCGATAACGAAGGCGGCATGACTCAGGCCATTGCGCACGGCGCGCAGCAAATGTCGGTATTCAATTTCCGGACCATTCTACCTGAATTGATAAATCGGACAGTCGGGCCGATTATCGACCAAATAAAATCCATCAGGGGTGCAAATTTTAGCGAATCAACAAAGTTTGAGGACTCTGACGAGAGCCCGCGCGAGGCCACGTACCACTTTTCCATGCGGCCCTTATTCGAGGCCGACCTAATTGCGGACATCGAGCCGGGGTATGTTAATAAAATAGAACTACAACTACTCATCCTGGGCAACCCATACGGGGCTATGCAAGAAGGGACGCCATTTGAAGGCGAAGACTTTGAGGATTTGTGGAACTCGCTTGGGAGTTTTCAGTCGCAATTAAAATCTATACCGATGTCTGATGATTTACCAGATAAAATAAGCGCAGCATTGGACCGCAGGGCGCGCAGGCGTCGCCCGCCAAAGCCACGAAGAAGGTTTGGTTAAAAGCCGTATTTCTCTTCGAATTTGGGGCGTTTGGTTTTAAGAATCCCCAGACCCCTAATCTTATGCAAACCGCGCCTGATTTTAGAGATCTCCCGCTCGGAATTTCCCGTAGCCATCGCGATTATGTCGTCAGGAACCCCCACCGCCATAAGGCGCACCGCTAAATCATATTCCTGGGTCCCCGCATTTAACTCTATCTTTTTCATGTTCGATTTCTCGCCAGGATCGCCCACTCTGGAAGCTCCAGGGCATCCAGGATGGCCGCTACGCGGCTGAAGTAGGTGTGATGCTTCAAAACGTGTTTACGCTGTTTGGTTTCTAAATTCCGCCGCATTTCATCATTCGAGATGAGTTCACTACACATGCTTAGGTATTCCTCCGGCGATTGAGCTATGGGCAACATGTCTCCGGGAAAATACCGGCGCATACCGGATACTGGCTCGCTAATCGTCACCGTTCCGCACAAGGGCACCTTGAAGATGCGTTCTGGGATGTCAAGGCCATACTTGTGTGAGTGCGGCTCATGTATTGAGGGGCCGACGATACAGGAGGATAATAGCTGCCGATCCTTGCCGTCCTTGATCTTGCCGCAAAATTTCGGCAAATTATCCCAACCGCCCCATCCGTACACCTTGCTATCAAAATGCCGAAGCGTTGGAAGCAGCCAATAATCTATGGATTTAGCTTTGTACCCCCAGCGCCCGCCAAGGAAACCAATCTCGCATTGAAATTCTTGGGAGATGTCTGGATAAAACCTCGTGGAATCTCCTGCCGGAGGGAGCGGCACCACGGTCGTGTGGCGTCTCCATTTCTTCCAATATCGGTCGATGTCGCTTTGAAGTCCATATCCAAAAACAGCGTCTGGCTTATTTGCCAACGCCCACTTGACGCCTTCTGGTGTTTCATTTATAACCGGGCCTTTGTGTTGGACAGTTTCTCCGCAGTACGGGTTGACGTGTAGGACAATGCGGGCTTTCAAGTCTTTCGGGATTGCCTGTCTCCACCCTGTTGCCCCAATGTAGATGGTCGGGTTGAATTTCTTAATGTTTCCGGGTACACCGTTCCATCTTTCACAAGCAATTCCGATAGTTTCAAACGCATTTATGAGGCCGCCAGTGATGTACTTGAATGCGCCGCCGTCGGGATTGCAGAAGGAAATGCGTTGGATATCCATCTAGCCGTATTTCCTTTTAAGTTTTTTACGTAGATCCTCGATGTACTTGTGCGGCGTCATGGTTTTACATATGCGGCGGTCGATTTTCTTATTGCGTTCGTGGCAGGTTTCCCATCCCGGCGTGCGGTCGTGCTCTAGGTGAACAAAGTTATAAATGCGGTTATTATGAAATTTCGCGTAATTTAGCAGTCGACGGTAGAAGTCGCAATCTTCCATTCCGTACCCGATGTATTCCTCATTAAAGCCACCGATTTTTCGATAGGCCTGTTTTTTACACCCAACCGACCCGCCCTCAAAGTATCCGACAACCCTACTGGATTCACCGACATCCTCTACGCTCTTTCCGGTCGTTATGTGCTTCGTGGCAACGCCACTCATATAAATAACGGTGCTGCCGAGATGGCAAGCGTCATGTTTCGCGAGGGATGTGTAAACTGCCTTGCTATAATTGGGGGGCGCGAGCATATCCGCGTCGTGCAAGACCATCAATTCTGTTGTGCATTTCGTCACGCCGACATTGAATGCCTCGGATTTGTTGAAGTTTGAATGCAACCCTTTGACTGCGCTTTTCACAAACACGAACTCAATGGGGACCATGTCCTTGGTATCCACTCTTCTGGCGGAATCCTGCTCCACGAGGATTATGTTAATTACGGGAAACCGCTGCGCGCGGATGCAATTTACAACGGTGGCGATGGCTTTGGTTCTTTTATTCCCACGGCATGGGATAACATACGTCAAGGTGGGTAGATCTTCCGCGTTGTAGGGGATGTGGATCCTATCAATCTTGGTTTTTACCTTCTCAAAATATTCTCGGGCTTCGCGCAGTAACACGGTGCGCTTTTCTACTACCGATGCGGTGCCGTGTAGTTTAATGAAGTCCGTGGACCCCGCGACGTCGTGGTATCCTTTTGGTTGAATGCCGGACAAGCCGACTCTGCGAGAATAGTCTACATGTTCCATGCCATATAGGCCGAACTTTGTGTCGAAGTAGCCCACACGCTCAAAGGCTTGATGAGTCAGGAATAGCATACCACCTTGGGGTTTTTCGTGTACGGTGTCTATCTCTACCCCACGACGGACGCTTGTCGTGGCGTCGTCCTTGGCGCCGTAAACGCCCGGCTGGCGGTGACAAAAATGGTGGTAACCGGTCTTTTTAGACGCCTCTATGTATAGGTCGCACCACCCCTTCTGCAGGATCTCGGCGTCGTCATTAAGGAGAAATTTGTACCGAAATCGTTCTAAGCATTTCAGCAACCGGTTTGTGTTGGCGGCCACGCCTTTTCTTTTATTACATAATACAACAATATCCTTCTGTTTATTTAGCCATTTTTTTGTCTGGTCGTCGTCGGACTCATCAGAAACAAACACCGTAACGCGGTGCAGGTTTGTGTGTGCCCGTATCGATTGTATTAGGCGCTTAACACTTGGCAGGCGATTGTAACTTAATATACCAACACCGACGTTGTTTGATATTGTGGTTTCCAGTTTTGGTAGGACGGACTTGAAGTACTCCCCCGCCTGCGCCTTATTGGCCAGGGCCCTGCCCACCAAAGAATGATTGCGGTTTTTCTTGATTTTCCTGCGCTTTTTCTCCATGCTGACTCTTGTCGATGACACCCCGGCTTTCCGGTGCTTACGAGTGGTTGTAAGTGCAGGCTTGGGCGGCACGGGCACAAAGCGTGGTCCTTTCCCTATTGGCGTGCGTTTTACTGGCAGGGGATCGGGCTTTGTGGACAAAGATAGAACGCGAACGACTTTTAGTGATTTTGGGGTGTACCGGCCAATATACCATTCCGACAAGATAATTTTTTTGCGTGGTCCAACAGTTATAACCTCTCGATTTGGGCCGACCAACTGCACAGCGTAACTGTTTGGATTGATATACTCTACTTGCTTCAAGCTCGGCCCCGCTCAATGTTTTCTTCGTATCCGTCCGCTTTGCCCTTGAAAGGACCCCTGGGTGGCTGGTATGGTTTGTTTTTCTTGGGTTTGCCATGGTACCATCGCGCGCCGTCTTTTAGCTGGCCCGTGTGGATAGCGAAATTTCCGATGTCGTAGTTGAGCTCATTTAGTCTCATTTTTCAACCTCGCGTATATGGGAACTGCGTCATCGCCTCGGACCATCATTTTAAAAGCCGATGGCTTCAATATGATGGTTTCGCTATATGTTTGTTCGGGAGCAAAATCGGTTTTAATGAATTCCTGGCAAGGGACGATTTTGCCAAATAGTTCTCTAAGCATGCCAGGGCCGGCGAGCTTATTTAAAGCCACCAGCATATCTACCAGGACAAGTTTCTCGTTTTGTCTCGCCCAGTAAAACTGCGCTTGGTCAAGATGTATAAGCTGCATAACGCTGGCCATCATGCTACCATAGATCGCGAGGGTTTCCAGGTCTTTGTGTTGGGAGTGTTTGGTATCAGCCGGATCTATAAGTTCGCCGCCCAACGTTCCGAATTTATAATGGACCACCCCGCCTTCGCGCTTAATGACGACGCTCATGCCGTCGCTGTCGTCGTAGTCCTTTAAAAAATAGCAGAACACGCCGACCAGTTCCGGCACCGCGTCAAACGCGGCGATTCTTTTATACGGCAGTAGATCGGGTAGTTTAAGGGACATACCACACCATCGCCGCTTGCTCGTTTTTAACGACACTGTATTTGGTCCGGCTATTGCGTATTCGGGTAACGTTGATCTTGATGGTATTCTTGACCATCTCGTCTTCGGCGTAACTGAATAAGATTGCGGGCAGGCCTGCACGTATAACCTCAACCGAGTTTGTCGTGCGATCTATTTTGCTGACTACGCCAAACCAGTGGCTTACCCACCCGTGAATAATGATCCAATCACCGATATCTGGTTCCCAGGCATGCAGCGGCTTCCGCTGGGCCATATTGACGTCCATCTGCCTGTTTGTCATATCCATTATGTTGGTCCTACTAGCGTTTCGCTAAATGGGTCAAACTCGAAAGATCCCGAAGGAAGCATCCACACGATTTTCAAACCCGCACGCTTACCGCCGAGCTGTTCCTTGATGAGATCGTCGACCCAGCAGTACATGTCGTCGACGGAATCCTCGAGGGGAGTTCCCTCTTGTACTTCCTGGCGCCGGGCGACCATTTTCATGCCCTCAATGAGCGATGCGTGGATGCTCGAAAACGCCTTGCCGCTTCCTTCGCACCAAGTGCACCGCCCTAACGGCGGCAGTGCGTTTGTGCTGAATGCATGCGTCGGGTCTTCAACTTTTCGGAATGCCTCGCATTCGATGGCTTCTTTTTGGCGGTCTGCCACAGTAATATTGTTAGCCAAGCCGCAAATGGGGCACTTCACTGAAGTCTGGCAATTGTCACAGGAGCAATTCCCAGCCCCGCTGCAGTGCTTACACGTCTTCGTCTTGAAAGGCTCCAGCGCCTTCTGCAGGTCGAATTCGCTCGTTATGTTCGTTTCCTTCTTTAGCCTCTTCTTTTCCATTGTCATCCTCCTCGGTTACAAGTGGGAAGCTATCATCTATGAGCTCATTGTCTATGAATCCATGCTGCTTGTTAAAAGCCAAAATAAATGGCCTTCCACCGAACCATCTCTGTGTGGCCTCGTGCCAAATGTTAGAAAAGCGGTGTAACACGAAAGTCTTTACGATGATGTCTAACCACATGCATGGGAAAATCTCGGGTAGGGACCACGAGAACGCAAAGCTCACCCAAACGGAGAAGCAGTACCCACAAGACAACAGCCTGCCAATATATCCAAGCAATATGTATTTGTGTCGCTTTTGGAAGAAGTCGATTAGGGGGTAGAACAACTCAGACGATGTCACTATCTCAACGATAGCTTCGATTGCTATTATGGTGAGGATCCAGTACGTAATTACTTGCCAGCCCATTTCGCACACTTTCTGTTAGTGCATGACCAATGGCTACTTGCGCGTACAGTTCGACCACGATAGACGCGCACCATTCTCATTGGCCATCGACATAACGGACACGCGTTGGCTTTTCGCTGGTGCCCAGCCCTGGCGGGCTTTATATATTTGTTTCTGCTTTTGCCGCATCCACATCCCACTAGGCCTCCAGACCGCCCTCGAACATCTTTGATGGGTTGCAATGGTCCGCGAGAACCTTCCACCTATACACGTACGGCATGGGAAGGGGGCGCACTATCTCCTCTGTTCCTTTGCCACGCCGCACTTTTAGGTCGAGATCTGAGTGGTATACTTCAAATACCATGCGGGGTATCGTAGATACTTCGAGCAGTTGTATGCCCTTCTCGTCCAACAGAATCCAATCATCGTTGAAGTTTGGTTTAAAGAAGAACATGGGCAGCTTATTATTTTCTTCAGCATCTAGGACGCATTGTGCCCACGCCGACGTGAACTCACATCGGCTGTTTTTCTCGTAGAGGAGTGGTGGTAAAACAAGGCTCTTGCGATTTTTGGCCTCAACGGAGAACATAAAATCGTCTCTGTCGCATGTCACATCGCCACAAAAAGAGTCCGGAGCAATTACTTGTCCGGACCCTTTGTTGATCATTCCCGATCCGAAGACCTTGCGAAAGACAACCCCAGTTAGTTTGGAGAGCATTTTCGCTACATGGCTTTCGTATCGGTTCCCTTTAGCCTTAGACTTATTTGCCATGTGATAGAACACTAATAGCGAGGTCGATTAATACCGGGAAATACTCCTTAGAAACCGCCTTTGCGTAGTTGAGGCCTTTTTCCTTCCCAAGTGCGACGGCCTTCGCCCACGCAAGATTGCGCGCTTCCTTGATTTGCTTCAGAGAAAGCTTCTTGTTCTGACCACCATTGGGGCCATACTTTATCTTGCGTACAAATTCCAGGTACACTTCTGCGACCACCTGCTCGGTAATGGCGGTAATTTTGGACAATTTGCCCTCGTTCAGTTTCAGTTTGGCTTTTATAAGCCCCCATATAATTGGGACGGCCACTGGAACCACAACGATGACCACTTTAATGGCCAGATCCAACCATACATTTAGTTCGTCCTGTGTCATTATTTGGTCTCCTTTATAATGTCACCTTCTTTATCTTTGAGCCACTTAAAGGGTAAGATGCATCGGCTGAATTCTCCCCGGAGACCTCTTATCTTTTGCTCCATGATGGTGTGCAGGACGGCTGTTTCATCAAAGGGCGGCTCGCTTTTAGATAGCTCTCCCTCAATATATAACATGTTGTTTAGTAGTTCCGGGCATAGTGAAAGATCTATCAAAAGGCGGTTGCGTTCGTATAGTTCTTTTCCGCGATTTTCTAGAAATGCCCCTCTGTCTTCGTGTGATATTGTTAGGCGTAGCGACCGTTTCTTACCGATCTGCGTGTACCCCGGAATATTGTCGGATTTATCCCCCATGAGGCACTTCCGAATTATGGGGTCGTGATCTGGCCGGTCGTAAAATTTGTGGGCCGATGGGTGATACTGCCTAGCATGCCTAAAGAAGTACGGGATTTGCAGCAGATCCCCGTCGTTAGAAAGGATTATTACATCGTCCAAGACGGTTCTACTAAACGCATAGATGAGGTCGTCAGCCTCCATTTTGGGGCGGCCATACTGTCTGACATTCATATGTTCTAGGACGCTTCTAGCAAGGGCTTCCGTGGTGCGCACGGCGCCGTCTACGTCGAAATCATAGGCGCTCCTAGCTGCGCTCCGGTCTTTATATTCGGGATAGAGGCCCAGCCGCCAATTGTCTTTCGACGGGCAGTCCCAGAAGACATGCACCGAAGCCGGGTCGAAGTCGGCGATGTATCGATGTAGGGATCTAAAGAAGATGTTGACCAGGTTGTGGCCGTTTTGTTGGAAATTGGAATCCGACTTGCCAGCAAAAACCGACCTATAAATGGCGTTGCGACCGTCAATTAGCAATGTTGGTTTCATATTTATAGTTACATGGCGCACTAAGCGTGCGCCATGTACCCTAACAGTAGGACAACAAACAAGGAGAGCAACCTGCTAGTTATTTCTTCTCTTTCTTCCTGATCTGGGCCAACAGCGCGTCGAGGTCTTCCTCGTCCGCATCGCCGCCTGGCACAGTGGCTTCTTCCTTCTTCTCTTCCTTCGGAGGAGGAGTGTCTTCCTTCTTCTCTTCCTTCTTCTCTTCCTTCTTCTCTTCCTTCTTCTCTTCCTTCTTCTCTTCCTTCTTCTCTTCCTTCGGTGGGGCCTTTGTGTTTTCGTCGTCGTCAAAGCCGCTGTCGTTGGAGAGAATCCTACTGACCAGCTTCTGCATCATGTCGGAGTCGCGCTCATCGAATTTTCCGGGCACCCAATGCCTGCTGTTGAGGATCTCATCGATTTTGTCTTCCGGGGCTGGCAGTGGCACGCGCTTGGCGAGAAGCTTTGATTGTTTATAGTCGTTGAAGCCGCCCTGTTCACCAACCTTGATGAGTAGAACGTGTCCGCTTTCTATATCCCAAAATGCGCCATACGCCTGTGGGTCGTCGTCTGCGCCCGCGTCGGTGTTGTAGATGCAGGCTTCCATTTTGTCGAAGACGGTCTTCGGTGCCGACCACCACATCACTTTGCCGCGCAACTCCTCCGGGTTCTTATCGTCGTCCAAGAAATAGACGTTCACAGCGTACTTGGAGCTGGCCAGATACACCCTAGAAATCTTACGCCGTTCGGTCTGCTCATCTGTCTTCCGCATGAGCTCGAATCCCAGGTTACACAACGCGCACTGCTGGCGGTCATGGCATCGTGGGCACTGGTACGCTTGGCCGTCTATCCAGTGATAGCCGTGCTCGTAAAACACGAATCCCTCTGGGAATGCGCCTGGCGCTTTCTCGCCGCCGGCCACGGTGTCGCCCTTGGACAACGGGGGCAAGACAAACACGCGGAAAGTTTTGCTGTCTCCGGGGGTTACGTTCGGGATGCGGAATTCGTTGACGTCTCTGGAGGATCCTTTTCTCTTCCGTAGCCTTTTCCTGATTGAGTCGATGTCTGCTTTTTTCATTTCTTTTTCCCTTTCCTTTTTTCTTTTCCAACTTTGGTTATTGCCTCTTTGGGCATAACATTTAAATACGTTTAGGTCATGCGAAATTCCTGCTTCTTAAATCCTGCCAGGCTCCGCAAGTCCTCTGACTTCATCTCCAACGCTTTGAGAATGACCCATAGCTTCCCGGATATTTTGTCGTACTCCATCTGCCTTGCTTCCAGCTTCACCAGCTCTTCATCGGTTTCGGCGAGGTCCTCGATATCCCCTCTGTTTAGCCTTCCGATTTTTTTATCCCGCACCTCTTGTATCAATACGTCCGCCACCATCCCGCGACGTATACGCACCGCTTTTTTGGCCATGCCGGCTTGCTTCCTGGCCTCGCTGTATATCATACCCCAGAATGCATATAGGGCGGGCATTTTGGCGAGTTGATCTTCCAGGGTGTCGTAATCAATCTCTAGGTCTCCCCGGATATCCCGGCTTAGGACTTTCCCATGCAATTTTATCTGTAGATTAAACAGCTTGTCTAGAATGGAACCTTCTATACCAAGCTCTTCGATCCAATTTGCCATCTTATTTCCTTCCACTTTTCCCACTTCTTCCAATTGTGCCCAATGCTGATTTTGATTGGGAAGAGCGGGTTCTCGCTTAAAATACCTTCAAATGGGTGCGCCATGTGTTGGCCGATACTATTCGTTACGAGCTCTAACATGCTCCGATTTGATGAGCCAACAATACTATCGTGAATCTCCGTGACGATGTATGCTCTGAAATCCCCATAAATGGCGACCAGGGCCGCCTGCATGGCGTGCACCACGCTGCCTTGCGCCGTCGCATTAAATACGCGGCGGTATGAGCGGATGTCCTGCTTATCCACCCAGAACTTTCTCCCCATAATGGACTCAAGATATTGCTGCTCTTTGATAAGCAGAATTTGGCCTTTCATCCATTCGCGGAACTGTGGGAAGAAATCGAGGATTTCGTGGTTGTAATTGAGCGCGTTTATGGCTTTCAGTAGTTCTATTTTGCAGAACTTCCTATCTAGTTCGTCGCCTGCCATAAAGGTGTATGGGTCTGACGTTTCAAATGACTGGAGCATGTTTTCGTCTTGGCTTAGAATGCTGAGGGTCCGGATATCCGCCGCCAGCCAATCAAAACACAGGAGCCACTCGTGCCCTTGCAGCGGGCGCACTTCGTCATTCGCCGGCAATCCCTGTAAATTAAAACCGGATGTTTTTGACCTCCCTGTAAACGTGTGCTGGCTATAGTGTGGATGGAAGACTTTATAGGCGTAAAAGACCCCTCTCGCTTCCAAATATGAGTACACAACAGCCGCTTGTGCCCGGAGTTTCATCCATCGTTGTGGTTTTTGCTCGATAAGCGTCGGTATAAGCTGGTCTATCAGTGCGCGGGCTTCCGACGGAGATGTTGGGGTTGTGTCGACATATAGGGCGGTGTCGTATATGTTGTGAGGTATATCCTTTGGCAGGTCAAAGGCTTCTATGTGGGCCTTATAATCGTTCAATATGATTTTTGGCGACTCGCGTAGGAGGATTTCCCTCATAGTCTCCAGATTTTTGTGTGCTCGCGCTAATGTTTGGCCCGTTCCAGGCAGGTAGAAGTTAAAAAGGCGAAGCTTCTTGCCGTCGTAAATGACGGAGCACAGGGGCTCAGCCGGTTTTGTTACGTAGTTGAACAGTGTTAGGATATACATTACTTATCGGCGTCTTTCGCCTTTAATATTTCAACCAGTTCTTCTCTGGTTGGGGGCTCTGTCTTATGTTTCTCGCATGGGCATTGGCCGGTCGTTTCGCAATTAACACATAGCGGGCTGAGACATGACGGGCACCGCGAGGTCGTTGACCTAATGCACCCCATCCCGATACATGGCTCGACTTTCGTGCTACCTGGCCCTTTGGATTTTTTTGATTTCATGGTCTTCTCATATTTCTTGATGAGGTCATCTTTAGCGCCAGGGAGTCGATGCTCCCCGTACGGATCATTTTCCTTTAGAGCGTGCAGATCCATCTGCCTCTTACAGTCATGCATGTTCTTTCTCTCGTAGCAAGCGCCCTTAAAGTAAAATTGTGGGGCTCTCTCCAGATATTGGTTCGCCTCCCCACCGCAGTGTGGGCAGGCGATCTTGTTATCGCCATGCTCCTCCATGCTGTGTTCTTCGATCCATCTCAATGCTTCCTCGCCTTGAGCTTCTAAGCAACGGCACATGTATGTGTATCGCATCAGTCCTCCAAATCGCGCATAATGTTTTCGAACTTCGCTTGCTCCATCTTCATGTTGGAGTAGTTGACGTTCGTAGAGACGGCCTTAAATTTCGGCCCGTTTCTATTCTTGATGATGAATAGCCTAATCTGGCCTTCATTGTACATCGTTTCGGTTTGGTTCATGCTTATAATGTAGTCGAGCGGCATCGCTTTTCCGTACGATTCGGCGATCTTGTTCAAGCCGATGTTCTGGTCTTTCTTCTTGTGGCTGTCTGTCTCTGCCTGCCGGTGTGTCTGCGTAGCCGTAAAGATACATGTACCGGTGCCCTGGGCTAGCCCGCGAATTTCGGTCGCCACGCGCTTTTGGCGGACATAATCCTCTTTGTTGTTATAATCGCGGCGGGACATCAGTAGGTCTAGATAGTCCAAGATGACGATGTCGGGCGCCCACCTCATGTGTTTCTTCAGCCAATCCACGATCTGGTATATTGTGTCGACAGAGATCTCGTCTGGAGGGAACTCGTAGATAATAAGGTTGGAGTCGATGGAATTTCGTATACGTGTGAGCTTTTGTTTAATCGCGTTTTTGTGGATAATTCTGTCTTTTAAGCTTTCGCCCGTCAGCGCACCCATATAGCGCATCATTGTTTTTACATACGACAATTCCAGGGTGACATGTAGGACGTTTTTGTTGGCCTGGAGGTTTGCCGCCCCCGTGTTTACCAGGATGATGGACTTACCCACGCCCGTCGGAGCCATGAAGCACGTCACGTCGCCGCGAGTCGGGCCTCCCTCGTTTATATATCTATCCAGGCGGCCAAAGCCCGAGGTGAATCTCTGTTCTGCGTCCTCTTTGAATAGAAGATCCATGTGGTCGAAGAAATTAATCCCCTGCTGCGATATGTCTGTTATCTTTTGGGCTTTGTCGACAATCTCATCGAGCATATCGTAGTTGCCGCGCTCGTACGCGACAATCGCTTCCTCATCATAGAGCATAGCGTAGGCCCGGCCACGGACCCACTCCACGAGCCTCTTTTTGATTATTGGTACTTCGCGGGGATCTGATTCTCTCGTTACGAGCTCAACAATGGGACGGAAGTCGTCGTCGACCTTTAATTCCTGCCTAACGACATCTAGTAGTAGTTCTCTGGTTGGTACGATTTCGTGTTCTTCGTATAATTTTTGCAGTTTTCCGAAGACGTACTGGGCCTCTATGGCTTCGAAGTTCTTTGGCTCGACGTGCTGCCCAACTGAGTGGTAGAACTCCGGCTGGTCGAGGCACAGAGATATTATCGCTCTTTCGGCTTCTAGACCGAAATGTTGGATATCCTCATCCATTGGTTTCCTTAGGTTCCTGTGGCGTCCGTGCCGGTGTCGCAGCGTTCATCGGACATGTTCTGGTACTTAATGAGCAAGCGCTCGTGATACGCGATGATGAATGGGAGCGCTTCGCATAGCGTAATAAGTTCATGCTCACTAAAATACAGTTGGCGGCGCGGAATTTTAAGATCAAAGCGGTCAGCCACAGATCTTGGCTGCGGTGGGGGTGGCGCCAAACTTATAGTATAAATAATCCCCGCCTGTTCAGTTTGGATAATGCCGGTGATCTTGTAGGATTCCAAAAAACCCCGGCCTTGTGCCGAAGCGCTCAAAAAGATGACGTCACCCACACTATACTTTGGTATCGCCATTGCTATCCTCTTCTGGTTCTGCTTCTGGTTCTGTCTCGGGTAATAGCTTTTCCTTCAACATATTTTCGATTTTCTGAGATACTTCGGGATTTTCCCGTAAGAATTCCGCCGCCGCTTCTTTTCCATTACCCATTTTTGTATCGCCGACAGAGTAGTGCGATCCTGACTTGTGGATAATGTCCTCATCCACGCCGAAGTCTAGGATCGTGCCGTAATTGTCTATTCCCTTGCCGTAGATGATATCGAAGTTGGCGATCTCGAACGGCGAAGCAACCTTATTCTTGATAACCTTCGCCCTTGTGTCCGTGCCTTCTGTGACATCAGTCATCGAGGCCCCCTTGCTCACCCTAATTCTTACGGTTGCAAAGAACTTCAGCGCACGCCCGCCTGGGGTTGTTTCTGGGCTCCCAAACATCACGCCGATCTTCTCTCGGATCTGATTAATAAATATAACCAACGTGTCCGATTTATTGATCTTCGGTATAATTCTCGGCAAGCTTTTACTCATCAGTTGCGCAACGGAAGCCGCTGAAGTGGAGTCCCCGATGTTGCCCAAGAGCATGGCTTTTGGGATCAAAGCGGCAACCGAATCCACAACGACAACATCGACTACTTTTGTGGCGCATAGGATCTCCGCTACCGAAAGAGCCTCTTCGCCGCTGTTCGGCTGGCTGAATAGGATCTTCTCTAGGTCCACCCCGATGGCCTTCGCATAGACGGGATCGAGCGCGTGCTCGACATCAATAAACGCCGCGCGCCCCCCAGCCTTTTGGGCTTCTGCGATTACATGTAAGGCTAGTGTGGTCTTTCCGCTGCCTTCGGGCCCAAAAATCTCGGTAATTCTGCCACGCGGGAGGCCGCCAACCCCGAGCGCAACGTCTAAGGCTAAGCTTCCGGTTTGAATTACCTTACATGGCTTTATCCGTATTTCGCCGCTGTAAACCACGTCATCTCCAAACAGCTTTTTCAAGTGTTTCATCGCACCTTCCAGGTCCCCTTCAAACGTGGGATTTTCCTTCTTCTTTTCCTTTTTTTTGTCCTTTGGATCCTTTGCCATCTTTTCCTATCTCCGTTGGTGGTTTGTACGTTGCAACTTTTTTAATACATCGAAGCGGGGCCTTAACTAGCACCCCGCCTTTTGTTAGTAGAACCTCTCCAGCAATAATCCCGGCCACTGTCCAGAATCCATGCGGAGATACGACATGGTTGGGAGGCCCAGAAACGAACCGTATCCCTTCTACGGTCAATATTTGGACCACATCTAGCTGCTGTATGAAACCAGGCGGGTTATTCGTCGCCACTGTTGTATTTGTCGTGCAGTGTTATAAGGACATTGTTGAAACTTTTTCCTTCGGTGGCCTTGACCTCATCCCTATTAATAATGTAGATGTGTTTCTTAGCCATGAAGCACATCCCAAGGTCGAATTTGCTGCCTCCGCTTTTCGCGGTCCAAAAGACATGGACCTCATCGGCGTCGATGATTCCCTGGCAGTTCTCGAAGCATATGTTATACCCAATCGGGTCGGTTTGGTTGGTGTCTCGCGGTGGGTAATGGACGGTATCCCCGGCATCTTCAAGAGTCTTGATGTACTCCCTGATGCGCCGGTCTTCTTCTTCCGTTGCTTCGCGAACGGGGCAAATAATAAAAACCTTCTTTCCCATAGTCACTCCTTCCATAAAAGATACTTTTTAAATACTGCGCCTAGATTCAAAATTACATTAGGAAATCTATGGGAGTATCCTATGGCTAAACTTACAGATAGAAGTGAAAACCTCCTTGTCGAAGCCGTTAAGAATATGCTTCAACAGAATGCAGAGCTCGGGCTGTCTGTCCATAAGGATGAAGAGACATCCCATGGTATGCAGCACGAATGGGAGGGGATAGATGACGCATTTGCTCTAAAAGTGCAGAATCTTACCTTCCACGACGCAATCACATCGGCATTCCTAATGGTGCATAGCTACAAATACGTCGACGACACGAGGTTCCTAATCGCATTCGAAAAAGAACTCCAAGGCCGCGCAGTCCCGCAAGACGAAATAGACAAATCCATTAATATCGTCAACGACATGAAGGCCGGGCTGGATCAAGGCGACGAGAGGTCATTCGGTTGGAACAACGACATGGAAGGCCTGATAGACGTCACGACAAACGCCGACAACCGAGACGCCAAAACCACGGAACCGTTCACTGGCGGTGGGCCGGCACCGAAAAAATAATGAGACTCAAAGCACTACTATCTGAAAGATCAGTTTATGGCGCCGGCATAGTCGGCACAGCCAATCTTGAGCAATTTGCTGATGACGCTATGAACGCTACTGGGCGCGCCATCTTCCTCAAGCAACGGCAGCCAAATCACTCCGATGCCTCAACTCTACAACTCAAGGCCATGCCGCGCAGGTCTGGAAATCAGAACTCACCACTCTCGCCTCGACTCGCAAAGTACTTCAACCAGAAGCAAGACGCGTCTGCAGAGGCTAGGGCTGAATTTCCAAGTGGGTTAGGCGCCGTAGGTGATACAGAGTTTGAAACGAATGATCCGCCCCAGGACGATGATGCTACGCCCGAGCATCGTGAGGGGAACAGGGCTCATGATCCGCTGGAACCGCTTGACAATGAAGACCCAAGCGGCGAACGGGCAGGATTGAAGCAATTGAAGCTACACGGAAGACAACTGCCAGCGCGATATTCCACTGACAATTCAGCGATCCGCTAGGATCATCTCATAATTATACCGCTGCCCTTACACCTCGGACATGTCGCTCCATTAAACGCGATACCGCTGCCTTTGCACGCCACACAGTCCGAGTTGGATTTGTGTAGCAACTTGGCGGGATCGTGCGCGTGCACTTTGACCCTATCTTCTAGCTGCTTATTAGTGACGCCCTGTACGATTTTGATGTTGGTCGTGCCGGTGGGGTCTTGTATTTGGATGCCCTGGCCCTGTTCCCCGTCTGGCCGGGTTACCTCGCGCTGTAGTTGGGGAAGCGCGTGGGGCGCCTCTATCCCGGCCACGGCGGCGGCCTCAGTGTCTTCTGTGTGGACTTGCGGCGCAACCGGTCGTTGCTGTTGGTTTTGCCCGCCACCCCATTTGGATAGTGCCGCGTCGGCTTGAGGATCGGGTTGTGCTGGTTGGGCTACTTGTACCTGGCCGCCACCCTTGCGGGGCGCACCCTTCTTGAATACTTCGTACCCATGCGATTCTAGCTCTTCGATGAGCTCTTTTATCCGGTCTTGCGCGCTCGCATATGCTTCCCGGATATCCTTAACGGTAGATTCCTCCGCGTGCTTTTCACAAATATGTACCTCAACGAGTGCGTCTTCGTATTTTATGTTCATAGACGTGACTTCGTCTGAAGATTGGCAAAAAATACATTTCATAAGGACCTCCCAATGGATAAAAAGGACAAAATAGAGATCATTCCCATCGACCTCGATGTTGACCTTGACGATCTGCTAAAACGCAGGCGCGGCGTAATTAGTTCTGACATGCGCAGGCGTGCCTCCGAGATCGTACAACAAGTTAAAGACCGAAAAAAGGCCAAAAAACGCGAAGAAAACAAAGAACTATATGATAACTTTGAAATACTGCTCGCCCTTCTCACGCGAGAACATGAAGGGGGAGGCGCCGTATCTTTGGAGAAAATTGCCGAGGTAACAGGCATGGACAATATGATATCCTTTTCCAGCAAGTTCAAACATTTTCTCAAAAACGAAAAAGAGAACGAATTTAAGATCAAAAGGTGCCAGCGCGATAGCATACCTTGTTATAAACTTATCCTTATGTAATCTTGTCCACCATCTTAATAAGGGCGCACAAGTCTGCAATTTGTTGCTCGTAGGCTTCGCGTCTCTCTTTTACATTCAGGTTTAATGGCGACGGGTGATATATCGGAAAGATGTCTAGTTCTAACTCATCCGACCGCACGATGTTTCCCAAGGACTCGCTATATTTCTCCCCAGACAGGAATTTAAACGAATAAGCCCCAAGCGTAATAATAAGCCTCGGGCGGAGTATGTTGATTTCCATAGTCAAAAATGGGCTGCAACGCGGGATGGCGGCGTCAACAAGCTTCGCGTCATTGTTTGCGGTGTGGCATTTGACCACATTCGTGATATAGAAATGCGCTCGGGTTAGGCCGTGTTTGGCTATCTCGTCGTCAAAGTTCTTCCCTGCCGGACCCACAAACGGCTCCCCGTTTATGCACTCCCTAAAGCCGGGGTTTTGGCCCACAACCATCCACTTGCTGATATTCAGGTTGCTAAAAACATGCGGATCAAACCGGTAATGTTTGTGGTCGTGTAAGCTTCTTCCTAGGTGGCACTGCGTGCATATACAACATAAGTGGCATAAATGCCCTAATTGTTTTTGGCGTCGGTCTTCTATCTCTGACAGCTCGTACAGCTTATCCATGCCTAAGCTTTCGCAGGTAGTTGATGCTGGATGAGACATCCATAAAGTAATCGTCTTCCGCCCCATCGCCAACTGGCGTAATGTTCATAGCCTTACATTGGTCGACAGTCGTTTGGGAGTCACCCAGTGGAAGGGCGTCTGGAATGGAAGTGGCGTTTACTATTTGGAACTGATTAATGAAAGCCGAGAAGAATAATTCCGGATCTGGGAATTTTTGATGACAGAAGAACATATGGAGGTTGCCACCCATGTGGTTTACCTTGAAGAACCCAAGCTCCTCGTCGCAAACCAAAACCTGCGTGCATCCCTCTAAGTCTACGGACGGTGATGCAATGAGGTAGTAATATACCTGGCGGGGTCTACGTGGGCCGGCCAACCCTGCGTATAGTGCCAGGGCCTCGAGTGGAATAGTAGAAACAACCTTATCGTACGGCACACTGCCAATATCAGTCACAACATCAGTTTTATTTATCTTCTTTACCGCTCCGCGTTTTAGGCCTTCGCGGATTTCCACGTCATATTTACGCAGCAATGTTTTGTAGAGACTAGCGCATGAGATGTCGAAAGCCGGGAATTCCGTGCGTAGTGTGGATAGTTGGGCCTTATTTGGGTCCATCCCGAGCTTGGCCGCCCACGGCGTCGTTACTAGGGGCATGTTGTTAAATATCAACCCACCCGCCAGCGAAAAGCCCCGCTTGTGGAAAATCACGGATTTGTTTTTTAATGTCTCTATATCCGAAAATGCATCGCTATACACGATGAAGTTATCCGCTAATGGGGGGTTATACGAGTAGAACCTCGACCTTCCGAATGGGATCAAAGTCCAATCGGGCCCCAGTATTTCCCGCGCCAGCAACCCGATGAGGCCGCTACCAAGAATGAGCTTCTTCATGTTAGGCTTCTATATTATCCATCGCATAATCGAACTCAAGGGGGTTGCGGAGCTTGCTTGTGCTCGAATTTATGGTTATCTCTGTCTCTTTTGAGGCAAGCGCGTCCGCGTTCTTTACTTCATCGTGGTTTATTGCTTCCACTTCCTCTTCCTCTGCCCCTGGGTGGTCCTTGCCCGCGCCGCAGTTCTCGCAGACGACGAAGTTGTAAGGAGGCGCAACGAGCTCCGATACTTCGAATTGCATTAATTGGGAGCACTGTGGGCACGTCGTCTCGCACTTCGTCGGTTCGCCTGGATTGCCGTTTTCATCGTACTCCCAATCAACGGGGCGCGCCCGGATTTCTTCGCTACCAAGCGTAACCGTAATGAGGTCGAAAGGCGTATTTTCATCACTCATGACCAATCTCCTTTACGAGCGCGGTTGGCTGTGACACGCTCTTTTATTTCGTTTAAACAAGTCTCACACCAGGGCAGATCTATCTCGAATTCGACGGTGGGCTCGGGCTGTGCCGCAATATTCACCTCGGCGCGCGCCGCCCTATACAAATAATACTTGAATTTGCCGGTTTTATGCTGCCCGCAATTCATACACAAGATATGCCCCGGTTTATCGTGGGTCTTTTCTGCCACAGCGCGGGCCACATCCAAATGCCCATTGTAACAGCCATCGCAAAGGTCGAAGTCATATACTTCGCGAGCCTTTGAGGTCATCTTCCTGCCGACATCCACCTCCATCTCCAGCATGGAGATGGAGTAATAAGTGAAGAGCTTCTTCAAAATTATCCGGCACTTATCGCAAATTACGCCGTCTTTGCTAGGTAGTAGCATTTTCAAACTCCGCTTTTTTAGGTAGGGCGCTTATTTCACCGACCAGCACAAAACTCTGGTACTCAGCGTTCCACTTCACGTCCATGATAACCCCGGCCCCTTTTACATACGCCTCTTCATCCATAACCACCGAGTTCCAAACATTCACGATGGTGGTTTGCACGCCATCCGTTATACGGATCTTTGTATAGGGATTGTCTTGCCGGGATACGGCGCTTGCGATGGAGCTGATTATACATTCCACCTTGCGGTTGCCCTTCCGCTTAGCTTTCTCAATAGTAAGTCCAATCGTCTCGAACATATCCATCGGGGACGTCCAATAGAACCCGAAAAAGTCCTTCTCAATACCCAACAGCTCTTTAATGCTGTATCCGTGGATTACCTCGGCGATTTGTTCGTATGATTTGTCGATTTTAGGCTTCCAGTTTTTGATCTTATTCGGCACCTTCTTGCGTTTCGGGTACTGCCTAAAATATTCTGCTTCCTGTTCGTCGCGCTTGACCTGAATCTCGCCCTCCGATAAGCCGAACAATTCCTTCATTACGGGGACGACCTTTTTGTCTTTCTTTTTAAAAGCATACCAAAACCACAACGCCCTTCTGTTTGGGTATAGTTCATCGAAGGCACCCAGTTTGATGAGGCGTTCCATAATGGATTTATTTGGTGTATCGCAGCTTTCTATGAAATGTTCGAGGTCAGTATAGGTCATTTTGCCGTGGATGAGTTTCTTTGCGGCATTGTCGCCGATGCCTTTAATGCCCATCACACCTGGAATTACAACCGTTGTGCGTTTCCCTTTATCTGTCTTCGTACGCACGGCGGTGAAGTTTTTTGATAAATTATTGCAATCCACACGGCTAAATGCGACGCCCTCTCGTTTTGCCACCCCTATGAGATGCGTTAGCCTATTGGCTTCTTTTGTGTGCGATAGGACCGCCGCCCACCACTCGGAGGGGTAATGGGCTTTCAACCACAAGCACCGGTACGATATAATGGCATAGGCTAGGCTGTGGCTGTAATTGAAGGCGTACCGGCCAAATGCCGTCATAACTTCCCACATCTGCGTGGCTTTCTCTTCGCCAATGTGCTCTTGAAGCCCCTTGATGACTTTGGGGCCGAGCTTCATTAGGTCTTCCTTTTTCTTTTTCTTGACCTGGTTGCGGGCCTTCTCCGCTTCTGGGACCGTCAATTTGGCCATAGATGTCCAGATCTGTTGAAGTTGCTCCTGGTAGCAGATGACACCGTGGGTTTTGCCAAGTATCCGCTGTAATATTGGGTGGTCTTTATCTTTCCAAACCGCCTTGCCGTCGCGTCGCTGCACGTATGTCTCAATCATCGGCATGGGGCCGGGCCGCCCGAGCGCGTTGTATACAACCAAGTCGTCGAAGCTCTTGACGCCGCCTTGTTTCAAGATTCCCTTCTGGAACCGCGTGTTAAACTGGAAAATAGAGTCCGTCAAGACCTCATCGGCCAGAGTGATGGCTTCTTCGTCGCTAAATAAAATTGGCACCTTTTCTTTACCCTCGCGCGTTAGCCACCCCGCCCGATCTTCCTCCGGGTCCATGTCCTCCCAGTTGAGCGCTACCCCGTGGTTCTTTCTAATCATTTCGCCAGCTTCATATATATATTGGATATTAATGAGGCCGAGGATGTCGAATTTCACAAAGCCGAATTTGGATAGCTGGGTACTGCGCATGCCCTCCGTCCACTCCGCTGTCCATTGTTTATTGCCGGATGAGCCGATGAATGTAAGTGGTATATGGTCCCTGATCGGTTCACTTGAGATGATGACGCCGCCCGCGTGCTTCCCCTGTGCTCTAATACAGCCGACCATACTATACGCGACCTCTACAACGTCCGGGTACAGCTCTGCAAATGCGGCGAATTCTTTATATTCCTCTTTGGCTTTATCGAGGTCCATGTCATCGAATTCATCCGGTAGCGTCTTTGTTATGGCCAATATTTGTTTGCCGCCTTCGGTCCGGATCTCTTCCACACCATGGCACCTGAACGCATCATTTAGGGCACTCCTGGGCTTAAATGTCTGCCATAACCCCACGTTGCATACGTACGCCTCGCCATATTTCTGCGTGATGTAGTCCTTAACGTGGTCGCGTGATGCTGGGAGAAAGTCCACGTCGATATCGGGGAAATCGGGCTGATACATTATTTCGTGGTCGATCCCTGCTTTTATGGGGTCGACGGGGGTTTTGTTGTGGAGGAATGGTAGAAGCAAACCGTGGGGATTTTTGTCGTAAGTTTCATCGGATACAATAACATCAATCCAGTAGTCGCCCGCCCCCTGTTTCTCTATTTCTTTTATTTCGAACTCTAGTCGGTCAGCGTAAGCGTCGCCAAGCGAAGACGCTTTCTCCCGTGCCACATCTCTTATTTCAATCCACTCCAAAATACACCTACGCAGACGCTATTAGGGCTTTCACCGTTTCGGTCATGTTGTGGTCACGCTGCACCTTGACCATCTTGAGGTCTTTAAATGTGGCCAGCGTGCTTCGGAATCGGTCAACCATTTCGGCATTTTTTGATGGGTACGCGTACCAATCGCCGTTGGTTTTTCGCGTTGTGAAGCCGATGACGTAAGTGCTGCGGGTGTGGAGGTTGACCGTTTCTTCACGAAACTCGGGCTTAACGGCCTCCAGGGCAAATATTGCCCCCTCCAACTCGGCGATATTTAGGGAGGTGCCCGATTTTAACTTCAGCACCTTGCGGAATTCGTCCTTCTCGGATCGAACTACCACGCCGGTTGCGCAGACCTTTTTGTTTACTGTGGATGCGACGTATGCGTCTATCATTTGACCTCCTTCATGCCTTCATATAATACCGCAGCCTGTTGCTTCAATTCGATAGCATTATCGGCTGTCCGGGCCTGTCGAATGTTATTTATCGTGTTCAACAACTTCCCGCGCTCTTGTGCTGAGAACCTCTCAGGCTCGTTGACCATTGAGGTGCACAATATAAGCAGCGGTTCCACTACTAAAATACTGAGATCCTCAGTGGTATCCGCGTCCTCTAAGAGCGAGTCAACTATGTCCACCCACTTAAAAAGAACACCCATGCAGTCGAAAGCATTCTTGGGGTCAACAGCGGTACAGAAAGTTGTAGAATCCTTCGCTTCGCGTAGCAGCTCTTTGTCTATCATGTTATTCCATCTTAATGTTTAGCATATGGCCGCCTCGTGACGGCGACAAGAACCTATCGAATGATAAAATGCCGCCCCCGGCGGCGCCCCACTTCAACGGGTCGATGTGATGGATGCCGAGCAGGTAGCATATTAGTGACCCGCCCGCGCTTCCCCTTGCGGGTCCGATTTGGGCATCCAAGTTTTTGGTCGCGTGTGTTATGATGTCGGACATAATTAAGAAGTAAGAGCTAAAGCCCTTCTCTATAATCCTTCGCAGCTCAACCCCAGACTGCCCAGCGTGTGTAACCTCGCGACCATCCATGAGGTACTTCTTTGCGTCTTCGCCGTCAAGGCCTTTATCTTTTAGCGCTTGCTGTACGGCGATAATGAGTTTCGCATCGGCGTCTGGAATAGATGGCAGCTTTGGACTTAAATCCGGTTTGAATGTGTCGCACTTCTCGGCGACAACAATGGTGTTATCACACAGCTCCTCGAACTCCCCAATCGCCATGTTCGCGTCAAAGCCGTCTTCATAGAAGGTTTCCCGAAGCTCTTCTCTGGTTTTCAAGTAGAGGTAGTCGGAATCGATACACCAAAATTCCGGATCGGCCAGATTCGTGTTTTGGTCAATCGCCATCAAGACTTTCTGGAGATGGAAGTCCTTTTTAGTGACGTAATGCACATCATTCGTAATGACTCCGTTGAGCTTGAACTTGCGCCGGATGGCGGCAAGAACATTGAACACCTCAAGGCTGTTCTCAATATCCTTACCCGGCATTTGGAATTCAAGGTACAAATCGCTGCCCATGACTTCCATCATCCGGCGCGCGACTTGTATAAGTGCGCTCTTATCTTGGTTGCGCACTTCCCACGAGATGGGGCCATTCAAGCACCCGGTCAGAACGATTAAGCCCTCTTTATGCTTATCTAGGGCGTCCATCCATATGCGCGGTTTGTAGTAGAAGCCCTCACTCCACCCCACCTGCATAAGTTGGAGCAGATTCCTATATCCTACCATGTTCTTACACAGCACCGTTATGTGCCGATTTTTGCGGATGTTCTCGGCCTTTTTAACATCTTCTTCGTTCCCGCGTTTCAACTCAGCGATTGTGTGGCCATCTTTCTGATATTGTACCCAGAACGGGTGTAGGTCATTGAAGTAAAGCTCGCACCCGGCGATGTACTTGACGCCCGTCTCCTGGGAGGCAAAGTACGCATCTGGGACGGTGGCCATGTTGCCGTGGTCGGTAAACGCGATGGCCGGCCAGTCCCGAGCTTTACACTCGTTCATTAAATCCAGCGGGGACGCCACGCCGTCTAGTGGGCTGAATTGGGTGTGCACATGTAGATGGCAAAAAGGTTCGGTCATGGTCTAAATACCCGGATCCTCATTACGTCGGCGGGCCACGCTGGTGGTTCGTTTAATACATCCATCATCAAGACGGGATATTGTGGATCCATGTCCGCCTTTAATTCGTCGATGCTCTCGACTTCTAGGATGGTCGCTTTCATGACGATGCCACTAACCATAATCACCGGGTGGCCAAAGACCTGGACATCTACGTATCCTTCCTTCTTTAGCACATCGCTGGTTATTACGCTCATTTCTTCCCCTTCTTTTTATGGTAGTTGGTTTTGCGCCTTTCCCTTGCTCGCGCTCTGTTGTATTCCGTCTGGCACGGCTTGCAACGGCTCGCGTGGTGTAGGTCGCATTGTTTGATTACTCTATCCGTCCCACAATCGGCGCACTTGATTTTCAATTCCTCTGGGGGCGGGGGCGGTTGCTTCTTCTTCCACTTCGTGCTGGGCCGCTTGTTAGAGCTAACGTGGCATTGCGCAATCTCATGAATAAAGCACCCGTCGTCCAGCGCTATCGTGCAAACCCCATATCCTAGCTTTTTATCGTATCGGGTATCAGATACCGTTCCGCGAAAACTTTCGCAGTACCGTTTGTCGCGGATTTTATGCCTTAATACAATACATCGCATACCAAGCGTGATGGGGTCATACTCATCTAGAGAAACTTTCGATGGTTCAGGGGCGGCATCTTCTGGTTCTGGCACCCAAATCACATGGGGCGTCTTGTAAGGCGGCTCGCCCTTGTCGGCCTCTTCCTTCTTTAATAAGAGAGTAATAGCTTCTTTGAGAAACCTCTTTCTCCGGCGCTTTAATTCCGCCGCAGACAGACCTTTACATTGTGTGGTCTTTGGTTTCTTCTTTTTGGTGCTCTTTACTCGCTTGCGTGATGTTGAGCTGCGATTAGACATCCGTGTGCCACTGCGTATAGGGGTAAATCTGCTTTTGTGATTTCGCCGATTTCAAACGGCATACTCTGCTCATTAAATACGGACTTAAACAACTTAACGAATCCGTCTGGGGATGATGTGCCGCCCGCGATAATAATGGGCATAGGTTTGGGGGCTTTAGCCTTGGACTCGTTTTTCTTGAACCCTTCCATTATACCACGGGCAATGTTTTCAATCAATAATCGATAATGTATCCACACTGCGCGCTCGATATTCTTCTCCGGAGGCGTCGTGTCCAGGCTCATCTTCTCTTTTACCTTTGTAATGGCGGTTGGGTTTTCTCCGGTGACTTCGGCGGCCTTTTTATCCACCCAATCTCCGGCGCCCACGAGAGAAAACTGGTAAATCGGAATGCCAAAGAGACAATACGACACGTTGATCATGCCCGCCCCACACGAAATGCCGATTCCTGTTTGGTCCTCAATGCCGCTAACTATAAGAGCGCGGGCCTCGTTGATCGAATGCGATTCGACGTCGCCCTCAAAAGACTCAAAAATGACATCTATGATCTTTTCGTGATAGGCGACGTTGGCGGTGGCGTCGAGTGGGGCAGCGGGAATGCAATAGTAAATCAGCAGGTCGTCGTTTATCTTTCCGATAATGGATTTTATGATGACACCCATAATTCGCATGGCTTCCTTCTCTTTAATAGACAAGACGCCATTTTCCATTGGGCGCTGGAGCACATGGCCGAAGCTGTATGCTAGCTCCTCGGCTTTTTCGCCAAGGGCTACTATGCCGCCATCTTCCTTTGTAATATATGGAACACCACTTTTATCGAGCATCTGTTTGGTAAAATTGTCGACTTTGGGAATATTTAGAAACCCATTGACCTCTCGGCGGAATTTTACCGCTCCGTCTTTTTCATAGGCCATTACAATGTTCTTAGTGCCTATGTCGAGTCCGATTTTCTGCATTTTGCCGCTCCTAAATCGCTTTCTTCTTAAATACCTAATGACCTTCCGCTTCTGTTCCGGTGTTAGGTCCGTCCTCGATTTCAACGTCTTTGCCAAAGTTTCCAACTGTCGGGAGGTCAAGTTTGAAGAGGTCAGCATCTGGTAGACATTCACCATCGTCTCTGTCAAGAGGAACTCCTCCAGACGAATCCCATGGCCCAGAGCCCTCTTCATGTCGATCCTTTTTCGGTTCCGGTTTCTCTTTTTGGTCATGTAGATATACCGTCACGGGGCCACTAATTTCCAGTTTTACGTGGATGGTCCTGTCTTTCCTGAATATGTTTCGCCACCAATTAAACATGTCCCTCTGATTTTTGATCGTCAAATATAGGTTAAAGTGGAGTTGCCATATGAAGTTGACCTCTATTTCAGAGCAAATGATCGACCCATCCGAGCCTCCCAAGCCGGGCGGGAAACTTGTGCTCCCAGGGCAACAGGGCTCTATCGCCCGACAGATCGACCGAAAAACCGACGTACCAAAAATCAAGCCTAGTACAACAATACCGAAACTGGCGAGGGGAAAACAAGAATTAAAGGGTCAGGCGGGAGCTGGAGGCGCAAGGCGGGCGGGCGAGGCCGCCGGAAGGCAAAGTATCGCGGCGGGGTTCCAAAAAGATTTCCAGGCCACCCAAACTGAGTTTGCGGGCCACATTGAGAGGGCCTCTGAATTAGAGGGGCCAGAGGCCAATGAACTCATAGCCCAAGCAGCCAGGGCCTTTGCGAAAAAGCTTAGAATATGGGGCAACGAGATATCAGCAGGTAAATTACCAGCTACGGGCGCGGAGTAAACTATGAGATTGTGGCTACTAGCAGAAGCATCCAGGGTTCCACAAGGAAAAGGGGTTCCCAAAGCGAGCCCATCTTTCCAAGCCAAAGATGTGTCGACTCTATTAAAATGGCTAAAAACCAGCCCAGAAAATCCAAAACAAAACCAGCTTCTTCAGTACGCCTACTTCCTACAACAAGCTGTGGCTGGAAATATGGAAGTTCTAAAGAAACTGGAAGCCGCAAAATCTGATGACCCGGCAGTAGAGCAGGCTGTCGATGCTGTGGAGGGCAATGTAGAGGATGTGATAACTAAGGCCACAGCGGAAGCGGACGCCGAGGCCGAAGCGGGGGCCGACGGGGATACGCTTGAAGTAGAAGTCGATCCCGGTGCCCGAGCGATTCAGGATCTTGTCGATAGACACCCAGACAAAAAGAGAGAAATCGAAGATAGATTCCGCGAGCTCGCCCTTAAATCTGAAGAGGCAAAAGCTGGCGACATGAGCGGTGTGTGGAAAGTCCTGATGAAGGAATTTGAACCTGGTGCCGCAGGCGCGGCGCCTAAAGCCGGTGGCATCCTCGGTAGCCCCGTACAGGGTAAGGGATTCAAAAAAGGCATGAGCATCCAGAACGTCCTACAACAGCTCCCAGCCAACCTCGCCAACGTCTTGGCCAAGAATGACCCCAAGGCGTCCCGCGCCACACTCATGAAGTACGGCGAAGTCCTCGATTCTATAGCCAACGCGGCGGAAAAAGGCATTAAAACCGAAGACGTGGAAAAGTACGTGAACGCCTTTCTGGGCGGGACCATCATTGAATGTCTCAAAACCCAATAACCACGATATTCTAGAAATCCTCCTTCAAGAGAACGACGTCCATCCCTATTCTATGCACAAAGAGCGCCGGTTTTACTACACACGGTACAACCAAGAAATCCGAGTCTTTGATGGTCACACCGAATTTGTGCCGCCGCCGTGTTTGCGGATCTCAGCGCGCAACCGGGACCATATTTACGTTCGAGCCTCCTCCCGCAACATTATGAGCCGGTACGTCGGACGATATAAGTACAACCTTCATGACCCGAGTTCGATTTTGAAGATGGAAGCTATTCTCGAGAGATTTAAGCAGGTGTGTGACCGACTGAATGAGATGAGGAAGCCATGATTACTTACACTTCTTCTTATGATTCGTTAACGCGAACCTCTTCTTGAACTTACGACCACATTCACACTTGTAAAGTGCATATTCACATCTAGGGCATTTGGTGCCCTTATCTACGTTCTTTAGTACTTCTTTGCATTTTGGACACTTCGAGGGTTTCCTTGAGGTTGAACTTTTTGGCGCCATCGCAGTGCCACTGCCAGTGTTTATCGCACACGGGTTTGTCGTAGTAACCTATGCCGTCTTCATTGCGGCACCCCTTCACGGCGCATTTCGTCATACTAGTCTCTTCTTTCTTAGCCTTTTCGCGTTTTGCCTGAGGTGCTTGGACAGGTCGTCTATAATCTCTTTCAGTGTGTCGTCACCCTTAATATCGTATCCTCGCTCGGCTTGCGGCTCGCTTTTCGTGGCTTTAAAGTACGTTATCATCAGAGCAGTAGGAAATTCTTTGTCGACCATTGCAGAACACAGCGTTGTCCTGCATTTTGGTGTGACGGCGACGATTGATATCGTGCCCTTTTGCTGGCTAACCTGGATAATCAGGTACTTATTCCATGGGTGCGGCTGCTTATTTATTAGGTCACCCATCACAAGGCGCATCACCAAACCAAGGCTAACCTTTGGTTCGCCCTCGATGAATTCTATCGGCTCCACGTCCGGGTGCGTCTTTTGGAGCTTTTCGATGGCGTCTTCTTTTGCTTTTTGGTGGGACTTCTTGAGGGCGTCTTCTTTTACTTTCTTTGGGTCCATACTATTTCCCTATCAGTTTGTCGAGTTTCTTCTCGATTGCTTTGAGTATGGCTGCTTTGACTTTGGCCTTTCCGTCGTTGGCCGCCATGTCCTGGCAGTCGTCAATCGACATCGTGACGATGAGTTGGCGGTGTGGGATGAAGTCGCTCCCCATGAGGGGCGTTCCTACTCGTACGTCTACCTTCAGCTTCCGACCCTTCATCTGTCCTCCTAGTCTGTTTCCCCTAGTCGCATTCCCAAGGAAAACTTTTTTAATTCCTGGGTTACAAAAACTTCGTTTTAACCACCCACTTGAGTCGTACGGACCGCTATATCAAAACACGAGACGTTGTTTTCGTAAAGGGCTGGCTGCCCAGCGGTGGCCTGAGTGACCTTTGCTCAAGTGACCTTATATTAAAAGTTCGTTTTCGAACGACGTTACTCGCGGATCCGCGTTTATATTACCGTTTCACCGACCCGGGTGAGGCCCAGTCGCTGGAGGTGCCGTACACCCCCACACACGAAAGTTACCCCTCGTGTGATTCGTTCCTCAAAACATGCGTTAGCGTGTGGTCATAAACAGTGTAAAAGGCCCACACCGAGGCACTCTCTCCATCCGGGATTTATTCGGTCGTCTTCGACGCCTAGACCGTTCTTAACCGGTTTGTTTATTGTCTAACCCTAGCTGGGATTTGGTCAACACCCAGGGACCGTTCTGAAAAGACTACTTTTTGCTTGCTTCTTTTACTGCTTTCAATGCCTTCTCTGGGTCGTCTTCTTTTATGTAGTGAACTTTCCTGATTGTGCTTTGGTAGTCGAACATTATGATTAGCTTTTCGATTCTCATTGTGGCAAGTTTGATTACTTTTGACGTTATTGCTTCCCACTCCTCGTTCATGATGTACTTTAGGCCGATAAGGGCCAGTGAAAGGTCTCTTTTTGTTTCGTTTAATATTTTTGGTTTTTGGTTTTCGAGTAACGAACCGTGGTTTTTACGGTTTTCGCCAATTCCGGTATGAATTTCTGCCGTAAAGTGTACCACGCTCTTGATGACCTTATTCATCACCAGCTCGACACCCTTCCAGCTTTTTGGACTGTCGCTGCTTTCCACGTTGAAATTGGTAACGTGTTCCCCGAAGTTCGTCATGAGGTCGAGGAGAACCACTACCTCTTCTTGAAACTGCTTTTCCATATCCATGTTATACTCCTTATGTTTTGTAGTTGCGGGATATCAAATACAGTCAAATCTACAGAAGAAGAATCTTTAAGGAGAAAACCATGGACGAATTCGGTCCTGATGAAATTGCCGGGCAGATGCCGGACACCAACATAGCCGCAGAACTCAAAGAGATCGTTAAAAACAACATTAATGCCAGCGCCGGGTATGGTGAAGGTGACATGATAGAGTCCGACTACGGCGAGAGGGCCACACGGGATTATCCGGGTTCTGCCGGGTACGCAGTATATTCCGCCGAAATCGAAGCGCAGCTAAAATTCGAGGCGCTCAGGCCCCTTTCTGACAAAGGGATACCCATGGAAGACATTGTGGCGGTCATGAAAACACTCACCGACATAGAAGTTCCCAAAAGCAGCCACGACGAAGATGAGATTTTCATCGAGCAAATCATAAGCATCACGCCAGACGTGGAAATGCAGGAATTCGACATTGAAGCCAAAGGAACCGCCTCGACTGGCGGCATGATCCCAACCAAATCCCAGGGCGCGCAAAGAAAAATCGACAGGCGCAGGGGACCAGACTATTAAACTCACCGTAATATCTGAAGACCAAGTCTCCCTCGCAGACATTCTGATCGAGCGGGTAAACGAGCTCGGCCTCCTAGCTGAATTGGGAGGCCGCACCGGCGCTTTGTACCTAAAAGTTTATGACCACCCGGAAAAACGCGGTGGGGTAGTGTTTGGTATCGGATTGCCAGGTGAAGCTTGTGAAAATGTGAGGATGTTTGTGGCGAACGCGGCTATGTTCGGCGGAGCCGAGGGCAGCGCCACAGTCCACCTAGATCAGAACTCCCCCGACTTTTTAGAAAGATTCGACGAGATAGTAAAACAGTACCTACCTACAGACGCTTAGGCGGCTGCTTGTACGGGTTGGGCATGTTCTTGGTGGTCGTCATCGTATTCCTTTTTGGCGCCAGTACATCATTGCGCAGCTTGTTGATAATCTCGCGCTGTTTTTCTACGACATCCTCAAGATTGGCGACTCTCTCTTCGAGGGCCTCTACTTTCTCGATAACTTCGTCAAAACGTTCTTCCATTTTCTCCTCCGTTTAATGGGTTGTCCTTTATGGAACTTTGACGGGGATAAAATACGCCTACATTCAAAAATAATAAAACAGGAGGATAGTAAATGCCTATCAATGTTACTGATATTGTTTACCAAGGTGGCGGAATGATCGTCACCTTTGATGATAATAGCGTGGCAACAGCCGTCCAAACGGTCCTAAATGGGCAGGTTGTGTACGCTGGTTTGTCTATTGAACAAGCACTGAGGGTAGAAAATATAGGCGGGCAACCCGATCACACCATACATATATTGGGCGCAATGATTAGGTGGTCGGGCGTATAGTGCCATACGCAATTAAAAAACGCGGCAACAAGTACGCAGTCGTCAAAAAAGACGGCAGCAAGACATTTGGGTCGCACTCTTCTAAGGGAAAAGCGCAAGCCCAAATGCGGGCGCTTTATGCTAACGAATCCTTTGAGATAAAACTCGATAAAGTCCTAAAAGAAGACGAAGAACACGAGCCAACCGAGCTCCTAGTCCTGTGGCTCCAAAACATTATAAAAGAGCATAACCTCCCCTTTTTAGTAAAAGTGTCCGGCGGAGTGGTTATTGTGTGGCATAAAGATACGCCGCTAGTCGGCACGGCACAAGTCCCTGAGGATGGGGCACTTATTGCCGGGATGCCATTTTTCGGGGACGAGGTACGACCGGACTCTAATAAATGGGGTTTGAATTTTAAGTACGTAGACAGGCCTCCGGGCGGACCGTACGTCGAACTCAGAGACCCAGAACGCTTAGAAGAGATGGAAGAATTTATTGTGCAGTACTTGTCTGATAAGACTCAATAACCTTTCTAACTTTCTTCATCATATTCAAATTTGGTAGCCACCACCGATAGACCATAGCCTCCCTACTGAACATCTTGCTGCACCACGAGTCGTTGGGGTCTTCTGGTATTCGTTTAGGGATGGTAGTTTTGCATTCGAATGGTCTATCCCAATAACTTGAGGGTGCAGCCGTCGTCGGTTTGAAGGACACAACCGCCGCCCATGGAGAAGTACATAAACTCCGCGTCGTCGTGCGTTGATTTTGGCCTCAGGTAGTAGATGTCCTTACCATCTCGCCCGTCCACCCATGAGTCCAGCATGACTTTTCCGGCTTTGATCGCCGCCAGCATGTTCTCCATACGCTCTTTTGGTTTTCCAAAATCCGATGGTATATACATCCCTGGTGACGAACCGCAGCAGTGTCCGCCGCATGCTTCACAGATCTTTTTATTTTCGTGCTTTTTCACGATTGCTCCTTGGCGGAACTTCGAATTCGGGCGGCAATTGTGCCAACATGTTGAGCACCCAATCAAGGCAGTCGGGGTCCGATAGAGGCATCTGTTTATCTGTTGGGTCGAAAAACCGCGACTTCAAAACAGTCATTTCGTTTCCTAGGGTTAGGTATAGCGTCAATTCTGACGCATACGACCAATGCATGGAGTCTGGGGGCCAATCCTTTGCGCCCCGCATCTGCTTGAACATGGCCTCTCTGATGAGGTAGATATGTCGTTGATTGGTGCGAACGATAAACGCGTCGTTTGCGTATTCCTTTATAAACTCTAGGACTAGGTCGAAGGCTTTCATTCTACCCACTCTCCCAGTTTCATTTTCCCCGGCGTAACGCCCTCGATTTTGAACGGGCTTTGGAAGATCCTTTTTAGTATGAGTGTCTCGATGACTGAGGGGTCGTCCCCTATCGTCATCTTGCACTTATTTGTGAAGTCCAGGTTTCCGCCTGGAAACTTAACTCCGAGGTACGACACCATTACCATGAACGCCTTTTTCATCATGTCCGGCATGTCTGGGCAGTGGATGCCGTACGCCCTGTCGTTCCACACAACTAGTGGTAGTGACGTTATCCATATGGGACTACATACGGCAACTTCTACCCTGTTGGCCACGACACCGGTTATATCGACCTGCACTCGTTTTAAACCAACGCCAGCGTATTCGTCCTCGATGGTTCCGTCCACAATCTCGTGGTAGATGTTAATTAGCGATACGTCTTGCACGGCAAATCCTTTTCATTGCTTTCTTTAGGTTATCCAGGGCGTCGGGGTCGTGGAGATCAAATTCCCACCCCTCTTTCGGGGGGAGATTCCGTGGCATTTCTTCTACTAGATGGACACCAACCCCGTGTTTGAAATCGGCGACGTTCATCAACTTAAAGCCCCCGCAGTAAATTTCGAACATCTCAAACATTTCGAATATGTGCGATCTGGCGTAGGTAAGGCCCGGAACCTCCGCCACCACCTCTTGTACAATATGTTCAATAATATCATTGGTGTTCACGTAGTCATTAAAACATGAGGTACTCCCACGGTGAATCATTGCAAATATAAAAACGAAGACCATTTATATAGTGAGTATTCATGTCCGAAGACACCCCAAAAAAGAAACTACCCATAACCGGTTACGACGGCGAGCAGATTATTGACGTTAATGGTATAGTGTGGGAATACAATGCCGAGGACAATGTTTGGGTTTATAAGGGCATTATCGCAGAGCCGGATGTTGTCACAGCGGAGGAGGCTGGTATAATAACGTCGGCCACCCATCAAAAGCTCCTCCTTATTCAAGATCTTATGGAAAAAGGCACTGATTTCAGCCAATTCAAGCTGAAGGGCGGCGCCGTAAATCCTTATTTTTATTTCTTCTATTCGCCGGACGACTTTATCAATTTTATCCCGGAGGCCAAAAACCGGCTACGCGTAGAATTGGATCGCAACGCCCTTTATGCCAAGTTGGTCCGGAATTGTTGTCCGGGTGCTAAGGGTACCCAGGGCGATAAGGGCCTTTCGGGAAAAGACGGGGTAATAGCCCCCAATGAAGTGGTGCATACTCCTATTATTGAGGGCAACAACTTACTTGTTGACGTTGACGTCCCAACCCCACTTGACACGCTAATTTCGTTGAGAATATTCGGGGTTACGGAACTCGTTGATATTAGGCTCCCACTTGGCGGCACCGACGGCCCGACTATAGAAGTGAAGAGCGAGGACGTTGAGATAGACGGGGACGCGACTGAGCTTTTATTTTCTGACGATCACCTTTCTGGTGTGGTCGTTTTTACGAGCGGCATTGAGTTGGCCAGTACGTATAAAGCTCGGCAGGTCGGCAGAACCGGAGAAGACGGAGAAGACGGAAATCCGTTTTTGGTTGTGGAAGAGCAGATAATAGACGACCCCGCCATCCGAAGCCAAAATGCGGTCTTATCGATGAGAAAAACCGCCCAGGGCGGAATTGCATACCACAAATCGTCGCTGTATGACCAAATCTGCGCGCACAATCTTGCCTTGCTCAGTGGTGACATTCCGATGGGTGGGATCCTCGATGCTAAATTTTTGGCGGTTTTGCCGTCCCCAAACAGTTGTAAAGAGATTTGTTTCTCTCGGTTTGAAACATGTTCTTCATTGGCCTCGGGCGGCTCCAGCACTAGCCAATTAGACTGCGATCAAGACCCGGACGTTATAGTTGATCCCCTTGATCTGCCCGAATGGACCCCGACGGATAGTTGTTACGACCTCGCGAGGTGCGACCAGCTACAATTCGACTGGCATAAGATTGCTAACGACCCATACCCCTGGAAGATTTTGGACGATCCGTGCCCGCCAGAACAATGCTGCCAGCAGGACTTCTTCTGGTGTCCGAACGTTGGCGACGAGCCATGTGGTATTGATGGTGAGATTAAAGCGCCGAAGCGTAAACTAAAGCCGATTTGTCCGTGCCCGTGCCCCAAAGAAACAGAAGATGACCTATTGGCGGATGGTGTGGAATTCCCACTTCTTGATGCGAATAAAAAGATGGGGTACGCTTCCGTACCAGAACACCCAGAAGTTGGCCACAATGACGAAGATCCGTGGGTACGAGAGTGCAACGTAACGAATATCCGGGAGTCGGAGATTTCTAGGGATCGCAGGCAAGCTCCCGACCTATACGTGCAGCCGGTCAAAGTGGCCATACCGATACCCATACCGCCGCCAGCAAATCCGTTTGGCGGCGATGCCACATTTGTTCCTTCAAAAATTACCATCACTATCGGGTTGTTGAATCCCGACCACGAGTGTCCCGACACACCAACCAAACCCGGATATCTGGATCCGTGCCCGTTTCACAACATAATCATTGCAGAGGTACAGAATGAGGCGGTGGACGCCTTGGTTTCCGCTGTTGCGATCTGGCCATCGAGGCATCAAGAAATCCAAATAACTGAAGAGAAAGAGAAGGATTCGGTAATATTCTGGGTGGCGGGTCATGGGACGGTGCATTTCAATTGTTGGGTGAACACGACCGAACTGTTTTGCTGCCGTTCTTATTTTATATGGACAAAGATAGAACCGGCAGTGGGGCCGCCGATTGAGGCGATAATTCCGCTTGAGAATCTCCACTTTGGGTCGGGTTTTGCGGGCGGGGGCGAGCTTGATGGGCAGCTCGGGAGCGATTGCACCCCATTGACCCGGACGTATTTGTTAGAGGCCCGTCTCCAGGACACGGCGGGATGGGGTCCATGCGTTAACCCAATTGCACCAGACTAGGGGTAATATGACTTCCATTTGTGCAGAGAACATCAGAATATTTGGTTGCAAGTTCGACCAAACTGTCCCAGCAACTTTCGGTGTTGGCGGCGCCCCGGCTTTTTACAGAAAAGTTGCGTGGGAAAACCCCAAGACTGTGGAAAGCCTTTTACATTTAACATATAATGGAACACTTGGCGGCGGGCATGTACTGGCCTATAGGTTTATTGGCCGCACAGCGACCGGGATGATTATTGCGGAAGACGTGATAATAACGTCTTCTGAAGTAACAACGGTTCGCGGTGATTTCAGGTTTTTAGATAAAATAGAGAGACTGAGCCCCTCATTTGAGCCTCTGGTCACTGATGGATTATTCCTCGACATAGACGGAGACGGACACATCGACAGTCGGCAAATCAGCCTGAGAGCCAATGACGGCGTTCTTTCCGTGCGAGAGGGTGGCGCCGGTGGTAAATTGCTGGGTAGATTGGAAAACGCCGCCAACAACCAAGTTCCCGATGCTAGAGAGCCTTCTCCGACCAATCTATATGGAGAGGAGATTTTGGTTTTCCAGCGCCTCTATCATGATATCATAAATGATGCCAATGTCCCTTATTACCAAAAGGTGTACCTGATAAACCAAGAAGGGTACGCGGTGAATGATGGAACCGTGAGGTTTATATCAGAAAACATCGACCCACAACAACTATCCCTAGACGACGGATCGCTAATGTGGGGGACTGACGCACACAACAACGGCACCCTGCAGACCTCGGGCGTAAAAGAAGCGCCTGCGGGTGTTAGTTTTGTCGTTGTTCCTATTGATATCCCCGGTGCGACGGGCGACCTGATCGGGTCGCTAGACAGCAGCCACTTCATTGGAATTTGGATCTCAATAGATACGGCGCGCGCGGGTGTGATTGATTTCGATGCGTCTATCGCGGTAAGCGGCATATCCGATCTTAATGTTGTGGGTTTTGGGTTGCCAGATGCCAATGGTGAGTGTCCTTAGTGACTATACAAGCGAGTGACATAAAAGTTTTTGGGAGCAGGCGCCCCTTTCTGAATAAAATCACCAGCCCAGAAGTTGGCGGCGTGGTGGCTTTTTATCGTAAAGTCCTATTAGAAAACCCTTTGTTGTCGCCGTCTATAATTACGTTAGAATATAACGGTACTCCCCACGCAAGGCTCCAGTACTTTGTAATGGGGGCAGATGCTGGCGGAAATATCATTTGTGATGTTGTGAACTTGTCTGGTGGGACGTCCAGCACGTTGAACACCTACTCCGCGCTTTATTCTGTAGAAAAGCAGGTTTGGGTGGATAATCTGCCAGCCGGGCTTCCGTTCTCGGTATATATGTGGGTTTTGGCCGATAACATATTCCAAGACACAACCGAAGACGGGCACATAGACAGCATTGTCGTGCCTCCTCTTTTCGCGAACGTCACCGCGCCTGTCATAGACAGTCCCGTTTTTGTAATGGCGGGTACCAGGCTCCTTGTTACCCTAGAAAACGCGGCCAACAACATCGTGCCAACCGACGGCAACGACCCAATCAAGGGTGCCGTTTCTGGTGAAGAGGTTGTTGCTTTCAATACGCCGTTTTTTGCGGATATCGCAAGCCCAGCAGGAACAGATGGGGGCGTTGTATACGATAAAGTTTTCGTAACCAACACGAATCCAACGGCTGGAGCGCTGCCAGATTCAGCTCTAAACCAGGCTGAAATCACCCTATCAGCCCTCGGCGATGAAGCACTTCGATTTGGGCTAGATCTTGCTATAAATGGGGAATTATCGTCGGCTGATCATACTATAGCGCCTGTCGGTATTGCCCTTGTCGATGCGGGGGAAACAGTCGGTGTGCCAGGCGCCCAAAACGTACTAGATGCGAATGACTCTATCGGCGTGTGGATGGAAATTTCCACTCCACTCGATGAAATATACATTGCGGGCTTTCAAATCAGTGCTAGTGGCTTTGTCGGCACTGGTTGCGGTGTTTAGTTATGCATAGAGGCGCAACACATGGACGACTCAGAAGAAATTTTCCAGGAAGTTCTGGATTTTTGTCATCGAAACAATATCCTTGCGCCCCTCGCTACGGCCATGGGGCTTCTTGAGGAGTACTTCGGCCAGTCCGATGTTATGATAAGGATTCATGATGGCAAGATACTGTTGGAGGTTCTTGCTGAGGAAGATGACGAAGAAGCCTTAGATAATTACAGTGATTATTTACAGCAGTGGGTATCGATGATCCCGTGGCCGGAACGCGATAGAATCCACCTACAACTTGTGGCTAAATTTTGACATCCCATCTTACGGCTTCTTTAAACCATCCGGGCAGCATGCGCTCTGTCATATTAAAGAATCGCCGGAAATCTTCGTCCATGATATACGTTATCGCCCAATCGTCCTCGCTTCTAACGCTCCTGCCGTACGCCTGTACGATGGACGTCGCCGTAAGCCAGTTGTAATAATCACGCGACAGCTCCATCCGGATTTTTAGCTGCTCATTATCATGAAATGATGGATATGGGACCTTACAAATGATTTGGAACCTCGCCAGGTCGTCTATGAGGTCGGTTCCCTCGTGCATGGCCGGCGCGACGATTACACCGTTCGGAGATTTCTTGTGTTCCTCTAACATCTCCGTTTTGCTATCGAAGCTCTTTTGGAAATAAAAGCGATGATTAGACGGGCAGTTGTCCATTAAAATGTTGGCGATTTCGAAGTTGTGTGTATGTATAATGCCGCGTTCGTCGCCGTGCTTTGCGCAGATTTGGTCTACGTCTTCTATTAACTTCGGGTAGGTGAATCGTTTTTTCTTAAAGCTCAAAGAGCCGCTTGGTGTGTGTAGCACCGGGCGGTTTTTTACTGGGAATCTGCTTTTCAGCCGCTTCGAGTACACTTCATCGCGATCCATTCCAAGAGACTCGCACATTACTCCGGCGTCCATAATGGTGGCACTCATTAGAAGCACGTGGTCGGCCAAGTCGAATACGAGGCTCTCGGCGAATGTGTCGACGAAGATGGGCTTTAATTGGATGGAGCGGAAGCCCCCGTAGTCTTTGAAGAGCGAAACCCAGCGCGAATCGTCCGTGTTTTCCATAAATCGTTTATATTTCGCCAAGATGGCATCCCACTTATCGATTTCTTTGATGTCTTTGTTGTTCTGGGCGATGCTGAGAAGCACTAGGATTTTCTCTTCCAGCGCTATTTTTTCGAATAATTCAGCGTATTCGGAGGGTGTTTCACATTTTGAGAACTTCATGCCTGGGAGTTCTTTGTCACTAACAGTAAACGTGACAAAGTCCATCAGGATGCCCTCCAATCTGTGGCACTCGTCGACGATTATAAGCTTTCGCTCTTTGAAGCCGCCATAGAGAGTTTGGAATAGAAACGAGTGGGTATTCATAACGCATATCGGCGCGATTTTGGCCAGCTCGCGTTGGCGCCAATATGGGCATGGGAGGTTTGGGTGTACTGCGTCGATGCAATCGATATATCTATTTGAGCCTTCTAAGCGGCACAATCCCTCGTCGCATCGCCTTGGCACTGGAGGGTCGCGGTGCATCTTGTTGTAAGTGTCGCGGAATGTCTTGCTCTTCTCATATTGTTTCACGGCCTGCAGGGCTTTGGTGCATTGGTAGGCGTTTCGCCCCTTGAGGGTGACAGAGAAGGCCTGGAAGTCTCTGGCCAACTGGTCTTGTAATGACTTCTGCACGGTCAGGTAATAAGCCCTCATCATGCGTGCGATGGTCATTCCAATAGCCGATTTTCCACATCCGGTCGGCCCTTCGAGCAACACGAATTTCTTCCCGCTATCGAAAGCTGAGAGCACGTCTGTTATGGTCTCGATCTGGCCTTCGCGGGGCGTTTTATGCGGGAAGTATCTGAGGACGTCTTTTTCTCTTGTGGTTTTCATGCGCGTATTTAAACATAAGACCAATATGAGGAGCAAGTATGAAGATTATACTTACTGCGGACACCCACTTTGGGTATAAAAACACCGCCCACACGCTGTGGGCGGTACGTACTATGCGTGAATATGCAGCATCTCATGGAATCGAGCAGGTCTTTATTCTGGGGGATCTGTTTCATAATCGGAAGAGCCTTGACGTTGACACCCTTGGGGTGGTTTATGATTTCTTCGATGAGACTACTTTTAAATACGAGCAGGAATGGTTGTGTTTCCCTGGGAACCACGATATGTTCCTCAAAAATTCCTGGGAAGTAAACTCCCTGCGTCCGTTAAGGCACGTCCTGAAGGTCGTTGAGTCGTATAGCCGCCTAGAGGTAGGTGGGAGGCGGTTCTGGGTAATACCGTTTATCAACTATGAGCCTGCTTACATGGATGTGCTCCAAAAGGTCAACGAGAGGGCGGAAGAGAATGACGTCCTTCTAACGCACATTGGGGCAACCGGGGCGACTCTAAACGAGTGCTTCCTCATCAAAAATTGGAGCATGATCGAATTCTCGTGGACGAAATTCAAGCACATCTACGCGGGTCATTTTCATTGTTATCAAGAAGTTGGCAAGCTTACGTACTGCGGCAGCCCCATTCCGCTTCGATTCGATGAGGGCATGGTGGACCACGGCTTTGTTGTTTTGGATCTCGAGACCGACGAGGAAAAGTTTGTACCGATATTTGAGGTGGGGGAGAGGGAAGGCAAGCCGCCCGACTATCTCACCGTGCCGGATGACGAAAAGGACGTAGAAGTTGCGGGCGATAACGTGCGGGTATTACTCACCAAGGACTATACCGAGCAAGAGCTAGATACGATACGGGAAGAGTACATGGAGAAGGGCGCGAAGTCGGTGCATTGGATGAGGCAGAAAGAAGAAGCCATTGACATTGCGGACGAAATAGACCCGATGTTCGGATCGCCGGAGGAGATGTTCGTCAAGTTCCTTGAGCATGACAAACCCGAGGATCTCGACGAGAGTTTTCTACTAGAATTAAATAAAAGCATAGCGGTGGAAGCCAACGACATCATCGCGTCCATGGAGATAGAATAGTGCCGAAGCTAGAAATCAATACGATCCGCATTAGAAACTTTGTCTCATATGGAGATGTTCCGACTGAGATACCGCTCGGTGGTATTGGCGCGACGATTATAGTCGGCCTGAATGGCGCCGGAAAATCTTCGCTCGTTCATGCTATTCTGTGGTGCCTATTTGGTAGGCTTATTGACAATCATGCTCCGGGCGACAAAGTCATCAATTGGGATAACAAGAAGAACTGCATCGTTGAGTTGTTTTTGCGGGATGGCACCATCCTCCAGCGTACACGGAAGTGTGAGGGGCACTCGGATCTCATTGTGATAGAAGACGGGAACGACATCACGCCGTCTATCAACAAGAACGCGCAGCAATACGTTGTCGACAAGTACAACCTCGACTTCGATTTGTTCGTGTCTAGCACGTTCTGTGGGCAATTTGGCAAGCCCATCCTCAAGGAGTCCGGGCCAAAAATGAAGGCCGCTTTTGAGCGCATGTTTAGATTAACTGCCCTTAATATATACGCGGATGTGGCTAAGAAGGGTCTAGACGACGCTACAAACGAGCAGAAGGGCCTCGCGACGCAGCAGGAGCACCTTTCGCAGCTACTATCGAAAATTATCGGCCAGGTAGAAGAAAACCAACGCCGTTGCGCCGCTTTTGCTGAGGAGCAAAAATTCACCACAGAAAAACTGCGGAACGAACTCCTCGAGCAGGAAGCGGAGCTGGAGTCGCACAAGCCCGAATATAACGCGGGTGACATACTAGAACAATGGTCGGCCATAAATGCGGTATTAGAAAACATAGAAGAAAAGAAGAAAGAACAGTACACGCTGGTCTTGAAAAGAGGGCGTATTGAAGAAAACGCGGAGCAGTGTGCTGCTGATATAGAACGCCTGCGCAATGAATTAAAGGATAAAGAGCTACCCGACATGGAGGACTTGGAGAAGAGGGAGAAAGGTTTTAAGAAGGCAGCGGATGCTTTGGCCAAAATCGACGAAGGCACACGCGACCTTGATAGGCAAATCGCGGTATTGTGGAGCGATATCGAGAAAATAAAAAAGAAAATCGCGCGATTCGAGAATAAGAAAGGCGCGACGTGTTCCGAGTGCGAGCAAGTCGTTGGTGAAGATCACGTCAACTCTTTGCTGAACACATATGATGCAGATTTAAATGAGAAAACGCAAGAAGCTGAATCGCTGAGCACGATGAAAGACAAGTTAGCATCAAAGGAAGAAGCGCTAAAGAACGTAGAAAAACCAAACATTGAAGCTGCCAGGCTTCAAATAACGCACATGGAATCGAAAAAGAAACGCATTGAGTCTCTTGGTAGAGGTCTTGATATTAAAGGTGACGTATCGAAAATTGAGGTAGTACTCAAGGAGTTGCGTTCTTCTGTAGAGAAAGCGCAGGGCGATGTAGACAAGAACACGCCAGCCGTGTCACACGAAGAAGCCAAGTACGCGATTGAGCGCTACAAAAATAAAAAGAGCGAGATCGCGGGATTGAAGGAAAGACTAGAGAAAGAGGGTGAGCGCCCGAATCCGTACGCTGAAGTGGAGCATGAGCTGTCCGGCGACGTGGAGAAGATCAAAAAGGACATTGAGGACGCCGAAGAGAAAATCCAGACGTACAACACTCTCATCCGCCACTTGAAATATATCAGAAGGGCATACTTCAACCGCGACAAGATCAAAAGCTTCATCATGGCGAACATCATCCCGTATTTGAACAGGCGCATCTATTATTATCTGAACGCCTTCGGGCTCCCTTTCGAGCTCGAATTTACGAGCTCCCTTGGTGTGAAAATGCCGCGCTGGGACTATTCAATGCATTCCGGAGGGGAACAAAAGAGGATCGACGTGGCCATTCAACTAGCCCTCTTCGACCTATATAATATGATGTATGGGGCTCAATGTAATATCATGGTCCTTGATGAGATCGACGGTCGTTTGGACGGCCCCGGCATAGAGGGCTTTATCGATATTGTCAACAATGACTTCGCCAACCGTATGGAGACTATCCTCATCATTAGCCATAAGGAAGAGATGGTCGACGCATTCCCATCAAAAATACAAATAGAGAAACATGGTGGGTTAGCCGGTATATCTCATGTGGTGCTAGATGGAAAAGAACTTGAACGAAGCGCTTGTGACGGTCCTAGAGAAAGAGTGGCTGCGCAGGCTGATGATTAGATATTTTATGATGCAAAATATTACGGACTTTGATGAAAAAGTATACCCGCCCGACCTAATGGACCTACCGATGCAAGTTCCGGAGTTGATCGATAAAATCGAGATAGTACCGTACTCCATAAATGCAGATCCCAACTGGGGCCTGGTAAAGACGGGGTGGAATCTTTTCATTCTAGGAAATCAGCGGATGGATCTTGGGTACACGTACCACACGAGCCCAATGGAGATCAGGCCTGGTGGTAAGAAGTCTGGCAAGATGTCGCTTAAGCATTCAGCTAAAGAAGTCGTCAATTTCATCGTCAACACGCTCTCAGATGAGAGAGAACTCGACCTCGCACCCAGAGGTGCCGGCGCAGTTTATACCAACCCAATGGTACCGTCGAGCCGACCAAAGATCGGCCCGACGTTAAGCGGCGGTTATTACGAGACGAACAGGATACGCGGCGGCCAGGGCCAAATCTAACAAAGCTCACCCAGCGCGCAGTACGTTATCTGAATTTCCCACGTAAGCTTACTCACAGTAGCCGGTTTTATATTGAGGAACCTGGCTATGTGGGCTGTTTTGCGTGGGAATTTGCTTCCGTACTTGTCGGTAAATTCTTGCGGCGGATTGAGAAGGATATCAAGCACCTTTTTGGCCATCTCGCCTTTCAGTTTCTTGCGCAGTATCTTGATGGTGTCCTTCATTTCCACATGATGGTACGAATTGCTGGCGACGCCAGTCCTTGGAAGCGCAGCGGCCTCAATCTGGTATTGGAATCCGCTACCATCGTCGTCGCCTTTTTTCTGAGTATCGAAGCTGAGGGAAGGAGTGACGCGGTAGGAAGATACTTTCACTGTGATGGCCTTGTCGCCTCCCCCGCTGACGCTGATGAAATCGTCCTCAAACTTCGTTTCGACTCCATTTTTGGTGTGCCTTTTCGCTATCTGGTGTAGTTTTTTGAGGAACCTGAGTGGGATCTCGAAGGTGTTAAGAGCGAAACACGCCCCGCCGTCATTCTCGATCTTTGTAAATTCGAGCGGGATTCCTTTATAATCGATGGAATTGAGCTGCCCGTCGATCAGCTCGGTTACGATCTCTGTTGGGGTTCCGGAAATTGTCCGTGTTTCGGGGGTCCGGGGCGGCGGGTTTTCTTTGATAAGCTGGTCGCAAAAATGCCACATGTAAGTTTTGAAATATTTAATTCTATCGCGGCGCGTGCTGACTACGGCGGGTTGTGGTTTGTAGTACAGTGCGCTTGCCGCGCATTTCCAGGCGCCGAGTAGGGCTTCTTGGAATCCATATTCCAGTTGCTCGTATTCGTCGCCAATCGTGCCTTTCAATCGCCTAGCAATTGAGTAAGCTTTATCGCGTATGGCGGGGTCATCCATCGCGACCTTTAGTAGTTCCCGTACTTCCTTTCTTTGCGTTTTTGTTAGATTTCTAATGTTCTCATACTGCTTTCCGCGAAACGATACCTCTGCTACCTGGTTCATACATTCCTCCGACATAGTTGAGGGTTACTGTACACGTATACATGTAGTTGTTCATATGAGATTGGTACATTAAAACACATGAGTGGGCTTCTGTCAAGTATGTACATGTGTATGCCTTTGTTACGCCTTTTACATAAAATACTTACCCGTGCTTTGCATGCTTTCTATATTTGCTTAGCAAAAATAAAAAGCAAGGAGAAAACGTGAAATTGCACGCTCGTCCGGCCATACGGCCAAAGAGAAAAATTCCCTCGACGAAGCCCAGAGCGGTAGTAAAACCGCCCACTCTCCCGGTAGTAAAGAGGAGCCGGGTGATGCCGCAGGCGCTGCAGGCGCTCCAACATCAGTTAACTCAACGCGGGAAGACCGCCAAGAATCAACGCCGTATCGCACCGCCGCCTCCGCCTAAAAGGCACACAACCAACATAATATCGCATCGCCGCTCAAACTCAAACAGGCGGACTCACGCGCGCGTGGACCGTCTCAATAGGAGATTGGCGAAACATCGAGATAAGGTTCTGCAGTTGAAAGATTCCGGGGTCGGTAGGTATTTAGTGATTCTGGCGTGCGGGCCGTCTACAGAATATGCAGAACTAGAAAAGCTGGCCGGCCATCGGTTAGTTGATGTTATGACGATAAACAAACCAAATAAGCGCTTGTGGCCTACAAAATATTGGGTATTCTGCGACCAATCGCAATATAAAAGAAATCGAGCGATGTTCCACTCTTATCGCGGCACACTCATAAACGGCTCCTCCGTCAAAGTGGACAGAGAAAACCAAATCATAATTAAAAACATACATGGGCGCGGATTTTCTAAGGATCTATTGGCCGGTTATCACCTAGGCCGGTCTACCACGTATGCGAATCTCCAGACCGCCTTGTGGATGAAATACGACAAGGTGTTTATTTTTGGGTGTGATATGGCGAAGGTTGACGGAAAGCTTCACTTCTATGGTGTGAATCCAGATGTGAAGGAGAGAATAAGAGAGTCGAGATTTGAGGCGGAGGCGGAGCATTACGCGTATGCGGCGAAACACTTATCGGCTGGAGATCGCAGCCGGTTTTACTTTTGTTCTCGGCATAACCCGTGGCCGTTTGTCGAAGAGTTCAACAGAATGGATGAACAGACGGCGGTCGATGAGATTCTAAAAATGGCCGAGAACCTCTCATAAAACACTTCTAGGACGACGGAGGACAACCATTGGATCAAATATACAATGGCACGATGATGAAATGCATAGCAGATTTTTCATTTACCAGCGAAATGCTGGTGAGATCATTTATTGATCGCATAGAGGGCAACCCCGACGCTAGCGGCTTATTGGCCGTCACGGAGTCGAAAAATGGTGGCCCCAGTGTGATTGTCACTATTGTTGAAGGGCACCAACACTACATAGAAAATATCGCCAACGCGTATGGCGGTTGCCGTACTTCTAATTGGGCGTCAAAATGAAAAATAGAAATGACATCATTGATAGAGTGGATAGTCCGCCAAAAATAATGAGCAAACAGGTAAAACCACCGACTCAGTATAAAGAGCCACGTGGAGGAGATATGGAAGAGACATTTGAGCGCAAACTAGAAGAGGCATTGGGTTTGCTCAGGGAAGACTTCGGCAAAAACGACATGGAGTACCCGGATCCCACAGAGGCCAAGGCTTCGGCGAAAAAAACCAAAAAGAAGCATAGCGCCGACGGTGCCCATCGTCCCGACTCTGGGGCCGAGTACGACCAAATGGCGGGTTCTGAAGAATTCGACAACGAGGACACTCGTATCGATTTTAAAAAGAAGGAGCCGGCCAAAGCTAGTCGTCCTACGAATATAAAGCCCAAAAAGAAGCTTCCGGAACTCAAATAAAAATGCTTCAAGATCACCCCGACAGAGCGCAGTTTATGTCAGCTCTAGATGCTGCTTTAGACGCCGAAGAACTCGGCGACGACGGTGAAATGCGCAGACAGAAGGACGAAGCAAAAAAGCTCCTCAACCAACAACAAGCCGCCGAAGAAGACCTCATGAAGATGGGCGGGGATGATAGCAGTCTAGTGGACCTACAATCCGCCATGCAGGAATTAAAAATGCGGCGTTTAAAAGATAAAGGCCAAATCAATCAAGATGAAGACATGGTGCAGCAAACATACGACAGTATTAGAAACGGAGAGACTCCCGATGCGCCAGATGCCATTAGGAAGGACCTCATGTCTTATAATGAGGAACACCTTCGGTGCTTATGCGGCATAATAGTGGAGGCTGGAATCTTGTCTAATTTAAAGAAGTGGATGCGAAAGGACGCGCCAACCGCCCTGGATTGGCGAAAAAGCATAGAGCCCATTATCTCCAATATTGGCGGCAAAGTGGAAGAAGAGTTTCACAACGCGCAGAACTACGGCGACTTTGTCACACAGATAGAGGGATGGAAGAACGATCTGATTGATGAAGTCACGCGCTACAGCGCCGAAGTGCAGGCCTGGCAGGATCGGCTCAAAGAATTTAAAGCTGGATACGCCGGGATCACCCCCGATGAGCGAACATCACTCGATAACAAACTAGCGTCCAGCCGCGCAAGGCTGGGCGAGGTTTCCGGCAAATTAATGGATGCAGGGAAAGAATTGGAAGACGCAACCGAAGTGGTTAGAGTCTTAGAAAAAGGGATGGCGGAAAGCTTCGAGGAAAAACTAAACGCCGTGCTAATGGAAGCACCGCTGGAGTCCGTGGGCACGCGGAGGACGTACCGGGACATCGTTTTTCTTACACGAGAGATTGGATCCACTTCGAGAGAGATGTATAGAGCCATAGAACGGAAAGATCCCGAGGCCTTCCAGGCCAAAGTGCTTGCCTTGAAAACCCACGTCGGGCAAGCGAATGAAAAACTGGCCGAACTCGTCAACCAGTTGAGTATCTAGCCCTCTCCGTCTGTATTTTACTCTACATGGGAATTCTAAAAAACACATCAGCATACTTGGCCGGGCCAGTTGAGCATTCAGGAGATGCAAGAAGCTGGAGAGAGGAACTAGCGGAGTTCCTGACGGCACTCGACGTGAAAGTTTATGACCCGATGAAGCCTCCTGAGTGGGCTTTGTTCAAGGGGGCGTCGCCAGGGGATGTCTATAAGGCGTACATTGGCCAAAAGTCCTCTATGACGCGGAAAGAGGCGTTCGCCATCCAGGAGAATGTCCGCGAAGTGTGCAAGCGCTGGGCATATGCCTGCGACTGGCTCATTTGTTATCTGCCGAAGGTCTTCACTTCTGGAACTTTTGATGAACTCGGCATCTGTGAGCGGACCGGCAAACCAATTTTTCTCTGGACGCCCGACCAGATCTCAACTACGTGGTCGGCTAATCAGGTGTGTAAAACAGAGGAAGAAATCGACGAGTACATCTTCCTTGAAAAACAAGCCTTACTAGACCATATTAAAGCCATAGATGATGGCAAAGTTCCGCTTGATCCTCTCAAGTGGATTTTCCTTTCATAGGAGAGACCGATGATTATTGGACACAAGCTCGAGATAAATTCCCTAGACCCCACTCAAATTTTTTCCCACGCCTCGGATTTAGCCCTGCAGAGTAGGGTGCAGGCTATGGTGGTAGACCCGGATCTTGTTGTTCCCGCCAAAATGCTGCTTTCCACGCTTCGCACGCACATCTATAAAGTCATTGCCGCGATAGACTTCCCGCTCGGCAAGAGATACGCGGTGGATAAGGTGAAGCGGTGCAGTAGGGATATTCTTATCGCTGACGGATTTGAATTTCTTATGAGTGGCGGGGCAGATGCCAGGGTTCACAATGAGATGCGGTTTTTGCATGAGTGGGCTAGAGAAATAAACCCAACCGCCGAGATTAGATGGGTCCTCCCGCTAAATGCACCAGATGAAGTTGTGGAGTCTGTTCTAAAGCACATCGGCAAATACAAGCCCGACTTTCTGCGTATTGATAGCAACCTAACACCGGCTGCAGGGGTCGTCCGTTACAATAGCGGCAGTGAGGGCGACGAAAGCAACCTGGTGGGGAAAATTCGCGAGGTGTATAGCGGTGGCCTTAAGATTAGTGGCAATATTGATCTTGGCGTCATTAGGCGGTATTTTGATGAAGTGGACCGCTTTGATGTGACACAAAAGCAGGCACAACGTATAATCGACGAGGCGAAGCCCTTGGAAGGGCTATTTACAGAAGATGAAAAGAGGCCCGAAACGGAACAACCAAAGTCCGAAGAAGGGTCGAGTACCTACCACTCGGGCAACGCTAAGAGCGAATTTGTGGTGCAGGAGGATGACGGCGATGTCGAAGCGGACGGATAAGAAGATTTGGTTCCTGGACATAGCACGGCGCTGTGCTGAGCAGGGCACATGCCTGCGCCGCAATTATGGCGCCGTGATTGTTGACGCCAGCGGCACCATTGTCAGCACCGGCTACACCGGCGCCCCCGCAGGCCAACAAGACTGCCTAGAAATCGGCTGGTGTTGGCGCACGGAAAATAACATTCCATCTGGTACCGCGTATGAAAAGTGTCTTTCCGTCCACGCGGAGCAGAACGCCCTAATACAAGCTGGCAAATATGCCAGAGGTGCTACAATGTACCTCCACGGCTTTGATGTAAAAACCGGCGAAACTGTTGGGATCTATCCTTGTTTTTTATGTGCTAAGATGATCGTAAACGCCGGGATAGAGAAGATTATCGTTGCAGAGCCGGACGGCCCTATGTCAATATACCCGCCACAAGAAATCTACGATAAGCGACGGGAAGAGGCGTTCAAAGCCTAAATCTGCCTGATGCGGGCGGAACGATTTTAATAGCGTAGTGCGGAATCGCGCCAGTCTTTTTGGCTGCCATGTCCGTGCAGTAGGGCATTATGGCCACGGTTACGTTTGTTGAAAAGCTCTCGGATAACTCTTCTCGCAGAGCGTCAATAATATTTGGTAACGGGTGGTGGCAGCCTTCTTTCCTTACAACCACAAACTGGTATAGGGGCGTCATTGACTCGCCATACCCAGACATAAAGAAGTACGCTCGCTCTATGTCCTGGGTTTTGGCCCAAGTATTTAATTTAGTGACGAGAGCATCCTGTGAGCTCATAATTTCTCCTATTATAAATTTGACGGAGAAAATTCATAGCGGGACAACACTGGAGGAAGAATGAAAAAAGGAAAGTTTAACATCGTTGTGGACGGACAATTTGGTAGCACAAGCAAGGGAAAGATCGCTACTTATCTTGTCGACAGGCACAACGTACGGTACATCACGACAACCAACATGCCGAATGCCGGGCATGTGGCCGTTGTCGATGATGTTAAATTCACCGGGAAGGCGCTCCCATCCGGGGCCATTTTATATAGAACCAGAGATAAATTCCTTAAAGTATTTATCGGCCCCAGCGCTGGTTTTACCGTCAAGCAATTGTTCAAGGAGATGGACGAAAATAAGCTGACCAAGGCGCAGGTCGTGATCCATCCACGGGCGGGCGTCGTGCAGGAGCAGCACGCTGCGCTGGAAACTTCCGAGATGAAGCACATCGGCAGCACCATGCAGGGTTGCGGCGCGATGTTGCGCGACAAAATCAGGCGCGGCGACGACACCAAACTGGCTCGGGACTTCACAGAGCTAGAGGGCATGATCGCCGATGAATGGAGATTCTCGGGCATGATAATGGACCTCATGGACAACGGCGCAACCATCCTGCATGAAGGCGCGCAAGGATTCTCACTCGACATTCACCACGGGCACTCCTATCCGTTCTGCACATCGCGCCAGTGCACGGCTGCGACCGCCATGGCGGACCTGGGAATCGCCCCGCAGTACTTGGGTGACATCTACCTTGTCATCCGCGCTGGCCACGCCATTCGCGTTGGCAATATTAAAGAAGGCGAGAAGGTGGTAGGCTTCTCGGGGGAAGTGTACCCAGACCAGCACGAAATTTCGTGGGAAGACGTTAAAAAGGACTCCGGTTGCCCAGAGGATCACGAGATCACCGAACTAACAACGGTAACGAAGCGCGTGCGGCGTGTCTTTACTTTTTCGTGGTTTGCTCTGAGGGAAGCCGTCCGAATAAACGGCGCGACGAAAATCGCTGTCAACTTTGCGAACTACCTGGATTGGTCGTGTTACGGTCAGAAAAGCAATGAGCTTGCGGGCGAATATAATTCAGAGCTGCCCTATAAGGTCAGGTCTTTTATCAATCGTGTGCAGGACGCCGTCGGCATCCCAGTCACCCTTGTTGGAACTGGGCCAGAGCACACAGAAGTGGTGGAATTTGAGGGCTAACATGGCGAAAAAGATCATATCAACAGGAATTCGCGCCGACGTTCCAACGGTTAATGGGCGCACGTACCCCCGGCATTTGTTAGAAAAAGCTGCGAAGGATTTTAACGGAAAAATCCAAGAAATGCGCCGGGCGGGCAAGAAACTGGAAGGCGGTTGGCTAGATAGGGACAACATTGGGAAGCCATCCGATCCGTTTTTTGAAATTGAGAGCGTCGATCTTGTGGGTGATGAATTGAAAGCCACTATCGACGTCTCTGGCAATATAGATGTGGTACAAGAGGCTATGAATTCCGGTCGGTTGATTGCCAACCCAATAATGCAGGTGCCAGGTGATCAACCCATGCAGGGCGAAATTAAGAAGATCGACGGCATTAAGACCATTGGTTTATCAATGACCGACTCTAGGAAGAGCCCAAACAGCAGGTTCATACAGGACTAGGTACCACATGACTAACCAGGATACCCCCAAGGTCTTAGCTGGGGAATTGAAGTTTTTTAACCCGAAAGATGGATACGGGTTCATCAAACACCCCAACCAACCAGACGATGTCTATTTTAGCTCGAAGAATTTTTTAGGCGATGTGAACCGCCTAGTACCCGGAGCCATGGTGCAGTTTGAGCTATATACGACCACGAGGGGCCTCGGCGGTAGCAACGTGTCTATCAAGCCCGAGAAGCCATACAAGTTATCGGTGAACTTCGACGCTGCCCGGACGCAGGGCGGCACCTTCATTACATCCGTTGAGATCGGCGAGCATACCGTGTACCTTTCCGCATGTGACGAGCACGGAAACCCGCTAGACGGTGCTTATGTTTTTGCCACTCGCGAGGAAAATATAAAACACAGCCAGAGTGATCTGGGAGGGAAGGAATAAGTAATTCCTTTCCTAAGCAAAAATAACGTGTAATCCAAAATGTGATTTATCGGAAACAGGAGGATATCACATGGCAAGTCAACCAGCAAACACGGCCATTTCGGTTATTAGGCGCATCCGTTCGCAGCGTGACGATGCTCGTCACGACACACTGCGCAACATTGCCTCCCCCGGAATGAGATCTCTTGTCATGGTGGTCCCAGGTGAGGAACCGCTAGTTGCTGAAACGCTGAATACAACTGTATCTGATCGTTTCCGTTTCGGCCACCCGGTAGTTCGTTATCCTAAGGGTCAGACCACCTTCCAGGAAGCCGTCGAGGGCATCACCGGCCTGAATTTCCCACTTCAGATCGGTCGCGACAAGTTCCTCGAAGAGACGGTACCTGGCGGAGATCTACACCAGGAGCTTCGCGACGTAGAGTAAACCTCTGCGTTCTAAGCGCTCTAAAATGCCAAGAACAGGCAACCACCATGGTGGTTGCCTGTTCGCCTATGTGTGGTGCTTGTTATAGATTTCTGGCAAATATAAATTAGAACAAACACAAAGGGAGTAATACAATGCCAGACACCAACTATTCCACTGATCCAAATTACAGTGCGCTTGATGGGCCTCGCGGCAAACAGGTTCCGTTTCGGGTCTATGCTGAGATCTTTCCGACCCAAGGCACCGGAAGGCGATGGGAACAGATAAGATCGTGGAACCAATGGGCCGCTGATGTGCAGGAAGACCTGCGCCAGGCCGGCATTAATATCGCCCTGCCCGTGGCATTTACCCCGCAGTTTGCGCAGGCACCCGCCCGCGTGACGCTTCATGGCTTTTTTGAAGTTGGGCAATCAGGCGACATAGGGAAGCCGCCCACAACGGATGTCACTGTCGCATCATCTAATCAGTTTAAGACCGGGAATAAAGGCGGAAGCCTGTCTCGTCGTCAAGATCCTCTTCCAGAAGTAAATGCCGAGGTCTTGGACCTGAAAACCACAATAGAGGGCCTAATAGATCCGGCTGTTGTGATCTTCAAGATTGAGTACAGTTCGATTATTTATGGTAAGGGTGGTAGGAGTTTTCCTTCATAACTACCACGACCCGAAGCGCTTGGGCGCCCATTCGTAGCTTCTGAGTTTGTACTTTTCTTTCATCTTTCGATTGAACTCTCTGTACACCTCATCCTCTTCATCCATAGTGTACGTTATGCCGAGTTTGTGCAGGGTCCTCGCCAGTTTAATTTTAGAGTCACTATCAGAGACTCTAAACCCAAAAGGATCTATCACTCGTATAAACATGCTGATTATGTCGTCAATTTTACTCTGCGGCAGCTCTGGGTCTAAAAACTCATCGAGGTTTATTTTCAATAAGTCTGGGCCATTAGTGCCGGCGCGATTGCTTACTTCTATCACTCGGTCCGTTCTTTTCGCCCATATAAATGCAGACGCGGGTTGTGTTGTAGAGCACTTGCTTCTGACCTCTAGGAGCGGGCCATTTCGGTGCACACGGTAGCTGTTGCGCCTTCGCCATTTGACGTCGTATATGGCATTCATTACGTCTTCAAGTATGTCAAGCCATTGTACCTTTTTATCGCTCATCGTCCAAGCCTTGCTCCGCCCTTTGCGGTCATTAGCCCTTTTTCGTCGTGTGTGGGTACTTCGTAGGTATGGAGATCTCCGGCTACGAACCTATGGCACAGAAAACGTACGCCGTTTGTATATTTATCCGTAAACTCTGGGTCACCAAGATTGAATATTAGAAAGACGTTCAATTTATCGAGGAAGATCTTTATGTCGTGGTTTTTCTTATTATGCCATACCCGTATTATTTCCACCCAACTGATTTCTTTTGTTTTTGGGTTGCGGGTCTTAAACCAGACGTGGGGCCATTCGCTTTCTAGTGTTCTCGTCCCTATTTGGAAGGCGTCACGTACCTGGAAAAGCCTCTTGTAGAAGCTAAAATCGATAGCTTCTCTTGTTAGTTCTAGTAGTAGTTGTGCGGAGTCCACGCTCTCTTTTTCCTCTAATGACGAATGTCATTAGAACATGAGGATAAAAGGTGCGCAAGTATTAGTGCATATAGATGCTGAGGGGTTCCCCTAGGTTGATGGCCCGCTCCGTTATGGCTTCCAGCTCTTTCTCGCCCGCACTTACGAGGGCCTCGCCGTCGTAGTTCAGAGCTCCGCCTTCGGGGCTCGGCATGCCCGCGACTTTTCTTCTTGCGTGGCCAACGGCGACCTTCGTGTATGCTACTATTGCCTCATACATTAGTTCGCGCGTCTGCGGCTTTGTGAACTCGGTGACAGATGGCAGGTATTGGACGACAACCGGGAAAGATCCCTTTGGGGTTGGGAATAATCTGATTTTCCCGTCGCCTCTGGCTTCCCAGCGCCCTTCATTTCCAAGAATGCGCTGGCTGAATTTTCTGTACTGTAGCAGCAGGTTGTAATCGGTCAACATCTGTTGGATGCCGCTAATGTTACCAATATTGAACAAGAACGACTCAGCTCCGAAGATGTCGTCTATGTTTGTTGTTGCTGGGTCCCACGCGACGTGCCTCACCCAATAAGCCTCCTCTGGGAGGTCGTACGTGGACACAAGCGGGTCAGTGTAAAAATAGGCGTACTTTTCTTCATTTGGGAAATACCCGGCGATAAAGTCCCCAAGAGAGCGCAGGACTTGCTCCCATTGTGACTCCTGCATCTCGATCAAAACGTTTGGGTGCCCTAGTGTTGAGATGGCATGAAATTTAAGTGGGTTTGAATCCACTTTTAGTACGACTGGTAGATCCGACGGTCCCATAATTGCCATGTTGAGCTCCTTCTCTGTTTTATATTTGGCTGGCAAAAATAAAGTTGAGCAAGGAGAAAATGATGAATTTCAGAAAGAAGTTGGTGGAAGCCCTGGAAGAGGCGGGCCTACCCGGCGATACGTTACTGGGAGCCGTTCTCTCAGATTTGGAAACCGAAGCGGATTGGAATTTTTTGCAAGAAGACGCCAGCCCAGAATATGAAATGGGCGGCGTTTTTGATGGCACCCTGCTTCTCGATGATCTGTTAGATAAAGGCTATTCTATCGCGGATATTAACGACGCAGTACAAAAAATAACGAGTGAAAATCTGCGCCTTCCCACACACGTGAGCGAGCAGTACGAGTGGGCGGAGCACCCGATTGTTGAAGAAATCGTGATTAAAGAGATAGCGCCAGAAGACGAGAGTGTCGAGTTGGGCTGGAGCGGTAGTGTTTTGCGCGTTGTGGTTCGCGGAAGCGGCCAGTTGACTTCTGACGCAATCGAACAGCACTTCGATTAATCCCCATAAATCTATCCCATCAAATATAAATAGGAGAATGCCTATGGACAGTAAGCGTGTTGTGGACTACATAGCGAAGAATATGCCCATGAGCCCGGAAGAGATAGTCTTCAGCGAGGGTCAGGTATCCTCTGCCAAAACGGAGATGATTAGGACTCTCAACAACGCGGCTATGAAGATAGGGGATAAGGCGGAAGCGTTTGGTTTAAAGCCCGATGTTTTTACTATTGATGATGTCACAGAAATAGCGAACGCTACGAGCGTAACGATTCAATTTGGTCAAAACAAGCATTTCAAGCTGTCGCAGTCCGTCGAGTTCACGGTATACGATTCAGACGACATTGTAGTGGAAGTCCCGATTGCAATGAGTAAAAAGTTTGATATTCCGCCGTATCATCCCATGTCCGATGTTTCTGAGGCTTTAAAGTTGCTTGGTGACATTGTTAAACGAACAAAGGGGGAGTGACAGGTGCATCCTACCTTAACAGAAGCGGCTCGCATGATGGGAAGTGTGCTTTTAGAGAGATTAGTGCCGGCCACCGTCGCAATGGCGTACGTCGCCGATGTAGATGAGGGCAGGGACCTTATTAGATTGTACATTTATGAGCGAGGCACGCAGAAAGGGCAGTCGCAGCCAAAATCTGGGTACCATTGGAGGCATTTGGAGCATGGGAAAAAGGGAGACCCGGATTATCGCCCGCCCAGGGCGCCGGAACGCGACGTGCTGCAATGGCTTGTTAAAACTCTAGAGCCGTACAATCCTTCGGAACCAAGAAAAGAGCTAGTAGAGGCTCAACCTGAGGAGACCCTCGAGACGTATACAGTGCAGGAGGGAGACACCTGGGAATCAATAGCTGATGACCTACTTGGCAGCCGCAAAGAAGCCCGGTTTTTGATGTACCACAACCAAAATAACGCTGGGAACCCTACTAGGTTAGTTCCTGGCAAAGACATAAAATTTCCGGTTCAATCTTTTGAGTCTGTGGAGGACGAACCGGCAGCATTTGAGGATTACACAGCAAAGGCCAAGGACACCTGGAAGTCCATCGCGAAGAAATTCTACGAGAAGCCTGCAGTTGCTCTACCCTATTTAAAGCAATCAAATGCACGCGGCGGCAGGGAATTGCCCATCACAGCGGGCATGAAAATAAGGATCCCAACGGAGCTGCCGGGTCGGTATCGCCCGCCGCGCATTAGAAAAGACCAACCTCTACAGAGGGACATACCGTACGTCTACACGTTTTATATTGATGATCTGGAAATGGCGTCGGGTCGAAGGAACACGCCTACCATATTCAACAATGTCATGGACCAAGCCACCAAACCTGGGTGGTTGAAGATAATGGCCCAGCCAGAGAAAAGCATGTGGCTTTTCATTATGGACGTTGATGAATCGCTGGAACACGCGGAATATAAGTACTCGGAGGAGGGAGACCTCCTAATTCCGGTTTATGAGAAGCCCGACCTCGAGACAGAGACGATTTCCATTAAAAAAGGAATAACACACAAGGTTCTTAAAAATCGGTATGACAAAGGCGGCGGGTACGGCAAATACAAAGACAAAGCCGATTGGACACTTGACGGGCTATTTAGGGAATTAAACGGAGCGAACATTCAAGATGTTAAGCCCGGCATGACTGTCGAGATGCCGAAGCCGTTGTCGCCGAACTGGTACATAAATCAGCCCCGCGTCGGGTATGAGGTGCCCCCAGGCAAGAAAGAAAAGGCGCGCCGCACTGATGTAAAGGCCGGCAGGGCGATGGCCAAAGAGAAGCAGTTTGCGACGTCCCATACTTCGGAAAGGTACGATGAGACGCGCCTGAGACTCAACATTGAGGATCTAATACTGGCCCTTGGCAGTAAGCTCAAAGTGGAGCCGTACTCAATAAGAGCAGCCATGGAAGAATATATCGAGGAATCTGGCATAGTGAGCTCCAATGTTGGCGACCTAAACCGGATGGCCCTAGATCCCCTAAGGGAAGTAAAACAAATAATAGAGCGGCTGATCGACAAACCGCAATTGATTCCAGCCGGGCTTAAGGATAAGATTATGCGCTGGGAAGAACGCGGGAAGTTTGAATTGCAAGATGCGGAAGAAGGTTTTGGCGACTTTGAAGATGTTGACGACATCAGGCGCCAAGAAATGGAGGACGAGGACGATGACGAACAATAGCGCAAAGGGCGAGGTTGCGAATAAGTTGGCGATCTTTGCCGGCAAGATTAAAATTCCAGGCTGCGAGCCCGAGACGGCTGTAACATCTTCTAAATTAGCCGTCGCGAAGAGGGAAGCTGGTGTGTGTAATCAGAGCATGATCCCAGTGGCGCAAGCTTTGGAATTAATACCTGGCTCGTACGTCATGTTCGGCGCCCAGCCATCGGAGCGGTGGTTTGTTTTGCCAGACGGCCCACCCCCGGATTACGGCGAGTGTAATCGTTGCGGCGATTGGTATGGCATACTCAAAACCGCCGAAGTGCCCGTAGACGAATCGATAAACGACATCGGGTGCGACTCGTTCAGTTTTACTGGTTGGTGCGACGTTTAGGGGCGATAGTGGCTATACATAACTTCAACGGCTCAGATCCCAAAAAAGAGGTCTTTTCCTCTATTGATCGTGTGCCGGACTTCAGAAGCGATGTGGAGAAAACGCAGTCCCCGCTCTCTGCGCACCAGGATAAAGTAGATATTGGGCTGGTGGAGAGGCAGGCGCAAGAGGCCATCAATGTGGCCGGGGCGGTGGTAATAATCTACCCAAAGATGGAGCACGGCGGCTTTGACCCAGTGTGGGAGGAAGATGCGGATCCCATTTATGGAAATGGTCTCAGGATGAAGGGATTTTTCAAACCGCAGCCCATCACTAGCGATCTAACTAAGTGGGGCGTTGACACGAACAACAAAGTTGAAATTGTGTTCCCACGTGCGATCTTATTAAAGGAGTTTGGAGAGAGGCTGCTGACTATTGGGGATGTCATCCTGACCCCGCAGAACTCCTTAGTATATAAAGCCATGCGCAACTATAGAATTACCAATGTCGCGGAAACCGGGATGTATATGTACCGCTGGATTTATATTACGGTTGCAGCAGAATTAATCACGGGTGACGAGTCTTTGGAAGTGAAGCACGAATAATGCCACAGTTTAAAAGCCTAGACAAGATGATGAAAGCCATCCACCAGGATTTGGCCGAACAGACGGCCAATCTCACCAGGGTGATTGGGGACGCCATTGTGGATAACGTGACTAAGATTTCTCAGGGCAGAATTCCGCCGCCGAAGATATTGGCGGCCACAAAGGAAGGCATAGCTGTCGGCTATACTGGAAAAGAATCAAAAGAAGCGATCAGGGAAGAGATAAATGGGACGCGCCCCATGGCCAATACCATCAATCAAATAAGGGCAAACCTTGCAGGCCTATTGAAAAAGAGAGGCATACGAGGAGTTAATAAGTCGTAATGGCGATATACCATTTTAATAGCGACCCAAAAACCACGTACCCAGCTCCGCAGGACCATAAGGAATCGGCGCCAGCCGTTCCGTTTCGTCCTTTCAATATCCCAGATAAGAGCAAACAGACGAGGATCACTTTTGATGACTTAAATGTAAACATCCAAGAAGAGGTAAGCGGCGTAAATCTGCCTGGGTTCTATACGATAGATAAGGGCATGAAGGACTTCTTTAGCAACATAGTAATACCAACCAAAGACAGCACAAAAAAGGTCGAGGCCAGAATTGCTGGGGGCGATAAATCCGTTCTTCGCTGGGTACAGGACTATCTAAAAGACGGCGGCAGGCCCAAGCTTCCGGTTATATCTATTAATAGGGCTAGCGCGGCGTGGCATGCTGAGAAATTTACTCCTGCTTATTACCCGATAAGTAGGAGTTTTATAGACAGCGAAGGCAGCCGCGTCAAGTATACATACAGGCCGCTCCCGTATATGATAGAGTATCAAATTTCCATATGGGCCGAGAGAAAACGCGACGCCGAATACATACTGTACGATATCCTTTCTCGGTTTAGCCCGCTGGCTGTCGCCGAGGTAGGCGACGAATGGATAAAAGGCCCGTTAACCATAGCAAACAACGGCTTCACGGACTCATCGGACATAGATGCTCAATCTACCGACGTTCCAAAGGTACGTTATGATATTTCGCTGTCGGCGGAAGGCTGGCTGCCGGTATCTGGAGAAAAGATAGTACCAACTGTATTGGGTCGAGTGCAAACATTATATGAAGACAACGGCACGTTCTTGGAATCCATAGAGTGATTCTAAAGAGGAGGAAACATGGGTAGGCCACTTACGCAGCGCGAGATTAAAAGAGCGAAGAGATCCCAGAGGACGGATTTCGTGATAGTTGAGAATCGGAGCAAGCAGGCTCTACACCTACAGCTATCCAATCCAGACTTGGATTTCTATTTGGGTGAATCGACCATAGTGCTGCGGCGCAACAAAAACGTGAAATTGCCACTGGACTCTGTGATGCTACACCAGCTACAGAACCTCCAAAAGCGTGGCATGTTGACGTACAGGGTAGTCATCGAAGAAGATAAATCATAGATTTTTATCCTATACCCGTAGCGTCAAAAATAATTAGTAGGACATAAATCAGGAGGTTCACACAATGGGAGTTTACCTTTCCCCTGGAGTTTATCTCCGAGAGATCGATCTAAGCGTTCTCCCGAATCAGGTTGGCCCACTTCGCCCGGCTTTTATCGGCACGGCGAATAAGGGACCGCTGAATGTGCCCACCTTTATATCAACTGCTGAGCAGTACATTGATACATTCGGTGAGCCCTTTTCCGATTCTTACCTTGGATACGCCGTCTTGGCGTTCATGGAAGAAGGAAATCAGTGTTACGTTCTGCGTGTCGGCGTTGAGTGCGAAGTAGGTCAGGAAACAGACCTGGCCGACGTTTGCATCGACAGCAGTGGAGCCAAAGTTGAGGGTTGGGGCCGCATTCCGTTATTCTCGGGGATTGCATTCGGAAAAATCTGCACTCGCGACATCAGCGCGGACGCTCCGCTGGTCTTCCACGACGATTCTATCACCGACATCGAGTTTACCGATGTGGATGTTTCGTCTACGGATGGGGAAACTGTTGCGACATTGGATTTCGCGGCCCCCGGAAGTGACGATTACACGGGCGCAATCGATGACAGCTTTGTGATTCTTATCACAAGCGACCCCACTGCGTCCGCAGGAAATGAAATGGACGGCGCGGAGTACCAAGTTACTCGCAACAGTGACGGAGAGATTATAGGCTCCGGCACTATTGTTGAGAGTGGTGTTCCTGGGCGGTCGGTTCCAATACCAATCGGTTCTGGCGACGACGATAGTGGCCTCGATGCCATCATTGTTGTAACTGGCGCGTCTCCGCTTGAAGAGGGCGATTATTTCACCTTCAACGTTGCACCAAATAACCTTACCTTCGCGTTCTCCGTCGAAGGCGGGATCGCGGCGGATTACATACTCGGCGCTGGGTCTTATACTGACCCGCAGGATTTCGCCGATGATGTAAATACCCTCATCGGTCTCGGCGAGGACTATATCGCCACGGTGGTTGGTGACACGGTTTGCTTCCGCACGGACGTCTCAGGGTCGCGCATCCAGATCACCAACACGGAAGCGTTTGCGCTCGAAATCGGCGTTTCGCTTTATGCATACGATATCGTACGCAGCCACGTAGTCGGCATTGAGCCCGGCCCGTACGCGATCTCAGATGCCAACAACCGCGTAAGAATCCTCATCATTGGTAGTGAGGAAAGCGTTGCCACTGAGGTCTCAGTACCAAATAACCTTACCGCTACACCGCTAACTGTTGCACCAGTGCTTCAGTCGGCTGGCGTAATCAGCGGCGAGCGTTACTTCCAGAGTTACGCCCTGCAGGTAACAGACGATGACTATTACCTGATCATCGAAACGTCTGACTTGCACGAGTTCGACCAGCTAAAACTGGAAGCATCGACGAGCCACATCAGAACCCTACGCTTCGCGGAAACAATTGGTGTTGGATACCCCTACACCATCCCATACGAAGGATTCGATGACGCAAGGGTTGAAATGCCCGAAGCTGGCACGATCAGCCCAGCGACTCCGGCTTCTTGCGAAGCCGATCCAGCAAGCGCCCAGTGCGCGCTCGACACGGCGTACTACGCGAATATCGTTGGATTCCTAGTCGCCACAAGCGCGGGAACGTGGATCGATGAATTCCTTACTACGGTCGAGATCTTCAATGACGAACCTGGCAAGTACACACTAAAGATGGCGGACTCCAATGGCGTCCAGGTCGACCGCATTGACGATATCAGCTTCGATCCGGTAAATGACCGTTATATCGCTAACATCATTAACCCAGGATCCACCCTCGGTGGAACAAACGGCAACTCGTTTGTAAACTGGGAGGAGCGCCCCTCGTACCTCGGCAACGACCCGATCAACGATCCGCTCGATCTCGAAATACGCGAACCGGCGCAGATCTTCAGCGAGGCGTTTGTTGGTAGTGAGAACGGCATCCCGCTCGACGCGACCCTCAGCTCGGAGCTGGACAGGTTCATTATCGGAAATCCGGCGGAGTCTACTGGACTTTTCGCGTTCCAAAACCCGGAAACATTCGATATCAACCTGCTCATTATACCTGGAAACACATCGGGCTCGGTTATCGGGCAGGCACTACAACTGTGCGAAAGCCGTGGCGACATGATGGCCATTTTCGACCCACCGTTCGGTCTGAAGCCGCAGCAGGTGGTCGACTGGCATAATGGAATGCTGACCAGCAGCCTGGCGCAGGCGATCAACTCGTCTTACGGCGCCCTGTACTGGTCGTGGTTGAGGATCTTTGACCAGTTTAGCGGTGATGAACTCTTTGTCCCGCCATCTGGCCACGTCTCCTCGGTTTACGCCAGGACATCAAGGGTCGCCGAGCAGTGGTTCGCCCCAGCCGGTACGAACAGAGGACGTCTGCTCACTCCGCTTGACGTCGAGTATGATCCGACTCTCGGTGAGCGCGATCTGCTGTACGGCAGCGGGAACTCGGTCAACCCGATTGTGAACTTCACCCAGCAGGGCATAACCGTTTGGGGTCAGCGCACCCTTCAAAGGCACGCTTCGGCTCTGGACAGGGTAAACGTCCGTATGTTGCTCATCTTCATCAAGAAGAGCCTCGTCAGGCTCTACAGGCAGTTTGTTTTCGAGCCAAACGACGAGTTCCTCTGGAGACAGGTTGTTAACACAACGAACCCATTCTTGTCCGATATTCAGGCGCGACGCGGCCTGACGGCCTTCAAGGTGGTTTGTGACGAAACAAACAACACCCCGGAGCGCATCGACCGTAACGAGCTGTGGATAAGCATCTTCCTCAAACCGACCAGGACGGCGGAATTCATCGTTGTTAACCTGGTGGTTCTCAGGACCGAACAGAGCTTCTCCGCTTCCGAAGTTCTCGTCGCGGGCGGCGTAGTAGTAGCGTAATCAATAAATTAGGGGAGGAATTAACCATTCCTCCCCTAATAACTATTCTAATATAAAATTTTCTGTCAAAAATAATGTGACAACTTTCTAAGGAGGAGTGCAATGCCTGGATTTAAAATTGGCGGAAAAGGCGCGGCTGACATAGCCAATACGGTCGAAACACGTAGGAAGCATCGTTGGGTCTTTCAGGCGTTGAACGCGGCGGCTGACGGGGCCGGGCTGAAGCCCAATATCCTGATTGTTCTGCAGAAATGTGCGAGGCCATCGTTTTCTTTTGAAGAGCCACAGATGCACCACGATCAGGAACAAGTCTACTTCGCAGGTAAGCAGACTTGGGAACCCATCGCAATGTCGTTCTATGATGTCGTTGGCGCTGAAAACGATGTTTCGGAAGCGATCTGGAACTGGTTAAATAGCGCCGTTGATGTTCACGGTGACGCCGCAGGAACAGTGAAGCTACCAAGCGAGTACAAAGCAGACGCCGACCTGTCCATGATCGATAATACCGGTAAGCCTGAAGAAACGTGGAAACTGTTCGGCTGCTGGCCCAAAGAGGTAAATTGGGGTGAGCTGAACTACACTGACACGGAAATTCAGCTTATCGAAGTAACCATGCGTTACGATAGGGCCAACAGAGAGCTCTAATTCGGATTTTTCATGCCTGGTTTTAATATCGGAGATAGCAGTAACTTTGGACGTCCTAGCAATACTGTGCCTGTTGCTAGGGTACACCGATTTCGATTAACACAACTTGGCAGCATCCCCAGTATGGGCCCCCCATACAGCACATCATCCACCGGCGGGGGCGATCTAAAAACTTACGTCAAAGAAATTTCCCTACCCACTGTGTCGTTTGACACTGAAGAAGTCCAGGGCGGCGCCGTAAACTACAAATTTGCGAAACTCGCTGTCTATGACGACGTGTCTATCACATTTTATGATACTAAGGGCGTCCTGGATGACCTGCTTAAGTGGCAGTTTGATATTTACTCCCCGCTGGCAGGACTGGGCTACGCCAGCGGCGACGAAGGGTATAAAAAGGACACGAAAATTCAGGTTCTAAATGAAGAAACTAGCCCCATATACACAATTGTGCTAAAAGGTAGTTGGCCCAAATCTATCGAGCATAGCCCTCTTACTTATGAAGATTCCGCTCTAAAGAATATTACGGTGGTCATGGCGTACGACTACATTGAGTATGAAGACATGGATACCGCGCCTTCTCAGCATTCAGCCGGGGAGGCCGACGATGCGCCCGCCGCGTTTGGTAAAGATTTTAATAAATCTTTATCCGATTACGCGAAAGCGCAGGCTGAGAAGGCCCAAAAGGGCCAACAAGAAAAGCAGCCCGCGATGGATCCGGCGCCTAAGCCGGCGTAAGTCATAGTCTTTTGATAACCAAGAGTATTTTAAATATACAACCATAAATTGGAGAATCGCTATGGATGAACAGCCCACAGACCAAAACCCAGAAGACATCAAAAAAGAAGATGTCGCCGACATCGACATACTAAAAGAGTACGTGTCGCTGCCAGAAAATGATCTTCTACCGTGGGAAAATGTCGAGCTTCCCAGTGAAGGTGCATTCTATGGTGGCGCGGTCCCTGGTGGAAGGGTGCGGGTGCGCCCGATGGGCATGCACGCCGATAAAATCCTCGCTACGTCGAGGCTGGCCTCCACTGGCGAGTCCATTGACTACCTCTTCAGAGAGTGTGTCGAGTTTCCTGGGGACTTTGATCCGCTGCAATTGCTTGTTGGCGATAGGACGTTCCTGTTGTACTATCTACGCGGCATAACGTACGGGAACGAGTACGAATTTGCATGGGCATGCCCGAGTCAGGAATGCAAGCAGTCCTCGGTTCATACATATAATCTAAATGAACTGTACGAAACCAAGATAGAGCCGGACGAGGAGTTGGGCAAGGAGCCGTTTAAGGTCGTTCTGCCAAAATCATCCGAGTGGTCGCAGAAGAAGTACGGAAAAGACTTCTGGGTGGAGATACGCCTAATGAGGGGCACCGACTTACGAGCTATCCTGCGCTCTATGCGAACTGGCGAAGCCATCAAGGGCGGTGTGCGCACCAAGAGACGTCAAAAGAGAAAAGATCGAGAAACCAGGCTTTCTACAGTCATGGATTTCAACGAAGCTATTTCTAAGAACCTGCAGATGGTCATTGTGTCGGTGATGGGCGATAAAGCCCACCACGCCATTCACAACGTAGTCGAGAAGATGCATTCGGCTGACGCGGCAACCATCCGTGCCTTCCTAAGGGATAAGTCCCCAGGCATTGACACCCAGGTTGAGATCACATGTCCGCATTGTGGCAACATGGCCACCGCCGAACTTCCGATAACTGAAAGCTTTTTTCGTCCAAAGGCCTCATAACGAGGCCGAAAAAGAGTGGGAACGTATAATGGAGGATAATTTTCTTCTGTTATACTACGGCAAGTTCCAATACTCCGATCTGTGTTATATGACCAGAGAAGAACGCTTATGGATGTTGAAGCGCATTAGTGAAGAAGTAGAGAAAAAGAACGACGCTGAAAAAGCGGCGGCTGGCAAGGCCCACGGCTCAAGTAAAAATCAACAGCTTCCTAATTTCCCACAGAAACCATCCGCCGGACCATAACAATCAAAAATATTATAGACTTAATTGGAGGAATAACAGTGGCACTCCCTAGAGTATCTGGTAGAACAGGGTCCGTGGTAAGGTTGGACGTGAGCTTTTTCCAAGGCGGCGTTCTTGCGGATCCCTTTGCCATTCGGCGCATAGATATTTATCGGGGGTCCACATCTCCTGAGAATCTGGTCGCGACCATTCCAGTACCAGATCCTGCATCCACGGACTATCCATATCCAATAGTTCGCAGCGGCGCGGGAGAGTACTATGTGGATTTCGAGATACCCGACGATTTTGTGCCGGATGGGTACTTTGACGTGTGGAGCTTCATACCAGAGGAGCCGGACACTGCATTTGACGTAGACGACGAAGAGTTCTGGATGTCCAAATGCAATCGGTTCTGGGTATACGAAAATAGCTGGTACGTGGATGACGGCCTCGAGACGCTTCGGTTTGATTTCGACCCGTTGGATATCAGGTTTAGGCAGCCGGAGAAACGAATTCTTGAAGTCGGCCTGATGCCGCTTCCATTATACGACTACAATTACAACCTTATTGTGCCGCAAATACCGAATATGCAGGCGACCATCTCGATTCAGACGATGAACTGCGAACTCATCATAGATGCAGCGGCTATGACTATCGGTTTGAGGCAGGGTACATATCGGTCGAACCCGTTTGTGTTCAAGTACCTGCTCGACACGAGTACTTTCCTCATCGGTACCTATAAGTACAGGATTACTGTAACGTTGGCGAACGGGGAGACCCGCGTCAGTAGAGATTTCAACTTTGAGATTTTATAATGAAGCTTCGGGTGCTAAGCGAGGACACAAACCAAGAAGCGAAAGCTTTATCTGATTATGTGTACGGCGAGGCTAAGATTGCGGGTGAAAAAGCGTCTCCCAGGTATACAAGACCGTTTACGGCTGAGGATTTACACGACGCTTACTTGGACTATACGGCATCCGAATCATTCTCTAGTTGGATGGAGAATGTAGTTGGCAAACAAATACATAATATATCATACGTGGCAGATGAAGATATGCAGGGCTTATTTGAGGGCGGCCAATATGATACACAAACCGCGATAAAAGACGGCTTTACGGCGGGATTTGGAGGACGAAATGAGTGATTTTTCTAAGCGCCTCGATAAGATATTGGCCGAGCAGGAGGTCGCCGCGTCGCAGCGAGTAGACCCGACATCGTCTTCCCATGAAGCCACTCGCAGTGTGACCTCCGAGCTTGGCGGCGGCAAAGAGGAAAACTACATCACCCGTGACGATTTGGCCGTGGTTCTCCAGGGATTCATAAGCGCGGAACAATTTCAGGACCTTATGAAGGTGCTGGATCAGCGGGTTTTTAAGCCGCTGGAAGAGATGCAGGGAATTTTTAAATAATGCCAAAGAAGAATAAGAAAAAAGAGCAACAACGTGCAATGAAAAAGCATCAGGCTAAACAGGATGCACAAGTTGGCGAGTCCGATCCAGGCCGGGGGCTCACGTTCAACAATATGTTGACCTCAGCCATGCCGCGCACGTGGGAGCGTACGAATCTGGACTCTCCTCGGCGCCCTCCCTCCAATAGGCCAACGACCATAGAAGATATTGTCTGCCCCCGGTGTTTTTCTATCGTCGAGCATGGTCACGAAGACGATTGCCCCAATCTGTAGCCCTTCGTACGTATTGTTTCTATAGAACTTTAATACTTTAACCGCAATGTCCTTCATGGTATGATGGGGGTGTCTATGGAGAAGCTAGAAGTAGTGTGGACGATTGAGTGCCCCAGGGATGGAGAACGGGTTGATGTTTGGCCTACGTGTCGCGGATGCGACGACTGCGAGGCCACCGTTCCAAGCGGTCGTCCATTTATCATTTGTAATTACACTGAAAGACGGAAGCAGAGAGAAAAAGATGGATCACCGGTTCAAGAGAGTTGAGTACCCAGTATGGTACGGCGAGGGTGAGAAGGCCCTGGCGTCGAAAATCCTGGATGAAAACCCCGATTTGATTCCTTACCAAGCCGTTGTGGCGGTGAATAAGCTGTGTAGCGACGGGACGTCACCGTATAGCTTTATAGATAAAAGCCTGAAATTCGAGGCCGCTACCCTGCCCACGAGACCAGGGCGCATATATTGAAAATCCTCGTATTGGGAAATAGGTACAGTGGGAAGAGCACGGTAGCGGGCGTCTTATCCGACTTGATAAAATCTCGCGGCGGCTACATAGACACATCTACCATAATCATCCAACAATTCGCTGCGGCCAACAATCTATCGCCGGGCGAAATCGCCCAAAATAAAGAATCGTACAGGGACGATCTGTTCAACTACGCGCGATCCATACAAGAGGAGGATCCTGCGTACTTTGTGGATCAAGCGCTAGGGACGTCGGACATCGTTTGCGGAGTGCGCAATAAAGATGAGGTTGAAGCCACAAAACACAAGTTCGACTTGACGTTGTGGATTGACCGCAGCACGGCAGAAAGAAGCTCCACAGAAATGGTCGGCCCCGAAGATGCCGATGTTGTCGTTGATAATGATGGTACGATATCACAGCTTAGGTTCCAATTAGAAGAAATCCTCCGTGATCACAATTAGACCAGAACAAATCCGGCGGTGGGTAGAGGATAATTTCCATAAGGTCAAAGTCTATAAGAATGGGCAAGAACTGGCGATTTGCAACCCCTTCGACGGCGACACGGGGTTCCACCTCTGGATCAGCACAGTAAAAGCCGTGTGCCATGATTGGCGTCCAGGCCACGAATTTGAAGGTGGAAAGGGCGGCAAAGGCGGCATCTCATTCCTTCGCTTTGTGCAGCAATATAAGCGGGTAGGTTTTCGCGATGCTGTCCAGGAGGTGTTGGGCCACGCGGTTGACCCAAAGCAGCTATATTTGAGCAAGAAGCGCAAGGCCGAAGAAGAGGAAGACGACGTTGAAATAGAGGATAAGCTTGAGCTGCCAGATGGGGCGGTGCCGTTTGATGTCGAAAAGTCTTATAGGTCTATTGCCCTAAAGTACCTGGAGAAGCGCGCTCTAACCGAAGCCCTCGCCCTCACTTATAAATTATACTACACGCCGGACACGATTGTTTTTCCATACTATGAGTACGGATCTCTTGTCTATTGGCAATCCAGGTCTTTTATTGCCAAGGACTACTATTTTCCTCCCGAAGTGGGTGGGGTGTCAAAGGGCAAGGTCCTATTTGGATTTGACCAGGTAGAGATCGGTAGCGACCTTTACATGACGGAAGGCCCGACGGACGCCATGACGCTGGGCTTAGACACGACGGGCATGGGCGGGGCGGCGCTAACGGACGACCAGGTTCGCAAGATCAAACTGCTCGCGCCACAACGACTAATATGGGCACTCGATAACGACGGGAGCGGTATCGCCGCCCTAAGGCGTAATTATTTCATGGTAAAAAAGAGGTTGCCCCGTGTCGCGCAGTGCTACGTTATACCCCCAATGGCGCACGGGGAGCAAGCGGTCGACGACTGGAATAGGTTGGCCCAAGTTGCTAGTTTGGCGCACGCCCAGGCCTACGCACGCAAGAACGTGGCCCCATTAGACCTCAAAGCCATAGCTTCTCTTATCCGCCGCTGCAAATTTAAGTTAGATTCTAACCGTTGAAACTAGCGTGGAACACTATCGAGGTACGCGTGGAATATCCCGCTTTAGCATGGGCACGATACGAACACGGCAATAAGAAGGACTATAGGCTCCTTTTCCTTATTGGTGAAACGGCTGCCAAATACATCGCTCTAGACGCGAGCTCGATGCCCGAGGGCGATGTAGAGGTTATTAGGCAAAACATCGTCGAGTTACGAAAGTTTAACGTGGACAGGCGCGTGGTATGGGTGCGCGAGCATGTTGCGGGCTGGAAGCATTTTTACAAAGAGATTTATAAAGAAAGACTGACGGTGCAGGAAGTGTTTAAAGTTACAGCCACCGAGACCAAAGACTAATGCCAAGACCAGAAACTTCCCATGTATCAAAAGTTATAGTCAAGATCGCCGGAGGCCCTGACATCGGCGGCAATGTCACTCGCTTAGAATGGGTGTCCTTTGTTAACGGCGGCTATCAAGTAAGCATCAAAGTTTTTGACTCTAATTTCGCCATTTTGAGGGACGTAGTCACTAAGGATTTCTTGAAGAAGGCCCGCAAAGAACCGACCCCGATAAAATTCAAGCTTCAATGGCTTGATCCGGAAAACCAACAGGAAGTTGAAACTGACGAGCGCATTGCCTATATGACGATGGTTAAAGGAGGCGCAGGATCAGGTGGCGGTGCGCAGATAGAGTTCCAAGGCATTGACCCGCCAAGCTGGTGGTTAAATGTTGGTGAAAGCGAAGGAATTGTCTGGACAGGCAATGTCGCTAAGGTCATAAAAGACGTATGCCAGAAGTACTTCGTCGAGCGCGAGCAGGCCATGGGCAACGAAGCGACTGCCGAAATACAAAAAGAAACGAACGATACCAAAGAAGGCAAATGGCCTATGTTCCGCCTTGACCCAAAATCCTTTATACAGAGCCTAATGGACTGGTCGGCGTCCATTACGCCGAAAGATACTCATTGGATTGTCGCCAGTGTTGACAAGAAAATCATTATAAAAGAACAGGCCGAGATAAAGCCCGTAAAGCAGGGCCTATACTCGTGGAACACGGACGCCCCCGCAGCGAATGATATTTATGAGTTCGAATTATTGTCCGATAACTTCCTAACGGTTTTGCAATCCAAATTAGTCACGCAGGGCACGTCCGCTATATCGGGCGAGTATTATGACCGCATTACAGAAAAAGAGCAGACATCAGTAAGAGACGAAACCACAGAAAACAAAGCGAACGCCAAAATCGCGGCGGACCAGGGCTATAAAAAACCGGATGACGAATGGTCGAGTTCGATCATGTCCATCCCGGAGCACAGCGCCGGTGACCTTGGGGTTGAGTACCTCGATTATATGGATGGGAGCGCCAGGGGCTTATTTCTAAACATGCTGAACATGGTTATGCGGTGTAGGTTCAGGGTGCAGGGCGACGCGGCGTTCAGCGATAGCAGCGAATTGGGTAAAACCGTCATAAACGTGAAATGGATGGACATTGAGTCAAAGCCGTATTGGCTGCACGGTAATTGGCTTGTGTATGGTTTTCGCCATGTGTTTTTGGCTGGCGAGTGGTTTACAGATCTTTATTGCGCTAGGTTGGATTACGACGCGGACGCGAAAGAGCTTACGGCTACTTAGATCTCCACAATCCTGTGGCCTCTGCCGCAGGGAACGAGTTTTATCTTCCCAAGACATTTTTTACATGTACACCCAAGATTCTTGGCCACCTGATTCAGGTCGGGCACCATAGCTTTGAGGAATTCGCCCGCCTTCTCTATCAAAAACTCCGGGTCCCACTCCGGACTCCTGATGTCATCCACCGCTTCGCCGAAACAGAAATGCCGGAACCCTCTTGGTGCCCCATGGCGCGGGCTCTGGTTTGTCACGAATAGCTGCCCTTGGGGAGATATCCAGAAATAGATCTCGGAGAACGCGGTATGAATCTGCAGCGACTTGCCGCCATGAAACGACTCCATTTTGGTGCCGATATCATACTTGCGTTGGATAGTCCTGATGACCAGCTCCATGGGGTCCCTTGGCTCCGGGAATTTGCGTACCTTCTTCACCCCGCAGGTTTTCAGGTGTGTGGTCAGGCCACCTTTGGATTTGAGGGTTCTTTTACATTTCGGGCATTTTGGCATTTACTTTCCCTTTTCCCTTCTATCCTGCTCCAGGTAGCCTTCGCAGATTTTCTTCCATTCGTCATCGTCCTGGAGTACGCCCCTGCGGATTGCGTTTTTCCATTCGTCCGGAATTTCCAAGTACGCGGGGTTTGTCTTAAGTACTCTCCGTCGCCGCGTTCTGCGCGTGATCTCGCGGAGTTCTCCGCCGATTTCCCCCCACTTTTTGCCGAGTAGCTTCGGATTATCCTTGAAAACCTGTATGTCTCTTGCCATTTCGGCGTCTTCATCGTCTACTTGGGCCTGGGTGTCTTCTTGCACCCTTTGCGCTTCCTGTCTCGCTTGTATCTTTCGCGCTCTGTCGATCAGGACCCAAGGGACATATGTGCATATGAACACTACGAGGCCGACGAGGTTCGCCATCATTGCCGTGTGGGCCATAGCGGGATGGTGCTTAGCGACGGCGGGGATGTACGGGCCGGACTGACCACTCACGAAGATAACGTAGGCGCATGCCCCCATAATGCCGAAGCATACGCATCTACCCCATCTGCGCTGCCACAACCACCAGAGTATATAGCCGATCATTAGGGCGTCGATTATCGTGCTAAACATTGAAATTTTTCTGCTCATTTTTATTCCTCCTATATAAATTATACCATGAGACAGTATCGATGAAAAGTATCGCGGCGCAAAAATAAAACGGTTACCTTATTAGTGTGAGAATATGCCCGTAGATCCCAACACATATGGCCTAAGTATAGAACTAAACCTGGGGATGTCGTCTTCCCTGAGTCAGCTCCGCGATGCCCAGACGCTCATAGGCAATATTCAAAATGCTACCGCCGACATGGGAAAGATTATCCAGGGCGAGGTGGCTACTGAATTGCAGGACATGAATAAGCTGTTTGGCATCACGCGCGCGGAGCTAATCACGAACGTTGACCTCGGAAGGGATTTTAAGCTTCCGGTTGATAACATCAGCGACTATGTAACCCAGATGGGCGGCGCGCTTGATTTAGCTAGCATGATGGAAGGCGGGGAGGTTGAGCGCGAGAAAGTTATGAGCCAGATTGGGTTGGCGCAGCAGGAGATTGAGGATCGACTGCTAACGCAGGTGCAAATTGTTGAAGACCAACTTAAACAGCATGGTAGGCTTGATGAATTTGGCCGGGAGGCGCTCAAAAAGACCGATGAGTACGTCAAACACTTAGAGGACGTATCAGAGATAAATGAACATTTGGATGATCTCCAAAAAGAAGAAATAAAAGGCCTTGGGAAAGTCATAAAGACCCAACGTCAGATTACGCAGGAAGTTCACCAACAACAAAAAGAAGTGGGCGGCATGCTCCAGAGCGCCCTTACGGCGGGCACTGGGTGGGATGGGCTTGCTTCCAAGGGCTTTAGGCTTGGTATGGTCTATAAGTTCCTAATCGAGCCGCTTGGTAAAGTCCTCGCTCTCCAAGAAGAGTACCACGGTGCTGTATATAGAAGTATAGGAAACGTGGATCAACTAGCCAATAAGACCATGAAGCTGTCCGCGAATCTGGGGGCAACAACAGAGGAAGTTCAGGGGGCTATGCAGGCACTTGCCCAGACTGGGATTGCAGCAGACAACATAGATGAGCTTACTCAAAATACTGTTATGTTCTCGCGTATTACTGGTGTAAGCACCGAAGTGGCGGGGAAATTTGCGGGCAGTTTGACCAAATTGACCGGGTCCACAAAGCTATCTACGCGGGTTTTTGGGAGCTATTCTAAAGCTCTCCGGAATGGCACCCTGGTGACCGCAGATTTGGAAGCGGGCATGGGCGCGCTGGCAGGTAAAATGCACGACCTTATGGGTCTATGGAAAGACAAAAAGGTCGTTGAGGCATACGCAGACTCGATGATAAAACTGCAGCAAGCGGCGCGCGGCGTTGGAATGGAGACTGGGACAGCCGAGGACCTATTGGGCCGCCTGGCGAGCAACGCAGAATCCTTTGTGCCGGTACTTGGTGGGGACGCCCTATTTAAAACTCCCACTGAGAACTTAGAGGCATTGGCGGCGCAACTGCCGTTTTTGGAAAAACAACTAGAAGGCATCCCCGTGGGTAAGATGCAGGACGTGTTGGGCGATTTTGGATTAAAGCCCTCCGACCTGGTTCTCCTTAGGAATTTCAAAAAAGAAATCCAGGGGCTCACTCCCGAGCAGCAGGCGGCAGCGGATCTGGCGGCCCAATACACAGAAGCCCAGGCTACGTTCCAAAGGGCCCTTCAAGCATTAATGATTGGGCTTCAGGGTATTGTCGGCCAATTGGTTGGCCCACTAGGGACGGCACTCAGGCTGGCCGCGAATGCGTTTATGATCATCCTTTGGCCACTACAGAAACTGATGGAGGGCCTTGAGTGGCTATCAACGGAAATGCCGAATGTTGGCGCGGTGGTAAAGGCAGTGATAGCGGGCCTTATTGCGGTACAGATGCTCAGAATGGTCGGCATATTTGGCAAGTTGGCCAGCATGGGGAAGAACGTGGTTAGCATGTTCTCCACCGTTGCCAAATCTGCAGCGACTGCCGGGAAAACGCTAGCCAAGACTGCGGATAGCGGCGCGAAAGCCGCTGAGTCGATGAGCAAGGGTGCTGCTGCGGCGAAGGCAGGCCCGGCTGCTGGAGGCGGGATTAAGGCTTTCTTCCAAGCCATTAATTCTATTAAGTGGTCTACGGTCCTCAAGTTTGGCTTGATGGTGATAGTACTGGCCGTGTCATTTGGTCTCTTGGCGTACGCATTGAAAGACGTAAAACCAGGAACGCTTATTGCGATGGGCGTGGCCATGATAGCCTTCGGCGTGATGCTGTGGTTGGCGTCTAAGCTGCTTGGGGCGGCTGCGAAACCACTGGGCTTGTTCGCCCTCGTGGCTCTCGCGGTTGGCGCGTCTATCTATATTGCCGCGCAAGGCTTGGCGGTTTTGGTTACGGCATTTACGGCGTTGATTGTGGCTATTGGTGGCCCGATGGGGCTGATAACGCTAGGTCTAGGGTTTATATCTATGGCCGGTGGGTTGATGCTCTTCACTATGGCGATGATGCCGGCGATTCCGTTATTCCCATTGTTCGCCTATTCACTGATGGTCCTATGGGGCGCGCTGTGGTGGGCCAACAAACAACTGCGTAAGTTTGCGGTTTCTGTGGCTATGGCCGGTCAGGGCTTACAGCAAATGAAGGGTGCGTCCGATTCGCTCTGGACATTGAAGGATGCATTCCAAGAGCTGTCTACCGTTGATGTGACTGGCGTCATGCGTGTTGGTATGGCCATGCGGGCGATACTTGGCGGCGGATTGGCCATGGGTGCCATAATGACGGCGATAGCGTTAAGTATGATTGTAGAACCCCTTACGAGGCTGGCCGCTTTGGGCAATGTCAATATTGATATGTCCTTCTTGGACTCCATACGAGATATTGAGGTAGAGCATTTGGCCCGAGTTGCCGACGAATTGGAAAGAATAGGGTCGGCTTACATGCACATTGGTATCGGGTCTCATATGATTACGCTGGCTGGTGTCTTTAGCAGGATGACTTCCAGGCCCAAGGCGACAAAAACTGTCATTCAATCTGTCCAATCGCCATCAGCGAAGCAGGCGGCTGGCAAGCAGACGAAGATCCTGGAAGACATGTACCACGTATTGTCGGAATCTAACGCGTTCTTGGGCAAAATCGCCTCCTCCACCGATGGAAGTGACAAGGGGATCAAGGACATAGCAGAACAATTGCGCGATCTGGACAGGGGCGGCCTGGGGGCAGGACACGTGATGACAGATTACAGCTAGGAGCAGTAGTGCCGGACTTACAAGCAAACAAAGACGCATGGTTGACCGACGCGGATAAGAGCATTATTGATGGTATACGCATAAGCATCGATAATGCGTTCGCCGGTGGATTTGATATTCCGTTTCAGTTCCCCCCATTCGTCACGACAGATACCAAAAATCCGAAATGGACCGAGAAGGATGTGTATAGTTACGAGCCCATCGCGATATTTAAAGGTTCGGAACCGAGAACGTTGGCGGTCAAGTTTCAGTATGTCGTGACATCGGCCAGTAAGGGGTTTTCTGCGTCTAGGATAGCATACATTCTGCGCATGATCAAGGCGTACGCCTACAATATTGGGACGGATGGGAAAAAGGCATTCCCAACTGTTACGGTTGATTGGCCGCGTATTCTACCCAAAGGGGGTGGAGCTGAAGAGCCGAAATGTAGATTGACCAGTATTAGCATTTCCTACGGCGAGACTTTGGTAGGTGGCGGCAGCGGGGGTGGCGGCGGCAATTCTGCTGGGTATGCGGGTTTCCCGCTTGTGACGACCGTTAATCTTGAGCTTAAACTTGTAACAAAGATCGCTGGAGTCATCACCGCCAACCAAGAAGCGGGAAGGGGCAAGCCCAGCGGAGGCGGCGGAGGAGGCGGGGATAAGAGTAAAGAAAAGCAGCGGGGCGAACTGCCCGGATTAATCAAATTTGAGTGGTTTTAGGAGGCGCCATGCCGGTAGAGCCCAATAGTTTTTCGAGGTTCAACGACACTAAGCCGATTATTTTTCGCGGCGAAGAGACGTTTGGTATAACTAAAAAGAGGCAGTTTATACGGGATCTTCCACCGGAGGACGTCGGCTATTTTACTGTTGATAGTACTAATGCAGGAAGACTTGACCTAATAGCGTCTGAATTATATGGGAGCCCTTTTTACGCGTGGACTATTCTAGACGTCAACCACGTTAAGGATGCCATTGGGTGGCCAAAAATCGGGCAAACTATCTTGGTTGTTCCGAGCAGTATAGTGCTGGCAAATTTATAGTGACCTATGAGCGACAATTTATACAGAATATATAACAAATTTGCAAAACAGCGGGGAAAGCCTCTGTTTGGGCGTTTTCCACAAAAACTGCGCGCTGTTGTTGTAGATACCAACGACCCGCTCCGCATGGGTCGCGTGAGATTCAAGTGTCCGGAGCTTCATGATTTTGATGTGAAAGATGAAGACACGCAGTGGGCTCTCCCGTCTTCAGAAATGGGAGGGCGCGGGTGCGGATCGTGGCACACCCCCATGATAAATGACTGGATTTGGATTGAGTTCGAGAAGGGTCATCCGTATGCGCCGTTGTGGACGGGATACGCGGACCCCACGCGTCGTAGTCTTTACGTCTTGGACGTCCTGTCGGGACCGACGCCACTGCCGGTGAAAAAAGAAAACAAGCCGGAACTCGATGGTGAATTCAACATTGACCAGCTCCCGCAAGACTACGATGAGAGATATTTCCCGGCGGATCAACGTCCGATGACGCACGGATGGAAAGATCGCTATGGAAACATAATGGTTCTAAATTCCTTTGGTTTCTTTCCCAAAGAACACGACATCAAAGCGGTCAACGCCGGCCAGGACGCGGTAGCCGAAAGTGAATTCAACGCGGCAAAGGCAAAACCGGTTAAAAACGAACCGGACATGAAATTCATGACGACGATAACCAAGTACGGCACTATGGTCGTGAGCGCGGATATCGGGTACGATTGGGAAGAAGAATTCAAGGGCGATTTCGACGAGGATGGGGAATTCGAGATTAAGCGCGCCAATTACTTGAGGGAGCAAATCAGCGAGAAAGAACCAAAAGGGCGTGACCAGCGTCGCTATGAAGTTAGGACTCGGTATGGCCATAAGTTCGAGATGCGCGACGCGGGGTGGACTAAGTCTCGTGAAAAAGAGTACGAGGACGAGCGCAAAACCATTGGCACGAAGGATCGCGATGAGCGGTGGATTAAGTTCCGCAGCAAGGGCGGCCACCTCATTCAGTTGTGGGATAAAAACTACGACGAAGAAGTAGACGGCTTTATGCTGGAGCTTTTGAAGGAAGAGCGCGGCGGCGAGGTTGACGGCGAAGAAGACGGCATTGGCTGGAAGAATGACGGCAGGCAGTTAAGGTTTGTCTCGCGTTATGGATATAAAATCGCCCTTGACGACCGTGGCTCTGGCAGGCAGGATCCCACCAAACCAAAAGACTCAACCCACCACAGAATGGGCAGTGAAGCGCCGCGTGGCAATGGCATCCTTATTAAGGGCCGGCGCAATAAAAGAGGCCACGCGTTCGAGTTCAACGAGAAAGACGACCTCAATCACATATTGATGTACAGCGAGAAGTCAAAAGTTCTCGAGCTAAACGATAAAGAAGACTTTATTATGTTGTGCACGGATATGAAAGGCAAAATATCGGAACCGTGGCTCGGCCTGGCTGACAATGAGTTTGCACTCAACAACGCTATGGTCTTCGATCCAGAGAGCGATACGTTTCACCTTAAACTTGACAAGAAAAACAAATACCTGAGGCTCAATACGCCGCAGGGGCAGGGCATAGAGGCCCGCGATGATGGCAACCCGGCGCGTACGTGGGTTGAGGTGAAGGATAAGGATGATCGCGGTTTCTGGATGTGCAAGGACACGAATTGGTCCGTTCTTCGCTCCAAGGCGGAGAAGACCATTTTCATGATGATATTGGACGACGCAAGCAATAAGCTCCTGATACAGAACGATGAGGTTACTGGGTTAGTTCAAATATATTGTGAAAACAATGTGGAAATTATCGCTAAGAAGGACGTAAGGCTCAAAGGGCGCAACATCCACATTAAAGCGGATAGCCAGGTTATCCTTCAGGGCGGCGGTAGGCAGTTTGTCGTTGGCCCCGGACAGGTTGGTAGCGCTGGCCATATTGATGCCAGCCAGTTCAATGGCCATTTCCCACGAACGATGCCGGGTGGGGGCGCCAATTCGCCCAGCCCCGTGCCTGGAACAGCCAAGAACGCCGTGCCCGATAAGAAGGACAGATCAGCGCTATCGCCGCTGCCGTTTGATCAATCACGCGGCAAGGTGACGAATAAGCCGCAGAAACCAGTAGATGTGAAGGTAATTAGGTCATGATAGTGCGCTTCCCAACAGGACTTTATAAGAACGTGATACCCTTAGAAGGTAATGTGACGTTCACTGTGTCTTCACAGAACCCGCCGCGCTCGAATCAGTCCTTTTTACAAATTCCGGAAGGCGAACGGCTAAAGCCGCTACCCAAAGACGCCTTTACGAAACAAGAGCGCAGGGTCCAATTGGGCGAGTTGCTCTATACGGTCGATGCGGCCAACCAAACGGTAGCCGGATCGAATAGGACGGGGCTCGCTACGGGCGATATACTCGATTTCACAGAACCTGCGGCCAAAGAGGATGTTTCCGCCACTGAAGTACCAGGAGTTGTTGACATTCAATATAACACCCAGCAGGCTGACTTGTCTGCGTTTGGGCTTACGAACGCGGAAATCCTTGACGTAAATAGGAGCGTAGCAGAGCAGAGAGAAGACATACGCGCAAAAATTACCAACTTGCAGGCCGATATTGCAGATTATAAAGAGGGCATCAGGGAAAACCAGAAATCGCAGAATGAGGCCGTCAAAGTCATTCAAGGCCTACTGGTGTTTTACGATGCGGAAAACGAAACTGTCAAAAAGGTGGAAGACACACTTGCTGAGCTAAGGGTGGTTGAGGCGGAATTGATCGACTTAGTAAACAGCTCCAATGTCACGATTAAAGAACTCTACAATGATTATCTTGAGGTCTCGAGGTTAGCATGAGCAGAGCGCTATGGTACGGATACAATGCGCCGTTCGGAATAAACAACGGCGGAACAACCTGGCAGAATGACGTCAAACTCATCAAGAATGATTTGATACAGCTTTTGCTTACTGCCCCAGGCGAGCGCGTCATGCGACCTGGGTATGGATCTCCGATACCGATTTTCCCGTTTGAGAGCTTAGACGAAGTTGGTGTGCGGCAGTTACACTCAGCGATTATTAGGACTGTTGAAAAATTTGAGCCGCGTGTTAGAGTTACACGCCTTGATATCGAGCCGGATCCAGATAACAACTTAATCACGATAAAGCTCTACGCCGCAGCCCTGTTGGATAAGGTCGAAGAGTTTGTGCTAGAGTTGGGGCTGCCCAACAGGCGGGTAATAAATGGATAACACATTTTTCAATTTACCAAATCAGCCGGAGGAATTCGGGGTGGCCCTCCCCCCGGCGGACCTTCGGCGTATTGATTTCTCAGCCTTAGAATTTGACACGATGAGGAACGCCCTTATCGAGTATATACGGACGTATTACCCAGACCAGTTTAATGATTTCGTTTCCAATAACGGAATTATAATGGTATTGGAGCTCGTGTCGTACGTTGGGTCTATTCTTTCGATGAGATCGGATGTTTTGGCTGAGGAAGCATTCCTACCAACGGCGCACAGCGTTGACGCCGTCGCTGGCCATCTCGAATTAATCGGCCAGGAGTTCAAGCGGGCTACACCCGCTACTATTGAAGTAGTCTGCACGGTCGCTCTGCCGGGCGCCAGTGAGGTTACCATCCCTTCGGGCTTGCTTTTTTCTTTTAGCGGGCCTGATAACAAGACGGTATACTACGAAATTTATAGGGCCCCAAATGACTGGACGAGCTCGATACTCATTCCGCCGGGCAAGCGCGGCGTCGTTGCGTGGGGTGTCGAGGGTAGGTTTGGCACGCCGATAGAAATGGTATCCTCCGGCGGCGAAAACCAGACCATCAACATCGATGACCCCGATGCGTTGGATGAGCCGATCATGGTCAACATTGGGACGGGGGATTCGGTTGTTGAGTGGTCCCGCGTCAGATTCTTAGACCAAGCGAACCCACAGGATGAAGTTTACGAAGTAAACCAATTCGATGAGGGCCTAGTGATCAGGTTTGGCGATAATATTGCCGGGAAAGCACCTCTGGCGGGTCAGAGCGTTGTCGTTACTTACCGGTCTGGCGGAGGCCAGCGGGGTAGGATCACTTCTGGTGTAATTAATGAAACCAGAACTATAACGCCGCTAGAAGCCAATCGTGCGTCGCTGGAAGTCCTATTCCAAAATGTGCAATCGTCTCAGGGCGGCACTGATGCGGAGACCATTGAAGTTGCTAAGACTCGCGCCCCACGAGAAGCTGCTACGCAAAACCGAGCCGTCACCGGCGAAGACTACGCCCATTTGGCCAAGACGTACTCACACCCCGTGTATGGGGCGGTATTTAAAGCTGTGACGGTTATAAAGACTTCCATTAATGCCAACGTCGTTGAGTTGTACCTGTTGGCTCTTGGTGCTGAGAACACACCTGTAACCCCGAGTGTTGGATTGAAAGACGGCATTATACAATTCTTTGATGAGATCAATCCGGTCACGGATCGCATCGAGGCGCTCGATGGAGCCATTAAGGCCGTGGATATCGAAATGGATGTCATCATTAGCAAGGGCGCCGATGCTGGAACCGTAAAAGAGCAGGTTTTGGCCGCCATTGATGACTTTTTCAATCCAAATAATTGGGATATGGGCCAACCACTTTACATTAGCCAGTTTGTTAACGCCATGCAGGTTGTTGATGGCGTTTTATACGTAAAGATATTCGATCCTTCGGATGACATACTTCCATCGAAGGTGGAGGCAGTGCCAGGTTCGAAGGGGATCGGGTTCAATGAAATGATAACGCTCGGCAGCAAGAGTGTTTCATTCTACTTGGAACCGGGCGTATCTTCTGTTGACAAGGCACCGTAATGTTCCCATGTACAGCTTCTATAAGTTTATCAATAGACAATGGCGCCGTCATGTGTTACATAAGCGCGGAACTATATCTTACGGCGCCCCCATACCCAGGCTCACGCGTGCGCTTGCGCATACTGCCCGAGGATTGCCTGAGCCTTGTGATTAGCGACGTTGACCATTTTATAGATAAAGACCAAAAAGAGAATTTTCTGTCTATTACGACCAGCACGCTGCATTTGGATGCGGAGGACTTCACGCCCATCCACGACGGCCTGGAAGCCTTTTTTGGGGCCAAGCTGCAAAACTCTGATATAATTGTGGAAGAGTGGTATCATGAAGCCCTAGAAATATACAAAGACAAAGAAAATAAGAAGCATAAGATGGTAGTCGAGCGTTTAGCGGCCAAACAGGTAGAACCCACCAGCAGTAATTTTATGAAGCACTATTGCGAGCTAGGGTTTCATGCGCTCACTGATTTGCCTCATGAGGGCCTCCTTGATGATGTTGGTGAGCCGGACCGCGTTGATCTCGTCGCCTCTCCAATAGAGGATGGGCATGCCGACCTTGGGCGGGACACAGGCGAAGACGCATGATTCGATCCCTTCACCTTCCATAAGCTTCCCAATAGTTTCCATGATTTTCTCTTGCAGCGCGTCAAACTCCACCGCCTGCTTTTCTAGGTCCTCTTTCATTTCTTCCGGCAGCTCTTGCTGAGCGCCTTCTTCGAGTTCCTTCGCAATTACATCTTTCAGTTCTTTGGGGGTCTTTTTATCGTCGCCCATTGTGTTTTCTCCAAGTATTTAAAGTACTGCCCATGGACAGAGTTATAACATTTCACGATTGGTTTGCGGACGCTTACCGCCGGGTCACAGGACGGCGGATCAGCTTCCCCTCAAATACTGATCCGACTAAGACTTATCAATATCGGTCTGTTAAGAAATTTGCTGAGAGAGTGGCCGAATGGAATATTTCAGATGGTGCGGTGAAGTTTTTAATTGAAGAGGTAATAAAGTATTCAAAAGAACAGCGACTATTAAGCAGAGGTGTCGCCGTGCTGAATAAGGCGGACTTATTAGAAGAGTGCTATGGTAGAATGCAAAACTATATGGAACAATTCTCCCAACTGTTAACTGAGATTGCGGCCAACCATGCGTTCTTCCAAGAAAACAAGCACAACGCCTTAACGTCTAGACGCGGCGGGTACCCCAACTTTGTGTTGTGGTACCAATCTGGTAAGCTGAGCGAGGAGTACCTAGCTTTGTCCAAGACGTGTCTCCGTTTGATAGGCCGTGAACGGTCTACCCAGCTCCCAGGCTTGGTCGACCTTATGCTCGTCCGCACCCGGCTGCTAGAAAACTCAACCCTAAAGCATCACTTACGCGATATCCTAGGAGAGGACCTACATGAAAATTAAGCGCCTTCACACGTCTGCGGGGGACAACCCGGTTGATTATATTAATTGGACCACGACGGATGTTAAAGTAATTGACCACGCGACAAAAGAGGTCATATTTTCCATCGAGCGCGCTGAAGTCCCAGCACACTGGAGCAGTAACGCCCAGAACATTTTAGTGTCTAAATATTTCCGGCTAAAGGGCGTACCAGCTTCCGTAGAGAAAATCCCAGAAGAAGGCGTGCCGGAGTGGTTGTTGAGGCAGACCCCGAGCGAAGAGACGGAATTCGGCGGCGAAAGCAGCGCGAAGCAGGTCTTTATCCGTTTGGCTGGATTTTGGACTTACTGGGGCTGGAAGCACGGCTATTTCAGTGAAGAAGAAGACGCCAGGGCGTTTTATGACGAGGTCATCTACGCATTCTGTAACCAGCTATTTGCGCCCAATACGCCTCAATGGTACAACTCGGGGCTAAATTGGGCATACGGCTTAAGCGGGCGGAAAAAAGGCTACTGGCGCGTTAACCCGGAGACGGGGGAGCCCGAAGAAACTCCGGATTGCTTCACATACCCAGGTATCCACGCATGTTATATAAACGCCGTGGGTGATACTCTGTTTGAGGCGGGCGGCATATACGAACTGATGACCACCGAGGCCCGTTGTTATGTATCTGGCGGCGGTAGCGGCGTCAATATCTCTGCTATTCGGGCGAAGGGGGAACTTCTCAGCAATGGCAACCCGGCATCCGGCGTAATGGAGTTCGTTAAGTTCTTGATGGATAATAACGCCAAGATCATCAAGAGCGGCTCATCTCAGCGTAAGCCTGCCAACATTAAGTTGCTATTTGATGATCACCCGGAAATAGAGGACTTCATCGATTGGAAGTCTACAGAGGAGAAGAAGGCCGGGGTATTGATAAATGCTGGGTATAGTGGTGGTTTAGATGGCGAGGCGTACCGTACCGTGTCCGGGCAGAGCACCAATATCTCAGTTCGCATCACAAATAAGTTTATGGACGCTCTAGATCGCGATAACGGATGGGACCTCATAGCGCGCACGACAGGCAAGCCCATGAAATCGCTGCGGGCTGCGGATCTTTGGCAAAAGATCGTGGAAGGCGCTCACTACTGTGGCGATCCGGGGCTGCAATTTCACGATACAATAAATGCGTGGCATACTTGCCCCAAGGACGGGGTCTCCGATGGTAGCAATCCATGCTCAGAGTTTCTATTTTTGGCCGGTACGGCATGCAACTTGACTTCGATGAACCTCCCGGCATTTTTCGACACTCAAAACAAAAAGTTCAATGTCGAGGAGTTCCTGCACGCTTCAACCCTAATCACGATCATACTGGACATCTCTAACACAGTGGCGCAGCTTCCATCCAAAGAGCTGGCTGTGGGCACTCACAATTACCGCCCCATAGGAATCGGACACACGGGGCTTGGCAGCCTTTTGATGAAGTTGGGCATTCCATATGATTCTCCAGCCGCTTACAACCTCGGTGCGGCAGTAACGTCACTGATGACGGCAAGCTCCTATTACACCAGCGCCAACCTGGCCAGCGAATTAGGTGCGTTTCCTCGCTATAAGCCCAATGCTGATGATATGTTGCGTGTTATGAGGAACCACATCCGCGCGACGGGCGTGATGAAAAAAGATCTGGGCACCGAATTTGAGGGTGTTGACCACGAGGTGTTTACGCTGGATTTGAATGACCTCACTTTTAGCAATATGAAGACAGCGCTGCGCACGGTGTGGGCAGACGCGTACCGCGTAGGCCAGGAGCACGGATATAGGAACGCGTTTGTTTCCCTAATTCAGCCGTCTGGGTCCGTGTCGTTTGTGCTGGATTCCGACACGACAGCCATTGAGCCAGAGTTTAGCCTGGTGAAAATCAAGAAGCTGTCGGGCGGCGGCTACATGAAGATTATAAATGACAGCCTACAAGAAGCGCTCGAAAACCTAGGCTACGAGGATGACCAGATAGAGGAAATGTTGGTTTACCTGCTAGGACATAACACGCTGGTGGGCTCCCCGCACATTAACGCGGAGGCGCTCGCAGAGAGAGAAGTCCACCCCTCCGATATAGATAAGATCGAGATTGAGCTTCACGCCCACACCGAACTGCGGCACGCATTTCAGTTGACCAAAGAAAGCCGGGAGAAGGTTGGTTGCAGTAATGGCGATAACGTCTTTAGGGCTATGGGATTCACCCAGAGAGAATACATCGAGGCCCAAAACTGGGTCCTGGGCCACGGGACTTTTGAGGGCGCGCCGCACATAAAAGATGAGCACCTGCCAGTTTTTGATTGTGCAAACCGAAGTGGAGTGGGAGAACGATTCTTGCGCTGGGAAGCCCATGTAAATATGGTAAGTGCGATCCAGCCGTTTATCTCTGGGGCGGCCAGTAAGACTGTCAACACTCCACGCGAAATTCCATATTCCGTTGTAGACGACATTTTCAGAGCATCGCACAAAGCTGGGATTAAGTGCATTACGTCATACCGCGACGGCGCGAAATTTGCGCAGCCACTGAGCAGTGCTGTGGACATGACGTGGTGGTACGATCCACTCGAGCACAAGGTATACTACCGTGGCGAGCGCAGGCGGCCCGGCCATAAGCGCCTCGGGTTCTGCCAAGAAGTCACGATCCAAGATGGTGGTAAAGAATGCAAAGTGTGGATCCAATGCTTTGAATATGACGATGGGACTCTGTGCGAGATGTGGCTCGACGTGTCGAAAGAGAACACAGATTTCCAGAGGGCCATTAAATGGTGGACGCGGGCGATTAGTAACGCGATCCAGTACGGCCAGCCACTTTCGGAGATAGCGCGCAGCTATATATTAGAGGAAGGCGGCCCAGCCGGAAGAACGGACCACCCGCACATCACTGTATGTAGTTCTATCCCAGACTTTGTCTTCAAGTTTCTCGCCCTTGAGTATCTTGGCGACACGACGTGGTGCCGCAAAAAGCCGCCGCTATACAAGTTGCGTTGCGGCAAAAACGGCGACAGTAATGGAAACGGCGGAAATGGTAATTTCCAGCCCACCCATATTGTCAAAACGCTGAAGTATCCCACTAAGTGCCCAATATGCCACAGCTCGGATCTGCAGCTATATCCGTGCCCGGCCTGTAAAAGTTGTGGTTACCAAATCGGCGACTGTAGTGTGTAATAATTGACGCGGGTTAGCCCTGGTGTTATAATAAACGCATGGAACCATCTTTTTTACATCTAATCATTGACGCTCTGGGCGACGTGGATAAAGAGAAGTTCCGCCTTGAGACGCACGAGCACGACACCCTACATGTCCATCAAGTGCTCAGCGGAGAAACATCTTGGTCCAGGACCCTCATAAAAGTGCTCGTTGAAAGCGATGGCACGGCAGTCGTTAATGGTTACGACTTTTCGCTGTTTGCCGTTGACTTGCGGGACCCCGCAGGCTTTGACTCTCTTATTGAGTTCATACTCGGGCGCCTTGGCGCCACTAAAAACATGTCCGCTGGCGAGTTCCTGTTCGAGGGAATGAAAGAGCAGCGCATAACTCGCGACGTATTCTCCTCCTTTATATCCAAGACAAATCGCAAGTAGATTTTTACCAATTTCCTCACGTATTTTATATGTATGATACTGCGGATATTGTCTAACCATGCAATGAGTGTGGAGCAAACATCCACAACTCAAGAAGCGGATATAGACCTCCTATGTAGCGCTAAACATCCACGTATGCGCTATATCGACACACGCGCAAGCTGGGATGGGGTCTACCACCGATTTAATAGCAAAACCGGTCGCCTGTCTAGGGCGTTTTTACGCGATGTTGTGCAGTTATGTGAAGAAAAAGACTACCCGTACCAAATTATTGATGGGCGCTCATCACCAAAAGTTCTACCACCCAATGCTGACTCCGTGATGCCTGACATCCTGCCGGGAATAACGCTGTTTGATCACCAACTGAGTGCGGTCAGAGCGACCTGCCAGCATGAAGTCGGTATCGTCTCCAGTCCCACTGGCAGCGGCAAATCCGAGATGATGGCCGCGATCACAAAAATCTTCCGGTGCAACACCATCATAGTTGCGGATTATAAAATCATCATCGACCAACTAAAAGAAACGCTTGAGCTGAGGGAAGTCGCTGAAGAGATCGGTATGTTCTACGCCGGTAAAACACCAACCAACCAAACGGTTGTAATCGGTACGATACAGAGTTTAGTCCCGCCTGCCGCTAAACTGAAAGCGAAGAAGCCTGTGCACTACGCGTCTAGGCTTAAAAGATCAAAGCTCCTGCGCGATATTGTCGGGAAGTGTGAATTGCTGCTGGTGGACGAGTGCGACCGCGCCACATCTAAGCAATATAAAGGACTCTTCACTCGGTGGTTTACTGGTAGGCGTAGATACGGCTTTAGTGGAACGCCATTCGATCCCGCAAAACCCGTAGAGAATCTGTTCCTGCGCGAATTCCTCGGCAACATCATCAGCCACACGACCAGGGAAGAAGTCCAAGAATGCGGCTTAATTGTGCCGGTTAAGTATATATCTATGGCGCTTGGCAAGCGGTCAGAGCAGGACAAGGCTGCGCTTGATATTGCAACCAGCGAGAATATAGTAGAATCAGAAAGTTTCCACGAGCTGGTTGCCGATATCGTCGAACATTATAAAGAGGAGAAAACTCTCATCCTCGTTGAGTTCATCAATCTCGGGATGAACCTTGTTGACGCCATAAGCAAGAGAGGCGTAAAGGTTGAGTTCATCTACGGCAACACCAGTAACGCCGCCCGGACTCGAGCCAAGAAGCGGTTTGAAAGCGGTGAGTTAAAATGCCTTATTGGCGGGAAGATACTAAAGCGCGGCCTTGATCTAAAAGGCGGCACCAACAACCTCATTATGTGTAACGGCGGGAAACTATGGTCGGATTTTGACCAGCGAATTGGAAGGGCGGTTCGTCGGAATGATCGGGGTTGGGCTAGAGTGTTTGATTTCTTCTTTCTGATGAATTTTTATTTATATAAGCATTCCAAGGCTCGTTTGAGATCTCTTATTGATATGGGGTATGACGCAACTGTTGTGTTCGGCGACCAGAAAATCAAGGGAGAAAAGCTTGTCAAAAGCAATTTTAGATTTCCCGCAAAGATCAAAGAGCGATATGGCTAAAAAATCCAAAAAACCCAATACGCCAAAGAAGGCCAAGAAGCCGGTCAAAAAGAACCCCGACGTCCCGGTTGTTGCGAGTGTGCCGATAAAGCCAGAAAGAAAAGACTACTACTTCAACAATCCCGAGGTAGAGCGTTTGCTCACCATCTACGTAATGGATGGCTGCATCAAGGTGGTCCTGCGGGATGAAATCATGTCGCATGCCTCGGAGTTAATATCCCAGGTCATACGCACGCACAATCTTCATAATATTTACGGTGGAAGGGAGGACTCTACTTTCGGCGACCTATTTCAGGTTGCATGGGCGCAGATTGAGTCGACTCTATATAAGTTCGATTGGAGGCCTGGACACGCCAAAGTTTTTAATATGTGGAGCCAGGTAGCGAAAACAGTATGTCTTGCGTATATAAAGAAAGAAACCCGCGACAAAAAGAACTCTCCATCATATCGCACCCATCTGCAGGGCGGTCGTACAGCATCCCCCGCATTTGAAAGATTCCTGGCAGAGGCTAGGTACATGTTCAAATATAATGAGGACCACCTGTGTGTACTTGAGGCGTTGGAATGGTTATATCTCAACGACCCAAGACCATACGACGGGATCATCGGGAAGCTGGTTAAGAGGTCGGGACTATCACGCCCGAAAGTATCCGACTTCATCAAACTAGTGAGGGTAAGGGGGTTTGAGTTTACGGACGCCCCTTGCAACGAAGAACGCCCCAAAAAGGGTAGGTCACAGTTTGGGCACCACGATTACGACTCGGATGAATAATGACAAAACCGAAGTCCACTAAGGAACGGATGCTGCGGCGATCCCGCCTGTCATTCCGTAATCGCAAAACGGAACGGTCTGCTAAAAAGGAAAAGAATTTTCCGGGCCGTGTTGTGCCGAAAAAGCATGCCAATAACGATCCCAGAAATAAGCAATGGGACTTTGAGGAGGACGCGATGGAGAGCGCGATTAGCTTTATCATGGGCAATATGGGCAAATCCCCGGAGAATCTGGACTTCGCTGGGCAAGACGTGGAGAACATGCTTGCTCTGACCGAGCAGCTCCTATCTATAAACCTTGGGGGCTGGGCAGATGGCGGTCATTATTACACCAACCCATCTGGGCGGACGGCCTCTAAGTCATTTTTTAAATTGAAGGACGGCCATCTATTTGAGCGGAAGACCGGCAAGCCGGCATACGGGCACGCGGATTGGTTGTACGAGATGAAGGATCACCTACACGATGTCGTTGTAGCCCAACGTGTGGAGGCGAACCCGATCTTCGAGCAAGGGGAACTCGAAGCCTCCGAAGCCCGCCAATCGGCGGAGGCTGCTGGCAAACACAAACTCGCCAAAAAGCAAGGTGCCGAAGCCCGGCACTTGGCGCGCCAAACGCCCCGCCAAAAGAAAAAGATGTGGGCGCCTCGCAAGGGAAAAGTGCAGGCGGAAAAGCCCGCCGAGGATTGGAGCTCAGACGCTAGTGGTATGTGGGATGAAACGCTCAGGCGCAAGATTGCAGAAAACATACCGATCTTTGAGGATAGGGTAGACTTTGTCCTCCTTGTGGAAGAGAACCTCCCCAAGTCGGTTGAACGATACTACGACGAAACGATGGAAGGCAATCCTGATTACTCGCCGGAACAGGCGTGGGGAACGGCGTGGTCTCGATATTGCGCCTACAAGAACTCAGACAGCCCGCGTTGTCATCAGAAGACCTATTTCGGGAAGAAACCACAGTAATGCCAAAAAAGAACAACGCTGATCTACCAAAACTGGCCCCGCTCGATGTTCCGGAGGATGAAAACCTGGTGGAAATGCTGGGCGACGCTGAGGCCGAAGTAATTCCAGAGGCAAGTGTGCCCGCGAAGACAGAGGCGGCAGAAATCGTGCCGGACCTGGCGAGACCGGACGTACGTGCCTTTTTTCAGCAATTCCAAGATATCGGCAACAACATCCTTGCCAATTACGCCGCAGACCGCGATCAAATAGAGGTGGTGGTTGCGCACCTTATGACGATTGTCGTCCACAATCAAGATGGCAAGCTCTCTAAGACAGCGACGGAAAACCTGGTAAAGGCCCTGGAGGTCAAGTCCAATACAAATACGAACGCTATTAAAATATTGGACTATATATCTAAGGCCATAACGGCTGGAAAAGGCATGGGCGTTTTTGATGGCACCAAGGAAGATGACTTGGATTTCGACATGAAAGACATGGAGGATCTGCTACAACAAGAAGACGGTGTCGAAGAAGCCAAGATCGAGGAAGGGTCCATAAGGGCCAAGAAGGCCAGGCCTGAGGACAGCGACACGGATGAATAAACAGAGCCGCCAAATCCTTAAAAAATTCATAACAAAATGCAAGGGCGCGCCCACGTACTTCATTAACAACTTCTGCAAGATTAGACACCCAAAAGCCGGGGTAATTCCCTTCAATCTGTTCAGCTACCAACAAAGCTGTGTTAACGACTTTATGAAACACAGGTTTACTATTTTTAGGAAGTGCAGGCAGTCCGGCATTAGCACGCTGTGCGGCGCGTTCGGTATGTGGTACGCGATGTTCTTCCCATATAAGACCATCTTAGTTGTATCAAAAACCGAACGTGATGCGAAGGACTTTTTAAAAAAGAACGTAAAAGACGTGTTCGAAAAACTACCCAAATGGATGCATAAGGTTTGGATAGTTAAGTCTAATGCGCACGAGGTGATGTTTAATAACGGCTCGAAGATCACCAGCCTGAACTCACATCCCAACGTTCTGCGATCCCACTCGTCCTCATTGAACATTATCGATGAGTCGGCGTTTATGCCAGATATGGACTCCATGTGGGAAGGTGGCTACCCGACACTGACGCACGGTGGTAACGTTATTGTTGTCTCCACGTGCAATGGTGTTGGCAACTGGTACTGGCAGACGTGGCTCGACGCAGAATCCGGGTATAACGGCTTCCACCCCATCACCATTAACTGGTGGGATATGGACTGGGAAATCAGGTTCACCGATGAATTTACCGGCGAGAAGCGACTAATCGCACCGAAACACGAGATGAAAAAGTGCGGCACGACGGACGAGATAGAAAAGTACGGCCCGTACTGGAGCCCGTGGCTTGAGGGGGAATATAGGCAGCTATCGAAGGGTGGCGATGCTAGGGGTTTCCGCCAGGAAGTCTTGGCCGATTTCGTCGGCTCCGGTAAGACCGTCCTAACCCCGCAGACATTGAACCGTATAGGCGAGGAATGCGATAAGAATTGTGAAAAGGTCCGGATCGCCGACTACGTCAACCCCTTTACCGATGCGAGAGAAAAGCTTGACTTTGAGGAAAATTTCTGGGTCTGGAAACGGCCAATAGAGGGTAACATCTATTCGGTTGGGGTTGATACCGCGACGGGCACAGGTCACGACTTTTCTGTTATTGAAGTAATCGATGTTATGGAGAACGAGCAAGTAGCTGAGCTCCGTATAAAAGTGCCGCCTGGGCTTTTGGCGAAAATGGCCGACTTCATTGCAAGAACATATAATTACGCTATTCTGTGCGTAGAGCGAACCGGCATAGGCGAAGCGGTGTGCTCAGAATTGAATACAGAACTGCGCTACCCCAACCTGTATCGCGATAAACTGCGCCAGGAGATCAGTGGCCGGAAGAATCTTTCTGACATACCGGGTAAAATCGGTTTTGCCACCACCGGTTCTAGTAAGGCAGTCCTAAATAAAGGCCTGCTCGACTACCTCGAGCAATCTAACCGCGAAGAGGGCTTCGAGCCCATGCGCCTCTACTCGCACCGCCTATATAAAGAACTGCAAATGTACATATACATCACCGAGAAGAAAACTGGAAACGAGCCCGGCGCCAACAACCACGATGACGCGGTAATTGCGATGGCGTTGGCAATCATGGGTTCTGTGCAGGCTATACGCTTTAGTGGGGCCGGTGGACTTATGCCGTTCCAGTGTGCTAGCCACATACAGCCTTCAGAGGATAGAGAAGAGGGTGTGGTGGTTGTAAAGGACATCGTGATTGAGCGGACCGGCAAGTCGAAGTACGTAGAGATCGGGGAAAAAGCAGCCGTGAAGAACCTCATGATGCCATACACTGGAGAGACGGACATGCACCCAAAAATACAGGGTAACATAGATAGGCAGGACGAATTAAACAAGTTTACCCTGCAAATTGGGGGTATACCCGTAGAAAGCAAGAAAATCAGGCCGTCGACGCAGAAAAAACACCAGATCGATACCATGCGACTCAGCGGCGCGAGAATACACGGCAAGAAAAAGAAGAAGGAAGACGGCTAAGGCCGTATTTTAATAACATTGGAGGTCACCTTGGGTTGGCCGCTATTCGACAGAATAAGGCAATTCGTTAGAAGAGCGAATCTGTACAGGTCTGATAATCTGTTCCAGGACCAGACGGATCTTAGTCGCTTTATATTCGGTAACGCCTTTTTTAATTTCCGCCAAACTCAGTCTTTAATTGAACAAACCAATCTGCAGATAAACAGGCTGGAACGGTATAAAGACTACGCCCAAATGGACGAAGTCGGCGAGATATACCTGGCCCTTGACCTGTACGCCGATGAAGCGTCGATGCAGGATCCAGAGCGGAAACACGTTATCGCCGTCAGAGCTCGTAGTAAAAGAGTAAAGAATGAGCTGGAAAACTTGTTCTTCAATATACTCCTTATTGATAATAAACTGCGCCCGCTCCTGCGGTATCTGTGCAAATATGGTGATTTCGCCGCCGAAATCGTTCCAACGGAGAACCGCGATGCCGTAGCCAGTTTCCGATTCATGAACATCTTCAATTTCACCCGAGTAGAAACCAAGTATGGCGACCTCATTGGGTTCTTCTACCAGGATGAATTTGCCATGCAGCCCGTGTTCTTACACCCATGGCAGGTTATGCACCTTCGTCTGACAAACTATGAAAACATATTCCATCCATACGGCAGATCTATCCTGGATGCCTCACGTAAGACATTCAAGCAGTTGAGGTTGATGGAAGACGCGGCCATTATATATAGGTTGACTCGTGCGCCCGAGCGCCGTGTTTTCACGATTCCTGTTGGCCATATAACTCCCAAGGAAGTTCCGGGCTACATCCAGGAGATTGCAGCCACGCTCAAAAAGCGCCGTATATTCGACCCAGCAAGTGGCGAGGTCAACGAAAGATGGTCGCCGCTTATCCAGGAAGATGACTACTTTCTACCGCAACGCCCCGACGGCACAGGTCCTAAAGTTGACACCCTCCCCGGTGCAGAAAACCTCGACCAGATTGCCGACATCGAATACTTCAAAAAGAAGATGGTATCGCCCCTGAAGATACCGTTCTCCAGGGTTGGGCTTGGAGAAGGAGCCGGAGAAGACCAGCAGCGCCAACCGTTAGCGGCTATGGTTCCCGAATTTGCGAAAGCCATTCAGTGGATACAGCGAGAGGTGGCCATAGGGCTGAAGAAAATTGCCATTGTGCACCTATCCCTGAAGGGGTATAGCATTGATGAGATACGGCATTTTGATATTGTCCTCACTTCTGCTTCGGCCATAGACGAGCTATATAGGATGGAAACCTGGAACTCCCGCGTCGATGTAATCGGCGGTCTAAAAGAGACGGGTATGTTCCCTGATGAATGGATACTTACCAGCTTCACTAATCTTACCGAAGACGAGATTATGCAGATGAAGGAAGACATGCGCAAGAAGGGCGAGCTTCCTGAAGTAGAAGAGACGGGTCTCGGCGGCCTTGAAGGAGAACTGGGCGGCGAGGCGGTTGAGGGTGAAGGTGCAGGCGGTGGCGCAGGTGGGGCAGGCGGAGGACTCCCCGCTCTTGAAGGGTTCGATAGTGAAGCTGAAGAGGAAATGATCCAAGAATATAAGGACTTTACATATCGGATGGATAAGCTCAGCACGACGCCAGAAGAGATTGAGTCTGCAGTAGACCATCTTCTTGGCGCTAATGAGCTATCTGGCCTGCCCCAGAAGGTAGAAAATGAGGGGGTAATAGTGGAGTCCAATGTGCCTCTCACTGACGAACTGACTGTTTCGGACGAGATTAGAAGCATATTGATGGGTAAAGAAGACGTTGAGATCGAAAAAAGGCTGGAAATAATAGAAGAGCTATGCAAAAATGGCGAAGGTAAAGATATTAACACGCTGATGGAAGAAGCGGACGCCCTCTTCAAGAAGGCGGCGAGTTCCATGCAGCAGGACGTTGAAAAAGTAATTAGCGAGGCGCAGGAACCCCCTGGGGGTGATTCCCCCGCGTAGTGCCCCCATAAGATTCCTTAAAATCCTGTTTTAGCGATCAAAAATAGGGAAAGTCCTATGGAATTAGGAGGATAATCCACATGGGTAAGAAACAGAAGGCTCAGGTGTCCAACACTATAGAAATGGACGCCAGAAAATTTCTGAGATCCATCAACGATGGCGTAAAGGCTCGGCATAATCTGCATGAGCGTCTTATTGGTCGCATGGGTAAGAAGGCAGGCAAAAATTGGAGTTTGACTGCTCTTTCTCCCAACTACTCGAAACTCATCTTCGAAGATCTCGACGAGGGCCGGTATTACGGGGCCAGTGTCAAGAAAACCGGATCAAGAGTTGAGATTTCCAACATAAAACCCATCATCATCAAAGAAGAGCAGAAGCCACAGATCTTCGCAGAGATGGTGTATGGCCTCGTTGACGCCATTGCCGAGGGCGAGAGGAAAGGCGCCGAAGTTGCATTTTCGAAAATTGCGCAAAGCAGATTTTCACCGCGCTTGATTCCCGATAGCGGTCGCGTCCTTGCCAAGGACGGCGAGGTGCATAACGTCACGCTCGGCGAAGGACTCATCCCGCAGAACACAAGACAAAACATGATCAAAGTCATCGTTGAGAGCCTAACCGATAAGGTGGTTCTCGAGAAGGGCAGAGTCGTAAAGGCCGTTCTCAACGAAGATGAAGGCACGAAATTCGTGCTGCCAATAAACGAGACGATTCGTAGGCGTGAAATTGCCAACTTCATGAAGCAACACGCCACAAAGGCTTATCTGTCTGAGAGTTTCCAGAAGAAAGTACGTAGTTGGGCATCCCTAATCGGAGAAGAGAAAATCGCCGAGGCGGTGAAGGCATCCGCGCAATTCTTCAAGGAATACCAGGAATTCTGCATGCTGACGAAAGCCGAGATGCGCATCCTAACAGAGAACACGCTTGTATCCACCGGCAGCTTCAATTCCAAGCTTGCAGACGACGCGTCGCTCCTTATGTATAAGGTCAACCTGAAAGTAAACGGCGCCGACATCCTGCAGGAGTGGGCCAAAGTCGCTCACAAAACCGAAAACTCCATTTTTATGGAAAATGTCAAGCGCCTGAAGGACTCCGAAAACATCGCCGATGTTTACGATGAGTTCCTGGGCTCAGTGATGTCGGAAGATATCAGCACGCTAGAAACCGATGTTAAGGCGTACCAGGTAGCCCTGGCCTCCGTCCTGAAACACATCGAGGCGGACGTTGGCGACGACGAGATGAAAATGCAGACGGCAGAGGAAATCAAGGGCCTCTTGTCTCGTCTGGCAGATCCGAACGCAGTCGACCATGCAACTCTCGCCGAAGTGCGCAACCTGCTTGCCGACATCGACGAGGCTATCATCTCCGATCTTAACACCACGCTCAGCAGCTTCGATCAGATGCCCGGCACTCCGGACATCCCACCGCTTGAGCCCGGTATGGAGCCCGAGGGAGACCTCGGCGGCATGGCCGGCATGGGCGGCATGGAAGCCGACCTTGAGGGCGGCATGGAAGGCGGGATGGAAGGCGACGGCATGGAAGCCGACGGCATGGAAGGTGGCGTAGAAGGCGGCCTTGAAGGCGGCCTTGAAGGCGAAGCCGGTCTTGAAGACGAAGCCGGTCTTGAAGGCGAAGCCGCTCTTGAGGGCGAGCCGGAAGAAGAGGAGGAGGAGGAATCCTTCGACTTTGGTTTCGAGGAAGAGGAAGAGGAAGAGCCAGAGCTCGCCTTTGCTGAGTCCAAGAAGAAGGGCATTAGCATACAGGAAGCCTACAATAGCATCAGGACCTCTCACGAGGCCTACGTTGCTGAACACGGGCTGGAGAAATTCATCGCACTTACCGAGAGCTTCCTAACGAAAGCCGGAAGTGTCGTGGGTGATAGAACTCAAATGGCCGCTATGAGAGACGGCCTGCAGACTCTTGTCGATTTCCACCTTGATGTGGAACTGTCGGAAGGGTCGCTTTGCGAAGACCCGTACGGATGCGAGGACGGCGATCTCGCCGCCATCGACTCCAACTACGGTGATATCGAGGAAGGCGAACTCCCAGACGCCCTGAAGAAGAACCAGTTCAAGAAGAAGGGCGAAAAGAAGGGCGAGGAGTGCGACGAGGAAGTCGAAGAAGGCAAAATGCCGGCAGAAGTTCTTGCCAAATTCAAAGGCAAGAAAGAAGGCGGCGAGAAGAGCGAGAAGAGCGACACGTGCCCAGATTGCGGGAAAGCAAACTGCACCTGTTCGTCTGGCGAAGAGGTCGAGGAGGACCAGTACAAATCCGGTACCAAACTCCGCCGCAGAAGCCCCCGTCGTCAGTCACTGGCGAAAACGGAGAGCGCAAAGCGTGATGGACAGGTACTCGGAGAGGACGACTTCAACGATATCGTAGCCCAGATCGCTTTGGAAATGGGCGGGTATGATGGTGAGGAGCTGGAAGAGGACCAGGACGTTACTGATCCAGCCAATGTCAAGTATAACACCAAAGACGCCGCCGCGAAGGATGGCGCTGGTAAAAAACGCAATCCGAAGCCGCAGGTCACTCAAATGAAGGAAGGCGTCGATGGAGAGGACGATGAAATAGAAGAGGAAGGGCTTGATCTCGGATCGACCAAATCCGGCGGTGAGTTCAAAGAAGGCGCACCTGGAAACAGGGAGCACCAGATGGATAAGCCGCACGGCGATGGCGTCACCAACAAGCAGTCCGGTGGCGAGGTCAAAGAAGGCCCCTCTGGCGAGCCGAAAATGGATAGCCCACACGGCGACGGTGTCTCAGACAAATCGTCCGGTGGCGAATTCAAGGAAGGCACGCCGGGTAGCAGGGAACACGAGATGGACGAGCCGCACGGCGACGGAGTTGCCGAAGGCACTGAGATCGACCAAATCGCGCGTTACCTTGAGGAAGAAAACGACATAACAGACCCGACAAAAGCTCCATACACCAACAAGGAAATGGCGTCGAAGGATGGGTCTGGAAAGCGTCGTAACCCGGCTAACACCACGAAGGGTGAGGCTGATGGGACTGGTAACGCTAAGGCCCCAAGTGCGGGACATGGTGACATGACCAACCCGGACTCGGCCAGCTACACAAGCGAAGATCCATCTAAAAAGGACGGCGACGGGAAAAGACGCAACAAGGAGAACACCACCGATACAAAAGGCGGGGACGGAACCGATGTCGGTGGGAAAACGATGTAATCGTCGTAATACCTGGCTAAACGAGCCGTGACTAACATCACGGCTCGTTTCGTATCGTAGGCAAAAATAAATGGGAATTATTGGAGGCATAGCTATGTTCCTACGATCTGATATTGCGAATACGGGACGCCTTCCGGCGGGATCTACCTTTATCCAAGACGTCTCTCCCCTTCAAATTGTCGACACAAAAGAGATCTTCAAAGAGTCGAAGGGCAAAGAGGTTCCGGCGTTACGCGTTACGGGAATCTTCCAGAGATGTGATATAATCAACGCCAACGGCAGGGTATACCCCTCTGAGGTCCTTGCTTCCGCTATTCAGGACATTAGGGAAGACATCAGGGCGAAGCGCGTCCTTGGCGAATTCGACCACCCGCCCGACGCCAAAATCCACCTCGACCGCGTAAGCCACGTCCTCACCAAGCTGTGGATGGAAGGCAGGATCGTAATGGGCGAGATGGAAGTCCTGGAGGACATGCCTTGCGGCAAGATGCTAAAGGTTCTTCTCCAGAACGCCTCTATCGGCATTTCATCCCGAGGCGTTGGCGACATGGAGACCTCCATGCTGGAAGACGAAGAGGTTTACGAAGTCCAGCCGGGCTACAAGTTTGTAACCTTTGACGCCGTTGCTGAGCCGTCTGTCCCAGGCTCATACCTCGCCGTTATGGAATCAAAACAGCGTACTCAGAAGATACAGGTGTATAGAAAGAATCAGAAAGACCTTTTGGAAGAAATCCGCAAGCACCTCAAAAAATAGACTCACGACGAGAAAGAACCCCGTTCTTATGAGCGGGGTTTTTTCATGTTCTGCTTGAGTATGTCGATTGCGCGGGTCTTCAGTTTATCGAAGAATTCTGGCTCATTGGGGTCGAATTCCGCCCAACCACCACCTCCCGGACCGGGCCAACCCACGGTAACGATTTTTTTATTTGGGCCGTTGCGAAGAGTTAGCCTGTGATCTATGCTCAATATGCGGTTTTGGCGTTGCATTTTCTTGAAGTATGTTCCAACGACGTACCTTATCTGAACAGAATCAGCATGTCTTTCGACGTAAAATGTTTTTTCGTCTACTTCTTCTACGGCTTCATTGGCGGCTTTTTCCAATACGCATGTCATAGAGACGTCGCCGTGTAGGTCGTTATAGTCATCTAGCGCCCCACGGGTCGGGCCGTACCAGTGTCCCAAATTTTTTCCGTCTTGGTAGGCGTCAATCGCGCTTATAATGCGGTCTTTCAGTGCGTTATCAACTCCGCATAGTTTGAAGGTGTCCCTGTGGCCCAGGTAGGCCAGTAGCGATAGTGCCCTGGCTCTAGACTCCTTAATTAGAGCCAGCTCCGCTGTCGCCTCATTCAATCTGGATTCGATTACTCCATTGACTCTTCGCGTGTTATGGAGAGGATGGTCTTTCCTTCGGTGGTCCTAACCTCATTAAAAACCCCATTTATGCGATATGCCAACGAAGGCGTTCCAAGCGTCGCAGTTTTTATCGGGGCAATTTGCGTATATCTCAAATTCCCCGCTGTAAGTGACCGTTAGCGAGCCGTCACAATCGTGCCTGCCAGACATAGGCATGCCGAATTCATAACGGGCCAGCACGCACGCAAGAGATTTACCTTGAAGATCTGGTATTGGCTTGCCGCACTTTTCACATTTAAGCATTGGGACGATGAAGGTGTCAAACATGCCCATTGTTTTCTCTCCACTTCGCTTCCGCTTTCATTCTGGCTCTTTTAAAGCGCTCGAATACCTTTTCCACCGATACTAATTCCCGCTGGTACGCTATGACGGCCCTTTTGCGGTAGGCTTCTGCGAGGTCATTGTAGAAGTTTGCCATTTTTATTACGAGGGCTGGGTCCCCGAGATGGATCTCCTTCGTGTTTCTGCCGTGATTCATATAGAGTTTAATTTCTCCATCTATTAGTACCATGGTGCCGGATAAGGAATTAGAGCGTGATTTAACTAAGCATTGTATTCCGCCGTGCAGCACTCGGGGAGGGTCTACCTTATGC